>Ga0307412_10000023_pt1 | contig 237005 bp, 201 predicted proteins | sample DK1Cmetagenome_3_FD_203823 | JGI IMG/M metagenome (GOLD analysis project Ga0307412, IMG submission 203823) | Maize rhizosphere microbial communities from greenhouse at UC Davis, California, United States - DK15-C-1 | ecosystem: Host-associated > Plants > Roots > Rhizosphere > Soil | place... | reverse complement strand
AAAACGAAGGTTCGCAATGGAGGTGAGAGACTTAGCTATAGCCTTGATTGTGGTGCAGTGTGGCGGTGAACCTGGTCTGTTTTTCAAAACATAAAAAATGGCCGGAATTTCTTCCGACCATTCGTGGCGCAATGCGGCCTTTTTCATTAATTTTAAAATATGAATCTACATACTATAAATACAGGCTTATTTAAACTTGATGGAGGCGCCATGTTTGGTGTGGTACCTAAATCCATCTGGCAAAAAACAACGCCATCTGATGCGAATAACATGTGCACCTGGGCAATGAGGTGCTTGTTAATTGAAGACGGTGATAGATTAATATTAATAGATAATGGTATCGGTGATAAACAGGATGAAAAATTTTTAGGTCATTATTACTTACATGGTGATGATACCTTAGACAAGTCTTTGGCTGCAAAAGGTTTTTCAAGAGACGATATAACTGATGTTTTTTTAACGCACCTGCATTTCGATCACTGTGGTGGTTCAATAATGCGTGTTGGCGACAAACTTAGACCAGCATTTAAAAATGCTTTCTATTGGAGCAACCAAAAACACTGGGACTGGGCCGTAAACCCAAACGAAAGAGAAAAGGCGTCTTTTTTAAAAGAAAACATCTTACCTATTCAGGACAGTGGTCAACTTCGGTTTATTGAAGATGTTGATGGAGTTCAATTTCACGATGGCATCAATATTCGATTTGCATACGGGCATACAGACGCAATGATGTTACCCCAAATCAAATATAAGGATAAGACAATTGTTTATATGGCTGACCTGCTTCCTTCTATTGGACACATCCCCTTACCTTATGTTATGGCGTACGACATGTTCCCACTGCAAACATTAAAGGAAAAGAAGTCTTTTTTACAGGAAGCAACTGATAATGGCTATATCCTTTATCTGGAACATGATGCCGTAAATGAATGCTGTACTTTACAGCAGACAGAAAAAGGCATAAGGCTAGATCAGACTTTTGATTTAAAAAGCATCACTAATCCTTAAACAAAAAAATAATAATTGTTTGGTTTTGTTTAGTTTTTTATAAATTGGTTTATTAAAACAGTCTACTTTAAAAATAAATTAAAAAAAGATTATGGGCAAATTTGAAATCACAACAAGAAAGAATGGAGAATTCCAATTTAATTTAAAGGCAGGAAATGGCCAGGTAATTTTAACTAGCGAAGGGTATTCAAGCAAAAGTGGATGTACCAACGGAATTGAGTCTGTAAAGAAAAACTCTCAGGACGATGGTAAATACGAGAAAAAAACATCATCAAATGGCAAACCTTATTTTAATTTAAAAGCAACTAACGGGCAAATTATTGGCAACAGCGAAATGTACGAAAGTGTTGCAAGCAGAGATAACGGCATTGAGTCGGTTAAAAAAAATGCCCCTGACGCAGAGATTTCAGATTTGACTTAAATATCTATTTATATATTTTGTAAGAGCCTGATTAACTTCAATGTTGATCAGGCTCTTGTTTTATAGGTTTATGCCATGGCCAACGCCGTCATTCTGCTTCGTAATCCCGAGAACCAAGGGATCTCTTGCTTATACAAACTTGCTTAGAAGCTATTTTATGGCCAGGAGATCTCTCCTATCGTCGAGATGACGAGTGAACTATAAGATGACGGTGGGCTCTCCAAAATCACCTGCGAAACTCCAGGATATCGCCAGGCTGGCAGTCCAGAACATTGCATATCGCATCCATAGTTTCCAATCTGATTGCTTTTGCCTTTCCAGTTTTTAATATAGAAAGGTTAGACATTGTTACTCCTACCCTCATGCTAAGCTCTGTTAAAGACATCTTTCTTTTAGCAAGCATTACGTCTAAGTTTATAATTATTGGCATGATATGTTTTTATTATAAGTCATTAATCAATGCAATTAATATTCCCCTATTTTCCCCATTTTTAAAGATGCTAATTATGTTTTATTTCCTGACATCATAAAGACAAACATTTATTTTGGCTTTAGACGGCCTCAATTATTGTTGTAAAACACAATATTAACATTGATATTCAATAACAACACTATGTTTTACAATATAACGACATTGATACTGACAAAAGTATTTTGGAATAATTTTTGCTGCTAAATTATTGTATAATTAATACGTGTAAAGTGTAACGTTTTCAGTAATTTATGTTTTCTAATTGCCTTAAAATTCTTACTTTTGCACGTTCAAACACATAAAGAGTACCAAAGCATATAAATGAGACAACTCAAAATCACGCAATCGATTACCAATCGCGAAAGTCAATCTCTAGACAAATACCTTCACGAAATTGGTAAAGTGGATTTAATTACCGCGGAAGAAGAAGTAATATTAGCAAGAAAAATACGTGAGGGCGATCAGGCTGCGTTAGAACGTTTAACTAAAACCAATTTGCGCTTCGTGGTTTCGGTAGCAAAACAATATCAAAACCAGGGTTTAACTTTAGGGGATTTAATTAACGAAGGAAATCTGGGCCTAATTAAGGCTGCCAAGCGTTTTGATGAGACAAAAGGTTTTAAATTTATCTCATATGCTGTTTGGTGGATTCGTCAGTCTATTTTGCAGGCAATTGCTGAGCAAAGCCGTATTGTTCGTTTACCGCTTAACCAGGTTGGATCTTTAAGTAAAATCAGTAAGGCCTTCTCTAAATTAGAGCAGGAATATGAGCGCGAACCGTCTCCTGAAGAATTGGCAGATATCCTGGAAACAACTGTTGATAAGATTTCTGACACATTAAGTAACTCAGGAAGACACGTATCAATGGATGCTCCATTTGTTCAGGGTGAAGAAAATACGCTACTGGACGTATTGGAAAATCATGAGCCTAATACAGATAGCAGTCTTATAAACGAATCTCTTTCTGAAGAAATTAAGCGTTCATTGTCTACTTTAACAGAAAGAGAACGTGAAATTATTGTTCTTTTCTTTGGATTAAGCACAAATCATCCACTATCTCTTGAAGAGATTGGAGAGAAGTTCAATTTAACACGTGAGCGTGTACGTCAGATAAAAGATAAGGCACTTCAGCGTTTGCGTCATACCTCAAGAAGCAAGATCTTAAAATCTTACTTGGGATAGAAAGTTATTTGTTTAATCGGCCTCATCCTGAAATAAATTCAGGATGACGTAGCATAAGAAATATATAAAGTAAAAAAGATCGGGTATATACCCGATCTTTTTTACTTTTGTGACGTTCTAACCAAATTTAACCGCATGCTAAATAAGTACCAATCGGAGTTTCAAAGCTGGATTGAAAAGGAAAAAAAGGCAATTCAATTAATCAATATCGTAGGACAGCTATGGTTCGATAAATCAATTGAACTGGTACTATTCAGAAAACCTTTGTTTGACATAGGTAGCAGCGAGATACTTTCCTACCATCAATACGCCAAGGAAGTTAGTGGGAAAGACATTAACATTTATGAAACACTGGAATTAGCTAAAACAATAGCAAACAGTAACCTGGCACCTTCCAGGATTGACATTGGAAGATTAGCTGCAGAATGGCTTGAGGACAATAACACCAATATCCAGGATTTCGTAATTGGCAAGCTAAGCAAGCACATCGGCAAAGATAAGATCAACTTAAAACCTAAGGACGTAATATTGTTTGGATTTGGCCGTATTGGGCGCATCGCTGCAAGAGAATTAGTTTTGCAGGCCGGAAAAGGAGAACAATTACGGCTACGTGCAATCGTAACCAGAGGTCACAGCGACGAAGAGCTCATTAAAAGAGCTGAACTAATGCGCACAGATTCTGTTCATGGCCCATTTAATGGTACTATAATCGAGGATTTTGAAAACCATGCACTAATTATAAATGGGCAAACCATTTATTTCGTTGAAGCTGAACAGCCGGAAGACATAGATTACACTGTTTATGGGATTCAGGATGCCCTGCTAATTGACAACACAGGAATTTTCCGTGAACGGGAAGACTTAAGCAGACACTTGCGGGCAAAAGGAATAGCAAAAGTGTTGCTTACTGCCCCAGCAAAGGGTAATGTACCCAATATTGTTGCTGGCATTAATGATTTAGAGATTGATTTTGATAAAGAAACTATCTTTTCTAACGCATCGTGCACTACCAATGCCATAGTCCCCGTATTAAAATTAATAGACGATTGTTTTGGAATTGAAAAGGGGCATATAGAAACGATACATTCCTATACAAACGACCAAAATCTACTAGATAATTACCATAAAAAATACCGGAGAGGTCGCGCCGCAGCATTAAATCTAGTAATTACCGAAACCGGTGCAGATAGGGCTGTAGCGAAAGTACTTCCTCATTTAGGAGGCAAATTAACAGGGAATGCAGTACGTGTTCCTACGCCCAACGTATCACTAGCCATATTAAATCTGTCACTAAACAAAGTATCATCAAAAGAAGAAATCAGTGAGATATTGAAACAGGCCTCCCTTTTTGGGAATCTGTCTGAACAAATCGAATATTCAATTTCCAATGAATTAGTAAGTACAGACCTAATCGGCAATAGCCATTCGGCTATTATAGACGGGCCTGCAACCATTATGGCCAAGGACAACAAGTCTGTAGTAATATATGTATGGTACGACAATGAGTATGGTTATACCAGACAGGTTATCCGTCTCGCCAAAAAAGTTGCAGGCGTAGTTAGGCTAACTTATTACTAGAAATCTATATCAATAAGGCTGCTTAGTGGGATATGAACCCCGCTCTTTAATTGAAGGTATCTTTCTGTAACAGACCAAACGGTAGTACTAACTGTTTTTGGCCCCTCTGTAGTGTTAAATGTAATATCCGCTTTTGATTTAAATTCGTTTCCCAGTCGTTGCGCGGAGTTTAACTTATCTCTTAATTCTTCTGTGTGATTCTGATCGGCTGAAACGATTTTACTGATATCTATTGATTCTTTTTCTATTAATTCCCCTAACATAGTATTATGACTTATTCTTACTTAAATATGCATTTAATCTATTTAAATAACAATAGGACATGAAAAGAGTTACAAATATCATTCTATATCTTTACTTTAGTATTATATACCAATCATAGCAAAATGAGACTCTACCCTTTAATATTCCTTAGCTTATTGTTAAGCTGTAGTTCTGTAAAAAAAACAGATGCTCAAGCTGGAAGTCAGCTACTTAAAGATGTAGAAGTATTATCTTCCGATGCTTATGAAGGGAGAAAAACGGGAACAAAAGGTGGCGAAAAGGCACGCGTTTATATAGCATCCCGATTTAAAGAAATTGGTTTAAAAACTTTACCAACATTTTCTGGTTATGAGATGCCATTTACCTATACAGGCAAAAAAGGAACTGCCATTGAAGGCAAAAACATGCTTGCATATGTAGAAGGAAAGAGTAAAAATATAATAGTTATATCTGCCCATTATGATCATATCGGCATTATAAACAATGAAATTTACAACGGTGCCGACGATAATGCTTCGGGAATTGCGACATTATTGAAACTCGCCTCGCACTATACAAAGAATAAACCCGACCATACTTTAATTTTTGCTGCATTTGATGCTGAAGAAGCCGGTTTACAAGGAGCCAAAGCCTTTATAAAAAATCCGCCCGTTCAACTTGAGAATATCAAACTCAATATAAATATGGATATGGTAAGTCACAACGACAAAGGCGAGCTTTATGCTTGTGGTACATTTAAATACCCTCAGCTAAAACCATCTGTTTTTAGCAAGAATTCTAAAGTAAAAATAATTTTAGGTCATGACGACCCAAAGTTGGGTAGCAACGACTGGACAAATCAAAGTGATCATTCGGCTTTTAACGACAAGGATATACCTTTTATTTATTTCGGAGTGGAAGATCATAAGGATTATCATAAGGCTACTGACGAGTTTAAAAACATCAATCCTGCATTTTTCACCAATGCAAGTGAGGCAATACTTGAAATAACCCAAAGGCTAGACCATCAGCTCTATTTGAAGTCTGTAATTAACGAAAAGAAAACAATAAATTAAGTGAGGGTTATTTTCGATTTTCAATCATCCCAACAAATTCACCACTTGATTTACCTCCAAGTGCCTGCAAACGTGTTGATTTAGTTCTATCTGCAGTGGTAGCTACTTTTGCCTGACTGGTGACTGCTATGCCTGGAGCCAGGATATTAATGGCTTCTGCAGTACAATCATCTTTAGGATTACCAAAATCATACATCACATCTCCAGAAGCAAACTCATATCCTTTAACATCAGGAACCATTCCAGTATAATAACCACCGCCACCCGCAGAGTTTTTAGTTTCAAACATTGAAAAGTAAACATCATACTTGTTCTCCAGGGTTATAGGAAAAAAGCCAACTGGTTTTCCATAAGAAGTCTCTCCTACCAACTTAACAGTCATATGAGGTTTAAGACTGTTTATTACAAGTTCACTAGCAGAAGCGGTATACTGTTCAACAATAAACACCACATTCTTCACTCCGGTTAAATTTCCTGTTTTCTGGAATGTAGTGGTATTGCCGCTTACGGTATAATCATCATCAAAATATGTCCCAACGGCTTGCCCATCATCATTAACAGCTGGCTGATTCTTTAATATCGTAGCTTTTTTATTCTGCATTGTGGCATTAAAGTGCTCGGTAAACATTACACCTGAGGTACCGGTAGGCGCAATAAGATTAATAAGGTGTTGTGCTGTACTTATATAACCACCACCATTATACCTCAGATCAACAATAAGATCGGTTACTCCTTTAGCAGCGAAATTATTGAACACTGTGGTTAATGCACTTTCAGAATTTTCTTTATTTGAGAACCTTGCATAGGCCAAATAACCTATCTTTTTACTACTGGCTGTAAAAACAGTGTCTTTATATATAGGACTGCTCTTATATACGCTCTTATTTAATGTTTTAGTGAAACTTACATTCCCCTTTTTTCCAGCAAGAGTTACCGTAGCTCCCTCAATTGCACTTTGGATTTTATCTATTTCTCCATTAAAGTTAGTTCCATAGGTAACTCCATTTACAGATGTAATTTCATCACCTCTTTTAAAACCAGCTTTGGCTGCAGGAGAATTTGGATAAACTGCGGTCACGAAGATATCATAGTCTGAATTAGACGGCCCAAAATAGCCGAACCTTAATCCAACATCATTACCGTTTCCTTCTAAGTCAACAGATAACATTATACCAGGTATACTTGCAGTAGGATTTTTATCGGCTTTGTCAAAAATATAGGAATACTTTGGATCCGTGCTATTTGTTAAATAATCCGGAGATTTTGATGCCTTAACTATATTAAACAAGTTAGCTTCGTACTTTTCAAGGTTTGTTCCGCCTGTAGCACTATATTGTCGAGGCTCAAAAGCATCGTATGTAGGCAAGGATTCATTCCAGAAATAAACTTCTTTAGCATATAGAAATAAGGAATCATTTGTTAGATCTACCCTATTTGTTGTAGGAGTTTGCTTGGTATTTTGCGAAACCTGCGGTTCCGGATCAGGTGTAGTTTTATTTTTTTTACATGCACTGAATACAATGCAAATCCCCAACACCGAACCAATTACGTAATTTTTTACAAGGCTATTTTTCATTTAAATCATTTTATCACCAACACCCGGTTCGGAGGTATAAACGTAATCAAGATACTAATAGTTTATCAACATTCAAATAATCAACACCTACATTTATAGCACAATCTTCATCTGGTTTTATCTTACCAATCATTAGCACATCTTCTTTCTTCAAACTATGCTTATCTAAAATCAGTTGAATCCCTTCTGGAGAAGGTTTAAGCGCGGTTTCAGCAGCAAAATAAACAGTAAGATAGTTTTCTAATCCATGCCATTCCATTTGCTTAATCTTATTAAGCTGCATCATAGGATCGCCATTTGTGAATATAAATATTTGCTTACGTTCAACAGTGATTTCCTGCAGCAAGCTAAGCATCTCATTAAACATCAACAGCTTTAAGGGCAAACGCGCGCTTAAGAAAAGCAAATCAAAATTTACTTTATACTTTAATGGTATATCAAATTGGGTTGCTGTTTTCTCAAAAATATCCTCATTACCTGTTGCAAGATAAGTTTGCTGCATACTTTTAAGGATTTCATCGGCGCTTATTTGCTCTGCATATTCTATAAATTGAGCAAATAAATAATAAACCTGTAACAAGTAATCCTTTTGTGGATAAAGGACATCATCCAGCTCAAAAACAAATGCTTGCTTGTTGTTTAAATAACGTTCAAATGCCATTAAATATTAGTTAAATGGATGATCTGATCTTTTTCGGGCATTAGCACCTGAATATTAAACTCCTCAAAAAGGATTTTCGATTTTAGTATATCGGCAATCTCAAATTCATGCAAAGGTAAAACAGCATCTACCCCCTCGTTGAGGCAATGATTTAACAAATTATGAGCTATAATTTCATCATTTCGCTCCCCTAAAGAAATGAAATAGTATCGTGCAGATGGAAAAGAAGGCACATCCCCATAATCAGCCAGTACAATATGATCATCTGCAAAAGTTTTAATCAGTTTTAGCGACTGAGCAGATTTCCCTCCCGTTATTAATATCTTCAAAACTTAAATAATTAAACCATCTTTCATTGTAACCACCCTATCGCTAATCTTAGCCAGATCTTCATTATGTGTAACAATCACAAAAGTCTGTTTAAAATTATCTCTAAGGGTAATAAAAAATTGATGTAGTGAGTTGGCGTTTGCCGAATCCAAATTACCGGATGGCTCATCAGCAAGAATAATTGCCGGATTATTTATCAGTGCTCTTGCTACAGCAATACGTTGTTGTTCGCCACCAGATAATTGATTAGGCTTATGGTCTGCCCTATCCTTTAAACCCAAAAGATCAAGGAGCTCAGTTGCCCTTGCTATTGCTTGTTTTGTAGGCACCTTAGCTATAAATGCAGGGATACAGATGTTCTCAAGTGCAGTGAACTCAGGTAAAAGATGATGAAACTGAAAAACAAAACCGATATTCTTATTTCTAAAAACACTTAACAATTCGCCTGAAAGCTTGTTGACCTTAGAACCATTAAGTTCTACCGTGCCATCGTCGGGCTTGTCCAGTGTACCTAGAATATGGAGTAAGGTACTTTTCCCTGCACCCGAAGCACCTATAATACTTACAATTTCGCCTTTTTTGACCTCAAAATCTACTCCTTTTAATATGGGTAGATTTCCATAAGCTTTTTTTATACCTGTGGCTTTTAGCATAAGTGCAAACTTACAAAAACATAGCACAAGGTTAAACAAATATGATGCAACAAAAAAAACCTAAATTTTTCTTGGAAGTTCAGATTTATCATTTAACTTTGAAAAACAAAGTACTTTTAAAATGAGTAACAAGGAAGAACAGCTAAATGCATTGAACGACATCAAAAAAATGATGGATCGTTCATCAAGATTTATTTCTTTAAGTGGGCTATCAGGAGTTTTCGCTGGTTTTACTGCGCTGGTGGGTGCTTACCTTGCTCATTTAGAAATAGCAAATAGTGTAAATGGCACTTATGAATATGGTTTTACTGAGGATGATCTGGAAGCCAATTTAATTAAAATTGGTCTGGGGGTACTCGTTGTTGCGCTTATAGGTGGTTTTCTTCTTACACTTAGACAAACCAGAATAAAAAAGCTTCCATTCTGGGACAGAACCTCTAAAAATCTATTGATCAATTTAGCAATTCCATTATTTGCTGGAGGTTTATTTATTATTGGCCTTCTTCTGGCCCACCCCGGGACATATGGCTTAATAGCACCTTCTTGTTTATTATTTTATGGGTTGGCTTTAATTAATGCCAGTAAGTATACTTATACCGACATTCGCTTTCTCGGTTTCTGCGAAGTTGTACTAGGATTGGTAGCGATGTTTAATATTGGATACGGACTCTATTTCTGGGCTTTTGGTTTTGGTGTACTTCATATTTTTTATGGATTGCTGATGTATTTTAAGTACGAAAGGACTAAATAATGAAGAACCCGATTGGAGCCCTTAACAAGATATTTGATAGTCGGATAAGACTAGGCGTGATGTCTATTTTGATTGTAAACGACAGTATCAGTTTTAATGAACTGAAACAAATGCTTGAACTTACAGATGGCAACCTCGCCTCTCACCTGAACACTTTGGAACAAGCAGAATATTTAAAAGTTCAAAAGTCATTTATTGGAAAAAAAACAAACACTACATATATACTTACAGATCTGGGTAGGCAAGCATTTAAAACTCATTTAGATGCTTTAGAGAAGATGATTAAAAGTCTTTAATTTTTTTTATCTACTTACTTTGAAATGCAAAGCACTTTTGAAAAATAAAAAAATGGAAACAACGTCAATTAATCAAATTACAACCATTGCCAAAGAATGCACTAAATATTCATTTGTTGCAGGATCTGCACTCTTCTTATTGTATTGTCTTACAAAATTCAGCCCCTTAGTTCCAGTAGGTCTCTTATACATCATACTTGCCCTAGTGATCAACTCAATTATCTTTATGAGTTTATTGATTACAATAATCGTTCACCCTGAGCATTGCCTTACACTCTTAAAAACAGCAGTTGTTATGCTATTTAACCTCCCTGTAGCTTTTGCATACATGTGGATAGTTACAAATCATCTTTAATCTAAAAACAATCTACACTCACATGAAACAGCGGATAGACCTACAGCTCCTTGCAGCAATTGGCGGCGGCATTCTTTTCAACTTTCTTTTCTGGATGGAGAAACAAGCCCTTAACCTACTTATTTACACACTTTTTTTAATCATCATAACTTTACTGGATCGGGAAAAGTCTAAAACTAAAAAGTACTACATTTTTGCTGGCAGTCATCTTCTGGCTGCAATAATGGTAGTTGTCAATCAATCAGATCTTAATATCATCACCTGGTATATCACTTTTGCGGTTATGATAGGCTTAATTCATTTCCCTTTATTACGGAATATTTTTACCGTATTGCTCGCCGCATTTTTACAGATTATTACGGCCCCGATAAATCTTTTAAAAAAAATAATGGCCATTCACTTTGGGGACCTTTCTTTTAAGCCTGTCTTAAAAATCGTGAAGTACACTATTATCCCCTTTTTCGCCATCATGCTGTTTAGCATACTTTATAGTGAGGCTAATACTGTTTTTGCCAATTACCTTAATCGGATTACTTCTGGTATAACCACATTTATAAACAACATGGTTGTTTTCCTATTTCCAGAATTAAGCTTTGAACGCTTCATACACATTGTTCTGGGAATTGTGTTGAGCGCAGGAGCTTTTATCAGTTTAAAAAGGCTTGAACTTGAAAAAATTGAAGCTGGTTTTGGTGAGCAGTTAGTACGAGAACACAGGAATAAAACAAGCAACTCAATTGCCTATATGTTGATCGAAGTTTTTGCCGAAGGTTTGTTGAAACGGATGATGGCTTTAAAAACTGAGAATATCATCGGTATTATTTCATTTACAGCCTTAAACCTTCTATTGCTTTCATTAAACACCATCGACATAACTACATTATGGCTGGGTAAAAATATTGAATCGAATGGGGCTAAATATTCAGATGCGCTTCATGATGGCACAAATGTATTAATAGTAAGTATTGTGATAGCTATGATGATTATTGTATATTTTTTTAGAGGAAATCTAAATTTCTACAGTAAAAACAAAACGATCAGATTACTGACCTATTTATGGATATTTCAGAATATTTTTCTGGTATGTTCTGTCTTACTCAGAGATTACCAGTACGTAAGTGCTCTTGGATTAACCTACAAACGAATTGGTGTATTCGTTTTCTTATTGCTTTGCACAATAGGTCTGGTTACTGTTTACATCAAGGTCGCTCAGCAAAAAACCTTCTTTTATCTGTGTAAAATAAATGGTCGCATTTGGTATATCTTACTACTTGTTTTTGGATTTGTAAACTGGGATGTTTTGATTGTGAACTACAACATTAACAACAGAGCCTCCATTAACTTAGATCTTGATCATTTAACCGATTTGTCTGACAAGACCCTCCCCCTTTTAAATACGAATAAGATTATACTTAGAAAATATTTGAGCACCTCAAATTATGCTTATAAATGGAGCAACGACACAACTGACCTCAGTAACAAACGAATAACTCCAACGAATACAGAACAGATCCTGGCCTTTGAAAAGGATTTAGCTCAACGAAACAACACATTCAAAACAAAATACAACGAGACATCCTGGTTGTCATGGAACTACCGTGATTGGCAAACAATGCAATTTTTACTTAAAAACCATTTATAATCTTAAAACCTGGTGTATGCACAACTCATCGTATTGGATAAACTATTTTAACCAAAACCTAAAGAACAAAAGAATTGACTGGAGTATCAGTCCGAATTTAAGCCAACTGGAAAAAAACAACATTTTAAGCTCTTTACAGGCCTGGCAACTGGGAGAAACATCTGAGGGAACGAATCTGGTAAATGCTGCAACCAAACATGCAAAAAAGCTAAATGATCCTTATTATACAGATGCCATTAAGCTATTTATTAAAGAAGAGCAAAAGCATGGTAATAATTTGGGTCGTTATATTGATCTAATTGGCGAGCAAAGAATAAAAAAGGATTGGGGTGATAGCTTATTTAGAAAAATAAGGGGACTAAATACAGACATGGAGTTTTGGACCATAGCAGTAATTACCGTAGAAAGCGCGGCCCAGATATTTTACCAATGTTTAAAGGATGCAACGAACTGCAAATTACTTAAACAAATAAGTACAGATATTTTAATCGACGAAGCGGCTCATATCACTTTTCAAATCGAGAGGCTAAGTTTGATATATAGACAAAAGAGCTTTTTTATGAGAACTATTACGTACTATTTTTACACAGTTTTCTATTTTTCAACAGCGATGGTAGTCTGGCTGGCGCATAGAAGATTATTTAATGCCGGCGGGGTTCACTTTGGCACTTATTGGATCAAGATGAAACTCAAATTTAAAAAGACCATTAAAAAATTAAAACCCGAAAGAGAAAATATAAACGCTGAAAATACCTTTAGCCATTTGTTATAAAGCTTTTGAAATTGTAGATTTGAACAAATTTTTTCAGCATAATGAATATCCACGAATATCAAGGTAAAGAAATACTTAAAAGTTTTGGAGTAGCCGTACAAGAAGGTGTAGTAGCCGACACGGTAGAGCAGGCTGTAGAAGCTGCTAAAAAAATGAAAACTGACTACAATTCTGACTGGGTTGTAATTAAAGCTCAGATCCACGCTGGTGGTAGAGGTAAAGGCGGTGGTGTAAAGCTTGCCAAAAACCTTGATGAGGTTAAGGAAAGAGCTTCTGCTATCTTAGGTATGCAGTTAGTAACTCCACAAACTGGTCCGGAAGGAAAGAAAGTTAACAAAATTTTAGTTGCTCAGGATGTTTACTACCCAGGTGCATCTGAAACCAAAGAATTCTATATCAGCGTATTGTTAAACCGCGCTAACGGAAGAAACATAATTATGTATTCTACTGAAGGTGGAATGGATATCGAGGAAGTTGCTGAGCATACTCCTCATTTGATCTTCAAAGAAGAAATTGACCCTAAAGTTGGTCTTCAAGGATTTCAAGCTCGCAAAATAGCTTTTAACCTTGGTCTAAGCGGTCAGGCTTTTAAAGAAATGGTAAAATTTGTTACCGCACTTTACAAAGCTTACGATAGCACTGATTCTTCAATGTTTGAAATCAACCCTGTTCTAAAAACATCTGATGATAAAATTATCGCAGTTGACGCGAAAGTAGATTTAGACGAGAATGCCTTATTCCGTCATCCGGATTACGCGGCAATGCGTGATAAACTGGAAGAAGATCCTACTGATGTTGAAGCAAGCGAATCAAACCTTAACTATGTTAAACTTGACGGGAACGTTGGCTGTATGGTTAATGGAGCAGGCTTAGCAATGGCTACTATGGATATCATCAAAATTGCAGGTGGAGAACCGGCTAACTTTTTAGATGTTGGTGGTACTGCAAATGCACAAACGGTTAAAGCTGGTTTTAACATCATCCTTAAAGATCCGAATGTAAAAGCAATTTTAATTAACATATTTGGTGGTATTGTTCGTTGTGATCGTGTTGCCCAAGGTGTTATTGATGCATATAAAGAAATTGGAGATGTTCCGGTTCCTATTATTTGCCGTTTACAAGGAACAAATGCTGTTGAAGCTAAGCAATTAATAGATGACTCAGGATTAAAAGTTTTCTCGGCGATAGCATTAAAAGATGCAGCTGATTTAGTTACGAAAGTATTAGCTTAATCTATAGCTATTCAAATAAATCTTTATTAAAGGAAAAAGCCAATTGTTAACTCAATTGGCTTTTTTCATTTACAAAAAAATAAACAGGCTTGATTTCTGTTTAAAACACAAAAAAAATGAGAATTCTACTTTTAAAATAAGAAGAGGCATACAATCATCCAATTGTATGCCTCTCTAACCAAATATAAATTAAACGAGCATTACAAATATAGGGTTTTAAATTTAAAAACAATAAAAAATTGATTTTATTTAAATAAAAATCTAAAAATACACCATAAAAACAAAACAAAACCTAACAAAACACACAAACAACTAAAAAAACACAATAGAAAAGCAATAAAAACACAAAATAACCAATAAAACATAATTATAAATACCAACAAACAACACTAAAGCAATAAAAAAAAACAAAACACCATCCAAAAAACATAATAATACCAATAAAAATACATTAAATACCAAAATCACTAAAAATAAACCTAAAAATACAATCAAAATAAACCTAGGTAATTTAAAATAGGCTACTAAAATATTCCCTCCCATTTATTAAAGGAAATCCTTATTTTTGACGCTCTCCACAAAAAAATCATGATTAAAAGAGAAAAAGTAAAAAGTTTGTTAGATACAAACGAATTCGACAGAGAAGTTACGGTTATGGGATGGGTGCGAACATTTCGCAACAACCAGTTTATTGCAATAAATGATGGCTCCTGCATTGGGAACATCCAAGTCGTAGTGGATTTTAATAATACTCCGGAAGAACTTTTAAAGCGTATTACTACAGGAGCTGCAATTTCTGTAAAAGGAAAAATTGTAGAATCATTAGGAAAAGGTCAGAGAGTAGATATTAAAGCTGAAACTATAGAAATATTAGGCGATAGTGATCCTGAAAAATTCCCTCTTCAACCCAAAAAACATAGCCTGGAGTTTCTGCGGGAAATTGCCCACCTGCGTTTCCGCACCAATACTTTCAATGCAGTCTTTAAATTACGTCATGCATTAGCCTTTGCTATACATCAATTTTATAACGAAAGAGGTTTTGTTTATATGCACACACCTGTTATTACTGCATCAGACGCAGAAGGTGCCGGTGAAATGTTTAAAGTTACCACTCTTGATTTCGACAACACACCTCGTACAGATGATGGGAAAGTAGATTACTCACAGGATTTCTTTGCGCGCGCAACCAACCTGACCGTATCTGGTCAGCTGGAAGGTGAGCTTGCTGCAATGGCCTTTGGACAGATATATACATTCGGACCTACTTTTAGAGCAGAAAACTCAAACACAACACGTCACCTTGCTGAATTTTGGATGGTTGAGCCTGAAATTGCCTTCGCTGATCTTGAAGACAATATGCAGCTTGCAGAAGACATGTTGAAATATGTGATTAGCTATGCGCTAGAACATTGCAAGGAAGAGATTGACTTTTTAAACAACCGTTTACTAGAAGAAGAAAAAACAAAACCTCAGAATGAGCGCAGTGAGCTATCTTTAATAGAAAAGCTAAACTTCTGCCTAAACAATGATTTTGAACGCCTAACATACACAGAAGCTATTGCGATCTTAAAATCTTCCAAACCTAATCAGAAAAAGCAGTTTAAATATCTTATTGATGAATGGGGAGCAGATTTACAATCAGAACATGAGCGCTTCCTTGTTGAAAAGCACTTTAAAAAGCCAGTTATCTTAACTGATTATCCGGCCGATATTAAGTCCTTCTATATGCGTCAAAACGAACCTGATGCTCAAGGCAGAAAAACAGTAGCTGCAATGGACATCCTTTTCCCAGGCATTGGCGAAATCATCGGAGGATCTCAAAGAGAGGAGCGCCTTGATAAGCTAACCCGAAGAATGGAAGAGCTTGATATTCCACAAGACGAAATGTGGTGGTATCTGGACACCAGACGCTTTGGATCGGCACCACACTCTGGTTTTGGACTAGGATTTGAACGACTGATATTATTTGTAAGTGGAATGACAAACATCAGAGATGTAATCGCTTTCCCTCGTTTCCCTAAAAATGCAGAGTTTTAATAGACTCATAAAATAGCAAAAGGGGTGTATCAATCATGATTGATACACCCCTTTTATATTTATTACCTATTCTGATTTTGATTCAAATCATCTGCAAATGAGTTTGCATGTGTATAATCAACCAGTGAAACTTTATAATCAGAAGGCACAAAACTTGTTGATACACTCAGTGCCATTCCCAACTCAAACCTTAAAGGGTAAGGTGACTGCAACAAACTTCCTTCAGGGATGTATGGGAAACTTTCCATATATGATTGCATTACATTGGGCGCAATCCTCCTGTTGATATATGCCCTGGTCAATTGATAAGGATGATGTAAACCCGCAGCACCTAATAACTCTACAGCACTACCAACAGTTAGCTTATGGAAATTATAAACCCTAACTGTTTTATCTCCCACTACAAGACCTTTCATTAAACTTGGGTCCTGTGTTGCCACCCCTGTTGGGCAAGTATTACTGTTGCACTCTAAGGCCTGTATACAGCCCAACGCAAACATCATTCCTCTCGCCGAATTACATAGATCAGCACCAAGCGCTATATTCTTTACCAAATCAAATCCAGATGCTACTTTACCCGATGCAATAATTTTAATGTGCTTTTTAAGGTTAAAACCTACCAAAACATCGTAAACAAAAGCCACACCTTCTCTTAATGGCATGCCAACCGCATTAGAAAATTCCTGTGGAGAAGCTCCTGTACCACCTTCGCCCCCATCAACAGTAATGAAATCTACATAAATACCTGTTTCAACCATTGCTTTACAAATGGCAAAAAATTCACTTCTTCTTCCAATACAGAGTTTAATACCAATTGGCTTACCACCAGAAAGCTCTCTCAGTTTCTTTACAAAACCCATTAATTCTAACGGCGTTTTAAAGGCAGCATGAGCTGGAGGCGAGATCACATCAAACCCCTCTTTTACCAACCTTATCCTTGCAATTTCAGGAGTAACCTTTTTAGCCGGCAATATACCTCCATGTCCTGGTTTAGCGCCCTGAGAAAGCTTAATCTCAATCATTTTTACCTGATCTGTACTTGCCCTCTCGGCAAAGGCCTCATAGTTAAATGTACCATCGTGATGACGACAGCCAAAATACCCAGTACCAATTTGCCAGATTAAATCCCCTCCGGGATTAGCATGGTAATCGCTTATACCACCTTCACCTGTATTATGCGCAAAATTACCCATCTTGGCTCCACCATTTAAAGCCAGAATAGCATTCTGACTTAATGAACCGAAGCTCATAGCAGAGATATTATAAATACTTGCAGAATACGGCTTTAAACACTCCGGACCCCCTACTAACACACGCGGATCTTCATTAAGTTCAGTATGGCTGATTGCTGAAATACTGTGGCTTAGCCATTCATAACCATTTTCATATACATCCAATTGTGTCCCGAATGGAATAGTATCATTTTCTCTTTTTGCGCGCTGATAAATCAATGAACGACTAAGTCTGCTAAATGGCTTACCATTGGTATCACTTTCTACAAAGTATTGATACACCTTTGGCCTTAAATCTTCCATAAAGTACCTTAATCTGCCCACTACTGGGTAGTTCCTTACTATACTGTGTTTTGGTTGATACAGGTCATAAATACCCAACAAAACAACTGGTCCTGTAAAAATGAATAACCACCATAAAGGCGGATAAGTAAGGCCCAACATCACAGTGAGTGCCACCAAAAACGCCGCAATTGCGATAAATGCTTTTCTCATATTCCTTAATTTAATAAAAACATGCCAATAGAACAATTATAATCTGATTTCGGATCAATATTTTGTAAATTTACACATGCTTATTAAAATCTATCCTGAAAACCCAAATCCCAAGGCGATTGAGCAAGTTGTTGAAGTATTGAAAAAGGGAGGAATAATCATCTACCCAACCGATACCGTATATGGAATGGGTTGCGATATCACTAATCATAAAGCCATTGAAAAAATTTGCCGTTTAAGAGGTATTAAACCTGAAAAGGCCAATTTCTCTTTCATCTGCTCGGATTTAAGGCACATTTCAGACTATATAAAACCTATCGACACCACCACATTCAGGCTACTAAAAAAAGCTCTACCTGGCCCTTTTACGTTTATACTGAATGCAAACGGAAATGTACCAAAACTACTAAGTTCCAACAAGAAAACTGTTGGTATAAGGGTACCTGATAATGATATTGCAAGAGAAATTGTTTTGCAGCTTGGAAATCCAATTCTATCTACTTCTATATATGATGATGATGAAGTAATTGAATACTCTACAGATCCTGAACTGATCCACGAAAAATATGAAGACACTATAGACATCGTAATTGATGGTGGATATGGAGACAATGAACCATCTACGGTTGTAGACTGTACATCAGGAGATTTTGAAATCATCCGTCAAGGAAAAGGAAACCTGGAAAACTACCTATAAATGGCCAAAATAATAAATTTACAAGCATTTAAAGACTTTTTAAGATCAGGACAAATTGGAGGCATACTCCTTATGGTATGTGTTGCGATCTCTCTGTTTATTGCAAACTCTAGTTATAAGAATGGCTTTTCTGCACTACTATCAACAGATTTAGGCTTCACATTTGGCTCTGGCTCTTATGTATTTACTGTTTCTGCCTGGATAAATGATGCGCTAATGGCTGTATTTTTTCTTCTTGTGGGCTTAGAGATCAAGAGAGAGCTGGTAGAAGGCGAGCTTTCATCTATTAAAAAGGCTTCCTTGCCTGTAGTTGCTGCTCTTGGAGGAATGTTGGTACCCGCATTTATTTATTTCATTTTAAATAAAGATACCGCTACGGCATCTGGATGGGGAATTCCAATGGCTACCGACATTGCCTTTGCCTTAGCTATCATATCCATGCTGGGTAAAAGTGTTCCGGCCTCATTAAAAATATTTCTTGCTGCCCTGGCCATTGTTGATGACCTTGGCGCCATCCTGGTTATTGCTATTTTTTATACAAATGAGGTACATTTTCATTACCTCCTGATGGCAGGAGGTGTACTTGCGCTATTGCTGGTATTTAACTTCTTTAAGATAAAACCGCTTTATTTTTATCTTATACCCGGAGTGTTCTTATGGTACTTCATTCACCACTCAGGCATACACGCAACAATTGCAGGGGTGTTGCTTGCCCTTACCATACCAACCAATTCAGATAACACAGAATCTCCTTTAGAAAAGCTTGAGCATTTATTAAATGGTCCTGTAAATTATTTTATCATGCCGATCTTTGCACTGGCCAATACCAACATCACCTTTCAAAAAGAAATGCTTAACGGTTTAGTATCGCCGCTGGGGCTTGGAATTGTGGCTGGTCTTTTTGCCGGAAAAACAATAGGTGTTACACTGTTCTCCTGGCTTGCAGTAAAGCTAAAACTGGGAACACTTCCGTCGCAATCAGGCTGGAAACACATTATTGGCTTAGGTATGTTGGCTGGTATAGGATTTACCATGTCCATATTTATATCCTTACTTTCATTTAGTGATGAAATGCATGTAACCGAAGCAAAATTTGCGATTCTTTGTGCTTCGGTTATTGCAGGATTAGTTGGTTTTGTTTTCCTAAAATCTATTAAAGGAAAAGCGTCGGTTAAGGCTTAAATTCTTTCATGAAGTTTTTAACACTGCCCTGAACATCATCAGCAGACAAGCTTTTCACAAAGGCAGTACCTATAATTGCACCGTTAGCATATTTACATGCTTTATCAAAGGTTTCTTTGCTACTTATACCAAAACCTATCATGGTTGGGTTTTTAAGTTTTAATGATGCAATTCTTGAAAAATATGTTTCGGTTGTATCAGATACCTGAAGATTTTTTCCTGTAGTTGCCGACGAGGATAGCAAGTAGATAAATCCATTACTTAAACCGTCGATTTTACGGATCCTTTCTTCAGAAGTTTGAGGAGTAACCAGGAATATATTACTTAAACCATATTTAGCAAAAACTGGTTCATATAACTCCTCATGTTCAACCATTGGGAGATCCGGAACTATACAACCATCAACGCCTACCTCTGCACAAGCTTTACAGAAATTCTCTACACCAAATTGAAGCATTGGGTTTACATACCCCATTAACAAAACCGGGATAGTTACCGTTTTACGTAAATCTTTAAGCTGCTCAAACAGCAGTCTTAAATCCATACCATTATCAAGCGCCAGCTTACTGCTCGCCTGTATAACCGGGCCATCAGCAACAGGATCAGAATATGGGAACCCTATTTCTAATAAGTCTGCACCTGAACGCTCTAGCTCTTCTGCAATTGCCACTGTATCTCCAAGATTAGGATAACCAGCTGTATAGTAAATTGATAATATATCTTTCTTTTCCTGAAATAACTTTTTAATTCTATTCATTTCTTTTATAATCCAAAATATCTCATGTAAGTATCCATATCCTTGTCACCGCGGCCCGACAAGCAAACCACTACATTCTCCCCACCTTTAAAATTCATTTTCTCCAGATAAGCCAGTGCATGAGCACTTTCTATTGCAGGGATAATACCCTCCATTTGAGTAAGCAATAAACCAGCTTCCAAAGACTCATCATCAGTTATGGAAACATACTGACCACGACGAGTTTTAAACAAATGTGCATGCTGAGGGCCAATGCCGGGATAATCTAATCCTGCTGACACAGAATGAGGTTCAACAACCTGACCATCTTCAGTTTGCATCAAAATACTTCTGCTGCCATGCAACACACCCTCCTTACCCAGTGTAGTTGTAGCTGCCGAGAACCCGCTATCAACCCCTTTACCTGCAGCCTCTACAGCGATTAGTTTTACCTTTTCATCATCAATAAAATGGTAAAACATGCCCATGGCATTACTACCACCGCCAACACAGGCCAACACATAATCCGGCTGGTCATTACCAGTTTGTTCTATCAATTGCTTCTTAGTCTCTTCTGAAATGATAGATTGAAAAAGTGCCACCATATCCGGGTACGGGTGTGGCCCAACAACAGAACCTATTATATAATGGGTATCTACCGGATTATTAATCCAATCGCGCATGGCTTCGTTGGTAGCATCTTTTAACGTTTTACTTCCTGAAGTTGCAGGAACTACCTTAGCACCCAGCATTTTCATTCGTGCAACATTGGGAGCCTGTCTTTGAATATCAATCTCTCCCATATATACTACACATTCTAATCCGCGTAATGCACACACTGTAGCAGTAGCCACACCATGTTGTCCGGCACCAGTTTCGGCAATAATACGTTTCTTACCTAAACGTTCTGCAAGCAATATTTGACCAATGGTGTTATTGATCTTATGTGCACCCGTATGATTCAGATCCTCACGTTTCAGAAAAATATTTGCGTTATATTTTTGCGATAATCGTTTAGCTAGATATAGTGGCGAGGGCCTGCCGACATAATCTTTAAGTAACTGATGAAATTCCTTCTGAAAGTCTTTATCCTCAATAATTTTAAGATAATTCTGTCGTAATTCTTCTACATTCGGATATAGCATTTCCGGAATATAAGCTCCGCCAAAATCTCCGTAGTATCCTTTTTCATTTACAAAATAGTTCATAGTCTTGTTCTTAAATCCTTGGTTGAGTAAACTCAATAGGACAACATATTTTTAAAGTCAATCAATTTATCTATATCCTTTAGCCCAGGCTCCAATTCAAACTTGCTATTAATATCAATAGCATAAAAACGCACATCTTTTATTCTGTTTATTTCATCAATACTTTCCAAATCAATTCCCCCACTTAAAAAGTATGGTTTATCTAACACATATTTTTGAAGCAACTCCCAGTTAAAAGTCCTTCCTGAACCTCCATGATCGGGAGTCTGGGTATCAAATAAAAAGTAATCAACTGAATCAGCATATGCTTCCAACTGCTCAAAATCAAATTGTTCATCAATTCCAAACGCCTTTATTACTTCTATATCTAATAATGCTTTTAGCTGGCTACAATAATTAGCAGATTCGTTTCCGTGTAATTGAACAGCATATAGTCCATATTCCAAAACCCGTTCAACCACTGTTCTAAGCTCTTCATTTACAAAAACACCTGTTTTTTTGATATTAGAAGGCAGATCCTTAACAAACTGAGCTGAAAGATCCGCAATAAATCTTTTTGAGCCATTATAGAAAATAAATCCCATATAATCAGGCTGCAAGTCTGCCACCATTTCGATGTTTGATGGCACCTTCATTCCACATACTTTCAGTCTCTTATCCATTACCTTGATATTAAGTTTTTAAAACTATTCAAAGCATTCTTGCTCATTAAAGAAGCCTCTGCTTCATAAAAACAATCCGCAAAAGATTTAGTGTTATCTATTGTCTGAATAGCAAGTGCAGCATTGCAAAGCACAACATTTCGTTGAGCATCGGTACATTCATCATTAAGCACACTCATAAAAATCTTTGCTGATGATTCAACCGTATCCCCTCCTTTTATTTCCTGCTCATCAATCTGTGCAAACCCAAGATCAGCAACGGTTACCAACGATTCTCCATTTTTACTAAAAGTTTTAAAATCGCAAGTCAGCGAAACCTCATCAAAACCGTCCACCGCGTGCAGTATCGTATAGTTTTTATCAGTATCCTGATATAAATAAGCATACAACCTGGCTAGTTCGAGACTAAACACGCCTACAATTTGATTTTTAGGTTGTGCTGGATTAACCATTGGTCCAAGCATGTTAAAAAAGGTTTTAACTCCTAATTCTTTACGTATAGGCGCAACAATTTTCATGGCCGGATTAAACAACGGGGCATGGATAAAGCATATCCCTGCTGTATCTAAACTGCGTTTTAAAATATCCTGTTCGTTAGTAAATGTATAACCCAGGTACTCCATAACATTTGAAGAACCGCAGCCAGATGACACACCATAGTTACCATGCTTAGCCACTTTGTGACCTGCGCCAGCCACAACAAAAGAAGCAAGTGTAGATATGTTAAAGGTGTCTTTACCATCACCTCCTGTTCCACAAAGATCTACAAGCTCATAATCTGAAAAGTTCAGTTTCACACAAAGATCAAGCATAGCATCACGAAAGCCTTGAAGCTCAGCAACAGTAATGTTCCGCATCCCATACGCCGTAATAAAAGCGGCAATCTGCGAAGTATTAAATTCGCCTAAGGCAATAGAAGTAAGTATCTTTTGTGCCTCTGCTCTACTGAAGGTTTTGTTTTCAAATAGGTGGTTAAGTATTTTCTTCATGTTATTTTCTTCTTAAAGAAGTTTTTCAAAATGTCGTAAAACAAAAAAGGTTGCCTTAAGCAACCCTCAAAATATTTTTATATAAAATAAAACGTTCAAAACGGGGTTACACTACGCTATTGCGTTGTGCCACCACCAGTTGTTAAGTCCGTTTGTAAGTATCATTAAAGCAAATATGGAATTGTTTTTGCAAAGCAGCAAATCTTTTATCAAAAAAAATAAAATTTATTACTTCTTTGCAGGGCGGGTTTACTTAATCAGGGCGTTCTTTTCCTTGGTAAAATGGTTAAAAACCAGTTTATCTGCCAATGCAGGCAATAACTTATTAATCCATACGGTTAGTTTGCCCTGCCCTGTCATAACTAAAGTGCGCTTTCTTGCAGCAATGCCATCAACGATACGAGTAGCCACTTCTTCAGCGGTCATCATTTTACCTTCTTCCATACTTGTTTCGCCATGAGCAGCACCATCTTTAGCCAATGCTGTAACCCGAATATTAGAAGCCGTAAAACCAGGGCAGGCTACCATCACATGAACACCGGTTTTAAGTAATTCGGTCCGCAGTGACTCCATAAAACCATTCATGGCAAACTTGGAAGCAGAATAACCGGTACGACCAGGCAAACCACGATACCCCGCGATTGATGATACCCCTATTACACTGCCTTGTGTTTTTAAAATCTCGGGCAGCGCATATTTAGTGCAATAAACCGTACCCCAGAAATTCACATCCATCAGGTTTTTCAATACAGACAAGTCCAGATCATTGAACAATGCACGCATAGATAAGCCCGCATTATTAATTAATATATCTATCTTACTGAAAGTGACTAAGGCCTGCTTAACAAGCACTTCACATTCTTCTTCTTTACTCACATCTACCTGAACTGCAATAGCTCTTATGCCATATCTTGCCTCCAGATCGGCGGTAATTTCGCAAAGTGTAACATATTGTCTGGCACCAAGAACCAGGCTAGCACCGCGTTTAGCAAACTCTTCAGCACATGCTTTTCCAATACCAGATGATGCACCCGTAATTATGACTACTTTATTCTTAAAATCCATTCTAATTATTTAATTAATGAGTTTTCATAAGGTACTCTTGTAATAATAGACCTTCCCAGTGTGATCTCATCAGCATACTCCAACTCACCTCCAAAGGCAATTCCTCTGGCAATCGTGGTAATTGGTATTTGAAAATCTTTAAGCCGTTTATACAAATAAAAGAGTGTAGTATCACCTTCCATTGTGGCGCTAAGTGCCAGTATTATTTCTTTTACGGGAGTTGTAGCGACCCGCTGTACCAATGAATCAATAAACAGATCAGATGGTCCTACTCCATCCATTGGAGATATTAAACCGCCAAGCACATGATAAACGCCAAAATATTGAGAAGTGTTTTCCACAGCCATAACATCTCTGGTATCTTCTACTACACAAATCACTTCCTTTTCGCGCTTAGGTGCTGAGCATATTTCGCAAATATGGTTATCAGAAATATTATGACAAATGCCGCAGTGCTTAATTTCTTTTCTAAGCCTTACAATTGCATTTCCAAAATGCTCCACTTCCTCCTGCTCTTTATTTAATAAATGCAGAACCAACCTTAAAGCTGTCTTTTGTCCAACGCCAGGTAACTTCGAAAATTCGTTAACAGCGTCCTCAAGCAATTTAGAAGAAAAGTTCATCTTACAAACTTAGATAAATTGTGAATGTAAATTTATATTTATCTCCTGATATTTAATTTTTATAAGTAGAAACTCATGAGGGTTTCTTACATTTAGAATCTTAACTAATCATAAAAAATGAGTCCAATTATACTTTTGTCTTTTCTGCTCGGTTACTTTGCACTGCTAATAGGTGTATCCTATTTTACATCCCGAAACAACTCCGACAACGCTTCATTTTTTATAGCAAACAGAAATTCAAAATGGTACCTGGTAGCGTTTGGAATGATTGGAACGGCTCTTTCCGGCGTTACTTTCATTTCCGTACCCGGAGCGGTAGGTAAAAGCGAGTTTGGCTATTTCCAGTTTATACTGGGTAATGCTGTCGGTTTTGTCATTATCGCCACGGTACTATTGCCTTTATATTATAGGTTAAACATCATTTCTATATATACCTATCTTGAAAGGCGTTTAGGCTTTTGGAGTTATAAGAGTGGTGCTGTTATCTTCTTAGTTTCGCGTACTATTGGCTCATCTTTCAGACTCTACCTTGTTGCTATCGTATTGCAAAAATTCATATTCGATGCCTGGAATGTCCCTTTTTGGCTCACCATCGTTATCTGTCTGGTGCTTATCTGGCTTTATACCCATAAGGGAGGATTAAAAACCATTATCATTACCGATACCTTACAAACCGTATTCTTACTCCTGTCTGTGGTGCTATCTATCATTTTTATTGCAAGGTCTTTAAACCTGGATATTGCCGGCACTTTTGAAGCGGTAAAAAACAGCAGCTATTCAAAAATCTTCTTTTGGGAAGATTTTATGGGCAGTAAAACGCACTTTATTAAACAATTCCTTGGGGGTATTTTTGTAACCATTGCCATGACTGGGCTTGATCAGGACTTAATGCAAAAGAACCTGAGCATGAAAACAATAGGTGAAGCGCAAAAAAACATGTTCACCTTTACTGCGGTTTTTGTTGTAATGAACATCTTCTTTTTAAGTGTAGGCGCTTTATTGTACCTATTTGCAGCAAAAAATGGAATTGATGTGGCTGCATTAAAAACGCCAGATCACCTTTACCCTGAAATTGCGTTAAATTACCTGAATGTTATTCCCGGCATTATTTTCATGCTCGGATTAACCGCTGCAACATTTGCGACAACGGACTCGGCATTGACTGCTTTAACCACTTCATTTTGCGTAGATTTCTTACATTTCGATAAAAAGGCTGATCAAAACGACCCAAAACTGGTAAGTAAAAGACATTATGTGCATGTTGGCTTTTCAATATTAATGGTTCTTGTGATCATGGTTTTTAAACTCATTAATGACGATTCTGTTGTGAACGCGATATTCAAAGCAGCCGGATATACTTATGGTCCATTGGTAGGATTATTCGGTTTTGGTATGCTGACTAAAAAAGCTGTAACAGATAAGCTTGTACCTTATATCTGTATCGTCTCGCCAATACTATGCTATATAATAGATATAAATTCTTTAAACTGGTTTAATTACGCCCTGGGTTTTGAGCTTATCATATTAAATGGCCTGATTACGTTTATACTTCTTTGGATAACTGGGAAACAAACTACAACCCAGACCAAATTTTAAATATTATAATACCTATTAGAATGACAAGTGAAGAGAAAATAAGAAGCGCATTTGAGAACAAGAACTGGCAGGAAATAAAAGTTACGGACTCCTGGCAGATTTTTAAAATAATGGCCGAATTTGTTGACGGTTTTGAAAAGTTGGCAAAAATAGGCCCATGCGTAACCATTTTTGGATCGGCAAGAACTGCTGAAACAAATAAGTATTACCAAATAGCTGTTGAGTGTGGCAAACTGCTAACAGACCGTGGCTACGGAGTTGTTACTGGCGGCGGACCCGGTATCATGGAAGCAGGGAATAAAGGTGCACATACAAATGGTGGCAAGTCAGTTGGTCTAAATATAGAATTGCCTTTTGAACAATTCCACAATAAGTACATTGACCATAACAAGCTCCTTGAATTTGATTATTTCTTTGTAAGAAAGGTAATGTTCATGAAATACTCGCAAGGCTTTATTGTTTTACCCGGCGGTATGGGTACCATGGATGAGCTTTTTGAAGCAATAACACTTATACAAACAGGTAAAATTGCAAGATTTCCTATTGTGCTTATAGGTAAGGATTATTGGAGTGGATTAGTGGACTGGATAACCAGCACTATGCTAAACAAGGAGCATAACATTCATGCAGAGGATTTAAACCTATTCAGACTAGTTGATACGGCCGAAGAGGCTACCGAGCATATTTTCAGATTCTATGAGAAGTATGTTCTAAAACCGAATTTCTAGACAGGCTGTTGAAGAAAGTCATAAATTTTTTCTGATGGTCTTGCTATAACGGCGAGATCATCAGAAACTAATATCGGACGTTCTATCAATATTGGATTTTCAACCATTGCTGCGATCCATTCGTCATCAGAAAGATCTTTCCCTTTATAATTCTCCTTATAAAGAGCTTCTGATTTACGCACGAGCTCAGGAGGAGCAATTCCTAATTTACCGACAATAGTCTGCAATTCTTCAACAGTAGGAACGGTTTCCAGGTAATTGACCACTTCAAATTCCTTTCCGCTATCTTCCAAAATAGTTAACGCACACCTGCTTTTACTACATCTATTATTATGATAAATTTTGATCATATTATTTTAGAAATGGCTAACTCCGCCAGATACAACCAACTTCATGGCATCCGCAGCACTCATATTTAACGACTTAATCTTTTCGTTTTTAACAACGTAAACCTGACCGGCAAAAGAGTACGAAAATGGGAAATAAACAATTGCCTCTCCAGGAAGTCCTATTGATTTAAGATCAGCCTGAGTAAGAAAGCCTATCCTCTTTAAATCTCCTTCAACCTCTACAAGCACCGGGTGATTAAACTTCTTCTCATCGCCTACAAATGCTTCAGTAAGATCTTTAATAGATGAGTAAATAAACTTTACCACAGGAAGCCTGTCTAAAGCTTTTTGAAACCAGTTGTACATTGGTTCAGTAACAAAGTTAGTTACAAAAATTCCTGCAGCCAGGATAATGGAAATTACCAATGCTAAGCCTAGTCCGGGAATATTTCTGCTTGCCCCGGTTCTTGGATCTACTCCGAGAATATTGTTTACATTTAACCAGCTGTCTACCGTAGTAACAGCCCAAATCACAATAAAAATACTTAGTGCAATAGGCAGCACAATCAACAACCCTTTAATAAGGTAATTTAACAACGCCCTACCAATTCTATTCATGATGCAAACTTAGATAAAACTACTCATAAAAATACACTCGTTTTACCCTTTGAGATACATTTGTTAATATTTCGTAGGGTATGGTATCTATTTGTTTTGCTAACTCAGAGATGGTAAGCTTTCCATTAAAAACGATCACCTCATCGCCCGTTTTCACGTCTAAACCAGTTACATCCAACATGCACATATCCATGCATATCACACCAACAGTAGGTACAAGCTGACCGTTAATCAGCATTTTACCAACGCCATTTCCAAATTTACGGTTATATCCATCGGCATAACCAATTTTAACGGTTGCGATCATGCCTCCATTGGGCAGAGCACCCCTTCTGCTATAACCAACCGTTTCATTAGGTTTTATAGGCTTTACCTGAGTTACTGTAGTTTTTAAAACTGCTACAGTTTGGAGCCCTTTATTATGAGATAACCCTCCGTCAAAACCATACAGTCCAATTCCAAGTCTAACCATGTCCAATTGGGCCTCGGGGTGACGGGAAATCCCTGATGTATTAGAAATATGCCTGATAAATGAGTAGCCTATTCCATCCTTAATCTTATCTGCCGCGGCCGTAAATCTTTCCAATTGATGTGCCGTAAATTCATCATGTTGGGGGTCATCGCTTCCAACCAGATGAGAAAATACAGAAATCACTTTTACTTTCTCGGTTTCATTTAATTGTTGTAAAAGATCTGCCAATTCCGGTTCTTCAAAACCTAGCCTGTGCATTCCTGTTTCTATTTTGAGGTGGACGGGATAATTTTTCACATTTTCACTTAGAAAACTGATAAAGCTTTTTAGAATATCCAGATTATAAATTTCAGGTTCCAGCTTGTGCTTAACTATAGCGTCGAAAGCAGAAGGTTCAGGACTCATTACCATAATAGGCATAGAAATACCTCCTTTTCTAAGCGCCACTCCCTCATCTGTATAAGCTACAGCCAGATAATCAACCTTATGGTATTGTAACAGGTTGGCAATTTCAAAACTACCACTACCATAAGAAAAAGCTTTTACCATTGCCATAACTTTAACGCCAGGTTTTACTTTATTTCTATAGAACTGCAGATTGCCTGCCAACGCATTTAAATCGATCTCCAGAACCGTATCGTGTATCTTTTGGGTAATCAGTTTACTGATCCGGGCAAACTCGAACCTGCGGGCTCCTTTAACTAAAATAGTTTCGTTACTAAAATGAAGAGATGGAAAGTTCTCGATAAAAGCTAATGTGCTATCAAAAAAGGAAGTTTCCATATCAAATAGCTTTGCAGCGGCAGAAATATGGGGTCCAACCCCTATCAGCCTGTTTACATTCTTTTGCTTAAGCAGGGCGGATATCTCTGCATACAGGTCCTCATCACTTTTCCCCGTCTCATACAAATCAGAAAGTATAAGAGTCTTTTTAGGGTGCTGGTTCTGCAGGTTTAAAAAATCAAGTGCAATGGCCAATGAGGAAATATCGGCACTATAAGAATCATCAATAACTGAACATTGATTGATTCCATTTTTCAGTTCCAAACGCATGCTAACAAGTGTCAGCTTTTCTAACAAAGCATCTGTTTGCTGAGGTGTGTAATTCAATGCAAGCAAGGTGGCCCAGCAAATAACACCATTCTCAAGAGAAGCTTTGTCGCTGAACGGAATTAAGCACTCTATTTCTTCGCCTTTAAACTTCGCTCTTATATAATTCCTGCCATCTATTGGCTCTATAAATAAAATCTGTAGATCTGCTTTTTGTTTAAAGCTCCAGGAGAATTTTGATTTGCCTGGTAAATCATCTAAACTTAATCCCTCAGTATATTCCGGAGAATAAATAAACAACTCAGCATTTTTAAAGAGCTTTAACTTTTCGAGCAGCTTTTCTTTAACGGAAGAAAAACCTTCTGCATGTGCTTCACCAATATTGGTTAAAATACCTATTGTTGGTTGTATAATTTCGGCAAGGCTATCCATTTCACCAGATTTGGAGATACCTGCTTCAAATATCCCCATGGTATGGTTCTCTTCAATTTCCCATACAGAAAGAGGCACACCAATTTGAGAATTAAAACTTTTCGGACTTCGAACTATATTAAAATCAGCTGCAAGCAATTGATACAACCACTCTTTAACTATAGTTTTACCATTGCTTCCGGTAATCGCAATTGTTTTTAGTGTATGATGTTCACGGTTGTATTTTGCTAAAGTTTGAAGCGCAACTAATACATCAGCAACCAACAGGACATTAGCATCAGGAAAACTACCAATGTAATCCTCATCACTGATTACAAAATTCTTAATTCCATTTGCATAAGCATCTTTAAGGTACTCATGCCCATTTCTTTTTGCATTCAAAGCAAAAAATAAAGACTCATCCGGATCAATTACGCTTCGGCTATCAATTACCAATTTGGTAATTATAGCCTGATCATTGGCTATGTATGATTTTGCACTTAAAATGCCGGCAATAAGAGAAATGGAATAATTGGGATTGCTCATGCCTCAAAATTAAACTTTTTTAAAGAAATGAATGAGAGCTCGTTCTAAAAGTATGGTCTTTATATGAGCTTTTCTAAAACTGAATATCAGTGAACCATTTCTTATAAATCGTCTGATAGGTTCCATTCTCCTTTAAAAGACCCAGAACTTCGTTAAACTGATCACGAAGCTGAGTATCCCCTTTTTTCATGGCAATCGCATATTGAGAATCTGTTTTAGGCAGATACATCCCTACTTTTAGTTTTTTGTTTTTTTGTAAAAACCCGCCTGCAATTGGTGAATCATCGATAAGCAGGTCTATTTTTCCTGCTTGTAACTTTCTGTATAATTCTTTGTTTGTTTCGGCATGTACCATATTGTTGCCCGGGAAATTAACATGAACATATCGCTCTGCCTCGGTTGCTTCTCTGATACCGATTGTTTTATTTCTAAGGTCATTTATGTCCTTTATGTCATCATCATTATTAACTACAGCACATAATCTAAAATGCAGATAGGGATTACTGAATTCAAGGATATGCCTCCGCGAGGGTGTAACCGTTACTGCAGAGCAGATGAGATCCAGCTCCCCTTTAAACAGCTTTTCGAGAATGGTTGCCCATAATGAAACTTCGTACTCTACCTCCAGATCAAGATGTTCGGTTATGGCTTTCATTAAGTCGACTTCGAAACCTTCAAAATTTTCAGAATTGTAATCTGAATGCATAGGAAATGGCGCTGCAGAATCTAATCCGACTTTCAATATTTTTTTTGGTTCCATAGAAGGAGAGTTAACTAAATGACATCCGAACGAAGCTAAAATACGCCTTTTCAGCAATAATTTAATAAAAAAACCCTAAAACAAACAAAATGTTTGAGATAATTAGCGCTTTTTACTCATTTACAAGACATTAAAACCCAGCCCAATGAAGATTTTGATAAAAACACCGCACTTAAATAAGAAATTCTTGTTTAAACATAAATCACACTAATGACAAGCACATTTTGTAATATTGTAAATGCTCGATTCATCAAAAAAACAAACCGTAAAGTTAGATAAGAAAGCGGCTTTGGCAAAAGCTGAGCACTACTGTGCTTATCAGGAAAGATCTCAGCAGGAAATCAGAAACAAACTTTATGAATGGGGGCTTTGGAAAAATGAGGTTGAAGAAATTATTTCCGAACTTATACAGACAAACTTTTTGAACGAGGAGCGCTTTACGATGGCTTACGTTTCTGGTAAATTTAAGATAAAGAAATGGGGAAAGATGAAAATCAAACAGGGCCTTAAATTGAAAGGGGTAACTGAAAAGATGATTTTGAACGCGCTGAAAACAATAGATTATGATGAGTATTTAGAAACTATACTCGTTTTAGCGAATAAAAAGTTACCCTCCATTAAAGAAAAAGACGATTACAAGAGGAAATATAAGCTTACTTCTTACTTAATGGGGAAGGGTTTTGAAAGCGATTTAATCTCGGAAGTACTAAAGACCAATGGCTTAGCTTAACCGCAGCATTTTTTATAAAAAATAACTTGACGGTAATACAAAAGTATTTATATTTGCAATCCCAAACGGAAACAAGGTTATTAATTATTGTTTTAAAAAGGGAATCATTGGATAATGATTTAATGAAACCAATGCGAAAGTAGCTCAGTTGGTAGAGCACGACCTTGCCAAGGTCGGGGTCGCGAGTTCGAATCTCGTCTTTCGCTCTAAAAACCTTTACAGGTTTTTAAGTAAACAGTCATCATTTCAACAGATATTGAAATAAGACTATGCTCAGATGGTGGAACTGGTAGACACGCAGGACTTAAAATCCTGTGACCTTAAAAGTCGTGCGGGTTCGATTCCCGCTCTGAGTACAATAAAACAACAATACCAACGCGAAAGTAGCTCAGTTGGTAGAGCACGACCTTGCCAAGGTCGGGGTCGCGAGTTCGAATCTCGTCTTTCGCTCAAAATGCCTTCAGTAGAAGGCATTTCATTTTAAAAGGTTATTCACCTGCTCAGATGGTGGAACTGGTAGACACGCAGGACTTAAAATCCTGTGACCTTAAAAGTCGTGCGGGTTCGATTCCCGCTCTGAGTACAAAGCCTCTTTACTAAATGTAAAGAGGCTTTTTTATTGGCTCAGTGTATTATACAATGCCTTGCGCTATCATTGCATCAGCAACCTTAACGAAACCTGCTATATTTGCTCCTTTACCATAATTTACATAGCCATCTTCTTCTTTGCCATATTTAACACAATTCTGATGAATCTGAGCTATAATTATTTTTAGTTTAATATCAATTTTTTCGCGATCCCATGAATAACGAAGTGAGTTCTGCGACATTTCAAGCCCTGAAACGGCAACACCACCGGCATTGGCAGCTTTACCGGGAGCATACAAGATCTTAGCTTTTTCGAACACATGAATAGCGTCTGGTGTAGATGGCATATTTGCACCTTCTGCAACACAAAGACAACCATTTTCTACCAGAATCTTAGCGTCGTTCTCATTCACCTCATTTTGAGTAGCATTAGGAAAAGCCACATCACATTTTATACCCCATGGTTTCTCGCCAGCAAAGAATTGGCAGTTAAATTTATCTGCGTACTCTTTAATTCTTCCTCTGCGACTGTTTTTAAGTTCCATGATGTACTTAAGCTTTTCTGTGTCTATTCCATCAGGATCATAAACAAAACCTTCCGAATCTGACAAGGTCAATACCTTTGCCCCTACTTCTATACATTTCTCTGCTGTATATTGAGCAACATTTCCAGAACCTGAAATGACAACGTTTTTTCCTTTTAAAGAATCACCTTTCAGCTTCAGCATCTCTTCAACGAAGTATACCACACCGTAGCCAGTTGCTTCAGGACGAATTAAACTTCCTCCCCACTCAAACCCTTTTCCTGTTAAAACCCCTGTAAATTCGCCTCTGATGCGCTTATACTGACCAAACAGAAATCCTATTTCTCTTGCCCCTACACCAATATCTCCGGCAGGAACATCAATATCAGCACCAACATGGCGATATAATTCGGTCATAAAACTTTGGCAGAATTTCATCACCTCAGCATCAGATTTCCCTTTTGGGTCAAAATCTGAACCTCCTTTACCCCCACCCATAGGCAACCCGGTAAGGCTGTTCTTAAATACTTGTTCAAACGCAAGGAACTTAAGTACACTTAAGTTTACAGATGGGTGAAAGCGCAAACCTCCTTTATATGGACCAATTGCGCTGTTCATTTGAACCCTAAACCCACGATTAATTTCAACTTCACCTTTATCATTCAACCAAGGCACTCTAAAAATGATAACCCTTTCCGGCTCCGCAATTCTTTCTAAAATCTTGTTTATTTTATACTTAGAATTCTTTTCACTAAAGGGTATTATTGATTCTGCTACTTCATATACTGCCTGCAAAAATTCCGGTTCATGTGCGTTCCGAAATTCTATTTTACTCATAAATGTCTTGATCGATGAATCCATTGATAGTTTAAATGTTATAAAAATGATGAATTTGGCCTAAACATATAAAAATGCACTAAGCCTGGAAGTCGTAAGTAACCGGAAAATTCTTTATAGAAAAGTACAATCAATATTGAATTATTGATTGTGTTATAACATGCTGCATTTCCTTTATTATTTGATTCCTGGATAAAAATATGTTTTTTTCAATTAAGGTCAAGCAATTTTTATATTCTCGCCGCTAATGTTACAGAAATAATCAACGAAGAGAGAGTAAAAGCGCCGATTCCAAATAAAATCAAAAAAAGGGCTGCTCTGGATGAACAGCCCTCACGATATTGAGTGCGTTATTAGTAACCTGGATTTTGTTTCAACTCACTATTTCTGTTGATCTCATCACGGCTAAATGGTCTGAAATAAATTTTATCTTCCCATTTGCGATTTTCCTGTGCCGTCTCTACAGTTGGTGTGTATGTATAATCATAAACTGAAGTATCATAATGATAAGGCTCAGACATAGTTTTACCTGCTTTAAAAGTACCGGACACTTTAATGTAAGTCGCTTTCCTACCCAAGGTTGCAGGTGCTATCATCCATCTGCGCGTATCATGATAACGTTGTTCTTCATATACCATTTCAATTCTGCGCTCATGGCGATAAATTTCGGTTAAAACTTCCTTCGAACTACCTGCAATTGCAGGCATTCCTGAACGGAAACGAATACGATTTAACCACAATACAGCCGGAGCGAAATCGCCTAGCTCTATACTGGCTTCAATATAATTCATTACCGCCTCAGTATATCTGAAGAATGGCCATGGCACAAATTGAGGCATAGAAGCATCTACAATATTCGGATCCGGATCTATAAATTTATGTGTATAATAGCCAGTCCAGCTTCCGTTCCAGTTTTCAATGGAGCTACCTCTTGTATCGAGCCCTTTAAAACGGATCTTTTTCCCGTCCTCCATAAGGTCATATTCACCGGTTTGTATCTGGTTAGCAGGATCTACTGATCCTGAAACTTTATCTCTTGGTTTCCAGCCAGCACCATCATATAAAACAGTTGCGTAGAAACGTGGATCACGATTTTGATAAGGAGCAGATTGCTGCGCAGTATTTGTCCAGCTAAATTTTGTTCCATCAATCATCTCATAATCATCAACAAGCAAGCCTATTGGGGTGTTACCAGCCCAGTTATGATAACCATTTGGTCCATTTGCTCTTCCATAGCGCAAGTCACTGCGATCTATAAAGTATCTGGCAAAAATTAACTCAGAAGCAGCAGCGATATCTATGCCCGGCGCTTTACTACCACCACCCATAGCTATACTTTTATAGTTATTACGTCCTTCAGCAACAGATACTTTTGCATCCAGGTTCAACTTATACCCTGTTCCGGCATCCATTACAGCTTTTGCTGCATCTTGTGCTGCTTTCCAGCGTGCATTGCGATCACCAGTTAGATATCCTAAAAATTCTGGGTTAGCATAACTTGAAATCACTGTAGATTTTGATTTTGCCGTAGGAACATCATGCAGATCACTTGCGGCATATAACAAAACTCGTGATTTCAACGCTAAAGCAGCCAAAGAATTAGTTTGCCCCTTTACCATTGTTTGATCTTTTAATAGATTAAAAGACTCCTCACAATCTTTAACAATGAAGTTTACACACTCTTCATAAGTGGCTCTTTTTACTTTATAATCATCATTAAGTCCATAGCTTTTTGTAATAAGCGGCACAGCACCGTAGTATCGCAACAACTGCTGATAAAAATAAGCTCTTAAAAAATAAGCCTGTCCCAACAACTTCGATTTTACAGCTTCGTCAGTAATTGCATTATCGGTACCTGTTAACTTTTCTACCGTGATATTACAAGCACGGATGCGATTATACATCTGATCGTAACCCCAGGTTACATGAACCCACCCTAATGTTGTTGGATTAATGGTACTTGCATTAACGAGATCGATTCCCCTGTTTGGATGCGTAAAAAGTGACTCGTCGGAAACTGACGACAACATTTGCTCATCAAATCCCCCCACATTTAATCCATTGTATATCTCGGTAACAAAAGCTTGTGCCAATGCAGGATCCTTCCATACCAAATCAGCATTAATTGCCGTCGGCGGATCTACTGCAAGAAAATCCTTTTTACAACCTGATCCGAACAGCGTTATAAGAGCGATGGAAAATATGTATGTATTTCTATTTATAGGTTTCATATAAAATATTTTAATTCTTTGAACTTAAAAAGTGGCTTTAATTCCTGTATTGATAACCCTTGCCTGTGGATAATATTGGGCACTAGAGTTTGTTGATTCAGGATCCCAAATTTTAATTTTATCCAGAGTTACAAGGTTTAGCCCATTTACATATACCCTAAGCGCTGTTAATCCGATTCGTTTTACCAATTCCGGAGCAAACGTATAGCCCAGTTCAACATTTTTTAACCTTATATAGTTGTTGCTACGCATCCAATAGGTATTACGTGCTGCATTATTAAAATCCGTATAATAGGTTTTACCACGGTTAGATAACCTAGGGAATTCACTACTCGGATTTTCGATGCTCCAACGGTTTTTGTATGACCATTCAAGGAAGTTACCTATGTCACCAGATTCTGTTAATCCTACAATCTGCAGACCTCCTGAAGCTCCCTGAATTAATGCCGAAAGGTCAAAACCTTTATAAGCCAGATTCAAATTAAAACCACCTGTAAAAGTAGGTGTGTTTGTTTTGTCCATTCTAATCTGATCATCGCCATTGATTTTACCATCGCCATTGATGTCTTTAAACTTCATATCACCTGGCAATAGATTACCGGTAAAGGCGCTATAATCGATTTTGTTGGCATTAATTTCGGTCTGATCTCTAAAAACTCCATCATATTGGTACACAAGTTCTGTTCCTGTAGGCATTCCAGTTGATCGCTGCCACTCTGGTGCGCCTGGTGTTTCATCCCAGAATATGATCTTGTTTTTAGAATATCCTCCGTTAACACTTACTCCGTAATTAAGTTCACCTACATTGTCGTTATAGCTCAACTTAAATTCAAAACCTTTATTGTTTACTTTTCCAAGATTCACAGGAGGTAATTTATCGGTAATACCCGAGCTGCCAGGTATAGAGTTACCTCTTGCAATAAGAATTTTTGTACGCTTGTTATAAAAGGCGTCAAACTCAAAGCTTAATTTATTATCCAAGAACGATGCATCCAAACCTACGTTGGAATTGTTTGCTACTTCCCATCCGAAATCCAAATTAGGAACTCGGTTTTCAACTAATGTTTGGCTTAACTGATCATTGATCACATAACTTCCAAAGCCCATTGTACTCAGGTATTGATATTCGGCCAGTGCATCCCCAAAGTATGCCTCTGCACCCATCTGACCCCATGAAGCTCTGATTTTCAAATTATTAACAAATCTGACGTTATCTTTAAAGAAAGGCTCTTCAGATACCCTCCAACCCAGTGAAAAGCCAGGGAAGAAACCAAAGCGCTTATCTTCAGGGAAGATGTACGAACCGTCAGCTCTCCACAAGAATTCAGCAAGATATTTTTCTTTATAGTTATAACCTACCCTTCCAAAATAACTCAAACGAGCTCTTTTGTATAAGTTGTTAGGGTCACCTGGATTACTGATCGACTGCTCTTTATCGCTACCTGCTAACAGTTCCTGCAAAGCAGTAGAAATGAAATATCTTCTGAAAGCTGAAAATCCATCATTATCAACCTTTTCTCTGGTTACACCAGCCATTAAACCAATAGTATGATCTCCTATTTTTTTATCATAATTGATCATTCCCATTAAATTTGTTGCCAATTGCGCTCCAGCGGTTTCAGTTAAACTAGGATCTGTACGTTCAGAACGCACCGAACCTGTCAGTACAGGTGTTACACCATCGGCTTCAAAAGATTTTTTGTCCCAATAATAAAGCGTCCATGGCGTCTGCCATCTTTTTTGCCTGCCTGCAAACTTATCAACAGAGGCAGTTCCTGTTACTTTTAACCCATCAACCCATGGAATTCTGATTTCTACTTTACCAGTAGTTTGTAAGTAATCCCTGCGATCCCTGTTATAACCTGTAAGATCTGTAGTTGTCACATATGGGTTATATCCATATTCAATATCAGGTCCTGGTAAACCATTTGGCCAAACCTCTATTTCTGTTGGTTTTCCGCGCATCAGCATCCTGAATACATCAGAGGCACTTACAGTAGGGAAATTACGAACTTCCTCTCTACCAGTAACACCTAATGTAGCAGTTACATATTTGTTGATGTTCGCTTCGAGGTTAATCCTCAGATCGTACTGCTGATATCCTGTTGCAGATTTTTTGTAATAACCATCCTGATCTAAATACCCCAAAGACACAAGATATTTGATGTTATCTCCTCCTCCATTAATTTGTAAGTTGTGTTTTTGTTGTGGAGACCAGTTTTTAAGTGTGGTATTAAACCAATCTGTATTAGGGTATCTTAACGGGTCTGAACCATCACGTAGCTTCTGCATCTCATCGGGACGATAAGCTGCGCTGATTGTACTATTGTTATCAGTTCGTTTGTACGACCCTGTTTCCTTAAACGCCTGCCACGCAGCACTCCATTGGTCCTGAGGCAAGTCGGCACCGAATATGTTTAATTCATTCAATATTTCAGCATACTGGGATGAATTTGACATTTTAGGCGTTCTGGTTGGTTGCTGCAAGCCATAACCATAATCATAAGATAATTGTGGTTTTCCTGATTTACCTTGTTTAGTGGTTATAAGGATAACACCATTTGCCGCCCTGGAACCATAAATTGCAGCAGAAGCATCTTTTAGTACTGATACACTTTCTACATCATTTGGATTTAAGCGTTCTAGACCGCCTGCCCTGTTAGGCACCCCATCGATAACGATTAAGGCATTGTTATTTCCTAAGGAATTAACTCCACGGATGCGGATAGTTGATCCATCATAACCCGGCTCACCACTTGCTTGAACAGCTGTTACACCCGGCAAACGACCAGCCAGTGAGTTAGAAAGGTTTACCGTTGGTGTTTTTGCCAGCTCGGCTCCTTTAACTGAAGTTACAGCTCCGGAAACGACAGCTTTTTTCTGTGTTCCATAACCAACAACCACAATTTCAGATAGTGCCTGTGCACTTTCGACCAGCTTCACATTAATTGTTTCTTGCTTATTAACCGGAATTTCTTGCGTCTGATATCCCATATAAGAGAACACCAATGTGCCATTGTCCGGCACCCTGATGCTGTATTTACCTGTTGCATCAGTAGTTGAACCAGCCGTACCTTCTTTTAATTTAACACTTACCCCGGGGATGCCGGTTCCATTGGCATCTGTAACCAGACCTTTCACCAAAATGTCAGCCGCCGATGCATTTCTTAGTCTTATCACTACCAGGTTATCTTCCAATTCCTGGAACTCCAGATTAGTGTTTTTCAAAAGTAGCATCAGGGCATCAGAAACAAATATCTGACTCTTTACCAATGTAACATCTTTACTACCAGAAAGGTCGTCCTCGCTATATAGAAAGCGTATATTCCCTTTCTTCTCAAGCACATTAAGCGCTTCTTTTAATTTGACTCTATGCAGCTCTAAATCAACCTTTGTACCTTGGGAGAAGGTGGAAGCTGATACCTGCAAACATAAGACAAACGATGAAACAAAGATCCAGTTTAGCATCATTATTAGTTTTTTGTTGGGAAAGTTGGCACATAGAACTTTATTGCACAGTTCTTTTTTTTTCATAGATTTGTGAATTTCAAAGTTAAAAATCTGTAATAGTAGCATTTAGCTACTCATGAAGGTTTAGGGGGAGAGAAATGTTAGCCGCATTTAGCTCCCTTTTTTGTTAGTAAATGATCACGTCATGTTCTTTAAGTTTAAAGTTAAATGGTTTGATTAATTGCATTGCTTTCAGGGTTTCTTCGATTGTTTCATTTTTAAATACACCTGTAAAGCGATAAGATTTTGCTTGCTCGGTTTCAAAGTTGATTTGCACATTGAACCAGCGTTCCAGCTTTGGTTTCAGATCTTCTAATGATTCATTCTGAAAAACAAGCTGGCTATCACGCCACGAAGTTTCTTCGATATATTCGTTGTTACCAATTCGCACCGGCACCACGTGTTGTATCGTTAACGTTATGTCCTTTGGCACATCTGGCGAGGGACTAGACTTAACATGAATAACTTTTTTATCTTCAACCAATGCAAATTTTTCTGACGGACTTAAAAGGATCTTTTGTTCCGATCTGTCGTTTACAGAAAGCTCAATAGACCCGCGGATCAAGGTAGCCTCTGACTTTTTATCAATGGGATAAGCTTTTATGTTAAATGCAGTTCCCAAAACTTTTACACAAATTTTATCAGTACGTACAATAAAGGGGTGAGATTTATGGTGAGCCACATCAAAAAAAGCCTCACCTACCAGATAAACAATACGTTTCTTCTTTTGATTGATACTGCTTTCATATGAAAGTTTACTATCAGAATTAAGCCAAACTATTGTACCATCCGGAAGCTTAATTTTTTTTCGGATCCCTTTCCCTGCAACAATTTGAGTATCCGGGGAAAATTTATCGGACCTATTGTAGTAAAGTAGAGCAGCAGAAACAATAACAAGTAATATTGCAGCAATGCCAATTAGATTTTTATATTTTTTGAAGCCGGTTATTTTTTGTGTTTCCTCTTTATGTCCAAACTCATCACGGAATTTAAGCCTATGCAACAGGTACGCCTGATCTACGTCTGGCAGATCGGTTTGTCCTTCTGAACTTAACCAGAGTTGTTCTAGAAATTCTTCATAATAAACGGAATCAGGATATCCTGTTATGAGGTCATTCAGCTCTTCCAATTCGCTTTTCGTGGCTTCACCAGCTAATTTACGAGCTAACAGTTCTATAATTCTGTTTTTATACATACAGATAATCCGGGTAAGTTTATATTGGTTTGTATGTATAGGACAAACCTTTTTGGAAAACTCCCTAGTCTTTCATGAAAAAAAATAAAAGTTTTTTTACATGAGGTTAAATTCTGCTTTTAAAACAGTGCTCATTTTTTTAATTGCCGTTACCAGATGCGCATCTACTGTTTTAGGAGAAATATTTAAAATGGATGCCGTTTCCTTATAACTTAAACCGTCTTCTTTTATTAATTTAAATACCAGCTTGCACTGAGAAGGCAGTTTTTCGGTGGCAACCTCGAGCTTTCTCTTCAATTCATCATTAATCAATATCTGCTCCGGATTCAGGTTGTCAAGAATAATTTCGAATTCAATATCATCTAGAGAGACCCACTCCTGCTTTGAATGTTTATTAAGCACATTTAAGGATAAATTACGGGCAATTACAAAAGCATAAACTTTGATATTTCTCACCTCCGATAATTTTTCTCTATTCCGCCAAATGGTAATCATAACATCACTGGCCACTTCTTCTGCAAGTTCTCTTGACTTTAATAAACAAAAGCAAAAGCGATATAAAGAAGGAAACAAAGATTTGAAAAGCTTCTCGTATGCGTTCTCATTATTATACAAAGCAATATGACTTATCAGACTGTTTAGGTCGGGTAAATGTTTAGGCATAGGGTCTATATTTGATTAATTCAAATGTATGAATTAAACCATACCATCCAAATCCTAAAACAATTCTCTTGAAATTTAACTGAATATAAGTACATATTCCTTACTTCTAAGCCCTTTAACCCAAAACATGTTAAAATGAAAAAACCTCACCCATTTTGAAAAACGCTTATTTAATCTGGATTTTAGTTAAAAAAATTAAAAACAGCTAACACAATGTGTAACTGACCTTTAGCATCAATCTCATCTTTTAGGCCACGAATTTGCATCTCTATTCACATCTTAGGTTCTCTATGCAAGGTCTAATCCCATTCGGATTTTGGCTTAGAATGGATTAGTCCTAACGTAGAATAGAAAAAATCCTTTAATTTTAAACCGAAACTGAAAGTAAAATCATACATGTTAACAGTAGAAAAAATTGGGGGGACTTCGATGAGTGCCCTTGCAGATGTTATTAATAACATCGTTTTATTTGAAAGAAGCGGTGAGGCATTATACAACAGAGTTTTTGTAGTCTCTGCATTTTCCGGTGTGACCGACCTGTTGTTGGAGAACAAAAAAACAGGAAAGCCAGGTGTTTATCATCGCATTGCTAAATATCAGGATTTTCACAGGCCGTTAATGAGTCTGATCGTTCAGTTAAAATCCATCAACAAAAAGTATAAGAGTATAGGCCTTGATTTAACTCTGGCCGATCAGTTCATAGAAAATCATATTACAGAGGCACAAAAATATCTTGAAAATCTAGCAAATATCCTGGCCTCAGGTTATGTGAGCAAAGCAGGTATTTTACAGGCGGCACGTGAGATACTAGCCTCAATTGGAGAAAGCCACTCTGCTTTTAACTTTACTAATATCTTAAAGAACATGGGTATTAATGCTATTCTTATAGATTTGAGTGGTTTTAATGATCATAGGGCATTTACTATTGACCAGCGGATAAAGCATGCCTTTAAAAATATCGACTTCGAAAACACAGTGTGTATAGTTACAGGATATGCTAAAGGAACCGAAGGTATTATGCGTGAATTTGACCGGGGATATTCTGAAGTAACTTTTAGCAAAATTGCTGAATTCTTAAAACCTCAGGAAGCAATTATTCATAAAGAATATCATCTATCAACAGCAGATCCGGCGTTAGTGGGGATAGAAAATTGTACCCCGGTTGGTTACACCAATTATGACATTGCCGATCAGCTGGCAGATGTAGGCATGGAGGCAATCCATCCCAAGGCTTCAAAACCTCTGGAAATCAACGGGATTCATCTACGAATAAAAAACACTTTTGAACCTGCCCACCCTGGCACATTGATCACCAGGAATTTTATTTGTGAGCATAAACGGGTGGAAGTAATTACAGGAACAGACAAATTGCTATTGATTGATGTTTATGATCCATTAATGGTAGGTAGTGTGGGTAGCGATCTGCACATCATGCAAATTTTCTATAAACACCACATTAGTTATACCTTTAAGGCAACCAGTGCCAACAGCATATCTATTGCAATTTGGGAACGAGATTTTGTTAAAAAACTAATTAGTGATCTGGAAGATGACTTTGAAAAGGTAACTATTGAAGAAGTTGCTATGGTATGCCTCTTAGGATCTAACATAGACCAACCGGGTTTGTTGGCAAAAAGTGCCTACGCTCTAACCGAAAAAGGGATAAACATTAAGAGCGCAGGCTTTGCATTAAGAAAAGTAAATATTCAGTTTTTAGTTGCACGCGAACACTTTAAAACTGCCATCATTGCACTTAACTCTGCAATGAATTAATAACGCATTTTATACTGCTATTGGTAGCTGAAAGCAAAATCTGCTTCCTTCTCCAATAGCACTTTCCACCCAAATCTTTCCGCTTTCTGCCTCTATGAAGTCTTTGGATATTGCCAATCCTAATCCAGACCCTGATTTATTATTTCCGTCGGTAGGAACCTGAAAATAACGGTCAAACAACCTTTTCTGATACTGCTCATCAATTCCTTTTCCAAAATCCCTCACAGAAAATTCTATGTTTCCATCCTTTTCAATTACCTGAATAATCACTTTAGATTTTTCTGAGCTGTACCTCAAAGCATTAGATAAAAAATTAACCAGCACCCATGCGGTCTTTTCAGTATCCACAAATACTTTAGCCAAATTATTTTTGCTGATCAATTCCAATTCTATCGACTTCTGCTCTGCCTGAAACCTTACAGCATCCATAGCATAAATAGCGATCTTACGTGGGTCAGATTTCACAAAATTTAATTGCAGGTTACCTGTTTCTACCTGAGCAAGATCAAGTAGCTCCGTTGTAATCTTTAATAAACGTCCGCAATCCTCCTTAATATGCTGAACAAGTTCCTTCTGCTCGGCATTCATTGTACCAACGCGCTCATCATCCATTAATTTTAAACTCATTTTAATAGATGATATCGGCGTTTTTAATTCATGAGATACAGTAGCAATAAAATTTGTCTTTGCTTCGTCTAATTCCTTATACTGTGTTATGTTTTTTAGTATATATACTTCACCAGCAGTTCTTCTGGTCTCAGTAATTATCTGTTCGTCCTGATCTTCATAGGCTACCGGAACTGTGATCTCCCTACGCTCCAACTGGAAGTAAGACTCTTTATTATCAGCATAGATCTTCATTGGTTTGTCTACACTATTGATTTGCAATATTCTATTTAAAAGATCATTTCTTTTCATTAGCTCTAAAGCATTTAATCCGATAATATCTTTTTCGCTCAGGTTTAACAACTGTCCGGCTACTTTATTCAAAAATAAGATCTCTTTTTTCTCGTTCAGACCAATAATTGCATCCTGCATTTGTTCAATAATGGCTTCTATCCTTAGCTTTTCGGATTGAAGTTTGGCCAGATTACTGTTTTCCCATTTGTTGAGCTGAGCAGCCATAGCATTAAACTCTGTTGCGAGCTCCGAAAACTCATCAGTTCCATTGAATTCCAAACGCTGTTTATAATTTTTCCGACTGATTTCTTTAATCGCTTCAGAGAATTCCTTTAGGGGATTGGCTACAAAGCCCGGGAAATTTACAACAAAAGAAAACAAGATTAGAAAGCACATTGAAGCCGCAAAGATCAGATAAGTTGCTGCCTTTTCGACGCCCCTTTGGGCAGCAGCATTTTTTCTGACAATAGCATTCATATTCACCTCATCAATGATCCTCAACTGCAATCGGGCATTATTTAATGCCAACTGCTTGGCTGATATATTTTTTGCCGGGTCTACAATAATCTTATAGGCTTCAGCAAGTCTAAGTACAGACTCATGCTCTCCTTTTTCAGTAATGTTATTTCTTTCTTTTGCCAAATGGATTCCAAACTGTTCAGCCTCTTTCTGCGAAAGTGGTATTACGCTTTCATCAAGTATCTTTCGCATCTCGCCAGAAAAATTTAAGCTCTCGTAGTTGTCCTTTAAGATTACCTTGGAGCTTACAGAAATTTTGTTCATATAGTAGAGCGAGATCGCTCCGAAGAATATCACGACCACGAATAAGAACCCGAATCCGAGGCGTAGTTTAGTTTTTATCTTCATGGTTTATAATATTAAATTTTTAACGTCATGATAATATAACAAGATCAGTTTCGGTAGCAGAAATACTTCGCAAAAGTTGGTTAAAAACAGCAGTTCTCATAATGATCTGAAATAAATTTAAGTGTGGCTTTCCTATACATATTGTGGTAATTTCTTTTTCTTCAGCAACCTTCAATATAGCGCTGGTGATATGATTGCTTTTAACTTTTATCACCTCTGCACCTAGCTCGGTTGCCATTTTAAAGTTGTTAATCAGATGTCGCTGCACGTCTAATTTAATCCGATCTCCACTTTCATTATCGTTTTGTACATATAGCACTATCCATGGCGAACGGTAATAGGAAGCAAGTCTTGCGGTTTTTCTGATTACTATTTTAGCTGTTGTATTATTAGTAGATATACAAGCTAAAAAACGCTCAGGCCGAAGCTTGATCTGCTTAGGAATTTCGATATTGATTTTCCTTTCCAGGTGATGGGCAACTTCTTTTAAAGCAAGTTCACGAAGTTGGAGTATACGCTCTGGTTGAAAAAAATTTCCGAGGGCCCGTTCGATCTTACTTTTATCATAAATTTTCCCGGCTTTTAACCGCTCTATCAACTCATCTGCGGTTAGGTCTATGTTAACGATCTCGTCCGCTGTTTCTAAAATCTTATCTGGTATTCTCTCTGTGATAGGGATCCCGGTAATGGTTTCAATATCCTCATTCATACTTTCAAGATGTTGAATATTTACAGCAGAGATCACGCTAATTCCCGCTTCAAGAATATCAGCAACATCCTGCCAGCGCTTAACGTTTTTACTCCCTTCAACATTTGTGTGCGCTAATTCATCAACAATAACAACCTCTGGGTGCGTATTAATAATTGCGTTTACATCCATCTCCTCCAGCTCTTTACCCTTATAAAAGAGTTTTCTTCGGGGAATAATCGGGATACCGTCTAATAATGCATGTGTTTCAGCTCTGTTATGGGTTTCTATATAGCCAATCCGAATATCAATACCATTCTTTAATAAAGCATGGGCTTCCTGCAACATTCTGTACGTTTTCCCCACGCCCGCACTCATGCCAATATATACCTTAAATTTCCCTCTTCTGGACTTCTTTACCAGATCAAGAAATTTCCTTACCGAGTCTGCTTTATTATCTTCTTCCATGGCTCAATAAAATTACCATTTAATAATGATGTAATTATTAGTCATCAAATACCATAATCCACCAATAATCAACCCAATACCAAAACAGAGAATCAGTTTACCAAAGGGATTACTCACAAAACCCCGAAATGTCCATTTTTTCATAGTAAATATTTGATTTTAACAATTACGGAATCCGCCTGGTTTTAGGTGAACTCCGTAATTCTAAACTATATTAATCTAAGTCTAAAAAGCAACAGCAATACTTGCTGTAACTGCAGCATTGTTGTCTACAGTATTTAAATTACGCACAAATATTTTGTCTTTACTGCTATACATTTTACCTTCCAATCTAATTACTGCATTACTCACAGGCGCGTAATCCACATTAAGGGAATATCCGGTTGTTTTAAAGCCATTAGGTGTTCCGGTAGCAATAAAAACACCATTCTTATCCTGGTAATATTCTCCTCTTGCGGCAACCGCCCAGTTGCTGTTGATCTTGTATTGTGCAATGGCAACCGGCGAAAGAACTTCATTTTTGTCGCTGCTTCCTTTTGTTTTCTGCTGTGTTCCGTAATCAAAGCCAAGAGTCAATCCAAACTGATCAGTTACCTGGAATATTCCATAAACATTATGATAGAACCGTGTTACCCTTATAGAGTCAGCACCTTCTGTTCCCAGGTAATTACTATAGTTGACAGTAATTTTATCTGTTGGTTTCCATGTTAACTGTACACCACCGGCCGGCTGGCTGTTTCCGCTCTGACGGGTAATTCTTTGCCATCCGTTCAAATAAAATGCGGCAGCAGTAAACTTTCCATCACTAGTACCGTAGGTAATTTTTGCACCCGATTCATAATAAGGTGTATTTTCTGATGAGATGTTTCTTGTTAATACCCAGCAATCTTTAGAAACGGCACTTTCAAAACCAATATGTGAAGAGAAAATTCCGGCATCCAACCATAAATTAGCTGTTTTGGAAAGTTTAACCCCAGCATTTGCTTCAAAGATGTTTTTTAACACCCCAGGCTCTGCCGCTAGATTTGCATTGGCATAACTTCCCGCCATTACAGCTACATTTGCCCTGATGGTTCCATTATCGTAATTCCCTTTGATGAAACCCAAATTTAAGTTCATTTCGTTATGACGGTTATGAGAATAGATAAATCCAGGTCTGTTGTTATCCGTCGGTTTATTAAAATCGTAACCGAAATAAGTTTCCAGGTAACCACTCACTTTGATTTTTGATGTTTCCTGGCCGTATGCTAAAGATCCCGTAGTTAATGCTGTTGCTAATATTAAAAGTTTTTTCATTTATAGTTTTGTTTTTTCTAGATATGGTCATCTCTGATGGCCACGTTATTGTATTATTTGTTGTTTTTGGATTAAAATTTAGGCCATACTTCCCCTGCCGCTGCCTGATCCGGGGTTTGGCAAACGCATTATGGATCAGGCAGGAGTTTCGGAGCGAGAGTCGTAAGATTATTTTTTTAGCTCATCCAGGGCAAGGTTAAGCTTAAGTACATTTACGGATGACGGGCCAAACAGTCCTAACAATGGCCCCTGAGTATTTTTAACTACCAGTTCAGCTACTGTCTTTTCATTTATTTTACGATAAGCAGCAATTCTTTTGATCTGGATAATGGCACCCTGTTCGGAAATGTTTGGATCTAAACCACTACCTGAAGCAGTGACCATATCGGCTGGAATATCAGCCTTTTTCAAAGATGGGTTGTATTTTAGCAAAGTGTCGATTCTGCTCGAAACCTCTTTTAGGTAATCAGGATTTGAAGGCCCCTTATTGGAGCCGGCCGAGCCTGCAGCATTATAACCAACCGCAGAAGGTCTTCCCCAGAAATACTCCGGTTTGGTAAACGATTGGCCAATTGCGGCATAACCAACAACTTTACCATTTTTGCTGATCTTTTCGCCGCCACCATTTCCTTTTGAGAAGCCACCGGCAAAAGCAACAATCAATGGATAAATAACGCACAGTAATACCATAAGTACTAGTGTTAAGCGTAAGGATTGTATGATATATTTTTTCATGATTTCTATTTTTTAAACAAATAAGCCTACAACAATATCAATAAGTTTGATGCCTATAAAAGGGGCTATCACACCGCCAAGTCCATAGATCAGTAGATTTCTACGCAACAACGCACTGGCACCGATTGGTTTATATTCAACACCTTTTAAGGCCAGAGGGATCAGGATAGGGATAATGATTGCATTGAAAATTACAGCAGATAAAATCGCACTCTCAGGACTATGCAATCCCATAATATTTAAACTCTGTAATGCAGGAATCGAAGCAATAAACAATGCCGGTACAATCGCAAAGTACTTCGCTACGTCATTGGCAATAGAGAAGGTAGTAAGTGTTCCGCGGGTGATCAGCAATTGTTTACCGATTTCCACAATCTCTATGAGCTTGGTCGGATCATTATCCAGATCCACCATGTTACCTGCTTCTTTGGCTGCCTGCGTACCACTGTTCATAGCCACACCTACGTCTGCTTGTGCAAGTGCAGGGGCATCATTGGTACCGTCACCCATCATGGCTACAAGTTTACCCAAGGCTTGTTCTTCTTTGATGTAATTCATTTTATCCTCAGGTTTAGCCTCAGCAATAAAATCATCCACACCGGCTTTCTCTGCAATGAATTTTGCAGTAAGGGGGTTGTCTCCGGTAACCATTACCGTTTTTACACCCATTTTACGCAGGCGCTCAAAACGCTCACTAATGCCGGGTTTAATGATATCCTGTAATTCAATTACTCCAAGTGCTTTTTCATTCTCAGAAACAACAAGCGGTGTTCCCCCATTATTGGCAATTATTTTCACCTGCTCCTCAATGTCTATTGGAAAAGGATTTCCAGCCGTTAAAACAATGTTACGGATAGAATCAAATGCGCCTTTACGGATTCTTTTTCCATCCGGAGTATCCAAACCACTTGACCTGGTTTCAGCAGTAAATTTGATGAATTTAGATCCTTCAGGTGCAGTAAGTAATTTATGATCTTGCAATACCGCAAGCTCTATAATAGATTTACCTTCGGGGGTTTCATCAGCTAGAGAACTTAACATACAGGCATCAACGAATTGCTTCTTATCCATCCCCGAAGTAGGGTAGAAATTGGTGGCCTTACGGTTACCAATAGTAATGGTACCTGTTTTGTCCAGTAATAAAACGTCAATATCGCCTGCTGTTTCCACAGCTTTACCTGATTTGGTAATTACGTTTGCACGCAGTGCCCTGTCCATCCCGGCTATACCAATTGCAGACAGCAGTCCGCCGATAGTGGTCGGAATCAAGCAAACAAACAAGGAGATCAATGCAGCAATAGTAATCGGAGTATTTGCATAATCAGCAAATGGCTTTAAGGTAACGCAAACAATAATAAACACCAAGGTAAAACTGGCGAGCAATATGGTCAATGCAATCTCATTGGGTGTTTTTTGTCTTGATGCACCTTCAACAAGGGCAATCATTTTATCCAGAAAACTTTCACCCGGCTGGGTATTTACCTGAACTTTGATATGGTCTGAAAGCACTTTTGTACCCCCGGTAACAGAAGATTTATCGCCTCCCGACTCACGGATTACCGGAGCCGACTCACCGGTAATGGCGGATTCATCAATGGTAGCAATACCTTCAATAATCTCTCCATCGGTTGGAATGGTATCTCCCGACTCGCAGAAAAATATGTCTCCTTTTTTTAATTGGTTCGAAGAACGGATCTCGATCTTTCCATTTGCCAGAACAACCTTAGCTGGTGTTTCTTCACGTGTTTTCCTTAAACTATCCGCTTGTGCTTTTCCTCTGGCCTCGGCAATGGCTTCAGCAAAATTTGCAAAAAGAACAGTAAGCAGTAATATTAAAAAGATAAAAAAATTGTATAGTGGTGATCCCTGACCTGCGTTACTCATGGAGTATACAGTTACGTAAGCCATGATTACGGTACCGATTTCTACGGTAAACATAACCGGATTACGAACCATTACTCTGGGGTCAAGTTTGATGAAGGACTGCTTAAGTGCAGTTTGCACTAAAGCGGGTTCAAATAATTTATTAGATGAGTGTTTCATTATAATCTATTTAAGCATGGTAAAGTATTCTGCCAATGGGCCTAAAGCCAGAGCAGGGAAATAAGAAAGCGCATTCAGTACAATGATCACTGCAAAAGTCATCAGACTGAAAGTCAAAGTATCTGTTTTCAAGGTACCAGCAGACTCCGGGATGTATTTTTTAGAACCTAGTAAACCTGCAATGGCAACAGGGCCTATAATCGGTAGGAAACGACCAAGGAATAGAACGAAGCCACTGGCTACGTTCCAGAAAACATTATTGTCACCCAGACCTTCAAAACCAGAACCGTTATTGGCATTGGATGAGGTCATTTCGTACAACATCTCCGAGAAACCGTGGAAGCCGGGATTGTTTAACCAGTTCTTAGGTTGTACCGCCCATCCAGCTTCCCCGTGATTCGTAAATACATAACTGGCAATTGCCGTTCCTGCCAAGATCAGAAAAGGACTCAGTAAGGTGATCAATGCTGCAATCTTAACCTCTCTGGCTTCTACCTTATGCCCAAGGAATTCCGGTGTTCTTCCCACCATCAATCCGGAAATAAATACAGCAATGATCAGGTAAATAAAATAATTCAATACACCAACACCGCAACCTCCATAAAAAGAGTTGATCATCATACCCAGTAATTGCCATGCGCCTGTTAGTGGCATGGTACTGTCATGCATCCCGTTAACGGAACCGGTAGAGATAATGGTGGTTACTGTGCTCCAATAGCCGGTTATGGCTGGGCCAAAACGAACTTCCTTGCCTTCCATAGCCCCGGTAGCCTGCGAAATGCCCATTTTTGCAATGGCAGGATTTCCTCCAAGCTCGGAACTTACAGTAGGGATCAGCAGGAGTAGCATACCAATCGTCATGACCCCAAAGATCATCCAGGCAAGTCTCCTACGTCTGATGAAAATGCCAAATGCGATGACCATTGCAATAGGAATAATTACCTGTGCAACCAATTCAACGGTATTGGTGATGTAATTCGGATTTTCCAAAGGGTGGGTAGAGTTTGCACCAAACCATCCACCACCATTAGTACCCAAGTGCTTAATGGCAATAAAAGCAGCTGCAGGGCCTCTTGAAACATTTACTGTATCTCCCTGAACAGAAATAAACTGATCTTTAGCTTCATAGCTTGTTGGAGAACCGTTAAAGGCAAGAATAATTGCCATTACCAATGATAACGGAAGTAATAACCTGGTAATAGATTTCACAAAGAATTCCCAGAAGTTACCAAGTTTAGTGCTTGTTTTATCCCTGAAAGCTTTAAAGAAAACTACAGCAGCAGCAAGGCCTGTAGCCGCACTAACAAACTGGAGAAACATCAGTACAAAATGCTGGGTAAGATAAGTTACACCCGATTCTCCTGAATAGTGCTGCAGGTTACAGTTTACCACGAAACTGATGATTGTATTAAAAGAAAGATCGGGTGTCATTCCTGGGTTTCCGTCAGGATTCAACGGAAGCTTGTCCTGATACATCAGAACAAAAAATCCATAAACAAGCCATACAAGATTGATGGTTAACAGCGCCTTCATGTGCTGCTTCCAATTCATCTCTTCTTTGGGGTTAATACCAGAAAGCTTATAGATTGCGGATTCAATAGGTTTTAAAAAGTCTGTCCAAACTTTTTCTCCGGCAAATACCTTTGCCAGGTACTTGCCTAGCGGAATAGCGATGACCAGTGTAAGCAGGTAGGTCGCAACAATTCCAAGTAATTCTGTGTTCATAATGTACAATTAAAATTTTTCAGGTTTAATCAACACGTAAATCATATAGATAAATACGGCGATTGCGATAATAAATAATGCAGTCATAATTTTAGATTTTTTCGAACCAGTCGATTGATTTGTAAACTACCCAGCAGAGGATCAGCAGGGCTAAAAAAAGCAGGATTGTAAGCATGATATTTTTATTTTGTGAGAAGCATAAGCCAATTCATATACCACACTTAGATATAAACACATAAAATCCTGATTTACAGATACATAAAACACAAAAATATTTTAACATCTTATTATTGAACAGAAAAACCCTTCCATTATGGAAGGGTTTTTATCAAAATGAAAAAGTCTGTTTTGTATCAATTAGAATGGCACTTTTCATCATGCGGAGGTGTATAATTGCTGATCCAGACTAGAATCATTAACAAGATATGGGAAAATAGATTCTAAAAGATTGATATAAATGGTGATCCCATCACTTATTTCTGCAAGATAAATGTATTCATCAGCTGAATGAGAGCGGGCAGAATCTCCAGGGCCTATTTTAACAGATGGCATTTCAAGCCAGCCCTGATCGGAGCTGGTTGGGGAGATGTATGTTTTTCTGCCAATGGCAATACCAGTTCTGACAAGGGGGTGCAAAAGATCAATTGCTGATGGTGTGAGTACGTTAGGACGAAGCGTGGTATCACAAAAGGTATGATTTTTAATTGTATTGAGTATTTCCTTTTCTGTATAACTATGATCAAATCTGATATCAATGGTAAAGCTGCATTCGCCCGGAACAATGTTATGCTGTATACCCGCATTGATCTGAGTAACAGTCATTTTTACTGGATTTGGAAGATTAGAGTCAATAGGAAAAACATAGCTTGAAAACCAATGAATGTCTTTCAGCGCTTTGTAAATGGCATTATCTCCTTCTTCTCTTGCCGCATGCCCGGGCCTACCAGTCGAAACGCAGTCCAATACCATAGAGCCTTTTTCGGCAACCGCCATATGCATATTCGTAGGTTCCCCAACAATCGCAAATGAAATAGGCATTAAATCATCCAGAATAGACTTAATCCCTTTTCTGCCAGAATTCTCTTCTTCTGCAGTTGCGGCCAGGCATAAATTAAAAGGAAGGTCTTTCCTTTCATAGAAAAAAAGAAACGCAGAAATCAGTGAAACCAAAGGCCCGCCTGCATCGTTACTACCCAAGCCATAAAGTTTTCCATCTTTAATCAGCGGCACAAAGGGATCGTTATTATATTGATCATTTGGTTTCACTGTATCATGATGGGAATTCAATAAAATGATGGGTTTTAAGGGATCAAAGTATTTATTGTAACACCAGATGTTATTGTATTTACGGATAGTAAATACTTCATGGTCATTTAAGAAGGATTCAATACAATCTGCAGTTAGCTTTTCCTCTGTACTAAATGAAGGGATTTTAATTAGTTTTTCCAGTAGTTCAACCGCCTGGTCATATAATTTGTTCATATTGATGATGTTTATGATTAAATGTTGAACACGGCAATTCAAAAGGAATGCCCCAGTCATAAATCATCAAAAAAATGCAGTTAATTAGCTTAAATAAGCGATAAAATATTTTTCAGGTCTTGAATGAATAAAATTTACCATATCAAAATGGTATGATTAATTTCATTTTGAAGAACTGGGAGTTTCTAAATTTTATATTCTTCAATTTTTCGATATAATGTAGTAAGTCCTATCCCCAATAAGCGGGCAGTCTCTGTCTTATTTCCTTTGGTATATGTTAGTACTTTAAGAATATGCTGTTTCTCAACCTGCTCCATTTTCATTGGATCTGTCTCCCCTACCTGTTGCTCTAAAGCGTGAAACTCATAAGGTAGCAGATTCGCTGTAACTGAGTTCCCGTCGGCAAGAATAACGACACGCTCAATTACGTTTTTTAGCTCTCTGATGTTCCCCTTCCAGTTGTGCTTAAGGAGTAGTTCAGCAAAATCATCCCCCATTAAAAGCTCCTGCTTGTTTACTTTATTCGCAAATTCTTTTAAATAATGTTTGGCGATTAGTAAAATATCTGATTTCCGTTGAGATAAAGGTGGAAGTTCAATAGAAAATACGGAAAGGCGGTAATAAAGATCTAATCTGAACTTCCCACTTTCTGCTTCCGTTTTTAAGTCTCTGTTGGTGGCAGCAATAATGCGGACATTCACTTTACTTGTTTGGGTATCTCCTACCTTTATAAAGGTTTGATTTTCCAATACGCGAAGCAATTTTGCTTGCAAATCCAGGTTCATCTCTCCAATCTCATCCAGAAACAAAGTTCCTTCATTTGCTTCTTCCAGCAAACCTTTTTTATCTCTTACTGCTCCAGTAAATGCACCTTCTTTATGCCCAAACAATTCACTTTCTAAAAGTTCATGATTAAATCCGCTACAGTTTACGGCAACGAAAGGCTTCATTTTCCTTAAACTTTCGTAATGTATCGCTTGTGCGAACACCTCTTTCCCCGTACCCGTCTCGCCAAGTAAAAGAACAGTAGTATCTGTACCGGCAACCTTTTCAGATAGCGCTATCGCTTCTTTAATAGCCTTAGACTGACCAAGTATGCCCGTAAAATCATATTTTCTGGCTACTTTATTTTCCAGTTCACTAATCCTAAACTGGAGTTTGGCTTTATCTAATGCTTTATAAACAAGGGGGATGATTTTGTCATTATCATCCCCCTTAGTAATATAATCAAAAGCGCCATTGCGCATTGCCATTACACCATCTTGTATTGTACCAAAAGCAGTCAGATTGATCACCTCGGTATAAGGTTTTATTTTCTTGATCTCTTTTACGAGTTCAACTCCATTAATATCCGGAAGTTTTACATCACTAATTACTACATATACATCCTGGGCAGCTAGAATTTTCAGGCCTTCTTTGCCTGTATTTGCCTGAAAAACCTTGAAGCCTTCCAATTCAATGATGCGCGCCAGCAGGCTGCAGATCTTTTTCTCGTCGTCTATTATTAAAACGGTGTTTTGCATCGCTGATAATTTCAACAATATTAGCAATTATTCAAGACAAGTTGCTGTTCGTAGACGGAATCGTCTATAATAGAAACATTAAAAACATCCTGCCTTACTGTAAATTTACATCTTGTATGATTTCTAATTGTATTTAAAATCTCCTTTTCAGTATAATTATGATCGTAAACAATTTCAACGGTGAACCGACACTCTTTTGAGCTGCAGTTTTGTCCACCGTCCATATTTACATTTGTAACGGTCATTTTAACTGGATCTGGAAGGTCTGATTCAATTGGATATATATATTCAGAAAACCATAAAATATCTGTTAAAGCGCTGCAAATAGCATTAGTGCCTTCTGCTCCTGCGGCAAGGCTTAATTTTGGACAGGCAATACAATCAAGAGTCATCTCACACTTTTCAGTGGCTTGTGTTAAAGTATAACTGCTAAAACTTTCTTTGTGAGGATCAAATAACATAGCTGTACATAAGCAATTGCATCTTTTTTTACCCTCAAGAACATTGTAATTAATACAGCTTTTACAGCCCTCCCAAAAATGTTCATCATGCGTAATTTGGTCAAATGTTACCGGTTCAAAACCCAGTTGATAATTCATTTTCATAATTGCCGCTCCAGATGTAATGCTAAATATCTTGGCCTCTGGATATATTCTTCTTGAAATTTTAAATATCCTTTCCTTAATTGCCTTAGCCACACCAGCATTTCTGAATTTGGGAGCTACAATTAAACCAGAGTTAGACACAAAGGAGCTGTTTTCCCAAACTTCAAAATAAGAGAACCCAACCCATTCACCACCCCCGGTTACTGCAATAACAGCTTTTCCTTCTTTTATCTTTTGGGCGATAGATTCGGGACTGCGCTTTGCGATCCCAGATCCTCTGGCAATTGCCGAAGATTCAGTTTCTTTAACGATTTCATCAACATGTTTTATATCAGCGACGGTAGCGATACGAACAAATATCATTTGATTTTCCATTTTTTTAAAAGATTAATGAACGGCTTTATCAAATGAGATGCCCATATAAAGCTTACAAGCAAGAAATGCCCTTTGTAATTAAATAAAGCCGTTTACCACCTATTTCTTGCCTTTTAGCCAATAAAAATAGTCTTCCAATATGGTATGGTTTATTCCGTTTTGGTTGGGCTCATGGATAAAAAAATAAAGTTTGAAAAAAAATATAAATAAAGTCTACAGTTTTAGTAGACTTTATTTATATTTGTCCCATAGTCATGTGGCCGAGTGGTTAGGTGAGGGTCTGCAAAACCTTTGACGGCGGTTCGAATCCGCCCTTGACGTCCAGTTCAATTTCTACATTGTCTGAATCATTAGATGTTTGGTTAGATCTAAGTTTTGTTTAAAAAGCAGCCAGGTTGGATGACCTGGCTTTGCTATTTAACAGCAGAAATGTATTTCCAGATCAGAAAGAAAAACTATTGCGAAAAGAAACGGGGATACAGCAATCCGCCGTATCCCCGCTATCTAAATTAACGCTCTCATATACATAGACGCCTAAATATTCTATTTATTGTATCAGAGGTAAAAAAAATATTATTTTTCATAAAATTCAATCGGGAGTTGGTCGGGATCAGAAATAAAAGTAAAACGTTTATCAGTAAACTCATCAACACGGATCGGTTCAGCTTCTACACCTTTACTATTAAGCACACTAATCACCTTATCAAGATCATCTACTTCAAAAGCAAGATGTCTTAATCCTGCAGCTTCTGGTCTTGAAGGACGTTTAACCGGATCAGGGAAAGAGAAAAGTTCTATAATGTAAATGCCATTTAATGCCAGATCTAGCTTGTACGATAACCTTTCGGCTCTATATACTTCTCTAATTATTGTAAGTCCTAAAACATCAGTATAAAATGCTTTCGAAACTTCATAGTCACTACATATTATCGCAATGTGATGGACTTTATTTATCATATTCTCAGTTCGTGTTACTTGGCTGCAATTGTAAGTTTATAAATCTCTCCCTTGTTTCCCGCTAAAAGAATAAGCTTACCCTTTTTTGCTTTTTGGACCACATTGAAGCTTGAGGTGGAAATATTATGCCAATTCAACCCTCCATCTTTAGATACATCAGTGCCGGATGTGCCGGTTGCCAGCAAAACCTTTGAATTAACATAAGCAACTCCCGAACGGAAACCGCTTACAGGCTTTAGAGGTTTTTTCCAGCTCTGTCCTCCGTCATTGGTCAACAATACATTATTGGTATTCTCTTTATCTTTTAAATAATTCCCACCAACAACAACCCCTTTGTTCTTGTCAAAAAATGCGATAGAGAACGGACCGGTGCTACTTTCTCCCTGTAAAATAGGACATTTAAAAACCTTCCAGGTGTATCCGTAATTGTTCGAAAAGTAAATATTAGATACCGCACCACCGGTTGCAATCCATACTTTACCCTTACCGATTGTTTTAATAGTAGATCCACTAGCAGCAAAGCTGGCTTCACCCGGGGCCATATTTGTTTTCAAATTATCCGAAACATCTGTCCATGAGGCTCCACCGTCTCTTGTTCTAAGAAGCTGCATCTTGTTCTTGATCGGATCACCAAAAGTCATTCCTGTTTGCCCATCCCAAAAGTCCATACCATCCAGAAAAATTGCAGAATCAACATTCTTATAATGCTCTGTCCATGTTTTACCACCATCTTTCGTGAGTAAAATAAATGCAGGAGCACCCGCATTTACAACTACCGCCCTATCCGCATCAAAGGCTTCAATATCTCTAAAATCAAGGGTTTCATACCCAGCAGGCATTATCCATTCCCAGGTTACACCTCCATCAATAGTTTTCCCAATACTGCCATTACTACCACTTACCCAGGCAACATGATCAGAAACAATAGACATACCCCTTAAGCTTGTATTTGTACCTCCTGTTAAGGGTATTAACTCATAGGTTTGTCCGAACCCTAATAAGGGCAAAAAAACCAGGCACCAGATTAGTTTTTTCATTATTTAACTCTTTTCCAAACTTCTGATCTGCCAATCAGAGAGATACCTACATATCCTCTCATGTTTAGCTGACCGTTATCTTTAAGTGTCATATTGCAGCTATAGGTCTTACCCGACTTAGGATCATATATCGTCCCATCAGTCCATTTACTACCTGCAAAAACAAAATCTTTAAGTATTTCTAATCCTAGTATGGGTCTTGATTTCAAGCTTGCATCAGGGTTTTTCAAATCCGTTTTAACAATTCCTTTGTCGTCTTTTGTTTCTTTGAGCCAAACTATTTTACCAAAGTATTTATCACCTTTTTTGGCTATTTCTACGTGAGCCTCACCGGTTGAATTGATCCATTTTCCAAGGATGGCATCCTTGTTTTGCGTAAAGCCAGAGAAAGATATTGCAGTGAAAAGCAACAGCAGTGAAAAATATTTCATAATCATAAGTTAGTGTTTTTTAAAGTTAACAAATCAGCCATAGAATAAGAAAAAAACTTACTCTGCCAGCTCCTTTAAAAGAACGGAAGAAATCGCTGAATAATCATCATTAAAATGATGAGTACCGGGAATACTGGTTACTTTGATGCCATTTCTCACAAATTTATCCTTAACATCAGCATCTTCTTCTGTCCCAAAAACACACAGGGGTTTTAATGATTTGATCTTTTTCATTTCTGCAATTACATCATATTTATCATTCGAGCTTCCAATGCTAAGCATGTCTGCAATGTGAATTTCAAAATCAGCGGTCACATCAGGAGAAAGTGAAAAAACTGCCTTTAAGTCGCCCTTCAACTCAGCTGACAACCTGCTTGCCAGAAACGGAACAACTGAAGCGCCAAAAGAGTATCCGGCAAGTACAAAGTTTTCTTTTCCAAACTCCTGTTTGTAATATGCAATGGCCTTGCTTAAATCTGCAGTTACACCCTCCGGAGTTTTAACATTCCAAAAATATTTTTGTGCATCAAGGCCAATTACTGAGAGTCCTTTTGATGCCATTGATTCGGCCAGAGATTGATCAAAACTAGTCCAGCCACCATCACCAGAGATCATAAAAACCAATGGCAGGTTATTCTTTTTACCAGATGGAACCAGTGTTAATGGCATCCCACCGGAATAAGCCTTAGGTTGCGAAGTTTTAAAGAAATCATAAGCAGATTTTTGCTCATTAAAGGATGGAGCAGCCAATACTTTTTTATATGCCGTATTAAAATCAGGAAGCCAATTATTAGCGATAGAAAATCCATGACCTACTTTTGTTAAGGTTACAAGTTCAGTCATTGGCATCCCCTTTAAAAAAGCTGCAGTAGCATCAAATGGGCAGGTCTGATCTTTCACCCCATTTAAAACAATAAATGGGGCAGTTAAGCTTTTTGTAGCCTCCAGATAGTAAGAAACCCCCGGCTTTAAAACATGCTGTGTGAGTCCGGCACCTTTACACATAGGTTTTTTAATATTAATATCCGGGCAAAAGCCTAAAGCTATAGCCCCCTTAAATGTATTTGCAGGTGCCTGCGCCAATATTCCGTATATCAGAACAGCCCCATATGAATACCCCAGAAGTACTGGCTTATGATAGTTGGTCAGTTTGTATTTCTTTTGGATAAAAAGACTCAGTTCTTCAAAATCCGCTGCTGGATATAAACATTGAGCAGATTCTTTTGATAAATAATTGCCATAACGTTTGCCATCAATACCTAACACCAATGCCCCCTGATTGGCAATATTCTTTGCCATATTAATAACTCCATTCTTCCAGCCGCCATCTCCTGAAACGAATAAGGCAACAGAAGTTGGAGTTCCGGTGGGATGATATACCGTTATTAAACCAAACTTCTTATACGTTACAGAATCAATTTCGCCGGCTACACTATTTGTTATCCACAAGCAGATTAGCATAAAACATAAGGCAACGCATCTTTTCATATACTCTTATTAAGGTTTAATTACTTTAGTTAATACATTTGGAACCTGCAAAAGATCATAATCCTGATCATATATCAAATACTTATTGTGCCATACCGGCGAGAACTTCTCTTTTGATGCGCGCAGTCCCTTATAATGAGAAAATGACCGGATCTTTTCGTAGGCAAATCTCATAGATCGCTCGGTAAAATTGTGCGGTGTTGTAAGGCCCGACAAAGGGGCAAAACCCAGGTTAACTGCAGTATAATTTTGTTCCTTAAGGTGATTAAATAAGGCTACCATAATAAAATCAATAACACCGTTAGGCGCATCGGCAGTTTTTCTGATCAAATCGTAAGTTCCTTCGCCCTTTACATAATCAGGTATTACATTTAAAAAAGCAACAATCTTTTCTTCTGTGTTTTCTACCGTGATGATAGTTTGATTTTTCAATTCATCCCATATAAATATACCTTGCGAAAACACGATTTCTTCGCGCTCTGTTTCTTTAAGCCACTCGTCAGATACAGATTTAAGTTTTTGAAGCAAACCATCTTTAATGGGACCATTATAGATCTTTGTATGAAATCCCTGATCCGATACTTTTTTAAGCGCATTCCTGATAGATTTTCGGCTTCCCCCTTCCAAAGAAAAAGTAGTCAGATCAACCACGCCCTCTTGTCCTAGAAAAAGTCGCTTTTTTCCCAAAGAAACAAAATCGTCCAGGCTTTCTTCCGACACCCTGTAATAAAGGCTTTTCATCCCGCTTTCGATGCAATATCTGTCGAACGATTTGATAAAACCCTGTCTGTTTTCTGGCAGTGTAACCGGAAGCTCTAATACCACAGCAAAATTACCGGCTATTCGATAGGCAATAAATCCTTCCAGTTCGTCTGTGGTATAAATCAGCTTATCTCTATAAGTTTTGAAATAATCAATTGCTGAATTACCATATTTTTCCAGATCAGCTTTAGCCGCTTCAAATTCCTCTTCTGAAGTGTCCATTTTCAAAATATATGGCCTGATCAGTGTATAAATCAAGAAGGCTATAGATAAGAATCCGCTAATATTAATTGAAAAAAGGAAGCCTCTGGCAAACGCATCCTGAGGCACCAAATCAGAGCTACCCACCAATAAAAAATTTTGTAAAGTATACCTGATGGATTGCAACCAACTGAAGTCAATATCAAAATGTTTTTGATCAAGGAAATAGAATCCAATAACACCATAAAGCAAAACGGCCAGGATGCTTAATAACGTAGTTTGAATGCCAATAAACCTTAATCTTGAATTGTGTTTTATATAATACTCTTTTCTTGATCCTATTAAAATAACCAGCACAATTATCGAAAACCCGGCTTCTTCATAATCTATTGCTTTAGTTAAATGCCCTACCAGCGAAAGTATACACAAAGCAACTGCAAAGTACCATGCCATTCGCAGTCCTTTAAGCATAAATGCAGCTGTAACCAGCAGAAACAATCCCGCAAGCAATACAAAGTAATTGGACACTCTAATTGCTTCTATAGGAAGAAAATCTTTAAGAAATGCAAGCCTCGAGTGGATTGCAGGAGTAAGTACGGACACAATATTAATAATACCCAGCAGCAATAACAGCAAGGCAGGTACAATTCTCATTAATAATTTGTTAATTTTAAGAAGGAAGCTTAAGGCACCGAGAACCAGTGGAATCCAAAATTCCATAAAACGGTACAGCAATGTAATTGAAACTGCTGCTGCATTTGAGTAACCCAATCTAATTAAAATGAAAGCCATAGAGGCTTCTACCGCACCCAGTCCTCTTAAAAAAGGAGAAATAATTAAAAACACAACGGCAACTACGTAACTAATGGTAGCAAAAATTAAAGAGGGGTTCATGTCTAATGCAATCATCGCAATATAGATGTGAACTATGCCAACAACTTCTATCAGCATGCTGTAAACGAATGTTGAAAGAAAATGCTTACGTTCAATTTTATTGGCCCTAAACTCCGCTGCAAATACTTCAACAGAAGGAAGATATTTAACAACGAGCTTATAAACTACTCCTTTTTTTATAACCGACCTGTACAACAAATATATACCGGCAATTAACAGCAAGGCTGCCAACAAACCAAACCACTCTCCCTGACCTAAAGTTCCTTCTAAAACGCCATAAACAAATACAGGTATGGCAATTACCAATACCGATAAGATACCCACAAAACCATATATAGACGAGGCAAAATTAATTTGTGATCTGCTTACCCCCTTCTTTTCTATTGGCACACTAAAAAAAGCCAACGATGAGACCCCACCAGCCGGCAAGAAAACACTCACAAAGTTTCGCTTTAAAAAAAGAATGGTGCCATCTGCTATTGATATTTTGCTCGATACCGCAGCAAATGACGATCGGTACATCATTCCATGAATAAATACATAAATTACGCTCAATAACATCCCTGCACTTAACCACCACCATTTTGCTGTTATTAGCAACTGCTTTACATGATGTATTTCGCCCCGCTCCTGTTTAATAAACCAAATAGCAAGACCAATAAAAAAAAGAGTAAAAATATAACTGGAAATAATCTTTCCGTTCTCGCGGATAAAAGGCACAAAAAATTTGAAGCGCTTCATTAATTGGGATAATTAGAGTAGCAAAGAAAGTTTTTTTACTTTATAAATATAAGAAAAACATCTGTGTTATATTTCAATAACAAAAGGATGATCACTGGTTTTAAGTTTAACTGATTTTATATTCCTTAAAACCTGAACTGCTTCTGTGCCCTTTGTAGGATCATAAACTTTTACCAGAGGATATGCCTTGCTTAGTTTTATTTCTATTTCTTCAGTGCCCTTTGCTTTTTCTCCCCAAATTACCAATTCAAACCTGCCATTACTTTTTTGGAGCAATAGCGTATGCACAGTTTCAGGTTGACCAATAATTTGGAAAGCTAATTTCCCTAAGCTAAACTTTAATGGTTTGTCGGCCAGAATTGTAGTTAAGTTGTGTAAATATATGGCTGATTTTCTTGGGCTATAATCTGGCTTATAAAAACCAAAAGTTTGATTACCTGCCTCATCTACCCTGTCTCGCAATAAATAAACAGCAGTATACCTCCAGTTCCTCTTGAATTGCGACAGGTATAAGTTCAGGTAAAGTCGGGCTTGCTTCTCTTCAGTTATTTCATCAGTTAGCGTTCCCCCTGTTTCAGTTGTAACCCGCGGTAATGTTAAAAGTTCGTTTTCGGTATATCCCTTATGTTTTCCTCTCCAGGTTTTTCCATAATTGCCATAGAGCCCGTCAACCTTACACAGTGGCCCCGGATCGGCAGCATTCCATGTTTGGTTATCGTACAGTCCCGGATGGGAAGGATGTGAGAAATAATTATGACATGTTGCAAAATCAGCATATTTAGTTCCATCAGGCATTGATGTGCCAGCCCCTTTTGGTATTTTAAGAAATTGTAATCCTACATTATCAGTTTGTGCTCCATTTTCACAAAGATCCCATACCGGATACTTTTTCAATGTTTTGTCACTTTTAACTGCATCATATAAATCCTTTTGTAATTGAGCAACCGGCAACCAGGTTAAGTTCTTTCCGCCCTCTGCCCCTTTATATTTAAACCCCCAGTTGTTTGGTTCGTTAGAACCTTCAAAAGCCAGCAGGGCTCCTACTGCATCGAGCTTTCTGGCTCCCGCTAACAACCTTTTAATGTCAGTTCCGCCACTTAACAGACCGTAGCTAAATCTAACACCTGTCTCTTTATGGAGTTTAATGAAATCTGCCTCAGGAATATCTCCTTCATAACCTGCACGAATCCATCTGATGCCTGTATACTTCATTAGCTCGATAGTCTTGTCCAAAGATTCTCCCCGCTTCGAGATCGCTGAGTTTACGCCAATGCTATTGAGAAAATCAACTGATTTAACAGCCGTTTGAGCAATTATTGGATTTTGCGTTGAAGGCGTTTTTACACCTGTTAAAGACACAAATAATGCTATACCAACAAAACCAATTGTTAATTTTAATAAAAGCCCGGAATTCGTCTTTTGTTTGCTCATTAAAACAAATTTATAATATCTCAAATAAAGTAAAAGGTATGCTTAACAGCTTAATAAAGATGCAATAAAACCAGATACAATTCAAATTGTAGCATAATTCACTTTTAAAGGGTGGAAAAAAGACAAAGGTGCATTTGCTCTGCTTCTGGGCTAACCTTAAGCATTCCTGAGCCATAGGTAAAGCATAGCCCTACTAACTACATAAAAATACCGGTAATTAAATTATTTTTGTATATGGAGCGACGTCAGTTTATATCTCTTTCCTGTTTTGCAGGTTTTATCAGTTTATATCCGAGTTTTCTAGCGCTTGCAGCAGAATCATCTGGAGCTGAAAAAGGTTTTGTAATGACTGTGAATGGCAAAATTGAGACAAATTCAATGGGCCTTACCTTATCACATGAACACATTATTACCGATTTTAAAGGCGCAGAACCTGATACGCGTCCCGAATACGATAATGAAGTAACAGCAAACCTGTTGCTTCCCTATTTAAAAGCTGCTAAAAAATCTGGCGTCACCACCATTATTGAGTGTACTCCTGCACATATCGGCAGAAATGTAGAATTACTAAGATTACTTTCAAAAGCCAGTGGCATTAACATTATAACCAATACAGGCTATTACGCAGCAGTAGGACATAAATATCTACCCAACCACGCCTTTACAGAAACCAGTGAAGAGTTAGCTACCAGATGGCTAAAAGAATGGGAGAATGGAATCGATGGAACCGATATCCGCCCTGGTTTTATAAAACTTGGAGTAGATAGTGCACCACTGAAACCTATTGAAGAAAAATTAATTAAAGCCGCAGCAATTGCCCATCTAAAAAGTGGTTTAAAAATAGCCATACATACAGGAAATGGTGCCGCTGCGCGCCAGGAAGTCGAAATCCTTATTAAAGCAGGGGTAAGTCCGGAAGCTCTAATCTGGGTACATGCACAAAATGATCCAACAGGATTTTTCCACGTTGAACTGGCAAAAAAAGGTTGCTGGATTAGTTTAGATGGCATTAATGAAGACAGGGACTCGATTGTTCAATATCGAAATCATATTTACAGATTAAAAGGTGAAGGCCTGCTACATAAAGTATTGATTTCTCATGACGATGGTTTTGCCGTTACAGAAGAAGGCGGCAAAGCTGCTTTCAACGCTTTTAAAAATGGCAACTCAATACCTTATAACACCATTTTTGGAGTATTAAAACCTTCCTTATTTGAATTGGGGATTACACGGGATGAGTTTAAAATGATGACAGTAGGTAATCCGGCAAATGCTTTTCAGATAAAGGTTTGCCGTCAGGGTTAAACTTTAAGCGCCAATTATCATTATTAAGTTTCATAAATCGAAAATTTAATGTAAATTTTTAAAACTTTATTAGCCTGGAGAGAGTTGATAGATAAGATCAACTTTATTCAACACGTAAGCCATGTAAAGTTTAAAGTTATAGTACTCATTAACCTGGATCGATGAGAAACAAACCAACAAACCATCTTAAGTGGTACTTACTACTCATGATACTGGCAATTTTTGTTGTTACAGCAAACGGCCAAACGACCTCTCTTGAAACATGTTTTAATCTCGCCCGGGATCATAACATGACGCTCAGACAAGCAAAATCTGCACTGCTATCCAGTCAGTATAATTTGCAGGCCGAGAAGAAAAGCTACTTGCCCAAAGTAGACCTGCTATCTAGCTATACTTACCTTAGCAGCCCATTAACGGTAAATTTGCAGACAGTAAAAGATGGTATTGTAGAGGGTTCTTCAAAGCAAAGTGTTAATGCTGCAAATGAAGTATTTAAAGAGGTTACCGGCAATGATTTGTCGCAAGCCGCACAAGACCGGATATATAATGCTTCCAAAAATATTATCGGGAGCGTTTATCCCAACTATAATCCGAGTTTAAGTAAGCAATCTTATTTTGTAGCCGGCTTAGGTGTAAGGCAACCCATTTTTCTGGGAAACAAACTTGATGCTGCCAGTAACCTGGCTCAATCCCTTGTAAATTCTGCAGATATCAACGTTGATCTGGTAAATAAAGAAGTCGATTTTTTGATTGCAGCACAATACCTGCGCATTTTATATTTAAATACCCTGTTCAATAAGCAGCAGATAATGGTTGATGCGCTAACCAAAAACAACAATTATGCCCAGGAACTGGTGAAAAACCAAATCCTTGCGCCTTATCAGAAAAGCTGGACAAATGTAATACTAACACAGGCCGAAAGCCATTTCAATAACATCAAGCTGGAGCAGCAAAATGCCTATATTGAACTTAACAAGCTACTTGGCGTCCCGTTAGACTCTGCAATAATAATTACAGATACGCTGAAATATGCAGTTATTGAGCCATTTAAACCTGAGGGCGATTTTTGGGAATCGAATCCTGTATATAAAATGGCCGGCAGTAAGATCTCGTATGCTAAAACAGCCGAAAAGATCAGCAGTTCATTTTCTTTACCCAACATTTTTGCCATTGGGAATTATAATTTATATCAAAGAGACCTGCCCCTACTTATGCCCGACTGGTTTGTTGGTTTAGAATTACAATGGACGCTTTTTAATGGACAAACAAGAAAAAGAACACTGGCAGCCAGACAATTGATTGAAGAAGCAAAACTTGCTGAGAAGAATGCAAGTCTGGGAATACAGGTCTTATCTACAGTTGCCAGAAACAAGATGAAATCACTTCAAAATGAGGTGGCATCACTAGATAATGCAAGAAAGGATGCCCATACCACGAGCCGCCTGATTACAGAACGGATGAGAAACCAACTCTCCTCTCCAAAAGATGTAAATGATGCTTTATTAATAGAAACAGAAATTGAAAAAGGCTACCATACCGCAGTGTTTGGATACTATTTAGCCGCAGCAGAATATTTCAACAGTCTAGGTAAACCACAGCAAATAACTCAATACATTAAGTGATGAAAAACATTCTAAAAAACTATTGGGCACTGCTCATTCCTATAGTGGTAGTAATTATTGCTTTATTTTTCTTTCTGTCGGGAAACAAGGAAGATGAAAACAACTTTGTTGGGATGGTTGACGCATCTAGTGTTGACGTAGCAGCAGAATTTCCGGGCAGATTGGATTCACTGCTTGTTGAGCAGGGAGATACGGTAAAAAGCGGACAGTTAGTTGCCATATTACGTTCAAACGAAATAGATGCCATTAAGGCCCAAGCACTTTCAGCTATTGATGCAGCTAAAGGTCAACAAGAGTTATTAACCCACGGCGCCAGACCAGAGCTAATTGAAGCAACTTCTAAGCTGTATCAGATCAGTCAGGAACAGTACAACCTTTTTAACACCACTTATCAGCGTATGGAACGTTTATACAATGCTGATGTGATATCAGGGCAAGAGAAAGATGTATTCTATTTCAGATATCAAGCAGCTAAAAAAGAAATGGAAACTGCAGAGCTGAACTTAAAAATGCTGAAAGAAGGGACAAGGCCCGAACTGCTTAAAACCGCTAATGCTATTGTAAAACAGGCAGAGCAGGCATACGAGCTTACAAAGGCTCTTGGAGATAACACCAAAGTTTATGCTCCTGCAGATGGAGTTATTTCGAGTTTGGTTACCCATCAGGGTGAGATCGTATCAATAGGCTATCCTATGATGACCATTGAAAAAAAGAATTCGACACTTTTACGGTTCAACATCAGGCAGGACAAAGCCAACTTATTGAAATTAGGAGCGGTTGCATCTGTAAAAGTACCGGGATGCGAACCTGAAATCTTCCCTGTAAAAGTAACCTCAATATCGCCAACACTGGAATTTGCCAATTGGGTACCATCAAAAGATAAGGGGCAGTTTGAACTTAGAACCTTTACCATAGAGCTTAAGCCCGAAAACCAATCACGGGTAAAAGGACTACGTTCCGGTATGACTGCATCATTAATTCTGCCTTAATGAATCGTTTTGGCCATATCATCATTAGGGAATGGAAGCGAATTCTCAGCTTAAAGGTATTTTACCTGGTTATGCTGGTTGTTCCCGTGCTTCTGTTTTCATTCTATGCGGTGATTTACCAAAAAGAAGAAGCTAAACATTTATCATTTGCCATATGGGATGACGACCAAAGTCCAGTTAGCCGACAGCTTACTTTTTTACTGGAACAAAGAGAAGCGTTAAACATTACAAGAAGAGTTAGCAGTGAGGCCGAGGTTGAAAGACTAATACAGCAGGGCAAAATACTTGGAGCCATACATTTCCCTGTAAACATGCAGAAAGACATTTACAGCAGACACCCGGTTAATGTAACGCTGTATACCAATGCAGCGTCTCTGGTACCAACAAAAATGGTATATAAGGCCGTGGCCGAAGTTGTAATTACCGGGAGTTCGGGTGTAATTTTAAAGAAGCTGATAAAAACAGGAATGAAAGCCGATCAGGCGATGGCGCTCGCCAATCCAATTAAACTGAATTCTTATCAGCTCTATAATGCAAGTTACAATTACCAGGAGTATCTGGTGCCCGGATTAATAACCGTGGGCATACAAATGATACTAATCATAAGCAGTATGCTTGCCCTGAATTATGAATGGAAAACTGAAACAATGCAGGAGCTGTATGAATTGTCAAAGGGTTCGGCCTTGACCGTAATTACAGCTAAAACCATTGCCCACCTTGTAGTAAGCTGGGTTAATTTTCTACTTATTGCTTTTGTTGTATTTCCCTTTTTCGATATTGGAATTTCAGCTGCCACTGGCAAATTCTTTGTTATTTATACACTACTCTCATTAGCATGCATTGGAATTGGTCTCTTTATTTCAGCTTTATTTAAAGATGTAATGCTCTCGGGTGATACCGCTTTATTTTATACTTCTCCGGCTTTTGTTTTTAGTGGATTTACATTTCCAAGATGGGCCATGCCATGGTACGATCAATACTATGCTACCATTATGCCTTACACACCATTTCTGGATGCCTTTTTTAAGGTTTATTATATGAATTTACCATTGCATTATGCACAGGCAGATTTAAATAAGCTTTTATTGTTTTGCGCAGTGATGTTCCCAACTGCAATTCTTTTATTTCAACGTCAGTTTAATACCAGTACAGATGAAAAAGCAATCAGGGCAGTCCATAATTAAGCTCTTTTTAAGAGAGGCCGCCCTTGTGGCGAAGGACCATAGCTTGCTCCTGACCCTCTTGATTGCGCCGTTGCTTTATGCGTTTTTTTATGGAAGCATCTACATTAATAAAGAAGAGCAAAATGTAAAGCTTGCTGTTGTTGATGATGATCATTCAAGGCTATCAAGGTTGCTCCAACAAAATATTGATAACTCTCCTATTGTTGAATTAATTCATTTCCCTAATCTTGAAGAGGCCAAAGAGCAAATGTACCGTGGAAACTGTCAGGGGTATTTTTATATTCCAAAAGGTACAGAATCAAATTTACTAACCTTAAAGCAGAGCAATGTGGTACTTGCCGTAAATGCAGCCCGGTTCCTGCCCTCAAGCGATATCCTAATGAACGTGCAGCAAATATGCCTTACCATTGGTGCAGGTGTACGCTTACAGTATTTCCAAAAAAGCGAAGGCATGAGCTCCACCATAGCCATGCAAAACGTAATGCCCGTGAATTTAGATTACAGGCCAATGTTTAACGAAAGATCAAGCTATGGTGCATTCCTGCTCCCTGGACTACTGGCATTAATTTTACAACAAACCTTACTGATAGGTTTATCTGAAAGTGTGGCCGGAGAGCGACAACATTCACGTATTGGGGAGTGGCTAAGGGGAGGAATATCTACCGGTATCTGGGGGAAAGGATTATTTTATCTGTTTCTATTTTCAGCTTATGCTTTTTTCTTTTTGAATGTAAACTATAACCTGCTCAATTTACCGATGCGCGGTAATGGTTTCGAATTGAGTGTCTTATTGATACTGTTTATTCTTACGCTTATTCCTATGGCTCAATTTATTGGATCGCTGTTTAAATCGCAATTGCTCTGCCTGCAAATGATGGCCTTTTCTACTTATCCGATTTTTCTGATCACGGGATACTCATGGCCATTCGAATCCTTACCCTTAGCTATTCAATGGCTATCAAAACTATTACCTACAACACCATTTATTCAAATCTATTCCTCAATAGTTCAGTCGGGAGCGAGTTTATCAGCAAATCCTTCAGCATTAATACATTTAATTTTGCTTTGGTGTTTTTATAGTGTTATTGCCTACATCAGGTTGAATATGTTAAAAAAGAATCTTTTATCAGCTTAACTTGCTTTTTGATTCATCAGCCGCAATTACAATAAAGCAAACGATCAATATTGCGCTGTATTCGATCCCCCCTGATCCATGTTCGCCAACAAACCAACCATTTTCTGCATGTATGATTATAATGCCAATTGCAAGCATTATGATAAATCCTATTGAAATCCATTTTCTGAAATACCCAGCAAGGAGCAATAGTCCTCCTATGATTTCAAATGCAGTAATTCCCCAAACAAAAGCGGTTCCATATACAAAGCCTTTGCCGTTAAGAAAGCCACCGAACCGCTCAATAGTTCCACCGGTTATACGAACTACGGCATGTGCAAGGAACAACAAACAAGTAAATACCCGTAAGAGCCCCAGACTTTGATTTAAAGAGATGAAAGGAAATGATTTCATTTTGATGATTGGTTTCTATAAATATATAGAAACCAATCTCAATTATTGTATAGTTTCTTTCACTTCGCCACAGGCCAGCATGTTTTCGCCAAAATAAGGGTTTTTTATTTCTTTTTGGTTGCTTAACCACGATGCTCCTTTGTCATTTAAAGCCATTGGGCAATAATCTACATATACTTCTCCGGAACTTAAACCAGATGCTTTTACTCTTTCTATAAAGTTTGTACTCAATTCAGCATATGCAATTCTTTGCGCATCAATATCAGTTGCTGATCCTATTTTCGCTACTAATGAGGCTAAAGAAGTGCCATTAGCTAAATCTTTAGCGCCTAGTTCAATTGCATTAGCTGCCACTTTTGCCTCAGCCACATCGCCTTTAACAAGTGCATTGGTTAAATGAACATAATGTTGGTAAACTGCATTTAATTTATCGTCTTTTAAATTTACGGCAGCAGCAGTACCCTTTTCTGTAGTTTCGGCATGCGTTTCTCCTGCCGCGTGACTGCGGCCTTCGTGTGCATCTGTTTCTGTTGTTTTTTGTGGGTTGCTACATGCAGCAAATAAGGTTACTGCTGCCAAAGTAATAATGAAATTAGTTACTGTTCTCATCTTCTTCTTTTTTATTAATTAATAATCTAAGTTTTATTCAATTTTAGTTTGTCACCTAGGGTTTCGTTCGTCATCACGGCACTCGTCCGTCGTCAGCTCAATGATGCCCAACAGGATTTTTACCTTTTTTAAGAATATACTCGCTATATAAAAGATAAGCTCCTGTTACTACGACCTGATCTCCATTTTTAAGTCCTTCAGAAATTTCAACTTCATTGTTATTCTCCTGTCCTGTTTTTACCGATCTGGGTTCAAAGCTGTCTTTACCCTTTTTAATCCATACATGCATACCTTTACCATCTCTAATTACCGCATCAACCGGCAAAGTCAATACATTACTCTTATTTGCTGATGGTAAAAAAACATTTGCCTGCAGGCCTGGTTGCCATTGATTTTGAGGATTAGCAATACTTCCCCTGATCTGTGTAAGCTGGGTTCCAGATTGAAGTGACGGGGTAATGAAGCTAATGGTCATTTCCTGTGGCTGATCTTCCCATCCGGCAATAACAACCTTAACTTTCTGACCCATCCTTATATTTTTTGCCTCGCTTGGATAAACATCGGCTTCAACCCATAACTGCCCATATCCTTCCAATCTTAAAATCGGACTCCCTTCTGTTACATACTGACCCTGAGTCACTGACAACTCAGCAACTACACCACCTTCGGGCGCGTAGAAAACCACATACGGATCTTTCTTTTGAGTTTTAACAAGCTGCTGTACCTGACTTTCGGATTGCCCGTACAACAGTAATTTCTGTTTTGCAGCGGCAACAATCTGCCGCTCTATTTTATCTCCCTTGAATTCTTTTTCCTGCGCCATCGCCATCAGATATTCTTGCTGGAGTGTGGCCAATTGTTCTGAATAAAGCTTGTATAAAGGCTGTCCTTTACCAACCTTAACACCAGTTTCTCGTATATATAATTGCTCTATTCTACCGGCAATTCTGCTGGAAACATAACTGCTTTGCTCTGGGTTAACAGTAAGCCTTCCATTAAGCTGTTTCGCTCCTGAAAGACTGCCTTCACCTACCAATACCGTGGTAATATTTGCTAAAGCTTGTCGCTTTTCATCTATTTTCAGCGCCTTTTCATTACTGTTTTTTTCAAATGGAACCAGATCCATTCCACAGATGGGGCAAGTGCCCATCTCATTTTTTATCACCTGCGGGTGCATCGGACAAGTAAACGTTTGCTGTTTTGCGACAATCATTTTACCTTTTGATTTATCCTCACTACTGCAGGCAGCAATGAATATTGATGGAACCAACGCCAACAAGGCAATCTTTTTTATAAATAATTTCCGTTCCATAACTTAATTTCCTTTGTTCTCAGTCATTTTTATGAAGCTTTCGCTATCTACCAGATAAGCTGCTTTTTTACTTACCTCCCAGCTGCCGATGTCTTCTTTAATCTGTATCATTCCGGCAATGGTAATCCCCGACTTTACCACTTTAGGGATAACAACATTCCCTTCCTTTTTAAAAACCACTGTTTTATTACCCAGCGATATCGCAGCCGATTCTGGCAGCCACCATGAGGCATGAAGCAATACAGGAATTCTGGCAGTTAGCAGCTCACCTACCCTAAAGTTTGGTTTATTAAGGTAAGTGCGGGCAATAGTAAAGTTTACCCCATCTTTAAAAACAGGCTGTATCATACCTATGCTAGCATTCTGAATAGTACTTTTATCAGCCGTTTTATAGAATAAAAAATGATCGCCCTTTTTTATAAGCGATGCCAGAGCAGGCTTTAAGGAGAATTCAGCGATCAGCTGATTAGCGTTATAGATGGTAAAAAGCGATTGTCCGGCACTCACATATTGTCCTGCACGTAATAACACAGGGGAATTTACAGGCGCGGCACTTACAGGAGTAGCTGCAGATGAGCTTCCTCCGCCTCCCATATTATCCATTTCATCTCCACCAGATGATGGCACAGCTACACTTGGTGCTGCAACTGGCGCCGTAGATTTTTCAAGTATGTACCCATCAGCATTGCTATACACCGGAATGCGGTAGTTTACCTTTCCTGTTTTTATTAGCTGATTAATACTGGCAGCACTCATTCCCAACAACATCAATCGTTGTTTTGCCCCCTGGAGCATCGTCTGATCAGTCCCTGTACCTTTCAGGAATAGTAATTCCTGTTGTGCGGCTGCCAAATCTGGTGAATAGACCTCCATTATCAATTGCCCTTTTTTAACAGGTTGGTAATTGTATTTAATCAGCAAACGTTCTATTCTTCCACTCACTCTGCTTGCAATGCTGTTCTGATTTCTTGTATCATAATTGATTATGCCCTGAGCCTCTTCTGTAAATATTTTGGTTCCATATTCAGCCTTAATTACCGGGAGCGTAGATACCACCTGCTCATTTGAAGGTTTCAGCAAATGAGAAAGGTTACTGTCAATTTTTACAACACCAGGATCATCATGATTCATGTGCTTATTGTCTTTCCCCCTGTTGCAAGAGCTGATTACCAACGCGCCGATCAGGACCATTGCAAGCCATACGTAGGTATGCCGCTTAGCGATATAATTCTTTCTCATAATCGGCTATCATTAAATAAAGTTTCAATTTCTCATCCAAAACGCTGGTTTGCATCATAGTAAGGGCCTCCCATGAATCAATTACCTCAGGCAGTTCCATTTTATTTTCACGGTAATTCAAAAAGTTAACATCCAGTGATTTTTGCAGTGCGGGAATAATCTTGCTTTCCATAGCATCGATACGCTTTTGCATAGATTGGATTTCGAATTGCATACCATACAGCATCCCTTGGGTTTCCTGTAACATGGCAGCCTTTTCTTTATCCATCGCCTGCACTTCGTATTCCATTCCTTTTACTTCCGATTTATACATTTTTGAAGACCACGGGGCAATCGGGATACTTACCATCCCCATTACACTAAAAGCCTTCGGCATCATCTTGGTTAAAGGCGACATATGATCGAACCGCAGCTTAAAATCGGGTCTGCTTTGTTTTTTCATTGCTTCAATATTCAGCTGCATAGATTGGATATTGTAATCCATCTTCTTAATATCATTTCTGGCCAACGCCAAACTCCCGGTATCAATAGCATCTGCCTGTACAAACTTTGGCTGATAATTGGTATCAATAGCTATATCTGCATTTCCCGGCTGGTTCATTAAACTATTTAACCAGGCTCTGGATTTAGCAATATCGCCTTCCTGCATGCGGATCATGTTTTTGTTTTCCTCCAGTTTTGCAGTGGTTTTATATACGCTACCTAATTTCGATTGATTAAAAGGATACCTGATCTCTTCAATCTTCTTCATGGTCTGCATAATTTTCTCATTCTGTTTCAGCACTTCTATTTTTTGTACTGCAACCAGCCAACCGAAATACAGCCTTTTTGCCTGCGTTTTATATTCATTTAAGGTAATGCCGCGGGTTTCATTCTCTGCCTTACCCTTAGATTCGATATAGCGTTTGTTGGCATTTAATTTAGATAGGTTTGGGATATCCTGTTCCAGCTGTATCATTACAGATCCTTTATCCCTGTCGTCCATAAGTTCCTGACCGGGATAAGGGGTCATAAATGTACCTACACCAATCATTGGTGCCATCCAGGCAGTTGCCGCTTTAGCGGTATGTTTATAGCTCTCGGCCTTTAAACCATACGACTGCAGCAACAGGTTATTTTTATCTATACGGTGCAAAATCGTATACAAGGAAAGCACCTGTTTTTGTTGTGCTGTTGTGTAAAATGGCAGCAGCAACAATATCCATGTTAATTTTTTAATGATGTACATCGTGAACCTCCAGTTTTCCATATTTCCTCAATTCATACTCTTTGGACATTAAAAAGATAAGCGGTGTAACCAACAGAATGTGTGTGGAAGAAGTTAGTACCCCACCTATCATTGGCAGCACTATTGGTTGCATTACATCTACCCCAACACCACTGGCCCATAACACGGGTACCAATCCGAATAGCGACACACAAACTGTCATAAGCTTGGGTCTCAACCTTTTTGCTGCACCATGAATTACATATTCTCTAAGGTCTTCCTTGGTAATGGTCTCGCTCGAATTCCCTTTTAATTTGATCAGCTGCTGCATGGCATCATTCAGGTAAATTACCATCACAATCCCTGTTTCCACAGCAATCCCGAACAGGGCTATAAAACCAACGGCTACACCAACAGACAAATTCACTCCCCAGAAATAGATCATGTAAGCCCCCCCAATTAAGGCAAAAGGAACCGTAATCAGACTTAAAAAAGCTTCTCTAATAGAGCGAAATGCAAAATACAGAGAGAAGAAAATGATCACCAAAACCACCGGAGCAATCCACATCAGTGTTTGCTTACCCCTTATCAGGTTTTCATACTGTCCACTCCATTCCAGAAAATACCCCTCGGGAAGAACCCCCTTCTCTTTATTCAGCTTCTCCATTGCATCCTTAACCGTGCTGCCCAAATCTCTATCGCGAACGTTAAACATTACAGCACCACGCAGAATAGCATTATCAGAGCTGATCATTGGCGGCCCATCTTCAAACTTCACATCGGCCACTGCCGATAAAGGAACTTCACCAAAGGAAGCTGATTGAATAGGGATTCTTTTAATGCGTTCTACACTGTTGCGGTATTCCTGAGCAAGGCGTACGCTTATAGAAAAGCGCTGTCTGCCTTCAATAGTATTGCCAATAGTTGCTCCACCAAGTGCACTTTCAACAACCTGATTAACGTCATCTACGTTTAAGCCATACCTGGCCAACTCTTCTCTTTTTACATCAATAGACAGGTATTTACCCCCTGTAATAGGCTCTACAAATAAATCGCTTACCCCAGGGGTACCTACTAATGCTGCTTTTACCTTTTCTGACACCGAAGCAATTGTATCCAGATTTTGTCCGAATACTTTTATTCCTACATCGGTACGGATACCGGTAGCCAGCATATTGATCCTGTTGATAATTGGCTGTGTCCACCCGTTTACCACACCCGGAATTTGAAGCTTGGCATCCAATTCCGTCACAATATCTTTTTTAGTGATGCCTTTTCTCCATTCGCTTTTCGGTTTCAAAGTAATGATCGTTTCGATCATACTAATCGGCGAATTATCTGTAGCGGTATTTGCCCTTCCGGCTTTTCCAAGAACCTTATCTACTTCCGGTACCGATTTAATAATTTTATCCTGTACCTGCAATATCCGCTTTGCTTCTGCATTTGAAACATCAGGCAGGGTTACCGGCATAAACAAGATACTTTGCTCATCTAATGGTGGTATAAACTCCGTGCCTAAATTTTTAAGCAAAGGAATTGTAATTAGCAAAGCGATGATATTAATGGCAATAGTTGTTTTTCTCCATTTCAATACCGTTCTGATAATTGGCTCATACACCTTTTCTAAAACTCTATTTACCGGGTTTGCATGATCAGGTCTGAATTTCCCTTTCATAAAGAAAGAGATCAGTACAGGAGCCAGCGTAATCACCAAAAAAGCATCAACAATCATGATAAATGTTTTGGTGTAAGCCAGCGGGTGAAACAACTTACCCTCCTGTCCGGTTAGCATAAATACCGGTAAAAAAGAGGTTATAATAATTACCGTAGCAAAGAATACACCTCTGGATACCTGCTTGCTGGATTTAGTGATCACCGCGAGGCGATCTTCTTCGCTAATCCAATCCGGAGATTTGCGAAACATATTTTTAAACCAGTTCATCATGATGCTGTCGTTTTATTTTGATCCTTTTCCCACTGTTCGTATCGTTCTGCCAAATGCTTATAAGCATTTTCACTCATGATAATTCCATTGTCTACAATTACCCCAATGGCCAGTGCAATACCGGTTAGCGACATAATGTTGGACGAAATATCAAAGGCATTGAGCAGGATAAAACTTGCGGCAATAGTAATAGGAATTTGTATAATGATACTTAGTGCACTGCGCCAATGAAACAGGAATACAAATACGATTAGGGATACTACGATCATCTCTTCGATCAGCGTATTTTTTATAGAGTCTACAGATTCTTTAATCAGTTCACCTCTATCATACACAATATCAAATTTTACACCTTTAGGCAAGCCTTTTGATACTTCCTTCATCTTTTCTTTCACCCGATCAATTACCTCTGCAGCGTTTTCGCCATAACGCATTACTACAATACCGCCTGCACGCTCGCCCTTGCCATCCTGATCAAATATGCCTAATCGGGTTTCTCCAGTCATCTGAACCGTAGCCAGATCAGACACCTTTATTGGCGTACCATTCTGATTCTTTACCGGGATATTAGAAATTTCTTCAATGGATTTGAGGTAGCCCGATGTTTTGATGATATAGCCCATGTCGCTCATTTCAAACTTTCGTCCGCCCGACTCGTTATTATTGCTCCTAACTGCGGCTATTACCTGAGGCACAGTAAGTTTATAATACAGCAATTTGTTTGGATCTATCGAGATTTGATATTGTTTCTGAAAGCCACCAAATGAGGCTATTTCACTTACTCCGGGAACGGTTTGCAAAGCGAACTTTACATACCAATCCTGTATTGCCCGTTGCTCGCCCAAGTCCATTTCAGGAGCATCTAAGGTATACCATAATACATGACCCACTCCCGTTCCATCAGGACCAAGTTGCGGAGATACGCCTTCTGGCAAGGTTCGGGATATGGTACTGATCCGTTCCAAAACCCGCTCTCTGGCCCAATAAACATCAACATCATCTTCAAAAATCACGTAGATAAAGCTCATCCCGAACATGGAAGAACCTCTTACATACTTAATTTTAGGAATCCCCTGCAAATTGGTTACCAGCGGGTAAGTCACCTGATCTTCAATTAACTGTGGCGATCTGCCCATCCACTCTGTAAATACGATTACCTGATTTTCTGAAAGATCAGGAATCGCATCTATTGGATTTTTTTGTACGGAGAAAACTCCCCATATAAACAACCCTGCGGAAAGTACCAGCACAATAAATCTATTGCGCATCGACCATTCTATAATTTTATGTACCATTTATAATAACACTCTTTCTTTTAGTTATTTTTTGTCTGTACTTTTTCTATCATATTGGCAGCATGAAGGTAGTTTGCTATAATTTTCTTGTTTGGCAGTAACCTTTTGCGTGTCGTGCCCAACTGCGGCAATTTTTTGTTGAATACCTTCAGTTGTAATCTTGGCACTATCGTAGCTTACCGTTAATATTTTAGATTTTACATCCCATACAGCTGTGTTAACACCTTCAGTTTTAAGGGCAGTTTCAATGCGTTTTTTACACATTCCACAGTTTCCAGATACATTGATTTTTTCGGTTTTAGATTGTGCAAATACAGCACTACCAAGGAAAGTCAAGCCGACTACCAAAAGAGATCTTAATGAGTTCATCTTAATAAGTTTTAAAGAAAATGGTATAAAAAAATTTGGGGTTACAGTAATGCTGCAACCAGGGCACGAATGTACCAGGCATTAGAAAAGAAAGAGGGTATTATATTCTGTAGGTACAGTTTTTTAGGTAGACAGGAACTTGCTGTCTATTAGGTGGTGCATTGCTTAATGCTTCCCTTATAATTTTAACAGGCACCGGGGCCTGATAATTAACAAATAATTCGGGTAATATAATGGCTACAGATGGCTGATCGAATTTATAAACCGCTTGGTTTACTTTTTGAGAACTCTCAACCTTTACTTCGTGCTTAACATCTTTACAGCATGATTTCTTTTTAGATTCTGCCAAAGGCATTTTACAGAAATCACATAATTTGCCGGATTTTTTTGTCATGCTCCAGCTTACCAGCTTGTCCATGCAATAATGAAAGTGCACAGCTGCTCCACTGGAAACACCCAAATAGAAAATGGCAAGTATGGTAAGCAGTGTTCTTTTCATTACGGATCAAAGATTGGAAAAAGAACGGAAAAATATTTATATAATTCCGTTCTTTTTTTATATCATGGTTTATTTAGCACATGCTTAGGCTTTATCCAGTACAGATAATTGCTCAATACACTTAATCAAACTGTCTCTCCAATAAGGTACTTCGATTCCAAAAGTTGCTTTTATCTTCGTTTTGTCCATTACAGAGAACTTAGGTCGGCTAGCTCTTGTCGGATAAGCAGAAGTAGGAATCGGGCTAACTTTTACCTGTGTATTGCTGATATCAAAAATACCTTTAGCGAAATCAAACCACGAGATTGATCCTTCATTGCTATAATGATACACCCCATATTCCGTTTTGCCAGAAGCAATAACATCCAAAATTGCACCGGCCAAATCAATAGCATAAGTTGGCGAGCCAATCTGATCCGCAATGATATTTAACTCATCGCGGTCCGCTCCTAGTTTCAACATTGTTTTCACAAAATTATTTGCATACTCAGAATATAGCCAGCTGGTGCGAATAATGTAATGTTCTTTAAGATTATCTATAATATCTGTTTCGCCTTCAAGCTTAGTTAAGCCATATATGCTAATGGGTTCTGCTAAATCATCTTCCTTTAGTAATTCTGGAATGGCTCCTTCAAAAACAAAGTCTGTTGAAACGTGAACTAATTTAGCACCAAACTCTTTACAAAGCAAAGCGATATTTAATGCCCCCTGCTTGTTTATTAATCTGCACAGATCTACATCATCTTCAGCTTTATCAACAGCCGTATAAGCAGCACAATTGATTACGTATGCTGGTTTTTTCTCGGCAAACAAAGCCTTTAGTTTCTCAACATCAAGGATGTTTGCGACACTTTCGTCCGGGAAATCTAATGTGTCGATATTTCTATTTGAGGCAACTGCCTTAAGGCATTGCCCTAGTTGTCCTGAGGCTCCTAATACTAGTGTTTTCAATATAAAATTGAGTTATGTGGTTAGCTATTACTTTTTTCAAAAATAACATTATAATGGAAAACTCACGCTTAAATCATTTATTAGGCATCCATCTTCCATTCGTGATGGAGCATGGAATATAAAACCAGGTCTAAGAATTTACCATTCACCTTTTCGGATTGCCTTAAAACCCCTTCTTGCTGAAAACCCAGTTTGCGTGGAATTGCCTGACTTTTCAAATTCAAAGTAGCTGCTTTAATCTCAATACGATGTAATGCCAGTTCCTTAAAACCATAATCAATTAATGCTTTACAAGACCGGATCATAATACCTCGGCCTTGTGCACTTTCTGCCAGCCAGTAGCCAATTGCTCCACTTTGATTAAAAACATTCAAATAATGCAAACCAATTCTGCCTACTGGTTGATTATCAAGCATAATCACAAAGCTAACTTCAAGACCCTGTTCATAAAGCTGCTCACATTTCCTGATGTACGCTATAAGATCTCCTACAGACTGCATGTTGGGTACCCAAGGTAAAAACTCAGATAGTTGCGCCCGACTGCTGTTTATCGCTTCCAATAAACCTTCTGCATGCTTCACGGCTGTTTGTTCCAGTGTGATATTTTGATCAATCGTTATTATCATTTCTTCTAACCTTATTTATTTTTCATATGCGCCACTGATTGATCTATCATCTTGGTTAATACTTGTATATTAACATCTGCCAGTTTTTTAATATAAATACAGCCTTTCCCTGTTTTATGTTTACCCAATTGCAGCAGCAAGTTTTCTTTATCTTCAAAATCACAAGCAACATACAAAACAATAGCAGTACTTCTCGGAGAAAATCCGATTAGAGGGGCATCTCCCTCATGACCACTGGCATATTTATAATGATAGCTACCAAAGCCTACGATTGAGGTTCCCCACATCGAAGGTTCATATCCTGTCTGTTTTTCCATCAATGCGGCGATCAGATAACAATCTTTTCGCTTTAAAGGGTCTGCCACTTTTTCCAGGAAATCACGGACATCCAGATTTGTGGCAACAGTTTTATTCTTAGCCATAGATGAAATTAATAAATATTATGAAAACCAGGTGAACTTTAAATTTGTTTCCATACAAGATCATCATTGGAATTATTTTAAATCAACAAATATGAAAAAGATAAGACCCTGTTTGTGGTTAGACCATAATGTTAAAGAGGCAATTGACTTTTACACCTCAGTATTTAAAAACTCAAAAGTACTTAATGCCAGCTATTATCCAAAAGACGCACCTGGTTTTGGCGGTGAAATACTGGCTGTCGATATGGAAATAGAAGATCAACAGTTTATACTATTAAATGGAGGTCCACAGTTCAAATTTAACGAGTCAGTCTCTTTTTCTATTGAGGCCAATACACAGGAAGAAATTGACTACTACTGGAAAAGCCTTGTAGCTGGAGGTGGTGAAACATCACAGTGTGGATGGTTAAAAGATAAATTTGGTTTGTCGTGGCAGGTATCGCCTGCTATACTAGGGGAATTATTACAAGATAAAGATGTAGAAAAGGCCCAACGCGTAATGCAAGTTATGATGAAGATGACCAAGATCATTATCAAAGATTTGGAAGACGCCGCAAAGGGGTAATTTATCTAATTATCTAACTATCCACATCTGGCATACTAAGGACCAGATGTGGGTAGTTCAAGATTAGATTTTGGCTTTTGCCTCCGATGCCGTAACAGTTTTTCCCAATGCACCGAATTCGTGAAGATCACCGAATACCTCGATACGAATTGACTGATTGATTGCCCCTACCCGAACCGGATCAAATCCATTGTCTTTAATTAATTCTTCTACATCAGCATCGATGTTTGTATCATCTGTTGCATAAAACAATACTGATTTTTCTGGAGATTGATAAGCGGCTCCGCTAAGCGAAGCAGCACCCAATGTTCCTAACGCTTTCGCCAATTTTGCATTTTTAGGTAGCGCTATTGCATTAATTTCGCCGGCAGATTGGTTCTGATCAATGATTTTATTAAACCCACCGTTTCCATCTGGCGCAATAGGATTGGATGGATCAACAATGATTTTGCCTTCCAGGTCACCTGAATATTCTGAGATAAATGGCTTAATCGCGCCAAATGGAATAGCCAAAACCACAATATTGGCGTCTTTTACCGCCGATGCAATATCACTTGGCACAGCAGACTTACCTAATTTAGCAGCTAATTCTTCTGCTTTCTCTACATTTCTGTCGGCTACAATGAAAGCTTTGTTTGCTTTTGAAAGGTTGGCAGCAACTGCCTGGCCAATGTTTCCTAAGCCGATTACGGCTACTTTTGATGTATTTGTCATTGTTATTTCTTTTAAAGTTTATATTAAATTGATAACACAAAATTGCATCAGAAAGAGCTCACATGCCAATGAACTGCATCAAGAAATAGTATTGATCTGGTTTAAGATTTTGGCTTTACAAGCTTGTTACGGAGTCTGCTTAAAAATTCAGGAGTAATCCCTATAAATGATGCGATTTGCACCTGAGGTAGGCGATTATTTAAGTGGGAATAATCTTGCATAAACGACAGATAACGTTCTTCAGCAGTAGAACTGATGTTTTGTAATAGTCGCTTTTGCAGTGAAACAAAGCTGTTTTCGATCAGCACTCTGAATATCAGATTGAATTTTGACCCCTTTGTATATAAGTTGATGAGGTCATTATAACTTATATGAAGTACCATTGTATCCTCAATTGCGTCTATATTAAGTTCTGACGGTTCTTTTCCATGGAAACTACCAATATCCATTAGCCACCAATTTTCTGTCGCAAACTGTATAATGTGAGTATTTCCTTTATCGTCAATTTTATACATCCGCAAACACCCCCGTACTACAAAGTTAAAAATAGAGCAAACATCCCCCTCCTGTAAAACGTACTGTCTTTTTCTGTATAACCGAGGTTTAAATAGTTCAGCTACAAGTTGTTTTTCTTCGCTGCTTAAAGGGATTAACCGATTAAAGTATTCAAGTAATGGAGCTACGGAGGTGTACAAAATGTTTTCTTTCATCGGATTTTCCAGTCTAGTAAGCCTATGGTGTCAATCCACCTTCATCAATCGTGATCAGTCTGCGGAATTTTGCGGGCGTATTAACCGGCGCGTCGGCAGGGTAGCTAGTGTAATTCAGTTTAAGGATGTCGCCAGTAATACTAAAGGTGGCATTTTCGTAGAGTGTGTAATTCGTGGGGGTTCGTTGAACTGGTTTTCCTTGTTCCTGCTCCAGCTTTTCGGTAGTAGTTATCTTTAATCTGTCGCCTTGGATCTGGTAAGATCCGATGAACTGACTGCTACTTCCATCATTAAGGACAATATTAAGAAAAAAGCTATTGTCTTTGGTAAAATTGAGAGATCGCTTCAATCCGTTCAGGTCCATTTCCTCCCAGTTTCCCTTAATAAGATTTTCGGGATTTACATTCCTGTCTTTTTTACAAGAGAAAAAGCTAAGGGAAAATAAAAATAATACTGAAATTGCGGATGTAGGGTTTTTCATAATCAAAAGTTTCTGGTTTGTATTAGAGTTTACGAATACATTAGCCGAAACGCTACAATATTAATTTAATCCTCATAAACCATCACGCTACTCATTAGCTTCAATATCATGATCAAGTAAGGCATTTTTATAACCAAGTGAATAATTAATGGCACCCCATGCGGTTAGCATGGTAATAATATCTTCTTCCTTTAATGGGCCTGTAATTTGGTTTTTACAAAACTCCAGGTATTCTGTTTCAGTCATAATCTCTACAGTTCTCTATACAAATTAAAATAGAAAAACTTCCCATATGGGAAGTTTTTCTTAGTACTCACAAATGTACTATTATCGAGGAAATTTAATGAGTTAGTATTCTAATATTTCGTTTATTCAGACCAAACTGCCAACTCATTACCATCCGGATCAATAAATTGAAAACGTCTACCGCCTGGGAAACTGAAAATATCTTGTGATATTATACCGCCGGCCTTAATAATTTTTTCTCTGGTCGTTTCAATATCCTTTGAATAAAGGATAACTAATATGCTTCCTTTTACAGGCCTGCCCGAAGTAAAGCCACCATCAATATAATCGCCTTCAAAAGCGGTGTAATTGGCACCAAAGTCGGTAAAAGTCCAATTGAAACATTCTGTATAAAACCTTTTAACAAGTTGAATATCTTTAGAGAGAAACTCTATGTATTGGATTTGTTCATGCTTAAGTTTGTTCTGTACTGATCTATTGCCCATAATGTCTGTAGATTTCTTTAGATTATAGATGCAAATGTAGTTGACAATACTGATCCATACTTTGGAAAAATGCGACAAATTTTATAGTTCGTTAGGTGTAACGCCCGTGTAACTCTTTATAGCATTGGCCAAATGTGCATGATCGTAATAACCGTGTTCAAAAGCAATCTCCGACATGCTTTTCTTTGATGATTTTTTCTGGATAGCTGCGTGCACAAACTGAAAGCGGGTTATATTAATAAATTCTTTTGGACTGATCCCCACATGCTGCTTGAAATGACGTTCCAGCTGTCTTACAGTAGTAAAATGCCGATTTGTCAATTCAACCACACTGATGATGCCTTTCTGTTTTTTAATGTCAGCTATAACAGGCATCAGTATAGGTGCTGGATGTGGTTTAAGCTTTTTAATAAAAAACTGATTAAGATATCCAATAGATTCCGTTATAACCCGATTGAAGTCGGGCGAAAGTTCTTTGTCAAGTGTTATAGTACTGTCGGTTGCCTCGTGCAGCGAGCCGAATTTATAGAAAGCAGAAAAGGCAGAAGGTTTGAAGCGTACTCCTAAAAGTTTTGTTTCCGTTTTCAGCTCAGTCATTTTGAAATGTCTCATAGTCCCCACCAAACAGATTTCTCCATTTTTAATATTGAATTGTCCATTGTCAGTCTTACAATCCTCGCCCAGATTTAAGATGATATCAACACACCCATCAGGTAAGATCTTTTCGAACACCGCGCTTCTTTCGTCGTTTGTTGTAGTCCAAAACGCATCAATATAATCAGCTATTGCCGGATGGGGCTTAGTTTCCTTATAGTTCATCACTTAATTGATTAATCAAATTTGGAGAAAATATCTTAAAAAAATTAGTATCCATAGGAACACTTGTCGCATTCTGCCCTTATTTAGTCGTATAGACACCACCAAAAATTAATTTTTCTAGCGAAATTTGTATTATAAAAAGAGATCGGCAGGCATATAAATTAACTCAAGACCTTAAAAACCAATTGAAAATGAATCTAAATATGAGTAAAGTAAAAGTTGCATGTTTTTCTATTTCCCTGGATGGATTTGGTGCAGGCGCCAAACAAGATCTAACTAATCCTTTGGGACTAAGAGGTGAGGAACTTCACAACTGGATTTTTCCAACAAAAGTGTTTCGGAAGATGGGAGGTAAAAATGACGGAACTGAAGGCACAGATAATGAATTCGTAGAGAAGTCATTCGAGAACATGGGAGCTTGGATACTGGGGCGGAATATGTTCGGACCCGTTCGTGGAACATGGCCAGATGATGAATGGAAGGGTTGGTGGGGCGAGGAACCACCTTACCATGTTCCAGTATTTGTTTTAACGCATCATGCTAGAAAACCAGTGACCATGAAAGGAGGAACAACGTTTTATTTTATTACCGATGGCATCGAATCTGCGTTGAAAGAGGCAAAAAAAGTAGCGAACGGAAAAGACATTCGTATTGGTGGTGGGGTTTCAACGATAAGGCAATATCTGCAAGCGGGCCATATTGATGAACTTCATTTAGCAATTTCACCTGTCTTCTTAGGTTCAGGGGAACACTTATTCTCAGGAATGGATATGGCAGCGCTGGGCTATAATCAAGTGCAAAAAGTGGCTGGAGAGAACGCGACACACATTATTATAAAGAAAGGATAGCCAGACAGGTGCTCCATTATTAGATGGAACACCTGTACTGAATAATAGGACGATCAACGTTTTTTTATTCTCTTAGCTTCATCTGAAACTCTAGCAAAATATTTATCTCTTTTGCGTTTTTCATGTTCAGAAGTAGAAAAATACCAAGATTCTTTTCGCAATTTGAGGTAACTGTTGTACACTTCAAATTTTAAAAGACCGTTGTTTACAGCTTCAACAACTGCACAGCCAGGTTCATCGACGTGCGTACAGTTCTCAAAACGACAGGATTCCGCGAAATCAGAAATATCGAATATATCTGCGAGTGCCTCAGGATTATCTGACGCTAAACCAAATTCTCTTACGCCCGGCGTATCTATTAGAATACCACTATCATCCATCAGAACCATTTCTCTTCTAGTTGAGGTATGCCGACCTTTACCTGAAGATTTGCTTATTTCAGATGTGGGAAGTACTGTCCGTTCACATAATACATTGATTAAAGAACTTTTCCCAACCCCTGATGATCCTACAAATACAATCGATTCTCCTTGCCTGATAAATTTTCGCACAGGGAGTATTGTCTCGGGAGAAAGAATACTTGTGAAAAATATTGGTATTTGCCGGGCAATATGTTTCAGCGACTCATCTACTTGATGGCGACTAAACTCCAAGTCAGATTTAGTGAGTATCAATACTGGTTGAATATTTTCTTCTAATACCTGAACCATAAAACGCTCCGTTCGGCGAACACTGAAATTGGCATCAAGGCTTTGTACAATAAATGCCTTATCAACATGGGATGCGATAGCTTGCCTGTCGGATATTGTACCACTCTTTTTCCGAAACAGCGTATGTTTACGCGGTAAAACATCAACGATTATTCCTTTATTATCGTCAAAAGGTTGAAAAATAATCCAATCGCCTGTACACGGAAGTTCAAATAATGACCTTCCATAAAGCAAATTGCCGGTTAGTTCGCACAACAGCAGACCACCTTCGGTAATAACCTCATAATTTGTTTTGTTTACTGCAGAAACACGACCATGAAAAAGATGTTTGTATTGTGATGTTTGTTTGAGTTGGAACAGACTGTCGTTCCAACCATATAATGATAAGTTATTCACTACTTATAATTTAAAATGATGAAATAAAATTGCTTAATTATCTATCATCCGAATGCTTTGCCCCATACAAAACACCTTTGGTAATACAGAAACTACCAAACATGCAATTTTAGAAACAAGACACCCGGAATCAGGCAGTCATTCCAATCGCTAAACTATAATATGTGAATAGTTGTCTTTGCATAAGACACGAAGGTACAAAAAACTAATTCAATGCCTTAATTCTAATTGTAAAACTAAAAATTTTATGATTTCAAGCCCCCCTCTGTTGTGACTAGTGTAAAAAACACGTTGTATTCAAACATTAAGCTCATAAGGTTGTAACTTACCTGACATTAATCCAAATTGCATTATGTTTTCGAAAATTTATAAACCATTAACCCTGGGCGTTGCCCTTCTATCGTTAAATGCATCCAGCATGGCACAAACCGGTAAGCCGGTTGAAAAAAACAAGGCTAATAGCGAGTATAAACCTGCTTTCGCAGGGCAAACCCGTATCGGCAGCGTTAAAACCAAAACTCCGTATACCGCAAAAGTCATAAGCACTGAGCTAAAGGGCCCCTGGGGCATGCATGCTTTACCCGACGGCCGTTTACTGATAAGCAGTAAGCCGGGGACTATGCAAATATTGACAACTGCCGGTAAAATTGATAAAACCATTACCGGTTTCCCGGAAGTGCAATTTCAGGGACAAGGTGGTTTGCTTGATGTGAACATTGATCCTGATTTTACTAAAAACCGCATGATTTACTGGACCTATGCGCAACCGGGCGAGGGGGCTACCTTAGCCGTAGCTAAAGGAAAATTATCGGCCGATGAAACAAAGCTGGAAAACGTGAGCGTGATATTTGAAGCCAGTCCGCGTTTTAAAGGTGCCGGTCAGTTTGGTTCACGTTTGGTGTTTGATAAACAAGGCAATATTTTCATCAGCTCTGGTGACCGTCAATCTAATGATATTCGCGCTAAGGCGCAGGACCTAAGCGCAACCACCGGTAAAATTATCCATATTACTAAAGACGGCAAACCTGTTGCCAGTAACCCGTTTATAGGCCAGGCGAATGCCAAGCCAGAGATATATGCCTATGGCTTTCGTAACCCAGATGGTTTGTCCATTAACCCCGTTAATGGTGACCTATGGGAGACAGAATTTGGACCACGTGGTGGCGACGAGATTAACTTAATTAAACCAGGCGGCAACTACGGCTGGCCTTACGTAACTTACGGCATTGAATACAGTGGTGAAAAGGTCTATGATGGTATACAACAAAAAGAAGGTACGGTACAGCCAGTTTACTATTGGGATCCCGTTATCTCGCCAGGCTGCATGATGTTTTACACTGGTAACATCGCTGAGTGGAAAAATAACCTATTTGTAGGGGCACTCAGTGGACAACACATCATTCGTTTGGTGATAAAAAACAACAAAGTTGTGGGTGAAGAACGTTTGCTTTCCGATAAAAATGAACGCTGGCGCTGCATAGCCACCGGTAAAGATGGTGCTATTTATGCAGCAACGGACAGTGGTAAATTATACAAGCTAGCTAAGCAATAATTGTATCAACATCAGTCATACGAAAATTTCACCAGGGGTACCTGAGGTTAACCTGGGTGACATTTAACTAAAATGCCTGTAAATATTGATTTACAGGCGTTTTATTATTATCCCAGCACTTTTACTCCAATATTTATTTATTTTTTTCCGAGACTCTGGATTTTCTTGTATGGATAAGACTTTATAAGTTCATACCCCCGTGCCGTTTATCATATTTTCAGATGGGGAAACCTTATAACCAAACCGTTTTGAAACTTCCTAATAACCTTCTAATGACGTTTATCGAATTTATTTACTAAATCTATCGTAGGATCTGTAAAGTCTCTAAAAGAAATTTAAAAAACTATAGCCGGAGCAGATTTAGAGAAACTTCCTGAAGCATCAGCCACTGCATCAATTGGTACTCCTACCTGACTGCCTCCTCTCTTGACTACAATTGTTACTTTTTGACCGGCTACTCCTCCATTTCCTGATATTGCGACAATGGCTGCAGCTACATTTGTAGCGTAAGTAATTTCTTTTGTCCATGGAAGCGATGCGACCGGATCATTTGCCGTACCACCTGTAGCAGTCGTATATGACACCATCAGTGTTGGTCCCGAAAAAGCTCCTGTGATCTCATAACGCACTGTGCGCGAGTTATTATCAGGCTTTTTATCTGAATTCTTCTTGCAGGCAACAAAAACTGCCACTACCATTAGTAGTGTAAAAATTGACTTTTTCATAAAGTATGTTTTTAATTAAAATTTAAGTGCTATTCCAATTCTGGCATTGGTACTGCCTATAGCGCCAAGCTCAGTGAATGCGCCAAGGTTATTGCTGAAGAAGTATTTGCCTCCTACGTATGCGCCCAGAAACAGTCCGCTTCCGTAACTATCGCCCAGGTCTTCACCATTGTCTTTCCAGGAAAAACTTCTGTAGCCAAGGGTTGGCCCTCCGTATAAATCTATCTTGTTACTGTTAATTTTTAATAATTGATTAACATGATAAGACGCTCTTAAGCCAAAGTAAATGGCCGTAAATTTGAGGGACAGGTATTCATTTGAGAGGTAGTCTGCATTTGCACCAATGCTGATACTACCTGTAATTCCCTGCTCATAAGAAAGACCGACAGGTATGCCTCCGTCATAAGAGGAGTTTACGCCAATACCGATATTGAGTAATTTATTTCCTTTTTTAAAGGCACCATTCTCTTGGGCGAACAATGTTGTGGTCGTAAAAAATACCAGGATAAGGATGTTAGCAATTTTCATTTTTATCATTTTTAATAGTTCTATGCAAACATAAAAATGATAAAAGCCTAAACTCGTTACCTTAAGTTAAGAAACGATTTGGTGTCGTAAATTTAAGAGGCTTTTCTAACCAGTCTCTTTCTCATTCTACTTAAAGATTGCGGAGTGATACCCAAATAACTCGCTAAATGGTACTGAGGAATTCTTTGAGCCAAATCCGGCCTTATTTCTAGCAAATTCAAATAGCGTTGTTCTGGTGTAGAAATCTTAAAATTATCAAACGCTATTTGACTTTTTGAGTGTAAATCTTCGGAAACAAGACGACACAGTTTTTCTAAGACAGGGTATTTTACAAAAAGTTCTTCATCTGTTTCTGAACTCGCTACAATCAAAATAGAGTCCTCAAGACAATCAACATAATATTCAGATGGGGTATGGTTTAATGCGCCTGGGGGGTTAAGGGTTTCAGACTCGGTATAAAAAGCAGTAGTCTTTTCTTCAGTATCAACTATATAATAGCACCTAATGCATCCTTGAAGCACAAAATAGGCATCCTTTGAGAGTTGACCCTCTTTCAATAAAATTGTTCCTTTCCTAAAACTTTTAAAAATGGCTAACTCTAAAATAACATTTTGCTCCTCTTCAGACAGGATTACATATCTCGCTAAAAAATTTAACAGGATTTGATCCATTTTATCATTATTCAACTGCATTTTTCTAATATTTAGGCGATAGGTATCAAATTTAATATTTCTTGTTGGTTTATTATTAGCCGTAAAAAATTGTTTCACATAAAAAACTATGAGAGTGTTAAATCTTCAAGAACTAAATACCCTAAGTAAGGTTCATTTCTTAACTTAAGTGAACGAGTTATGCCAACTCGCCAATCTACCTTTGCTTATCGTTTAACAACTAATATACTGTATGCAAAAGAAAATTTTATGTTTCGCCCTGACTTTAATGACGGCAAGCACCCTACAAGTAAAAGCCCAATATTCCAAACAAGACAGCACTTATAGAAAGTATTTCATAGGCAGCACCTTATTTATGATAGCTAATGTAGTAGCTGATAATAATCCGCCTGGTATGGCTTATCTGAACCTAGGTTACCGCATTACAGGAAAGGATGTAATTTCACTAGAGCTAAAAACTTGGAAATATGGCTGGCCAATTGGCATTCCTTACGGAAAATCATTTGAAGCAGAAGGAGAAGGGTTTCCAGGTCATATTCGTGAATACGGGGTTTCACTTAATTATCAAAGGTTTTTATGGAATCGTCTTTTCGCTCAAGTTGACGTGATGCCAGCTTGGCAAAGCTTTGTAAATGATAACGGTAATAAGATTGACAAAGGCTTTCAAATATTTAACACCTATTCCATTGGTTATCACATTAAACTTTTCAAGGACAGGTTTTTTTTTCAACCTTCAATAGCAATAACTCACCGCCCTTATCAATCAAAAATGCCTGATTCGTTTAAAAAGGTTGACGATAGATGGTCAAAATTCTTCTTCGGACAGCCGGGATTGCATTTTGGATATAATTTCAATTGAAGTACCATAATGAACTCCAGATTCAACTGCCTCCTTCCGATGCCATTAAACAGTTAACAATAAAATTAACAGAAAAAACGCTGCCGCAACGCCTAGTAAGAGCACTCTATTTTTAGTTGATCACATACAAGATCATTGACGATTAAGCCTGTTTTGGTTCATGTAAATTTAGGTATTTAGACCTGAAGCTAGATGGCGGTTCACCGGTCTTGATAAAAAATAGTCTACTGAAATAGGCAGGATCTTCATAACCCAGCGCGTAGGCAATCTCCTTTGCAGTTCTGTCGGTATGTACAAGTAATCTTTTTGCTTCTAGAATAATCCTGTTCTTGATGATTTCGTTCGGCTGAGGAAGGTTAAGTCGCTTGAATCTATGGGTAAGGGTTTTTGGGGCTATCATCAGCAGGTCGGCGTAGTCGGCAACATTATGCTTTTCCTTAAAGTTCGCTTCGACTAATTGGGTAAATTTCCTAAAGAACTCAAGGTCATTGTTCGATCTGGCGGCCATCGCTCCTTCTAGGTGTTGCACCTTCCATAATCGGGTAGACTTGATCAAAAGCTGCTTAAGATAAGTCCTGATCATTTCCTCCAGCGATCCATCCTTGAGTTCAAATTCATCCTCGATCCGAGAAAACAGGTACTCAATAAATGTGGCATCCTGCTCGGGTATCACCGTCATCGGCATATTGCTAATGTTATTGAACAAGAATCCATCGCAGGCAACTTCCTCATCGTGTAACTGTATGCAATAAAAGTCGCGGTTATAGAACACAAAAAGGCCGGGTTGCTCACCCAATTTCTCAATGCTCAGTACCTGATTTGGACTGATAAAGAAAAGCGTTGAACCAGTAGTAATGTAAACATTGAAGTCCACTTTTATCTCAAATCCTTCATTAAGATAAAGCACCTTGATATAGGATTTGTAAGTGTCGGAATTGATGGCTTCAATATTTTCTAGATCAACATTTACCATGCCGATGGTTTTAAGATTCGCATCAAAAATGCTCTGTTTCATAATAGGGCTAATCAAATGGATTAAAAAATAAAATTACCATTCTTGATGATGATTTCAAGATTGGTTAAAACGAAAATTACCTGCAAGTATTTAAACCAACAGGCAACTTTCATTATTATTTTTTCGCAAACTGCTCAAGCTCCGAGTTAAATTTGTCCATCTCTTCTACAAAAAGTGCATGCCCGCTGTTCTCGAATTTTACGATATAGGAGTTTTTTAAGCCATTATTTAATTGCTCAGCCAGCGTAAAATCAATTAGTTGATCTTTTGTGCCCTGAAATATGGCTACAGGGATCGTGATGTTCTTAAGCACCGGACGCAAATCAAGATCACCAAGTGCACTGATAGATTCAGTAACAACATAAGGACTTGCAGACAGATTGATATTCTCCAACCATTTATCTACATTTTTTGGAAGAGTAGTGCCTTTTGCCGCGAATGCTGCTCCTAATCCTGCTATCAGGTCTTCTCTGCTTCTCATGGTTTGTTTAATCAGTCCCGCAGCGCCTTCCTCGGATATTCCGTAGTTGTAATCTGCACGTTGCTTCCAAGATGGAGCCGCTGCCGCAAACAGCGCTAGTTTGCTTACATGTGCTGATTTGTATTTGTTCACATAGTGGATAGTAACTGCTCCGCCCATAGAAAAACCACCCAGCACAGCCTTCTCTATTTTTAAGGTATGAAGAACGGCATAAATGTCATCTGAAAAAACATCGAAATTGTACTTTCCATAAGGTTTATCAGATTTACCGAAACCACGCAATGAAATGCCGATCACCCTGAAACCCTTCCTTACCAAATACTGATATTGATATTGGTACATTTCATCGCTAAGTGGCCATCCGTGAATCAATACAATTGGTTGTCCTTCGCCAAGATCAGTTACGTGAAGTTTTACACCTGGCTCAACTTCGATATATTCCGTCCTTCCGGCTGAAGCTGGGATTCTTTTGCTTTGTGAAAAAGCGAACTGGCTTGTTAATAAAGTCATGATTAGACTTGCGGTTAAGATTAGATTTTTCATTGCTATTTTTTTAAATTAATGTTTGAAATATTTGTTGTTTGTTTACATTACAAAGATGGGGAGAATGCCAGCCTCATGAAATGGACAAACGGACAACAGTCTTGTACATTTTTCCCATAGTATAGATTTATAGAGCCCATACTAAATCATCATCAAGAAGCAATTGAACTTTTAGCCCACATACCATCTAGCACCAAACCATTCCCCGCACTACATAAGGTAAATATATAGGGTACATTTAATCATCGCAATTACGGAAATGCGAATTGCATAGGGATAAATTTTACGCTATCCGAATCGTAATACCATACTTGTAGGAAACTGTAGTATACCTGAATTTTGTATAAAATAAATATACAATGGAAAAGGAATTTAATTTCAATAGCGAACTATCCGGCAAGATTGCCATGGTAACAGGTGGAACCAAAGGCACCGGAAAAGCAATTGCCGAAAGGCTACTGGCAGCCGGGGCAAATGTAATCATCACTGCAAGAAACAGGACTGAAGAGCCCAATGAAAAGCTGTATTATATTTCGGCAGACCTCAGCAGTCCCGATGGAACGGCAAAAGTAGTAACAGAGGTATTATCAAAGTTTGGCGGGCTCGATATCCTGATCAATAACCTTGGTGGTTCGGAAACTCCGGCGGGTGGTTTCGCTAATTTAACAGATGAACACTGGGAAGAAACATTGCAGACCAATCTTTTAGCACCAGTAAGATTAGACAGGGCATTTTTGCCGCAAATGATTAAACAAAAAACCGGTGTGATTATTCACATCGCATCCATTCAGGGGAAACTTCCGTTATATGAAAGCACACTACCCTATGCAGCTGCCAAGGCCGGACTGATCAATTACAGTAAGGGACTTTCTAAAGAGGTTACCCCAAAAGGAGTTCGAATTCTAACAGTTTCTCCGGGCTGGATCATGACTGACGGCTCAAAGAGAATGATGGAACGCATATCGAAGAGCGAAGCAATTTCGATAGAACAGGCCACACAAAGTGTAATGAATGCACTTGGTGGCATTCCATACGGCAGACCAGCAATGCCTGAAGAAGTTGCTGAATTTGTCGGGTTTCTTGTTTCACCAAGGGCAAGTTATCTTACCGGAACCGAATTTGTTATTGATGGAGGCACCATCCCAACCGTTTAAAAAATTACAACAATACCAGCCTGGGTTGCATTTAGGATGAATTTAAAATGCTGACCGAAATCAACTTGGGCTTAATTCAGCTAATCCTCACTCTGAAAAAATCAGGCCAACTGTGGATATCCTTTCAAAATCACACGTTTCAAACTGTCCTGATACTCATCTCCCCAATTCCCAATAGCGGCGATTACCGGTATCAAGGTTTTGCCAAACTCAGTAAGTGAATACTCTACCTTTGGTGGCATCACCGGATAGATTGTTCTGATAACCAATTCATGTTCCTCGAGTTCCTTTAGCTGAATATTGATTACCCTACGACTTGCATCCGGTATTTTGCGTTGCAGCTCGCTCGGACGCAAGTAACCCTCGTTGATAAACCACAACAACCGCATTTTCCATTTGCCATAAAGTACCTCTCCAACTAAATCGAGGCCACAGTTTAAATTGGGAAAAGTTTTTTTCTCGTACATCTAACAAAGATACATGTAGGTCATTAATGAAACAATACGGATAAATTTTTCCCTATTCGAATCGTAATCCCCTACTTGTGCGTGCCGCTAGTACCACCGAAATTTGTACAACAATAAGTAATTTAAAATAAATATCATGAACTTACCAAAATTAATAACAGACCTAGTTGAAGCGCAAAACAGCCATGATGCTGCAGCTTATTCCTCACTTTTTTCAGAAAACGCCGAAGTATTCGACGAAGGAAAAAACCATATTGGAAGAACAGCAATTCAAAAATGGATTGAAAATTCGAACCAACAGTATCAAGCTACTTTAAAACCGATTAGTTATAAGGAAGCTGAAAAGGGGTCGGTATTTACAGCAGAGATTTCCGGAACATTTCCAGGTAGCCCGGTCATTCTTAACTTTAACCTCGTTCTTCAGCAGGGTTTAATTCAATCGCTTAAGATTACTGGCTAATGCCAAACATCCAGCGACCATAAAATCGTAGGGATTCTGTTGCAACTCCAGGAGAAGGTATGGAACGAACCGTTATTAATCCGTTGGAATTTCCGGGTTTCCCAAACTAATCTGCTATTCCGAATCACCAGACTGAACCATTAGCAAGAATATTTAGAACAAGGATGACATAGAAAAAAAACAATGATTTTTTCATAAGAAACCGTACTTTGATTTGTTCAAAGTACGGTTGTACTCCAAAACATATCGTTAACTAAGGCTTTCAAAGAGGACATAAAAAAATGTGCCCGTCTTTATGATTTCCCAACCGATTTTTAAAATCAAAAACAGATTGTGTCGAATTAAAAATCGTCTCGCAACTTTCGTATTTGTTCAAGTGCCGCTACGTCAATCTGATCTTTTGGGCGATTAACAATCTTCTTATTCTCAATTAATTGATTAATATGCAAAAAAGGAACATTTACGTTATCAATATCCGCAATAGAGGCCATTTCCAAACATTCGTCAAAGGTATATCCTTCAAGCCCCTTCATTTCAATGAGTATATCTAAACGGAGACCATTGTTAAGGTGAAAATCTGTCCAGCCAAGTATAAATTGCATAGTTTCGATCAGTGGATAATCCCCCATATCACATTTTACAAATGCTTTTCTCAGTTGCTTTCTATTTTCTAAGGTGTCTTTTAGCCAAATATCTAAGTCACCTGTAAAACGCTGGTAGCCGTGTAAATTGGTGGCATAACCACCGACCATAATATATTGCACATTATACTCTTGAAGTGCTCTCCAAAAATTTAGTATCTCTTCATCAAAGATGTCCACGAATTATTTACTGATAAATGGTTTATGTGATATAGAAGCCTTACTCATGGTCTGTTGTATTTTATACAAACGCGTAGCCATTTCAAAACGTTCTTTATAGCTTCGTTTCAGACCCTCTTTTAAAAGTTCCAATTCGGCCTGATCAAATGTTTGTTTCCTTTTGTCCATGAAATGTTGACCTTAAAACTATATCAAATTTACATAAAATGCTTGTCATTAACAAGAGGGGCTGCAGACATTAATCTACAGCCCCTTTAATAATTTTCCTAAGAAACTTTAACACTACACTAACACAGTGTTAAAAAAATGTACCCGAGAGCAGATTCGAACTGCCACGCCGTTGCCAGCACCAGCCCCTCAAGCTGGCGCGTCTACCAATTTCGCCACCCGGGTATCTTGCTGCAAATATATATTTATTCGCAATATAATGTTAACCCATCATAGGCTAATTTAATATTATCTGGCAATTCTTTTTCAACAACCTCATGAAGCCCCATATTATGGCTTATATGCGTAAAATAGGTTTCCTTTGCCCCTATCTTCCGGGCAAAGTCAATTGCTTCATCTAATGTAAAATGAGATATATGCTGCTCTTTTTGCAAAGCATTTACAACTAGTATTTTAGCGCCTTCAATTTTAGAAATAGTTTCTTCAGAAATAGTTTTTGCATCCGTGACATAAACAAAATCATTTATCCGGAATCCCAAAATAGGAAGCTTATAATGCATTATATCAAGAGGGATTATCGTTGTCTCGCCAACAGAGAAAGCATCGTTAGCTATAGTATTTAAATCAATTTGTGGTAACCCCGGATAGTGTGCTTCAGCGAAAATGTAAGAAAATTCCTTTTTTAAAGCATGCTGAACACGTTCTGTTGCATATATCTCTATATTCTTTTTCAGCAGATAATTAAATGGTCTGATGTCGTCTAAGCCAGCAACATGATCTTTATGTTCGTGGGTAAACAAAATAGCATCCAGATCTTTAACATTTGCCCTAAGCATCTGGTATCTGAAATCCGGTCCACTATCAATAACAATGGTTCTATCCCCCGTTTCTATCAGAACTGATACCCTTAAACGCTTATCCTTATGATCGGCAGACCGACAAACTATGCAATTACATGCGATAACAGGAATACCCTGCGAAGTACCTGTTCCTAAAATCGTGATCTTCAAAATAGAGGAGTTACTGTCATACCACCAAACTTAGAAAAAATTGTTAAAAAAATACAATCTTACCTCAAGTCTACCACCTCTACACCCGGATACTTCTTAGCATCAAAAGCAAATGTAGATTCGGGGACCTTAACATTAGGCACAAAAGATTTTATAGAATAAGCATACTTGCTTCCATTCTTATCAAAGATCAGCACATTGGAAATCTGCTTAGCTACCTTATCAATACTTAATCGGATCTTGAAAAAAGACTTTTTAGTATCTATAGGCGATAGGTCGATCATTTGATAAACCTTGCCACCAACCTTACTATCTCCTGTATATAAGTACTTATACCCTTTTTCGTAAAGTGTAAAAATCTTTGCGGGGTTTATCACATCATCACTGTTGTCAACATTCGTAAGTTGTACTTCTTTATCATCCTTCAAATAAGTCCACTGGCTTTTACCATCACTTATTAAATCCTGGCTAGTCATAGCAACCTTGTATTTATTGGCACTGGCCTTTGCATACAATGTGCCTTGCTGCGTTTCTTTAATTTTTGCTTGCTGATTATCTACAGTAAAAGTGAAATCGGCTTTAACAACATCGTATAAACGATATTTTTTACTTACCTCTGCCAATATGGCTTTTGCCTTGGCATCGGTTTGAGCGTAAGAGGACAAGGTAACTCCCAACACAAACACCAACAACACTATCTTCTTCATCATGTTCTTTAATTATTTATTAAGCTCATTCAAGAACTGTTCCAAAGCGTAATCATCAGGTATTAAAACTTCTCTTGCCTTACTTCCTTCAAATGGGCCAACCACTCCTGCAGCCTCTAGTTGGTCAATAATACGGCCTGCTCTATTATAACCAAGCTTTAATTTTCTTTGTATTAAAGATGTAGAACCTTGCTGATGCATAACAATTAATCTGGCGGCATCTTCGAACATAGAATCCCTATCGTTCGGATCAAAATCAAGCTTAGCTGACTCTGCTGCCTCATCGATATATTCTGGCAGCTGATAAGCTTCCGGATAACCACGCTGAACGCCAATAAATTCAGAGATCCTATCAACCTCCGGTGTATCAACAAATGCACACTGCAACCTGATCAGGTCATTTCCGGTAGACAATAGCATATCCCCCCTACCAATTAGCTGATCTGCACCACCGCTATCCAAAATAGTTCTTGAATCTATCTTAGACAATACCCTGAACGCCAAACGTGCCGGGAAGTTGGCTTTTATGGTACCTGTAATAATGTTTACTGAAGGACGCTGGGTTGCAAGTACAAGGTGAATACCAACCGCACGTGCAAGTTGCGCCAATCGGGCAATAGGCGTCTCTACCTCTTTACCAGCGGTCATCATCAAATCTGCAAACTCATCAACTATCAGCACTATATATGGCAAAAATCTGTGGGAGTTATTCGGATTTAATTTCCTTTTAATGAATTTCTCATTGTATTCCTTTAAATTCCTAACCTGTGCATCTTTTAACAGATCATAACGCTGATCCATTTCAATACAAAGAGAATTTAAGGTATTAATTACCTTTTTGGTATCCGTAATAATGGCATCAGCCTCACCAGGCAGCTTCGCCAAAAAGTGACGCTCAATTTTGTTAAATAAGGTCAACTCAACCTTTTTTGGGTCGACCAACACAAACTTAAGTTGCGAAGGGTGCTTTTTATAAAGTAACGACACCAAAATTGAGTTAATACCTACCGATTTACCCTGCCCGGTAGCCCCGGCAACAAGCAAGTGAGGCATTTTGGAAAGGTCAGCAATATAAACCTCATTAGAGATGGTTTTACCCAGTGCAATAGGTAAATCCATTGTAGTTTGCTGAAACTTCTCTGTAGCCAGAATACTTCTCATTGAAACCATCTCCGGATGCATATTAGGCACCTCAATTCCAATTGTACCTTTACCCGGCATTGGTGCAATAATACGTATACCCAAAGCGGCTAAACTTAAAGCAATATCATCCTCCAGATTTTTGATCTTCGAAATACGGACACCAGGTGCCGGGATAATTTCATAAAGTGTAACCGTTGGTCCTATTGTAGCCTTAATCTTATCAATCTCTATATTATAATGATTTAGGGTCTCAACAATCTTATTCTTATTGGCTTCCAACTCATCTGCATTAACAGATATTTTATTGGAACCATAGTTTTCCAATAAGTCCAGATGAGGATATTTATAACTGGCCAGATCTAGCGTAGGGTCGTAATTACCGAATTGTTCAACAAGCTCTTCTGATTTCTTATCTTCTTCAGTTTTTTCAATAGTTAATTCTGGCTCTGCCTTGGGAACCTCCAGAATAGGGGATTTAGGTCGTTCATCAACTGATGGCGAAAGCACAATTGGGGGATGCATAACATTTACCGCCTGAGTAAATACTGGTGGTTTTTCCTCTTCAACTTCCCTTTCTTCAAATCTTGACGGAGTAACTACTATATTCTGCTCCTTTTTACGCTGATTACCTAGTTTATCATTAAGTGTAAACTCAACAGGCTCAGAGGGCATTTCGTTTTCCAGTTCAATATTATCAGGTGTTTCAGGAACAATTCCGCCATCCTGTTTACGCAGGGGTAGTTTAAAATCTATGTTATAGGCAATTATTAAAATCGTTAACCCTAAAAAAGCAATTAGCACCCCTACTCCTGCAGTCCCAATCTGGGCGGTCAGCAGTTTATTAGTCCAATAGCCAAACTCACCTTCTAAAAAATGAGGGGCATTGGAAAAGAAAGCATGACAAAACCCAAAGGTTAAAGAGATAAACAGCAAAAAGAAAAGGCTATAACCCAATGTTTTTTCAAGGGCGAATATTTTCACCTTAAACAGCAATCGGTATCCAATAACAAAGAATACAAATACAAAAAGAAAAGAGGCCACACCAAACCATTCGTAAATAAATTGATGAGATAGCAATGCGCCTATCTTGCCAAGCCAGTTCTGCACTACTGGAGGGATATTTACCTGCTGCAGTTCCTCGTAAGTTTTAAACAAATTACTCCAGCCACCATTAGCATCAATTACATAGCTGTGATCTTCTTGCCAGGTAAATAAGTATGAAGTAAAAGCTATAAGAAAGTATAGTGAAAGAATGACAAAAAACAAGCCTATGATCTTAACCGCCCGTCCATTCTGAAAATCCAGACGGGGCAATATTTCTGATCTCTCCCTGAATTTCTTTGTGCCTTGCGATCTGGAGCCCTGCTTATCAGCTTGATCATTTTTAAAAGAATTGGACTTAAATTGGTTTCCCCTTACCGACATTTTTCTTACGAATATTAATAATCAACAAACTTAAATAATATTATTGCCATCTATGCTAAGATATTACAAATACCGCTAAACATCGTCTAATTCAACAAATTTATTCAATGTAAAAACGTTTATTTCTTCAAAAACTTTTACACAACATGTATCTTCTTAAAATAAATTCCTCGAGTATTTTTAAACCTTCTCACTTAATTAAAGTCATAGATACAAAGCGTTTAAGTTTTGATTTTTTAGATATAGTTTTGTTTTAGGGTGATCAAGTTTAGTATTCCACTAGGCGGGATTCTTTTTTAGATAAAACATTTTTAGCTAAGTTTGTTAATTTTATTAAGCATTTTTAATTTAAATTTAACAATGGACATTGCTCATCTTGAAAGTTTAATCGAAGCCGATAAGAAACAAGAGATATCAGATCTTTTAACCAAACAGCCGCAGCTTGCCAGTCAAAAAACAAGCCACGGGATATCCCCTGCATTATTGGCATGCTATTACAGAAAACCTGGAATTGCCTTATTAATTGCAAGTTTTGTGGCAAACCTTACCATATTTGAAGCCTGCGCACTAGGCAAATATGAGCTTACTACCAAATTGGTTGCTCAAAACCCGGATTCAGTAAATTCTTTATCGGCTGATGGCTTTACGCCTTTGGGTTTAGCCACTTATTTTGCCAATGAGGAGATATGCAAATTCCTGATAGAAAGCGGAGCAGATGTAAATATCCCTGCAAACAATGGCTTTAATGTATATCCTATACACTCGTCAGTAGCTATTAAAAGTTATAACATCACCAAGATGCTGATCGATGCCGGGGCAATAATAAACGTAAAACAACAAGCGGGTTTCACACCTCTTCATGCAGCTGCCCAACAGGGAGACATTGAAATAATTATTCTATTGCTAGAGCATAATGCTGAAGTAAACAGCAGAATGGAAGGGGGCAAACTACCTGCTGACCTGGCTGAGGAAAAGGGTTTCTCTGAGATCGCAGAAATTCTGCGGGTTTAGCTTTTAAAAGTTCAAGGTCGTCTATACGTCCCAAATACGCAGGCGAATCCTTTTGATATAGTGTCTTACATCTAGAACAAGTGCCGCCAGAATATAAAACACAATAGGAAAACCTACCGCTAAAAAGGAAGAGTAAATAAAGAACAGCCGGATTTTACTAATCGACATATTTAAACGCTCTGCAAGGTAAGTACACACCCCGAAACTTTGCTTTTCAAAAAAGGTAACAATGCGCTGGAACATATTATTTTTTTTAAAATTTTAATTCCTATACCACAATTTAAGCATTTTTTTTGAGTACAGTAATATTTATTTAGTTGTAACAACGCCTGAGACGTAAAAGCATTGTATGCTTTTATCCCGGAATTAAAATATTTAGCATTTATTATTATATCCTGCTATTATTATTATCCCGCTAAATTATATTTTTTGCTTTTTATAATTTGTGATGAATACACCCAGGATAATTAAGATTGTAGCAATAATAATGTCAAACGTAACAATTTCATCAAGGATTAACCAACCTAAAAACAATGCAATAACGGTATTGAAATAAGAAAGTACAGACACTTCGGTAGCAGTAACCTTCTTTAAAGCATAATGGTAACAGAAATACCCAACTACAGATCCAAAAATGGCCAGATAACCTACCGCCATTAAGCTCTTTAAACTCCAGGTCGCTATATGTGTATCTCCAGAGAAAACAAATGCAAGTCCGAGCTGAATTATAGCGGAGAATACAAATTGATAAAACAGATCAAGAAATATATTATCTGTTTTAAGGGTATATTTTTTAGTGTAAATAGTTCCTGAGGCCCAACCGGTAACCGCAAAACATAAAAACATAATCCCTGTTTTATAATTAGGGTCTAACAGATCACCTAAACCTGCCCTAAAAATAAAAGCTACTCCCAAAAAGCCAATAATTACACCTGCAAAGCCTTTTAAACTGGGTCTTTGTAAACCAAACAATACACTTCCCAGAAACACAACCAATGGGCTCAGCGCATTAATCAGCGATGTTAATCCGCTAGGTATGGTTTCTTCTGCTACAGTAGTCATTCCATTAGCAACAACAATCATTAAAACAGATACCAGCAACTGCCTTCTCAAATAAGGCCAGCTTTTCCATTTCAATTCATTTTTGCTCAGCAGTATCCCCATCAAAATTAAGGATGCAAATCCTTGTCTTATTGCGGCAACAAACCAGGCAGGGATGGTTTCCACTGCAACACGAATCCCAAGGTATGTTGTTCCCCAAACAACAGCAACACCTATTAAAGCAAATATTAGTTTAAAATCCGTTTTAGCGGTCATATCAATTTCGCAGATAACAATATCTGCTCCATCTCTTTTTGTACACTTATGGCTTCTTCCCTTGCTTTTTCAGCAAAGTCTTCGCCTTTGCTTGCATATATGATAGCTCTTGCAGAATTTACGAGTAGGCCACATTCTTTATTTAAGCCATAATTACAAACATCGGCAAGGCTGCCCCCCTGTGCACCAATACCCGGTACCAATAAGAAATTATCGGGAGCCAGTCTCCTTATATTTTCAAATTCAGAACCCCGTGTAGCACCTACAACATACATCAACTGCTCACTACCTGCCCACTGAGATGAAATTCGAATCACTTCTTCATACAATTTACCATCCGGCGTTTCATGCAACTGAAAGTCGCTATGACCTGCATTTGATGTTAAAGCCAAAAGGATTACCCACTTATCTTTATATTCCAGAAACGGACCAACAGAATCCTTTCCCATATAAGGAGCAACGGTTATAGCATCAAAACTCATCTCAGACTTGGCCTCATTAAAAAAGGCATCTGCATACATGGCCGAAGTGTTCCCGATATCTCCTCTTTTTGCGTCAGCAATTGTAAAAATATCATTAGGAATATATTGCCATGTTTTAATTAAAGTTTCCCAACCCCTTAATCCCATCGACTCATAAAAAGCAGTGTTAGGTTTGTAAGCTACACACAGATCTTTAGTTGCGTCAATTATCTGCTTATTAAATTCTAACACAGGGTTTTCGTATTTTAATAAGTGTTTTGGGATATTTTCCAGAACCGGATCAAGGCCAACACATAAAAAAGATTTCTTACTTTTGATTTGTTCAAATAACTGCTTCTTATTCATCAGAGGGTAAATTTTGTGTGCAAAGATGCCAAATTTAACAGTGATTTAATGCCTATTTAAAAACTTTTGAATGAAATTATTTTAAACAATTTTAAGTTTTTCTTGGAGATTAGTTTACAAATACATACAATTGCAACATAATTCTCTAAAAGTTTATCTGATCATTCCAGAAAATCCAATAAAATTTTGTCTTCTACTATCTTTTATAGCCGTATTTTCTGCTCTGTTCAATTGGTAAATTCTATTTTTAAAAATTTCTCTACACCCATATAATGTTTAATAAAACAGAATTAAATGAAAAACTCACAGCCGAATTGCGTGAGATTGCAAAAACTCAAGGTATACTAAATGCTGATGAGTTACGTAAGGCTGAACTGGTTGAAATTATTGCACAAATAACAGAACAAGAAACAGGCGCTCCTGTAGCTGAGGTGACTGAGGTAGCAGCACCAGCTAAAATCAGTAAAGCGAAAACTGTAAAAGATACTGGTACTGCTGAAAAACCAACCCGTAAAAGAATCCGGATTCCTGCAAAGGAAGAAGAAGGCCCAACAACTAAACCTTTCAATAGGGCATCGTTGTTTGATCCGCTTCCCGGCTCGGAACAAAGGTATGCTGAGGAAGCTGCTGAAGAATTATCCGTTCCGGATGCTGAGCCTCAGATTGAAGCTACTGAAGCTCCTTCAGAGGTCGCAGAAACAGCTCAACCCGCTCCTGTAGTGGCGCCTTTCCAAAACGTTCCTTCAGGTGAAAACAAAAAAGGTAATAAACCTCAAAGAGACGAGAACAGACCTAAAGGGCCTAATACTGGCGGTCATCAAAAACAAAATGAGAATAGCTATTCAAATCTTGACTTTGATAATACCATCACCAACGAAGGTGTTCTGGAAATTATGCCTGATGGCTATGGCTTCCTTAGATCTGCTGATTACAATTATCTTTCATCTCCGGATGATATTTATGTATCTCAGTCGCAAATCAAACTATTTGGTTTAAAAACAGGTGATACGGTAAAAGGAAGCATCCGCCCTCCAAAAGAAGGCGAAAAGTATTTCCCCTTAGTAAGAGTAGAAACTATTAACGGACGCTTACCAGCTGACGTTAGGGACCGTGTTCCATTTGACTACCTTACTCCTTTGTTTCCTACTGAAAGGTTAAATCTTTTCACAGAAACCAACAACTACTCTACCAGGATCATTGACTTGTTTACCCCAATAGGTAAAGGGCAACGTGGTTTAATTGTAGCGCAGCCTAAAACAGGTAAAACCAATTTACTCAAAGAGGTAGCCAATGCAATTGCGAAAAATCACCCTGAGGTTTATTTGATCATATTACTGATAGATGAGCGGCCGGAAGAGGTTACTGATATGGCAAGAAGTGTAAGAGCTGAAGTTATTGCTTCAACTTTTGATGAGCCGGCAGAACGTCACGTTAAAATTGCCAACATCGTTTTAGAAAAAGCTAAACGTCTTGTAGAATGTGGTCATGATGTAGTAATCTTGCTAGACTCTATCACCAGGTTAGCCAGAGCTTATAACACAACTGCTCCTGCATCGGGTAAAATCCTTTCTGGTGGTGTTGATGCAAATGCATTACACAAACCGAAACGTTTCTTTGGTGCCGCACGTAACATAGAAAAAGGTGGCTCTTTAACCATCCTTGCAACTGCGTTAACAGATACCGGTTCTAAAATGGATGAGGTGATCTTCGAAGAATTTAAAGGTACCGGTAACATGGAGCTACAGTTAGATCGTAAACTATCTAACAAACGTATCTTCCCTGCTATCGATATTACTGCTTCGAGCACACGTAGAGATGACCTGTTACATGACAGAGACACTTTACAACGTGTATGGATCTTACGTAACCACCTGGCTGATATGAATGCTCAGGAAGCCATGGAATTTGTACAGGCACAAATAAAAGGCACAAAATCGAACGAAGAGTTTTTAATTTCGATGAATAGCTAATAAATGATAAAGAAGCATATCCCTAATGCAATTACCTGTGCAAATCTGTTCTCAGGCTGCATCGGAATAGTTTATGCTTTTAACGGAGCTCTGGAGACAGCAGCATATTTTGTGCTGCTGTCCGGAATCTTTGACTTCTTTGATGGCTTTGCAGCCAGATTATTAAACGTAAAATCAAACATCGGAAAAGATCTGGATTCTTTGGCCGACATGGTAAGCTTCGGTTTTCTGCCAGGAGTAGTAATGTACCAACTACTTTCGCAAAGCGACTATGCATCGCCTTACCTGCCTTATCTGGCCTTTATTATTACGGTATTCTCTGCATTAAGATTAGCCAAATTTAATAACGACACCAGGCAAACGGAAGATTTCATCGGTTTAAATACCCCAATGAATACTTTGTTTATAGTCTCCCTGCCGTTTATTCAAAAAGACTATCCCTCGGTTATCAATTCTACCTTACTGCTTATTGGATTAACGGCACTATTAAGCTGGCTACTGGTAAGTGAGATTAGAATCTTCTCTTTAAAATTCAGTTCAACGAGCTGGGCTCAGAATAAAATAAAGTATATCTTTCTGATCATATCAGCACTGCTACTGCCTTTTCTGAAATTTGCCGCTATTCCTTTTATACTGGTGTTGTATATAGGATTGTCAATTTTACATTTCAGACGTATTCCTGCAGCTTAAAGATCTTTTTCAAGATCCGCTTTTGCACGATCTAGTTGCTTATATAAGATTGGCACAAACTCAGCAATTTCAGCAAATGCCTGAGGCAATGCTTCTACATCAATAAGCTCGCGGGCATTATGTTCAATCATTTGCATGTGCAGTTTAGCATCTTCCCTTCCAATATAAGCAAAGGTAGGTTTCATTCTATGTGCACAGGTTGATACCAATGGCCAGTTTCTAGCGGCTACTGCACTTTCGAGCTCAGAAAGGTATACCGGCGTTTGAACTTTAAAAAGATCTATCATCTCTATGATAAACTCCGCATTATCTGCAGACATCTCTCTTAAGTAAGAAAGATCTAAAGGCTCATCATTTTTATTTACGTTAATCATTGGAACAAAAATATAATTAAATTTTAGATACAGATAAATTATCACGTAATCTTTCTAATACTTCGCGAACGGTTATTTTTAAACCCGGATGTATATAATCAGGAGCTATCTCAGCCAAAGGCTCTAAAACGAACTTTCTATATTGCATCTGAGGGTGAGGTATTTGTAATTCAGCTCCCATGTCTACCACAATGTCATCATAAAAAATGAGATCAATATCAATTAAACGAGAACCCCATTTTTCATGCCTAACCCTTCCAAGTTCAAGTTCAATTTCCAAAGCTTTATTTAGCACATCAATGGGTGTAAGTTTAGTTTTAACACCTAATGCGATATTTAAAAAAGAAGGCTGATCTTCATTTCCCCAGGCCTCAGTCTCGTAAACTGACGATCTTATAAACACCTCTCCTATTTCATTAACAATTTGTTTAATGGCATCTTCAATCAACTGTTCCCTATCGCCAAGGTTACTACCCAGTAACAAATAAACTTTTTTAGTATCAAATATCATATAAAAGCCTCAGGCTATTTTTTTACTTATATTTACAAAATAAATATTAAACCACCACATGAGAGAATTTTTCAAGTATGTTTTTGCAACCGTTGTTGGAGTTACCATTTCACTTGTCCTTTTTACCCTGTTATTTGTAGTAGTTATTGTTGGTGTTGTTTCATCTCTCGAGAGTGATAAAACTGTTAGTGTAAGCAGCAATTCGGTACTTTATTTAAATATGGATCAGGCAATTAAAGAGCGAACTCCGGATGATACTTTTTCAAATCTACCAATTGTAGGTGGAGATGGCGAGAAAAGTATAGGATTTAATGATATTCTTAAGTCTCTTAAAAAAGCAAAAACAGATGATGATATTAAATGCATTTATCTTAATGTAACTTCTCCAAATGCGGGCTTCGCAACATTACGCGAGGTAAGAAATGCTTTAATTGATTTCAAAACCAGCAAAAAGAAAATTATAGCTTATAGCGAGGTTTATACGCAGAGTGCTTATTATCTGGCCTCTGTGGCCGATAAAGTTTATCTAAATCCTGAAGGTGCACTTGAATTTAAAGGTTTGAGCTCTCAGGTCATGTTCTTTAAAGGAGCACTGGATAAATTAGGTATTGAGGCACAAATTATAAGAGTAGGCTCTTATAAGAGTGCAATTGAGCCATTTATTAACGATAAAATGAGCGATAAAAATCGTGAGCAGGTTACCGCTTATTTAACCGGAATGTACAATACATTTCTTGAAGGAATCGCTGAAAGCAGACACATCAGTACCCCGACCTTACATCAGATTGCAGACGATTATAAAATTCAGCAGCCAAAAGACGCACTTGCTTATAAGCTGATTGATGGTCTTAAATTTAAAGATGAAATTCTTGACGAGCTTAAATCTTTAAGCGGTAAAGACAAGAAAAGCAATATCAGCAGCATAACTATAAACGATTATGCCAAAAATATAAACGCCGATAAAAGTGAAAGCGGTAAAAACAAAGTAGCTGTAATTTATGCTGATGGAGATATTGTTGGTGGAGAAGGCTCTAATGCACAGATTGGTTCTGAGCGCCTTTCCAGAACCATCAGAAAGGCCAGATTAGATTCAAGCATCAAAGCTATTGTATTGAGGGTAAACTCACCAGGCGGCAGCGCACTTGCTTCTGATGTAATCTGGAGAGAAATTATTCTTACGAAAAAAGTTAAACCGGTAATTGCCTCATTTGGTGATGTGGCAGCATCCGGAGGTTACTATATTGCTTGTGCAGCGGATTCAATTTTTGTACAGCCAAACACAATAACTGGATCTATTGGCGTATTTGGTGTGATTCCTAATTTCCAGAAATTACTGAACTCCAAACTTGGAATTACATTTGATGGTGTTAAAACCGGAAAATATGCCGATATCATGAGTACTAACCGCCCTCTAACTGATGGCGAAAGGCTAATTATTCAAACTGATGTAAACAGAGTTTACGATACCTTTATTACTCATGTATCTGAAGGACGTAAAAAGTCTAAAGCATATATTGATAGCATTGGTGGTGGCCGTGTTTGGATAGGTACAGATGCGGTAAAAATAGGACTTGCAGATAGAACCGGAAGCTTTAATGATGCTATTGTTTCGGCAGCAAAAAAAGCAAAGGTAAAAGAGTACAGAGTAGTGGAATATCCTGAAATGATAAGCCCCCTAAAGTCATTTATGGAAAACAGTACCGATAAAGTAAAAACATATTATGCCAAGCAAGAACTTGGCGATAGCTATCCAATTTATCAGCAAATAAAATCAGCCATTTCAAAATCAGGCGTACAAACACGCATGCCATTTGAAATTAAAGTAAATTAAAAGATCTTAACTTTTATTCTTTAGAACGCATCGTCATACTTTAGAACGCACCGTCATCTCCTTTGGTTAATCAAAGGAGATGACGAAAGCCTCAAAACGACAGCCCTAAAATCAGCAGCGTCAAACAATCTTTCTTTATTGAACTTTATTCCAACCCGGATGTATCGTTAAATATGTACTATTTACCGATACTTTTTTAGGATGTACTGTAATGGCAGTAGTAAAAAAATGATCTCCTTTATTCCTTACATCAAAAGCTATCCCTTCATCCTCTGCATCATAAACAACTAAAGTATCTTTTTTAACAGTGCTCACATAAATCTCGGCCTTTTTTACATTCGGAAAAACTGCCTTTATCTCATCAAGAGATACTCCAATCCTTAAACCCTTATCAGTTCTGTAATTCGAAGCACTCACCACAATCTGCTTAACGTCTTTAGTAACCATCGTGCTATCCTTATAAGATGAATAAACCGACAGCATTCCTTTTTTGGTATCAGTTGAATCTCTGAGGTACCATATCCCCCACGCCTTTCCCATCGCGGCATCACCGTCATTTGGATTCCCTAAAATCTTAAAAACCTCTTGCATGTCTTGCCCTAAAAACACTTTATCAATCGACTTGCCCGGAACAATCATCAGATCTCCGGAATACTCTGGAAATGCACCGGCAGGAAGACGGGCCTCTTTGTCCTCCTCTGTCGTCTTTTTATTTGGTTCATTGCAGCCCAAAACCAGAGCCAGCAAAAAAACACTTAAAATATTGAATTGTCTCATAGCAACATAAGGTAAAAAAACCATGCCAATAATAGTTTAATCAAAAAACCGAGCGTTTTTATTTAATTTAGCAACGATGGAATTATCCTAAAAAATAGCTCCATTACTGTTAAGGTAAAAAATAACTCAATGGAAAACAAGACCATCGCCCGTACTCTCCGTCTCCTGTCTCAATTGATGGAACTATATAATGAAAATCCTTTTAAAATAAAATCAGTGGCTAATGCCGCTTTTAAAGTAGATAAACTGCCATTTGCCATTAAAGATAAAACGCTCGAAGAAATCGCACTCATAGATGGCCTTGGCAAAAGTATATCGGCAAAGGTATGGGAGTTACTGCAGACAGGCTCCATGGTTGAACTTCAGACCATCCTGACCGAAACACCCGAAGGAATTGTAGAAATGCTGGGCATTAAAGGTATTGGCCCTAAAAAAATATCAGTTATCTGGAAAGATCTCGCTATCGAAAACATTGGCGAACTTTATTACGCCTGCAATGAAAACAGACTTATTGAAGCAAAAGGCTTTGGTCTGAAAACACAGGAAGAGATCAAGAAAGTTATTGAATTTCAGATGGCAGCACATGGCAAATTCCTGTATGCCCAGGCAGAAGGATTTGTTAACACACTATTTGGAGACCTTGCCATATGGCTTAGGGGCATCAGCGGAGAGCCGCTTTTAGGTGTTGCCGGAGCATACCGCCGCTGTCTGGAAATTATCGAAGAAATAGAACTCGTAATTGGTGCCGAGCGCATCGAAGAAGTAGTTACAAGAATATCAGAATTTGAGCCTTTACAATTTGAAGCGCAGGGCGATGATGCACTTATAGCACACAGTCCTACAGGTCTTAAAATCAAACTCTATGTGGTAGCCAAACACGATTTCTACCTCAATTGGTTTAAATTAACCGGCAATGAAAAACATGTTACCGATGTTTTAACTTTAGCAGGCAATGGCCCCTTTAATGATGAGCAATCTATTTATCAAAAAGCCGGATTAGCATTTGTTGAACCGGAGCTTAGAGAGGGATTAAATGAAATAGAATTGGCAAAGGCAAACAAACTGCCTCAGTTAATTACCTACAATGACCTAAAAGGAAGTTTACATAACCACTCTACCTGGAGTGATGGCGTGCATACCCTGGAACAGATGGCGCTTTATTGTAAAGACAACCTGCAATTAGAATACCTGGGAATTTGCGATCACTCAAAATCCGCATTTTATGCCAATGGCCTAAACGAACAACGCGTTTACGCACAGCATCAGGAAATTGACGCATTAAATGCTAAACTTGCTCCATTTAAAATATTTAAAGGAATAGAAAGCGACATCCTTTTTGATGGTTCATTGGATTACAGCGACGACATCCTTAAAACGTTTGATTTTGTAGTTGCATCTGTACACAGCATCCTGCGTATGGACGAAGAAAAAGCTACTTCAAGATTAATAAAAGCGATAGAAAACCCATATACTACCATACTAGGACACCCTACCGGTAGATTACTGCTTAGCAGAAAAGGTTACCCAATAGATTATGCCAAAGTAATTGATGCCTGTGCTGCAAATAATGTAGTTATAGAAATCAATGCCAACCCTTTGCGCTTAGATCTGGATTGGCGCTGGCATCGCTATGCGCTTGAAAAAGGCGTTATTTTATCTATAAATCCGGATGCCCACAGAACAGAAGGCTTCCATGATATGAAGTATGGCGTGTTAGTGGGCAGAAAAGGAGGTTTAGAGGTCAAACAATGCTTAAATAGTTATTCTGTAAATGAAATAGCAGATCATTTTAAAAACAGGTTCAACAATATTTAATCATTATAAAAGCCATTATGCTTACCTTTGACCTATAATAGAGCATGCTAAAAGAAAAACTACATAATGCACATCACAATAATCCCGCTCCGGATATATTAGTTATAGGCGATCTCATGTTAGATCACTACATCTTCGGTTCGGCCACCAGATTATCACCAGAAGCACCAGTACCAATCCTAAATGCACATAGAGAATCAAAAATTATTGGTGGTGCGGCAAACGTAGCCAGCAACCTGATTGATCTTGGGGCTAAAGTTCATCTTGCCGGAATTGTTGGTAATGATCTGTTTGCGGCCGACGTAATAGAGATATTAACAACAAAAGGCATAGATAATCGATTGATTTTAAAAGATGACAGCAGGGTAACTACCGTAAAAACCCGGGTTATTGCCGGAAATCATCAAATTGTTAGAATAGACAAAGAGGATATCCACAACATCTCTGCTGAACTGGAAGAATCTTTTTTTGCTTTCATTACCCCCTATATAGAAAAAGCAGATATTGTAGTCCTTTCAGATTACAATAAAGGATTACTTACTCCAACCCTATCCTTAAAAATCATTGGTTACTGCCAATCGCTTGGTAAAAAAACCCTTGTAGATCCAAAAGGAATGGATTATAGTAAATATGAAGGTGCTTTTCTTATTAAACCGAACAAGAAGGAACTGGCAGAAGCTGCCAAAGCAGAAAAAATCAATTCTGATGAGGATTTAATTAAAGCTGCTCACGTTATTCTGGACTCCACCAAGGCAACCTATCTGATTGTAACACTTTCAGAAGCAGGAATTGCTATTATTACTAAAGAAGATTATAAAATCATACCTGTTGCCGCTACCGAAGTTTACGATGTAACCGGCGCCGGAGATACCGTAATAGCCACTTTAGCGTATTGCCTATCACTAGGCTTTAGTGTTGAAGAAGCGGCAACTATCTCTAATTACGCGGCATCAATTGTGATTAAACATATTGGCAGTGCAACTACCAGCATTGAAGAAATCATTGCATCTTTAAAAACCAATTAACATTCATGGTATTAGACGAATTAAATCATCATAAGGCAACCATTGAGAAAGTCATTTCGAACCTTGTACCTCAAATAGAGAGCAGCTGTAAACTAATTACAGATACCTTGCTTTCGGGTGCTAAAGTACTGTTGGCCGGAAATGGGGGAAGCGCTGCCGATGCACAGCATATTGCCGCAGAACTTACCGGTAGGTTTGTTAAAGAGCGCAAGGCACTACCTGCAATTGCACTTACGGTTGATACTTCGGCACTAACCGCAATAAGCAATGATTATGGTTACCATAGCGTATTCGAGCGTCAGTTGCACGCGCTAGCCAATTCTTCAGATCTATTTATTGCGATATCTACAAGCGGCAACAGCGCAAATATTATAAACGCCTTAAAAGCAGCAAAAGAAATTGGTTGTAAAACACTAGGTCTCTCTGGCAGAGACGGTGGCCAGATGAATGAACTTTGCGATATAAATATTGTAATCCCTGAAGACAATACTGCCAGAATACAGGAAATGCACATCCTGATTGGGCACATTCTTTGCACCGCAGTAGATCAATCATATTAATTATGGCAAAAGATTCAAAACAGACTCTTGTACAAAAAATAGTATCCAGAGATACGCTAATTGATAAGGCCCGTAAGTGGAAGGCTGAAGGTAAAAAGATCGTATTTACAAATGGCTGTTTTGACATCATACACCCTGGCCATATCGCCTACCTTGGCGAAGCTGCAGATCTGGGAGACATACTTGTTGTTGGTTTAAATACCGACAATTCTGTATGCCAACTTAAAGGCGAGAACAGGCCAATAAATAATGAGTTTAGTCGCACACAACTTATTGCATCTATGTTTTTTGTTGATGCTGTTGTCCTTTTTAGTGAAGATACTCCCCTTGATTTAATCAACGCAGTTCAACCTGATGTATTGGTTAAAGGTGGAGATTACAACCTCGATAATATTGTGGGCGCAAAAGAAACAATTGCCAATGGAGGTGAGGTTAAAGTACTTAACTTCTTGCCGGGTTATTCATCAACAAGTATTATAGAAAAAATAAAAGGTTCACAATAAGAAATTATTGATTTGAAAACACCTAAAAAGATTATTGTAATAAGGTTTAGTTCCATGGGGGATATCATTTACACAACCCCGGTAGTAAGATGCCTCAAAGAACAATTACCTGATTGCGAAATACATTTCCTTACCAAACCCGCATTCAAATACATTTACCAGAATAACCCCTATTTAACTAAACTTCATACGCTTAAACCAAGGTTATCTGATACCATTAAGGATATTAAAGCTGAGAATTTTGACCTGATTATAGACCTGCACAATAACCTGCGTACTTCTATTATCAAATTCAAAACCGGACTACCCTCTTCTACTTATAAAAAAGATAGAATAAGTAAATGGCTGGCATTAAAATTCAAATGGAATAAACTCATTTCTGGAAAACATCTGGTAGACAGATATCTTGAAACCGTGAAGTTTCTTGGTGTAAAAAATGATGACAAGCCTATTGATTATTATATCTCTAAAGAATATCATTTATCAGAATTTTTACCTCCATCTCATCAGCAAAAGTTCGTTGCCTTTGTTATTGGAGCCACTCATTTTACCAAAAGGCTGCCTAATGATAAGATCATAGAAATATGTAATAAAATAGATCTTCCTGTTGTTTTATTGGGGGGGAATGATGTAAAAGAGAATGCCGATATAATTAAGGAAGCTACTGGCGATAATGTATTCAGTACCTGTGGGATTACAAACCTGGATCAATCTGTTTTTCTGATCTCTAAAGCCCATAAGGTAATTGGATTTGATACCGGACTGACGCATATTTCAGAAGCTTTTGACAAGCCATTAGCGTCTGTATGGGGCGGCACCACACCTGATTTGCTAGGGGTACATCCTTATAAAATATCACAATCATTAATTGTTGGAGAAGACCTGGCGTGTAGACCGTGTTCAAAGTTTGGTTTAGAGAGATGTCCCTTAGGACATTTTAAATGTATGAAAAACATTCATACCGATAAGATTGTTAGTTTTATAAACTCATAAGAACGCTTATATGAAGCAATTGCTATTAGTAAGACACGGTAAATCAGATTGGGCCAATTCCCACCTTTCAGATTTCGACAGGCCATTAAATCCAAGGGGACACAGAAATGCACCAGAAATGGCGTCAAGGATACTTCAAAAAAACCTTGTTCCGCAATTATTGGTAAGCAGCCCTGCTTTAAGAGCAATTACTACCGCCAAACATTTTTCGCAAGTATGGCACAAATCTCCTGATCAGATCAAAGAAGAAACTGCTATTTATGAAGCTGATGTGAACACCCTTTTAAAGGTTGTAAACAAGCTGAATAATAAATATGACAGAGTAGCCATATTTGGGCACAACCCGGGATTTACAGATTTTGCAAACTACTTAAGTGATGCAAGTATCTATAATATCCCTACCTGTGGAATTGTTATGATAGAATTTCCTACAGATGACTGGGCTGAAGTTAGCCACTTTGGCGGAACGCTGATTGAATTCGATTCCCCCAAAAGCACTGATGGTGACTAAAAATGAAGGTGCTTAACTGTAAGTCCGTTATTAATTAGTTGCATTAACGAATCTACCCCTATTCTTAAATGAGTTTCCACATAATTAGTGGTTACACTGCTATCGCTTTCGGCAGTTTTTACGCCTTCCGGAATCATTGGCTGATCAGAAACCAGCAGTAAAGCTCCGGTAGGTATTTTATTGGCAAATCCAGTGGTAAAAATAGTTGCGGTTTCCATATCTACTGCCATTGCACGTAAGCCTTTCAGGTATTTCTTAAAGTTCTTGTCGTGCTCCCAAACCCTGCGGTTGGTGGTATAGCAAGTTCCTGTCCAATAATCTCTCGAGTGATCTCTTATTGTTGTTGATATCGCTTTCTGCAAAGCGAAGGCAGGTAATGCCGGTACTTCTGCAGGGAGGTAATCATTTGATGTCCCCTCGCCTCTTATCGCTGCTATAGGCAAAATCAAATCGCCCAATTGGTTTTTCTTCTTTAACCCTCCGCATTTGCCTAAAAACAAAACTGCTTTAGGAGAAATTGCGGTTAGCAGATCCATCATAGTAGCCGCCATCGGGCTTCCCATACCAAAATTGATAATGGTAATTCCATTTGCAGTTACGCTTTGCATCGGCTTATCTAATCCTAAAATAGGTGCATTGCCGTTCCACTCAGAGAACATTTGCACATATTTACTAAAATTTGTTAGCAAGATGTATTGTCCAAATTCTTCTAATGGTCTGCCGGTATATCTTGGCAACCAGTTCTTAACAATCTCTGATTTAGATTTTAAACCACCTTTTACAGGAGATTCAATTTCTTTAGTTCTTTTTGCTTTCGCTACTGCTTTTTCATCTTTTTTTACGTCTTTTTCTTCGTTCATATATTTATCCTTTCTTTATTATTCTTTTTTTGAGGTGTATGCTAAACTTCTGTTATCCACTTAAGTATGAGCCCGTCATCCTAAATCTTGTAGTCTTCGGCTACTTCTTCGTCATCTCTCCTATCGTCGAGATGACGGCTTGGCGTGCCTACAACCTTAACCAATATATTAAAAAAAAATCCCCGGTAAAACCGGGGATTTAAATTTCTAAGCAGCTTTTAACTTTTTAAAGTCGGCCTTCTCAAATTTCTCCACGGCATAGTCGAGTGAAATACTCAATTCCTGGACACTCGCGTCCGATGGTATTTCAAACATCGCATCAAGCATAATCGCTTCGCAAATAGAGCGTAAGCCCCTTGCACCAAGTTTATATTCCATTGCCTTATCAACAATGAAATCTAAAACCTCATCTTCAAATACAAGCTTTACATTCTCATATTCGAATAGTTTCACATACTGACGCAACAATGAGTTCTTAGGCTCAGTAAGAATGTTGCGTAAAGCCTGCTTATCTAATGGGTTAAGGTGCGTTAAAACCGGCACACGACCAATAAGCTCTGGTATTAATCCAAATGATTTTAAATCCTGAGGAGTGATATACTTGTACAGGTTTTTAAGATCCAACTCTTCGTCGTCCTTTTTAACTTTGTAACCTACAGCCTGTGTACGCAATCTGTTCGCTATTTTACGTTCAATACCATCAAATGCACCCCCGCAAATAAACAAGATGTTATTCGTGTTCACGGGGATCATCTTCTGATCAGGGTGCTTACGACCACCCTGAGGCGGAACGTTTACTACAGTACCTTCTAAGATCTTCAACAAGGCCTGTTGTACACCTTCTCCCGATACATCTCTGGTGATTGAAGGGTTATCACTTTTACGTGCCACCTTGTCAACCTCATCGATATAAACGATACCACGTTCTGCCGAAGCCACATCATAATCAGCCGCCTGCAATAAACGTGTTAATATGCTTTCAACATCCTCTCCTACATAACCTGCTTCGGTAAGCACCGTTGCATCGCATATACAAAAAGGCACATGCAATATCTTTGCAATGGTTTTAGCCAGTAAAGTTTTACCTGTTCCTGTTTCGCCTACCAGCATGATGTTGGATTTTTCAATCTCAATCTCGTCAGCTTTATCAATCTTCTGACTCAACCTTTTATAGTGGTTATACACTGCCACAGAAAGTACTTTTTTAGCATCATCCTGACCAATAACATACTGATCAATATGCGCTTTAATTTCCTGTGGTTTTAACAAGGTGATCGAAGGATCTAAAGCTTTACCTTTTTTGCTGCCCAGCTCCTGTACCAGAAGCTGATTCGCCTGAGCAACACATTTATCACAAATGTATGCATCAAGCCCTTCGATAAGCATTAAAGTATCCTGCTTACCTGAGCCACAAAAAGAGCAACGCGATTCTTTATTTTGTTTAGCCATTTTTAATCTTTCTTACTACTGGCAACCAGTACTTCATCAATCATTCCAAAACCTTTCGCCTCCTCAGCTTTCATCCAGTAATCACGGTCTGAAGCTTTTTCTACCCACTCATAAGATTGTCCGGAATGATTAGAAATGATATCGTACAATTCCTTTTTTAATTTTAGCATCTCCCTAAGGTTGATCTCCATATCTGAAGCCACACCCTGAGCACCACCAGAAGGTTGGTGAATCATTACACGTGAGTGAGGTAATGCAGCACGTTTTCCTTTAGCTCCTGCTACCAATAAAACCGCTCCCATTGAAGCCGCCATACCGGTACAAATTGTAGCCACATCAGGAGTGATGTACTGCATGGTGTCGTATATACCTAAACCGGCATAAACTGAACCACCTGGTGAATTGATATAAATTTGAATGTCTCTATTGTTATCTGTCGATTGTAAAAACAACAATTGAGCTTGTATAATGTTTGCATTTCCGTCATAAATAGCATCACCTAAAAAGATAATCCTATCCATCATCAAACGAGAGAAAACGTCCATTTGCGCTACATTAAGCTGACGTTCTTCAATGATATAAGGTGTCATGCTTTTTGGAGAGTTGTTTGTTGCTCCAATAAAACGATCAACATTTAAACCGTTTATACGGTGATGTTTAACTGCATATTTTCTAAACTCGTCTTTATCTATTTTCATAAGTTCCTATTTTTCTTTTATCTGTTATGAAGCTTCCTCAGGAGGTTTCAGAAGTTCTTATTTTCTAATATTTGTCACCAAAGTAGCTAAACTAAATTGGTAATTTATTGTGGCATTGTAAAATTTGAATATCTTTTATATAAATAAGGCGGCCTTAATAAAGCCGCCTTATTCTTAAAACTATAAAATTAATTGTGTTTGCTGTTACCAGCCTTTCTTATTTTAATTCTATAAATTTATTATAAGCTATTTCTTTTTGGTCTAAAGTAGCAACTGATTGAATGTGTTCGAAAACTTTAATCGCTTTTACTTCATCAAAAATACGGTTAGCGTTGTCTTTCTCTTTAAGGAAAGTAGCAGTATACTGAGCCAATTGATCTTCCGGCATCGGAGCTGGACTGTACATTCTAAATTGTGCGTCTAAACGTTGTTTTGCTGTTTGGAAAACATCTTCATATTTAATCTCGATGTTATTGTCTTTAATCAATTTGTTTTCGATTAAAGTCCATTTCAAGTTTTTAGCGAAATCATCATAACCTTCAGCTAATTCTTCGTCAGTTAGTTTTTCGTTAGTAGCTTTTAACCATTTACGTAAAAACTCATCTGGCAAATCAATTTTAACACTGTCAGTAAGTTTAGTATACATATCGTTTTGTAATTTACGATCTGCATCTTGCTTAAACATGCTTTCGATTTCTTCTGTAATTCTGGCAGTAAAACCAGCCTCATCAGTTACTTCACCTGCACCAAATAATTTATCAAAGAACTCTTGATTTAAATCAGCTTCCTCTAAACGGTTTACATTTTTAACCGTTGCCTGGAATTTTGATTGTAAGTCTTTGGCATCTTCCTCGCTGATGTTTAATAATTTGGCTATTATAACCTCATTTTTATCAAAAGCTTTTTGAACGTCAAGCGTAACTACATCATCCTTTTTTAAACCAATTAAAGATTTTAAAATCTTTTTATCAGTAACCTGATCTAAACGAATAGATCCTGTTTGTGTAATGCCACCTTCAAAAACTGAACCATCGGCAGAAAGTTGTGCTAATTCGGCATAAAGTACGTCTTCTTCTGCCGAAACTTCAGGGTTTGTCATTTTGCCATAGCTTTTGCGGATGTTTTTGATACGCGCAGCTAAAGTTTCTTCGTCAGCTTTAACAACATATTGAGTAAACTTGTCTTTAGAAGAAAGGTTTAAATCAATAGCAGGTGCTAATCCTAATTCATAATCAAATTCAAACTCGTCTGTATAATCCCATTTGAATTCTTTAGAATCATCCATCACAGGCAAAGGCTGACCAAGAATTTCTACTTTATTATCAGTTAAGTGTTTGTTTAAAGTTTCGCTTAACAGATTGTTGATTTCTTCTACAAGAATACTTCTGCCATACATTTTTTTGATGTGAGCAGGAGGAACCATTCCTTTACGGAACCCAGGAAGGTTTGCTTTTTTAGCTTGTTCTTTTATAGTCTTATCAACCTTTTCAGTATAATCTTCAGGTGCAATTTTAATTTTTACAACTGCGTTTAAGTCGTTAATTTTTTCCTGTGTAATGTTCATCTTTCTGAATCAATATTTTTATAACCGTCTTTATATAAAAATTCCCCCGTGTTGCGGGGGAACTTTTGTGTGCGGAAGAAGGGACTCGAACCCCCACGCCGTGAAGCGCCAGATCCTAAGTCTGGTGCGGCTACCAATTACGCCACTTCCGCAGTTAGGATTGTTTTAGGACTGCAAAGATAGAGATAGTTTTCAATTCTCAAAACCCTTTTCAAAATATTTTCAATAAATATTTAATACCCCTCTGCCCTATTCTCATTACTTACTCACCATCAAAATTTCACCCTTCTGATAACCAGCAAAATACATTTGAAATTTTTAATGCATCAATAAATTTCATGAATAAAAAAAAATTAAAATATTTTTTCATTTAACTGTTTTCCGGTAGAGTCGTCGCTAGTTTTCGATCAAAAAGCCATGAAGACATACTCGTTATCCTGAAATCGTGCTATAGCACATGCTGTCGTCGAGATGACGAGCGTATTAGAATGACGCTTAGTACTAACTAATCACCTCCTGTATAGCCAGAGCAGGAGGCGACATTGCTTATCAGGACGTGACATTCTTTTATTGCCCCACCCCTCTTACCATCCGAGAAACCCAGGAGTTGTGGGTGCATCTCTTCTTTCAGTTACCTATATCCCAAGCCCATATTGTAGAATAGAAAGGCCCATTTGTCGGCAATCTCTTCAATAGCTTTATCTGTCGGTTTACCGGCACCATGCCCGGCGTTGGTCTGTATACTGATCAGCACCGGTGCATCACCTCCCTGCCGCTCCTGCAAGGTTGCCGCAAACTTAAAAGAGTGCGCCGGTACAACCCTGTCGTCATGATCGGCAGTAGTAACCAATGTTGCGGGATATTTACCTCCTGCTTTTAAAGCATGCACGGGCGAATACTTATGTAAATACTCAAACATCTCTTTTGAATCTTCCGACGTTCCATAATCATAGCTCCAGCCTGCTCCTGCCGTAAATTTATGGTAGCGCAACATATCCATTACCCCAACGGCCGGAAATGCTACCTTAAACAGCTCTGGTCGCTGCGCCATGGTAGCTCCAACCAACAACCCGCCATTTGAACCACCCATTATTGCCAGGTAATCTTTAGAAGTATACTTAGTTGAAATCAAATACTCCGCCGCAGCAATAAAGTCGTCAAATACATTTTGCTTTTGGAGTTTAGTTCCTGCAAGATGCCATTTTTCGCCATACTCGCCACCACCACGCAGATTAGGGACTGCATAAACACCTCCCTGCTCCAGTAAAACAACTATAGAAGTACTAAACGCAGGAGTTAAACTAATATTAAAACCTCCGTAACCATATAACACAGTAGGATTTTTGCCATTTAGCACTAGTCCTTTTTTATAGGTAATGATCATTGGCACCTTAGTGCCGTCTTTAGAAGTATAAAATATCTGTTTAGACTCGTATTTTGATGGATCGAAATCGATACCCGGCTTTTTATAGACTTCCGATTGGCCTGTAGTTACCGAATATTTAAAAATTGTAGTTGGATAAACATAGGACGTAAAGGTATAAAATAGCTCTAGCTCCTTCTTTTTACTGCCAAAGCCAACAGCTGTACCTATCCCGGGCAACTTAATTTCATGTTCCAGTTTACCGTCCATACCATACTGCAATACCATCGAAACTGCATCCTTAATGTAATTAGCAAATAGCTTACCTCCACCGGTTGATGGGCTTAATACATTTTCTGTTTCTTTGATCAGGTCTTTCCAGTTTGCAGGTTTGGGATCGGCAGCATCCACAGTAACGATGCGTCCATTTGGCGCGTCAAGGTTTGTATATATGTACAACTTGCTGCCAATATTATCAATGATGCTATGGTTTTGTTCAAAATTATCGACCACAGGGATAATGGCAGAATTGGCCACAGAAAGATCCTTTATGTACAACTCATTACCTGATGTAGAATTAGCAGCAGAGATAACCAAATAGCGTTCATCTTCTGTTAAGCCTGCACCAATATACCTGCGTGGAGTTTTTGCACCTCCAAATACCAGCTGATCGTCTTTTTGCGGCGTTCCCAGTTTATGGAAAAACAATTTATGTTGTTCTGTTAACCCTGATAGCTGGCTTCCCTCTTTAGGTTTGTCGTAGCTGCTGTAATAGAAGCCGGTATTGCCTTGCCAGGCTATACCAGAGAATTTTACGTCAATAAGTGTATCGCCAATAATTGACTTATCGGCTGCGTGCATCACAACAACGCTGGTCCAGTCTGAACCTCCTGCCGAAAGCTGATATGCTACCAAACTTCCATCTTTAGAAAAACTGATGTCGGCCAATGAGGTGGTTGCATCTTTAGAAAACGTATTTGGATCCAGAAATACTTCAGGCTCTCCGCCTTCCTTTTGACGATACAGAAGGCTTTGGTTTTGCAAACCCGTGTTTTTATAGAAATAAGTATAATCGCCTTCTTTAAATGGCTGAGAATACTTTTCGTAATTCATCAACTTTGTTAATCGTTCTTTTATGACTTTTCTGAAAGGAATTTGGGCCAGGTACTTTTGGGTTACTGCATTTTCTGCTTTTACCCATGCTTTGGTATCCTCTGCACGATCATCTTCCAGCCAACGGTACGGATCTTCTACTACAGTTCCAAAATAGGTGTCTTTTATGTTTTCTTTCTTTGTTTCCGGATAAGTTATTGCCATTTTTTGTAATGTATTGTTTTTTTGAGCCTGAGCAAAAATAGGGAACATAATGACAAGTGCGATCAGGCTGTTTTTAAATGTTGTTTTCATAGCCAAAATTGTTTTACCTAAAATTTAATATTGAGATTATGTTCATAAAATTAAACAAAAAATACGCACACAACACTGTTACTTTTCTTTATTACTACGAATACGTAACTTGGGCGCTTTAATTAACTTTAATGAAGAACTTATTTTGCAAATCGGCCAGGGTTGGACTGGCACTCATGTTAACTTCCATCGGTGTTTGGGCTCAGGCCCCTTACCATGCATCATCTACAAAAATAAATGCATTAGTGCACACAAAATTAGATGTAAAGTTCGACTACTCAAAACGCCATCTAATTGGTAAAGAGTGGGTAACATTAAAGCCTTACGCCTACCCAACAGATTCGCTAACCCTAGATGCTCAGGGCATGGATATCAGAACCATTGCATTAGTAAATGGGAAAAACCTGCAAACGTTAAAATACACTTACGATGAAGAGCAGCTAAAAATACAGCTGGGAAAGAAATTCTTACCAGGCGAAGCCTACACCATTTTTATTGATTATACAGCAAAACCTGATGAATTAAAAGTAAAGGGCAGCGCTGCCATAACAGATGCAAAAGGTCTTTATTTTATTAATCCAGACAGTGCGGTTAAAGGGAAGCCGGTACAGATCTGGACGCAGGGCGAAACAGAAGCGTCTTCTGCTTGGTTCCCCACTATAGATAAACCAAATCAAAAAACTACAGCCGAAATTAGCATTACTGCGCCGGCTAAATACGTAACCTTATCAAACGGAAAACTGGTAAGTCAGCTAAAAAATGCCAATGGAACCCGTACAGATACCTGGAAAATGGATCTGCCACATTCTCCTTATCTATTTATGATGGCAGTTGGCGATTTCAAAATCTATCGTGATAAATGGAACAGTAAAGAAGTAAACTATTATCTGGAACCTGCTTACGCGCCTTATGCCAAACAAATTTTTGGGCTTACCCCAGAAATGATAGACTTCTATTCTAAAACACTTGGTGTTGACTATCCCTGGAATAAATATAGCCAGATTGTAGTTCGTGATTACGTAAGCGGTGCAATGGAAAATACCACTGCCACCTTACACGGTGCTTACGTACAACGCACACCAAGAGAAATGCTTGATGAAAATTTCGGACAGGCAGAAAGCACTATCGCGCACGAATTGTTCCATCAATGGTTTGGCGATTATGTTACGGCTGAAAGTTGGAGCAACTTAACTGTAAATGAATCTTTTGCCAACTATAGCGAATATTTATGGGCAGAACATAAGTATGGAAAAGATGCTGCCGATGCGCACAATTATGAAGACATGAGCCAGTATCTAGGTTCTAAAAAAGAAGCTTTAAAGAACCTGGTACGCTTTCATTATGCCGATAAAGAAGAGGTTTTTGATGCGGTATCTTACCAAAAAGGCGGTCGCATTTTAAACATGATGCGCAACTATTTGGGCGATAAGGTTTTCTTTAAAGGCTTAAATATCTATCTGAAACAAAACGCTTTTAAAAATGGTGAAGCTCATCAATTACGCCTGGCCATGGAGGAAGCTAGTGGACAGGACATGAACTGGTTCTTTAACCAATGGTATTTTAATGCCGGTCATCCGAAAATAAGTATAGACTATGCATGGGATGAAAGCGCGAAAACTCAAAAAGTAACACTTAAACAAACTCAGGCGGGAGATCCTTTTACCTTACCTATGGCCATAGATGTGTATACCGGGGCCAATAAAAAGCGTTATCAGGTAACATTTAAAGATGCAGTACAGACTTTTACATTTGCCAGTGCAACTAAGCCCGACCTTGTGAATGTTGATGCCGATAAAGTTTTATTAGCTGAAAAAGACGACCATAAATCCTTAGCCGAGTTTGCATTTCAATATGCACACGCTCCTTTATTTATGGACAGACTTGAAGCGATAGAAGCCGCTGGAAAAAACAAAAAAGATGCAGAAGGTGCAAAGGTTTTACTTTCGGCATTAAACGACAAGTATTATACGTTAAGAATGCAGGCAATAGATTCAATTGCGGCAGATGATTCAGAACTTTTTAAAACAGCAATGCCTGCAATTCAAAAACTTGCCACTTCTGATCCGAATACCCTTGTACAGGCACAGGCAATTTCCATTATAGGAGGCAATAAAAATGCTGCTGATTTAGCATTGTTCAAAAAAGGGCTTGAAAGTAAATCGTATGCCGTTCAGGGATCATCATTAATGGCTCTTGCTTTACAACAACCTGAAGAAGCCCTAACTGTCGCTAGAGCGCTTGAGAAAGACAACAAAGCATCACTTACACAAGCAATTGCATTTGTTTATTCAAAATTTGGTTCAGAGAAAGAATTACCTTTCATTACCGAGAAATTTACAGCAATGTCTGCTCAGGAACAGATAGAGATGATTCCTGCTTATGTAAACATATTAGGCAAGGTTAGCGACATTAATGAGCTAAAAAAGGGAGTTGATCTTGTTAAAGCCATCGGATTGAAATACAAAAGCTATGGCTACAATAAATATGTTACTAACTTCCTGCTGCAACTTAAAAAGCAAAAACAGGGAGACCAGGCTGCTTTGAGCTATACTGACAGCGCAATTGATGAATTGAAATAACAAACAGCAAATTGAATTAACACAAACTTTATATACAAACCACACAAATGACAAAGAAAACCATCTTATTTTTGGCGCTTTTAGTTAGCGTAACACTCTCGTGTAAAACCGTTAAAAAAGTTATTCAAGCTCCTCCTTCTGCGGTAGAGAAACCAACGGGTGATACTGAGCTAGACAACATTAAGAAAGATCTTCCTGAAAGTCAGGTAGAGCGTACTGATGCCGGAATTAAATTCACATTTAGTTCAGAGATATTGTTCCCTACCAACTCTTCGTATTTAAATGAAGGTTCAAAAAAGAGTATTGCTGATGTTGCTAAAGTTTTAAACCATAAGGACGCCAACCGTCAAATTCTTATCGAAGGACATTCGGATAAAACTGGGACCGCAAAATACAATCAGTGGTTATCAGAAAAACGTGCAGTATCTGTTAAAACTTACCTGGTTAGTTTAGGTATTAACGGAGATAGAATTCAAACTTCAGGTTTAGGTGATACACAGCCTATTGCAGATAACAAAACTAAAGAAGGACGTTTAAAAAACAGAAGAGTTGAGGTTACCTTGTTGAAGTAAGAACAACTGTTAAAGATAAATAATTCAACCCAGCCGGCCGGTTAATAAAGTTGCTTTTGAAGCTGAAACAGATACTGAACTGCTTTAACCAGTCGGCTACCATACCAGGAGAACATTTCTCCATCAACCAGCATTACTTTAGCCTCAGGTACTACAGCCCTGATTTCTTCAAGGTGTGCTTCTTTGAAGGGATAGGGCTCTGAGGATAAAAATATAAGATCGGGCTTTAATTTAGCCAGTTCATTTAGTTTAATTTCAGGATACCGCTTCTCTTTAATTACATTGCTAAGGCCATTTAATGCCAATATATTATCTATAAAGGTATCTCTGCCAGCCAACATATATGGTTTTTTCCAGATCAGGTAAGCCACTTTTTTATTGATTCCGTTTTGAACGGCCAAGGTTTGAAGATCATTAAAGCCTGCACTGATCAGGTGATTTAAATAGGAGGCCTCTGGTTGCCTGTCAACCAGTTCACCTATTTGGGCAATGCTCTTCTTTGCATCTTCCAGCGTATAAATATCGCTCATCCAAACAGGATAACCCTCCATCAGTTCTTCGATCTGCGATTGCTCATTCTCTTCTTTATTACCGATGATGAGGTCGGGATTTAAATCCCTTATTAGCTGGATATTTAGTTTCTTAGTCCCTCCTATTTTGGTACGCTCTGCAAACTTTTCAATGGGATGAATGCAAAATTTAGTAAGTCCGATGATTTCCTGATCAAGCCCAAGCTCGAACAACAGTTCTGTCTGAGAAGGCACTAAAGAGACGATCCGCTTTGGCGGATAATTGATTAAAATTTCTCTGTTCAGCTGATCGGTAAAACTGCGTTGCATGATGCAAAGATAGTTGCATTATGCGTAATTTAAAGCAATCGTCGAGGACGAGACGGCGACAAAATGACTTATTCGTATTTCAATGCATCCACAGGATTTGACTTTGCAGCACGATAAGCCTGCCAACTCACAGTAAACAACGCAATCAAAATGCTCGATACTCCGGTAAGAATGAATACGGCAGGGCCAATTGAAATGTGGTAATCAAACTGCATCAGCCAATTATTCATAATCAGATACCCAATTGGCATGGCCAACACCATAGCTATCATAACTGTTTTAACAAAGCTTACTGACAACAGGGTAATGATACCAGTAATGGTTGCGCCCAATACTTTACGTATGCCAATCTCTTTTGTGCGTTGCTCGGCACTAAAGGCCGACAGCCCAAATAAGCCAAGACAGGAAACAAATATAGAAAGGCCTGCAAAGAGGTTCGATATTATAGACAGCATTTGTTCATGTTCAAATTTCTCGGCAACCAGGCTATCAACAAATTTGATTTCTACAGGGAAATCAGGATTTAATTCTTTTGTGATCTTTGTGATCTGATCAATGCTTTCCCGTACATTCCTTGTAGTGTTTAACCGCATCGTGATTACATCACTGTTTTCAGCATTGAATACGATGGCCATTGGGTGCAGCGTTCTGGTAGGTTCATCCCACAGTACATCGGCAAATACGCCCACCACCGGTCTTTGTTTACCGTTGAAAAGAACTTGCTGACCAAGGGGTTCTTTAAACCCCATTTGTTTTACAGCAGTTTCACTGAGCATCAGTGCCGACGAGTCTGAGGCACGGCCTTTACTAAAATCGCGTCCGGCAATTAATCTGATGTTATTCGTTTTCAGGAAATCATAAGTGGTCTGAATAAGGTCAAATGAAATTTTCTTATCTCCATCTCTCATGCCATGCCATTCAAGCCCGCTGGTATTTGAATTTTGAAAGGCGATGCTTCCTGATGACTGCGTTAGCGCAGTTACTGCCCCTGAGTTGAGCAATCTGTCCTTGAACAAGTCAAATTTAGGATATAAGTTGCCTTCATGAGGCATTTCGATCAGTGCATTGCTATCATATCCCAGAGGTCTGTTCTTTAAATATTGTAATTGCTGATAAAGGATGAGTGTTGCCACGATTAGAACAATTGCAAAGCCGAACTGGATGATAACGAGCACCTGCCTAAAGCTGAGACTAAAATTGCTTTTAAATGCTATGGTCTTCTTTAAAGCCTGAACCGGGTTAAATGAAGAAAGGAAAAATGCTGGGTAACTACCAGCAATCAGACCGGTAAACAGAATCAGGCCGGTCACTGCCAGCCAGTTTCCGGGATGGTCATAACTGATCTGCAGTTTGGTATTCAGCAGGCCATTGAATGCTGGCAGGAATAGTTCAACCAAGACTATTGCTAGTACCACACTAACTATGGTTAGGATAAATGATTCGAGCAGGAACTGCATTATTAATGATGTGCGGCTGGCACCAATTGTTTTTCTGATACCCACTTCTTTAGCACGTTTTTGAGATCTGGCAGTAGAGAGGTTCATAAAATTGATGCAGGCTATTGCAAGAATACCCAAGGCAGGGATAATGAAAATGCGTACTTGTTCGATCTGGCCGCCATCGGCTATACCATTAGTAAAATGGCCATACAGATGGTATTTTTCGAGGGGATATACAAAGGGGGCTGCTTCAAGAGTTTTTGTTCCGGTATTTCTGGCAATGGTGTTTTTTATTTTTTGGTTGAATGCATTAGGCTCGGTCCCATTCTTTAGTGTAAGCAACGTAAAGAAAGAATAATTGCCCCAGTTAGATTCGGCTGGCCATCCGTTCAGGTTCTCATAAAGTTTCCAGGATGTCAGACATTCAAATCCATAGGTAAAATTTGGCGGAAGATCCCTTATTACCGCAGTAACCTTCAGGTTGGCCTGGTTTTCAAATCGAACAGTCTTATTGAGTACATCCACAGTTCCGAATAACCGTTTTGCAATGGTTTCTGTAAGCACAATGGAGTTCGGATCGTCAAAGGCTTTCTCCGGATTACCGCTTAGATAGTCAAACTTAAATATTCGCAACAGATCAGGATCAGCATAGCGTCCTTCTACCTTAAAAGAATTCTGCCCATTAGCCACTAATCTTCTGCTGGCCCATAACACCCTGCTAATGTTTTCTATTTCTGGGCTTTCTTCTTTTAGCACCAATGGAAGCACATTGGAAACCTGTGGCGTGGTTCCGGTAATGCTCTTATCGGTACCGTAAAAATTAACCATCAGGTGATAAGTGTTTTCACTATTCCCAAATTGCTTATCATAACTCCACTGGTATTGCACATACAGCAACAACAATAGGCTTGCTGCAAGACCAATGGCGAGCCCGCTGATATTGATCAGCGAAGCAGTCTTGTGCTTTAGTAAATTCCGAAAAGCAATTTTAAGATTTAGTTTAAACATGTCCAGGCGCTATTCTTTAAACAGTTTGTTGAACCACAACGTCTTCCTTAATAACCCCATCCAATAAATGCAGAATACGACTTCCATACGCAGCATTAACTTCAGAATGGGTAACCTGAACAATAGTAATTCCCTCCTCTTCATTTAGCTTTTTAAACAGATCCATAATCTGTAAAGCCTGAGTAGATTGCAGGTTACCTGTAGGCTCATCAGCTAAAATTATAGACGGTTGTGCCACCAAAGCGCGCGCAATACCGACTAATTGCTGCTGGCCTCCCGATAATTGATTAGGGAAAAGATCACTCTTGGCCACCATATTAAATCTGTCCAGAATATCAGCTACCCGACTTTTACGCTCAGAGCCCGGAACTTTTTTATACAATAATGGCGCTTCAATATTTTCCGCTACCGTCATCTCATCAATAAGATGATAAGCCTGAAATACAAAACCAATATGGTTACGGTATAGCTCTATACGCTTACGCTCGTTTAGTGAAACTACATCTTCGCCCATAAACTCATACTGTCCGTAGGTAGGTTCCTCCAGCATTCCCAATATATTAAGCAGCGTTGATTTTCCTGCGCCAGATGGTCCCATTATGGAAACAAATTCACCTTGTTTTATACTTGTGGTTACGTGACGAAGGATGTAACTTTTTACCCCTTTGTTAGCGTAATATTTCTCTATATTTTTTAATTCTATCATGAGATTATGTTTTTATGTTTTAATTCTATTCGTATTTCAAGGCATCAATTGGGTTGGTACTGGCAGCTTTATAGGATCTAAGGCTTACAGTGATCAGGGTAATGACAATGGAAAGCAGCATGGCGATCATAAAGGGCCAAACACTGAGTGGTGCTCTGTATTCAAAACCTTGAAGCCACTTGGAAACAAATATATAAGAAACTGGCCAGGCGATGAGGTTGGCGATCAGCACCATCCAGAGGAATGAACTGTTCAGCATCCTGATGAGTTCTGCAGTGGATGCTCCAAGTACTTTTCGGATGGCTATTTCTTTGGTCCGCTGTGTAGCGATGAAGGAGATCAATCCAAACAGGCCTATGAAGGAGATGAAGATAACCACCCCTGCAAATACTTTAAAAAGTACGCTCATAACCCGCTCCGTCTCATAAAATGAGCTGATCTGATCGTCCATAAAGCTGGAGTTGTACACATAATCAGGAAATGTCCCGTTCCAATCGCTTTCAATGGCTTTCATGGCCTGAAGAAGCTGGCCTGGTTCCATTTTCACGGCCATAAGATTGTAGACTCCCTTGTAGGAGAACAATGCTGTAGGCTCTATTTTATCATGCAGAGAAAAATTGTTAAAATCTTTAACCACACCAACAACCGGCATCTTACGGCCTTGAGTTTCTATAAATTTCCCAAGGATTTCATTGGGGTTGCTGATGTTGAGTTTTTTTAGCAGGGTTTCATTGACAATGGTTTCTTTAAGGGTGTCTGTTTTAGACAGGGTTCTCCCTGCGATCAGTTTCAATGAAAAGGTGTTGATGTAGTCACGGTCTGTTGATTTCACGCTCAGCTGGAAGTTTTCATCTTTGGTACTGTTGTATTTAAAGCTGGAGGTGTTGTTGTTGTTGGATGAAGGGGCTGCATTGCTAAAACTGACTGCTTTCACGCCATTGATATGAAGTATTTTCTCCTTTAAGGTGTTGAATTTTAGTTGGCTCAGACTATCGGATGGTACATCCACCAGGGCAATGGCGTTGGTGTCAAATCCTAAAGATTTGGCCCTCATGTAACTCATTTGATTGATCACTACCAGAGTGCCTACGATCAGTACGGATGTGATGGCAAATTGAATAACCACGAGCGCCCTTCTGAGTCCGATTGCTCCTGCGTTTGCGGCGCTGATCTTATTTTTTATCGCCAGCGCAGGACTGAAACCTGACACGATCATTGCGGGATAAAAGCCAGCCAGGAAACTCACTACCAAAACCAACAGTGTCATGAAGACGAATATCACGGGATGCCCAAAGAGGCTAAAAGAAATATCCCCACTGAACAGATTTCTCATTCCCGGAAGGGCTAATTCTGTAAGCACACTTGCAATAAGCAATGCGATGATGGTGATCAGTGCGGTTTCGCTTAAAAACTGCCATACCAATTGTTTGCGCCTGCTTCCCATTACCTTGCGGATACCAACTTCCTTAGATCTGCTTACGGCTTGGGCGGTGGCCAGGTTAATAAAATTGATACAGGCAGTGAGCAATAAAAATGAACCAATAACGATCAAACCGATGATCTGACCCTCCGGCATGACTTTATTATTAAAGTTGCTGAATTTTTCGTTATAGTGGATATCACTTAAAGGCTGAAAATAGTGGTGCTCCTTGCCTACGCTTCCTTTTTCATAGTATTTATCGATAAGTTTCAATACAGGAGCTTTAAGCGCTGATGCGTCGGCACCTTTTTTTAACAGTACATAGCATTCGGAACTCGAGCTTACAGATTGCCAGCTATTCAGGCTTTCGTCTTTGTAGGTCAGGTAGGAAATGACTACATTGAAAGGGAAACTGCTGTTATCCGGAAAATCTTCAAAAACGCCGGTGACTTTGAGGTCTAACCTATTTGAAAACCTGATGTTCTTGCCAACGGCATCCTGCCATTTTCCAAAATATTTATCTGCCGTTTTTTTTGACAGGGTAACGGTGTTCGGGACTGACAGCGCCTTGCGTGGCTCTCCTTCAAGCCACTTGATCTTAATGATATCGAAGAACTGGGGTTCAATATAATAAACGTTTGATGCTTCTTTGACTTCAGGTCTTGTGGTGGTGGCCGCCACCTTGATGATACCTCCTGATTCCTGAACAGCAGCAACCTGCTCTGCCTGAGGAAAGTCGTTACGCACTGCCGCTGCGAGTGGTCGCGGCACTCCTTTACTATAAAATTCATTTTCGCCCGGATAGGTCCAGGAGGATACGACCCGGTAGATCCGGTCGTTATTTTCATATCCCTTGTCAAAGCTCAGCTGGTATCTTAAAAAGATAAAAATAAGCAGACATGCGGCCAGTCCGATAGATAACCCTGCGATATTTATGAAGGTGTATCCTTTATATTTCCAAAGGTTTCGTAAGGCGATTTTTAAGTTCAGTTTAAACATCTCAATTCTTATTAATCTGGTTATTCGTATTTAAGTGCATTAATTGGATTTGATTTAGCTGTTCGATAAGCCTTATAGCTTACAGTAAGCAAGGTTGTTGTTATGGTACCAAGGGCAGCCAATGCAATTATCCACCATGAGATTGTGGTATGAAATTCAAAATTATCCAGCCATTTAAGCATCACATAGTAAGCAATAGGTGCTGCTAATACGGTTGCAACAAGAATCATCTTCACAAACGACAGCGATAATAGCTGCATTAAGCTTACTACCGAAGCACCCAAAACTTTTCTTATTCCAAACTCTTTGGTACGCTGCTCGGCACTATAAGATAATAAGCCGAACAACCCTAAACAAGATATAAAAATAGCCAAACCTCCAAACAGATTAGATAACAATCCCAGAGTTTTTTCCTTACTTAGTTTTTCAGCATATATAGAATTCATAAACTTGATCTCTACAGGATATGCCGGGTTTATTTCTTTAGTGATGCTTGTAATTGTCTCTATGTTTTGTTGCAGGTTATTGTTCTCATTTAAGCGCATGGTAATTGCCCCTGTACCACCTTTATTAAAATAAACGATCATCGGATTATTTGATTGGTATGGCGAGTCCCATACATAATCATCAAAAACGCCAATGATGGTGCAGTTGCTATCAAACATTTTAACAATTTCGCCAACTGGTTTTTTTAATCCCATTACTTTAACCGCAGAGGCACTAACCAAAATCGCGGAAGAATCAGAAGCGTATTTCTTATTAAAATCGCGACCACTGATCAGTTTAATTCCATTAGTACTAATATAATCGTAAGTAGTTCCAACTCTGTTAAACAACACTTTATTTTCAGGATTTGGCATCCCCCGCCATTCTATTCCGGTAAAATTAGACCCGTGATGTGATAAGTTAACCGATGACTGATACATGTTTGTAACGGCACCAGATTTTAACAATCTTGTTTTAAGCAACTCAAATTTCTCATTCAATTGCCCATCTTGCGGCATTTCAACCAGTGCATTTACATCAAACCCAACTGGTTTATTCTTTATGAACTGAATCTGCTTATAAATAACCAGCGTTGAGATGATCAGGATAATTGTGAAACAAAACTGTCCAATTACCAACAGCTTTCTTAAGCTTAGCGAAAAGAAGCTTCTGCCCTCTACATTTCTTTTGAGCGATTGTGTAGGGTTAAAAGACGACAAATAAAATGCAGGATAACTACCGGCAATTAGCCCGGTAAGTAAAATAACAGACAAAAGCCCTAACCAGATGTAAGAATTAAAATAAGGGATGCTCATTTTAATATTCAGCAGGTTATTGAATATTGGCATAAACGCTTCTATTAATGCAATAGCAATGATTACACTAATTAATGTAAGCACCATTGATTCGGCCAGAAACTGCATAATTAAGGACCTCCTGTTTGCCCCTATCGTTTTCTTTATACCAACTTCTTTTGCACGTTTTTCGGACTTTGCCGTTGCCATGTTCATGAAGTTAATACAGGCAATTAAGAGTATACCTATAGCCAAAGCTGTAAAAAGCCAGATCTGTTCAATGTCTCCGCCTACACTTTTACCCTCTTCAAACTTTCCGTACAGGTGCATTTTACTTAATGGGAAAAGGAAGTTGGGTTGAGAAACCTCTCTGTTGTTTCTTTTAATGGCCTCATAAATTTTCTTATTAACCAAATCAAGATTTGCATCTGGCCTTAGGGTAACCAATGTTACAAAGCTGAAATTGCTCCAGTTTAAATCTCTGGCGCCCTCATCTAGTATTTCGTACAGAGACCAGGGCATTAAATAATCGAATCTATTTGAGCTGTTCTCTGGAAGATCTTTTATAACTGCTGTAACGGTCAAATTCTCTTTCTCCTGATATTTGACCGTTTTATTTAATACGTCAGTTGATCCGAATAAAGTTTTAGCGGTGCTTTCTGTAAGTATTACTGATCTGGGGTCTTTTAAAGCTGTCTTAGGATCACCATGGATGAACTTATAATCATACATCTTTAAAATGTCTGGTTCGGCAAATTTAGACTTCTTTTTAAAGCCGTTAATTCCATTTGCAATTAATCCGGTGTTACCATAGTCCATCCGGCTTATGTATTTTACCTCAGGAATTTCCCGTTTAATTACTGGAGCAAAAGCTGTTGTTGCCCCATTAAAGGTTACAAAGACCTTTCCTTTGTCATCAAGAACGTTAGTCATCACTACATGTACATTTTTGGAATCTTTTGACTGTTTATCAAAGTTCAGCTCATACATTACATATAGCAACAGCATTAAACATGCTGCAAGGCCAATGGCTAAGCCCACAACATTTATTATGGAAGACACTTTGTTCTTCCAAATGCTTCGCAATATGATTTTAAAATTCAGTTTGAACATTTCGTCATGATTTCCTTTCTGGTTGCTAATCGTATGCCAAATTAAAAAAACCTCACACAAGCCTTATAATCAATAAATTAACATCTAAAAATAAGCACCACATGTTCATTATCGAACAGGCTTCGTACAATAACGAACAATATTCAATTATTCATATTTCAAGGCATCTACGGGATTAGATTTAGCCACCTTAACGGATTGTATGCTCACTGTTAAAATTGCAATCAGAAATGATAGTCCAACGGCAATAGCAAATGGCAATACAGATATGGCCACCCTAAAACTATAAGCAGACAACCAGTGACTTATAATGATATAGGCAAGTGGAAAAGCTATGAGATTTGCAATAGCAACCAGCTTGATAAAGTCCTTATTTAATAGCGTAAGGATGTTTGCTGTACTGGCGCCTAAAACCTTACGAATGCTGATTTCTTTTTTACGCTGTTCGGCCATAAATAAGGCAAGACCTAATAAACCCAGGCAAGAAATAAATACTGCAAAGCCACCAAACCAGTTAGATAGGGTTCCTAGCAATTTCTCGTTTTGAAGTTTTGATTCGAAATCATCGTTAACAAATCTGTGGTCTACCGGAAAATCAGGGTTAAACTTCTTAATGATATTGTCTATAGTACTAACTGAAGAACTCAGATTCTGATCCGGATTTAGCCTTGCGATGATGTAATTATAATTGCTTGTTCGGTTATACATCACTAGTGGATTAACTTTTTGATAAGGAGATTCCATTACAAAATCTTTCATTACACCAACAATTGTTACCGGCGTATCATCCCATTTTATTATCGTGCCAACAGGTTGTTTTAGTCCCATTATTTTTACTGCGGTTTCGTTAACCAGAACATTTACAGTATCTACAAAGCGAGACGAAAATTCTCTGCCGGCAATAATTTTGGCACCGGTTGTTTCAGTAAAATCATAGCCCGTCCCTCTGTAATTAAATAAGATCAGTTCTTTTGGATTTTTACCTGGCCAGCTAAAATCAAAAGTTGCATCTCCAAACTGATTTAAACTATGACTAAAATAGGTAACTGAGGTTGCAGCACCTGATTTTAAAAGCTGATCTTTTACAAGATCCAGTTTTTCTTTTCCTTTTAGATTGCCTTGAACCGGTATTTCTATAAGGCCATTTCTATCGTAACCTATTGGCTTGTTCTTAATGAAATTTAACTGCTGATATATTACTCCGGTACAAACAATTAAGCATGCTGCAAATACAAACTGAAACACAACCAACACCCTTCTTACCGAAAGTGATGAGCCGCCAATGGCTGCAAAGCCCTTTAATACTTTTACAGGTTCAAATGAAGAAAGATAGAAGGCGGGGTAACTTCCGGCAATAAAACCGGTAATGATGGTTAAACCTAGCAGCGTACTCCAAAACTTCCAGTCTTGATAATTAATAACCAGTTGAATATTTAGAAGGTTATTAAAATATGGCAAGCTTATCTCTATCAAAGTAAAAGCAACCAGCATTCCTATAAGGGAAAGCACCATAGATTCCATAAGGAACTGCCCAATAAGTGATTTTCTTGAAGATCCAATAGCCTTACGTACACCAACTTCTCTTGATCTTTTCTCGGACCTTGCCGTAGACAGATTCATAAAATTAACACAGGCGATCAGAAGAATGCAAAAAGCCAGAACAATAAAAATTCTGATCTGATCTATTTTGCCACCGGTTGATTTTCCGTTTTCAAACTTATCATACAAATGCCATTTAGATAATGGATGCATTAATCCCTCATTTTCAGAATTCTTCCAGTTGCGTTTATAAATGCCTTTTATCTGACCACTAACATTATCCAGGTATTTATTATCCTTCAATTGCATTAAAGTAAGAAACGCATTGCTTCCCCATGTGGCATTTTTCACCCAGATATTTAATTTCTCATTCAATGACCAGGGCATCAGATAGTCAAACTGAATAGTTGAATTTTTAGGAACGTCTTCAATTACCGCTTCAACTTTTAATGGCTCACTGTTTTGAAATTTTACGGTCTTATTAATCGGGTCTTCATCACCAAATAAATTTCTTGCCATTGTTTGGGTCAGTATAACTGAATTTGTCTCCTGCAACACTTTCATTGGATTGCCTTTGATAAACTTATAATCCAGTATTTTAAGAAATGAGGGATCTGCAAAAATAGCAGCCTTTTTAAAGTTGTTTTGCTTATAGCTTAATAATTCATTCGTGGGGGTTGAAGAATGTGATGCGTAAGCTACGCCTTGAATTTTCTCGCTAATTTCCTTTGCCATTGGTGCCGGGGTAACACCGTAACTAACTATATCAGTACTGCTTACCGAATTAAGATACACTACATATGTTTTATCATAGTTCTTAAACTGCTTGTCGTAGCTCCATTCATACGCAACATACAGTAGCAGCACCATGCAACTGGCTAAACCAATTGCTAACCCGCCCACGTTAATTAATGTATACCCCTTGTTTTTCCAAAGGTTACGTAGTGCTATTTTTAAGTTTAATCTGAACATGACTTTAGCAGTTAAAAGTTATTCGTATTTCAAAGCATCAATAGGATTGGATTTAGCCACCTTAACGGATTGTACACTTACAGTTAGAATAGCTATAATAAGCGATAGCACCGCTGCTATTGCAAAAGGTAAAGCCGAAATACTCACTCTAAATTCATAAGCAGACAACCACTTGTTAATGACAATATAAGCAAGTGGAAAAGCAATGAGGTTAGCAATACTTACCAGTTTAACAAAGTCTTTATTTAGCAACGTTAAAATATTTGCAGTACTTGCACCCAGAACTTTACGGATGCTGATTTCTTTTTTGCGTTGTTCGGCAATGAATAATGCTAAACCTAATAAACCCAAACAAGAGATAAATATGGCAAAACCGCCAAACCAATTGGACAAAGTACCAAGGAGTTTTTCATTTTGAAACTTATATTCATAAGTATCAGCTACAAACCTCCTGTCTATAGGAAAATCAGGATTTAAAGCTTTAACAATTTCATCAATCCTATCAACGGAGGCACTTAAATTTTGTGAAGGATTTAATCTGATGATAATGTTACTAAACTCTTCAGCTCTATTGTAAATGATCATTGGCTTAGATGTTTGATAAGGCGATTCGGTCACAACATTTTTCATCACCCCAATAATGGTAACTTTAGCTCCCTCAAAATCGATCTTTGCCCCTATTGGTTGTTTTAATCCCATTACTTTTATTGCTGCCTCATTAACGATCACATTTAGTGAATCTGCCTTTCTTAAGAATTCCCTGCCGCTGACCATCTGTGCTCCAAGCGTTTTAGTAAAATCATAACCAGCACTGCGGTAATTGAACAGCACCTTATCATTTACATTTTTGCCAGGCCATCCAACACTGAATGTATTATTTCCCTCATCACCTAATGGCGTGCTGAAATAGGTTATGCTTGTGGCCGCACCAGATTTTACCAACTGATCTTTCAGAAGATCCAGTTTCTCGCTGTTAACGAAATTGCCCTGTGCGGGCATCTCTATTAATCCACCATTATTATAACCAATTGGTTTATTTTTAATGTAGTTTAACTGCTGATAGATCACTGCAGTACATATGATTAAACAGGTTGCAAAGCTGAACTGAAAAACGACCAATATTTTACGAACAGAAAGTGAAGAGCTTCCAATATTACTAGCTCCTTTTAACACCTTAACCGGCTCAAAAGAGGACAGATAAAAGGCCGGATAGCTTCCGGCAATAAAACCTGTTGTTAAAGTTAAGCTGAGTAACGCTACCCAAAACTTCCAGTCGTGATAATTTATAGCTAGTTGAATATTTAAAAGTCCATTAAAATAGGGCAAACTGACCTCTATTAAAACAAAGGAGATAACCATACCCATTATTGCAAGCAACATAGACTCCGTCATAAACTGGCCAATGAGCGATTTCCTGGACGAACCTATTGCTTTGCGTACGCCAACTTCTTTCCCTCTTTTCTCTGATCTGGCGGTAGAAAGATTCATAAAATTGACGCATGCAATTAAAAGAATGCAGAATGCAAGAATAAAAAAGATTTTGATCTGATCAATTTTGCCACCTACCGATTTTCCATTGTCAAAATCACTATATAAATGCCATTTTGCTAATGGATGAAGCAGTGCCTCACCCATAGCGTCCTTTGAATTCCGGGAATAAATCCCCTTCATTAGCCCATTCGCTTTTTCGAAAAAACTGTTGTCTTGTAATTGTACCAGTGTTAAACAGAAATTGCCGCCCCAACCTGCATTTTTCACCCATGGGTTTTGATCGGCATACAGCGCCCATGGCATTAAAAAATCGAATCTGATGCTATTATTTGCTGGAATATCTTCAATAACAGCTTCTACTTTTAGTATGTATTTGTTGTTAAATTTTACGCTTCTATTAATTGGATCTTCGTCGCCAAATAGATTCTTTGCCATAGTTTCTGTAAGGACCACCGAATTGACCTCTCTTAACACCTTATCAGGATTCCCCTTTATAAATTTATAATCTAATATTTTTAGGAAAGAAGGCTCACTGTAAACTGCACTTTTTTTGAACTTCTTTTCCCCATTACTAATTAATTGATCATTAGGATATGTAGAATGCGAAGCATAAGCAACTCCAGGTATTTTTTCTTTCACCTCATTGGCCATAAGACCTGGTGTCCACGCCCAGCTAAATACCTGCGTATTTGCTTTGGAATTATTATATACCACATAGGTTTTATCATAGTTCTTAAACTGCTTGTCGTAACTCCACTCGTAAGCAATGTAAATCAGCAATACCATACAACTTGCCAAACCAATTGCCAGGCCACCCACATTAATCAATGTGTAAACTTTGTTTTTCCAAAGGTTTCTTAATGCGATTTTGAGATTGAGTTTAAACATTTTGATCGAGTTTAGGTTATTCGTACTTCAAGGCATCAATTGGGTTTGCTTTTGCCACTTTTACCGACTGTGCACTTACAGTTAGAACGGCTATAATAAGTGATAGAATTGCTGCTATTGCAAAAGGTAAAGGGGAAATAGACACTTTAAATTCATATCCAGACAGCCACTTATTAATAATGATATAGGCTAGCGGAAACGCAATTACATTGGCTATGGCCACCAACTTTATAAAATCTTTATTTAAGAGTGTAAGAATATTAAGATTACTGGCACCTAAAACTTTACGGATGCTGATTTCTTTTTTACGCTGTTCTGCCATATAAAGAGCCAACCCTAATAAGCCCAGGCAAGAAATAAACACGGCAAAACCACCAAACCAATTGGATAAAGTGCCTAGTAATTTCTCATTGGCAAACTTACCTTCAAAAGAATCATCTACAAATGTTCTGTCTACAGGGTATTCAGGGTTAAGTTTCTTTACGATATTATCTATAGTGGCCACCGAGGTACTAACATTTTGATCCGGATTTAAACGCACTATAATATATCTTGCCGGATTATCATTCATGGCAATCAAAACAGGGTTTGCCTTTTGATATGGAGATTCCATCACATAATCCTTAAGCACTCCAATAATAGTTATGTCAGTATTTCCCCATTTTATCTTACTGCCAACAGGCTTAGTCATCCCCATAATTTTAGCAAGAGCCTCATTAATCAAAACATTTGTTGAGTCGGCAAACTGAGGGCTAAAATCTCGGCCATCAACCAGCTCCATACCTGTTGTTTTAACCAGGTCATAGTTTGTAAACCTAAAATTTATCAGGATCTTATCATTTAGATTTTTACCTGGCCACCTTACATCATATCCATTATTGCCACCAGCTGTTAGCCTTTGCGAGAAACTAGTTACTGATGTTACGGCACCCGATTTCAGCAATTGGTCTTTAAGTATTTCTCTTTTAGCCGGAGTTTTCAAATTCCCCTGTATAGGAATTTCTATCAGGTTATTTTTATTGTATCCAATTGGCTTATTTTTAATGTAATTCAATTGTTGATAGATAACGATGGTGCAAACAATTAAACAGGCTGCAAATACAAACTGGAAAACCACCAATCCCTTGCGAACAGACAATGAAGAACTTCCTGATAAGGTAAATCCCTTAAGCACTTTAATTGGGGCAAAAGATGAAAGATAAAATGCTGGATAACTGCCCGACAGCAAACCGGTTAAAACTGTTAAACCGAATAGCGTACCCCAAAATTGCCAATTGCTGTAATCAATTGACAATTGAATACCTATTATGCTGTTAAAATAAGGCAAACTAATCTCTATCAATACAAAGGCTATAAGCATACTCATTAAGGCCATAAGCATTGATTCCATCATAAATTGCCCTACCAGGGCCTTCCTGCTCGAACCAATGGCTTTACGTACCCCAACCTCTTTAGCTCTTTTCTCAGAGCGGGCAGTAGATAGATTCATAAAGTTTACACAGGCAATTAGGAGGATGCAAAAGGCAAGTAAAAAGAAGATTTTCAGCTGGTCAATTTTACCGCCAACAGGCAAGCCATTTTCAAATGTGCTATACAAATGCCATTTAGATAGTGGGTATAAAAAAAGCTCACCATTGCTGGTTTTATCATGAGATTTGATCATTCTATGAAACTGTTTATTGGCATTGTCGAAGAAAGAATTGTCTTTAAACTGAACAAACGTTAAACAAAAATTAGTACCCCAGGATGCATCTTTTGTCCACTGATTTAGTTTTTCGTACAATGCCCATGGCATCAGAAATTCATATTGAATGCTGCTGTTCTTTGGCACATCAGCAACAACCCCTTCTACTTTTAACTCTTCACTATTATCAATCCTCAGAGTCTTATTCAAAGGATCCTCATCTCCAAAAAGATTTTTTGCAAGTGTTTCTGTAAGCACTATGGAATTAGGATTTTTCAAAAATTCTGAAGGGTTTCCTTTAAGCACCTTCAGATCGAATATCTTGGTGAAGTCTGCATCTACAAAGACACTTCCTTTTTTAAAGCTGTTTTGTTTATAAGTGATTAACCTATCAGTTGGATAATCTAACCTTGCAATCTTTTCTATCCCAGGAACCGTTTGTTTTGCCTCGACAGCTAATACTCCGGGAGTAGCCGCAAAACTGAAAGTTTCTGTAGGCGTTTTCTGATTGTTATAAACAACATAGGTTTTGTCGAAATCAGTGAATTGCTTATCATAGCTCCATTCATAGGCAACATACAGCAATAAGATCATACAACTGGCCAACCCAATACCCAGGCCACCAATATTTATAAGTGTAAACCCCTTATTTTTCCAAAGGTTGCGTAATGCAATTTTTAAATTCAGTTTAAACATTATGATTGAGTTTAAGGTTATTCGTATTTTAATGCATCAACAGGATTAGCTTTTGCAGCTTTATAAGCCTGAAAACTTACTGTTAAAAAGGCGACTGCACTTGTACCAAATATTGCGGCTACTATAATCCACCAGGAAATTACAGTGCGGAACTCAAAATGCCCCAGCCATTTATTCATCAAATAATAGGCAACGGGTACGCCAATTATAATTGCTACCAAAATCATTTTCATAAACGATACAGATAGCAGCTGCATGATACTGGCTACCGAGGCACCCAGAACTTTACGTACACCAAACTCTTTAGTACGCTGCTCTGCGCTGTAAGCAGCCAAACCAAATAACCCTAAGCAGGATATAAATATGGCCAATCCACCAAACAAGTTTGATAAAATACCGAGAACCTTCTCTCCCTGTAGCTTTTTGGCATACAGATCGTTAACAAACTTCAAATCAACCGGATAAGCTGGATTTATTTGTTTGGTTATCTGCGTTATCAACTCAACATTTTTGGTTAAACTATTATCTGGGTTAAGACGCATGGTGATCTGACCACCCCATCCCTGACTAAAAGCAACTACCATTGGTCGGTCGGTATAATATGGAGAGCCCCAAATGAAATCCTTGAATACCCCAACTACAGTAAAATCATTACCATGATATTTTACTGGTGTACCAATTGGATTTTTAAGTCCCATCAGTTTCACTGCAGTGCTGCTCAACATTAGCGCTGCAGTATCTGAAGCAAATGATTTAGAAAAATCACGTCCCGAAACCAGTTGTATTCCATTTGTTTTGGTAAAGTCATAGGTAGTAGCAATTTGATTAAAAATTACATCCTTATCTGCCTTGGTCATTCCAGGCCATTCAAAATTCCAAAAACTAGAACCACTGTTAGATAAACTTCCCGATGACTGGCATAAAGCTGTAACTGCACCTGATTTTAATAGCTCTGTTTTAAAAAGATCAAACTTCCCTCCAAGCTCACCTTCCTGGGGCATCTCGGCCAAAAGGTTAAGGTCATAACCTACCGGTCTGTCTTTGATAAATTGGACCTGTTTATAAATAACCAGGGTAGCAATAATGAGTATAATAGCAAAACTAAACTGACCAATAACCAGTACCTGCCTCAAACTAACAGGGATAACTTTTGTTCTTGCAATTTTTCTTTTTAGGGTTTGTATAGGATTAAAGGATGAAAGATATAATGCAGGATAACTCCCAGACAACAATCCTGTTAATAGAATTATAGTTGTAATACCAACCCAATAGCCGGCACTGTAATAATCAATACTAAGTTTTATATTAAGCAGGTTATTAAATGTTGGGAGTAAGATTTCGACCAATACAATGGCCACCAATACACTAATAACAGTTAGTAAAATCGATTCTGTTAGGAATTGAGAAATTAAGGAAGCCCTGCTTGCTCCTATTGTTTTTTTAATGCCAACTTCTTTTGCCCTTCTTTCAGATTTGGCTGTTGCCATATTCATAAAATTAATACAGGCAATAAACAGAATGCCTAATGCTAAGGCAACAAATAAATAGATGCGTTCAATATCCCCACCCACACTTTTCCCATTCTCAAATTTGCCGAACAAATGTCTATCGGATAACTTAAATATAAAGGATTCATCTGTTGAATAACTACTGTTCTTTTTTATAATTCCTTTCATCTTTGAATTTATCAAAGGAATGTTTGCCTGCTCATTTACCCGAACTACGGTTTGCCAGTTGTAATTGCCCCAATCGGGCCTTTTTACCCAATCAGATAGTGCTTCAAATAAAGACCATGGCATCAGAAAATCGAATGTATTTGTGCTATTGCCAGGCAAGTCCTTAATAATACCTGTAACTGTTAAATCTGCCTCGTTGTTATAACGTACTGATTTGTTAAGTGCATCACCATCTTTAAATAACAACTTTGCCATTCCTTCGGTTAAAACCACCGATTTAGGTGTATTTAAAGCAGTAAGCGGATTGCCTGCTATAAACTCATAATTAAATATTTTAAGAATATCCGGATCAGCATATTTAGATTCTTTTTTAAAACTATTTTCACCATTAGCTATTAACTGTTGACCATTATTACTGATACGACTAATCGCCTCAACATCTGGAATTTCTTGTTTTATAACCTGGGCTATTGCATTGCTTGTTAGATCAACAGTTCCCTTAATGTTACCTTTAGCATCTACAAAATTGGTCATTACCTGATAAACATTTTCCGAGCGCTTAAATTGCTTATCAAAACTCCATTCATAGGATACATATAGCAGCAACAAAAGGCATGATGCAAGTCCTATTGCTAAACCAATAACATTAATTATTGATGAAGTTTTATGGTTCCACAGGTTTCTTAAAGCTATTTTTAAATTGAGTCTGAACATTGTATGTTATTTTAGGTTATTCATATTTTAATGCATCGGCAGGATTTGTTTTCACCGCCTTTCGGGCCTGAATACTCACCGTAAGCACGGTAAGAACCGTGGAAAATAATGCTGCAATAACGAAAGGAAAAAGAGGGATGTCTATTCTATAAGCAAAGGTTTCTAACCATTTCTTTGCCAATACATAAGCAAGGGGCCAGGCAATAAGATTAGCAATCAATACTATTCCAATGAAAAAGGTATTTAGCATTTTAAACATCTGAAAATCTGTAGCTCCAAGTATTTTCCTGATAGATATTTCTTTAATTCTATTGTTGGTTGTAAATGCAGAAAATGCAAAGAGCCCCAACACTGCAATAAATATGGTTAGCATTGCTGCAAAGAAAAATACCGACTGAAGCTGTTCCTGTTTTTTAAACAGCTTACCATACAACTCATCCAAAAATTCATACCTGAAATCTTCGCCATCAAGTGTATTAATATCAGACCATTGCGACTTAAGTGCTGCAAGCGCTGAAGTCATACTACTTTGGTCAATATTTACCATTATCTTTATTTTCTTTTCATTGCATGGATTCTTTATCGCATATATTGTTGGCGCTACAGTCGCTTCAAAACCCTGAGCTTTAAAGTCCTTTACCACACCAACTATTTTATAATCCATATTGCAACCTCTAATTACCTTACCTACAGGATTAGTTACTCCGTAACGTGCCACTGCAGTCTCATTCAAAATTGCCGAAACGGCTGTATCAGCAATAAAATCTCTGGAAAAAAAGCGCCCGCTTTTTAACTTAATACCCAGCGTTTCAAAGTAATCAAAGTTCACATCCAGAAAGTCCATTGATAATTCCTTACTTTCTAATTTGTAATTATTAGTGCCGGGCTTAGATCCATCTGGTATGTCTGAAGCTACAGTTACGTTGTTCACTCCAGGTATTTTCATTATTTTGTTTCTTGCACTTTCAAAATCTTTAGGCTTATTGTAAAACTGGATATTTTTAATAAAAACCACTTGTGATGGTTTAAACCCTTTATCCTCAGCCTGCATATATTTTAGCTGATTGTTTACAATCAGTAAACCTGCAATAAAGATGATAGCGATTACAAACTGACCTGCCAAAAGAGAATTCCGCAACCAAAGTGTTTTGTAACTGGTTTGCATATTGCCCTTTAAAACTGATGCTGGTTTATAACCGGAAAGTACCAGTGCCGGATAAATACCGGAGATAACTGTAACTCCTAATAGGATTAATATAAGTTGACCAAAAAGAGCCGTATTTCCATGCCATATAGACAATGGGATACCAAATAAATTATTAAACAAAGGAAGCATCATTTCGGCCAGAATAAGCCCTAATATTAAGGCTAGCAAACATTGCATAAATATCTCTGCAAGGAACTGGAACGTCAGGTTAAAGCGATAAGCCCCCAGTACCTTTTTCACCCCAACTTCCTTTGCCCGTTTGGTAGCCTGAGCAATGGTAAGATTTGTAAAGTTGATACAGGCAATAATGATAATCAGGGTACCTAAGCCAAACAATGCAACTACAATCTTATAATTAGTATCGTTGCCTGCCATTGGCCTTAAGTGCAGGTTCTTTAATGGATCCAGAAAAATAACAGAACGTCCTGCAATTCTTCGGTCATTTGCAGTCATACCGCCTTTAATAAGCTCAGTCTTGTACAGCTGATCTATTTTTTGCTGGAGTGCCTCGATATTTGCTCCATCTTTAACCTGTATAAAGGTTCTAAAATTATTTGTACCGTAATCCTTATTATCTAAACCTATATCCTTTGAGAGCGATACAATATCAAACTTTATATTAGAATGCTCATCTGTCCTTTCAATTGTGCCAAATAATTTAACGGGCTGTGCATCTTTTTTTGGCCCGAGGCCAACCATTGTGGGAAATACTACTTTCTTGTCTGAAAACAGCTCTTTAATAAATAATTTAGGGACATACATCTGAAATCCCGGGTCTTTTTCATCAACTGACTTTGCATCCGGCCAAATATTAAGCATTCTAGCAACTTTAAAATCCATCAACAAAGCTTTGTTTGAATAAACCCTGCCTTTTTCTGTATTGATTGGAAATTCAAACCAAGTAGGAGTCATTTTACCCGCTACCTCTACTTCCGGAAAATTATCCTTAATTAATTTGGCCAGCGGTGCAGGTGTATATTCCGTTTTAAAATCCGGCAAGCTTCTCCCTACCTGATAAATTCTGTCGTAATTCGGCACATCTTTATCATAGCTGGTTTCGTAAGTAACATACAGGATTACTAATATAAAAGCCGCCAAAGCAATGGCAAGTCCACCAATATTAATTGCTGTATAAGCCTTGTTTTTCCAAAGGTTGCGTAGGGCTATTTTGAGGTTCAGTTTAAACATGCTGATTATTCGTATTTAAGTGCGTCAATAGTATTTGCAACTGCAGCCTTATATGATCTTAAACTCACAGTAATTAGGGTAATGAGCATCGAGATACCCATAGCCAATACAAAAGGCCATATCGTTAAATCCATACGGTAGGCAAAACCAGACAGCCATTTATTGACAAATAAATAAGCCAGTGGCCAGGCAATTAGATTTGCAATGAAAACCATAATCAAAAAAGAGCCGTTCAACATTTTCACTAATTCTATGGTTGAAGCACCTAATACTTTTCTGATTGCTACTTCGCGAGTTCTTTGCGTAGCTACGAAGGAAATTAAGCCGAACAAACCGATAAATGAGATGAAAATAATTACGCCGGCAAAAACTTTAAACAATGCACCGGTTATTTGTTCGCTCTCATAATAACCGTTTATTCTGTCGTTAACAAAATTTGCCTGATAAATACCGTTTGGAAAAGTGCTGTTCCAAATTCTTTCTACCTGTTTCATTGCAGGCATAATTTGTTTAGCATCTATTTTAATAGCGACATTCCAGTATTCTTGTTTCCCAGGAAAAATTGCAATTCCTGAAATACTTTCTTTTAATGATTTATCATTATAATCTTTAATTACGCCGGTAATTGGTAAGATGTTGCCACTTGCATCTATAACTTTCCCTATCACATCCTGAGGATTTGTGACATTAATTTTTTTCAGAAACGTTTCATTCACCACACATCCATTAGCCGTATCGCTTTTCAGAAAAATCTTACCTGCAATTAACTTAAGGTCAAAAAGCTCGAAATAATTTTCATCTGCTCTTACAGTTCTTAATTCAAAATCTTTATTTTTTATGCCGTTATAAGTGAAATCGGTCGAATTTACATCGTTTGATAATGGGGCTGTCTGGCAAAAACTAAGGGACTCAATCCCAGGAACCTGCAATATCTGTTCTCTAAACGTATTATATTTAGTCTTGCTTGTGCTATCGGTCAAAATGCCAACCATTGCAACTGCGTTCGGGTCAAAGCCTAAAGATTTCTTTTGCACATATTCCATTTGCCTGATGATTACCAATGTTCCGATAATCAAAACCACAGTTATTGAAAATTGAACCACAACCAAAAATTTACGAAGGCTTAAACTGCCACCATTTAAAGAAATTTTATTTTTTATGGCCAACACAGGGTTTAATCTGGAAATGATAAGTGCAGGATAAAAGCCAGCAAGAAAACCTACAAAAACAACCAAAAGCACCATGAATACTAAAATGCTCATGTGGCTGAAGAGACTAAATTCAATTTGTCCTTTAAAAAGATTTTGCATTGGCGGTATTGCCAGTTCGGCAATAACACAGGCAATTAACAGTGCGATTAAGCTTTGAGCAAAAGTTTCGGTTAAAAACTGTGCGATAAGTTGTTTCCGCTTGCTACCCATAACCTTGCGAACACCAATTTCTTTTGAGCGATTTACAGATTGAGCAGTGCTTAAATTTATAAAATTGATGCATGCTGTTAGAATAAGGAACAGGCCTATTATTGCTAACCCATAGATTTCGCTTTTACCAATTGTCGATTCAAGGAAATTATCGTATTGTGTACTAAAGTGAATATCTCTTAATGCCTGAAGTTGATTGTTTTGATTACCAGCAATTTTCTGAATCGGATAATACTTTTTATTAAACTTATCTAAAGGCACCTGCATATCAGCAAGGGCCACTCCATCTTTTAAAAGAACATAGCTTGATGAGCTCGAATTAACAGAATCCCAGTTCGTGATATTCCGGCCATAGTATGTCTGATAACTGATAACGATCCCAAGCGGAAAACTGCTATTTTGAGGCATGTCCTGTATTACGCCTGTTACCTCAAGGTTTGTTTTGGCACCTAATGTAATGGTTTTGCCAATAGCATGTTCTGCTGTCCCGAAAAACTTATTTGCAAATGCTTCGGATAAAACAACGGTATTAGGCTTAGATAGTGCTTGCTGAGGATTGCCATATTGCCATCTGATATCATTAAAAACTTCAAAAAAATCAGGGTCGGCATAATATACCGCTTCCTGTGTTTTAATGATCTCTCTTCCTGTCTGGTCTTTCACATGCAAAATACCACCACGTTTTACTATCGAGCCAACCTTTTCAAATCCTGCAATTTCATTTCGTGCCGCGGCTGCAAAAGGAACAGGAACTCCTGCAGAGTAATCATCAAAGGCATTGTACTTCCAATTGGTTACTACTCTGAAAATCCTTTCTTCATTTTTATATCCCTCATCAAAACTCAGCTGAAAACGGATGAACATAAAAATAAGGATACAGCTGGCCATTCCAATTGAAAGACCAAGCACGTTTATAAAGGTATATCCCTTGTTTTTCCAGAGGTTCCGCAGTGCTATTTTAAGATTCAGTTTAAACATAGTAACCTAGTTGTTAAGGGAATTAGATCAATTCCTCTGTACGCCCCTTATTAATTTTTTCAGAAATAACATGTCCATCCTTTAGGTTGATGATCCTGTTAGAGAAACTGGCATCATGTGAAGAGTGCGTTACCATTACAATGGTAGTTCCTGTTTCGTTCAGCTCACACAATAACTCCATCACTTCATTACCATGTGAACTGTCCAAATTACCGGTAGGCTCATCGGCAAGTACCAGTTTAGGTTTGGTTACCAAAGCTCTGGCAACAGCAACACGCTGTTGCTGTCCTCCAGAGAGTTGTTGTGGGAAGTGTCCGCTTCGGTTTACAATATTCATCCGTTCTATAATCTCATTTACAAGACGCTTGCGTTCGCCCGCGGCAACTTTGTTATAGATCAGCGGCAGTTCAATGTTTTCAAAAACTGTCAGTTCATCAATCAGGTTAAAGTTCTGGAATACGAATCCCATATTACGTTTTCTAAAGTTAGAACGCTCTCTATCGTTCAGTTTCAGAAGCTCAGTATCAATAAATTTATAACTACCACTTTCAGGTTTATCCAGCAAACCCATTACATTTAATAAGGTAGACTTGCCGCAACCGGAAGGCCCCATTATAGAAACAAACTCTCCTTCTTTTACATGAAGATTAATACCATTTAAGGCAGTTGTTTCTATTTCTTCAGTTTTGTAAACTTTTTCCAGATTCTCAATTTTTATCATGGTTATATTTTTATGGTGTTAATCTATTTTATATATGCTATTTTTTTATTTTAGTAATAGGAAAGTTTCTCTGCTCCTCGCACAGATACAGAGAAGTCCTTTCCTATCTAACTAAACTAAAACTAAACTAATTTCTATTTACTAACTTCAATTATATCATACTGATTGAACTGATCATAAGATGAAGTAATTACTTCCTCATTCTTTTGTAAACCTTCCAGTACTTCATAATACAGATGGTTTTTACGTCCAATCTTTATATTTCTTTTTGTTGCTTTCCCGTCTTTAAGTACAAACGCCCATGACCCGCCAGTGCTTTGAAAAAACTGTCCCTGTGCCAGAAGTAACGATTTACTGTTATCAGACAAGGTTAGTTTTACCTGCAACGATAAACCTCTTCTTAAGCCATCCGGCGATGCACCATCAAATGTCAATTCTATTTGGAACTGACCGGCAGTTACCTCAGGGATTACCTTTTTAACCGTTAAACGGTAGGTTTTACCGTTAAATTCACAGTTTGCCGACTGGCCTTCTTTTACCCTGTTAATGTAATATTCATCAACACCAGCCTGTAATTTATAACCTTGTAACACATCAATTTTACCAAGCATTTCATTAGCATTATATGATTTACCTGTTACCGGATCATATGATGATAAGCGGCCTGCAACGGGAGCTTTAATGGTCATATTTTCAATATTCTGTCTAATGGTTTCTAAACTTTCGTTCATTCTGCTTATAGAGAAATCTATTTGTTGCAATTGCATCGTACGACTCTGGTTTTCTTGCTTTACAGCTTCTCTCAGGATTTTCTTACGACCTTGATAATATTCATAGTCCTGACTTGATATGTTAAACTCCTGCAAAGTGATTACCTTTTTTGAATACAATACACTGTCAATTTTATATTTACGTGTTGCCGTTCTTAAACTATTCTCGATATCCATCATATCCTGGCTCATCACCCTTTGGTTTTGTTCAAGATCTAACCTAAGCTTACGCAGCTGATTGATCTGTTCAATTATACTGGTCTCACTAGAGGTATAACTAGATAAAGCATTGGGATTTGTAATTCTTAAAAGAGGTGTTCCTTTTACTACGCTGGCTCCATTTTCGGTAAAGATCTCTGCAACAGTACCACCTTCAGGAGAACTGACAATTACAGAAGTTAACGGAACAACACTGGTATTTAATAAAACTACATCTTCAAAATCTCCATAAAGTACTTTATTGATGGTGATTTTATCCGGATCGGCATTGTAAACTTTGTTTAATGACAAACTGTACCCATATGCAACAAGACCCACAAAGATCACTCCTCCTACCAGCATAAGGATGGTTTTCTTATTGAATCTTTTTTTCTCTATTTTCTTATCCATTTTATTTTCTACGCTTAACACTTACCGCTAAGCCAAGTATATGCCAACTGCTCAAATAACTTTTAGACACCTGTAAATCAACCGATTAAATATAACACAAAACAAAACATGTTCAAAATCGGACACTCGATGTACATCATCGAACACTTTTAGTATTTTTGGTTAACAAATTTTTTATTACAATGATAGATGCAACCGTTTTAGTCATTGATGATGATGATGATATCCTTTTAAGTGCAAGATTATTTTTAAAGCAGCATTTTAGTCAGGTAATCACTTGTAAATCACCAAAAGAGATTAATGTATTACTAAGCCGTAATGAAGTAGATATCATTCTGCTTGATATGAATTACCAAAAGGGAGCAAGTGATGGACGAGAAGGGATTTACTGGCTGGAACATATTCTTTCCATAGATAAAGACTATGTAGTAATATTAATGACAGCTTACGGCAATGTTGAACTTGCAGTGCAGGCAATTAAAAAAGGCGCTACAGACTTCATATTAAAGCCATGGGAGAATGAAAAACTATTTGCCACACTGTCTGCCGCTTCACGATTAAGGCAGTCTAACAAAAAAGTAAAAAAGCTCGAAAGAATTCATTCTTCTTTGCAAAAGGACATCAACAGGCAGTTTGAAAACATTGTAGGAAACTCAGAACCTATAAAGCATTTACAAAACACGCTTATAAAAGTAGCACCAACCGATGCCAATGTATTGATTCTGGGAGAGAATGGTACCGGCAAGCAAGTGTTTGCTTATGAATTACACAAACTCTCGCACAGAAAGAACCAGATATTTATGCATGTAGATCTTGGTTCTTTGAATGAAAACCTGTTCGAAAGTGAATTATTTGGCTATGCTAAAGGTGCCTTTACTGATGCAAAAGACGATAAGCCGGGAAGATTTGAAATGGCCGAAGGTGGAACAATATTTCTGGATGAGATTGGCAACCTATCCATGCCGTTACAGGCAAAGCTCCTAAGTGTAATTCAGAACCGTACGGTTAACCGTTTGGGCGAAAGCAAAGAGCGTAAGATCAATGTACGCCTGATCACAGCAACCAATATGCCGCTTAATGAAATGGTCTCCAAAGGTACATTCCGTCAGGATTTACTTTTCAGAATAAATACAGTTGAGCTGCTTTTACCAGGATTAGCACAACGTGGAGATGATATCCTACTTCTAGCAGGCCATTTCTTAAATACTTTTAGTACCAAATACCATAAAAGCATTCTGGATTTCGAACCTAAGGCCGAAGCTATGTTATTAAGTTACCACTGGCCGGGAAATGTTCGTGAGTTGCAGCATGTAGTTGAGCGAGCTGTAATCATGTCAGATAGCCTTAAGATCGGGGTAAACGACCTGCAACTCAGTCCACAGAAATTTGGCAGTAGCACACCCATCCAATCTGATATGGGCTTGGAGGAAATGGAAAAACTAATGGTGCAAAAGGCAATAGATAAGCACAAAGGAAACATATCAAGAGCCGCAGCAGATCTTGGATTAACACGTGCAGCACTTTACAGGCGTATAGAAAAATTCGATTTATAATGTTTTACAACCGTTTTACCTTCCGTTTAATAAGTCGCCTGCTGGTCATCAATGCACTGGCTGTTCTGTTGTTTTTTCTCATCAAAAAAACGGAGCTATGGTTTACCATAATAGGTTTAAGCATCATATTGATTGGTACAATGCTAAGCCTCTACTATTACATTAACCAGATCAGGGACGACATCAATAGATTTATTCTGGCAGTAAAAACGCGCGACAATACTTTAAACTTCAAAAATAAAGCAACCAGAGGTAGTTTTCCGGAATTGTATGAATCATTTAACGATATTATACAGGTCCAAAAGGATATACAGCTTGAAAAGGATTCTATGTTTCAGCTTATAAAAACAATTCTGGAACAGGTTCCTGTAGGTGTGATTGTAATAAAAGACGAAAGAGAAGATACAAAACATGAAGAAATTGTATTCTTTAATCAGGCTGCTGCCCAATTATTAAATGTACCTGCATATAAATACTGGCATAGGCTAGGACAACATATTCCCCAATTTGCTACCGAGATAGAATCTATTGGCAAAGGAGGTAAACGGTTTATGGAGCTTAAAATACAAGATAAACTAATCCAGCTATCTACAGAAGTAATCCCACTAAACCTTTACAATACAGACTATACAATCATATCCTTCCAAAACATTAAGGACGAGATTGAGCAAAAAGAATCAGAAGCATGGAACAGGCTCATTGGGGTTATCTCACATGAAATATTGAATTCCATTACCCCTATCAGTTCCCTTTCTAACACGGTAGACGGTATGATTGCCGATAAGCAGAGTTTAAATTTTGAAGAACTTGAAGACTTAAAACCTGCAATAAAAACCATAAGAAGAAGATCGGAAGGTTTGCTGGACTTTGTAAAAGATTACCGTTTAATAGCCGAGCTACCAACACCAGACTTACATTACCATACCATTGGCGAGATTTTGCAGCATATTAAAGTGCTAATGCAGCCCTTTGCCAGCGGCCGAAACATCATACTAAAAGTAGAGCAAACATCCTCAAAAATCAGTATAAACATAGACTTAAAACTGGTAGAGCAAGCATTGATCAACCTGGTTACCAATAGCATATATGCACTTGAGGGCACAACAGAGCATCCTGTTATCGAGATTAACTACAGGTTAGATCAGAACAAGCTATATTTTGAGGTTAGTGATAATGGTAAGGGCATTGAACCTGAGCTATTAGAAAAGATCTTCGTACCATTCTTTACCACCAGAAAAAATGGTTCGGGTATTGGCTTAACCATTACCCGAAACATTATGAAAATGCACCAGGGAAGTTTGGAAGTAGCATCAGTTCCTTTCGAAAAAACTACTTTTTCTCTGGTGTTTAAATATCAATAATTAAATGACTGTACCATCTGGTATAATAGCACCCTTTTTCACTACTACAATACCATCCTTAACGGTATAAAGCGCATGATCGCCATCAGGTAAATGTGCACCCCCAATAATCGTCACATTGTCGCCTATTCTGCTGTTTTTGTCAATTATTGCGTTTACAATTTTACAGTTGTCGCCAATACCTATCAGTGGCTTAGTGCCTTTTTCCTTCTCTATTTCAATCAGGGTCTGGTACTTATCGCTACCCATTATGTAACAGCTTTCTATATGAGTACCCACTCCAATTCTTGAGCGGATACCAATAACAGCATGTTTTATACATTTAGCCTGTAAAATACAGCCTTCGGCAATAATGGTTTTATCTAAAGTTGTTCCTAATATCTTTGATGGTGGCAACATACGGGCACGCGTAAAAATACTATGGCTGCTATCAAATAAGTTGAATTTAGGAATATCATCAGTTAAGCCAAGATTAGCCTCAAAAAACGAAGATATATTACCTATATCAGTCCAGTAACCATCGTATTGATAGCTTAACACATCATATTCAGTAAGCATTCTTGGAATAATCTCTTTTCCGAAATCTTTCTCATCTTCATTCTCTGCAAAAATCTTGATTAAAAGATCCTTATTAAAGATATAGATACCCATAGAAGCCAGATAATCCCGACCCTCTGCATGCATCTCCGGGCCAGTATCTGAAATCCAGTCGCCCAGATTAGTTTTAGGTTTTTCAATAAATGAAGTGATGATATTCTGTTCATTTGCCTTAAGAATCCCGAAATCAGGAGCGTCTTTAGCATTTACAGGTATGGTTGCAAGTGTAACCTGTACCCCACTATCAATATGTGCCTGCACCATCTCTTTAAAGTCCATCTGATACAACTGATCTCCTGATAAGATCAGTACATATTCAAAGTCATGGTTCAACAAGTGATGCATCGTTTGTCTTACCGCATCGGCAGTTCCCTGAAACCAAGTCGGATTCTCGGGCGTTTGCTCGGCTGCCAGAATATCAACAAAAGCCAGACTAAAGTGGCTAAAGTGGTAAGTATTTTTAATGTGCTTATTTAAAGATGCAGAGTTGAACTGCGTTAAAACAAACATGCGGTGTATACCGGAATTTAGGCAATTGGAGATTGGAATATCAACCAATCTGTATTTCCCTGCAATAGGCACAGCAGGTTTTGAGCGAGTTTGTGTAAGAGGGGCTAACCTAGAGCCCTGGCCGCCGCCAAGAATTACACCCAATACTTTGTCAGTCATGTTCATTCATATTTAAATTTGGTAAAGATCAATATACTGTTGTGCCGCATTATCCCAGGAATGATCGAGCTGCATCATAAACTTACGAATTTCTTTCACTTTTTTCTTATCCAAATATAATTCATAGGCACGCCCCATTGCATGGTTCACATCCCATACGCTGGTTTGGTCGTGGCATATTCCAAAACCGGCATCACCAATATCAATTACCGTGTCTTTAAGCCCTCCAATACGCCTTACAATAGGTATTGTACCATATCTTAAAGCATACATCTGGTTTAAGCCACAAGGCTCTACCCTACTTGGCATAAGCAAAAAATCTGCTCCCGCATATATTTGATGAGAAAGTTGTTCATTATATCCTATATAAGCATTGTAATTTCCGGGAAAAACATCTTTTAAATGATTCAGTCTCCCCTCCACCTGCGGATCACCGGAGCCTAGCACCAGTACATTTATATCGCCATTTGCCTGATGCAAAGCGTTGTAAAATATATCCGGTAGCAGGTCTGCTCCTTTTTCTCCAACCAATCTACCAATAAAGGTGTACAAAGGTTTTTCGGGATTCAGGTTAAAAACACTGCAAAGTGCTGCTTTGTTTGCCTTTTTACCAGCCTCAACTGTTTTAATAGAAAATTGCTTTTCGAGCATGGCATCTGCCGAGGGATTCCAGACATCATTGTCAATCCCATTTAAGATCCCTACAGACTTCCCACGCTCCTGCGCCAGCAAATCCTCCAGTCCGTTTGCCCTAAAGCTTATTTCGTCAAGGTAACTTGGAGAAACGGTAGTTACCCTCCAGGCACACTTAATTGCTGATGCAAGTGGATTGATGGAGCCTCTCCAGTCAAGCTGGCCCGATTTCCATAAGTCGAATGGCGGAATATAGTGAAGTTTGTCCCAGCCGAACTGCCCCTGATATTGGGCGTTATGAATGGTTAATATGGTAGGTACGTTGCTAATATTTCTAAACTGCTGGCAGTATGCCATCATAAAAGGCACTAAACCGGTATGATGATCATGACAATGAACAACATCAGGACGATGCTCCCATTGTGAAATCCAATCTAAAACGGATATCTGGTAAGCTAAAAAGCGTTCTGTATCATCATCATAACCGTAAACCTTTTCCCGGTCCATAAGTCCTGAAATGTGCACCAGATAAAGATCAAACCCAAGCTTATTGGTTTTCTCTCTGAAAATTCTTACAGGAAAGTTATGGAAGCCCAGTTTACTCCAGCCATCATACACCACCTCAAACTCATTCTCTTGCATAAATTTGGTCTGATAGGCAGGCATAACAACCTTAGCCACATGTCCAAGTTTATTTTGATACTTAGGCAAAGCACCAACAACGTCCCCCAAACCACCTACTTTAGCAATAGGATAGCATTCGGCACTAAGGTGTATAATTTCCATAATTTGAGGTTTTATAAATCACTCTCAAATTAGCGATTACAATAGGGAAAGCAAATAATTAAAGGAAAAAAATTTAATAAAAATGAAGTTGGTTAGTTTTTTAAAAAATGGCATACTATTCAGCGTCTGGAATCAGTTACGCTGAAGAAGCTAAACAATTCCCAGGTCTCTTCATCGCATATCCATTTTTTTCTAAGCGCAAAAACTAGCCAACTTCATTTTTATTGAATTTATAGAGGGAGACGTAAAGGGATGGAGGAGAGAAGGGAACTATCGTCACCCTGAATTTATTTTGCTGGCCAGCTACTTCGTGGTCAGGGTCCCGGACTAGGAAAACCACTTTATCAGACTAGCACAACAGGTCAAATCTACCTTGACGGCTCCTTATCGGCCGTTTAGCAGAACATTTTCCAGATTAAGCGTCTAACAAAAAATCAATTGTATTGCAAAGAGACCTAGGAACTTTTGCCCTTTTTCAGGGCAAAAGGTTCCAGACTCTGAGTAGTATATTGATTTTTTCAAAAGCAATTAAGAAAACTAATCTGCAATTGCTCTGAACATCAAAGCAGCAACAGTTAAATTAGTTCTGCTGTCAATTAAAATGGCTGCGCCATTGGCTTTGTTATCCGTGTAAAAGTCAAAGGCAAGGGCATCAGCAGTTTTGATTACAATACGGCCTATGTCGTTTAATTTAAAGTCATAAGCTTCCTGTTTTTCAAGCGTATTGATATCAACTTTGTGTATGATCTCCCGAATTTTACACTTAGTAACTTTACTATTGTGCTGCAATAAATAAGTAATGCTCTCATCAAGAGGACGTTTATCCATCCAGCATACATCCGCTTCGATCAGCTGAGAGTTTTGAGGTAAGTGATCAGAGTTTACCAATACATCACCACGACTAATATCTATATTATCTTTCAGGTGAAGTGTTACCGACTGACCTGCATGCACTTCAGAAGGAGTTTGATCAAATATCTCTATACGTTCAATTACTGAACTGGTACCCGAAGGCAATACTGTTACTTTATCATTTACATTAAATGATCCACTAAGCACACGGCCCGCATAACCTCTGTAATCATGAAGCTCATCAGTCTGAGGTCTAACCACCCACTGCACAGGCATACGGGCAAGGTTATAATCAGGTCCGGTCTCTACATCAACATTCTCCAGGAAATGAAGCAGGCTTTGCCCTTTATACCAAGGCATATGTTCTGATTCATTGACTACATTATCGCCTTTTAAAGCACTAATAGGAATAAAAGTAACATCCTTTAGGCTTAAGTCAGCAGCAAGTGTTTTGTACCTGTCAGTAATCGTGTTAAATACCTCTTCACTAAAATCAACCATGTCCATTTTGTTTAGGCATACCACAACATGCTCAATACCCAATAAAGAAACCAGGTAAGAGTGTCTGATGGTTTGCTCAATCACACCATTACGTGCATCAATTAAAATGATGGCAAGTTTGGCGGTAGATGCACCGGTAATCATGTTACGGGTATACTGAATATGGCCAGGGGTATCAGCTATGATAAACTTACGTTTCTCAGTCTGAAAATATTTATAAGCCACATCAATGGTAATTCCCTGCTCTCTTTCAGCTCTTAGGCCGTCGGTTAAAATAGCAAGGTCAATTGATCCATCATCGTTTTTACGGTTAGACTGCTGTAAAGCCTCTAACTGATCAGCCAAAATGGAATCTGTATCATATAACAACCGTCCAATAAGTGTGCTTTTACCATCATCAACACTACCGGCTGTAAAAAATTTAAGTAAATTCATTAAAAGTATCCTCCTTTTTTGCGGTCTTCCATTGCAGCTTCCGATACCTTATCGTCCATGCGGGCTCCGCGTTCACTAATCTTTGATGCGCTGATTTCAGCAATGATATCTTCCAGTTGATCTGCGTCAGACTCAACCGCGGCAGTACAGCTCATATCGCCAACCGTACGGAAACGCACTTTCTTGTGCTCAACAATGTCCTCTTCATCCATATTCAGAAACGGAGAAGCAGCCATTAGCTGACCATTACGGGTAATTACATCTCTTTCATGAGCAAAATAAATAGAAGGTAATTCAATGTTCTCCCGACGAATGTAATTCCAAACGTCAAGCTCAGTCCAGTTACTGATAGGGAAAACACGAACGTTCTCACCTTTGTGGATCTTTCCATTATAAATGTTCCACAGCTCCGGACGCTGACGTTTCGGATCCCATTGCCCGAACTCATCCCTTACCGAGAAGATACGTTCTTTAGCGCGGGCTTTTTCCTCATCTCTGCGGGCCCCACCAATACAAGCATCAAAACCGTGTGCAGCAATAGTATCTAAAAGTGTAACCGTTTGCAGAGAATTTCTGCTGGCGTTTTTACCTTTTTGCTCTACCACTTTACCCTGGTCAATAGAATCCTGAACCGAACCAACAATCAGCTTTTCGCCAATGCGTTCAATCATTTTGTCCCTATAGGTAATGGTTTCCTCAAAGTTGTGTCCGGTGTCAATATGCACCAAAGGGAAAGGAAATTTACCTGGTCTGAAAGCCTTTTCAGCTAAACGCACCAATGTAATTGAATCCTTACCTCCCGAAAACAACAAGGCAGGTTTTTCAAATTGCCCCGCAACTTCACGTAAAATGTGAATTGCCTCGGCCTCTAATTCGTCTAAATAATCTAAATTATACTTACTCATTTTCTTTGTTGCAATTACGAAGTGGCGTGTAAACCACATTCTTTTTTTGATTGATCTTCCCACCACCAACGGCCGGCTCTAAAATCCTCGCCTTCCCTTACTGCTCTTGTACAAGGAGCACATCCTATACTGGGGAAACCCTTATCGTGTAATGTGTTGTAAACAATATTATTCGTTTTAATGTATTCCTTCACCTCATCAAGCGACCAGAAAAAGATCGGGTGAAACTTGATCAACTGATTTTGCTCATCCCACTCCAGGTTGGTCATATCGTGTCTGTTTACAGATTGCTCAGATCTGATACCGGTAATCCATAGCTGATTACCGTTTAAAGCACGTCTTAAAGGTTCTAGTTTACGAATTCCGCAGCATTCTTTTCTGTTCTCTACCGATTCATAAAAGCTGCTCGGGCCCTTTTTATTCACCATTTCCTGTACAGCCTCTGCCTGTGGGAAATAAGCCAATATTGATTTCTTATAAATTTCTAAAGTACGGTTCCACACGTAATACGTTTCTGGAAACAACCTTCCGGTTTCCAATGTAAAAACCTCAATAGGAATATCATTTGCAAAGATCATGTGTGTAATCACCTGATCTTCCCAGCCAAAGCTGGTAGAAAAAACAATCTTACCGGGATACTCACTTGCAAAGAATTTAAGTGCATCAACCGGATCAAGTTCTTTTATTTTTTCTGCTATTTCTTCTAATTTTTCCTTCATGACTAAACTAATTTGAGGATAAAGTTGATGATGCTTCTTAAGCTTACCAGAATGACAAGAATACCTACCGAAACCATAATAGTTTTAGCAGAGATCTTGTTGGATACCCTTGCCGCAATTGGCGATGCAAGTGCACTACCGATAACCAAACCTCCTACCGCCTCCCAATGTGCCCCATTTAACATGGTTATAAAGGTCAGCGAGCTCATCAACGCAATAAAAAAGCGCGTTATCTTTACTGTTCCTAATGAAAACCGGGCATTTCTTCCGCCGGCTATTAAGCTCGACAAAACAATAGAACCCCAGCCTCCGCCACCAACAGCATCAATAAAACCACCAAACAAACCCAGCAATGAAACTTTCTTTATCTTTTTCTTTGGGCCTGTTGTTTTGGCGTTTGCTTTATACGCTTTAGAAAGGATTACAAATCCCAGTATTAAAGTATATAAAGAAACAACCGGCTTGGTATAATTACTATAATGCTCTAATGATGATAACAGGTATGCTCCTGTTACCGCACCCACAATTCCGGGGATAAGCAATAACCTGAACAATTTCCAGTTTACATTACCAAAGCGATAGTGCATCCAGCCAGCTATACCGTTACTTAAAATCTCAGAAAGATGAACACCCATACTGGCCGAAGCCGGTGGAACACCCATTGCCAAAGAGAATGAGGTGGTAGTAACACCGTACGACATTCCAATCGCACCATCAATCATTGCAAAAATAAAACCGCCCAGCAAGAACCAGTAAAACATCGGGTTCAGATTTTCAATGTAAGCCTGAAATTCCGGTTCTTTATGCCAAAATGCAGTAACAACAATTACAAAAGAAAATACGATTGCCAGCCATATCAGCCACTTCATCTTACCTCTTTTGCTTTTCTCTTCCTTATCTTTAACTAAAGAAGATTCTTCATCTTCAGTTGAAGCCAATTTTTCAGTAACCAATAATGAGGTTACTTCATTCAGTCTTTTAACCTTCGAAGCAAAATCACCATTAAGTGTATTTCTAAGTGCCTCCATTTGCTGCAAAGTATCATTCAACTCGTCAGGCAAACTATCATTTAACACTTCTTTCAACCGTTTTGCAATGGTTGGCGATTTACCGTTGGTAGATATTGCTATTTTAAGATCGCCCTTTTTAACAATAGACCCCAGGTAAAAGTTACACAGGTCAGGTTTATCAGCAAAGTTAACCAGCAAATTGCGCTGGTCGGCCTGTATTCTGATTTCCTGATTCAGCAATTCATTATTTGTAGCTGCCACAACCAAATCTGCACCATCCAGATCGGCAGCAACAAACTCTTTTTGAAGTACTGTTACACCCTCATGCTTGTCAGCCAGTTCCTGCAGTTCCGGTAAAATCTCAAGCCCTATAACGGTAACCCTGGCATCAGGGCTATTACCTAATATTGCTGTTAACTTTTCCAAACCAACCGGGCCAGCGCCAACAAGTATGGTATGTATGGTATTCAATTTTATGAAGACAGGAAATAACTGATTGCCTTCCATAAAAACTACAATTCTTCTTTTAAAGCCTGGTAAAAATTCTTGATTGGCTGAAAAGAAGGATGTAAAGAAACCACCTGACCAAATATCAACAATGCCGGTGCCTCAATACCTTTTTCTTCTACCAGTTCCACAATCGTATCTACAGTACCCACGGCTAGTTTCTCATTCTCTGTTGATCCGCTTTGAATAGCAGCAACAGGCAATAAATTCTTACCCTCGTTCTGAAACAGTTTCACAATCTCTTTAAGCTTACCCAATCCCATCAACACCACTACGGTAGCTTTTGATCGTGCAGCCTCATAAAGGTCATTAGATATTTTTCCGGAAGAGGTAGTACCTGTTACCACCCAGAAGCTTTCGCTAAGTCCGCGGTGTGTTACCGGGATTTGCTGCAAACCAGGTACAGATATAGAGCTGGATAAACCGGGAACAACCGTTACAGGCACACTATAACCCACAGCAAAGTCCAATTCCTCATATCCCCTGCCAAACACAAACGGATCACCACCTTTTAAACGAACCACGTGGCCGTAATTTAGGGCGTAATCGATCATCAGTTTGTTTATTGCATCCTGACCATACGAATGTTCACCAGATCTTTTACCAACATATACCTTAATGGCATCAGGGTTGGCATAATCCAAAACTCCTTCATTAACCAATGCATCATACAAAACTACATCAGCAGTTTTAAGTGCATTGGCACCTTTCATTGTGATCAGTTCCGGATCACCGGGACCCGCGCCCACAAGCGTGATCCTTGGCTCTCTGTTATATATATTTTTGTGAGTGATCATTAGGTTACTCCCCTCTTGTTCCTTTAATTGAGTTATAAAAACGCTCAACATCAGCTAAGTAAGCAGTTGCAAACGCTTCTGTAGGCTCGTTTTTGTTAATTTGAAGTACCAGGTCATTAAATGAACCTTCAAGTACAACTTCTCCGGTTTCAACGTAGTTTTTATCGAACTCTCTGATCACACCAATCTGAGTGCTGCTGTTCACACCTTTATCAAGCAATAAAGCTTTGGCTGAACCAACAAATACTGCGTAGGTATGATAAATGGCATCAGACCATGCCCCAGCCGCGTACGAAGCTTTAGCCCAACCTAATTTCTCTTCAGATTCTAATAACAAAGTAGCCACAAGATCTATTACCACACCCGCACATTCACCAACACCAATAGCAGTTTCAAAAGTTTCTTCATGGCCCCAATCTACATACTCTTCGTCTTTAAGATTAGTAAGATCAGCAAGTGGTTTCAACAATTGGTAAAAATAATCTTTACCGTTTCTGTCATAATACTTGTTAAAGCCTTCTTCTTTTTCGGCTTTAGCGCCAAAGTCATCTAATAATGTTCTTAAAACATCGGTAGCACGTTTAGATGGCGCTTTAATTACACGCTCAGCTACCCTGCCTTCTCCGTTACCAACTGTACCACCGCCAAGCATTACCTGTACTGCAGGTACAACTTTACCATTAGCCTTTACAGAGCTACCATGAAAACCAATGTGAGCCAAACCATGCTGTCCGCAAGAGTTCATACATCCACTGATCTTTATTTTAAGGTCTTTGTCATAAATCAATTCCGGATATTCCTCGTAGATCACGTCTTCCAAAGCAACCGAAAGCGACATGCTGTTTGATATACCAAGGTTACAAGTATCTGTACCCGGGCAGGTAGTTACGTCGCCAACACTATCAAACCCAGGTTTAGCAAAACCTAAAGCTTTAAGTTCAACATATAATGAAGGTAAAGCACCTTCTCTAACATATTTCAATAATAAGCCCTGATTCTGGGTAACACGAATCTCGTCAGCCGCAAAAGGACTAATTGCATCAACCAGTTTACGGGCGAGATCGGTTGGGATATCACCTTTAGTTACTTTGATGTACACACCATAAAAACCCTCTTGTTTTTGAGCAAAAGCGTTAGTAGCGCGCCAGTGTTTATAGTCCAGTGAATTTACCACATCATCCAAAGCAGGATAATCCAATAATTCAGGCACCTGAGGATCAGGTACAGCATCACGGTCTATTTTAAAAGATTTTGATTTATTGGCAACACGCTCTTCTTCAATAAGCCTAACAACTTCTTCTAAGCCAAGTTTCTGAACCAGGTATTTTAAACGCGCTTTATTTCTATTGGTTCTTTCCCCGTAACGATCAAACACCCTTAGCATTGCTTCAGCATAAGGAATGATCTGGTCTTCGTGCAGAAAATCGTGAACAGGTTCAGCTAAAAATGGCTGAGCCCCTAAACCACCACCTAAAACAACTTTAAAACCACGCTCGCCCTGCTCGTTAATTTTCGGAATAAAACCAAGGTCGTGGATATAACTAAATGCCGTATCTGTTTCATCAGAAGAGAAAGAAAATTTAATCTTTCTGCCCATCTCCTGGCAAATAGGGTTACGTAAAAAATATTTAAAAAATGCATGCGCATACGGCGATACATCAAATGGTTCGTTTGGATTTATACCTGAATCCGGAGAAGAGGTTACATTACGAACAGTGTTTCCACAAGCTTCGCGAATGGTTACATCGTCACGTTGAAGTTCTTCCCAAAGCTGGGGAGTCCTGTCTAAGCTTACATAGTGAATTTGAATATCCTGGCGGGTTGTCAGGTGTAAGTTCCCGCTTGCGTATTCATCAGATACATCTGCAATACGTAAAAGCTGATTGAAAGTTACTTTACCAAATGGCAGTTTAATACGTACCATTTGAACGCCGGGCTGTCTTTGGCCATAAACACCACGCGCCAAACGCAAGCTTCTAAATTTCTCATCATGGATTTTACCCTCGCGGAATTCCCTGATCTTCTTTTCAAGATCGATTATATCTTTTTCGACAATAGGATTTTCTAACTCTGTTCTAAAGCTCTGCATCTTTTGTTAGGTCTAATTTAAAAAAAGCTTCTTTGTCGGGGAGACTGAAGAAGCTTTTAAAAGTTTTGTTCCAAACAGTCCGTAGTCTTACCCTTTCATGCATTGCATGATCATGTATTTAACGCTACAATTCACTGTTTTCATAAAGCAAATATATAAAGTATATAGGTTTGGTAGTACATAGAATTGTAAAAAAAGAATTAATGCACTAATTATCAATCAGTTATTTTGCAATTTAAAACCATTCAAGATTAGCTAAGTTCGTGCTTAATAAAAGGTTACGATGCTTTAAACAAATACACCGAGCTTTACTTCGTGTTAAGCAGCGAACAAATGTTAACATAATGATAATATGAAATTTACACTATCTTTATGTTGTTTTGTAATTCTTAAAAAAATATGTCATGAAAGATAAAAAAAAGGGATCAGCTATCAAATCTGCAATCAAGGAACTTCGTAAATCATTAAACACTCAAATAGCCACAGGAATTGAAGCAGTAGTTACAGGATTGGACTACAACCCGAAAGATGCCAAAAAAGAAATCAATAAAGCAGCAGCTAAATTAGCAAAAAAACTATCTAAAAAACTTAAAGTAAGCAGCTCTGATCTAATTGAAGCAAGCACTGTAACTAAGAAAGCAGAGGCTCCAGTTAAAGAAGCCGCTGCCACTGCTAAAGTTAAAAAAGCAGCTACCAAAGAGCCCGCTAAAAAATAACGCTGTATTAAGCATTATTTAAGAAAGGAAACAGACTCAACTCTCTCTCCTACCGGGTGGTTGGCAGTAAACTTAAAGCCAAGAAAATGAGCTAAGGTTTGCGCAAACTGTTCCTGATAAATCTGCCCTTCAGTTTTCATTTCTCCTTTGGGTGGTGTATCAGGGCCTAGAACAGCGAACCATGTTTCGTTAGAGTGAGCCGTCTCTGATCCATGACTAACCCAGCCTTTATCTATACCACGACCATGATCCGGGCAAATCATAATAGTTGTATTATCCTTATAGAAAGGATCGGCCTGAAGGCTTGCCCAAAGACTTGCAATCATTTTATCCAGATAATGAGCGGCATCAAGAAAAGAATCATATTGCCCGGCGTGCCCGAACTCATCAGTATCTATGAAATCTATGTAAACCAGTCGTGGGTGATTCGCTGCTATATAGGTTTTAGCCAGCGCATAAGTTGTTAAATCGAAACGCTCTGAAGTACCGAACGTATTGGGTAAAAAGTACTGTAATTCATTGGCCAGCTTTTGAGCCTCGGTTAAGTTTGCACCTTTTACATCCTCGTAAGGGTTATACAAAGGCATTTTATTCCTATTACGGTTCACTATGTTTCCTACTGCAGCCCAACCTGCAAAAGTTACCACCTTATTTTGATAGCCTTTTTGTTTATTGATAAACTCAAGTACGTTTTCGTTCGGATTATCCGGATAGCTATTCGAATTAATGGCCGGATCATAGTAACCACAAACTGTTTCACTCCTACCAGGATAAGAGAACCAATATTTGTTTTTAACATTCACATAATTCTTTAGGTCGCGGTTACCATATAGCTGCCCATGTTTCGCAATAGTATTCCAAAAAAAAGGCATCAGTTTTTGTCGGCGCTCATTTGCAGTTGGCGCCCAATACTTTTTAACCAACTCTGTTGAATCCTGCCTGCGATATTTTTTTTGGAACAATAATGAAGAATCTGCACCCTTGAAAATTTCCTGCCAGCGATACCCGTCAATAGAAATAAGGATTACGTTTTTTGTCTTACCTTTTTGGGCAAAGGAAGAGACAGCTGCCGCCATAAAAACCAAGGCAAACACAAGTAATTTTGTTTTCATAATTTTTAGTATATATAAACTTTAAGATTTAATAACAATAATTTAACAATTAGATATTTTTAAGTTAAAATAAGTCAAAAGACACTATATTAACCATATACACGAACAACAACAAACCTACTTCTATCTTCAAATGTTTACAAATATTAAAAATATACTTCATTTATTGCAATTTTTATTTTACAATTGTATTCTAAAAAAACGGCTCCAAACTTCAACCTACAGGCATGAAAAGACGCAACTTTTTAATCAGCACATTGATTGGCACCGGCAGCCTTTCAGGAATACAAAATCTATACGCAAAAACAGAAGCCTCCGCAGCCTTATCCGGCAAAAAACCTTTAGTGCGTATTGGTATCTGCACAGACCTTCATCAGGACCTGATAAAGGACGGTGAAAAAAGACTGCAGTCGTTCATCAACGAAATGAACCAGCATAAACCCGACTTCATTATTCAAATGGGAGACTTTTGCATCCCTAAGGAAAAGAACAAAAACTTAATGGGAATCTGGAATCAATTTACCGGACCAAAATATCATGTAATAGGAAATCATGATACAGATGGTGGTTTTACGCATGACCAGGTTGTTGATTTCTGGAGTGCCAAAGGAAAATATTACTCGTTTGACACCAATGGCTATCATTTTGTGGTGCTAAACGGCAATGAAAGACCAGAAGGAGATACTTCCAAAGGATATTCAAGATCTATGAATCCAGCACAGATAAAATGGATGAAACAAGATTTGGAAGCAACGAGTTTACCTACAATTGTATTTTGTCATCAGGGTATAGATAATGATCAGGATGGCTTAAAAGAAGGAGCCTTGATCCGTTTAATATTTGAAAGAATAAACAAGAAAGCAGGGTTTAATAAAATTCAGTTCGTTTTTAGTGGCCACCATCATGAAGACTATCATAATGTTTACAACGGCATTAATTATGTACAGATCAATAGCATTTCCTATCAGTTTACCCATCCGGTTACAGGTTACGATTTTGCACACACTAAAGAACCCCTGTGGGCATTTTTAACAATTTACACCAATGGCACTGCAGAAATCAAAGGCCGTAAATCGGAATATATGGGGCAAGAAGCCACACAAAACGACCCCGATTATAACGGATACCCCAATGTACCCTATATTTCGGACAGAGCAATTAAGATTTAATTTGCGTTATCATCCTTTAAAGCGGACATGCTTTAAAACTGACGTCATTCAAGAACCGACCTCATTCGAGAACCGAGGTCATTCAAGAACTGGCCTCATTCGAGATGACGTGCATTATGTCGAGATGACGTGTATTATACTATTACACCCCCAACAATACACAGTAATGTCATATTGAGTAACATACCAAACACTTTGCCATCCAAGCTGTAATTTTAATTCGTTTATAAAACTACATGAAGAGAAGAATCAGTGTTTTACCACTTGCTATAATAGCAATACTACTTTTTGTTTTGAACTGGTACGTGCTTTCGGGCATCAGAACAATAAGTTCAAATTCACTTACCACCCCACTTTTCTGGGGTTTTATCGTGCTCACCACCGCCACCCTAATTTATTCCATAATAAGAATGCGCGACAATGGAATGGACCTGCTCTTTAAAATAACCACTCATGTTTTTCTGATCCTGTTTGTTACAGAGGTGATATTTTCGGCATTCCTGCTGCTGGGCGATACATACAGATTGATAACGCAAGGCGCCAGAAATGTATATTGGGTTGAATTTGCCCTCCTGGTCGTCCTACTCGTAATCCTAATATTTATCTACGGCATGATTAAAGGAAAATATGCCTACAGGGTAATTAAGCATACCTTATTTTTTGATGATCTGCCGTCAAATTTTGATGGCTTTACCATCACACAAATCTCTGATGTACATGCCGGAAGCTTTAAAAATCCAACAGCAGTACAAAAAGGCATCGACCTGATCAAAGCGCAAAATTCTGACCTCTTTGTATTTACCGGCGACCTGGTAAACAACAAAGCAGAGGAGATTACACCCTGGATTGATCATTTCAAACAGGTAAAGGCACCATACGGACAGTTTTCTGTTTTAGGAAACCATGATTACGGCGACTATGTACCATGGAGAAGTGAATCAGAAAAGAACGCAAATCTACAACGACTAAAAGAATACCATGAAGAGCTGGGCTACAAATTATTACTCGACGAAGAGGTAACCTTACACAAAGACGGGCAAAAAATAGTGTTGGCCGGAGTAGAAAACTGGGGAATAGGTTTTGGCGAAAGAGGAGACTTAAACAAAGCTTTAGCAGGCACCAGTCTCAATGACTTTAAAATATTACTTTCACATGATCCATCACACTGGGACGCAGAAGTAGTAAAACACCCCTCAAAAGTTCACCTTACCTTAAGCGGACACACACATGGCATGCAATTTGGCATAGAAGCATTTGGGATCAAATGGAGCCCTGTAAAGTATCGCTACGCACATTGGGCAGGTATAACAAGCAGGAATGGCCGATATTTAAACATCAACAGAGGCTTTGGTTTTCTTGGATTTTCTGGCAGGATTGGTATATGGCCAGAGATAACTGTAATAGAATTGAAAAAATCGCCTGAAATAAGTTAAAATACCTACTTTTGTACCTCGTTATAAAAAGCATATTTGCAACCCCTGAATGGAAGAAACACAAGATCTGAAAAGGATATTTCAAGACAGAAAAAGAACTAACATCCTAAGAAGTGCCGAACAAAACACCATTTCTTACCTCGTAAAACGAGTTCCTTCGTCCATCAGCTCAGATATGCTAACCTTTACAGGTACTTTTGGATCGCTTCTGGTTCTTGCAGGTTTTATTTTAGCTACATACGACAACCGCAGCTTTCTATTGCTTGGTATATTAGGCTTAGCAATTAACTGGTTCGGCGACTCACTTGACGGAAGAATAGCTTACTACAGAAACATTCCAAGAAAATGGTACGGCTTTTCTTTAGATATCATAATGGATTGGGTAAGCACGGTACTTATTGGATTGGGCTATATGGTATATGCCAGAAACGAATACGAACTTATCGCATTCGTTTTTGTGGTTTTATACGGATGGGCAATGATCATTTCGCAGTTACGCTATAAGATAACTGACATCTACAGCATCGACTCGGGCATTGTAGGCCCTACCGAAATCAGAATTATTCTGGCCCTGATACTTATCGCCGAGGTTCTTTTCGGACACTTAATAGAATATTTTGCGGCAGCGATCTGCATCACCTTGTTTATCATTAACTTTTTAGATACCAGAAAACTGCTAAAACTTGGCGATATTCGTGACAATGCAGAGCGAGAAGCTCGTTTAGCCAAAAAAGACAGTGTTTAATGAGTAAAAAAAATGCCGTATTTGTTTTTGCCAAAGCCCAGCTTTCTGCCTTTACCGGCGGAATAGTTGACTATCTGGTAATGATATTATGCACTGAATTACTAAACATTCATTACACCATTTCTATTGCCATCGGCGGAATCGTTGGCGCAGTAGTTAACTTCTCTGTAAACCGCTACTGGACTTTTACCACTGCAAATGCAAATAAGGCCCCGGTTGGACAACAACTCATTAAATTTATATTTGTAGTTGGCGGCAGTATTTTATTAAAATCATCGGGTACCTATTTGCTCACTACCTGGCTAAAGATAGACTACAAAATAACCAGAATCATGGTTGACATCATTGTATCTCTGGGCTTTAACTACGTTTTACAGAAATACTGGGTATTCAGAAGAAAGTCTCTTTAGTCGGCTTAAATCAACCTTATCTTATTATTGAATATTTGTAATATTTTTATTTGTTTAGTTTTACTAAACAAAAATATACATATATTTAACTCCTGAAAAAAAAACAGCCGTGCTGTACGCGCCCATGATCCTGATGCCTAGGCACAAATGCGTTCGAGATAACGAAGAGAACGACGGCAGCTTTAAGACGACAGATTGTTTTAGTAAAATTTTAAACCACAAATAACAAACAAATGAAAAGATTAATTATTGCCTCCTGCTTATTGTGCTTTACTATGCAGCTTAATGCGCAGGTAAAAAAAGTAAAACATGTTGTTCTAATTGGATGCGACGGATTTGGAGCCTATGCAGTACCTGATGCTAAAATGCCCAACCTAAGAAAGTTAATGGAAACAGGATCATGGTCGTTAAAAGCCAGATCCGTATTACCTTCTTCAAGCGCTGTGAACTGGGCGTCTATGCTTATGGGTGCCGGACCAACTGAGCATGGCTTTACAGAATGGGGCAGTAAAACTCCAGAAATTCCTTCGGCTACTACCACTAAATATGGTCTGTTCCCATCTATTTTTAGCGTAATCAGAGATCAGAAACCCAACGCTAAAACTGCAGTAATTTACAGCTGGCCGGGCATTGGACCACTAGTAGAGAAAGATGCGATCAGCATTGTAGTACCAGGCAATGATAACGACGATTTTTGTGCGGATACTGCCGCCACCATTATCAAAAGAGACAAACCTTATTTCACTTTTATCCACCTTGATGAGCCAGACGGAACAGGCCACGGCATTGGACACAGGACCCCTGCCTATTACGAGCAACTTCAAAAAGTTGACATAAGAATTGGAAAGATTGTACAGGCAGTTAAAGACGCAGGCATAGAGAACGAAACCATCATTATACTATCTGCTGATCATGGCGGAACGGGTAAAGGACATGGCGGAAAATCTTTAGACGAAGTACAAATTCCATGGGTAATAAATGGCGCAGGAGTTAAAAAGAACCACGAGATTAAGGATGTAATTATCACATATGATACTGGCGCAACCATTGCCTGGATACTTGGATTAAAAGCCCCTCAAAGCTGGAGAGGAAAAGCTGTAGCAGATAGCTTTTCAGGAATATAACATAGTTGCGCCCCGGCATATATTACACAAATATAAATACGGTAAAAGACGTAATGAATACATAATAAATAAAGGATTGAAATACCCTTGCTATACCGTTGATATACCCTTGAATTACCACCAGGGTATCCCAACGGTATAGCAAGGGCATAGTAATAGTAACTTAATTATGTTCTTATATTGTATGCATATAGTTATTATTATATATTCAATAGCAACTCACAATAATTGATGGTAAGTTACACCCCTCCGAATTCCAAATTTTATTTACTTTTGGATAAAACGCGAAAACCATGGAAGACGATATTATCCTAAAGATCAGCTACAGAATAAAAGAAATACGAAAAGAAAAGAACATTACCATACAAGAGCTCGCTAATAGAGCCGGAGTAAGCAAGGGCTTGATCTCCCAGATTGAAAATAACCGTACCATCCCATCGCTACCTGTTCTAATGAACATTGTACACTCCCTAAATCTTGATCTGACTGGTTTCTTTAAAGACATCTCCCCTGCCAATCATCAGGAAAAGGTTTTTGTAATCCGCGCCAGCGAATATAAACCACTAAAAAAAGAAGCAGCCAAAGGATTTAATTACCAGCGCATACTTGCCCGCAACATCCATGGAGGTCCTGTAGACTTTGTATTACTGGAACTTAAAAAAGGCGCACGTCGCAATAAAATGGTAACCACCGATGCATTTGAATACAAATACCTGATAAAAGGAAAAATTGAATACCTGATAGAAGATAAGAACTATATTCTGGAAGAAGGAGATTCTATTTTCTTCGATGGAAGGTTAGGCCACAACCTATCTAATATTGGCGACTCTGACGTGCTCATGTTAGTTGTTTACTACTTCATCACAAACGACTAATTAATACTTTCTTTCTTACAAATAGTTTATAAATACTAAATAGAAAATCAGTGGATTTAAGCTATTGTGAACTATTTATCTTAAAATATGTCGTTAAAATACAAAAAATGACATATACAGTAACTATTATATAATTTTTTGCCTAAAATTATATATTTAAAAGTTTAGCATTTCTTAACATATTGTTTACATAAAGTATTTACATTTGTATAAATACTAAACAATAGTATAGCCAAACTAAACTTTTAAAATATGAAAATTTGTTACTTATTAAAAAAGACAAGTCTGCTCACGGTAGTGATGTGGCTATTAACTTTCGGCATTACTTATGCCCAAAGTACAATTACAGGTTCTGTAGTTGATGAGAACAACCTGCCACTGGCGGGAGCTTCTGTAAAGATTAAAGGCAAAAAAAGTGGAACGACCACAAACACCGAGGGTAAGTTTAGCATTTCTGCGCCCTCAAACACCATTCTTGTAATTAGCTTTATTGGTTACGCACCAAAAGAAGTTAATATTGGTTCACAAAACTCACTAAATGTAAAGCTTGATCCTGACCAGAGCGCTTTAGACGAAGTAGTAGTAACTGCACTGGGTATTAAAAAAGAGAAAAAACGTGTTGGTTATGCCGTACAGGAAGTTAAAGGTGAATCGTTACAGAAAGCGATTGCACCGAATGTGCTGGAGTCGCTTACGGGAAAGGTAGCTGGCTTAACCATCACCAACAATGGTGGCGACTTTTTCTCTGATCCGGGTATTTATTTAAGGGGGCGTAAACCACTATTGGTGGTTGATGGGGTTCCTAACGATACCGATATGTGGAACATAAGTTCGGACGATATAGAAAACGTTACTGTGTTAAAATCTGCAGCAGCCTCGGCACTTTATGGTTCCCGCGGAATCAATGGTGCAATTCAGATCACCTTAAAATCCGGAAAATCAATAGATAATGGCACAACAGTTTCTATCAACTCTTCTACAACCTTTCAGGGCGATTTCATCCGTATCCCCAAAGCACAAAGTCAGTACGGACCGGGAAATGCCGGCCAATACTCGTTTGGTACAGGAGCTGCAGGCGGTGGCGGCACAAATGATTTCGATTATTCCATCTGGGGGCCAAAGTTTGACGGCAGATTAATTGCTCAATATGATTCACCAATTGATCCTAAAACAGGTAAAAGAATTCCTACACCTTGGGTTGCCAGATCAACTGATAATCTGGGTAATTTCATGGAAACCGGAATAGTAACCTCAAATAACTTCTCGGTACAAAATCAGGGTGAGCATGGTAACTTTGTAATCTCTAACACGTACAAGTATTCAAAAGCTTCTCAACCAGGATCTAAATTAAATATTAACATTACCCGTTTACGTGGTGAATTTAAAATATCTAAATTAATTAGTCTTGAAGGTTCATTACAATATGACTACCAAAACTCAAATAATCGCTTACGCGCTGTATACGGACCCACATCAATCATCTACAACCTGGCTATTTGGGGCGGAGCTCATTTTGATGTAAGAGACTTTAAAAACTACTGGGTGCCAGGAAAAGAAGAGGTTCAGCAATACTTTGTGGAGAATTGGAGATACAATAATCCTTACGCTTTAGCTTATGCATGGCAAAAACCTTATGAAAAGAATGACATACTTGGAAATTTAAAACTAAATTTCAACATAAACAGTAAGCTTAACGCATTTATTAGAACCACATTAAATACGTATTCATTAACTGATGAGGAAAAGATAGCAGTAAGTATTTACAACTATGATATTGGTGACCGAGGCGGTCGTTATCGTTATAGCCACGACAAGATAGCGGAATCTAACACTGACCTTTTACTTAGCTACTCAGATAACTTCCTTAACAAAGATTTTAGTGTAGAAGCTACCTTAGGCGCAAATCAACGCTTTCACAATGCAGACTTCTATAGTGCTTCTACTACGCAATTAGTAGTGCCTGGAATCTATAAATTAAGCAATTCTGTTGATCAGGTTACACCAACCAGTTCAAAGTATAAAAAAGGTGTTTACAGCGGTTATGGCTCAGTTGATTTAGCCTATAAAAATTGGGTTTTCTTTGGTTTTACCGGCAGGGTTGACAATTCCTCTACACTACCTAAGAAAAATAGCACGTTCTTTTATCCATCGCTTTCACTTAGCACCGTGCTGACTGATGTTTTCACTTTTCCTAAAGCTATCAGTTTCTTAAAGCTCAGGGCTTCATATGCTAAAGTGGGCGGCGATTATGACATCAGTAACGGTACTTATCAATTCTATAATGCAACCAATGCCTACACTACAGGAAGCCGGTATCGTAATCTGCCAACGGCAACATATCCAAGCATATTGGATAATCCTGATATTTCGCCCGAATTTAACAAAAGCTACGAGTATGGAGCTGAAGCGCGCTTTTTCAATAACAGATTTGGTTTTGAATTCTCTTATTATGAGAACAATTATGGCCCACAGATCTTTACACAGCGCTTTTCTGAAACTTCTGGATATACCGGAATTCAATTAAACGGAAGAACTACTCAAAGAAGAGGAACCGAGGTTTCTATAAATGCTATACCTGTTAGAACAGACAATTTCACCTGGTCGACGCTTGTAAACTTTGACATGGGGAAAAATTATCTGACCTCTTTACCGCCCCTACCTGATGGTTCCCCTCAAACTCAGGAAGGAAGAACTAAGGTAGGTGCACGATTAGATGATTACTGGTATAATGAATGGGAAAGATCTCCCGACGGTCAGTTGGTTATTCAGCCTAATGGCTTACCAAGAAGAACAGATGTAGTGCGTTTGGTAGGAAACACACAAGCCAACTTTACATTGAGTATGGGCAACACATTTACTTATAAGGATTTTTCCCTTAACTTTTTAGTTGACGGCAGGTTTGGCGGGATAACTTACGATAGTTATGAAAGAGATTTATGGAGATCGGGCTCACACCCTGATGCTATACATCCTGAAAGGGAGCTTTCGAATATTGCGTATGCAAACGGTGGCGACCCTAAAACCATGCAAATACCGGGTGTAAAAATAGTAAGCGGAGAAATTACTTATGATCCGGAAGGAAAAGTTTTGACCGATACCAGAAAATTTGAAGCCAGTACTTATAAAGTAGATTATCAAAACTGGGCAGGTAGCTACAAAGGTGCCTGGGAAAATAATGTTATCGAAAAAACTTTTGTTAAACTAAGGGAGCTAACATTAACCTATAGCTTGCCAGCCAAGTTCTTAAAACAACGCTTTATCAAAAAAGCATCATTATCACTTGTAGGCAGAAACTTACTGTACTGGACCAAGGATAAGACTTATGGCGACATGGACACCTATACGTTGAGCACGGGAGATACTGCTTTACAACATCCGGCACAACGGACATATGGTTTCAATTTAAACTTTAATTTCTAAAACTTTTGATGATGAAAAATTATATAGCAAAATCAATAGTAGTATTGATAATCATAAGCCTGACAAGTGGTTGCAAGAATTTCGACGACCTAAGGGACAATCCTAACAACCCCAACAAGGTTCCACCAAGTCTGTTGTTTACAGCAGTTATACCAACACCCGTATCGTCATTTTCTGATGAATACATAAATGCGCAGTACCATCTTTGGTCGGCTGTTGACAATGCATCGGCAGTAAGTTACCGTTTTGGCAGTGGCACTTTTAGCTATGCTACCCTTCGTAACATTGACAAGATGGAAAAGGAAGCGGCAACAACAAATGCACCGGTTTATAGCATTATGGCCAAGTTTCTACGCGCTTACAACTATGTAGAAATGACAACGAGACTTGGAGATATTCCGCTTTCGGAAGCCATGAAGGGCGCTGAAATACCACAGCCAAAATACGACACACAGAAGTCGGTATACATTCAATGCCTGAACTGGTTAACAGAGGCAAATAACGAATTAGGTGCATATATCAGCACCCATCCGGGAGAAAAAATAGCCGGCGATTTTTACTATAATGGCGATTTAAAGAGCTGGCAAAAAGCAATAAATGCGTATACAATAAGGGTATTGATATCGCTGAGCAAAAAAGCAGATGATGCAGATTTGAAGATTAAAGATCGCTTTTCAGCTATCATCAACAACCCGGCTCAATATCCGTTAATGGCTGGTTTGGGAGATAATATGCAGATTACTCATAGAGATGAAGATGGTTTTAGAGGAAATTACAATCCAAATGCCGCAGTGTATCGCGTAAGTGTGGTATTGGTTGATACTTATGTAAACTTGCTAAAAACTTATATGGATCCGCGTTTACAAAAAGTAGCAGATCCAACACCTAAGGCATTGGCCGCAAATCCAACAAACGAAACAGCTGTAAGGGAAGATTTTAACTCGTATGTGGGTGCTGATATCTCTGCAAGTGGAGCAACGAATGTTTCCAGAAAGCTGAATGGAGAAATATCTTATCCTAACGAGAGGCGCTTTTGGAATTTTATAGGCCAGCCATCTATTTTGATTGGCTATCCTGAACAGGAATTAAATATTGCCGAAGCCGCACATTTGGGATGGATTGGTACTGGCGCAAAAACCCATTACGACAATGGCATAAAAGCATCAATGGATTTTTATGGTGTTGATGGCAGCGTAACCGCTACTTATCTAACAAACAACGCTCCATATCTATTAGGTGCTGCCGGTTTAAAAAGAATACATGAACAAATGTATTTGGCCCTTGCAGAAAACTCAGGCTGGGAATCGTTCTTTATGACCCGTAGAACAGGAGTACCTACATATAAATTCTCTACTGAGAATAGTGTTACTAAAATTCCGGTTCGATGGGCTTACCCTACTGCGGAAGATACAGACAACAGAGCGCATTACCGAGCAGCACTAAGGTCGCAATTTGGGACAGAAATAGATGACAGAGACCAGATCATGTGGTTATTAAAATAAAGGTTAGTTTATATTAGCTAAGGGCCGTTTAAAAGCGGCTCTTTTCACTAATTTTATATGATCCAACAAACACCTAAACAATACAACTACCTGAAAAACAATTTAAAGCAATAAAAACAACGTAATAATGAATAATATATCAACTCAACCCTTTTCAGCTAATGGTAAAACGTATACACCACCTGCAAAACCTATTGTGGTAATTTGCATGGATGGTTCTGCAGATGAATATCTGGATACCACAATGGCACACGATCGTATGCCTAACCTTAAAAAAATGGCTTTGCAAGGTTACAGAGGTATGGTGCGTGGCGCATTGCCATCATTTACCAATGTAAACAACTCATCAATAGTTACAGGCGTTAGCCCTGCTGTACATGGCATCTGCGGTAACTTCTTTTATGATACTGCAAAGGATCAGGAAGTGATGATGAACTCATCGGAATACCTTAGAGCCGAAACGCTTCTTGCCGCAGCTGCAAATGCTGGTCGTAAGGTTGCAGTGGTTACTGCAAAGGAAAAACTGCGCGACATCCTTTCTTACAAACTAAACGGCATTGCTTTCTCTGCAGAAAAAGCAGATCAGGCAAAACTGGATACCCATGGTATTGAAAATGCAGAACAGGTTATTGGTCACAAAACCCCTGCTATTTATAGTGCCGAAGCCAGCTTATTTGTGTTGCGCGCCGGTGTTGCATTGATAGCCAACGGCATGGCCGATTTCCTATACTTATCCTTAACTGATTATATGCAGCATACTTATGCGCCTGATACGGAAGAATCATTGGCATTTTATGAGGCACAGGATGTTGAACTAGGCAAAATGCTTGAGCTTGGTGCCATTATTGGTGCCACCGCAGATCATGGCATGAATGCAAAGGTTAAAGCCGATGGCACGCCTAATGTATTGTTTATTGAAACCATGCTTACCGAGAAATTTGGCTATGGCTTTAGGGTGATTTGCCCAATTACAGATCCTTATGTAAAACACCATGGTGCTTTGGGTTCTTACGTGGCTGTGCACATGGACGACACATCGAAGGTTAATGAAGTGAAAAACTGGCTTGCTGTACAACCAGGAGTTACCGAGGTATATGACAAAGAAACTGGATGCCGCATACTTGAGCAACCTTTAGATAGAACCGGAGATCTGTTTGTATTGTCAGCCCGCGATGTGGTTGTTGGTAAAACTGCAGCCCATCATGATTTAAAAGCATTAGATGGTACGCTGCGCTCACATGGCGGCAGGTACGAGGAAATGGTACCATTGGTAATTTCGCATCCGCTAAATGCGACCTACAAAATGAAAACACAGGGCGATCCCCGCAATTTCGATGTGTTCGATTTTACCGTTAACGGAACCCACTAAATACCCGCAGTTACAGTTTGAATTTATAGAAGGAAAATGAAAGAAGAAGATATTAATAACGCCCGCAATATTTTAAAACTGGCATCACTAATTGCCGGCAAGCCTGTTTCGTCAGGCAATCAATTGGCTGTACACAATCCTTACAATGGCGAACTGGTAGGAACTGTGGAAACAGCTGACTTAAACGATACCAATAATGCTATTGAAACCGCCCTTAAAGGTGGTGTTGCAATGACCCGCTTTGAAAGATACACTGTGCTTGATAAAGCCAGAGCATTGCTTTTAGAAAGAAAGGAAGAATTTGCTCAGCTGATCACTTCCGAATCTGGCCTGTGCATTTCTGAAAGCACTTATGAAATTGGAAGGGCACATGATGTGCTTTTGTTTGCTGCTATTGAATGCCTTAAGGATAATGGACAGATCTATTCATGTGACATATCGCCCAACGGCAAACAACGCAAAATATTTACGACTTACGAGCCCCTAAAACTTGCGGTAGCCATCACCCCTTTTAATCACCCGCTAAACCAGGTTGCACACAAGATTGCTCCTGCCCTTGCGGCCGGAACTCCGGTGATTTTAAAGCCATCAGAAAAAACACCTTTAACGGCCATTCGCTTTGTAGAGTTATTGTATGAAGCGGGCTTACCTCCGTATATGTTGAGTGTTCTTTTAGGAGACACCAAAGTGGTTTCAGAAATACTGGTACAAGATCCAAGGATTGATGTGGTTTCTTTTACTGGCAGCGTTGCTGTGGGTAAACTGATTGCCAAAACGGCCGGCTACAAAAAGGTAATCCTGGAGCTGGGCGGAAATGACCCGCTGATAGTTCTTGAAGATGCCGACCTTGATTTGGCAGTAGAACTGGCCGCTGAAGGATCATTTAGAAACTCAGGTCAGCGCTGCACTGCCGTAAAACGGATTCTGGTACACGAAAGCGTATCTGAAGAGTTCACCAAACGTTTTGTCGAAAAAGCTAAAGGATACACCTGTGGTGATCCTTCTAGTTCCGCAACCAGAGTTGGGACAGTTATAGATGAACAATCGGCCGTGTACCTGGAGGATGTTGTAAACAAAGCAGTTGCGCAAGGTGCAAAAGTGCTGCTTGGTGGTAAACGTACTGGTGCCCTATTGGAACCAACTGTGATTACCAATGTACCAAGAGACGCTCAAATGGTAGTACAGGAGTCTTTCGGCCCACTTGCTCCTATTTTAACTTTCAAAGACATAGCCGATGCAATTGAACTTTCAAATTCTACTGCCTTCGGCTTATCATCAGGAGTGGTTACCACAAACATGGAACATGCCATCCGTTTTGTAAAGGAACTTAAAGTAGGTACGGTAAATATTAATGAAGTACCCGGATACCGCATAGAAAATTCTCCATTTGGAGGAATTAAGGATTCGGGTTTAGGTATAAAAGAAGGAGTAATTGAGGCCATTAAGTGCTTCTCTTATGTAAAAACATTTTCAATGCCCTGGTAATTATGACAAAGAATATTCAATATGATTTAATAGTGGTGGGCTCAGGTATACTGGGTACTTTCCACGCGTTACATGCTTTGAGGTTAGGTAAAACAGTACTGCTTACAGAAAAGGATCAATATCCTGTAAATGCTACGGTACGGAATTTTGGACAGGCAGTAGTATCTGGTATGTCGTCTGACTGGTTTGATTACGCCAGGAGATCAACCGAACTGTATCAGGAAATACAGCAGGAAGCCGACATCAGTGTACGTAACAACGGCACTGTTTATCTTTCTTCTGATGATGATGAAACTCAGTTACTGCACGAGCTAAAAGAAAGGATGGATGCCATAGATTATGAAGCTAATTTGTTATCCGTAGATGATTGTTTAGCGAAATGGCCATCATTAAAAAGAGAATACTGTAAAGGTGGGCTGTTCTTTCCACAGGAAGTAAGTGTGGAGCCAAATAAGCTGATCTACCAGTTAATTGAATATGCTGTTGCTAAATACCCTAAACTTACTTACATGCCTTCAACGGCAGTTTTAGATTGCGTTGTGGCAGGTGATCATGTTGAAATTACAACTGCTACCCGGCAAACATTTACTGCAGAAAAGGTTATCATTTGCAATGGAGGGGAGTTTAAACTGCTGTTTGCAGACCTGTTTAAACAAAGCGGGATCATATTAAGCAAACTCCAGATGATGAAAACTGTACCAATGCCTGAAGTACAATTGGAAGGAAATATCCTAACAGGCTTGTCTATCCGCAGGTATGAGTCATTTCAGGAATGTCCATCGTTCTCCGGAATTTCTACTCCTGAACATTATAAAGAATGTCAGAAATGGGGAATTCATATTCTGTTTAAGAAGGCAGTAGACGGTTCCATTATAATTGGCGATTCGCATGAATATGCAGACGTAAACCATACAGATGATCTTGGTTTTGGCATTAACAGCCATATTAACGAACTGATGTTAACCGCAGCACAAGAGATTGTAAGCTTTGATGTACGTAAAATAGCATCGACCTGGGCTGGCTTTTACCCTCAGCACAACAGCAAGCATATTGTGGAATACGATATTGAAGACCGGATACATATCCGAACTGCAATTGGAGGCAAGGGCATGACGTCATCGGCCGGATATGCAGAAGCAAGTATAAAAAAGATTTACAACTAGGCAGACTCAGATAAACTCTACGATCAATCCTTATGAAGCGAATAAACCATTTAATGGCCAACTCGAAACTCTTCTTTATTATCTGGTGTATGCTTGCCGCCTTTGGCACTTACTTTTGCATGTATGCTTTTAGAAAACCTTTTACCAATGGAACCTATACAGGGATAACACTCTGGGATCTTGATTACAAAGCGATCCTAATAATTGCGCAGCTTATGGGCTATATGCTTTCTAAGGTAATGGGCATAAAGGTAATTTCGGAGCTTAAGGCATCTGGCAGAAAAAAACTAATCATTTTTCTTATTCTTTTTGCGGAGGCGGCACTCCTTCTTTTTGGAGCAGTACCGCAGCCCTACAATTTCTTTTTTCTGTTTTTAAATGGCCTTCCACTCGGCATGGTTTGGGGAATTGTGTTTAGCTATCTGGAAGGCAGGCGCTTTACAGAAACACTGGCCATGGGATTAAGCATTAGCCTGATCTTTTCATCGGGGATGATCAAAACAATCTATTTTACCGTACATGAATGGGTACCACTGGTCTCGGAATTCTGGATGCCTGCATTGATAGGCGTACTTTTCTTACCGCTGTTTCTCACTTTTGTCTGGATGCTTTCGGTGATTCCAGAACCCACTGAAACCGACAAGCTATTGCGTGTTGAACGTTTACCGATGAATGCTAAGGATAAACGTTCGGTGATGGCAGAATTTGGCTTCGCGATTTTTGGCATTGGTTTGATCTATATGATGCTGACCACCATGAGGGATTTTAGGGATAATTTTTCTGTCGAGATCTGGAATGAAATAGATAGTCATTGGGATAAGGGTGTATTATCATTAACAGAAACGATTTCCGGAATTATCGTTTTAATTGCCATAGGTAGTCTTTCGATGATACGCAACAACATACGCGGTTTTTGGGCTACGCAATATCTGATTGCCCTTGGCCTTGTACTTAGTGGTGGTAGTACCCTGTTTTTCCAACTGCATCTGATAAGTCCTTTTTGGTGGATGTTACTGGTAGGAATGGGGATGTTTTTAGCTTACACTCCTATTCAGGTAGTGCTGTTCGATAGGATGATCGCTTTATTTAAGATCAAGGCCAATGCGGGATTTTTTGTTTACATCTGCGACTCGGCAGGATACCTGGGCAGCGTATTCTTACTGCTTTACAAAGAATTTTTCATGAAGGATTTAAGCTGGTGCAAGGTATTGATTCGGTTCAGCTATACACTTACAGTGGTTTGCCTGATCCTATTGGTTATGGTATCTGTATTTTTTAACCGTAAAATTGGCATTAAAGGTCCGATTACCGGGGTATTAGACAGAAAGGTTTAAAACTGGAGCATAACTCCTCATTCCTAGAAACCGAGTGATCTCTTGGTTATGCTAATTGCGTAGTAGCTAATTCATAGTCAAGAGGTCTCTACTGTTCTCGAGATGAAGACAGGTTATTTAAAACTGGCCAGATAAAGAAAAGCCGTAAGCCTTGTTTTGATACATGGGCACCACATTAAAATTAGAAGCTTGCTTACCCATGATCAGCTTTTTTAAATGTGGGTATACCAGGTAACTTATTTTGGTTGACAAAATACCGAAGCCTGCTCCTGCTACCACATCACTAACCCAATGCCTGTTGTTGTATAATCTAAAAACACCTGTAGCACCGGCAACGGCATATCCGGCATACCCTATCCACGGCGATACATCTTTATATTCCTGTTTTAAAAACTCCGCTGCCGCAAATGATGTTGCGGTATGCCCCGAAGGGAATGAGTTGTTGGTACTGCCATCAGGACGAAGCCTGTTTGTAGTAGATTTAACAATAAGTGTAGAGGCTTTCATTAATCCAAAAGAGATTGCATAAATACCTGTAGCATCTGCCAGATTATGTCGGCCTTTTACACCCGATAGATTTAAGGCATAAACCGCCGCTGCGGGAGCATATTGCATAAAATTATCGGCATGTACGGAAAAGAAAGGGTGATCTTCCTGTAATTCATTACGGGTACTTACATCCAGGTCGTGTACAAAATTATTACCACCTCCCATTGCTCCGTATGCAAGAAACACCGCCGGAATGATAAAAGGTGCAACTTTAAAGGTATTCTTTTTTTGAGGCAGGGAGTCTGTTTGACCGGAGTACTGCGCGAAACTGCAAAAAGGTAAACAAAGGACAATTACAAAGCCGTACTTCATCTTAAACATCTTCTTATTTATTAAATTCTTAATCAAAACTAAACACCAAATTTGGAGTAACTCTGAAGTTCCCCTTCTAAAAAACTCACCGTAAAAATGTGTTGTGAATTCTGATAAGCATAATTTAACTTAAAATGATATAAGTTGCAAATTTGATTGGATATAGCAAGGCCTAAGCCCATTCCTTCTGAGGCAGTATTTTTATAAAATCTTTCAAAAACCTTATCTGCAATCAACGCTGTATCTAAACTGGTATTACTAACGATAAGTTGGCTATCATTTAATTGAATAAAGATCTGGCCGTCTTTATAGTTATGACGGATGGCATTACTAAGCAGGTTATTGATCAACATATCTGCAAGGTGCTTGTTCATATTGATCTGCTTGTGGGCAAGGTCTGTTCTAAGGTTTATGTTATGCAGTTGAAGCAGCTCCTGGAATTGTCTTGCTTTTTGCCTGATCAAGTTATCCAGCGCAATTGTTTCCTGATCTGCTATCAGATTATTCTCGATCTTGGCAAGCATCAGTAAGGTTTGGTTAAGTCGGGATAACTTGCCTACTGCAACATAAATATCTTCTATAAGCTCGCCTTGTGAATCACTGAATGTTTCTGTTTGAATCAGTGTATCGAGTTTAGAGTTTATTACCGCCAAAGGGGTCAACATTTCATGAGACGCATTGTCTGTAAAACTTTTCAACTCTCTGTAATCTTGTTTTACCCGTAACGACATAGCTGCAACAGCGGTATTTAGCTCTGTAAATTCATCAATTTTTGTTGATTCTATTCTGATATCATTTTTATCTGCCAGATTAAAGGCTTTCATTTGTGACAGTATTCCATAAAAAGGCTTCCATATATTATTGAGAATAAACCTATTGATTAACAACAGGGTGATTAGAAGCAAAATAGTTACGCTAAGGGTTATTAAAACTATTATTCTAACCAGATCTTCAGACTCTACTCTGGATTTTGTTACCGTAACAGAATATAATTTCCCATTTACTTCTACCGTATAAATGAGGCTTCTCCCTGGTTCAATCTTTTGTTCTGATTTATTAAAATAATCATTATAGAAATACCTGCGTTCAAAATTATGACCAGAGTCAATAAGGCTATAGCTTACCTTTTGTTCTTTAAAACTACCTGCTTGTGGCAATTTACCATTCGTTTTTACGTAAGCAGCGATTTCATCTTCTTCAATAGCCAAATCCCTATCCAACTGACCCGTTAGGATATAATGGATTACTGAGTAATAGATAACCCCTGTAAATATAAATACAATAATAGAGGCAATTAAGGTGACCCGATTATATTTTGCTGCCAGCTTCATATATTTTCGAATTTGTAGCCAACGCCATACATAGATTTGATGTAATCTTTACACCCTCCTTCAACCAATTTTTTCCTTAAGTTCTTAATATGAGTATAAATGAAATCGAAATGATCGGAAAGATCCATTTCATCTCCCCACAAATGTTCTGCTATTGCACTTTTTGTAATTACTTTGCTATGATTGGCAATAAAATAAACAAGTAGATCATATTCCTTACGGGTAAGGGCTAACACATTACCTCCTATTTTTACACTCATCGCCTGGGTATCAATATGTATTTCATTAAATATGATAATGTTGCTGCCATCATAACTTTTTCTGCGCACTATTGCGGTTACCCTTGCTTTAAGCTCAGAAAGGTGGAAAGGCTTTACAAGGTAATCATCGGCCCCAAGATTCAATCCATCAAGCTTATCATCAAGTGAGTGCCTGGCAGAAATGATGAGTACACCATCCTTTTTATTGATCTTTTTAATGGCCCGCAGAATTTCCATCCCATCGCCACCAGGCAATGTAAGATCTAAAAGAATACAATCATAATTATAGATATTGATTTTCTCTATTGCTGATTTATAATCTACCGCCGTTTCGCAGATATTTCCTTCTCCTGTAAAATAAGCAATAACACTTTCCCGCAGTGAGCTTTCATCCTCTATCAATAGTATTTTCATTCTGGAGATGTTAAAATTTAAATTTAGCAATAAATAAGGCAGTTACCAGCTTTACAGATGTCAACAACCAAATATGATAGAAAGGTAAAATTAGACTTTGAAGAAAATCTGTAGAGCTACCAGCAATATCCAGACTAGCTTTTTCTTTTGTGATGGATAAGCTTATCCATAGCCTCCTGAAATGACCCTGCCCTGGTAACCTCCCCACTATTTACAAAAAAGATTTCGTCGGCATTCTCGATGGTATTTAAACGGTGGGCAATAATTACCAGAGTAGTCTCTTGTGGCAATTTGTCTAATATCTCGCCAAGTAGTTTTTCTGTTATGGTATCAATATTTGCTGTCGCCTCATCAAGAATTAGCAGATCCGGCTTTCTTAGCACAGCGCGCATAAAAGCGATCAATTGTTTTTGTCCCAGACTTAAGCTATCACCCGAAGAGAGAATCTTTGTTTCTGCTCCATCATCAAAAACTGAAAGTAATCCTTCCAATCCAGTGGCTTTAATTATTGCTAAGAAACTTTCCTGATCATATTCATGATACTGTTCATTGCCGTATAAGATATTTTCTCTAACCGTTCCTGTAAATAAGAACGGTTCCTGAAGTATAAATCCAATTTTCTTACTCCGTTCTTCAGGAGTATAAGATTTGATGTCTTTACCGTCTAAAAGAATCATTCCACTAACCGGATCGTACAAACGTGCCATAATGGATGCTGTTGTGGTTTTACCTCCACCTGTAGGACCTACCAGCGCATATGTTTTTCCTTTTTCGAGCTTAAAATTCACATTGTGAAGTATCTCATTACTTGTGGTATATCCAAAATGAACGTTTCTGAATTCAAGTAACGAATCTGAGGCTGTCGCAATACTACCCTTAACCATATCCAGATTACTTTCCAGAGATAACATACGGGAGATCCTATCCCAACCCGCAAGTGCAACCTGGAAACTTGTCCACAAAGCAGCCAATTGCCTTAATGGGTTATAAAAGTTAGTAGAATAAGCCAAATAACTTACGAGCAGGCCTATACTAAATTCCGATTCAGAGATCAGATAAATCCCATAACTTAGCACAATTAATTGCGCTAAAGCGGAAAACAACCCGAATACAGGTAAGAACATGTTGTTTGCCATTCCTGTACCCATAGCAGTTTTATAATTATGCTGGTTGGCTACATCAAACTTTTTTCTAAAATAATCTCTTCGGTTAAAAGCAATTATCACTTTAAAGTTGTTCAGGCTTTCCTGTATTTCGGCGCTTAGCCCACCAGAGCTTTTTAAACTTAACGCATTCCTTTTTCTTACCCAAGGCGAAACACTTCTTGTAAAAATCAGGATAACTAAGGCTGGTACCAGGGTAGCTAGCCCAAGTTTTATATTGATAGATAATAAGAATACCCCGGAACCGATCATAGTAATGATACTACTAATGAACTGCATTAGGGCCTGAGAAAAGAATTGGCTCAATTTATCCGTATCATTATTAACCCTTGATATCAGATCACCTGCTTTGTTCTCATTAAAGAAGGCTACAGGTAATTGCTGGATTTTATTAAAGATTACGTTTCTTAATTTGAAGATGGCGCGCTGGGCTACACCTCCCATCCATTGCGTTTGCAAATAACTGCTTACAAAAGCGATAGAATACATCCCTAGTAAAATCCCTGCAAATACCAAAACACCATGATATTTTCCGGTTTGCACGTAATGATCTATTGTATACCCTATTAAAAACGGGCCAAGAAGGTTAAGTGATGCACTGACAAGAATTGCCGATAAGGAAAGAAAAATACGCTTTCTCTCTTCCGCAACCAGATTCAACAGGTTTTTAAGTCCTGTCCAGGATGAACTTTTCTTCTCCTGCTCTGCTATGCTGTTCAGATTATAATTCATAGTTGCTTGTGCTTTTTTGTGAATTAAAAATCTGTACGTATTCAGGGCTCGTATTCATAAGCTCTTTGTGGGTTCCTGCGGCCAGTATTTCGCCCTGCATCAGCAAAATGATCTGTTCATAATGCTCAACCGCAGCTATTTTCTGAGTTACCGATATAAGCGTTAAATTAGGGTAATTGCGTTGAATATTTTCAAGTATGCGGGTTTCAGTCTGATTGTCTACCCTTGCTGTAAAGTCATCAAGCAACAATACATTTGGATTTATTGCCAATGCGCGTGCCAGCATAATCCGTTGCTTTTGTCCTCCTGAAAGACTTAATCCCCTTTCGGAAACGCTGGTATTTAACCCTTCCGGCAATGATTCCATAAAATCTTTTAGTTCTGCGGTTTCAATTGCCCTTTGTAAAGATTCGTCTGTTACCGTTTCACTAAAAGTTATATTTTCGCGGATGCTCATATTGAACAGGATACTATCCTGAAAAACAAAGCCTAACTTTTGGTAAAAAGATTCACTTTTATACTCATCTATTTGATGTCCGTTGAATGTTAATACACCGCTATCTGGCTTAATTAAACCACTAAGCAAATAGAGCAGTTGTGTTTTACCTGCTGCTGTTGGTCCAATTACCGCAGTCCTTGATCCTGGTCGTACAGAGAAATCGATATGCTTTAATACAGGCTTTTCACCGTAATTAACATTTACATCCTTCATTTCTATAGCTCCGGTTAAATTAGCTGCCAGCTGACCTGTTTCAATAGTATCTGGTCTTTCTAGCATTTCGCTGATCCTGCCGTATGAAGCAGTAGCCTGAGCAATTACGTTACTCATAAAACCTATGATAAGAATCGGAAAAATTAGCAGTGCCAGATAACTGTTAAAAGCAGCAAAATCACCCAAACTCATTCTCCCGCTAATTACATAATGTCCACCCAGAACCAGAATCATTAAACCCGCCATATTTGCTGTAAATACAATTATGGGGATTAGCCAGGCAAATAACCTCAGAATTGAAAGTCCAATATCTTTGGCCTTATTACTCGCCTCAAAAAACTTATCATATTCCAGTTGCTGCGAATTAATTACGCGAATTAACATAGCCCCAAGGATACTTTCGTTAATTACTTTATTTAACCAGTCTATTACTTCCCTGCTTTTTTTGAATAGCACCCGTACTTTACCCAATACAATAAAAAACGTACCTCCAATAATTGGAATGATGGCCATGACAATTAAGCCGAGTTTCCAGTTGATGCTAAGCAGTAAGATACTTGCACCAATAATGATGAACAAGGAGGATACGATAGAAACAATGGCCTGCGATACAAACAATTTTATAGAATCTACATCGGAAGTAAGATTAGTAAGTAAACGGGATGGGTTTGTGGTTTGTATGTAGGCAAAGCTTTGTCTGGATATTTTATCGGCTAACCGGGTTCTTAAGTCTCTTGCTACCTTTTCTGAGGCATAGGTTTGCATTAAACTTTGCAGGAAACTGAATAGAAAGATAATGAGCACTACAACTATAAACTCAGTAGCAATGGTTTTATATGAAAATTTGCCTGCACTGTATGCATCTATGCCGCTACCAATAAGTTTTGGTATCCAAAGGTTGAGACCATTGCTGAGCAATGCAAACAAGATGAGTAGCATAATCAGGCCTGAATACGGTTTAAGCAAACTAAAAATGCTTTGACCCTGCTTCGTTTTCTGTTTTGGACCCTGAGTATCTGAATTTTTCATTTTCAACTTACGAAATTGGGATTTTTTTTCAATACTATAACCCAATATCAATTATAATTCAGTTATTTTTAAGTTACGAAAATGAATCTCAGCACCCTCAGATTCTAAACACAGATATCCCTTTTTCACGGTTGATTTACTTATCCCGTTTACGAACTTGCCGTTTACCGATAATTTGATGGTTCCATCCACACAAACAACTGTATAACAGTTCCATTCGCCTTTTCCTTTGCAACGATTCTCTACAGATTTACTGCGTTCACCCCTTGGATTATCCGGAACTGTTTGTACACCCCCAACCCCAAAAAGTTCGCCATGAACATATGCAATAGGCGGCTTTTCGCCATTGGTAATATTCTGGTTTACCCAGTCAAGCTCAAGCATCTGCACTTCTACGCCACCAGGCAGGCGATTTTCCACTCCCGGTTTTGCATCACTCCATACAAATACTCCCGAATTTCCGCCAGCTTCCATGTGCTTCCATTCTACCTGTAGTATAAAATTCTCATATAGCTTTTCTGAGCGCATAACGCCAATGGGCTTGCCTTTGCAAATGAGCAGATCTTTATCTACCCTCCAGGTATCAGGATCCGTATTTACATTTATCCAGTTAATCGACTGCCCCTTAGCTTTATCACCACTGGTTGTTTGCTCAAATTTTAACTCAGTCCCAAATTTAATAGATTTTGCTTGTGCATATAATGATGGTTTGCAAAGTAAAAGAAACAGAAAGGCCATACCTATCCCACTTAATATTTTCATATCTATCGTTTTAGGTTGGTTAAATTACTTTGGTGATACCAGGCAAAGCTACCGGATGGTCTTCCCATTTAAGATCCCAATGATAATCCTCTATTTTTGGGCCTAGCGTTTCGGTTGATTTCATGACCTGTTCTAATGTCAGCGTTTGGCCACTATATGCAACCATACGTCCCCAAATCGCCAACAGAGTGCTGTTTGCCATTTCTTCGCCCTGGTTTATTGGATTTCCACTTCTTATACCAGCAAAAAGTTCATTATGTTGAGTTTGGTACATATTGTTTTTCTCTCCGTTATAAATCCATTTGTTTTTCCCGGTTATTTCGTATTTGCTGCCAACATTAATAACTGCATTTCCATCTGAGCCTAAAACGTCTACGCTGTTGCGATGCGATGTTCCCTCCTGCTGCCTGCAAAAATGGTATCCCTTAACTCCGTTAGCATACTCATACTCGATTGCAAAATGGTCATATATATTACCAAAGATTTCATCCACACGAACTTGTCTGCCACCTGTCCCTGTCGCACTAACCGGCATTTTTCCACCCATTGCCCACGACATCAGGTCAAGGCTATGAACTGCCTGTTCTGTTATAAAATCGCCCGAAAGCCAGCTGTGGTAATGCCAGTTCCGCATTTTATAGGTGAGATCAGTCCAATCCGGCTGACGAGGGTTTGACCAATTTCCTGCCCCATTCCTGAATGTAGAAACAGTTCTGATGTCGCCAACATCTCCATTTAAAATCCTTCCGAAAGTAGCCCTGCTTGGCAGGTCGTAACGGAAACAAAAACCAGACACCAGTGAAAGGTTTTTCTCCCGGGCTTTTTTTGCCGCATCTAAAACCTTACGTATCCCGGGCACATCAACCGCAACGGGCTTTTCACAAAAAACATGTTTATCTGCGTTTATTGCAGCGGTTAAATGGTCAGGTCTAAATGCTGGAGGTGTTGTAAGTAAAACTACATCTACCCCAGAATCTATTAGCTTTTGATAAGCATCAAACCCAATAAATTTATTCTTTTTGTTTACTTTAACCCTATCACCTCCAATTTCTACAAGGGCCGCATACGCGCCTTCCAATCTATCCTCAAAAACATCAGCCAATGCTGTAATTATAACATCCGGATCTGCCTGCAATGCTTGCGCTGCAGCACCTGTACCGCGACCACCGCAGCCTATTAGACCTACTTTAAGCTTAGACTTTGCTGAAGAAAACAATGGAGAAGCAAAGCCTGATTGATAAGCTAGGGCACTTCCTACAAGTACCAGACCCGATTTCTTTAGAAATGATCTTCGATCTGTTAAATTTGGAATTGTAATTTTAGTCATAATATTAGGTTCATTTGTTTGGTTGTGTTCTCCCTGGCAGGAGTAGTTTCATTTTGTACTAAATTTATGTTAAGTTATCTAAAGATGGAATTATTCACAAAAAGATTACCTAAAAAATAAAGAAATTGCATGATGATGTCCAATTTCAGAAATTACAATCGTCATCTGTTTTTAACCATTAAAACTTAAGCAAAATGAAAGAGTTCTTATTTGTATTTAGAAATGATTATCAGGCTGTACCTAAAGGTTCTCCTGAAGAAATGCAGGCCGAGACTAAAAAATGGATGGATTGGATAGGCGGTATTGCTGCACAAAACAAACTGGTTGACCGAGGTAATCGCCTGGGATCCGAAGGTAATACTGTAAAACCAGGAAATGTAATTACCGACGGCCCATTTATGGAGATTAAAGAAGCAATTGGAGGCTATACTCTTGTCAGAGCAGAATCACTGGAAGAAGCTACAGAAATGGCAAAAGGCTGCCCTATCTTTAAAAATGGCGGAAGTGTAGAGGTTAGAGCAATTAACCCTATGTAAGCTATAATCCTACGATTAGTTTAAAAAAATGAAAAGCCTTTGTAATTTGCAAAGGCTTTTCATTTTCGCGCATCTAACCTATCAGTTTTATTATGGAACAAACAGAAGAATTAATACCGCATTTATTTAGAACAGAATACAGGAAATTAACTGCTGTACTAACTAAAATATTTGGTCTGGAACATATAGAAATTGCAGAGGATATTTCAAGCGATACTTTTTTGATGGCTTCTGAAACCTGGGGGATTAAAGGTTTGCCAGAAAACCCCGTTGCCTGGCTCTATACTGTAGCAAAAAACAAGGCTAAAGATTATTTGAAAAGGAATACGCTGTTTGATCAGAAGATTACGCCGCACCTCCAAAACAATAGCTCCGAAATTCAGGAATTTGAAATTGATCTGTCGGAACAAAACATTACAGATTGCCAGTTACAAATGATGTTTGCCGTTTGCCACCCTACTATTTCTTCTGAAGCACAGATAAGTTTATCCCTCCGCGTGCTCTGTGGTTTTGGAATTGATGAAATAGCAAATGCCTTTTTAACCAACAAAGAGGTTATTAACAAGCGACTGTTTCGGGCTAAAGAAAAACTTAGGATGGAACAGGTTAAAATCGAATTTCCTAGTCAGGGCGCAATTGAAGACAGATTAGAAATGGTTCTAAGAACTTTATATCTTCTTTTTAATGAAGGTTATTATTCGGCCGGAAAAGATGTAACCTTAAGAAAAGAGGTTTGCCTGGAAGCCATGCGTTTAACTAATTTGCTACTTGAAAACAAAACAACAAACAAACCGGCAGTAAATGCACTAATTTCTCTAATGTGCTTTCATGCGTCCCGCTTTGAAGCAAGAGTAAATGTAAACGGGGAAACTATCCTTTATCAGAATCAAAATGAGAACCTTTGGAATGAAGAACTCATCACCCAGGGGGAATGCTTTTTAAATCAAGCCTCCGTAGGGGATAAACTTTCAAAGTACCATCTTGAAGCAGGTATCGCCTATTGGCATACCCATAAACAAGACACGGCAGAAAAGTGGGAAAGCATTTTGCAACTTTACAATAAGCTGCTTCAATTAGAATACTCGCCAATTGCAGCACTGAACAGAACCTACGCCTTATCCAAAGCCAATGGTAAGAACGAAGCAATTATAGAGGCTGAGAAACTAAACCTGAACGATAATCATTTATATCATGCTCTTCTGGGTAATTTATATACGGGAATTGACAACTCTAAGGCACGGTTCCATTTTCAAAATGCTTTAAAACTAGCCAAATCAAAAGCTGATAAAACGATAATATCAAAAAACATAAGTGATCTTGGTTCTGATTAGAATCAACTAGTTCTATTTTCAGACCGATCCTCTGCCCTTATTTCCTCAAGAGCAATCTGGCTTGCGTTCCCCATTGACCAATAAAAAGGTCCGGTTTACCATCTTTGTTTACATCACCAATAGCTATACCCCAGCTTCTGCCTACAGTAGATTCCGGAATAACCTCGTTGGTCACTAACTTAAAATTCCCTTTACCATCATTTTGCAATGCCTGAACCTGCATCGGCTGAAAAGGAGGAATCTTGAGTGCGCTTAAGATAATGTCTGGGTGACCATCATGGTTGAAGTCAAAAATTGCCCCTGCATAAGTAGAGTATTCCTGCTTTGGAATCCTTTTTGCCGTTTCATCTTTAAAATTTCCTTTACCATCATTAATCAGCAAACGGGCAGTAGGATCTTTCTCAAATGCACCCCCATTGCTTGTTAGGTTAAGAAATAGAATATCGGGGTGTTTATCTCCATTTGCATCAAATACTAAAACTTCTCTTGTATGCAAAGGAACCAGAAGCTCCAGCTTTTCTGCTTGTTGGGTGAAACGTCCTTTTCCATCATTAAATAATAAACGGTTAGGAGGAACCTCATTCCCTGCAATTAAATCCAGATGCCCATCGCCGTTTAAATCAGTCAGCTTAACAGATTGTGTTTCCCATCTGAGTGCAGGCAATCCTTCTTTTGTATAATCAATAAAGTGCCCAGGCTTATCCGGATTATTTAGCCACAAGAAATTCTGAGGTGTAGGTCCGGTGTTTCCAACAACAACATCCAATAAACCATCGCCGTTTACGTCTCCAATATCCAGTCCATTCGCTTCACTTTTTGCAGGCAGTCTCTCACTCACATTTCTAAAAGTTCCATCTCCATTTCCTAAATAGAACTCATGATTTTGATCATCTTCGGCAACGAAGATGACATCCAGATTCCCATCTTTATCAAAATCTCCTGCACGTACGTGTTCTGTATCGTGCGATTTTTCTGCAAAAACACCTTTATTCCAGGTAAATTTTCCTGTACCATCGTTTATATACAATCGGTTAGGCAAATTTTCCAACGCTAGTATAGCATCCAAATGACCATCTTTATTCACATCAGCCAAAACCACATCCAAAGCATGTGCTTCTGCATCTATGGGCAATTGAGTTAAGGTAACATCTTTGAAATACTTGGTTTCCACACTTTGTGAACAAGCATTATTAACAACGACAAGGCTTAGTAAAGCCGAAATCGTATAGAATTTTCTGAATGGAGAAAGCTGCATAACTAAAGTTACTCATATTTTCATTATTCCATTCCCCGGAGCAGACCAAAAAAAGAAAATCAAAACAAAATGATTTTTCGTTAAAAGCTGTTTGTATTAAATCTAAATAAGAATACCTTTGCGGCAGTTTTAATCTTTACACGAATAATTATATGCCAGATTCCCAAATCAAAACGCATGCAGAAAACTTATCTTCTTTATTAACATATAAATTATTACTGATTTTATCAGTCTTGCTTCTTATTGCAACCCCTTTTATCTCATTTGCGCAAAACGGCAATTCAAAGGCTTCGCTATCAGGCATAGTCAATGACACTGAGGGCCAACCGCTGAAATATGCAACTGTTACCGTGAGTGGCGGCAAAAGCATTCCGACAGATAAACTCGGCAGATTCCTGATCAAGGATCTATCTGCCGGTGCTCACCGCATTAGTGTCAGCCTGGTCGGCTATCAGACTTTAGTCAAAGAGGTAACGCTTATTGCTGATACCACCACCGAAGTTTCTTTTGTGCTTGAAACAGGAAATGCCCTTTCTGAAGTGGTTGTTACTGCTGGTAGAAAACCAGAAAGCCTGAAAGATGTTCCCTCCTCAGTTACCATTCTTACCGCAAGGGATGTAAAGGAACAGTTGAACGTTAATCCTTCAGTTACCGCCATCCTTGGAAATACCGTACCGGGATTGGGAACTTCCAGTAATAAGGCCACCAATTCAGGACAGACCCTACGTGGCCGTCAGGTATTGGTACTGATTGACGGTATTCCCCAATCTACGCCACTTATGAACGGAAGTCGTGATATCCGTACACTTGACCCGGCAGCTATTGAACGTGTTGAGGTCATTAAGGGTGCAACTTCTATTTATGGTAATGGATCTGCAGGTGGTATTATTAACTTTATCACAAAAAAACCCACTGCTGATAAAACGTTTAGCGGTACCAGCAGTGTGGGATTAAATGGTAACCTGGCACATCCGTCAAACACAACGGGATACCGATTTTCGCAAACTTTTTCAGGAACGATAAATAAGTTTTCCTATGTGGTTAATGGCACATATAATTATACCGGGGTGTTAAAGGATGCTAAAGGGAACGTGAATGCCCAGCCTGATGGACTTGGTGAGAATTCACTTTATAATACCTTTGTTAAACTTGCGTACAAACCAAATGAGCATAGTGAAATTATTGCTTCATATAACCTGTTTAGAAGTGTACAAAGCAGCGATTACATCAACGTAACGGGCAAATACGGCGAAAACCCTTCGTTAGGTAAAAAAGGAGATGATCCCGGCGAAGCCGCAGGTACACCGTACAACCACAATGCCTTGGTTTCCTATCATAATGATGCGCTGCCTTTAGCCAGTTCTCTTGATGTTTCGGCTTATTACAATAGCTTTATATCTATGAACAGATATGTGGAGAAAGCAACGGCCTGGTACGGCCCGGGACAAACCAAAATACAGTCGTTCAAAAAAGGTGTTCGCCTAACATTGAACACCCCATGGAAAATGGGCGCTTTTGGCGATGGAGAACTGACTTACGGACTCGATCTGTTAAGCGACAGAACCAATCAGGTTCTTACCGATGGCAGGGTATATATTCCGGACATGAACATGCTTAATCTTGCACCATATGCCCAGATGAAGATGGACATAATGACCAATTTTGTTTTGAAAGCCGGAGTTCGTTATGAAAATGCCCGTGTTAAAGTACAGGATTTCAGCACTATTGCCAGAGGGCCTAACGGCGAAGGCAGTATTGCTGTTACCGGGGGTAAGATTCCTTATCATAGCACTACTTTCAATGCTGGTTTAAGATACAACAAATATGATATCTTTAATCCTTTTGTAAGCTTCTCTCAAGGCTTTGCAATCAACGAGCTGGGTCGTATCTTAAGAAGTGCAACCAGCAATACGCTGGAAAGCATTGCCACAGATCCTATTATTACCAATAATTACGAAGCGGGTTTCAGCAGCAGGCTAGGCATTGTTAATTTAACCGCATCTTATTATATAAGTACTTCTAAATTGGGGGCTAACCTTGTTGATGTTGGAGGATACCTTGTACCTCAGCGCGAACCGGAAAGAATCCATGGCTACGAAATTTCGGCTGATGTATACTTTAGTCAGAAATGGACAGCGGGAGGCAGCTACTCTTATGTAGAAGGAAAAGCAGAACAAACAGGCGGCACAAAAGTATATATGAATGGTTTACGCATTGCGCCACCTAAAGCAACTGCTTACCTGGGCTACCGACCGTTGAGTTCGCTTGATGTGAAACTATATTGGGTATATACCGAGGGTCGTGATCGTTTTGATGTGCGCGCTAATGGTTTGTATGCCAACAGTGAAGGTCCGGTTAAACCGGTAAGTCTTTTCAACCTGTCGGCCGGCTACAGATTTAACAGTAAGTGGTCAGCCGGACTAGGTGTAGAGAATTTGCTGAATAGTTCATATTACCCGGTAGTAAGCCAGTACCGCGCCATTGATGCAGAATATGTACGTGGCAACGGCGCAACCATGAGTCTGAATCTTTCTTATAACTTTTAATAATGCTGCGGAAACTCTTTTTCTGGCTGCATAAATGGCTGGGTCTGATTACAGGCCTGGTTGTTTTGATTGTTAGTATAACTGGTTGTATAAATGTCTTTTCGGATGAACTAAAAGAATACTTTTATCATAAGCGATATTATGTAGAAGCTCAGGGGAATCGCAACTTTTTAAATTTCAGTGAGCTGCGCAATCAGGCGCAAAAAGCGCTTGGGCCGGATGTTAAGATTACCCGCAGTGAGATCTATCCTGCTAAAGGCCACACCTGGATATTTCGTGCATCGCTAACGGATAAGAAAGCCATCGGACACTGGAACTACTACAAATATTATTACAGGGTTTATGTGAACCCCTACAATGGAAAAGTAGTATACGTGGAAGACACGCGAAATGAATTCTTTCAACTGGTGTTGAACCTGCACATGAACCTGCTATTGGGTGACTCAGTTGGCAGCATGGTAACAGGAATTTCGGCGCTATGCTTTTTTGTTTTATTGTTGAGCGGTCTGATTCTGTGGTTTCCTCGGAAATGGAAGACAAAAGCCTTCAAAAAAGGGCTTGTAATTAAGCGTAATGTAGGAATAAAGCGACGGATTTATGATTTACACAATGTATCGGGCTTTTATATCCTGATTCCAGCGATTCTGATCTGTGTAACAGGTTTGGTCTTCGCTTTTCCCTGGGCTGATCAGTCTGTTCAGTTCCTGGCCAATGGCGGAAAAGCTGCTGAAAAGCGCATTATTCCATTATCTACGCCCAACGAGACCTACCATCCTCAGTCAACAGATAGCGCTATTACTCATCTTTTCCAATTGCATCCTCAAGCAGATATACTATCGATCCGCTTCCGCGAAAAGAATACAGATCCAATGGATGTTCAGGTACGACTTGCCAAAAATCGTACACACCTGTTCGAATGGTATTATTTTGACCGTAACAACGGCAAACTGTTAATGAAGTACGGCGATCAGGACGTAAAGGGTGGTGAGAAATTCAGAAGTATGAATTACGACATTCATACCGGAGCCTATGCGGGCATCCCAACCAAGCTACTTGCTTTCTTTGTTTCATTAATCTGTGCCGGCATGCCCATCACAGGCTTTTTAATGTGGTATAACAAAGGGAACAAAAAGCGGTCGAGATAAGTATCCTCAATTTAGTTGATTGCCACCTGGTAGTGCGTAAAACATTTTTTAACTTTAATCAAATGTTTAGTGGAAATCGAAGATAATATGGATTCTAATGTAAAGATTATCAGTAGCGATGAAGGAGAAACATTAGCGATAGCTGGTGGCAATTACAGAATTGTAATCTCCGGAGATCAGACCAATGGCAACTATGCTGTTATTGAAATGACAGTTCCTCCAGGAGGAGGCCCACCACCCCACTCCCATCCCGAAACTCAGGAAATGTTCCACGTTCTGGAAGGAGAAGTGGAATTTAAAACAGAAGCAGGTAAGCAAACTGTTGGTAAAGATGGCTTTGTAAATATACCCTTTGGTGGGGCGGTACACTGTTTTAAAAACATCTCTGAAAACCATGCACGCTTACTCTGCACGGTGGTACCGGCAGGACTGGAAAATCTATTTAAGGAAATAGGCGTACCTGTATTGCCGGGTCAGATTCTGCCAGTTCCTGAATTAAACGACAAGCGAAGAGAATTTTTAAAAGAAATAGACCTAAAATATAATCAGAAAACCTATCCTCCAGACTTTCTAGGCTAGTAGCTAGGGATAGAAGTCTGCAATACCGAAATCACAGAACATTACTGTTACACTATTGGCCAATGGCCAATGAAAGATTAAACATTACGTACCTGCCCAACAACGAGGCACTACTAGTAGATTTTACAACATTGCTGACATAATTATTAACTAGTGTTTTTACATCAAAAAGGTTTTTACCTATAATGCTGTATTTTAAGCGTGTGTTTTTAGGCTGATATATGAGCTCCGAATTTAATATATGATAATTCGTTTTGTTAAGCTGATATAGGTCAAAAGAAACCAATTGTGTTAAACCACCGCCAAATTTAATCCTTGAAGCAGCAGAATATTTACGGACAATGTTATTGTTTATCCTATTATCGGCTAAATAAGTGGCATCTTTGATATATTGAAATTGTCCTGAAAAGTTCAATGGAAATTTAAAGCCCGTAGATAGCTTAAAATCAAATGCGTTATTGAAATTAGTATAATTATTTATTTGATTGCTAATTGATGCGTAATAATTGGTTTTGGATCGACCAAAATTTAAGGTGAAATCTGTAGAAATAACCGGGATAAATTTTTGAAAAACAGCATTTCCTCCTAATTTTTTTATCCCCTTATAAAAATCCAGTTGCGTGTAAAACAAGGTATTATCAAAATAATTAGCGGTAAGAAAACCTGATGCGCTATAGCTTGCATTGCCCGATAACTGAAATGAAAAATATTTATCAGAAAAAGATCTGTTGTTATAGTATGCCCGTATGATATGGCTGTTAAAGTAATATATACGATCTAAACCTGTATTGATATTCCTAACATCTGTTACCAAACTGTTTTTGTAATAATCAAAATCATCCGTGGAGGTATTCTGAATTTTGTAATTTAAGGACAGCTGCTGATAATCACTTAATTTAGCAGTGATGTTGAGTTCTGGCTGTAAGTAAAAGTAGGTGCTATCCTGCTCATACACACTAATATGTTTTATGTTTCCCCTTAATAAACCCTGCACTTTGATAATTTTGTTATCGAAAGTATATTTCGCCGCTAGATAAAGTAACCGACTATCCGTAACAACATCATTTTGAAAATCTTCTCCAAGAAGGGTTTGATTAAAATTATCTACCCTATAAAGATTAGTAAAGGTTTGTGTTTGTTTAATGTTACCTCCCCCATTTAAGTAGAAATAGTTGTATCCCGATTTTTTTAGTAGTTGAGCATCAACCGTAACTGTATTTAGCGTATTCGAAGCATTTTGAAGCAGATTTTTGGCACCGTTAAATAAAGGAATTTGACTGTATAGATCAGAAATTGATCCGTAGCTTTGCTCAATTTTCTGGTTAAGGGTAGTCATTGTGGCCACAAATGCAGTAGATGCATTGGCTTTTTGAACATAACTTATTTCTCCCTTAAATGATTTAACCTTATCCTCCTGACTTTGATTGACCAGATTTTCAGTTTCAGCATTAAAAAAGGAAGTATCCAGAGAGGCGTAAGTTGAGGGTTTAAAAGTATAGGATATGGCAGAGGATAAGCTAGAAGCCCTGCCAATTCTTTGTTGTACACCCAACTCTATTTGATAATTCTTGTCGTTAGAAGACCTTGTTTCCCGGTCTTCGGTAGTTATAGGTTCTGGGCCAAGGAAAATTTGCGTGTTAGATCGTTCATCAGAAAGCTTATTGCGGATTGCATAAGCACCGAATGTAAGTTTAAGGTTTTTATTAGCATGGCTCACAGCAGAAAGACTTCCTGAAAGCGTGTTATTAAGACGAAAGTTATTGTTGTCGAATGGGTTAGTATCTCCTATAGCATGATTAATTAACTTGCCGTTTGAGTTGTTGTATGCTGTTTTACTATTAAGGCTTAACAAATCTTCCTGGTATTTGCCCGTATTGTTATTGCTTATGTAAGAGAAGGCCTTAATTCTTTTGTATAGAGAAACCACATTGGCAGACACATCGTTTCTTTTATTGATGCCAACCGCCAGATCTGCACTCCCTAAAATACTTTTATTGTTTTTTAATTTAAGATTTAAGACAACCTCATCAGAGCTTATTATTCCATTCAATAGGTCATCTTCGATATAATTCTCTATTGCTTGTACCTGTTCTACAAGCTGGGGTTTCAAATTTTGGGTTATGGTTTTATAATTCTCACCCGTCATATCGTCCCCCTCTAATAAAACCTTGGTGATTTTTTGTTGGTTATAAGTGATCGTGCCATCTTTACTTACAGACATGCCTGGCATTTTTCTGATCACACTTTCAATGTTCTTATCCTCCGCGGTTGTTAATTTAGCTACGTTAAAACTGGTCGTATCATTATGAATTGCTACAGTCGGTTTTTCAGCCTTAATGTTTATTTGCTCTAATTGTTTTGGGTCATCAAGTAATTCGAAGTTATGACTAATTACATTGCCGTTAAAGGTACTCGATTCTAATTTTAGTGTATCGGTTTTTAGACCGATGTAACTGGCTATTAAGTATATAAATTTCGCACCGCCTAAATTCGCTTCTAAAACGAAGAGCCCATTGGTATCGCTGTTTGTATAAGAAAGGATAGTACTGTCTGCTGTTTTTAACTGCAAAGTTGCATATGCAAGCGGCTGCCCGCCAGTAGTAACCTTACCATTTAAAGTTAATTTTTGCCCGAAACCGGCAAAAGATATTAAAATAAATAAGAGTGAAAATACAAATTTCAAAACAACTAAAGTTTTTCCATTTTGGGCGGTAAAGTTACTGTGAAAGACGAGCTTCCCCCACTGCTATTCTGCTGCTCACTTGCCCTCGATAGCGCTGCATTTTGGGCAACACGTTTTTTATAAGCTGCAATAAAATAGGCATGGCTTACAGCCTTCTCTTTTGAATAAGAAAAGGGAATACTGATTATTTTGGGGTCGAATACTGCTTTTAGATTAATGCCGGTAAGTTCATAATTATATTTCCCTTCTAAATCTTTTGCAACAATGATTAAACCGGGCAGTCCGCAGAACTTCCATGGTCCATTTGGTACAGAAATGGCGTCGGTAAACCAAACTTCAAATTGACGCCCTCTAAAGTTGGTAGTTGCCCGTGTACAGCTATAGTTTAATATTTTTTTCTTTTCCTTAGTTATTGTCCACTTAAAATTAGCCAGTGTATCCTTAATCAAATAAATATTACGCTCTATAAAGTCTGAAAGTTGAAGTTCATTTTTGCTGAAATCTTTGTAAACAAATATGGGCTTGCTATTTTTCAGAACTTTCGTTTCCACGAAACTATTATCTCCGTCTGCTACTATGGTGTTAGATAAATTTTTAGGTAGGTTTATCTCAATAGACTTGTTTCCGGAAAAATAAACTATACTGTTTATCTCTGTAGCGCTACTGACACCATCGTTTTTTGTTAACTTATAATTTATCGTTCCTTTAACTTGTGCGCTTATATTAAACGTTAAAAAGCACAATATAAAAGCAAAGCTTAGAGTCGATTTGTTTTGATACATAAATTGTAAGGATATGAGAGGTGGGTATAATTTAAAAAAGATGAGTTCTCCTTTTACAAAGCAGCACTCATCTTTTTGTTTTCAAACAGTAGAATAAAGCCTAAATACGTTTTATAATAAGGGTAATTAAACCGTTAAGGTTTCTTGGGGCTTAATAAACGTGAATAGGGCTTGATGGGTCGTCATTTACCGCTGCCTCTACGGCATTTTGACGTGCTCTTGCAGCATCCATTGCGGCTCCGCAGGTTGCACCACTACCATAGTAAGTATAAGAGCCGTAAACAGAACCATCTGGATACACATAAGTTACCGTAAGTGCTGCGTTACACTGCTTAGCAGCAGCAGTAGAAATTAAAGGAGAAGCGAATGTAGCAATGCCGATTAAGCACAACGCTACGAAAGAAGAGGTTTTTTTCATAGAAATAGATTGAGGATTAATTTTTCGATAATAATTTACACTTATCATGCCAAACGAGCAGCTTTAAAAGATAATGGCATTTTTAACCCTCAAAAAAAGAAATAAAGTTGGCAAGTACTGATTAGATAATACTGATAGCGCTCAGGTATTTGTATGTTAAATTATACATCCCTGTCAAATAAATGTATTAAATTTTTAAGTAAACACGCTTACTCGTATCCTTATTAGAAGCTGATGCAACTACGATGTAGCAATGCAGCTCTTCGCCAATATAGACTCGAAGAATTTAATCCCAGTATCCAGTTAGACACCACATTATGGTTCGGCAGTGCTTGCTTCAGTAGCAACTTCGATACTTCTCCGATATATCTTCTTAGCAACTTTGATGCACGTCCGTTCTGAGATGAAGATACACCGAAGTTGCTAAGACGTTGATACGAATTTGATACTGAAACAGTCCAGAAGCAAGTCAGAAGCATCCCAGAAGCAAAGCAAGGATTCACTTCAGCCATGAAACTTTATGCTCACTTTTATGTTTTTTACCTATGACGTCCGCATATAGCGCCGGTCTTCTGGCCATAATATATCTTGAGCCACCCGCATCGGTAAGTTTTTCAGGATCTAGTTCCGCCACTGAAATTTCATTATCTAAAGATCTGCATTCCGCTATGATCTCACCAAACGGATCCAAAATCATGGAACAACCATTTTTCAACTGATCGTCGTCCATTCCAATAGGATTTGAAAATACCGCGTAAACAGCATTATCATAGGCTCTTGCAGGCAACCACTTCATCAACCATTTCCTGCCTTTATCACCATCAAATTCTTTCCTCAGTAACTGGACGTTCGCATTTTTGTCCCTCCACAGGCTAGCGTCAACAAATCCCGCCCCTGGTCTGCTTGATGGTGTACACATCGTTACATGTGGCATAAAAATCACCTGAGCTCCTAAAAGTCTTGTTGCTCTTACATTCTCAATAATGTTATTATCGTAGCAAATTAAAATCCCACATTTCCAGCCTTGCAATTCAAATACAGTATAGGCAGACCCCGGCTTGATATAGGGATTAATGAACGGGTGTAACTTGCGGTGACTAGAGATTAAGCCGTTTCCATCTACACATACATATGCTTTATAGAGTTCATTATTTTCATCTTTCTCAAATAGACCTGCGAGAATAACAATTCCATATTTCTTTGCAAATCCAATGAGAGCAGCTACGCTCGGTCCATTTGGTATGCTTTCACTAAGCACTAACATTTGCTCATAGCTAAGGTTCCTTGCAAACGTATAACCTGTAATCGAACATTCATGAAAACTAATAACATCAGCCCCATCCTTTGCTGCCTGTTCGGAAAGCTGTTCAATCATTTTAAGATTATACTCCTTGTCGCCACTTTTGTTTTCAAATTGCGCAGTAGCTATTTTTATTTTTTTCATGACACAAAATTATCCCTCGGCCTTCAACAATGATTGGAAAATTCCGACAACCATATACATATAACTAAAAACTATATTGATGGAAATGAAGATTCAGCCCTAAAACCGCATAAAATTAATTGCAAGCTTATTGACATTTAACCTGTATTCCATCGGTGTAATACCGGTCATTGTCTTGAAATAATTGTTCAGGTGAGATTGATCATAATAACCAGCTTTATAAACCGCAGTAGTCAATTTGCTTTCTGCAGAAAGATCTCTGAAGATCTTTAAAAAGTGCTGGAACCGAATTACATTCATGAACTTTTTTGGTGAAACACCAATCTGCCTACGATAGAGTCTTTCCAGCTGTCGCTCACTCATTTGTAGTTCCTTCAGCAAGTTTTCCATTCTAATAAGCCCCTCATGTTTATTGATGATTTCAAGGCTAAAAAGCAGATCATGATTCAAACCGTTGCTTTTTTGGAAACGCTCAAGGAGAAAGCTTTCTATGGTGTCAATTACCTCATGAAGACTTTTACTTTTCGCCGCCTTTCGTTCAAACGGAATCGCCTCAGCTCCGATAAGATCAGTGGGAAGAAATATCCCATCATTTAGCTCATCAGCAGACATCCCAAATAATAAATTAAGTGCAAATGGGCGTAATACAACAACCAACAAAGCCATTTGACCCTGAATTTTAAGATCTCTATAGGCAGACATTTGGCCATAAATAAACATCGATGGCAATTGATCTCCAAATGGATAATCACTCGTGCTGATCAGCATATTTTTAGTCAGCGGAACGACTATGCCTGGTTGTCCGTCAGAAAACAAACGATATGTCATCTCCTCCAACTCATTGGTATGCAATAATAAATAATGCCTGATAAATGGCACTAGCTTTTTACTCGGTTCAAACTGCATTTTACTTAATCTATAAAAATAAGTTTATTCCATCTCTTTTGTAAAGATAACATGATTGAACCATACTTCACCACCCGAGATCGAACTGTAAAATCTTCTTTTCTGTGCAATGGAGGCACATTACAAAATATAAAACCAAAAACCCCTCTCTAAGTGCTTTAGAGAGGGGTTTGTACCGTGGAATAGGAATACTTTGAACATATGGAACGCTTTTTATCGCTCATTGAGCCAATAATTGATTGATTTAGAAAAAAAGAGATGATTATATGCAGGCTCTTTTCATCAATAACTAGCTTCAACAATTAGACTTATTTATTTGATCCCTATGTGAGCCTTTTACTATGAGATTAGTCTACTGCAACCACCACATTTTCATTCGTTTCCACTTTATCATTAACTTCAGTTTTTTAGCTGGCAGTTCTCGGGCCACCCTCTAAATTAGCAATACTAATGCTCAATTCCCCAAAATCAAATGGTTTTACCGTCTTTAATTAAATGAATGTCTGAACTCCAAAGGCGAAACATTTGTCTTTGTCTTGAAAAGTTTACTAAACGATTGTGAATGTTCAAAGCCCAATTCATAAGCAATTTCCGAAACGGAAAGATTTGTAGTTGATAATTTTTCTTTAGCTTTTTCTATGATTGCGTTCTGAATGTATTGTTGTGTGTTAAGCCCTGTCAATGAACTCAACATGTCACTCAAATAGCGTTGCGATAGCTTTAATTCTGTACTGATGTATTTCACTGATGGCAAGCCATTTTTCAGACTGTTTTCTTCTCCAAAATAGCTGTTTAAAAGTTCGTCCAAAGAAGTTATGATGTCGTGATTGATTGCTTTCCTCGTGATAAATTGCCTGTTGTAAAAACCATTGCTATAATTCAATAACAATTCTATTTGCGACACCAAAACATCCTGGCTGAAACTGTCAATATTGTTGTCTAATTCATTGGCTATTGTAGCAAATAAATTGGCTATAATTTCTTTTTCTTTTGCTGATAGAAATAAGGCCTCTGAAACATCGTAAGAGAAAAAGCCGTATTGATTTATTGTTTTTCCTAATGGATAATTTCGGATAAAGTCCGGATGAAAATACAAAGCGATACCTTCATAGCTTTCTACGTCTTCCGGTGAAAAAACAATTTGTTTTGGTTTCAAAAATGCTAATCCGCCTTCTTCAAAATCGTAATATCCCTGTCCGTATTTTATGTGTCCTGTAAATGTAGGCTTAAAGGAAATCTTGTAGAAATCAAGACTTACTTTTTGCCCTTTTGGAAACATTTCAATCGAAACATTATTATAGTCAACCAATGCAATCAGCGGGTGCAATGGTGCAGGAAATCCCAATATCCGCACCAATTGCGATATACTTTTAATGTGATTGATATTAGATTGTTGTTGCATTTTTGGTTTACGAATTTAATCAATTTTGTTTTGACGGACGAATAACAATATCGCCAATTTCAACATCGTTAGGTTGGCTTATTGCATAAATTACAGCATTGGCAATAGCTATGGGATCTATGGCAATCTGTTCCATTCCCTTTTGGACAGCTGTTTTCATTTCTTCATTTTTTATGTTGTTTGCAAAATCTGTTTTCACAATTCCGGGCGAAATGCCTGTAATGCGTATGTTTCCATCTGACTCTTGACGAAACGCCTCTGCAATCGTGCGAATGGCATTTTTAGTTCCTGCATAAACGCCCTGCATTGGGACAATCTTTATTCCTGAAGTAGAAATGATATTAACGATATGTCCCGATCGTTGTTGTTTGAAAATAGGAATTGCAGCGGCCATCCCATACAAAACGCCTTTCAGGTTAATGTCGATCATTTCTTCCCAACCGTCAATATCCAATTCGTCAATACGGCTTAATTGACTGACACCTGCATTATTTACAACGGCATCTAATTTTCCATATTGCTCAACTGCCGTATTTACCAACCTAACTAGATCGGCTTTATCCTTTACATCAATTTGAGCAAAGGTGGCTTCACCACCTTTATTTTTAACTTCTTCAACAAGTTGTTGTAATTGTTCTGTTCGTCTTGCACCCAAAACAACCTTGGCACCATTTTTTGCTAATTCTATTGCAATGGCTTTGCCCATTCCGCTGCTTGCACCTGTAATGGCTACAACTTTCCCTTTAATATTTTCCATTGCTGTTCGTTTTTATTTGTCTATTTGTTTTTCTAAAAATTCCGGATAGCGGTCGCCCACAAGTGTAATTCCATTTACTGTTGTGTCAATTTTTGCAAGTTCATCGGTTGTTAATACAATATTTGTACTGCCAATGTTTTCCTCTAAACGATGCAATTTTGTAGTCCCGGGGATTGGTGCTATCCAAGGCTTTTGAGCTAAAAGCCAGGCCAATGCTAATTGTCCGGTCGTAACATTCTTTTGTTTAGCAATCTCAGAGAGTGCGTCCACTAAAGCCAGATTTGCCTTTATATTTTCTTCGCTGAAACGAGGAATAATGTTTCTACGGTCGATATCCTCTAATTTTTTGTTTATTACACCTGTAAGGAAGCCTTTACCCAAAGGACTGAAGGGAACGAAACCAATTCCTAACTCTTCCAAGGTTGGTATGATTTCATTTTCTGGCTCACGCCAAAACAAAGAGTATTCGCTTTGTAATGCTGTTACAGGTAGAATTGAATGTGCTCTTCGAATAGTTGTAACACTTGCTTCCGATAAACCGAAATATTTTACTTTGCCTTCCTGTATCAGGTCTTTCACTGTTCCTGCAACATCTTCTATCGGAACATTAGGGTCAACTCTGTGCTGATACAACAAATCGATGTAATCTGTCTTTAATCTTTTCAGAGATGCTTCGGTTACGGCTCTGATAGTTGCGGGTCTGCTGTCTAAACCTACCGCTGGTCTGGCATCCTTACAACCAAATTTTGTGGCGATTACTACGTCTTTTCTATAAGGCTGTAATGCCTCGCCAACAATTTCTTCATTGGTGTAAGGTCCGTAGGCTTCTGCGGTATCAAAAAATGTAATACCTCTTTCAACTGCGTTGCATAGTAGTGTGATGGCATCTTTTTTATCAAGACCCTTGCCATCCAAGAAGTTTAAACCCATACAGCCAAAGCCTAATGTGGAAACTTCTAATCCACTATTTCCTAATTTTCTCTTTTGCATAATCCTTTATTTAATTATTTCTAAAACTGACTTAAATTTCAAGTACAAAATTCTTGATTGTCGCGCTGTAAAAAGTAGTTGGATTGGTAATTGTTGTAGTCAGATTTTCAAACGTTTTTTAAACACTATAAATTAATCCGATGCCTTTATCTAACGATTTGATGGCTGTCAGATCATCGGCAGACAACTCTAAGTCAAGTACATTGAAATTTTCATTAATCCTTTTCATATTTGCTGATTTCGGAATAACAACGACTTCTTTTTGGATTAAACATCGCAGAACCACTTGGGCGATATTCGTGTTATATTTGCTTGAGAGCATAACAACAAGTTAATGGAAATCTGCCAGCACATGCAGTTTACTCCTGAGGTTTTCGTCGCGGAAAGGAATATCTGGAGGTATATTATTGAATCATCAGGGTGATAAATTCAATTTATTGTATCTTCCTAAAAAAAACAAATGAAGAAAACCAAACTACTAATTCTAACTCTGTTTATTGCCAATTTCAGTTACGCACAAACCGCTCTAATGGATAGTTTAATTCAAAAAAACTACTCCACCTTTAAAAAAAAAAATAACAACACTTTCGAAGGAAAAGGATGGATTACCCTACAGGATGAAATCAGCAAAAACAATTCTGTGTTATTGGGCGAGCTGCATTTCACCGATGAAGTCCCTTACTTCACAAATGCGATTATTAATAATATTAAGTTCGACAACTATATTCTAGAAATTGATCCATATACAATCAACACAATATCAACAAAAATTAAATCCTTATCCTCAGCTGAACTGGACAAATTCCGTAATGAATCAGGTTCAGCTTTATCTTTTTTACAAGGTGAAGCTGAGTTTGATTTATTCAAAAACATACTTCAGCAGAATATCAAACTATATGGAGCTGATCAAATTAGTTTATTTTCAGACCGATTACTGCTTTCGGAATTGAGGAAACAAACCAAAAATGCTAAAGCAAAAGAAATTTATAAGCAGATGATCGCTAATTCCGCTGCTTATGACACAAAAAATAACACCACATTCTATTTGTTCTCTGACGATTGTTTGGCAAAAATGAATGCATTGAGTACTCTGAATTTATCAGCCAACGAGAAAGAGCAGCTTGAAGCACTAAAATTAAGCAGGGAACTATATTTAAGTCGAATTCACCCTTTAAGAGTTCAATACATGAAGCATCTGGTTCTTGAAAAACTACCTGAATGGAAAGACAAGAAGAATCTTTTCAAATTTGGTGCTAATCACCTGCCTAAAGGAGAGAGTTTAATGGAAGTATTCGATATTGGAAACCTGGTTTCCAATATCGAAGAGGCAAATTACCGGAAGTCATTACACATTATGCTCATCGGAAAAGAAGAAGGTGAAACATTGGCTGATTTAGATCAATATAAATCTTTCTTAACCGTCGTAAAAGATGACAATTGGTATACCTATGATTTAAGCCCCTTGAAACAAGCAATCTCTAAAAAGAAGCTTAAAGTAGAGAATTTGGAGCTGGAAAGAATTATAAAAGGTTACGACTATTTGGTTTTCATTCCAAACATAACTAAAACCCCAAAAAGAGGTACGAAAGACTATTAAATCTGATCAAGAGCCGGCTGTTTTATAGCACAGACGGCTTACTTGGGTGAAGCCCGCTCATAACACCCAAAGAAAATGAGGTTCAGCAGAAATACTTTGAACACAGTTTGAAGAATATTTAGGCGTTAGAAAGATATAAAAAACCGGAATCGAAGTGTTCGATCCCGGTATGTACCGATCAGCGGGACTACTTTGAATATTTAAAAGCCTTTTTATTACTTATTGAGCCTATAGTGGAAGATTTGAAAGTTAAAGGTTTTATAAAATAGCTGCTCTGGATTCTTAGTTTTTTTTCTAGACATAATCTTGCTTTTATTTTGTCTTCAGCATTTTCGAGTTCCGAGAAAAATGCCCGACCTCAAGGGCGCAAGATTCTTTTGTGTATACAAAAGTACATCTTGCAAAACACCCGCGTGGTTAAAGTATTCCTGTAGGTCGCTCGAATTTGTGGATATTTACTTTTGTTGGTTCTCTGGAAAACCAGGATTTTTAATTGCACTTTTGGTATAGGAATAGAGGCAATTATCTACCGCGAGTTCATCCTTAATTCCCGGTAATAAACTGAGGAGCCAGGCTTGATTCTTGTTCTTGAGGCAAATGCTTTCTTCGGTCTGATCATAATCAAAGTTTTGATAAGCAAAAGTGATGGGTTAAGAAACAGGAAGATGGTACTCCCGAAGTTAAGAACCTTTAAAGTATCAAATAAAACTTATGAAAATTTATAACTGCTGCCAGCAGTATGTTTAAAATGGGAAATTCAATTTATGCAAAGGCCTAACACAAACAAAAATAACAGAAAAAAATGAGATTACTATTTTTTGGACTTTTAACATTACTTACCACAAATTCCTTTGCCCAAGGCAATGGACAGTTTGTAAAAGAACATCAATCAAATTGCAAAATATGGTTAGATGAACCGACAACCGCAGACAGCCTAATTTGGGATGGCAATTGCAAAAACAATTTTGCATCCGGAGCTGGCTTTTTGCAATGGTTTCAAAATAATAAATTGGCAGCTACCTACAAAGGTGAAATGAAGCAAGGAAAATTTGACGGGAAAGGAAAATTTGAAATTATTGGATATGCCAGTTTTGAAGGAACTTTTATCAACGGTTCCTTAAACGGAAAAGGTGCAGCCTATTTCAACAACGGCGGTAAAACCATTGGCAATTTTGTAAATGGTGATTTTTTAAACCTAGATGATCAATATCTACCTCTCCTTAAAAAACAAACTTTAGCCCTTAAAAACACGGCTGAGACTTATGGCAACATCAGCAAAGATGATAACCTTTTCTATTACGTACTCGCTCCTAAAAACCCAATACGGGCGGTTTTAGTTCTATTTCCATCAACAGGCGAAACGGCAGAAAATGTAATCAGCTGCAATAAATTTTTGATGCAACAAGCATACGATAAAAATATTCTGTCGGTAGTAGTGAGTGCAAACTACAACAACACATTAGATACGGATACAACATCAAAACGTTTTTTTGATACCGCTTTTGAAGATATTGTAACAAAGTATAAAGCTCCAAAAAATAAATTTATTTTAAGTGGACTTTCGTTAGGCGGGATGAACGCACTGCAATACACCGAAATGTCTCACAATGCAAAATACATCACTTACTTAACACCATTGGCAGTAATTGGTGTAGATCCACCAGTAGATCTAATAGATTTATACAACGGCGCAAAAAATGCAATTGTTAAGTACGAAAAAGAAGGGGATAAATTATCTCAAAGTAAAAAAATAGCATTGCAGGAAGACCATTTTCTGGTAAATGAATTTAAAAAACAGTATGGCGGGTCGCCAGACGAGTTTCCTGAAAAATATGTGGAAGGTTCGATGTTTACAAGAAGCAGAGACGATGGCGGCAATGCAAAATATTTGATCACTGTTCCTGTTAGATTATACTGTGACCCAGATATAGTTTGGCAACTTAAAAACAAAGGCAGGACCTATTATGATTTGAATGCTGCCAATCTTTCGGCAATGACAAATTTTTTAATGCAAAGCGGAAATAAAAAAGCAGAATTTATTCCCGCCATTGGGAAAGGTTTTAGGGTCGACGGAACAAGACATCCACATTCTTGGTCAATTGTAGAACCTACGGATTGTATCAAATGGATCTTGGATTTGGCTAAGTAAAAGTATACAATGTCGGTTTTATACAAGCTAGAAGCTGGTTTTAAATATATTTTCGAATGAATTTAAAGGTATGACCACGCTCATCAAATATTTTGCATTCGCCATACTCCTATTGGTTGTAGTCGGTATTTCAATAAAAAGAACCATCAATCAATCAACAGCACTACCAGAACGAGGTTGTTTTGTAAATTATATTCCAATTGATACAGCTCAAAAAGAGATTATTTTTCCACGATTAGCTGGCCATCTATTAAGTTATACAGGAGACGGTAAAGCATTGTTTACAACTATAACGAATAACTTTTCAAGGCCCATTTCAATGAAAGAGTGGCTGGCTTTGAAACAAAAGCCAAATAAACAAATCGCTGTTAAATCGACCTTAATAGAAGCTAGAGGAACGGTTAAAGCAAATGGTGATAAGTTGGTTTTTGAAAGTGATAAAACAGGCTTTCATAAAGTATTTTTGATAGACCTTTTTAAGGGAAATATCACTAAACTTAATGATGTAAAGACACACGATAAGTATGCTATTAGCACCTGTGATCCGAATCTGTAAACATATTAATTATGGTTTATAATTTACAAGCTTTTATTTGCCTATTTGCCGGCAAAGTGATGCCATACCACTTACAACGCATCATAAAAAAGCCATTTAAGTTAATCTCGAACAAGGATTATGTTTAATACCTATGACCGTTGACTTATCTGACCAAATCAATAAGGATCTGCAATTGGCAAACCTAGCTGTGTTCTCTTACCTCGCTGAAAATCGAAAATAAGCCTCCATTGCCTTTATTCGACGATTTGAAAATCGCCTAAAAACAAAAAAGCCCTTTAAGATATCTTAAAGGGCTCACAGGTCCCGTGAGCGCACTGATTTCGAACTACATTTTAATGGATTGACCGAATTTAAGAGTTTGATTTTCGAAAGAAGAGCAATTGGAATCCACAATTAAGATTTAGCCGGAAGAAATCAAAAATTGACAAATATCGGGTAATTGGATTTTAAAGGGGTAAGATGTTGATTAGAAATAATGAAAGTTTGTTGATAAATAACAACTCGATGAGTGATGTGAAATCTCACGTTATTACGTTAAGGAGTTACATTATTTAACCCGTATATGTAATAACATTGTTAATGGAATTTCAAAAAAATGAAGCTAAAAAAATGCCACTTCGCAAGAGGCCTATCTTGATAGTGGATAATTTACATAGAAGTTTCGGTACAGGACCGTATATAAAGGCAATGCTAGAATATTCTTTAAGTGGAAATCAACCGTCAAAATTCCGAAACGAGGATGAGCTTATTGACCGGACTTTACCGAATTTAACTAACCTCTATGAGATTTATCAAAAAGGCAACATTACACAGAAGCATACCCTGATGAGGGGGGTGTTCAAAGATATCTGGTATGGGGTGATGGTATGTTTAGAATCGCTTTTATTGACCCAACGTTTAATGATAACATACTGAAAGTCAAGCAAAAAGGGTTGCTTTTTAATGAGCAACCCTTTAAGGTTTTGGGCTTGAGCCCGGTTAGTACCCAGCGCCGGAGTCGAACCGGCACGGTTTCCCACAGGTGTTTGAGACCAGCGCGTCTACCAATTCCGCCAGCTGGGCATTTGCTTATTCAGCGGGATGCAAATGTATCAATTGAATAACTAATTACCAAGACTTATTTAAATTATCTTCTTTAAGTTTTTTATCTACCCAAAAAGGGGCAAATGGCACTAATGATGCAAACCCTATGAGTACCACCTTTTTAAAGCTCCATTTATACTCTTGCCATGCCATAATTAAAAAAACAATGTACAGCACAAATAAAAGGCCATGAGCCCAACCTGTGTATTTCACAGCTAAAGGCATATCAGCCCAATACTTTAGGGGCATAGCAATAAATACCAGCAAGATGTAAGAAATTCCCTCAGCAACGGCAACTTTTCTAAAAATGGATAATGTGTTCATATATATGGATTTGCGGCAAAGGTATCCAAACAATCATTGTAAAAAAGTAGCATTTTACTTTTTTACAATGATTTAACAGCCAGCCTTATATATTGGCAGCTTTAGCAATACTTTCTCTAAGTCTTAACAAATACTTAGTACGATAATACAAGTCCTTTATTGCAATAAGTGTTTTATCCTGCTCCGCTGAAGTCTGACCTTCAAAAGAAGTTGTAAGTGATAAAATTTCATCCGACAACCCCTTCTCTACTCCATTAACATCTTCCTTTAGACTTGCCAGCTTCACAGGGTCGGGATCAAATTGCAAATCCATTAATGCCTCATTAATATCCATCATCTCCATTAAAAAACTTTGGGGCAGAACATAGTTCTCACCTTCCTTTAACAGGCCTTTCAATTCCAGAACATAATGTAATCGCTTCTGCGGATCACTTAGAACCTGATATGCTTTATTATTTACCGTACTCAATTCCAATACCTCAGCCTGTTTCTCATCGCTTTCATTAATATAAAAATCAGGATGATACTTCTTACTAAACTCATAAAACTTTTGCTTTACGAGGGCCACATCAGGATTAAAGCTTAATGGTAAGCCATAAAATGCAAAATAGTCTGTCATAAGGGCTTAATGCATTACAGCCTTAAATATGTCGTTGCCGAGCACAAAAACCATCAACGATAACAGCAGGACAAAACCAACTATCTGGGCACGCTCCATAAACTTATCGCCAAGAGGCTTTCCTTTGATCATCTCTACAATCAGGAATACAACATGTCCCCCATCCAAAGCAGGTATTGGTAACAGGTTCATAAATGCCAAAGCAATAGAAATAAAGCCTGTAGAAGCCCAAAATCTCATCCAGATCCACTCTCCGCCATAAACTTTACGCGCGATTTCTACAGGGCCCGAAAATGCTTTGTTTGCCTGGATTTTACCTGTAACTACTTTCCAGATTCCTTTAGCATTATCACTAAAAGTTTTCCATGCCTGATTTGCTCCTATTGGAAGAGCAGCAAACAGACTATAATTAATTGTTTGTTGTTTTATCTCATCTATGTTAAATCCGATACCAATAGTTCCGGCACTGTCCACAGGAATAGTATAAGTTAACTTTTCAGTACCACGATTAATTATAAAAGACACTGGTTTTTTCTTGTGCTTCTGAAGCTCATCTCTAACATCCGCATTAAATCGAACAGGTGTATTATTTACAGCAACAATTCTATCACCTTTTTTTAATCCTGCTTTGAGTGCGTTGCCAAACACGCTATCTACTGTAGAAGTTAACAAGGGTGCCCTGCTAATAAACGCTTCAATTCCTAAATCAGAAACCTTATTTAAGATATTCTCAGGCACTTTGATATCCAGGGTTCTGTCTCCACGGATAACCGTTAAATTTGTGTTTCCGAGCAAAACCTTTGAACTGATCAATTCATCAAAGCGAATCACCTTGTTTCCATTAACAGCAATTACCTTATCTCCCTTTTGAAGCCCGATTTCTTTACCGATACTTCCGGGATTAATACCATTCTGTGCAGAACTGTTAGGAATAAATGTTTCGCCGTATTTAAATGTAAGCATCCAGAATATCAGGATACCAACAACTATGTTGACAATAACACCGCCAAGCATCACTATTAAACGTTGCCAGGCTGGTTTAGACCTAAATTCCCAAGGCTGCGCCGGCTGATTCATTTGTTCGGTATCCATAGATTCATCTATCATACCTGCTATTTTAACATAGCCGCCTAATGGTAACCAACCGATGCCGTACTCACAATCCCCTTTCTTAAAACTAAACAACTTAACACCCCATGCATCAAAAAACAGGTAAAACTTCTCTACCTTAATTCCAAAAGCCCGTGCCGCAAGAAAATGTCCTAATTCGTGTAAAATAACTAATATCGATAATCCCAGAAGTAACTGGGCCGCCATAATCAATCCGCTCATATATGATTTTAAATGTTTCTAAATTTGACTGTAAAAAACTTATTTTGTTACCAGCTCGCCCGCAAATATACGTGTATGCTGGTCGGTTTCTAAATAATTATTAAGAGTTGGTGTCGCTATAAAGCTGATATCAGACATACATTGTTCTATTATATCGCTCATTTCCAGGAAACCAATCTGATTTTGTAAAAAGGCATTTACTACCACTTCATTGGCAGCATTGATGATGCAAGGCATATTTCCTGCTCTGCGTAAAGCCTCAAATGCGAGGTCAAGATTTCTAAAAGTACCTCTGTCAGCCTTTGAGAACGTCAGCTCCGGATAATCCATAAAGTTGAAACGTTTAAAATTGCTGCTTATTCTTCCTGGATATGCAAAAGCATAATGAATTGGCAATTTCATATCAGGAAGACCCATCTGAGCCTTCATAGAGCCGTCATTAAACTGCACCAGCGAATGTACGATAGATTGAGGATGTACAATCACATCAATCTGATCTACATTCAAATCAAACAGCCATCTCGCTTCAATAACTTCTAGGCCTTTATTCATTAAAGATGCCGAATCAATGGTGATCTTAGCACCCATTACCCAGTTGGGGTGTTTAAGCGCCTCGGCTTTGGTAACATTAGCTAAAAAAGCACGTTCCTTCCCTCTAAATGGCCCACCCGATGCAGTTAAATAGATTTTTTCAATTGTATCAACTGCCTCACCTACCAGGCACTGGAAAATTGCAGAATGCTCAGAATCTACAGGTATAATTTTTACCCCATGTTGCTTTGCTAAACTAGTTATCAAATCACCGGCAACTACCAGCGTTTCTTTATTAGCCAGGCCAATATCTTTTTTAGCTTCAATAGCAGCAATAGTTGGTTTTAAACCAACAGAACCTACTATTGCAGTAAGTACTAAATCTGTCTCTGCTAAACTAGCTGCTTCACACAACGCTGCTTCACCTGCTAAAACCTTGATACCTGTAGCTGATAAAGCTGCTTTTACGGATTTATATTGACGCTCGTCGCCAATAACAACCATTAAAGGTTTAAACTTTAATGCCTGGGCAATCAATAGATCAGCATTTGATTGTGCTGTAAGCGCTGTAACCTTATACAACTCCGGATTTGCCTCAATAACTTCTAAGGCCTGTGTTCCTATTGAACCGGTTGCGCCTAAAATGGATATGTTTTTCAATTTATAAAACTACTTAAATTATCAGCAATCTTTCTGTCGTTCGATAATCTTGGAACCTTATTCTGTCCGCCAAGCTTACCCTGGCTACGCATAAAGTTCACAAAGGCATCTTTCTGTAAAGAACGAATGATCAGTGGTTGCAGTATTTTCCCCTCAATGAGGTCAAAATAGTAAATATTCTTCTTTTGTAGTGCTTCATCTACTTTTTTACTGAAAGCCTCAAGATTCTTAGGAGGATTAGAAAACTCCACAAACCACTCGTGGTAAGGCAATTCGCCGTGTTTCGTTTCCACCTGAGGAGCTACAGTAAATTCTGTGATACCCACACCTTCCAGGTTAGCTACGGTAAGTAAAGCATGTTCTACCTCTTCGCCAATTACATGTTCTCCAAAAGCTGAAATAAAATGCTTAATACGTCCTGTCACCAATATTTTATACGGGTTTTTAGATACAAACTTAATTGTATCTCCGATGCTATAACCCCATAACCCGGCATTTGTATTGAGTATCAAAGCATAATTCTTTTCCAGCTCCACATCTTCCAGGCTAACTCTCAAAGGGTTATCATTATAATACTCGTCTGCAGGAATAAATTCATAAAATATACCTGCATTTGCCAGCAGTAACAGACTTTTATCCTGCTGACTATCCTGATAAGCAATAAATCCTTCGGAGGCAGGATAAGTTTCAATTGTATCGATTTTCTTGCCTATGCTTTCCTCAATTTTAGCCCTATAAGGTTCGTAATTAACCCCGCCGTATACAAACAGGCTAAAGTTTTTAAAAATATCTTTAATCTTTTTGCCTCCGGATTTCTGTGCAAGCCTGTCAAAATACATTTGTACCCATGGCGGTATGCCCGAAATCAGGGTCATATCTTCATTAATGGTTTCTTCTACTATTGCATCAACCTTTTGCTCCCAATCTTCAATACAATTTGTGGCATAAGAAGGCAGACGATTTCTCTGTAAATAACCTGGAACAAGATGGGCTACTATACCTGATAACCTACCTACGTTAATTCCATTTTTTTTACTCAGCACAGGGCTTCCCTGCAAAAAGATCATCTTACCATTAACAAAAGCGGTGTTACCGGTTTCGTGAATGTAGGTAAGCAAGGCATTCCGGGCAGCTTTAACATGCTCGGGCACCGATTCTTTAGAAAGTGGAATGTATTTAACGCCCGATGTGGTACCAGAGGTTTTTGCAAAATAAAGGGGTTTTCCTTTCCACATTACATCAGGTTCACCTGCCACTACCCTTTCAATATAAGGTCGTAACTCTTCGTAATCCCTAACAGGAACCGCCTTTTTAAAATCCTCATATGTTTTTACAGAGGCAAAACCATGATCCTTACCAAAAGCCGTACTTTTTGCAGAATCAATGAGTTGGCTTAAAGTTTCCTTCTGTGCTCCCACTGCATTTTTTTTCCATTTATTGATGCCTTTTACAATAAAGGCCGCAAACGGTTTACTTAATGCCGCTTTTAATCCCATAAGTTCTGTTTAAACTATGTTATGTATAATATCAGGCTCAGCATCTCCCTTGTATTCACTCATCATTTTACGATAAGCAATAGTTAAAGCTACACTTGATAGCGGAACAATAATAAAGGAGCTCAAAATATTTATAAAGAATGAGAACACCGGCCAGTGTATGTAACTAAAAAACAAATAAAGCAGGTGAAAACTTAATAGCACTAACAAAAGCAGAAAAATCTTTGTAAAGTTGCCTTTTGTAGTGGCTAAGCTAAGCTTTATAGATAGAAATGGAGGTAAATCTTTATCGATTATAAAAAACGGGAAGAAAGAAATACGGATCCATGTAATGAATATTGCAATTACCCCAACAGAAATAGCCACATTGGTTATAACTTCCATTTTTATCCCTGTGTATATAAAAGGGAAAGCGATTAACACTACTATCGAATACACACCTACAATACAAAGCATAAAGTAAAGCGTTGCCACCAGGAATCTGATAATCTGTTTTCTGGTAGGAATTGTACTTACAATGCTTACATCATGGTCTTCATCATCCAGTAAATGAAAAATATACTTAAACAGCGATAGATTGATGGTAAAGTAGAACATCACAAAGATGAAAGCCATCAATATACTCAATCCCTTACTTACATCCTTTAAAAAGAATGCCATTAAGCCCGAAGCATTAGAAGTAATAAACATCAAAAAGCACAGTGTGGCAATAGAAAAGTAATTCCTTTTGGTCACTGTCCAGGCCTTGCTAATCACCTCATTTACAGCAAATGTACTCTCCTTTAAAAATTCTATCATTGTTGTTTAAATACTACTCTTTTAATAAAATCCTGCATAAAACCTAAACCGTAGGCTGTTAGCTGAATGAACGCTGCAATAATGCTCAAAAATGCAACTTTTAATGACTTATTAACCTGCCATGAGTGAAAAAATATCAACATAAAGTATATCAGCATTACAAAGTTACAAATGAATGCTAAAGGCCAATAAAATATATTAATAAGCACAGTAAATATTACGGCACATGTAAATGCTGCCGGAAAGAAATGCACCAATTTTAATTCGGAAGGGAAATGTTTATAAATATTTATCCTGGCCCTGCCAAAAAAGTGCAGCTGCTTATAGAACTGGCTAAAACTTGTGCGTCTTTTATGAAAAACTCTGGCTGCCGGGATTAAACCGATCTTAAAACCGTGCTCGTGAATACGAATACTATATTCAATATCCTCTCCTAATCTTGTTAATATAAAGCCGCCAACTTTTTCCCATACTTCTCTGGATACCCCCATGTTAAAACTACGGGGATGGAATTGTCCGATATGCTTTTTATTGCCTCTTATCCCTCCGGTTGTAAATGGAGAAGTCATGGCATAACTGATGGCCTTTTGTACCGGCGTAAAACTTTGATGTGCAGCATCGGGCCCACCATATGCATCCAGTTTATGTTCAAAAAGATAATCCTTTACTATTTCAAGGTAATCCTCAGGGATGAGGCAATCGGAATCAAAAATCACAAAGAAATCGCCTTTGGCCCTTTCAAACCCATAATTACGCGAAAACCCTTGTCCCTCGTTAGGTTTAAAGAAATATTTTACATCAAGTGAATTGGCATATTTATCAACAATAGCCTTAGCATCATTTACAGAACCATCCTCAATTACCAATACTTCGAATTGGGTATAGGTTTGCCTGGTAAGCGTAGTGAGCAATTCATCAATCTCCTGAGGGCGATTGTAAAGGGGAATTATAATCGAAAAAAACATTTGTTATAAAATCTCCTTTTCTATTAAATATTGGTTACGCTCTGGTGCATTTCTGGTAACCAGTTCTGCAACAAAACCAGTTAAAAACAACTGAGAACCAAGTATTATGGCTACCAAAGCAATATAGAACAATGGTTGATCCGTTACATCCCTTTTATACGGAATGGCCATAGATATATGATATAGCTTAACGCCAATAAGCCATAAGGCCATAAATGTTCCTATCACAAAACTCAGCACTCCTAACGAACCAAAAAAGTGCATTGGACGTTTGCCAAATTTACCTACAAAAAAGATGGACAAGAGGTCTAGAAATCCATTAACAAAACGGCTCATTCCAAACTTGGTAACTCCATATTTACGCGCCCTATGCTCTACTACCTGTTCTCCAATATTCTTAAATCCTGCCCATTTTGCGATTACAGGAATATAACGGTGCATCTCGCCGTAAACTTCAATTGTTTTAACCACATCACTACGGTAAGCTTTTAAACCGCAATTAAAATCATTTAATTGAATGCCCGACATTTTTCGGGTGGCAGCGTTAAAAAGCTTGGTGGGTATGGTTTTGGTAATCGGATCGTAACGTTTCTTTTTCCAGCCGGATATAATATCAAACTTTTCCTCTTTTATCCGACGGAAAAGTTCAGGTATCTCATCCGGACTATCCTGCAGATCAGCATCCATAGTAATTATTACATCACCTTGTGCAGCCTCAAAAGCAACATTTAATGCGGCAGATTTACCATAGTTTCTTCTGAATTTAATTCCTTTTACTGAACTATATTGTTGCTTTAAATCTTCAATAATGCTCCAGGAGCTATCAGTACTTCCATCGTCAACAAAAAGAACCTCATAACTAAAGTTATGCTCCTGCATTACCTTAGCAATCCATGAAGTTAATTCAGGTAACGATTCTTCTTCATTATATAGGGGGATTACAACAGAAATATCCATGTGTGATTACAACGCTTAAAACTGTGCAAACTTACTTAAAACTTAACAAATATGCATATTCACAAAATTGTTAGGTTTTGCCACCACCTGAGCCCCATTATATGCATCATATTATTAACGACCTGCTAGAATGAAACTGTAACAATATTAGCCGTTCCCAATAAATACTTGGAGAATTACTATAATTAATCCCATTTAATTATAAATTTGAATAGTTATTAAATTAAATCACACAATGATAAACATGCGTAAATCAGTTATCCTTGCTACATTAATGATGGCAGGAATTAACATTGTTCAGGCTCAAGATGCAAAACCTGAAGACACCGAAGTATATACTCCAGTTCCTAAAGTGGTATCAACACCGGAGCTTACAATAGCCCCCCCTTCTGATGCTATTATACTTTTTGATGGCAAAAACCTTGACCAATGGGTAATGACTGAAGACAGATCGAAACCTGCTGCGTGGACGGTTGCCAATAAAGTATTTACCGTAAATAAAAAATCGGGAAACATAGAAACCAAAGAATCATTTGGTAATTACCAATTACACCTGGAGTGGCGTGTGCCTGCAAATATCACTGGCAAAGGACAAGGCAGAGGCAATAGCGGACTTTTCCTTGCTTCTATTGGCAAAGGTGATGCCGGTTACGAATTGCAAATTCTTGACTCTTATAAAAACGACACTTATACAAATGGACAGGCTGCAAGTATTTACAAACAATTTGTCCCTCTTGCCAACCCAACCCGCAAACCAGGAGAATGGAACAGTTACGATGTGATCTGGACTGCACCTACATTTAACGAAGACAAAACTGTAAAAACACCTGCCAGAGTTACCGTGTTATTTAACGGAGTATTGGTTCAGGATAATACTACATTATTGGGGCCAACACAATACATCGGAGCACCTGCATACAGACAAGCTCATGGCCCTGCGCCAATTAAGTTACAATCTCATGGAGATCCTAGCGAACCATTGAGTTTCCGTAACATTTGGATCAGAAATCTTTAATTATTGATTTTTTAGGTAAAGGGCTGTTCAAAGAATGCGAAATTCTTTGAACAGCCCTTTACTATTTATTAGAAAAATAAATCCAATCCAGATTAAACAGATCTTGCTTCTGATCTCCTGAAGCTGTAAATACAAAATAAAGATCATGATTACCTTTTGTTACCTCTATTGCGGCAGTTAACTCTTTCCAATCTGTTTTACCATCAGCCGCTGCTGCCGGTACAATAAGCCGGCTAATTAATGGCCCATTCATACTATCTAACCTCAATTCAATATTTCCTCCGGTGCCAATGACCTGTACATTATACTTAACCCGTTTTATGCCTGCCAGATCTATTTCATTAAACTTGATATAACTATGGTCTGCAATTCCAGTTGTATAAGCCATAAAAGCCGTAGTAATCGTAGCTATACGAACATTTCCCTTATCAAAATCTTCTGCCTGAACGTAAGGATTGCGCAAAGAAATATAAGCTCTACTATCTAAAGGTTCAATTCCATTAGCTCCTTTATCTCTATACGAAGCATTCAGCAGGTAACTTCCTTCCTTTCCTTTTTCAAGATGGTCTTTTAAAGGTATGCTATTTTTAAGAGGCAGTTTTCCAGATTTTTTAGAAAGCGAAAGAATATAATCGATCATTTCTGCAGCCTCATCCGGAGACACCGCCGGATGTGCTGACATAGCCCGCTCTCCCCAGTTCCCGCTACCGCCCTCAATGACCTTTTTAGCTAGCGTTTTCACTACATCTTTCTTGCCAGCATACCGCACCGATATCGACTTATAAGTAGGACCAACTGAAGCCTTATCCATAGAATGACATGCCTTACAATCCAAATTAGCCAACATCCCCGCCCCTTTAAGATATTTATAAGCTCCAGGATCTTGATTCCCGGCGAGGATAACTGCTACATCTTTTCCCTGAGGTAAATAACCGAAAGAGACCTTCACTTTATTCTGATCTATCACCTTATCCTCTACATCTTTAACCACAACCTGATAATCTAATAGCTGTCCATCCCAGTAAAAACTTCGATTTGAATTGCTTTTAATAGCTACCAACGGAGGGGTATTCCCAACATGTATTTTGGAAATTGCGGTTCCTACTGCCCCTTTATCATCCTTTACATTTAGCTCAACATTATAAATACCCGGTTTCTTAAAACTATATTTTAATTCCGATCCGCTGATTGTTTTACCTGCTATCATCCAGCTGAAATCAAGTTTATCTTCTTTATCAAAATCAACTGATTTATTACCTGACAAATTAACTAACAAAGGAGCAGCACCGTACGGTTTGTCGACCGTTATTTCCGCTATAGGTTTTCTATTTCCTTCCTGGTACTCTATTCTTATGAGCTTTGCATCCGTATTTTTAGAGAACCAGTTAGTGCCATATTCTAGCATATATATTGCACCATCCTTACTAAATTGCATATCTACAAGGGCAGAAAACTTAAGGTGTTTTAAAAATGGCTCCATCTGTTTATAGTTACCGCTTTCATCAAAAGTAACCGCCATGATCCAACCCCTAATCCAATCGTAAATAAATAACTTACCATTATAATATTCCGAAAGTTTATAGGGCGCATTTGGGAATAGGTCGCTATAATAAATTGGGCCAGCAGCTGCAGTAGCACCACCACTTCCTACCATAGGAAAATGTTTGGAGGGCATTTTACCATACCAGATCATTGCTGGCTGAGCTGGAGGTAGCTCCTTTTCGCCGGTATTATTAGGTGAATTGTTTAAAGGCTTAGTATGATCCTTTTTTTCTCCCGGCTGTTTGGTTGCATAATTATACAGCGGTAATGCCTGGTTGTTTCCTAAAAAATATGGCCACCCAAAAAAACCCGGTTTTTTAGCCTGATTAATCTCATCAAAGCTCATGTACTCGCCATCTTCACTTTCCACTTTTGTATCCGGACCAACATCCCCCCAGTATACATAGCCATTTTTTTGATCGATGCTAAACCGATAAGGATTACGGGACCCCATAGTATAAATTTCAGGTAAACCTTTTGAACCATCTTTAGGAAAAAGATTTCCCTCAGGAATAGAATAGCCACCACCATCTTTGGGAATAATACGAAGTATCTTTCCTCTTAAATCATTAGTATTGGCAGAAGTTGCCTGATCATCCGCCAGCCCTCTTCCCGGCCTTTCATCCACAGGAGTATAACCTTCCGTTTCCTCTGCGTTTGTATTATCACCTGTAGATAGATATAATATTCCTTTCGAGTCAAATGAGAGGTAACCTGCAGAATGGCAACAATATTTACGCTGAGTTGGAATTTCAAGCAATACCTGTTCAGATTTATTAATTAGCTTATCTCCAACTAACTGATACCGTGCTAACCTACTTTTTGACTCCTCTCCTCCTACCGCAAAATAAAGGTACACCCAATGATTTTCTGCGAACTTTGGATCTAAGGCTAACCCCAGCAGTCCATCTTCTATGCCACTAAAAACATTAATATTTGCTATAGTTTTAACTGACTTTGTTTTACTGTTATAAAGCTTTACAGCCCCCTTACGTTCTACAAAAAGTACATTCAGGTTAGGGAGTACGGCCATTTCCATAGGCTCATCCAATCCTTCAGCTAATACAATGCGCGTATACCGGCTACTATCAGGAACTGTTGTATCGATCTTACTTAATACTTGAAAACCATGATTCTCGTGTTTATTTTTCCAGATCCATGAGCTAAGCACTAAAATAAAAAATGTTGCCGCTACTAATAAATAATTTGATTTCATTTTAACAATTAAACATTAGCCAATAAAACCGATGAACCACTACGTTTTCTGCTCAAATCAGCAGCCTTTATAAAAGAGAAAATCTCCATGGTTTCCCTTTCAGAAACAGGAGGTTTACCCGTTTCAAAAAAACCTATGATCTCAGCTATTAGTGGAGAATAAGAACTAAATGGCCCCAATGTAGCTATTCCACCTTCTCCAAAAGCAGTACCTGCAATATTTGAAGCCCCATTACGTATTCCACGTACAGTTCCAACACGTCCATCTTCCCATACACCTGTTACAAAATCAACACCATCGTTATAAATTCTGGTCACCGTTTTACAACCAGGCCCCATAACTGTAAACAACATTTCTATCCCATGTATAGCATACCAAGCCATATCCATGTGGTTCGATTCAATCTCTGCCGGGGTATAAACATCAGCTCCTAATACCTTGCCAATACTTCCTGAAACAACCTTTTGTACATTGCCATCAAAGCGCAATGCTGAAGAGCTAAAAACCGGAGCATCGTATTTTTTAGAAGCAGCAAAGATTTTTTTCACATCATCCAGCGAAGCTGCAATGGGCTTGTCTATAAACATCCTTTTTCCAGCCTGCATCACTGGTAAAGCTTGTTCAAAATGTGGTCTTCCGTCAATGGTTTCCAACAGGACAACATCAACCTTCCTAATCAGTTCTTCAATCGAGTCCACTATTTCAACTCCATTTGCCTTAACAGCTTCAATGATGCCGGGTTTCATTTTTAATGCTGCAGGAATGTCTTTACTTCCATGTGGATAGGCTGCTATTACTTTGTAGCCCTTCATTTCCAGACCACCTCCATTAATAGCTTTGGTGAAAACCTCACTATGCGAAGTATCCAATCCTATAATTCCAATACGTTTTCCTGTTTCCGTACGTAACGGCGACTTGCCTAACGAAGGCAAAGAATGAAGCAAACCTGCACCTAAACCTGCAAGTGCAGTGTTTACGATGAAAGATCTGCGATTAAAAGATCTCATATATATTTGGTTTTGTGTGTTTCTAACAAGAGACTATACAAACAATTCGTTCCTCATATCGAATGTATTCCATAGTACCCCAAAACAGAAAAGAAGCCTTGCTGATTTGAGAGCCGACATGAGTCGAGATAATTTGAGTGCTTTAATATTATGGTCTTTCAGAAATGAAAAGTTCTTCATTAACAGACAACAATCAACATAAGCAGCTGGAACACAGGAATGACGACGACACTTTTGAACAACCTCAAAACAATAATAAACAAAAAAAGACAATTATTAAATCCATTATTCGATTTAATAATTGTCTTTTTAAACAAGTGATATATTTTATATCGTTAAAATACTATTCTTCGTAAAGAGGTTGTTCTTTTTTAATAACAGCTGCACCAATTAAACTGATAATCAAACCATAAATCGTGTAACTCACCGCTACTCCAAATCCTATAAAAAAGATCATGTAAGGTCTCATCATCTCTACTCCCTTAACCTTGTTTTCATCATCACCAGCCGCAGCCTTTGCTGAATCCATTAGCTGATTAAAAGCATTTGTATCTAAAACCTTATAATAAAGGATAGTAAACACAGCTATAAACAATCCTGCATATGCAGCTACTTTAAAGCCCGAAGAAAATGCTTTACCAAAGCTTATATATCCACCTAATTCCTTTTTGTATGTAGTTTGCACAAATACAACAGCCATAATAAATGGAATATAGGAAGCTAGCGAGTATATAATTTTCTCTGCTACAGTGGTATTCGGGTTGTTCTGATCAACTCCTAGCCATTTCATCACAAACATAAGCACAAGGAAATAAACAGAATATGCTATTGCGCTTTTAAACGCCAGCATATTTGGATTCTTTTTCGGTTCTACTACTACTTCTTCTTCCATTTGAAAGTTTTAAATAAACGTTAATATATAAGTTAATAATAAAAGCTATTGCCTAAGCGGTAGCCGCATTAAAATTAGCGATTAAGGTATACACCGCAATATCAAACTCCTTGTTTGCACTAAAATCCTCTAGCTCTTTAATTATCTTATCATTGGCTTTAGGCTGATGGAAGAAAACCATAAAAGGAACAAAAAGATCTTCCATTTCTTCACCCAGATCAATCATCCCGGCATGACTGCAGATATCCTCAACACTTCCTTCAATCAATTGCTGGTTGCTGATCAGGTCTTCATAAATATGGAATTCATCCTGAAACTCGTCTTCCTCAACCAATAAGAATTCTTTAAGGAAATCACCTAATTCAGGTTTTATACGCTCGTCATGGCATTCATTGATATACAACAAAAGGTTCAGTAATTCTGTTCCCCTATCTATTGTTTCTTCTTCAATCCTTAGCCATTCTTCAGAGTCAAGGTAATCTTCTTCAAGTTTTTTAATATCAATAGAAAAGAAATTAATCATCAGCAAATCAAAGAATACTTCTCTAAGCTCCTCAAATGATGGATGCTCATCAAAAACTTCGTCAAACTCTTCAACCTTCTCTATAAAGCCAAGGTCTTTGTTAAACACTTCTACAAGGCTTTCCTCTAACTTAACCGAGTCATTACCAGATACCGCAGCAAATTTATCTAACGATGCAATTAGTGCGTCTTTTACATGATTATCCATATGATTGTAATTGTTTGTTATTAAATACCAGTTGAACTTTACCGGTCAGTTTTTTATTTAATAGTGGAGAATTGGCAGATTTAGAATAGTTACTGGCAACATTATACTCCCATTGTAAAGTAGGGTTATAAACTGTAAAGTTGGCTTCAGCACCTTCTTCAATCACAGGAACTGCGAGTCTTAGTAATTTACGGGGATTTATAGAAAGCTTCTCCGCTATCTGCGTTGCATCAAGTCCGGCTTTTATAAGCAAAGGCAAAACAGTTTGCAGGGCAATGATGCCGTATGATGCAATTTCAAATTCAACATCTTTAAATTCTATTTCGTGCGGGCGATGCTGTGATCCTATTGCATCAATGGTTCCGTCTTTTAAACCTGTAAGCAATGCCTTCACATCAGATTTACCACGCAAAGGTGGCTTAACCTTGTAATTACTGTCGAAATCATTCAGCAACTCTTCTGTAAACACCAAATGATGTGCAGCTACATCACAAGTGATTTTCACACCATCTTTTTTAGCTTTCTTTATAAGCGCTACAGAACCTGCTGTTGAAATATTACTAATATGTACAGGAGCATTATGGTAAGTGGCTAAAAAGATATCGCGGCTAATGTGCATTTCCTCTGCTAACGATGGCAATCCTTTCATTCCCAATAACACGCTGGTTTTGCTTTCGTTAATCTGCGATTTTCCTGCAATGGATTTATTCTCAGGATATACCATTAAAAGTCCGTTAAAACCCTGGGTGTATTGTAATGCGCGACTCATAAAGCCATCGTCAACAATTGCCTTTCCTCCATCAGAAAATGCTACTGCACCCGCCTGCTTCATGTCGTACAATTCTGCAAGCTCTTTACCTTCCAGTCCCTGACTAACCGCTCCTATTGGCAGCACATCTACCAGATTGTTTTTTGCCCTGTTAATAATGTATTCCACTTCGGCCTTAGATTGCACCACTGGCTTAGTATTTGGCAAAACCGCGATCCCTGTAAACCCGCCTGCTTTTGCAGCTTCAGTTGCCGTATTAATATCTTCTTTGGTTTCGAAACCTGGATCTCCGATTGAACAGTTTAAATCAAAGAAACCTGGAGAGAGAACAGCACCCTGGCCATCAAAAACCTGTTCGTTTTTAGATGCGGTCAGGTTGTTACCTATAGCCGTTATCTTTCCTTGTTCTACACGAACATCACATTTCTTTTGATTGAACTGGCTGTTTGGATCGGCAATAACTATACCCGTGATAAGAAGGTTCATGATATTTTTATGTTTTTTATGTTATTAAAGAATCTAATAAGTAGTATTTCACCGGCTAAAAAAACAATAGTTAAAATTAGGCAAAGTTTCCATAATTCACTGCTGCTATTTTTCCCTTCGATATTTAATGATTGTGCATCCTTTTTAGAATTAAATACTGCTACCTTTTGTTTGCCAAACAAGTTATTAAGCTGTGTTTCTGTAGCATAATGCATGTCGGATTCTGTACGGTTATCATTAAACGCTATAATGGCCAAAACAGAATCTGCTTTTTTTAATTCATAAAAGCCCGATTTCTTTACCTGATCTGCAACATATAGTAAAGTTTTTCCGGCAGTTTGTCGCACTTCAGGAATAACTTCAAAGTCATTCGACACCAATTTTAACGACTGATTAGCCAGAAGACTAATTTTTTCACTTTCTAATAAATTATTGAGGCCTATTGTATAATATAATGGTTGCTCTTTTGCACTTGCAAAAGCAATCTTATACATTAATGGTACAAAAACCGGGTGCTTAGGCAGGTTGCTATCCTTAATATCCAATGAACTTGATGAAAGATAAATTTTACCGGCCCCTACCGTATACTTTGCAAACAGGAATCTATTTAAAGGCAATTGCAAAATGCTTTCTTTAGCACTTGTATTCTGCTCAGTATAACTAAAATACCTGTTTACCAAGGGCAGATCTATATTTTTAGGAATCTGATCGAACACATCTTTAAAAACAGAGTTCTTTAAATCCATACTGCTTGCTAAAGGTGGCCCAGAATTTAATTGCTGAACCGCAGGCAGCGACAAGCCGGTTAAGAACGGAGTGTAAACATTGCTATTGGCATCAAGATCAGGAAAGATAACTACAGATCCTCCATTTTGTACATATCCTTTTAATTGCTGAGCGAGGCCTGAAGATGGTTCTTTTAGCCCGTTAAGTACTATTAAACTGTAATCGGAAAAGCTGGAGTATTTAATGTTCGACTCAGGCATTTCGGTAAGTTTAAAATAATTGTCGGATGCAAAGAGCGCCTTTATAAATTTATCAGAAGAATTGCCCGTGATGTTTAGCACCTTTAGCTCATTACTTACCTTAAAACTAAAATTCAGATCATCATCAAATGTTAAAGGAAAGTCCTTAATACTAATTACACCTTTTTGCCACCCGCTTTTTAATCCACTAAAAGATAAAGTGTCTTTAACTGACTTACCAGCCTCAACATTTATATTACTGATAGCTTTTTGCTGTTTGTTTATTGTTAGCTTTAAGGCTATGCCCGAAGCAAGCTCTTCACCATAATTCCTTAATTGGACCACAACCCTCTCTGCCTGCCCTGGTTGGTGTACCGGTGAAAGGCTCCAAACACTATCAACCGAAATATTCGGAAGGCTGTTGCCATTTAGCTTAATAAAAGTATAACTGATCTCTTTATTGGCCGCTAAAGGTTTATCACCTGCAAAACTATTCTGAAAGTCGGAAAGCAGATAGCAGATCTCGTTTCTATTTGCAGAAAAACTTGCCTGTTGTCTGTTTAGAATCTGTTGCAAAGTCTTATTTGCTGGTGATATCTTAATTTCATCCAGTAATTGAATAAACTCTTCTTTATTAACAAGCCTTTGGTGCTTGCCCTCAAAATCGTTTGTAATTAATTGAAACTGATCATTAATATCATATGACCTTACAATTTCCTTTGCCTTTCTTTTAGCTTCATCAAGTAAACTGCCCTCTTTGTTTACGGTCTCCATACTATAAGAGTTATCAATATAGATACTGATAACATTTCTCTGTCCCGGATTATGTTTGTTGCCCGAGGGGATAAAAGGCCTGGCAAATGCCAGCACAAGAAATACGATGGCCAATACCCTGCACAAAAGTACAAGCAAATTTTTAAGCTTTTCTCTTGAAGAATTTTGCTCCTTTGCCTCCTTTAAGAATTGTACGTTGCTAAAATATACTTTCTTAAATTTCCTGAAATTGAATAAGTGAATTACAATAGGTATGGCTATTGCCAGCAGCGCGAAAAGAAAACCTGGGTATAGGAAATTCATTAAAAACCAAAGGTAGAACTTTTACATGAATTTTTTCATAGCATCCCATAAAGTTTCATCTAAACCATAAACATCTGGTCGGAACTGCAGACTACCGTTTTGCGACCATGCGGTTATGTAATTGATGATCAAGGGAACAGGTTTTTTAACGCCAAACCACTTAGGCTTTAATCTATAAACATTTACTGTATCAGCTTTTTTAGCCATTTTTTTTCGGTAAACCGCCATTCTGTTGGTATCTATTGGTGGCAGGTTTACTTCCATTCTTAGCTGATCGTATTCGTACTTATCTTTTACCAGCGTTTCAGCAAATTGTAACGGTTTTTCTACACGAACACAACCATGGCTTATTGCGCGGTTAGCTCTGGAAAATGCACTTTTATTGTTCGTATCGTGCAGGTAGATGCTCGATCCATTGTCGAATATAAATTTAAACTTACCTAAAGCATTCCCCTCTCCTGAGCCTTGCTTGAATTGAAAAGGCAACTTCTCTCTGGAATACTTACTCCATTGAATGGTATCGGGCTCTCCTATTTGTTTACCCTTATAATATACCTTAATGTTACTATTCGAAAGATAATATGGATCTCTAACTGCCTGCCAGTAAATTTCACTTTGTGCAATGCTGACCGGAATATTCCATATCGGATTTACCTGTATAGAGTTCAGTTTACTGTATAGTAAGGGTGTTTCATGATTTTTCGGCTTATCATCCAGATTTCCCGATTTCAGGTACTGCTTAATTTTATCGGCATAACCTTCCTCGCGTTTCCCTCCAACACAAACTTTCATCTGGGTAAGTGTGTCCTGGTTTTTAAACCAGGTAAGCGAAAAATCAGGGATATTTACCTGCACATACTCATCGCCAAGCTCTGGCAATTTCCAGCGCAACCGCTCCATATTTACCATAATGGTTTTTACCATATAGCTTTTACTGCCAGAGTCGGCCTTGTATTTTGAAAGTTTATGCTGGAATACCTGATAATCGGGAGAAGAAGGTTGGATGCTTGTTAATAGTTTTTGAATGTCCTTTGTCTCCAGAACAGCAGTTACACTTAGGCTATCAGGTCTTTTTACCGGCACATAGTACCGGCTAAATAATTTCCTTGGATTGATGCTACCGTAATAAACAAAATTATTGTATTTGATAAGCCCCTCTGCAGCATTAAGCTCCAGATCAGCAATTACAGGATAAACTTCATCTATTGATTTGAATTTATTGGCGTGTAATGTAGCCAACAGCGATTCTATTTGCTTATACCTAAAGAGATTTGGGCTAAAGCCATGTTCCTCACTCCTGCCTATGTAGTTTTCTAAACTATCTAACCCACCATTTACAAAGAATTTGGTAACCAATTCAGGTTTATATTCATTTGCATAGTAATAGTTTGTTAACGTATTGGGATTCGAAAATTTAGGTTTTAAAGAATCAAGGTGTTTTTTAAAAACAACATTATATACAGCAGTATCAAATTTTTTGTACAGTTTATTTTTGAAATGATCTGACAGTACTACCCCTACTTCAGGCACATCTTTAAACCAATTACACGATGATAGCATCGTTATTAACACAACAACAGGCAGTACAGTTTTTTTCAAAGCAAGTGAGTTAGCGACAAATTTAGCCGTTTTTTTATACTTAATGCTTTACCCAAACAAATTAAGTGCCACTTACTATTTCTTAAGCTCCAAACTTCCTTACTTTAAATATAAACGAAAGCATGAAATATCGACCTAATCTGTTTACTTGTCTATCTACAATTACGTTATCGAACACATCTCTTGAGATGCCTGAATTTTCATTAAATAAATCAAACCCATCCAGACGTAAGGTGCCCATGTCTTTTTTAAGAAACTTGTACTCCATAAACAACCGTAATATAGTAGGGTTATTCACAAAAGAATTATCATACCCTGAATTGATCTGTTTAGTAAAGTCGTAACCAAGAGTTAGATCTTTAAAAAAGTAATTACGCCCCTCTATTCCGTATTCAAAACGATTGGTCTGCCGGTCTTCGAAATTCTCTTGCGAATAGGTAGTCCTATTTTGCATGTAAGATGTCTCTATTTCGAAATTAACAATATTTTCCAGGTCTACCCTAAATTCCAATTCCTGTCTCCATACTGCATTTTTTGCAACGTTCTTATTTTGATCAACAAAAGCAACATTGTTATTTAAGGAACCCCATCCGGAAAACTCTATTGTAAACTTACGCTCAAAGAACGGCTTGGAATAGTTATAGTCTCCACTTAAATTATAAAAACCATCAGTATTGGTATAACTGGTTATTTGATTTACTGTATTTGGGATCAGTACTTTAGTAGTTACGATCTTATTTTGTGTTTGGTTATATGAAATATTGGCCGATAACATATGCCCACGGTTCCAGTCTGATTGTTTGTAGCGGGCATTTACACTGTGAATAAATTCAGGCTTTAAGTCTGGATTACCAATCACTACGTTTTGAAGGTTAGAATTGTCAGCAATGGGCTGTAGTTGTAAAAACCCGGGTTGGTTGTTACGCCCCCAATAATTGAACTCAAACGATTCCTGATTTGAAAATCTATACACCATTCTGGCCGAAGGGATCAGATTAAATGTCCTTTGTTCTGTACTGATGTCTTTACTGACATTTTGCCCTTTAAGTACGGCTGGCTGACCATTTACACCTAAAGTATAATTAAACTTTTCACTAATAAAACGATAGTTTACCCCTACTTTATTGGTAATAAACTGATAATCGTAATTATTACTTAAATCCGGATTAAACACTTCTCCACCGTTAAGTACGTCCCGGGTATCTCTGGTACTGGAAGTGGCAGATCGGCTATAATTGTAATTGAATTCGATAAATGTTTTACGCCACAAAGGTTCCATGTAAGAAAATCCCGAGTAGGTACCCAGGGTGTGGCTATTCTGATCGGTAAGTTGATTTTGGAATCTTGTAGAATCAACCCCGCCCTCAGTAATCAGGTAATCATTAGACACGTCCTTAAAGTTATCACCATTAGAATAGTTAAAACCACCCCAATAACTAAAGTTCCTGCCTTTCTTAGAAAATTTATGATTGTAAAACAAGTTAGTTTTCATGAATAAGGAACTGGCATTATTCAGGTTTTTACTATTGCGGTTCGTGATCAGATCCTCTTGAGTGATAGTAGAAAGGCCACCACTACTACCGCTATTTGTATTATATGTAAACTGTGGAGACACTTTAAGATAATTCATGGTATCTCTCTTATATTCTACATTACCATTAAACTCATGATTATACCTGTTGTTTAAATTATCGTTCCTCGAATCCTCTAAACGGGTATAACTATCAAGAAAGTTCTGGGTATGCGAAGTACTAATGGTATTGTTTTTAGTGTTATCGAAATTATAGCTTGCATCAGCAGAAAGTTTGGTGCTCCACTCATTTCGATAATTCAAGCCACCTGCATTTCTGGTAGTTATTCCATCACCTCCGCCCCCTCTCATGTTCGCATTATTTACTGTACCATCAAAAGAAACCTGGCGCTCTCCTTTCATGCTATTGCCCCTAAAGCTGGTATTGTACCTGTCAGAATTACCTACCCCTCCCTGTGCCCGGGCAAAGTATCCCTTTTTCTTATCCTCCTGAATGGTTAGGTTCAGTATTTTTTCAGGCTCACCTGTTTTTATGCCTGTTAATTTAGCCTGATCGCCATAGTCGTCTATAAACTGAAGGTTTTTAATGATGTCGGCAGGCAAATTCTTAATGGCAGTAGCCACATCCGTACCAAAGAAATCCTTTCCATTTACTTTTATCTTGGTTACCGGTGTACCTTGGTTGGTTACATTTCCATCTTTATCAACCTTTATACCGGGTAACTTTTTCAATATTTCATCTACAGCATCCCCTTCCCTAACAGGAAAAGAAGCCGCATTAAAGCTTACAGTATCTTCAGTAACTTTTACAGGAGGAACTCCCGAAATAATTACTGCATCAAGAGTATTGGAAGTTGGTTTGAGTTTAACATTGGGAATTACCAGGGTATTGCCTTGTGTAATGGTGTACTGTTTGGTAAAAGTATCAAATCCAATAAATGCTGCTGTTAAGGTAAATTGTTTAGACTTAACCTTGGTAAAACTGAAGCTTCCGTCTGTATTGGCCGAAATACCCAGGCTATCTTTAACCCAGTTAATTCTAACGATGGCACCGGGCAGTGGCAGCCCAGCAGTATCTAATATGTTTCCTTTAACCGTGTAACTTTGTGCTTTACTGGTTAAAAAAGCACCAGTAAGCGCTACAAGTAAAAGAATTGATTTAATAAAATGGTTCATTTGGTTGTGTGTGTGCCATAAAGGTACAATAAGCTTTGCTAAAGCGTTTTAAGCGTAATTAACATGTTACAACAACACTACCATAAAATTCAGAATACCAAGTTAATTAGTCTTTTGTTTTTGGTAAGATATAATCCATCGGCACCATATCTGCAACCTTTTCATAACCCCAGAAACCTTCATAGAGCAAAGATCCGGGATCATAAATACCCCCGTTCTCATAAAAATTGATGGACGATTTTAATTGATAAACCAATGAGATCTGAAACCTCGAATATTCTGGTGGTCTTTCAATCTTGTAACCAGAATGATCCGCATAGTTTCTTGTTTCCCTCTCCTTTTTAAAAACGATGTACAGTGCATCTTTGTAATTGAGGGTTTTCAGGCTGCTTAATTTTTGTTTAACCAAAGTATCTGTTAACACCTTCCCCCTGGTTAGCACTTCTAAAGTATCCGGCTTATTCTTCATCATGGTCCAGTAACTCAAAGAATCTTTTCTGGTCTTTAAGCTAATTTGTTTCCCTCTGATATCAGAAAAGAAGTTAATCTTCGCTTCAGTTAGTGTATCCGGGCGTTTACTCTTATTTGGGGTCTTTACCAGTTTGTTAATAATAAAGCCATCTTCCTCAATTGAGTTACTGTATAACGATCTGAAAAAATGTTGAGGAGAACCTAAGTAGGCCACTTTTCTTTTTTCCTGGTAAGCTCTTATTTTTGACCTTGTGCCCTTGATTTCTTCAAAATAAGGATAGCCATAAAATAAGACAATCTTTGTTTCTTCATCTTCTTCAAAGTATTTAAGCAGGTATTTAATTCGGTACCCCAATGCTTTATTTTCTACAACAATAAATTCATCGGCTATTGCTTTCAATATGTGCTTTTCATCATCATAATCAAATTGTATTACCTCCGGATTAGTAATTTCGCACTTTTTAGAATTTGGGGATGTGCCAATGAAACTTTCCTTAAAGGCCTTAAGGCGCTCTTCACGATGCGGATCTAATGTAATTACGACCTCTTTTAACTGTTTAATATTTTCCTGAAGCTTAATTTCTATATCGGCAGATTTACTAATAATGGTTACGTTTTGGTTTGCTGGAAGATACCCGATCATTTGAACAAGCACATTGTAATTTCCTTCCTTTAAATTTCGAATCACAAACCTTCCTTCATTATCTGCCACAGTTCCTGTCTGGTATCCGCTAAGTAAAATGCCGGCACCCGGCAATGTCTCTCCATTCTTATCTTTAACTACCCCGGAAATAGCATATAAACTCTGTGGTGGCAAAACTTCATTCTTATTCTTAGCAATAATCATTACAATTTTATTTTCGATAATGTAGGTTACAGGTAGATCTTCAAAAACGGTACTCAAAACCAAATCAATACCTGCATTTTTAACAGTTATACTAACTGTTTTTAAGCCCTGTAGTAAAGAGTTATCGTACAGAAAATCATAGTTGCATTGTTTTCTGATCTCCTTAAAAACTGTCGACAATTCGGTATCCTTTAGCGACAGAGTGATACCTTGCGCGTTCGC
>Ga0307412_10000022_pt1 | contig 241533 bp, 209 predicted proteins | sample DK1Cmetagenome_3_FD_203823 | JGI IMG/M metagenome (GOLD analysis project Ga0307412, IMG submission 203823) | Maize rhizosphere microbial communities from greenhouse at UC Davis, California, United States - DK15-C-1 | ecosystem: Host-associated > Plants > Roots > Rhizosphere > Soil | place... | reverse complement strand
ACTCAGAGAAGGCATTCGGTTTTAGGGAATTTAACCATAAAAGAGTATCAAAATTTAATGTCTAATCTATCTAAAAATGTAGCATAAAGAGTATATAAATTTTGTCTCAAAAATAGTTGCAAGTTCAGTTCTCCTTTAATTGAAGTTTAGACACAATTTCTTTAAAATCTCCGGCTAAATTTCTGTGCCAGCAAACTGCATTTATTGCTCCCTGAAAATTGGTGCTTATAAGTTCAGAAAAAGAAGAAACGACTCCAATGTGTTTGTGGTCAGAAAATTTTAAATTCATAAGAAGTTGTTTAATGCTCTGCAAAAATAAGGATTAGGCGGGAAGATAATGAAGATCAATATCAGATATTATTTGGGTTTTTATTCTTGGAATTACTTTTTTACATCAGTTTCCGGCGGATACGGCTCAGGCTTTCCGGCTTCATCCCCAGAAAAGAAGCAATATAGGTAATAGGAACATTATGCAGGATTCCCGGATAATTTTCAATAAGCTTCCTGTAGCGTTTTTCTCCCGAAAGAGTGGCAAGCTCATTGGACCGGGTTTCATTATAGACAATAGATTTTTGGAAAACTTCTATGCTGAAATCTTTCATAGCTTCACTTTTTGAAGTTAGAGAATCGAGATCCGTCTTAGTGATTCTCAGGAGCTCACATTCGGTGATGCATTCAACATTTTCATTAGATTTTGTCGTATGTATGAAATTAAAATAAGAAGTAAAAAATCCCGGCGGACAGTTGATATGCGTGGTCACTTCATCCCCATTTTCATTATAGTGGAACAGACGTAAATAACCTGATATAATATAATAAAGGTATTCCGGTACTTTTCCCGCTTCTTCAATAATACGGTTTTTTGGAAAAAGTACCGGTTCAAAATATTGGAAAATCAAATCCTTATCCATCTGGGAAAGAGGATGTCCGGATTGGATAAAATCAATTAATTTTTGCTGCATCATACCTTACAGTGATTATGTATTCAAATTTACAATAACTATTTCAACAGCTCTTTATGTTCCATTAAATAAAGTAATGCCTCTTTCACTGCCTGTTCAGGACTTTTGGGGTTGAATCCCAATTCTTTTCTTGCTTTTGTGATGTCGAAATTTTGCTGTAAACCCGAAAACATAGCAATATCTTTACGGGTCAGAACAGGCGGTCTTTTCTGTATCTTAGCAGTAAGCTCCATGATTCCGGCAATAATAAATAAAATAGACTTAGGTACCGAGCCTGGTATTTTGATCTTCAGCTCAGGAAATAGAGTATTGGCCAGGATAGTAGTGTCAGTAATGGTCATGCACTTCTCATTGGCAAGAATGTAGCGCTCTCCGTTCCGGCCGTTCTGTGCAGCCAGATAGCAGCCTTCCGCTACATCTTTTACATCTATCCAGTTCAGGGTGATTTTAGTATCTACCGGAATTTCTTTGTTGAGAATGAGTTTTAAAACTCCGTAAGAAACATTCAGCGGTAAAAAAGCTTCACTTCCGATCATTGCTGAAGGCATCACGGATACTATTTCTATTCCCAGCTTTCTGGCCAGTTCAAAGGCCAGCTTTTCGCCGTCATTTTTAGAATTGTAATACATGTCCCTGCGGTCAGGATTGTAGCCGTTGCTTTCTTTGGCAGGGAGTTTTGTATAATCTAATGCTGCTATAGAACTTACATAAACAATACGTTTTACCCCTGCTTCTGCTGCGGCTTCAATAGTGTTTTTTGTTCCCTGAATATTCACATCATAAATTTCTGTTTTAGGATCCTGTGCCCACAGCTTGAAGGATGCTCCCACTGCATAAAACGTTTCCACACCCTGTAAAGCTTTTATAAAAGATGATTTGTCGGTAATATCTGCCTGTACAACCTCGCAGTCCAAACCTGTAAACGGTGCTTTATTTTTAATATTTCGTACACTGGCTCTTACAGGAACTCCTTTTTTAATAAGGAATCTTACCAGGTTATTTCCTAAATGTCCGTTGGCCCCGGAAACTAAGGCCAGATTTTTCTGTATCATAATTGCTTATTTTGATGACACAAAGTTCCTGTAACCGTTTGCCAATGCACTTGACTTTTGTTAGATAATGACGTTTCCTATAAAAAAACAGCTGCCGTCCCAATATTGAGACGGCTGCTGTTTTTATTAACCTGAGTTTGCTTAGCGTATTTCTAAAGTTGTTGGAAAGTTAGAAGAGTGAAGTATTATTCAGAGTATCCTTGTCAAGGTTTTAAACCTTGACAAGGATAACAACTGTAACTTCCGATCTCTTAATTCAGCGGTCATACTACTCATTTTCTTACTCAAATTCGCATTATATATGCATTCTTTAATGAATAGCTGAAAGCATAATGTCATGAGATGATTGTTTATCCTGCTTTACACATGGCATCCCATGTTGTCCAAAAATGAGCATTTATAGCTCCTGGAGCCGGATTCGTACTGTCAGCAACAATACCTACCATGGAAGCGCAGTTCGAATTACAGCCTATTTCATTGTAACTTCCTGCCTGAGGCGGAATTTGGCGCCATGTACCCGTAGAACCGCTTAATAATTCTACTTTAATCTCAAAAATACCTGAAAGATTGGGAGTCTGGATTTGTTTCGTCGGATTGTCGCTTGAAACCGAATCACTCCAGTTACCCTGTGAAAATGTGACACGCCACGTAGAAATCATTTTAGCGGTATTGTTCTGAGGTGAAAGATATACCCAGAATTGTGCACCTCCACCCAATTGAAGCTGGCCGGAAGAGTTGGCATTGAAGCTTGTGTTTGTAGTTTCCATATTGAATTTATTTGTTGTTATTTTTTATTAATTGTTCTGTATTCCAAAGTAACAAAGAAGAATACAGCTGTTTTAGAGTACAAATGACCAATTACAGCTTTGGGTAGAAATACTTAGCACAGGAGAAAAACTGTGAACTGATATTTTCCGGTAGATTTGCTGGCAGAGCAGGAAATACTTTATCTTTGTTTTCATGCTGATGACAAGTTGTTGGCCGAAAATACATCTATGAACAATAATAGTTTCTTGCTTCCTGCAAAAGCAATCTGTCTTGCAGCTTTTCTTTCCTTAAATACGGTAATGTATGCCCAGAAAACAGCAGATATTTCTGCGATTTCGGAAAAAACCTTAAGCAGTATCCTGGAAAAAAACAGAACCTATTATACAGAGGGAAAAGTGGCTGATTACATTCCTGAGCTGGGAAAAATGGATGCCAAAGCAATTGCTTTTTCAGTAGTGCAAAAAAATGGAAAAGTGTTTAATGCCGGCGATGTTCATAAGAAATTTACCATGCAGAGTATTTCCAAAATCATTGCCCTGATGATCGCTGTCAATGAAAAAGGTGAAGCAGATGTCTTTAATAAAATGGGCTATTTCGGAACCGATAAGCCTTTCAACCATTTTTCCAATCTTGAGACCACAGGCAAGCCATTGAATCCGATGATGAATGCAGGAGCGATTCTTACCACATCATTAATTTCTGGAGAAGGTGAAAAACCATTTTTTAAAATTCTGGATTTGGTACGGTATATCACCAAAAATAATACAATCAACTACAATACATCCGTTTACCAATCCGAAAAATCTACAGGACACCGTAACCGTGGTATGTTTTACCTGATGAAAAACAATGGACTGATCCCGGGAAATGAAGATCAGCTGGATAATTATTTCAAACAGTGCTCTATTGAACTGACAGCTGAAGATTTAGCTAAAATCGGTTATTTCTTTGCCAATCAATGCGTTCGGTTTGATGGGGATTCTACCTATAAAAATGAAGAGCTGGCAAGATTGATACAGTCACAAATGCTTATTGCCGGAATGTACGAATTCAGTGGAGAATATGCCAGAACCGTAGGTTTGCCAAGCAAATCCGGTGTTGGAGGCGGAATTACGGTAAGTGTTCCCGGGAAAATGGGAATCGGTGTTTTCAGTCCCGCTTTAGATCAGCATGGGAACTCCTCAGCCGGTTACCATATGATTTTAGACCTGGTGAAACAGTATGATCTTAGTTTATTTTAAAGCTGATTCTTACGTTTATATTAAAACCAATTTCTTTGAGCCATACCACTCGAATGGTTTCAGTATGTTAAAATTCAAAAGTTGGTGACTTTTAATACTTAAGTTTAAATTTCAGGGCAGCTGCTATGCCTGGGTAGTTGTTAATCATGGATGAACCCAATGATAAAATACAGTAAACTAAAAACCCTTTGAACCCCATCGGTGATTTGAAAATTTCAAGGCATCAGTAAAACGGAGAATCATGGAAATTCAGAAAAGAAATTGCCAACATACAATTTAGAAAATAACTGATATTGATCTAACCTGTTTATTTTCATTGAATTAATTTCTTCGAAGACTGTTTTTTTGATGATAAATCACTTGAAATTTTATCAATAATTATTCTTCATTTTCAATTTTTCAATCAGTTTTAATAAATGAACGGAACTATTTTTTGTTGATTTTATAGGCTTTTTTCATGTATTATGATTTTGTAATATAAAAGAAATAATTCTCTTATTATTGATTTATTTTATTTTTTATTTCTATATTTGCTTTAAATTATCAATTATAAATGTTTATAATTGAGCCGAATAGACTGTACCGTAGTTTTTTTGATAATAAAAATATAATCTGTATTTTTTAATGGTATTTAAATTAATAATAATTTTTTATTAATAATTTATTATTAAATTTTATTTATGGTTAGAAATATAATATAAATTCATTATTTTTATTCCCTAATAATTGATAAATGCTCTTTATACCGAAAGGTTGCGAGTTTTGTTATATAAATTCCCAGTTATTATCTCAATACCATGAATGCAATGAAAAACTTAACCATTATTGGTGTAACGCCTTTTGAAAAGCCGGATGTTAATCTTATGCTGAAATTGCATGAGGCAGGTGCGTTTCCCGTCCTAAGCTTAGGACACGATTCAAAAGCCGCTCAGGAAGCGCTGAATCAAATGAACCAGACAGATATACCTTCTTATGGGATCTATCTGCCGAACGACAAATTTATTTCCCTTCAGATCCCCGAAAAAGTCAGGTTGGCTATCCTTCCGTCCGGTGTTTTAATGAACATTATACCGGATCTGCCTGTTATTTATCAGGTTACCAGTTTAGATGAAGCCAGACTGGCCGAACAGTCAGGAGCCGAAGGCATCATTATAAAAGGAAATGAAGCAGGAGGACTGGTAGGGTATGAGTCTACATTTGTATTATTTCAGCGCATCGTCAGAGAAATTAATTCTATTCCTGTTTGGATACATGGAGGAGTAGGGATTCATACAGCCGCTGCTGCGAAAGCATTAGGAGCAGCCGGTGTTGTGCTGGATAGTCAGCTTACCCTGTTTCCGGAAAGTTCTGTGCCGCTGGAAATCAAAGATCTTTGTTTAAAACTGAACGGTACCGAGACCAAAATAATTGCTAATCATAGAGTATTGGTGAGGCCAAATTCCCCTGCGCTAAAAGAAAATATTACTGCTGAAGAGCTTAGAGAATATTTCACCGGCCTTGATTTGAATGAAAATTACATTCCTATGGGCCAGGACATCTCGTTGGCCACAGATCTGTATGAAGATTTCAAAAACCTGAAAAGAATGGTTTTTGGGTTCAGAGAATCAATGTACGGCCATCTGAAACAGGCAAAAGCCCTTAAAGTGATTAGCGAGAATAACATAATGGCTCAACAGCTTGGCTTACGTTATCCTATTGCTCAGGGACCCATGACCCGTGTCAGTGATGTTCCGTTGTTTGCCAATGCGGTAGCAGACGCCGGAGCTTTGCCTTTTGTTGCTTTATCATTATTGAAAGGTGAGCAGGCAAAAGCTTTGGTGATGGAAACCAAAAAACTGGCTGGTGAAAAAACCTGGGGTGTAGGGATCCTTGGATTTGCCCCTCAGGAATTGAGAGAAGAACAGACTTCCTATATTTTGGAAGCTAAGCCTTCCGTCGTTCTTATTGCCGGAGGAAGACCTGCCCAGGCTAAGGTATTTGAAAAGGCGGGTATAACAACCTTTTTGCATGTACCTTCCCCTGCGCTATTAGATATTTTCCTGAAAGAAGGAGCCACTAACTTTATCTTTGAGGGTCGTGAGTGCGGTGGCCATGTAGGTCCGCTCTCAAGTATGGTTCTTTGGGAAAAACAGATTGAACGTATTTTAAAAGAAGAACATCCGGAAAAGATCAGTGTATTTTTTGCAGGTGGAATTCATAATGCATTTTCAACAGCCTTCGTCTCTATCATGGCAGCTCCGTTAGCCGCCAGAGGCGTAAAGGTGGGCGTATTGATCGGAACAGCTTATCTGTATACGGAAGAAGCCGTACGTACCGGAGCTATTCAGCAAGAATTTCAGGTACAGGCCATGCAGGCAAAAGATACAGTTTTACTGGAAACAGCACCGGGACACGAGACCCGTTGCTTAAATACAGCCTTTGCGAAACATTTCAGTACCGAAAAGATCAAACTTCTTTCAGCCGGAATGGATAAAAAAGAAGTTTGGGAAAAACTTGAAAAATTAAATGTGGGCCGGCTCAGGATTGCTGCAAAAGGAATCGATCGTCAGGGAGACAAACTGGTAAATGTTCCTAAAAATGAACAGCTTGATCTTGGAATGTACATGATCGGTCAGGTAGCCACGATGCAAAATCGCGTAATTTCTCTGGCATCCCTTCATCAGAATGTAAGTATTGATAATTATAAATATATTGAAGAGGCTGCTTTGCCGGAACAGCCGGTATCAAAAGAAAGACCCCTGGATATTGCGATTGTCGGGATGGAATGTATTTTCCCGGGTGCTAAAAACCTGGAAGAATATTGGCGAAACATCATCCTGGGAAGAGACAGCGTCACAGAAGTTCCTGATGAACGTTGGAATAAAGAACTTTACTTCCATCCGGATTCAGACGGGCCCGATGTTTCCCACTCCAAGTGGGGCGGATTTATTCCAAAAATAGATTTCGATCCTTTGGCATTCGGAATTCCCCCGCAATCCCTTGCTGCTATTGAGCCAACACAGTTGTTGACCTTGCTGGTTGCCAAACGTGCCATGGAAGATGCAGGCTATGGAGAAAAACAGATCAACAGAGAAAATATTTCTGTCATTATAGGCGCTGAAGGCGGCAATGATCTCGCCAACAGCTATAGTTTCAGAGGATACTATAAACAGGTTTTCGGAGAACTTCATGAAGAAGTGAAGCAGGCATTTCCGCATACCACAGAAGATTCATTTCCTGGTATTTTGGCTAATGTGATCGCAGGTAGGATTACGAACCGTCTGGATCTTGGAGGAAGAAACTTCACGGTAGATGCAGCGTGTGCTTCTTCTTTAGCAGCTATTGATCTGGCCTGTCAGGAACTTGTATTGGGAAAATCCGATATGGTGCTTGCCGGAGGAGCGGATTTACATAACGGGATCAATGATTATCTGATGTTTTCCAGTACTCATGCGCTTTCCAGAAAAGGAAGATGTGCGACATTTGATAGTGAAGCCGACGGGATTGCCCTTGGAGAAGGCGTTGCAATCCTTGTCTTAAAAAGATATGAAGATGCCGTTCGCGATGGCGACCGTATTTATTCTGTCATCAAAGGAGTGGGAGGATCCAGTGACGGAAAAGCACTCGGTCTTACAGCACCTAGAAAAATAGGACAGGTACGGGCTTTAGAACGTGCATATTCCCAGGCAGGGATCAGTCCTGCATCAGTTGGCTTAGTGGAAGCTCACGGAACCGGAACTGTAGTAGGAGATAAAACCGAACTGAGTGCGCTGACGAATTTATTCAGCCGTTCAGGAGCCATACCCGGGCAGACGCATTTAGGCTCTGTAAAAACGCAGATAGGACATACCAAATGCGCGGCAGGATTAGCAGGACTCATCAAAGCATCGCTGGCGGTATACCATGGCGTAAAACCACCGACACTTCATTTGCAGCAGCCTAATGCATATTATAATGCCCAAACCAGTCCTTTTGCTTTCTATGCAGAAAGTGGATTGTGGGGTGAGAAGAACCGTTACGCAGGAATCAGTGCTTTTGGATTCGGCGGCACCAATTTCCATACCGTCATTGCGAACCATCCTAAAGAAGATGATTCTGCCGTACTGCTATCGTGGCCGTCAGAATTATTTGTATTCCGTGGAAATACTTATGAAGAGGCTAAAATTCAATTGGGACAAATCAAATCTTTATTAGAGGTTAACGGTGATATCCCTTTAAAAGATATGGCTTACAGCTTAGCTGTCGGCTCAGAAAAACCTATTCAGCTAACCATTGTTGCTGATACCGCCGAACATTTGATGATGAACATCGAACTCGCATTATCCGGCATCGAAAGTAAAGACACTTTTACAGTGAATAGACGTGACGGTAAAGTAGCTTTCCTTTTCCCGGGACAGGGCAGTCAGAGAATCAATATGGCCCGCGATCTGTTTGTCACTTTTCCGGTCATGCGTAACCTGATTGAAGGATATCCTGAACTGGAGAAGGTAGTTTTTCCTTCGGCAACGTTTAATGAAGCTGCTTTAAAGCAACAGAAAGAAACCATTAAAGATACCCGCTTGGCACAGCCTATCTTAGGAATGGTTGACCTGGCTTTAGCTAAATTCCTGAAATCACTGGACATTGTTCCCGATATGGTGGCAGGCCACAGCTATGGTGAATTACCCGCCTTATGTTTTGCCGGTGTTTTTGAAGAAGAAAAGCTGGTTGATTTAAGCATTCAGAGGGCTCACGCTATTCTGGATTCAGTAGAAAATGGCGATCCGGGAACCATGATTGCAGTAAGTGCAACAAGAGAACAGTTACAGCCGGTATTAGACAGGACAGAAGGCTGTTATCCGGTTAATTATAATGCGCCCACCCAATGCGTGGTAGCAGGAAGCACACCGGCTATCAATAAATTAATGGAAACCCTGAAACAGGAGCGTATTTCTGCTAAGAAATTAGAAGTGGCCTGTGCATTCCACAGTCCGTTACTGGCCAAATCCAAAGATATATATGCTGAGGTTTTAAAAGAGGTCCCTTTCAACGAAATGCAGATTCCGGTTTGGTCGAATACAACTGCAGAAACCTATCCGGTAGCTCCTTCAGAAATTAAAGAAAGATTAACGGACCATTTGGTACAGCCGGTAAGATTCGTAGAAGAAATTCAGGCGATGTATGATGACGGAGCCCGAATATTCATCGAAGTAGGCCCTGGAAAAGTCCTTTCTGGACTGACTAAATCCTGCCTGGAAAAAGATCAGCTGATCCTGTATGTAGAAGACAGCAACCGCAATAAAATAAGCCATCTTCTTTCCATGCTGGCGCAATATCTGGGAACAGGCCGGAGCTTCAGCATTGAAAAACTTTTCGATGGCCGTAATGCCAGGTTCATTCAGATGGACCAGCCCGAATTATATAAGAAAAGCCCAGCCATCTGGCGTGTGAACGGACAGACGGCACATCCAACCACAGGTAATCTGCCGGCGAACGGTGCATTACCGATATTAAATCCTATTCCAATGAACAATTTTACTAATAACCAACCAGTCCCTGTAGCCGAATCTCAGCCAGCTGCTGAACGGATGCTGCATGAATATTTAAATACCATGAATCAGCTGATCCAGGCACAGCGTGATGTAATGCTTTCCTTCCTGGGACAGAATCCACAGATCAACCCTGCTCCTGTTTATGCTGCATCAGTACCGGCACCTGCTAATGACCGTTTAGTGACGATTCCTGCACAGCCGGTCAATGTAGAAAAGCCAGCTGCTGTTGCGGTAAAACAGACTCCGGTAAAAGATATTAAAACCCTGCTATTACAGGTTGTCAGCGATAAAACAGGGTATCCTCAAGAAATGCTGGGTATGGAAATGGACCTGGAAGCTGATCTGAGTATCGACTCTATCAAAAGAGTGGAAATCATCGGAACGCTGCGTAGTGAACTGGGAGCGCTTACATCGGATCATGCCAATGAAGATACCATCATGGAAAAATTAGCATCGATCAAAACGTTAAGTGGCTTGGTTTCCTGGCTGACGGAATATACAGGAACTCCAACAGCTGCTCCAGAAAAAAACGAATCTGCAGTAACTGCAACCTCAGAACCGCAAAGCAAATCTGCATTCTCTCTTGAAGAACTTCAAAATATAATTCTGACTATCGTCAGTGAAAAAACCGGTTATCCGAAGGAAATGCTGGGATTGGATCTCGATCTTGAAGCAGATTTGAGTATCGACTCTATTAAAAGAATGGAAATTATCGGAGACCTGAAAACCAAAATCGGTTTCGGGGGAGATATGGACCAGGTTGATGATCTGATGGAAAAACTGGCGGCGATTAAAACATTAAAAGGATTGGCCTCATGGATCAGCGAGATGAGTGGAAACACTGAGGCTGAACCGGTGCAGAATTTACTGTCACGCCTTCGTTTTGGCCTAACTCCAACTAATGTTTCTGCAGAACAGAATACAGAAATCATAAAAGGAAAACGCTTTGCTATTACTCAGGACAACAGTCCGCAGACGATGGCGATCAAAAACGCTCTTGAAAAACACGGGGCTATCGCAGAATTGGTGGATACAGAAAAAGATCTTAAAGATTTTGACGGACTCATTATTCTGGATCTGTTCTCATCAACGGTAAAGCACAGCATCATTGATCATGTGGATCAGATCAAGAAACTGGATCTTGACAAAGCGAAATGGGTATATCTGATTTCAGATATTCCGGCGCATATTCAGGAACTGACCGATACCCGCCTTTTGCGTCATTATAAAGGCTATCCTGGACTTTTCAAAAGTCTGGCAAGAGAATTTGAACAAACATCCTGCAGACTGATCAGCCTGAGCACACCACAGGAAGTTGATCAGATTACAGAGATCACTTTAAAAGAAATATTAAGCACAGATAAACCTTCTGAAGTCGTTTACAAGCATGACCAAAGGCATAAAATAGATATGATACCCTCTCCATTATCAACAAGCCTTGAACAAGCGCATATCCAACTGGATCAGGAATCTGTAGTTTTAGTACTTGGAGGCGGGCAGGGAATCACTTCTGAGCTGGTGAAACATATGTCCGGAGTGTATCCTTGCACCTATATTCTTGTAGGAAGATCAGCAGATCCGAGAGATGTGGCAGGATTAAAAGAAGTGGAAGCCATGAAAAATAAGGAAGAAATAAGAGGTTATCTTATTAAAACAGGAACATTCACTTCTCCTGCTGAAATAGAAAAAGAAACGGTAAGAATTTTTAAAAACAATCAGATTCTTCGTACCATCCGTGATATGGAGCAGATGGGAAATACAGTAGTCTATCAGTCCTTGGATCTTTGTGACGAAGAAGGATTATCAGATCTGATCAAAAATATTTACGATAAATACACCCGTTTAGACGGGGTGATACATGGAGCAGGTCTTTTGGAAGACAAACTGTTCAGACAGAAAACCTCCAGCTCATTTGAACGGGTCTTTGATACCAAAGTAAAACCGCTTCGTGTACTGGCTGAACAGCTGCGTGCCGACTGTCAGTTTGTAGTGCTTTTCTCAAGCATTGCATCAGTATACGGAAACAAGGGCCAGACTGATTATGCCGCGGCCAACTCCGTACTGGATGATTATGCAAAAGCTTTAAACAAAAAATTAAAAGGAAAAGTAATTTCCATCAACTGGGGCCCGTGGAAAGGAGCCGGAATGGTCTCGTCAACACTGGAAACAGAATACGAACGCCGTGGAATCTCTTTAATTCCATTGGATCAGGGAAAAGAAATTTTCCTTAACGAAATCAAATACGGAACCGAAAGTCAGGTATTGATCATGTCAGGAAACAACTGGTAAACCTCTGTATACGATGACTATGAAAAAAACAGATGTTGCTGTTATTGGCTTATCCTGTGTCTTTCCCGGGGCACAGGATGCCCATACTTTTTGGCAGAATATTGTCAATAAAGTAGATTCTACCCAATCGGCTCCTGCTGACAGGATAGATCCTGTACACTTCAGTGATGCTACCAATCCCGTCGACAGATTTTACTGCAAACGCGGTGGATTTATCTCTGATTATGAATTTGATCCTACGGCTTTTGGAATTCTTCCTTTAGCAGTAGAAGGTACCGAGCCGGATCATTTATTAACCCTTGATCTGGTGCAAAAAGCCCTGGAAGATGCCGGCGTTTTTAAAAAGCAGGTTTCGCTTGAAAAAACCGGAATCATTATCGGTAAAGGAAACTATACCGGCCCCGGAGCCACCCGCGCCATTGAAATTGTACGCACCGGGGAACAGATTTCCTCATTGCTTCAGGAATTATTACCTCAGGTATCTTCAGCAGATATCGAAAAGGTGAAACATGCTTTCCAGGAACGTAAAGGACGGTTTGCAGCAGATACAGCCATGGGATTAATTCCCAATCTGGTTGCTTCCTTAGTGGCCAACAGATTTAATTTGGGAGGTGCCGCTTTTACAGTGGATGCCGCTTGTGCCAGTGCCTTGATTGCAGTAGATCATGCAGTTCAGGAATTGAACCGCGGACGTTGTGATATGGTCATCGCGGGAGGTGTACATACGGGCCAAAATGCTGCTTTCTGGAGTATTTTTGCCCAATTGGGAGCCCTGTCTCATCAACAGCAGATCAAGCCGTTCAGTACAGATGCGGACGGATTATTAATTGGCGAAGGCTGCGGTTTTGTCGTGTTAAAACGATTGGAAGATGCTGTCCGTGATCAGGATAAAATCTATGCCGTGATCAAAGGCGTTGGAGTAAGCAGCGATGGGAATGGAACCAGCGTGATGAGCCCATCTGTTAAAGGTCAGCTTAAAGCTTTACAACAGGCCTGGATCAATGCAGATCTGAACGAAAAGCAGATCGGTTATCTGGAAGCCCACGGGACAGGAACACCGCTTGGAGACAAAACAGAACTTCAGACCCTGGCTCAGTTTTTTACTAAAGAAGAAACAACGCAGGCTGCAGGAATCGGTTCTGTCAAATCCAATATCGGACATGCCATGCCGGCTGCCGGGATCGCAGGTTTAATCAAGACCTGTCTGGCGCTTCATCATGATACGTTACCGCCTACATTATATTGCGAAAATCCAATTGCAGATATGGAACAGACCCGTTTTGCTCCGGTACAGGAACCGAAAAGCTGGTCAAAAACAGGCTTGCCGAAAGTAGCGGCAGTCAACGCCTTCGGATTTGGAGGGATCAATGCACACGTCGTTCTTGAAGGCTATGATATGCCGAAAAAAGACCGTGTTTTAGTATTGGCAAGACCTACACACGAAGAATTGCTTGCTGCTTTAAAAAACAACGACAACAGAGTAGGAGAAGGGGATTACCGGATTGCTTTATTCGACCCGACCCCTGAAAGAATAGAAAAAGCCATTAAAATTGCAGCTAAAGATAATCCATGGCGTAACAAACAGGATATCTGGTACACCAACACGCCCTTACTGAAAGATGGAGGTAAAATCGCTTTCGTATTTCCGGGTCTGGATGGCCTTGCGAAAGGAGAAGTGGACAGTGTGAACCGTTATTTTGGATTAACCGAACCTATCGAAACAGAAGGGGAAGGTTTATTAACGGACGCACTGGGAATTTTCAACAAATGCAGCATCCTTGATAACGCCCTGAAAAAACTGGGAATTGTTCCGGATATGAACGCGGGACACAGCCTGGGAGAATGGCTGGCAGGATATTCCTCAGAACTGGCAGAAGTGAATTCTGTTAAAGCTTTGATCGATGTTCTGAATCCGGAAACATTTGAATTAAAAGATTCCAGATTCATTGCGATCGGAGCAGGGATTGACGCGGTCAAGCCTTTTATCGATACCATTCCCAATCTTTATATTTCCAATGACAACTGCCCCAATCAGGTGATCCTTTGTGGCAGTAATGCTGCTCTGGATGAGCTGGTTCCATTGTTAAAATCAAAGCAGGTCTTTCATCAGATCCTGCCGTTCCAATCCGGTTTTCACTCACCGTTTATCGCTGATAAACTGGATGTGATCTTAGCAGGAATGGAAAAAGCGCAGTTTCAACAGACGAAAATCCCGTTGTGGTCTGCAACGACTTTAGAGCCTTATCCCGCAGATCAGGATGCCATCAGAAAACTAAGTGCAGAGCACTTGGTTCAGCCGGTCCGATTCCGTGAACTGACCGATAAACTGTATGAAGAAGGCGCAAAATTCTTTATCCAGATAGGAACCGGAGGACTCATCGGGTTTATTGATGATACCTTAAAAGGAAAAGCATTCAGTACCATTGCTTCCAGCGTAGCTACAAGATCTGCACTGGCTCAGCTGCAGCGTGTGGTAGCTGCATTATTTGTGGAAGGTAAAACGGGAGCATTAGACTTTTTAGAAATACAAAACCTTTCCAAAAAATCATCAGGAAAGGGAATCAGGTTGCAGCTGGGTTCACCGATTATCCGTGATTTTAAAGAAATTCGAAATCTGGCCCAGTCTTTTGAGGTGCCAAAACAAAATACGGTTTCAGCGACAGTAGCTAAAACAGGGCATCCTCTTGTTCAGGCTTTTCAGGAAAATATTACCGATATGATCCGGATGCAGGAAGAAGTATTGACCCTGTTTCAGAACCGTCCGGAAATTACAGTCCCAAGACCTGCTGTTTCCAGAGCACCGATCAGTAAGAATTTCTCGAAGCTTCTTTATGTCACTTTAGAGACGCATCCTTATCTCATCGATCACAGTTTATTGAGACAGCCAAAAGGATGGGCGAATGTTTCTGATATGGAACCGGTGATCCCGATGACCATGATTTTTGAGCAGTTAGCAGAAATTGCACAGGCCGAAATACCCGGAACCCGCGTTCATAAAATTATGAATGTGAGCGTGTTTCAATGGATGAATGTCGCCAAGCCTTTTGAAAAAACAGTCAAAGGAGAATGGCGTTCAAATAACCATGCATATCTTGATATTGAGAACTTTGCCAATGCAGAAGTCTTACTGGCTTCCTCTGCACCTGCTGCACCCACCTTTAATCTATCGATTCGGGATCTTCTGTCTATTGAAAGAACCCCCGAGGAGATCTATGATAAACACATGTTTCACGGAGAACTGTATCAGGGAATTACAGAGATTTCTGCAGTGGGAACGAAAGGAATTGTTGGGAAAATCAAAGGAAACGGTGGAAAAGGATCTTTGCTTGATAATGCCGGACAGCTATTCGGATTATGGCTGCAGCTTACCCTGACAAAAGACCGTATTGCTTTCCCTGTGAAAATCAGAGATATCGAATTCTTCGGTGAGATGGAAGATCAGGACGGCCTTTTTGAATGTACCTGCATCCTTACCGAACTTAATGAAGAATTTGCCATTGCAGATATCATCCTTAAAAGAGACGGAAAAGTATGGTGCGCGATTACAGGCTGGCAAAACCGCCGGCTGGAAATTGATGAACCGCTGTGGAATGTTTCCATGTCGCCTTTGCATAACCGGCTTTCGGAGGAAATAGCCCCTGAGGTATTTTTCTTTCATCAGGCATATACGAGAGTGGCTTCGTGGGATTTTATTCTTAAAAGATATTTCAACCAGACGGAAAAACAATACCATCAGCAGCTATTTCCCAACAAACGGAAAGAATGGATGGTAAGCCGTGTAGCGGTGAAAGATGCCGTACGGAATCTTCTTCGTGAAAAGAAAAATCATCCTTGTTTCCCCATCACTTTTGAAATAGGGAAAGATGAAGTTGGAAAACCCTATCTGATAGGCGATGTCACCGAAGATATCCATATTTCTCTGGCTCATAAAGAAAAGGATGCGGTCGGTATTGCACGTCAGGGCGGTCCGGTGGGAATCGACATGGAAATCATGGAAGAACGAAGCTCCGGATTTTATGACCTGGTATTTACCGATCATGAATTGACCTTATTAAAAGACAGAGATCAGGCGGAATGGACCACCAGATTCTGGGTAGCCAAAGAAGCGTACGGAAAGTTTCTGGGAACCGGACTGAAAGGAAATCCAAAAGCCTTTGAAATTACCCATATTGAGGGAGATCACTTATGGATCAGCCAAACTGAAATAAAAACTATTAAACATAAAAAATATATTATCGGATGGACACTATAAACAACACATTACAATTGAATCACGAGGAATTGTTCACGCTTTTAAAAGGCTTTATTACCGAAGTGATAGGCGCTGAATTTGTAGAGGAAATGGATATCACTCCAGACAGTTCATTCACCAAAGACCTGGAAATGGACAGCATAGAAATTGTTTCTTTTTCCGAGAAAATCAAAGCACATTTCGGGGATCAGATTGACTTCACGGGATGGTTGTCTTCTATGGATTTAGACGAACTGATCAACCTTGACCTCCGTATGATCATCAATTATATCTACGAATGCCAATAATCAATGTAAACCATAAACAGGTTCATATTCAGGAGCTCAATAAGGGGGCTGAACACACGGTGGTGCTTATCCACGGGATGTTCAGCAATCTCTCCATCTATTATTTTAATATTGCCCCGGTTCTTGCGAAACATTTCCATGTGGTAATGTACGATTTGAAAAGCCACGGCATGAGCGAGCGTTTTACAGACGGCTACGATCTGGAAAGTATGTCATCCGATGTATTGGCTCTGATGGATGTTTTAAACCTTAAAAAAGTACATCTTGCCGGATACAGTTTCGGAGGTCTTATCGCTTTGAAAACAGCATTGAAAGCACCGGAACGTATCAGCAGGCTGGTCGTGATAGAAGCCCCGGATCCTCAGGATGAAAAAGCCCGTAATATCATTGATGAATACAGCAAAGAATTCCTCGAACATTACGTCGCCAATTTTACAGACACTACCAAAGTACAAATGGGCAAAAGGCAGATGGAGAAAAACCACCGTATGTATGAATTCCTGTTTGAAAAAACCAGCATCAAAGCAGATATGATCAGGGAAAAACATTTTCTGGGGGAAGCCAATTTCTCAGAACTGGATACGCCCACACTTTTGCTTTACGGATCCGAATCGAACTGTAAACCTACAGGAGAATGGCTGAAAACGCAGATTATTCCGTCTGAACTGGAACTGATTTCCGGAGATCACAATGTCCCGATACAGGAACCTGCTCAGATCGCAGAAGCGATGGTTCATTTTTTATCTCAATCATTAACTAAAACAGTAACACAAAATCATGGCTAAATTTGTATTTGTTGTTCCGCCATTGACAGGCCATGTCAATCCAACCTTAAGCATCGGTGCAGAATTGCTGCAGAGAGGGCATGAAGTGGCCTGGATCAGTCTTGACAAAAATTTAAGTACAAAACTTCCTGTCGGGGGAGAATTGTTGCTCATTCAATATGATCAGACCGACGAAGAAAAAAGAGAAAGTGAAGGTTACCTCGATATTATTTCCAAAAAAGTAGTCTACGGCATCGACAGTATCAAGTTTTTGTACGATGATGTATTGATTCCTTTAAACAGACATTGCTACAATGGAATTGTTACCCTGCTGGAACACTATCAGCCCGATATGGTGATTGGAGATCATCAGCTGTTTGCTGCTGCTATTGCCGCCAAAAAACTGAATCTTCCCTACAGCACATCGGTTACCGCTCCGGCCGCTATTAAAATGATGGAGGAACTGCCTAAAGTACACGAGTGGGAAGTCAGTAAAATCATTGAACTGCAGAAAGAACTGGGGGTAACGGAAAACCGTTCACTAGCATCTTCTGATCTGTTAACCCTTGTTTTAACCTCAAAATATTTTTTTGGCGAAATGAATCTGCCGGAAAATTATCAGTTCACGGGCCCTGTTCTTACGGAACGCCGGATCTCCTGTGATTTTGATTGGAACAGATTCAACAGCAATACCAACAAAAAGATCCTGGTAAGCATCGGAACGACCTTCGATCATGATCACAAAAAAGCTTTCTTCCAAAAAGTGGTTGATGCCTTTAAAGATGAAGACCTGACCGTTGTATTGGTTTCGGACCCGCAGCTTTTTGACCGCTGGCCGGAAAACTTTATGGTCTATAATCAGGTTCCCCAACTGGATCTGCTGCCTCATCTGGATGGAGTCGTTTGCCACGGCGGTCACAATACCGTTTCTGAAGCCCTTTCCAATGGTCTTCCGCTGGTTGTGATTCCTATTGCGTATGATCAGTCTCATGTCGCAGGTCGTGTTGTACGTACCGGAGCAGGAGAACGTCTTAATTTTAACAGATTTAAATCTCATCACCTGAACGAAGCTGTTCAAAAGATTTTAAAAAATCCGGAATATAAGGAAGCTGCTGAAACGGTTCGTGAATCTTTCACCAAAGCAGGAGGCACAGCTACTGCAGCCAATCTGCTTGAAAAAGCATTAATCCCTGCTGCTGAAAAGCTGCAGCCCGGATCTAAATTTTTATTTGTGATCCCGCCGTTTTTTGGACATATCAGCCCTACATTAAGTGTGGGAGCCAGCCTGATCGCCCGCGGACACGAAGTAAAGTGGTTTGGAATTACTCCGTTAGACAGCAAACATATTCCGGAAGGAGGAAGCTATTTTTATCCTGAAGAAGATCTGAGTCCGTTTCAGGAGGATATTCAGCGTATTTTAAAGAGACAGGATGACGGGCCGGCCTGTTCAGGACCTGAAGTCATGAAACTGGCGCTGGAAGAAACCTATGTTCCCTTTGCCAAGATGATGATGCCCGGGCTGGAACGCTTGATGGAAAGCTGGAAGCCGGATGTTCTGGTGAATGACTGTATCACTTTCGGAGGTGCGCTTTTTGCCCACAAACACAATATTCCGTGCGTAACAACTACGCCTGTTCCGCCTGATGTAATGGGCGATACGGCAACTCATGCACCCAAAATATTCGAGTGGCAGCAAAACCTGATCAAAGATCTTCAAAAAGAAGTAGGAATTAATGATGAAGGCATTTTTATCCATTCCAATCGGTTGAATCTGGTATTCACTTCACAGGCTTTTGCAGATTTCGAAACGGTTCCCGCGCATATGAAATTTGTAGGTCCGGTAAAAGGACGTCCGAATCCTGCACCTTTTGATTGGGAAAAGCTGGAAGCATCCACGACACCGAAAATATTTGTATCACTAGGCACTTTGCTGGTAGACATCCGGAAAGCTTTTTTTGAAAAAGTGATTGCGGCATTTGCAGATCAGCCCGTAACAATTATTGCGGCAACTCCACCGGAAATATTTGATGAATGGCCTTCTAATTTCATTGTGAACGGCTTTGTCCCACAATCTGCATTGATGCCTCACATGGATGCGGTGATCTGTCACGGAGGTTTTAATACCGTTAATGATACATTCACCAACGGATTACCGATGCTCATTACGCCTATTGCCTACGATCATTTTCATATCGCCAAATTAATTGAAAAAGCAGGCTGCGGAATCAGCATCCGGTACAAGAGATTGCGTGTTGAAGCCCTTCGTGAAACCGTTTTTGAATTGCTGGAAAATCCTGCCTACAGAAACGCTGCGAAAAAGGTTCAGTCCGGTTTACTCAATGCAGGCGGTAATGATCTGGCGGTAGAACTGCTGGAAAGTTTTGTACAACAAGAACAACCATCATTAGTTTTAGGATAAGCCTATGAAATCGCCATTATTTGTCAATACCAATATTGATAAACACGACGCGATTCCATATGACCTTTAAAAAGAGATAGATATCTACATATGAAACGAAAATTGTTATTTGGTGAGCGTATGCTTTTAGGAGACGGAACAGAACCTTTTAATGCGGTTATTCCGTTTCGGTTGCGCGGAACCTTTAAAGAGGAACATATCCAGCATGCCCTGAATCAGCTTCAGGGCAAACATCCGTGGTTGAGAGCGCTCATCAGTTATGACGAAAATAATATCCCATGGTTTGAAGTCCCGGAAAATTATCCGCCCATCCCAATACGGGTTGTGCCCAGAAAAGGGGAAGATGACTGGAAAGAAGAATCCGTAAAAGAATGGCAGACTTTATTTAATTACGGAAAATTACCTCTCATCCGGTTTGTGTGGATCAAAGGGGAAGAGGTTTCAGATATGCTTTTTTCTTTTCATCACTGTTTATGTGACGGAGGTTCTGCAATGGCTTTTTTATATGAATTTTTAAAGCTGTTGGATCATCCTGCTGCAGATATTGGAGTAGAAAAACCAATATTAGGAATTCAGGACGTGGTTCCTGCTGAGATTTTAACGGACCGCAAACAAAAACTGAAGGCAAAAGTGATCGGCAGACTGGCTGCAACAGCGATTAAATGTATTCCTGTCAGTAAAAAAGCAGTTGACCGGCAGAATGATTATCTGATCCACTGGAAATTTGACAAAGAAATGAGTGAGGAACTGATTTCCTACTGTAAGTCACTGGAAGTTACCGTTAATACTTTCCTGAGCGCAGCGGTACTTCAGGCGTTTAAAAAAGTGAGGGGTACAGCAGCTTTCAATAAGGTTTCGTGTCCCGTAGATATCAGACGTTTTGCGAAACAGATCAAAGAGGACCATATTTTTGCTTTCGGGCTGATGATCGTGGTTTCAGCGAATCAAAAAATAAGCTTTTCAGAAAATTTAAGGCTGATGCAGGAGTCTGTAGAGCGGAAGACTTCCAAATTGAATCCCTATATTACAATGATGGTGATGGAATCTGCTCATGATGCTCTGAAAAATTTCACGAAGCTGTTAAAGCAGGGCAAGTCTTCCAACGACTGCATGTTTTCCAATCTGGGACGCATTCAGATTCCCCATCAATACAAAGAATTTACTCTGGATACCATTTTCAGTCCTTCTGTAATTGGTCCTTTGGGCAATACCACAACGATGGTAACATCTACATTCAGAGGGGAAATGGATTTTTCATTTGTAGGAAGCGAAGGATATTTACCGTATGCTGAAGCCTTAGCGATTCGTGATGAGGTGATCCGGACGGTAAAATTACAATTAGACCACATAGCAGTATTATGATCAGGCGAAATTTAATGATGGTGGAACGGATCATGTACGTTGATCCTGAAACACCTGTCAATTGTGTATTTACGGCAAAAATCAAGGGGAATATCCCTGAGGAAAACTTTAAGGCTGCTTTAGAAAAAATACAGCAAAAACATCCGTTGCTGAGAACAAGAATTGATACCAGCAGTGAAAAGTATCCGTTTTTTATAGAAGTAGAAGAAATTGAGCCTATTCCGATCCGTATTGTTGAACGAAAGACTGATGAAGACTGGCTGCAGGAATCTGAAAATGAATGGTTCCGGATGTTTAATGATGATAAAAAGCCACTGGCCCAACTGGTGTGGATCAAAGGGCAGGAAGTATCGGAAATTCTCTGGGTACTGCCTCACTGCATCTGCGACGGAACTTCACTTGTCACCATGATGACGGAGCTTCTTAGTTTGTTGGATGATCCTGCTGCCGGGCTGCAGCCCTATGAAGTATTCCGTTCTGCAGACGATTTTCTTCCTTTGGATTTCAATATGAAAAAAAAGAAGCGGAAAGTCCGTTTTTATCTGATGATGGGCAGAATCTTTTTTCTCATGCAGCGGAAAAGTAAGATGAGGAACCTCGGAAAAAATTACGCTGTCCATTGGAAACTGAACCCAACCACAACGGCACAAATAACGGAAAAGACTAAGACTCACGGTATTTCCGTACATGCTTTGCTTTGTTCTTCGTTTATGCAGGCTTTTCAGGAAATCCGGGGAAAGCAGGCAAAAGGTAAGGTGATCAGCCCTGTAGATGTCCGCCACTTTATTCCGGAGATCAGGCAGGATCATGTATTTGCTTTCGCACCAACTGTTGAATTGTCATTAAAAAAAGGAAGCAAAGGTATACTGGATAATGCCAGACAGATCAAAAAAGATCTTGTAGAAAAAATTGAAAAAATGAAAGCCAGAGAGCTTCTTTGGATGGGTGAGCAGATGCATCCCGTCGTTGAACGGATGGTGTCCATGTTGAAATCCAGTAAAGGGGGGCATGATATAACGCTTTCCAATATGGGAAGAATCAATATCCCAAGTGATTATAAAAATTTTAAAGTGGAAACCATTATCAGCCCGACGGTTGCCTTTCCATGGCTGAATTCCAATACGCTGGTCACAACGACGTATAACAAGCAAATGGATTTTACATTCATGTCCAATGAAGATTTCCTGCCCAAAGAAGAAGCCGTTAAAATTAAAGACAAAGCCATTGAACTTCTGACCTCTCCGCTATGAAATTTAAACTGAAGCCGCCACCACCTAAAAAACTCAGGAAAACTACCCTGAAACGCTTTTTAATCAGGCGGACGATCTATTATGTTCTTCCGAATGTGTTCTTCAACTTCATTATTGCTTACGCCAGCTTTCAGGAACTGGGATACACTCATTTTTTTTCAGGTACTCAAAATCTGGCCCGGCTGACCCTTCCAATGGCTATATTTTTACCGGTAGTCCTTACGGTTGATATTATCAACAGAGTGATCATTGCTTCCGAGCAGGGCGCCATTGAATTTACCGTAGATGAACAGCTCAATAAAAAGAAACTCATGGCAAAACTGAGTATTTTGCACGGGCTCGCTACCGGATTACTGGTCTTGGCTGTACTGTTTTTTGCACAGCAAAATTTTTCAAAATACTATAAGCTGGATGCTACCGCAATGGCTGTGTTGGTTGGGGTATTGGCAGGAGTACTGTCTGTAATTTTTGTATACATACCTGTCTGGAGGTTGAGAAGATGGATGTATAAGCCTGAAATAGCTAAATAATAAATTGCTTTTAATTTTTAACATCAAAAACTATTAACCATGGAAATTAATAAGATTAAAGATCACATTGCAGAAAAGTTCAGCAATGATTACAGAATCTGGAATGATGTATTAAACCATACACAGCCGGAAAATTATACCTGCAAAAATTGGCAGGTTGAGGTCAGCCGGGAAGATATTCTTGTGGATGCTTCTTCAGCAACATTTTCAGTTAACGAAGGTTTTTTTGCATGCCACTTACTATTACAATCCAATAATCAGGATGATATTGTAACTTACAGTAAATCTTTTTCAGCAAAAGGGACATTCCAGCTTGACAGTATCAACCGTATAGAAATAGCGGATATAGACATTGATATTGAAGTAGATATTTTTTAAAATGTGATACAAGATTATCAATTAATTAACTATTTTTTCTCTTAAAAGGCTATTAATACTATAGTTTCAGGCTGTTGTCGTATTTTTATCAATGCCTAGTGAAATAAATTTGAATTTATATTATATTTTTTATTATTTTCATTGTTATAAACTAATACCGTAAAAATATTAATAAACAAATTAAAACTTATGAAAATTTTTCTTTCAATAAAGATTGAGAAGTGTTCTTATTCCGAAGTCTAAATACCAGCACTTTTAACTTGTAATCTCGATACGGATTTAGTCTTGATATCAACCTCTCATTTTATTTGAATCAGTGTTATTTCTGACTAGGTTGGGATTCGTTTACATACATTATTTGCCGTTAATCTGTGACCAGTTTTGGTCAACTGTACCTATAAATATTATCCTTATGTGAAAAAACAGTAAAACAATAAAACCATGAACACACTTGAACTCCTAAACAAACAATTTAATTATCCGTTCCCGACATTAAAGAATCCACATGCAGACCAGCTGCAAGAAATTACCGAAAACCAATGGATAGACGGGGAATATCTTTGGCTTTATGAGCAGAACCCCGATCTCCGCAAAAAGTATAAGAAAACGAAAACCGCACATATTGCTGCACAGTGGTTTCCCACAGCATCGCTTGAAAGGTTTAGGCCTATCTGCAGGCTGATGTTGTGGACACTGTACAATGATGATCTGTACGAGGAAAGTGTATCCGGAGATATTAAAAAGATACATACCCAGTCCGTTGCCGTTCTCAATGGTGAAATAAGTGCTGAAGAATCAACAATACCGCTGGGATCTATGCTGGCTTCATTAAGGCAGGAGCTGTTACAGTTTATCCCTCAGGAATCAATCGTCCGGTTTACAAAAATGATCAGCAGGTATTTTACCGGACTGGAAACAGAACTCATATACAAGGAGAAAAAAATGTTTCCAACCATAGAAGAGTGTATTGCGTTAAGGGAAGATTCCATTTGTCTCTATCCTTTTTTACAGCTTACAGAGGTAGAAACAGGAATTATTCTGCCACAGGAAATACACGAACATCCGGTGATCCGCCGCCTGCAGACCCTGGCCTGTCATCTGGTGACCTATTTTAATGAAGTGCAGTCCGTAGTGAAAGATGAGGCGACAGACAGTATCTATTATAACATTGTAAAAGTCATCCAGCACGAACGCCAGATTTCACTGGAAGATGCCTGCCTGGAAGATCTACGGCTTCATAATGAAGACCTTAAAGAATTTGTAGCCCTACAGTCATCACTGCCTGACTTTGGTATCTGGCAGGATGCCGTGGTAAACTGGGTACATTATATGAGCATGGTCCTGAGCGGCTGGAAAAATATCTCTACGAAACTTGGCCGCTACAATGCATTGGAGTTTCCGGAAGCCAGAGAGCTGAAAGAAAAACTTTCCCAACACATCATTAAATAATTTCATTTAAAAATAAATCATGAGAGAAGAATTAATTGTTCCAAAATGTCATTACCCATGGCCTACGGTGAACAGCCCAATTGCCAATGCTTTTGATGACGAAGAAAAAGACTGGTATGATAATGATTATACTTTTATTTCTGAAGAAGGAATAAAAAGATGCAAACCCCAGTTCCTGTCCCGCGTAGCTACTTATATGAATCCTACCTGTGAAAGCATAGAACAGATGCGCCCCTGTGCCAGGCTGATGATCTATATCACACTGTTTGATGACTATTTCGGAATGACCCCTGCAAAAGAACTGAAAGCAATGGCAGAACGGGTATATGAAGTTATGATGGGCGATGATCCCGAGCCGGATGAAATTGGTATTCTGCGGCAGATGGCACAGGCAAGGAAAGAATGGGAAACATTTATGCCCCGTTTCTGGATAGACAGAGTGGCCATCAATTTTTATGAGTTTATCATCTATGGAATGATGGAGGAGATTCCTTTCAAACAGGCTGAAAAAAGAACCTATCCGCTGCTTCCGCATTATCTCAGCTTCAGAAAATACTCTATAGGAATGTGGCCATATGGAGACCTGATAGATCCTGCAACAAATTCCCCACTGCCTGTGTTTATCTATAATCATCCTATTGTACAGCGTTGCAGAGAACTGCTTTCCCTGATTATTGTGATCCAGAATGACTTTGCCTCTCTGAAAAAAGAACTTGAAATAGAAAGCGAAAGTCTGAATATCATCTTCATCTTGAGGCACCAGTATAATCTTACCTATCAGGAGGCCTGTACAGAAGCCATGAGATTGCATGATGCCTATGGCCAGGAACTGGATGATCTGCACAAGTCTCTCCCGGATTTTGGAGCTTTCCAAAAACAGGCCTATGATCATATTTACCACATTAAGCTTCAGATAAGCGGCTGTGCCAACTGGTACTATAATTCCGGAACCAACCGGTATGAACCGAAAGGCTTTATTGTGCCACAGTACGGAAGGGAAGGGGATGACATTCTTATCCCACACAGTATTTTTGTGCAGAAATAGCTGCAATGGAATACTGTTGAAGCAATAAAAAACAGCAAAGATGTAAATTTTTGCTGTTTTATATTTTGAAAGAAGTAGATCACTAAAGCTGAAATTTGCATTGCAGAAATAAACATAATGGTTTAAAATCTTATCTTCGTTACTTAAATAAACTTGATTTATGAAAAAGATAATATTCCTGGCCGCAGCTGCCTTTGTGCTAAACTCCTGTGTTGTGAGAACCGCTGCAAAAGTAGTGACAGGAGCGGCAACAATAGGTTATAAAGCCGTAAAAGGAACCGTAAATGGCATCAGCTGGGCGGTAAGCAAGGCCAAAGGAAAAATAGATGAAGACCGTCTGGACGGAACCTGGAAAATTGTAGGGGTTTATAAAGGTTCTTTTGAAGATTTTTCAAAAGATCAGAACCCGGAAAGTTCATTTACATCAGACTGTACGGATAGTTTTGATCAGATTATTTTCAAGGCTAAAAAGTCCAAGTTCAAACCGGTGCACTGCAGTTCCGGTGAAGAAGACTGGGTAAAATATTCAATGGAATTCGGGAAAAATCCTCTGACTAAGGAAAAAGAAAATTATATAGAGTATAATTCCAATACTTACATTTCCGTGATTGATGTCAATAATAAGACCATGGTATTGGAAGGAAATCTGATGCCTAAACTTGCTTTTTCGGGGGCTAAATTATACCTTCTGGAAAAAGTAAAATAATTTCCCTTTAATTGCGGAATCTGTTTATCGGCCTAGGAAGCTGTAGCGTTAAAAAAAATAAAAATTGATCCGTTAAGAAATTCCCACTGTCTGAGTACGGATGAAATATTAAACCGAAGAAGTAGCAGTGAATCCGTACGAGTTTGGGAATTTTAGGAGCAAGTTTTATTTTTTAGTGAAAGATTCCAGCCTTGAATTTTTGGTTCATTTTGTTTCAAGACAAAAGAACATATAGAAGGAGTGAAAATTTGTTTAGCGATGACTTCAATCCTATTTAACAAAGCTTCACGTTAAACTTAAACGTAAATCATAATACTTTAACAAACATTGTAACGTACCCTCGATTAATTTTTGTTCTTTTGCAAAAAGTTTAATTTTAACATAATTACATGTCGAAGTTCGATGAGATCCGGTTTTTTGATGACAGTGAAGTGAATGAAGCCTTACTTGGAATAGCCCGTGATCCGATGATGAATGCACTGATGAGTTTTACTTTTCCTGATACGGATAAAAAAATCTGGAGGGAACAGTTCAAGAATATCCACTCTGTAAGTGATTTTCAGCATAATTTTATTGCCCATACCATTCGCCAGATCCTTGCGAAAAGTTCTGAGGGTCTTACCACTTCGGGATTCGATAAGCTGGATAAACAGACACCGTACCTTTTCATTTCCAACCACAGGGATATTGTTTTAGATACTTCACTCATCAATCTGGTTCTTTTAGAAAAAGGTCTTATCATGACGGCTTCAGCGATCGGCGACAATCTTGTTCAGAAAACTTTTTTACATGACCTGGCCAAACTGAACCGTAATTTTTTAGTTCAGAGAGGACTGCCGCTTCGTGAGCAGCTGAAGAGTTCCCAAATCATGTCTGAATATATAAAGGAACTTTTACATACAGAAAACCGTTCCGTCTGGATCGCCCAGCGCGAAGGCCGTACAAAAGACGGAAACGATGTTACCCAGCAAGGTGTTCTAAAAATGCTTGCCATGGCTGCAGAAGATATACCTTTAGCGGATTATTTTAAAACACTGAAGATCGTTCCCGTATCCATTTCCTACGAATATGATCCTACAGATTCTTTAAAAATGCCGCAGCTTCTGGCTAAACACAGAGATGAGGAGTACATTAAAGGTAAAGACGAGGATTTTATGACCATGCTCAGCGGGGTTTTAGGCCAGAAAAAACGGATTCACCTGCATGCAGGCAATGTCCTTGATACCGAACTGGATGATATTGCAGCCAATTCTGAAAATAAAAACAAGCAGCTGCAGGCTATTGCACAGATCATTGATGATTCCATCATTCAGAACTATAAGCTATGGCCTACCAAGTTTATAGCTTACGATCTGCTTCACAATACCAATACCTATGCTGATCAATATACAGAACAGGAAAAACATCTGTTTGTACGGAGACTTGAGATGCGTATAGACCCTTCTGATGCCATTTCCAAAGACTATTTCCTGGCGATGTATGCGAACCCTTTGGTGAATAAAATCAAGTCCGAACAGAAACTTTCAGAATAATTTCTATAATAACGTTATAAAACTAGGCTCTTTGATCTTCAGCCGGATGACTGGATGCATTTTTTTACGGCTTATAGTAAAATTAATAGTACTTTTAGCCGATCATAATATCGGCTGCAATACATTGTAGATCTATTAATTGTGATGCGAACCGCCAAAATTAATAACTTCTATCTCATGAAACTATTTCAGTACGACAATTTTCCACACGTGACAGGCAATAGAGTATCATTACGACAGATTCTGGAAACGGATGTTGAAGATCTTATCGAGATTTCGTTTTATGATGCTGTCCGGGCTGAAACGGCTCAACAGGCAGTGGAAATGCAGGTAAAGATCAATCAGGATTATCTGGACGGAAACTCTATTCACTGGGGCATTGCAGATAATGTAACTCACAAAATCGTTGGTACCTGCGGGTATTACCGCGGGCTGGATAAAGGAGAAGGTGAGCTGGGATGTGTTTTATTGCCACCATATTACAGCAAAGGATATATGACTGCCGGAATGACGCTGGCGATTGATTTCGGACTGAATACATTAGGCCTGAAACGGATATGGGCAGCAACAGGTCAACAAAACGGTCCTGCCATTAAACTGTTGGAACGGCTTAACTTTGTGAAAACAGCAGATCTGGATGACGGAGAAATTGAGTATGAATTAAAGCCAACCAGTAATTTATAAACATTTATAAAATCGGATATTGGTGCGTTTATTTTTGCGGTGTTTTAAATGTGTCTTTTTTTAAGATCGCCTGTATGGCTTCAGAAATATCAAAAATTTTTTCGTTGTAATTATTACTGAGTAAAATAATCGTTATTTTGTTCTGAACATCTGAAAATAAGATGGCTCCAAAACTTCCCGCTCTGCCGTCATGAAAATGTTCTTTTAAATTTTTATTATCAAATTTAGCATTTCCTAACGCTGATTGACTATCTGAAATATGAAAGCTTTGACCTGATTCATAAAGAGAATTTTTACTGATAATTTTTTCGGAATGCAGACTATTGGCCCATTTCAATAAATCAAGAGTGGTAGTATAAGTTCCACCGGTTATAGGTAGCTCTGCACGATCTTGTATTGCTTGATTGTTAAATCCCTGAGCAATATTTTTTTTGTTTTCAAAAGGAGTCATCAGGGTAGTATTCATTTCCAAAGGCTTGAAAATAAATTTTTCAACATAGGTTTTAAAAGAAATTCCTGCAATACGTTCAACAATAAATTGTCTCAGAAAAAGATTGTTATTATTATAATCATAATCAGTACCCGGCTTAAAAGATAGATGATCAATCAACAATAAATCATTGAAAATATCCGCATCATTTTTGATTTTCTTCCAATTTACATTAGGAATTCCGCTTGTATATTGTAACAAATCTTTTATGGTAACTTCATTGGCCCATAAAGGAAGTTCGGGAATAAATTTGGAAACATGATCAGATAGTTTCAGTTTCCCCTGTTCTTTTAATTGAAATAACGCAACGGCACTAAACTCCTTAGTTATAGAGCCTAAATGAAATTTGTATTCATCTGTTAATTGAGTGGTCTTTGCAGCATCAGAAAAACCAAACGAAGCTTTGTAAATTATTTTATCATTTTGTGAAACAAGAACATTACCATTAAATATCCCCATATCATAGGCAGATTTCATAAGCTTATCCAAGAGATATGTTTTTTGTTGTAAATCGTTTTTTTTATTCTTTACTTTTTGACCAAAGCAAAAAATAGTGAGACATACCAAACTTGAAATTAAAGCAGATTTCAGCATTTTCTATATATTTTCTGATGATGACTATGAAGTGGTAGCTTAATATAATGTAAAAGGTTAGAAGTAGATATTAATTTTAAATTTTCAGTCTGATCAGCCCCATAAAATAAATACTGATAGAATATTCCGAGAACAATATTGAGAACTTTTCATTGTGGATGTTTGTATAGCTTTCTCAAATATAATGTTTATTTTCAGTGATTGGAAGATTGTTGTAAAATAAAGATTATTTAAGAATTGCAGGGTACATCAGTTATACCAATTAAGCAATATTTAAGTTAATGAGAGTAAAAAAATATTTTTGCAAATTCAGTGTTGAGGCGGCAAGATAGTTGTAGTGAACTAACAACCACACAAATTAAAACATATGAATTTACAGTTAAACCAATGCCCAAAGGTTGAATATCATCATGTTGCCAGTTTTCGAACGGATGTCCTGGAAGGCTTAAAAAACAGTCCCAAAAGATTATCTTCAAAATACTTTTACGATAAAACCGGAGACCAGCTTTTCCAGGAAATCATGGCAATGCCTGAATACTATCTCACCCGCTGTGAGCTCGATATCTTTAAAAATAAAACGGCTGATCTCGCCCGTCTTATTATCCCTGAAAATGAGCCGTTCGATTTGATCGAACTGGGGGCGGGAGATGCAATGAAATCCACATTTTTACTGAAACACCTGATTGAAAAAGGAATTCAGTTTACCTATATGCCTATTGATATTTCAGGCAATATCCTTTCCATTTTAAAAGAAAAACTGAGCCGGGAATTACCGGATTTGGAGATAGCCGCTTTAGAAGGCGAATATTTTGAAATGCTTCAGAAAGCAGCATCGCTCTCCGGAAGAAAAAAGGTTATCCTGTTTTTAGGAAGCAATATAGGAAATATGAACCCCGAAGAAGCTGAACAATTCTGCCACAGTTTAAACCGGAACCTGACTTCCGGCGACAGGGTATTGGTGGGTTTTGATCTTAAGAAAAACCCTCACACTATTTTAAATGCTTACAATGACGGGAAAGGCGTTACCGCAGCATTTAACCTTAATCTGCTGACCCGCATCAACCGGGAACTTGATGCCGATTTTGACCTGAAACAATTCCAGCATTATCAAACCTACGATCCCATAAGCGGAGCCTGCAAAAGCTACCTCGTAAGCCTGCAAAAACAAACCGTAAAAATAGAAAATGACAGCATTTTATTTGAAGAAAATGAACTCATTGACATGGAAATTTCTCAAAAATTTTCTGAAGAAAGAATTGAAGAATTAAGAGAGGAATCCGGCTTTAAACGGATAGGAGAGATCAAAGACTCAAAAAAATGGTTTGTAGATACCGTTTGGCAGGTAACATAAAAGCAATATAGAAAGTAATATTATTAATTCTGAGAAGCAAATCAACAGGCCATACAGCTTCATCAACGAATTTGCCGGTTTCTTTGCTTATCTAATAACCATGAACTAATAAAACTTTACGTTAAATCAAACATAAATATCTACAGAATCATGTATTCTTTTAACCTGCCTGATCTGTTAGATAAAAAATAAAAAGTATATTTATTTGTCCCAAAGTTATAACCCATTAAAACTAAAGAACATGACACTGAATATAGCGACACCGGATTTAGTGAAAAAGTATACAGATATCAGAAAACATTCAGAAGAAATCTGTGCTCCTTTGGAAATCGAGGATTATGTAGTGCAGCCCATCATAGATGTAAGTCCGCCGAAATGGCATCTTGGCCATACCACCTGGTTTTTTGAGACTTTTATTCTCATCCCCAATTTTCCTGATTATAAAGTTTTCGATGAACAGTATAATTTTGTCTTTAACAGCTATTACGAAACTATCGGGGCGAGAGTGATCCGTACCGACCGTGGAAATCTCAGCCGTCCATCCGTTTCAGATATCTATAAATACCGGCAGTATGTGGATGAGCATATGAAAATTTTTCTTCAGAGCAAATTCATGACTGGAACCGTTGAACCGCTCTTAGAATTAGGGCTTAATCATGAGCAGCAGCACCAGGAATTATTAATTACCGATATTAAATATATCTTAGGGCACAATCCGCTTTTCCCAGCTTATAAAAAAGAAATTGTCTCAAAAAAAGAAATCTCTGGAAAGGCTGAAATGCTAAAGTTTTCTGAAGGAATTTATGAAATTGGGTTTAAAGGAGAGGGTTTCTGTTTCGATAATGAGCTGGACAGACATAAAATTTATCTTAATGACTTTGAAATTGCCGATCAATTGGTTACCAATGGAGAATATCTGCAGTTTATGGAAGCCGGAGGATATACCGATTTCAGACACTGGCACGCCGAAGGGTGGGACTGGGTAAAGCAGAACAATGCGAAATCTCCCTTGTACTGGCATTTTATGGATGGAAAATGGATGAACTATACTTTAAATGGCTTGCAGGAAGTTGACCTTAATAAGGCCGTCTGCCATATCAATTTTTATGAGGCCTCTGCTTTTGCCTCCTGGAAAGAAATGCGCCTGCCTACCGAAGCAGAATGGGAAGCAGCATCCGGTCGTTTCAATTGGGGAAACCGTTGGGAATGGACCAATTCTGCCTATTTACCTTATCCCGGTTTCAAGAAAGAAGCGGGAGCTGTAGGAGAATATAACGGGAAATTCATGGTCAATCAAATGGTTTTGCGCGGTGCTTCTGAGGTCACACCAGCCGAACACAGCAGGAATACCTATCGCAATTTTTTTCAGACGAATCTGAAATGGCAGTTTACAGGAATCAGACTTGCTCAATAACTTTTGCCGATGATTACAGTTGAATCAGTTTCAAAGAATTTTAACGGGAAACCCGCAGTTGACGATATTTCTTTTCAGGCCCATGATCAGGAAATCCTGGTTCTTCTGGGAACGAGCGGTTGTGGTAAAACGACTACCCTTAAAATGATCAACCGCCTTGTGGAAGCAGATTCAGGAAATATTTTGATCAACGGTAAAAATATCCGTGATCAGAAACCGGAACAACTGCGGATGGGAATCGGTTTCGTGATGCAGCATTCCGGCCTGTTTCCTCATTACACCATTCAGCGGAATATTGCCGTAGTTCCGGAATTGCTGAAATGGGACAGGAAAAAAACAGAAAACCGGACTCATGAACTGTTGGATAAACTTCATCTGTCAGAAGATATACTTTTACGGTTTCCCAGCGAACTGAGTGGAGGTCAGCAGCAGAGAGTAGGAATTGCAAGAGCGCTGATTGCCAATACACCCATTTTACTGATGGATGAGCCTTTCGGGGCACTGGACAATATCACCAAGGCTGATATTCATTCAGAATTTAAATCGCTGGAAGAGCTTAAAAATAAAACCATCATACTGGTTACCCATGATGTTCAGGAAGCTTTTGAACTGGGACAACGCATATGTTTGATGAATAAAGGGAAAATTATTCAGACAGGAACCCCTAAAGAAATGCTTTATCATCCTCAAAACGATTTTGTCAATGAATTTTTTACTGAAAACCGGCTTTTGCTGGAATATAAAATTGCGGTTTTAAAGGATCTCCCCAATTCAGAAGAACTGTACAAAGAATTTAGTTTTACTGAGAATACCAGTGTCTGGAATGCTTTACAAAAATTAAGTTCGGATCATAGAAATATGGAGTATTATGAAAGTCTGATCAGGGCATTCAATGAGTATAGAAAATTACAGATCGTATGACGCAGCAAAGCCTTTGGCAGTTTATCATAGAACAGCAGGAAAAATTACTGACCCAGGTTGTGCAGCATCTGGGGCTTACATTTCTGTCATTGCTTTTAGCAATTGTTGTCGGTGTGCCTTTAGGAATACTGATTGCCAGAAAAAGAAAAATTTCAAGCCCTGTGCTAGGATTTGCCGGTATTTTGCAGACCATTCCGAGTATTGCCCTGCTGGGTTTTATGATTCCTGTTTTTGGGATCGGAGCCAGGCCTGCTATTGTCGCACTGCTGATTTATGCTCTTTTACCCATCATCCGAAACACCTATACGGGAATTACAGAAGTAAGTCCCACGGTTGTAGAAGCAGCAAAAGCAATGGGTATGAACAGGAGGCAGCTTCTTTTTAAGGTGGAACTTCCTCTGGCTATGCCTGTTATCATTGCCGGGATCAGGACGGCAGCGGTGATCAATGTCGGAGTGGCTACATTGGCATCATTTGTGGCAGCAGGTGGCTTGGGTGAGTTTATTTTTGGAGGAATCTCCCTGAATAATACCAATATGATCCTGGCAGGTGCTATTCCTGCGGCATTATTGGCTGTTTTGCTGGATCAGACTATTGCTGTTGTACAGAAGTCCGGCTACCGTCTGTTTCAGAAGCTGAAATATATAATTCCTGTTGTCCTTATTGTTGTTGGGGCAGCCTATCTGTTGACTTCCGCAGCAAAGAATAAAATCAAGGCAGGCTTTACCCCTGAATTTATGGGAAGACAGGATGGTGACCTCGGTTTGCGTTCGGTGTACGGACTTAATGTAAATCCTGTTGTCGTAAACGATGCGATTATGTACAAGGCGGCATACGAAAAGGAACTGGACCTCATTAGCGGTTATTCTACCGATGGCAGGATTAAAGCTTTTGATCTGTATGTTCTGAATGATGACAAAAAAATATTTCCTCCTTATTTTGCAGCGCCTATTATTAAAACAAAAACACTGAAGAAATTTCCTGAGCTGGAAGAAACCCTTGATCTGCTGGCCGGTAAATTCAATGACTCAATAATGACGGATCTTAATTATAAATCTGATTATCTTAACCAGACCCCGGAAAAGATAGCAAAGGATTTTTTAATTAGAAATAATCTGTATAAAAGTTCCAGGAAAGGAAACTCCGGAACGGTACGGATTGGATCGAAGATTTTTGGCGAGCAGTATATTCTTACAGAAATGTATAAAATGCTTGTTGAAGGCTATACAGATTATAAGGTGGAAACAAAAACAGGGCTGGGAGGCACCAAGATCTGTTTTGATGCCTTAATGAATGATGGGATTGATTTCTATCCTGAATATACGGGAACCGGACTTCTGGTACTTCTAAAGCCTTCGGAGCAAACCCTTAAAAATGTTACTCAGAGTCCTGATAAAACATACAGCTATGTCAATTCTGAGTTTCAAAAACAGTATGGTATTCGGTGGCTTAAGCCTCTTGGGTTTAATAATTCCTATGCCTTGATGATGCGCAGAAAGCAGTCTCAGGACCTTCAAATAAAGAATATATCAGATCTTAAAAAATATTTCAAAGGCAGATAAAACAGAATCTGATCTTCCTTTAAAGCTGTAAATGTTTGATTTATAATCAATAAAAAGCCTAACGCTTGTTAGTCGTACTACTACTACACTTTCTCAGATAAATCATAAAATGTCCTTTTTATAGCATAACTACTTCTATATTTGGTGAATTAGAATAACATCAGATCACAAAATATTAACCATTAATTTACAAAATCATGGCAGAAAGAAATTCAAGAGGAATCTTAAAATTTAATGGTGGAGAAGGGCAGAAACTGCTAAAACTTCACTACAGTGTATCACGTTCTACGGACGTATCAGGAAGAGTGGCATCAGATCCTTCTAATGCACTTATCAAAATTACAGTAGAAGCTACTGAAAAATCTGATATCCTTGAAAGCTTATTGAACGGAAAATACAAGCCTACAAGCGGAGAAGTAACGTTCAACAAATCTCATGAAGAAGGAACACTGACGACTCTGAAATGGGAGAACGGATATGTAATCCAGCACGAAGTAGATTTCAATGCAGTAGATGAAAACAGTATGTACATCAGCTTCATCGTAAGTGCAGAACAGATTGACTTAGGTAATTCTTCTTACAAAGCGGAATGGCCTACTGCTTAGGAATATAATTTCTTAAACTTAAAAATCAGACAGAATGGTTACCTATAAATAGGATACCATTCTGTCTTTTTTTGTTCACAATATAATTTTAACAGGAGTTGCCTTCTGATTTTCCTGTTAAATCAGAACTGTAGATCAGGCCATTTACTTGAAACAGCATCGATTGGAGATACTAAACCTAGTCCACTTGAAGCGGCAGATCCAAAGAGTACACCAATCATTGTAGAGTCATCCGTCTTAAAAACGGCTGCTCCCGAATCGCCCGGCCTTGAAAAATAACCACCATCGCCCCTGACGGTGATTACATTATGGGCAACGGTTTCTGTTCCGTCAAATTTTTTAACTTTTAAAGACTCAGTAATGCTTTTGACTTCACCTGTGGTAATTTCAGTGGTGATCCCGCTTTTCATAACCTCCTCACCGATTAGAGCAGCACTGATCTCTGCAAATCCTGAAATGATATTTCCTACTCCATATACTTTTCCAATATCAGCATTTCTGAAATATCCTTTCCTTGCAATAGCACAGTCCAGCCATGCATCTATAGTGTCTGAATCTCTTTCGAAAAAGACATTTTCACGGTAATAATCTTTTAGTGAAGCGCAGTCATGGCAATAGTTTAAAGTTGTTTGCCACTTAGATTGCTGGCATACATCAGAGTCAAGTTTTGTAGTAGTGCCCGCCAGCACATGGGCACAGGTGATCATATAAGGATTTTTATCTCCTTTTTTATTAATCATCACTCCCAGCGTACCGTTGCCTGCAATTTCCTTTCCTCCCTGCATCAGCTCACCGTTTGCTGAAATACTGATTCCTCCGATCAGTGGATCTGTTTTTTCGTTTCTGGTCGCATCTGCCACAGCATCTGGTGCAGCCAGGTTATTGTCTTGGATTTCAAACTCCACAACGTCTGTAGGACAGCCAAAAAGGACAGCCGGAATTGGATTGCTCACTTTGGCTAAAGGCAGTTTGTTTTTCACCCCGAACGTATAGCTGAGGCTTGGGATCAGTTTATCATTCACTGTTTTCAGAGAGACCCCTAAAGAAGTGATTTCGGGTCTTTTAAAATATTCTTCAATAAGTTCGGGGAGTCTTTTGGCCATTGCATCGTGCAGGGCCAGTTGTTCTTTACTTAGTTTCATGATCTGGTGGTTTTATTGGATTGATAAATAGAATAGTAAAATAACGTGAATTCGGATAAGGATTAAATTAAGCGCAAGGATAAACAAAGCTTTAAAAAAATCTGCTTTGTTTGCCTTTGCGATAAGGGTATAATTGTTTTCAGTATTTTTTATGCCGAACTCAGTTAAATAGTCATTGTATTAAAATTCGGAACGGCATCACCGTTCCGAATTCTAATCATCTTCACTAAAACGTAGTCTTAGTTCAGTTTAATGGTTCCCGAAGAAGGAGCACCGCCACCGGAAGGAGGAGGTCCGCCTGCAGAAGCCTGATCGGCCAGCATACGGTACTGTGCCGTTCCTTTTTCAGTTTTGATCGTTCCTGAAACCGTATACAGATACAGATCCCCCGAAACAGCAAAGTCATTGGCTGAATTATTCACATAGAAGTCAATATTTACAGTAGACATCTGTTTTGCCTTTTCAAGAAAAGCATCCATTAATGTGGTGATCTGAGCTTCCGTAAGCCCTTTGGATTTCATAGAATCTTTTGTTTTTTCATAAGAAGCAGAAGCGCCGCCGCCACCGAAGAACCACGTCCAAACGGATAAGTTGGCACTTGCCGATGTTTTTTCGTACTCTTTAACTTCTTCTTTGTAGCTGGCGCTCAGCATGCTCATGGCCAGATCATTCAGATTTTTCACATCCTGGCTGGACATGGCAGACACCTGAAGAGAAGCGGTGATTCTTCCCTGAGTGAATGGCGGTACGGTATAGGAAAGCCCTGTAAGCTGTCCTTCCCCAGCTACTTCAATAGAATAAGACTCTTTGGATTCTCCTCCTGCTTTTGAGGTTGAAATAACGCGTTCGAACGGATCTTTGAAACCCACTTCGGTCTGTGTAATTTGAATTGTTTCCATTGTTTTGTTTTTTGGTTGGTGTTTGTAATTACTTATTGAACAACTCAAAGGAACGAAGAAAAAGAACCGGATTTTAGCGTGTAAATAACCAAATATCATCTTCAGTAGAAATACTTATTGAGATTAATTGGTTGTTTGCTAGTTGTTTATGTGTTTTTTTTCGCCAATCCTGTCAACATGAATTCTGATAAAAGTAGATGAAACCAATTTTATTGTTATCAAAGGAAAGCAAGGGTATTTCATTCAGCAAAAAAACAAATATTCCTGTGTATTGCTTTTTATAAGGGAAACGGCTTTGTTTAACTTAAATAATCAACGGAATGCTTTTAATGCTTTGTTTATTAACTTTTAACCGTGTAAAAAAGGCTGCTCCTAATGATCGGAGCAGCCTTTTGTTTAGTGATGTTAATTTACTGAATGACAATACTTTTTTTCTGTACTGTATGCGCTGAGAAATAACCCAAGGCTCCATTGTCAATATTACTTGGAGGATTGGACGGGGTAACGCCTCCGCCAGGTCCGCCGTCCCCTGAAATCTGCAGAAGGGCGGAATAATAGGTGAATATAGTATGATCGATGGACTGCATTTCTACATAAACAGTATCTCCGGGTACCACTTTATGATCCGTGGGGTCATCATCATTGTCTTCATTCGGGAGAAACAGCGGTCTTTGGTTGACCATTCCGTTATTTACATTATCCGAAAATACCTCAAACGTTTTTTTCGTCATGTTATTGATGGTAAAATTAAAAAGATAACGGTTCCCCAATGCCGCCGGATCGGTGAAAATTGGTAAAAGGGTATAGGTGGTTTCGCTGCCGAAAGTAAAAGAGTCTTGTGTAAGGGCATCAAAACTGACCACTTCAGGCATCGTACTTTGAGCTGTATACTGCTTTCCTTCGGCCTGTATTTTCAGGGTATAGGTTCTGCCTGTCACTCCGGTAAAAGCGGTAGTTATATATTTACCGTCACCTACATACTGTAAAATTTCTGTCTGACCCGTATTATCACTTACGACAACCTGTGCATCGGTAACCGCAGGATACTGATTGTTCTGTGTAAAAGCTACAGATTTAGTGATTCTTATGATATACGGTCCCGGCTGGTTCGTTATATTGCCTTCTATGACGATGTTTCCACTCTTGTCATCCAGATCAAGGTCGATCTCCTTTTCACAGGAAGTTAGTAAAAACAGCGATAATATGATAAAAATGATATTCTTCATGATCTAAAATTTGAAATTATAAGTGATGTTGGGTACCCAGCGGAAAAGGGAAGTCTGCATAGCGCGTGTTGTTCCCGGATTGTTCGGGTTGTCTTCAAACGTAATCGTATAGGCATTTTCCCGGCCGTAGAGATTATAAATCCCGAATGACCATGAGCCTTTGAAACGTCTGGTGGATTCCGGCTCATAGGTAGCGCTCAGATCCATTCTGTGGTAGGCCGGCATACGGTCTGCATTCCTGCTGCTGTACTGAAAAATAGTCTGCCCGTTCAGCTCATATTTAGCAGTAGGGAAGGTAACGGCATTTCCGGTACTGTAAAGGAAGAGTCCGGATAAAGACCATTTTTTATTCAGTTCATAAGTGGCTACAATAGACAGATCGTGGGTTTTGTCCATTCTGGCGTTATACCATTCATTATCATTGATTCCGTTTATTTTTCTTTCTGTTTTAGACAGGGTATAAGAGATCCATCCGGTCAGTCTTCCGCTTTTCTTCTTGGCGATCAGTTCCAGTCCGTAGGCTCTTCCTTTACCATACAGCAATTCGCTTTCTACATCAGCTGCCGTGTCAAAGGTGATCTGCGCACCGTTTTTAAAGTCGATCTGGTTCTGCATGGATTTGTAATAGATCTCAGCATTCAGCTCGTAATTGTTGTTATTGAAATTTCTGCTGTATCCTGCACTGATCTGATCGGCTATTTCCGGCTTTACGCTGTAGCTGCTCCCGATCCACTGGTCCGTAGGATTTCCGCTGCTGCTGTTGCTCAGAAGGTGCAGGTTCTGGGTGTTGCGGGAGTATCCGGCCTTGATGCTGCTTACCTCATTGATCCGGTAATTGGCGGTAATTCTCGGCTCAAGATTGAAGTAGGTTTTCCCGAATTTACCCTTTTCCAGAAACCGGCTGTGCGTAATCACCCCATTGTCATAGGTATTATACGTGTCTCCGCCCAGAATACTGAAAGTAGAAAGCCTTAAACCGTAATTCACGGTCAGCTTATCTGAGGCTTTAAAATCATCATTGATATACACTGCATTTTCCCAGGACTTTCTCGGATTTCTCGGAAAGCTGCTCACACTCGTACCGGAAGCACTGCTTGGCGTGATCGTATGGTGAATAGACTGAAGTCCGAAACGTACCGAATGCTTATTTCCGGCAAACCACGTAAAATCCTGCTTAAGGTTCCAGTCTTCGATCTGTGAATCCAGGCCAAATGTATTATCATTGCTTTTCAGGCTGATTTTATAATTGTAATTGCTGTAAATTAATGAAGTATTGGAAAATAATTTACTGCTGATGATACTGTTCCATCGGAGTGTAGCCGTTGTATTTCCCCAGTCTGTTGAGAATGTATCGCCCAATCCCAGAACATCTCTTCCGAAATATCCGGAAAGGTAAAGACGGTTGTTGTCATTGATCTGATAATTGGCTTTCAGATTCAGGTCATAGAAATACAGTTTGCTGTCCTTATAATCATCACTCGTCTTAAGAAACAGATCGGCATACGTTCTTCTTCCGGAAACAATGAATGAAGATTTTTCCTTCTGAATAGGTCCTTCCACACTCAGCCTGCTGCTGATCAGCCCGATTCCTCCGTTCACATTGTAATCCTTATTGTTCCCGTCTTTCATTTTAACGTCCATCACAGAAGAAAGACGGCCTCCGTACTGGGCGGGACTGTTTCCTTTGATAATACTGGCATCTTTCAGTGCATCACTGTTGAAGGTACTGAAGAAGCCCAACAGATGCGAAGCATTATAAACAGGGGCTTCATCCAGTAAGATCAGGTTCTGGTCCGTGGCTCCGCCTCTTACACTGAATCCGCTGCTTCCTTCACCATTGCTTTTGATGCCCGGTAAAAGCTGTATCGTTTTCATGACATCCTTTTCCCCGAATAAAACCGGCAGCTTTTCAATATTTTTGATGCTTAACGTTTCAGTTCCCATCTGGGCTGAGGTAAGGTTTTTATTTTTTTTGACCCCGGAAATAACAACTTCATCAATTTTTCCCACCTTTTCATCTCCTTTTTCTTCCTGGTCGAGTGGCAGATCCAGCTTGGTATTCTGTTCCACCTTTACCGGCAGTTCAAAATCACGGTAACCCGGATAGGAAACGATCAGCGTATAACTTCCTTCGGGAAGCGACAGTGAATAAAAGCCATATTCGTTGGCAACCACAGAAACGGACGGATCTTCACTTACTTTTACCGTAACTCCAATCAGCAGCTCTCCATTCTTGTGATCCTTCACAGTACCGCTTACTGAATATTTCTGCTGTGCCAGCGCCATGGAGCTGAAACAGACTACAGCGGCGGTGACGGCAGTTTTAAAAAACAATTTTTGCATTGAGTTTAAATTTTAATGTAGTAGAAATCCTGTCAAATAGTACGTTTAAGTTAATTGATGTTAAGTGAATTGCAGAAAAAAGAATGAGACGGATGAAACTTTTAATGTTAGGTGAAATGGTTTATAGTTTACTGTCAAACGTAAAAATTCAAGCGATAGTACTGACATTGAAAAATATTCTGCCAGATGCTAAAGCTGGAATAGATATTCCTCAACCTTTTGCAGCAGATTGTTTCCTGAATATTCTGAAGAGATGGGAAGGTGTTTTTGAGACTGAATTGATCTCTTTATGGTCTTTTTTTCCTGTGTAGCCAACAGGCAGCATTTGATTTCGGTTCATAGTTTTTGGTGTGGTTATCCTGAAAAGGCAAAAATCTCTCTTCCGGGAGTACAAAAATAGCAAAATACCGCTACCAGCCTTATATTTTATTGTCATCTTAATGTTAAATGATCACTTCGGGATAAAAAATGAGTATAATTCCAACAGACTGTGAATGAAATCAATATATTTGTTCAATTATTATTCAGCAAAGTAAGACCATACATTTTCTGTATTACTTACAATAAGTGAAACGGCTTTGTATATCTTAAAAATTAAATGAATGCTTTTTAAAGCTTCGTTTATCTTTGCGTTTAATCTAATCCTTGTCCCGAATTCAGGTTAAATAAATAACTACATAAAAGATGATTCCACTTCACGAGCTTTTATTCTTTGTTCTGGCTGCCCTTGTTTTAGTGATAAGCCCCGGCCCGAATATGATTTACCTCATTTCGAAATCAATTACACAGGGAAAAAAATCCGGGCTTATTTCTCTGGCAGGCGTAATATGCGGCTTTATGTTCCATATCGTCATGGTATCTTTCGGGCTTACAGCGGTATTACTGGCAGTTCCGGTTGCTTATACCGTTCTGAAAACGCTTGGAACCGTCTATCTTCTGTATTTGGCGTACCAGGCAGTAAGACCAAAAAGCAGGAATATATTTGAAGTAGATAAAAACAGTCCGCATGATGGCACCAAAAAGCTTTTTACCGTTGGCTTCCTGACAAGTGCGCTCAATCCGAAGGTCGCTGTATTTTACCTGTCTTTTTTTCCGCAGTTCATTAAACCTGAATATGGCTCTGTTTTAATGCAAAGTTTTGAACTGGGAATTGTCCAGGTTATTGTAAGCTTCAGTGTTAACTTTATCATTGTGCTTACAGCCGCAAGGGTGGCTGCATTTTTCTCCGATAATCCATTTTGGGTGAAGATTCAGAAATGGTTTATGGCGGGTATACTTACTTATTTAGCGGTAAAAATGGCTTTGTCAAAAGCCAGATAAACTGAATTATATAAGTTTTTAACTCGCAAGGTTATACAAAGATTTCAATAGGCTTGCTTTAAAGTTTTAATAAACCAAAACAAAGACTTATTTTCATTAGTCTTACTTTGCTGAATGAAATGCCTTTGTGTATCCTAAAAAACAGACAGAGAGAAATATTTCTTTGTTTATCTTTGCGATAAATAAATAAATAAATAAATAAATAAATAAATAAATAAATGCTTTCAGCTTAATAAATCAGAATAATTTCTCATCATCAGCTATTTTTCAATGAAGCAGTCCATTCCCACCTACGATTTAAACAGCATTACGCAGCATGGTATTCTGATCGAAAGGATTGAAAAGAGGACCATGAGTACGGACGGTAATCTTTTTGATAAAGGAATTCATCGCGACAGTCATTATATTTTCACCTATCTGGAACGTGGCCGGGCGAAAATGATGGTCGATTTTAAAACGATAGAAGCTCAGGATACAGCTGTTTTCTTTCTGCTGCCCGGACAGGTGCATGAAGGAATTCTGATGGATGATGTCAGCGGATGGTTTATTGCGGTAAAAGCGGATATGCTGCCCGATACCTTACGGTCGGTTTTTGAGGAATCGCTGATCGATATACAGCCTGTCGTCATTGACCGGATTACGGCAGAAAAGCTCAGTTCATGTGCCGAAATGCTGCAGATGTCCTGTACCGAAGAAATGCTGGCTACCAAAGAAGGTTTTCTTGTTGTTCAGTCCCTGATGAATGCCTATGCAGGATTGTATGCCCTGATTTTTCTGAAAGAAAACAATCCCGAAGTTTCGACCGGAGGCCGTGCTGTTCAGCTCGCGAGGAAGTTCAGAATTCTTGTAAGGAGAGAATTTAAAACCCTGAAAAGTCCATCAGCCTATGCCGGACTTTTAAATATTTCACCCGGTTATCTTACCGAGGTTATTCGTGAAGTAACAGGTAAATCTGCACAGCACCTGATTCATCAAGAAGTGTTGATAGAAGCCAAAAGACTCTTATCATTCACTCAGCTGAGTGTAAAAGAAATTGCGTATGAGCTGGGCTATGGTGATCATACCTACTTTTCCCGTTTATTTTCTAAGGTTGAAGGCTGTCCGCCTACAGAATTCCGCGACAGATACCGGAGCCGGCAGTAAACCACGAATTGTCCAACTAATACCCTGATACAGCTATCGGTCTGCATTTATTTTGAAGCTTCCTTTGCATTAAAAATTATTTATGCCAAGCTTACCAAAATGGATGAATGACACATTAGAAAACGTCATGTCCTCCAAATTTAAAGATTGCACCGTTATTCATACAGAAGCTGTTTCAGAAAACCTCCGCCTTATCCGTTTTGCTTCCGGTCTGGAAGATGTTCATTTTGAGCCGGCCTACGCTATAGGAATAAGAGTGAATGAAAGGGATTACCGTAATTATTCACCTTTTAGTTTTAATAAAAACGAAGGAACTTTTGATGTGATTTTCCATCTTCATGATACGGATGCTGTAGGAAGCCGTTTTGCCAGCCGACTATCAGTAGGCGAAACTACAAAAATACTGATGCCAAGAGGAAAGCGTTTTTTTGAACCCAATGCAGAAATTCATTTTTCCATAGGCGATGCAACTTCGCTGGGAAGCTCTCTGTCCATCAAAGAAGCTGCGGAAGAGATCGGCGGTGCATTTGTATGCCTTCATGAACTGGAAGATCCTTCGGTGCTGAAAAAACTGGGACTGTACGGCTATCACGCTCCCAAAAACGACATCCAGAACATCATGGAAGCTTTAAACGATTTTTTAAAAGAAGAAAAACAAGCCGTTTACAACAGCGAAGCAGTTTTCTATCTTACAGGAAACGGAAATACCATGTCTGTGATCCGGAAATTTCTTAAGGCGAAAGGTGTGGAGGGGAAGTGTATCAGGTCGCAGGCGTATTGGATGGAGGGGAAGAAGGGGTTGTAGGGAGAGTTAGTTTTATTAATATTTACTTTAGTTTTCCTCCAGTTCACAAGAAATATTTAATTCATTCCTAGAGTAATGAAGATTTTTATTATCTTTAAAATTAGTTTGTATACTTGATGGATTCGAAATTTTATTTTCTTAAGGATAATTATCCTGAACTATTTAATTGCGCTAGATTAGCTGAAATTTTATATCATGTAGATGCCAGTTCATCGATAGCTAAATCACGATTATTTTGTGAAAAACTGGCTAGCTTAATCGCTGGTTTTGAATCGGAAGAAATTTCACATTTAAAACAACACGAAATTATCCAATATCTTAATCAACATGATATTTTACCCGTAGTAATTGCGGATATTTTTCATACTGTAAGAATCTCAGGTAATAAGGCTTCACATAATGGAACTAATACTTCAGCCGAAGCTTTGTTCATTTTAAAGAAAATATTTAGTCTGGCGAAATGGTTTTTCGAGACTTACAATGAAAATGATCTTATTGATAATCTGGTGTATGAATTGCCACCCAACAAATCAGAAACAGAAATATCCATATTAACAGATAAAGTAGATGAATTAACAATTCAGTTAGAAAGTTACGAATTAAAAATTCAAGCACTTAATGTTTCCGAAGCTGAAATAAAAAGCAGAAGAGAAAAAGCTCAGTTTTATGCGGATAAAATTAATCTGAACGAATATGATACAAGAATTCAGCTAATTGATGTTCAATTGAGGGCTGCAGGCTGGGAATGTGATACAGATAATATCAATTACAAAAACAAAAAGACATTACCTGAAAAGGGGAAAAACAAAGCAATTGCAGAATGGCCATGCGGAACAAAATATGCTGATTATGCTTTGTTTATTGGAACGCAGCTGTATGGTTTGGTTGAAGCAAAAAAATATAATACTGATATTTCTACCAATCTTAGGCAGTCGAAGATATACTCTGAGAAAATTCTATTCCAGGATGAGATTGTTTTATTAGGACAGTGGAACATTTATAAGGTTCCTTTCTTATATTCTACAAACGGTAAAAAATATTTGGAACAGCTAAAAACCAAAAGCGGAATTTGGTTTCAGGATATCAGAAAGTCTACAAACCGGGCATATGCTTTAAAAGGTTGGTATTCACCTGAAGGGCTTAAAGAATTATACAACAGAGATTCAGAAGCTGCGGGTGAAAAGCTTTTAGAAAGTGATTATGAATATCTGACTTCTCCGAGTGGGTTAAGCCTTCGTGACTATCAGATAGAAGCCATAAAATCGGTCGAAAAAAAAATCATTGAATTTCCCGATGATAAAAGGGCATTACTCGTTATGGCAACCGGAACAGGGAAGACCAGAACAATAAACGGATTAATTTACAGATTAATAAAAGCGAACCGTTTTAAAAGAATTTTGTTTTTAACAGATCGAAAACTTCTGGCCACACAGGCACGTGACAGCATAAAAGAAAATAAAGTTGAAGCTCAACAATCTTTTGGAGGAATTTACCAGTTTGATGATCTCGGAATAACCAAACCAGATTCTGAATCCCGTCTTCACTTTGCCACAGTTCAGAGCATGGTAAAAAGGCTTTTTTATAACGAAGGAGAACCACTGACTGTAGATACTTATGATTGTGTTATTGTTGATGAGGCGCATCGTGGCTACCAATTGGACAAAGATATGAATGAAGATGATTTTGGTATCCGTAATGAAGATGATTATGTAGCACAGTATCGAAAAGTATTAGATTATTTTGATGCTTTTAAAGTAGGAATGACGGCTACTCCTGCTCATCATACAAAGGAAATTTTTGGAGAATCGGTTTTCAATTATTCTTATCGGCAAGCTGTGGTTGACGGTAATTTGGTAGATCATGAGCCTCCTTTTAATATTTCTACGGTTCTTAACACTGAGGGAATTACATGGGAAAGAGGAGAAAAGCCCCAGGTGTATGATGCAGAAACCGGAGAAGTAACCGACTTGGAAGAATTGGAGGATGAATTAAAATTTGATGTAGAACATTTCAACAAACAGGTTCTTAATGATAATTTTAATAGAGTTGTTGTTCAGGAACTCGTTAAAAGTTTAGACCCTGAAGGGAACGAAAAAACAATAATCTTTGCAGCAAGAGACAGCCATGCAGATACGATAATTAATATGCTTGGTGAAGAATTTGAGAAAATAGGTGTTGATGTTCATGAAAAAGCCATTCAGAAGATTACGGGAAGCGTTTATGACAATGCACAATTAACAAGGGATTTCAAAAATGAGAGATATCCGAACATTGTTGTTACTGTAGACCTTTTGACTACAGGAATTGATGTTCCATCTATATGCAATATTGTATTTATGCGCCGTGTACGTTCTCGAATACTATACGAACAAATGATGGGAAGAGCAACCCGCCTTTGCCCTGAGATTGGAAAAGAATCCTTTAAAATATTTGATGCAGTACGATTATACGAAGCATTAAAAGACTATACCCAGATACAGACCGTAGGAAATCCTTCATATACATTTCAGCAGTTGGTAGAAGAAACACAGAGAATTTCCGATGAGCAGCGTTTGTACAGACAGGTTGAACAAATTATTGCAAAATTACAGCGTAAAACAAGGAACCTTACCAATGAGCACAAAGAACATATTTCTTATCATACGAATGGAAATTCTATAGAAGGTCTCATAGAGTCTTTGAAGACTACAGCCGGTTCTGATATAAAAAATACAGTAGAACAGTTAAGCTCACTTTGGAATTATCTTGATACGAAAGTGTACAAAAAATACTCACAGTTTGTTTCCACGCATGAAGATGAAGTAATGGAAGTTACCCGCGGATATGGAAATGCAGCTAAGCCGGAAGATTATATTGAAGGTTTTAAAAAGTTCCTTCAGGAAAATGGCAATACCATTGCAGCGATCAACGTTATTTGCAATAAGCCACAGGAGCTAGATCGTAAATCCTTAAAAGAATTGAAGTTACTCCTGGATGAAAAAGGTTTTAATGAAACTTCTCTGAATACGGCTTGGAAATCCACAAAAAATGTGGATATTGCGGCCGATATTATCGCTTATATCAGAACACTTTCTATGGGAATTGAATTGATTACCCCGCAGGAACGTGTTCAGAAAGCGATTAGCAAATTAAAATCAAACCATCCATGGAATGCTGTACAGCTGAAGTGGATAGACCGTTTTGAGAAACAGCTGATGGCTGAAACCATCCTGACAAAACAGGATTTAGATCTAAGACCCTTTGTAGATGAAGGAGGCTTTGTTAGACTAAACAAGATATTTAATAGCGAACTGGAAGAATTGATAATAGAGCTGAACAACGAATTGTATTCAGCATAATAATGTATAATGAGCGCACAGGAAATAGCCAATAAACTTTGGAACTTATGTAATGTGTTGCGCGATGACGGCGTAACGTACCACCAATATCTTAACGAACTTACTTTTATCCTTTTCCTTAAATTATCCGAAGTAAAAGGTTTTGCAGATCAGATTCCTGAAGAATACAGATGGAAACAATTTGTAGAAGAAACAGATAGTGTTGAAGCTTTTAGATTATATCGTGATTTTTTAGCTAATGTAAGCAGCAAAACAGAAAGCGCATCTATTAAAGATATCTACACCAATGCTTCTACAACTCTTACTAAACCAGTAAACTTTAATACATTAGTTCAAGCCATTGATAAGCTTGACTGGTATGAAGAGTCCGACCGTGATGTCATGGGAGATATCTATGAAAGTCTTTTGGAGAAAAATGCAGGGGAGAAAAAAAGTGGGGCAGGACAGTACTTTACCCCGCGTCCTTTGATTAATGTAATGGTAAAGTTAATGGCTCCAAAATTAGGTGAAAAATGGAATGACCCTGCCTGTGGAACTTTTGGTTTTATGATTTCTGCGGACCATTATTTAAAAGAAAAATATGATTACCGTTACACTTTACCCGCTGATAAAATCAAATTTCAGGAAGAAAATGCTTTTTCCGGAGTAGAATTAGTTGCTGATGCTCATCGCTTGGCACTTATGAATGCCCGGCTTCATGCAATGGAAAGTACGATTCACTTAGGAGATACTTTAACAAGTTTGGGTGAAAATCTAAAAGGTTTCAATGGCGTTTTAGCGAATCCACCGTTTGGTACTAAAAAAGGAGGCGAAAAGCCTACCAGAACAGATTTAAAATATATCTCAAGCAACAAACAGCTTAATTTCTTACAGCATATTTACAGAAGCCTTATTACAGATGGAACAGGGCGTGCAGCGGTGGTTTTACCGGATAATGTATTATTTGAAGATGGTGATGGACAGCGTATTCGAAAAGATCTAATGGAAAAGTGTAATCTTCATACTATTCTACGTCTGCCAACAGGGATTTTCTATGCTGCCGGAGTGAAAACCAATGTGCTTTTCTTTACAAGAGGAAAAAAAGAGGAAGGCAATACAAAAAATGTATGGTTCTATGATATGAGAACCAATATGCCCAACTTTGGAAAAAGAACGCCTTTTACAGAAAAAGCTTTTGAGGATTTTATCACGGCTTACACAGGTGGATTACATGCAGAAAATGTAGTAAAACAATATGACGGAGCAATAGATGAAGAAAAAAGGAAGCAAATAAAAGACGAACGCTGGCAATGCATTTCCCGTGAAGAAATTGCAAAGAAAAATGATTCTCTGGATTTAGGATTAATTGCAGATGACAGTTTAACTAAGTCCTCAGATATAGGAGAACCATTAGATATTGCCAATGATGCTTTAAAAGAACTATCACTTATACAAACCGAACTGAAAAACTTGATTAAGGAGTTAGAATAATGAAAAATGACTTGCCAAAAAGTTGGATTTTATCGACGATTGAAGATTCCATAGAAATTTTAGACAATCAAAGAAAGCCTGTTAATGCTATAGAGAGAGCTAAAAGAGTGGGAAATATTCCATATTATGGAGCTACTGGATTAGCTGGGTATATTGATGACTTTCTTTTTGATGATGAATTAGTTTTATTGGGAGAAGATGGAGCTCCATTCTTTGATAAATCTAAAGATGTAGCATTTATAATAAATGGTAAAACATGGGTCAATAATCATGCTCATGTATTGAGAGCCCAAAATATAACTACTAATAGTTTCTTATTATATTATTTAAATCAATTTAATTATAATGGCTTTGTAGGTGGAACAACTCGTTTGAAATTAACTCAAACTGATTTAAAAAAAATTCCATTTCCTATTCCCCCACTACCAGAACAAAACCGTATTGTAGCAAAGTTAGATTCGTTATTCTCTTCAATCGATACTATTAATGATAAAATTCAAAAAATTGTAAATCTAAACGAAAAATACTTTGAATCTGTATTTTATAATAATTCTGGTTTAGAATCATTGGAGAAATTTCTAATTGAATCTAAGGATAGAGTTGGGAAAGATTGGGATAAGTATAGAAAAATTGGAGTATCAGCAAAGAAAGGTATAATAGATTTAGATATCGGAACTAAAACTTCATTTGAAAATTATAAAGTTGTACAATCAGGAGATTTTATATACAACACAATGAGAGTTAATATTGGTTCTATTGCAATTTATGAAGATGAGGCACCTGCCATAACTAGTCCAGATTATGTAGTTTTTAGAGTAGAAAATATTTCAAAGTTTCTCTTACTAAATTATTTAAAAAGTGAAATAGGAAGAAAGAACATTTCATCTCTAACAATTGGAAGTGTAAGATCAAGATTATATTTTAAAAGCTTAATTCAACTAACTTTTCCTGCAATATCAAACGATAAACATGATAGTGCAGAGTCGATTTTAAAGTGGTTTAATTCTAATATTCGAAAGCTTAGGTTTATGCAGGATGTAACTTTGAATAATTTAAAAAAAACAATATTAGATAAAGCTTTCAAAGGAGAATTAGTTCCACAGCTTCCTACAGATGGAGATGCTAAAGATCTATTAAAAGAAATTCTAAAATTGAAAAGTGAGGTGAAGAAAAAATAAAATCCCAATCACCATTTTTCTCTATATTTGCAAGAAACACACCACCACTATGGAAAAGCTAAGAAATCTAAGAAAGCAAAAAGGCTTCACTCAGGAATATATGTCTAATATTCTGGCAACAGACGTTTCCAACTATTCCCGAAAGGAGAGTGGGGGAGTAAAGATCTTTGATGATGAGTGGGAAAAGCTGGCCAAAGCATTAGATGTTCCGGTGGAAGACATTAAAGAAAATCGAGCATCAGATTTAGTACAAAATAATGATAATAATAGTGCTACATTTAATGATCATGCAGGTAATTTTCAGTCAACAAATTACACTTATTGCAACATCCCGGAATACATACTGGAAAACCAGCAGGAATACATTAAAATTCTGAAAGAACAGATAGATTCCCTGAAACGGGAGGTAAAAACCCTTAAATCCAAAAAATAAATTGGTCCTTTCAAAGGAAATTATATGATATAAAATACTGCTTTTATGAGGCAGTATTTTTTTGTTAAGGACTAAGCTCCTGTTTAATAACAAGGGACAAAGGAGATCAGGATATGGTTTTTCTGGGTTTTTAATTTTCCACATTAATTCATGATTTTTTTCACTAAACAACTGGAAAAGCAAAACCTTATTATTTGTTTTTTATAATCTGGTTAATGAGTCTTGTAAATTTGATAACTGCTTATTTTTAAACGGCTTATACTCGCTATATTTGATTCTGTTAACAACCAAAACACAACAATTATGGCACTAGACAATTTAATCAGTTTAAGTTTTTCCAATGAAGAATTAACGGCCATTGATCAGGCAATTCAGGCAATACATACCGCGCTTTCAGGAAAGACGATCAATCTTACCCCGGAGCAGAGACAGCAGTACGGGAGGATCGCAGAGCAAAATAAACTTTTTGTGAACAAAACGAAAAGCTATATGGAACAGTATCCCGGGTTTGTTCCCGGATTTCTGGACAAGGCAGAATTCGACAGGGATTTTGCAGCCCGGGAACAGATAGAACAGCGGCTGCAGCGATTGGACTCACTGAACGAACAGCTGTCTGACACTAAAGTACTGCTGGATCATGATAATTACCATAACGCCATCAGCTTTTACCGGAATATCAGGTTCCTTTCAGAAGAGAATGTACCGGGTACCAACGTAATCTATGAAGATATGAAACAGTTCTTTATAACATCATCTCAGACACCGGTAGCCCAGACCCCGCCTCCGGACAGCAGCCAGCCCGGATAACTTTTTATAATATAGCATTAGCACGTGAAGACGTGCTTTTGTTATAAATACCCAGAATTTTCAGGATAAGAAGTAAACGCAAGGGTAAACAAAGCTTTAAAAAGCATTCCTTTTTAAGATAAACAAAGCCTTTTCACTTAGGGGTAAGCATCCGGGGAGATATATGGTCTTACTTCACTGAATGAAATGTCCTTGCTTTCCTTATTAGCAGACCAAAAATCTACTTTATTTTCTTTGCGATAAAAAATCAATTGTTTTCACGTATTTTCTTATCCCGAACTCAAAATATAAAGCCAGAAGTGGCTGTATATCCTTCATAAGTCCCTCCAGCCCTTTGTGTAAGGGGTTCTATACCCTTATTCAACGGTCTCCTACCTCTTTTGAAGCCCGCGGAACCCGTTACCTAACAGGCTTTACCCCCTTACCTAAGGGGGTAGAGACCGTTCATCAACAGGGTGGAGGCCGTTCGGAAGCCCTTTTGGAGGCTTGTTGGAGAGGCTGGAGCCCCTTTTGTAAGGTCTGATGATGAGTAAGTGGTTGGTTAGATTTTTTTTTGTTAAAAATTACGTTTTCCCGTAATGGGGACTTGTATATTTTCCTTATACTTGTGGGCTAAAACCAATAAAATGAAGGCATCATCCGCTAACCTATTGAGCGTTATTAAAGGACCAAAGCAATTTGTTATACCTATTTATCAGAGAACCTACAGCTGGCAGCTTACGCAGTGTGATCAGCTTTTAAAAGATATTTTAAGGATCAGCAAAGATGATCAGCAGCAAGGACATTTTTTGGGTTCAATTGTTTATTTCCAGGAAGATATTCACACCATTTCAGATGTTCCTAAATTATTGGTCATAGATGGGCAGCAGCGCTTAACCACAGTTTCTATCCTTATCATGGCATTAGCTCATTTTCTAAAGAAAAATACGATAGAAATGGATACCAGTGCTAATAAACTTTTCAACTATTACTTGCTGAATGCTGATGAAGATAATGACCTTCGTTACAAGCTTATGCTTACCAGAGGAGATAAACAGTCTTACATTGATTTACTTAACGAGGTTCCTCAGGAAGATGTTTTTAACAGGGTGGTAGAGAATTACAAATTTTTTGTTTCTAAAATTAATACCGATAATGTTAAAGATATTTATAATGGGGTTCTAAGGTTGTTTATTGTAGATGTTGCTTTAGAAAAAGATAAAGATAATCCTCAATTGATATTTGAAAGTATGAATTCTACCGGGCTGGATTTGTCTCAGGCTGATTTGATACGCAATTATGTGTTGATGGGGCAGGAGATCAACTTACAGAATAAACTTTATGAAAATTTTTGGTTTCCTATGGAGCAGGCTTTCGGAAACGAATATGCTTCCCGTTTTGATGGTTTTATGAGAGATTATTTATCTGTAAAAACAGGCAGGATTCCGCGGATTAATCAGGTGTACGAAGAATTTAAGATGTATGTGAATTCGGATAAATCTACGAATGACATTGAACTTATAATAAAAGATCTTTTCATCTATGCAACTCATTACGCAAAGGTTGTTTTAAGGAAAGAAAAAGACAAGGAACTGCAAAATTTATTTAATAATATTTTGAGGTTGAGAGTAGATGTTGCTTACCCTTTTGTACTTCCTGTATACAATGATTTTATTGATGGGGTGCTTACAAGAGAAGAGCTTGTTTTGGTTCTGAAACTTGTTGAAAGTTATGTATTCCGAAGAGCAATTTGCGGTATCCCTACAAACAGTCTGAATAAAACATTTGCTAACCTTTACAGATCGGTAAATAAGGAACAATATGTTGTAAGCGTTCAGGCGGCATTTCAGCTGCTGGACTCTTATAAACGATTTCCGGATGATACTGAATTTAAAAAGGAAATTGTCTCGAAAGATGTTTATAATTTCAGATCCAGAAACTATCTGCTAAGTCAGCTTGAAAATTACAAAAGAAAAGAATTTGTAAATGTCGATGAGTATACTATTGAACATATTTTACCACAAAACCCAAATCTTTCATCAGACTGGAAAAATATGTTGGGCGAGCATTGGAAGGATATTCAGAAAAACTATCTGCATACCTTAGGGAATCTTACCTTGACAGGGTACAACTCAGAACTCAGTGATCGTGCTTTTAACCAGAAAAAAACTATTGATGGAGGTTTTGATGATTCTCCATTACGTTTAAATTCCTATATGAGATCTGTTTCGAACTGGTCGGAAAATGAAATTAAAGAAAGAGCATTGGAATTGGCAGGAAAAGCCTGCCATATATGGGATTCTCCCAATTTGGATGAAGAAGTTTTGAGTGGTTATCTGAGAAGGTCAGAAAAAGAACTTACCCATTACACCAAAGATCATTTTGCTTTTCTGCAGGGGGATGTCCTGGATCTATATGAGGTTTTACGAAAACGAATTCTAAACATAGATTCATCAGTTAAAGAAGAATTTAAAAAACTGTATATAGCCTTTAAAACCGTCACTAATTTTGTAGATATTGAACCACGAAAATCATGGCTGAGATTAATGCTTAATATGAAGTTTGAAGAAATCAATGATCCTTTGAATCTTTGTAAAGATGTAACAGGATTGGGAAGATGGGGGAATGGAAACGTGGAAATTACAGTCACAAGTATTTCTGAAATTGATGATGTAATGGATCTTATTCAGCAGTCATTTGATATGCAATTGGTAGAACAGTAATTTTAATTTTCATAGATGGGCTATACAATAGATGAACTGAAGGAGTCTGTGAATTCAATTCCCAAATTTATTTTTGAAAAAGAAAAAAATATATTTGATATTGGGACAAGAGGTTTCTACGAAAATCCTTTTACTGATGTTTTGGCTTATATTCTGGATTCAAATTCGGAATATAAAGGGCGAGATCTATTTCTTAAATATCTCCTGCAAGATTTTCCGGAGGAAGTTGTTGATAGCTTTATTGATAAATGCAGTACAACTACTCAGTACACAACAGGCATGGGGAACCGTATTGATTTACTATTGTACAATAACTCTTACTTAATCCTTTTTGAAAATAAAATATATCATACATTGAATAATCCTCTGAATGATTATAGGGATGATATTACTTCAAAGTATCCACGCCTGCAAAAATTTTTTGTAATCATGTCTTACAAAAAAGAACATGTACCTCAGGATTGGAAGTATATTAATATTCAGAAAACATTTTATAGTATACTAAAAGATCCTTCCGCATCATTAAATGATAAATGGGATTATTTTGTCAAAGATTTTTTATTACAATTCTCAGATAAGCATAAATTAAAAATGGAACAGGATATTACAGAATTTATCGAAAATAATTTTTCGAAGATTTTAGATGCAAGAGACAGGCTGGATAGCTATATTCAGGGCTTAGCAGAACAGATTAAAGGTGAAACTGATATCAGAGGCTATCATATCAATAATAAAAACTGGGCTAAAAATGAAATTGCAATCAGGTTTTATCCTTTTTCAGATCATAATTTAACTGAAAATAATGTAACTCTGGTTTTTACGAATAATGGGAAACTAAATGTATCACTATATTATTATGTAGACTTTACTGAAAACAGTCTGGAAATTCACCAAAATTTAGGAGAAAATAAATTTGAATTGTGGAAGGAAGATAATATATGCTGCTTGAGAATAAAAGGTTTAGGATATTCTACGATAGAAGATGCTACGTCTGAAGTGATTGTGCAGATTCAAAATATGCGGGCATATTATAGTAAAAAAATGCAGGAAAAAGTTTAAGGATAAGCTTTAAGCATTAATTTAAAAACGATCAATGGAAACTCCATTGATCGTCTTTTTGAAAATATAATATCAAGAATTTAATCCCGGATAACCATTTTTTTAGAACCCGTCACTTTTCCGTCTGTCATCATGGTATACACATATGTTCCGGATTGCAGATCTGAACCTGATAAGGTGATGGTCCCGTTGCCTTTCTCATAGAGTGGGAGGGATTTCACCAGCTGACCGGAGATATTGTATACCTCAATAGAGGCTGTTTTTGCGCTTTTTGGAAGATAGTAGCTGATGCTCGTTCCGTTTTTAGTAGGATTGGGAACATTCTGGGCTAATTTTGCCACATCTGAAGAGATATCAGTGGAGGAAACACCTTTGTTCAACAGCAGTTGTTTCAGCTCCTCTACCGTATTTTCAAGATTTTTAATGCGGTCTTCCAGCTGTTGGATGGTTTCATCTGAGTCCGAAGCTGATTTGTTGAGCGGCGTATTCGAGACCATTACATTTCCAATTGCATCTACAACCAGGGCGCGGCCGCTTCCTGTGGGCAGATTTTCATGTCTTACCGTTCCCACCGTATGGAAATTGGCAGTAGGAGCGAGCGTAAGAATACCGACACTCTTATCCTTGATCAGCATGGTTGATGTAGGAGATAAGCCAAACATAATGGACAGCGGAATATTATTCGTCAGTTTCACTCCTCCCGTTCCTGATCCGATCACGAATGAACGGTTTCCCGTAGCAGCCAGATCAATTCCGAATCCCCCGGAATAGACATCTTTAAGATCGATTCCTACCCCTACTGCAAACTGGTTCTGGTTTCTGATGATATTTTTCCAGCCAAGAGCTACCGATTTTCCGGCATTATTCAGAACAATATTGTCCTGTCCGCTCACGATATTGGCGCCTCCGCCGTTGGTGAGATCATTTCCCCAGCCGCTTACTATAGAACTGCTGGCCAGCCCTCCAAGAATATTGGAGCTTCCGGTAACAATGCTTCCTTTTGCTTTGGCGGTATTGGAGTTGTTCACAGCATCTACGATAAATGAGCCTACTTCATTCAGGATAGCCTGTCCCGGATTGGTAGAGGCTCCGCTCGTTCGTAGAAAAAAGGGTCTTGGATCAACCGTACCCGCGTAGTTTGCCGCAGTAATTCCTGGGTTTCCGGTAATTTGCCACTGCTGGGCATTGGCCATTCCTGTCAAAAGAAGCATAGCTGCTGCCAGGCCACTTTTCATGGATAATAATGATGTTTTCATAAATTTTGAATTTTGATGGTTTTAGTTATCACTAAAGTATGAAATATTATCATTGAAATTAAATATTTATCACCTTAATGTGATATTAAAGATCTGTTTACTGCTTTAAATTCAGTGATAAAGGGAAATGTATGTATTATAATTAATTTCTATGTATTTTATTTGTATCATCTAATTTGCTTGAAAACCTTTCCAATACAGGCATTTCTGGAGATAAACCATAATTCCGGAGATGTATCATCATGATGAATCTTTATGTTACTCAATAGAAATTCAAACCGGATTTGTAAATATTGGCTTCACTTTCAAAAATAAATTCAACTTTTTTAAACAACTGTTTAAATACTGTTATCAGGTTAGTTAGGTGTTTTAACTCCAATAATTTCAGGTTAAATGATACCCTGAAATAAAATTTTGGTATGTAAATTGTTGAATAGAAGGCCAACTAAAATTTTATTTTTAACACATTAAATTATGTAAAAAACATTAATTTATTATAAAGTCATATGGATAATTCAAATTTTGGCGCCATTAATAGGAAATTCATTTTCTTGTTAATGGTTCTTTTTTACGGTATTGCGAACGCGCAATGCACAGCTTACACAGGTCAGGCAATGAATGCCGGACAAACTTATTGTCTTACTGGGAACCTTACTTTGGTTAACGATATTACCATCCCGCAGGATGCACTTCTTATTATTGAGCCCGGAGGTGCACTTGTGGTAAAAGGTATAACCGTTAACGGTAACCTTGAGATCAGGGATGCTGCCAGTGTGAAATCTGAGGGATCAATCATTATAGGCGTTTTCGGAAGCCAAAAGAACTCAAAAGTGAAGCTGGGAACAAAAGCCTATCTTTCTCTTACCGGTTCGGTTTCCCAGGGAGATCCTACATTTATGGGAACATTTCCCGGAACTACTTCAACCATTGATATGGGAACATACAGCGTTGTGGAAATATGCGGAACTTTCAGCCAGCAGTCTGTTACCTATCCTTTTATAAATTACACTGGTGCTCCTTTGGGAAAAGCCTATTGTATTGCCAAAGCCCAGGTAAACGGAGGGGGCAGCTCTATACTCAGTAACGACAGCCAGATTATAGCCATTGCAATGGATACGGTAACAGGGCTTTCGCCCGGAAATGCCAGCTTCTGCGGACCAAATGCCACCCAGGCTTCATGCCCAGGTCTTTGGCCTGACGGGCTTCCCAGTGATAAATTAGCCTGCGGTTTTGCGGATGAAATCGTTCATGAATTGGATGATTACTGTACCAAGCCCGGAGCTTCGGGAACGCCAGACGGTTATACTAAAATGGGGATCACCATACAGCAGAAAACCAATAACTGGCCTGAAAATATCCCTAATGGTTTTCTCGCATTGGAGTCGAAAACTAAAGGCTTCGTTATCACCAGGGTACAACATGTAAGCCTGACTCCTCAGCCGGGAGATGCTGTTGCAGAGCCGAAAGAGGGGATGCTTGTCTATGATATTCAGGACAGTTGTGTGAAACTCTACAACGGCTCTCAATGGAAATGTATCGAAAGAAGCTGTAATGATTAATCTAATTTTGACATAATATGAAACCTATAAAAAAGATAAGTATAGCCCTGATATTGATGACTTTTAATTCTTTTTATGCTCAGGTGGCTATAGAAAAAGAAACCATTGACGGCAGGAGCACCATACTGGATTTCAATAATACCTCCACCAATACAAAAGGCCTTATTCTTCCGGCAACACAGGGAATCCCTGCAGGCAGCCCTGCAAACGGAACATTTGTATTTGATATATCAGATAACAAAGTAAAGGTGTACGAGAATAATACTTGGAAAGCGCTCAGTGATGTGGGAAATTCAGCATCGGTAATAGCTAACGGCTCGGATGAAGCCGGAAATGGAGTAGTGATCGGTACTGAAGAAGGAAGTGCAGACGGAATACTCGTTCTGGAATCAACTGACAAAGCTATGATTCTTCCCAAAATATCTTCGCCGCATCTTAATGTGAAAAGTCCGTACCCGGGAATGGTATGCTATGATACAGTCAGTAAAACTTTTGCTGTTTTTGACGGAACGGTCTGGAATTATTGGAAATAGTAATAAACATTATTCAAAAGCCCTGTACTCAATAAGAGCAGGGCTTTTTTTATTTTTTTCTTCCATATAACAGGATTCTTTTGAAAGCATAAATAGTCGGAAGTTTTGGGAAATTCTTCCTGATGCGCTGTTTAAATTCTTCCGTAAACGTTTTTTGCTGTTCCTCATCAAGCTTTTCCAGATAAGGGATCAGGGCTGATCCTGAGATAAAGCTGAATAAAGTTTCATGATCTTCCGCAATAATAGGATATATTTTCTGTGAGAGATTCATATCCTGAATGCCGTTATCGAAAAGGATCTGCGCATATTCATCAATGCTAAGCACCGCAGAAGGGCGGTTCCATCCATTAAGCTGTGTGCGGAAAGGTTCTTCATCTGCAAGTTCAAATAGAATTTTATTCAATGTATTTTCAGGCTGATAAGGCATCTGTACTGCTAGTTGACCGCCCGTATTCAGTTTGGAGATCAGTTTCGGAAACAATTCCTCATGATTGTCGGACCATTGCAGGGCAGCGTTACTGAACATAAGATCCCAGTTTTCATCAGCTCCCAGAACTTCTTCTGTTGTAGCGAGTCTGAAATGAAGCCGTTCATTTTCCAGAGTCTTGGATTTTTCGAGCATTTCAGGAGAAGAATCAATCCCTGTAAATACAGCATCGGGAAACTTGTCTGTAAGAATGGCAGTCTGTTCACCCGTTCCGCAGCCGAGATCTACTGCTTTCATCTGTTTTTCATTCGTGATCAGCTCTGCAAGATCGTAGAATGGCTTGAAACGGATATTCTTAAACTGATTATAAACGTCAGGATTCCAGGGCATATTCTGTAATTTTAAATGAGAATACAATGTACTCAATTCGTAACAGAATAAAGAATAAAGAATAAAGAATAAAGAATAAAGAATAAAGAATAAAGAACTTATAAATATCCACAAACATCTGCGTAATCCGCTAAATCTGCGAGAGATAAAAACTCACGCTAGGTTTTAGATGTAAAACTTATAAAATCTGTACACTCTCCTTAATGCTGTTCATTACAAAAATACTTTTCGTTTGCCCGATCCCTTCAATTTCAGAAAGCTTATTCACAAAAAACTCATGGAACTCATCCATATTCGGGGCAAGGATCTTCAGCATAAAATCAAAATCCCCGCTGATGTTGTAAAACTCTACAACTTCTTTCAGCTTACCAACTTCTTCAATGAATTTTCCGGCCGTTTTTTTATTGTGGACATTCAGGGCGATCATGCAGATCACCATCATGCCTTTATTAACTTTTTTACGGTCCAGTACAGCGGTGTATTCCTTGATGATTCCGAGCTTTTCCATTCGTTTAATGCGTTCATGAGTAGGAGTAGGGCTCAGATTGATCCTTGCTGAGATATCACGAACACTCATTTTGGAGTCTTTCTGCAGCAAACGCAGAATAGACAGGTCTTTTTCGTCAGGAGTATAATGTTCTGCAGTCATTTGTTCTGTTTTTAAGCTTGTTGTTGATGGTAATAGTGTATTTGTTCTTTTAAAATTAATTAAAATACAAATTCGTTCCAAATTTACCATATAATTTTCACATATGTTCTTTTAAAATTAATTTTGCAGGAAATTTGAATACATGAGTACAAGGAAAAACTTAATATTAATATTAGCATCAGTAGGAACTTTTGTGGAGGCTTTGGATATTGCCATTATTAATTTAACGATTCCTTCTATTCAGGAGCAGTTTCATATAGGAGCGGAGACGGTACAGTGGCTGCAGACCCTTTATGTACTGTTTTTCGGAGGTTTTCTGATTATTGGCGGAAAGCTTTCCGATCAGATCGGGCGCAAAAAAGTATTCCTTATCGGAGGTCTTATTTTTATGCTGACTTCATTAGGTGCCGGACTCTCGCATAGCTTTGAATTTTTGGCCGTATTCCGTGCTCTTCAGGGGCTGGGAGCAGCTTTGATTATGCCTTCTGCTTTATCCATTGTGACGAATACGTTCAGAGGAGAGCAGGAACGTAACCGTGCCATTGGGATTTTCAGTTCTTTTGCGGCGATTGGTTCGGGAAGCGGGCTTTCTGTAGGTGGAATTATCAGTACTTATCTGAGCTGGCACTGGGTTTTCCTGATCAATGTGCCTGTTCTTTTCCTGACGCTAATTTTTGCCTATCAATATCTGCCTGCAGATGAAAAAAGTGAAACCGGTCAGAAAACAGACCTTATATCCGGAATACTGCTTGTTTTAGGACTGTTGAGTCTTACCTACGGAACTCATGAACTGGTTCATATAAAAGAAAATTCTTTCATGATTATAGGTTCTCTGGTACTTGCCGTTCTGCTTTTGGCTGGTGTATTTATGAGACTGAGATCTGTAGCCCAGCCTCTGATCGATTTGCAGTTGTTGAAACACAGGTCACTGAAGATTTCTAATGCGGTTTTCTTCATGTTGGGGGCATTTTTTATAGGGTTCTTGTTTCTTATTTCATTAATGCTTCAGAAAGATATGGGACACACTGCGGCTTCAGCCGGGCTGATGCTTGTACCTTTCAGTATCATGTCTGCACTGGCAGCAAAATTTGTCTTGCCTCATATTTCCAGGAGATTAAATTCTTCGCAGATGGGCGTGTTCGGATGGAGTTTTATGCTGGCGGGAGCTTTAGCCTTACTGATTGCTGTGTATACGGGACATCCGCTGGCTGTTGTTTTACTGGGAGCCGCATGTATTTCAGGAATCGGAATGACATTCTGTTTTACAGCACTTTCGGTGATGGGAATTCAGGATGTGGAACCTTCCCATTATGGTGTGGCATCGAGTCTGAGCTCTACAAGTTACTTCCTTGGTGCGGGCATCGGACTCTCGTTCATGACTTTGATGAGCCAGATCTTTCCTTCCCAATATGCAGTTGGAGATTTAAGTCTGATCATCCTGGTTGGATATGCTCTTCTGGCTCTTGGAATGCTGCTGTATTTCATTGTTAAAAGTTTAAAAACCAGACCGACTAGAATAGCTGTTTCGTAAATAAATCCATAATCTTAACGCAGGAGTTACTACTTCTTTCTGAACGAAAAAAAGAAGACAGCTTGTTGTTGATCAGGAAGATAACTATAAAAATATCTACGTTCTTTTTTTGTTGTGGGCGTTAATGCTGGCCTGGAAGCTGTAGCGTTAAGAAAATTATAATTTAATTCGTTAAAAAATTCCCAGTATCTGAGTGCGGGAAGACTATTGAGCCGAAACAGTAGCAATAAATCCACACGAGTTTGGGAATTTTAGAAGCAAGTTTTAATTTTTAGCGAAAGATTCCAGCCTTGAATTTTTGGTTCCTTTGTTTCAATACAAAAAAACATATAAGATTACAACAGGTATTTGTTTATAAATAAGTCCTGATACAATCAGTTTTTATTAAAATAATCTGAATTCGGCAAATGTCAGAAAACAATTGTATTCTTATCGCAAAGGCAAACAAAGTAGATTTTCTGCTATGTATAGTAAGGTAAACACGGGCATTTCATTCAGCAAAGTAATACAATATAACTCCCTGTGTATTGCTTATCAATAAGCGAAACGGCTTTGTTTATCTTAAAACCAAATGAATGCTTAAAAACCTTGTTTATCATTGCGTTTAATTTTAATCTTTTCCCGGACTCAGGTAAAATATACAAACTATATGAAAAAGGATCGGTATTATAATGTCGGTTCTTTTTATTTTAGCAGAATGAAAATACAGATCATCAGTGATCTTCATCAGGAATTCGGATCAACTGATTTATTTTTTGACCATGCAGATATAGTCGTATTAGCCGGAGATATTAATCTGGGAACAAAAGGAATTGAATGGAGCAAGTCGAAAATCATGAACAAACCTGTTGTGTATGTTCTGGGAAATCATGAATATTATAAAGGCTCCTATCCTAAAACATTAAACAAAATAAAGCAAGCCGCTGAAGGTTCAAATGTTTTTGTTCTTGAAAATGAAGCTGTAGATATTGACGGTATCCGATTTCACGGAGCCACACTGTGGACCGACTTTTCTATTTTCGGAAATCCCTTACATTACGGAATGATCTGTCAGCCGAAAATGAATGATTATAAAAAGATCAGGCGGGATCCTTCGTATTCAAAAATGAGGACCATTGATACGTTTAGAATTCATCAGTTTTCAAAGCTCTGGTTAAAAGAAAGTCTGGAAAACTCTGGAGGCTTACAAAATATTGTCGTTACCCACCATGCGCCGAGCATTCAATCTGTCCCGGAACAGTACAAAGAAGATCCCCTTACCGCTGCCTATGCTTCTGATATGGAAGATTTTATTACAAAGCATCAGCCGTTATACTGGATTCATGGGCACATCCATACGCCATGCAGATACCCTATCGGGAAAACCGAAATTATTTGTAACCCGCATGGCTATATTGATGAAAAATATAATGGCTATGAAAAAGAGCTGATTATTGAAGTATAAAAGAAAGTACTTTCTCTTCATTCTTCTGTCTTTTAGCTTATCTGCATTTTGTCTCATTCATACAAATAGCCTAATTTCGTACTCTAATTCATTCTTAATGGCTAAAAAGTCCACCACAGACCCCGTAGAATTTGTGTCCTTATTTACTTTTGAAGAACTTCTTAATGAAGTAGAGTTTGATCTCAGGATAAAGGAATTTGTGGTGATGGAAATTGATAAGGCTAATTATGCCATAAAGCTCAACACGCCTTACCGTTCAGATTATTTCTGCATTTTTATGGTACAGCAGGGAGGAATCCGTTTTAGACTTGATGACAAGAGCTATGGTGTATCTGAAGGTGATATCATTTTCTGCCCTTTTTCAGAAATATTCTGGGTGGATATGATCTCAGAAGATTACAGGGCTAAATATATTTTCTTTTCCCTGGATTTTATTTCTGATGCGGGGTTTAACTATAAGTCGAATAATGTACTGAAAAGCCTTTCAGCAGATCCTACACACATTATCAGGAATGAACCCGATCTCTACAGAAGATTGAATTTCCACGTTGATGAACTGAAAGTACTGAACAATACAGAAAAAGAAAATTATTACTTCAATGAAATGATCTGGCATCACTTTTCTCTGGTGATCTATGAAATCGACAATTATTTTAAGAAAATTGAAAAACCGCATCAGGTAACCCATCGTGAGGATGAACTGACGACCAGCTTTTTTACCCTCGTCCGGGAACATTTTAAAGATGAGCATAATGTACAGTTTTATGCAGACAAACTATGCATCAGCCGTAAATATCTGACCAAAGTAATCAATAAAACGATGTTCAAATCACCACGTGATATCATTCATCAGGTATTGGCTGTAGAAGCCAGACTTCTTCTCAAAAATCCGAACCTCAATGTCAGTCATGTTGCTGTGGAGCTGAAGTTTTCTGATCAGGCATCTTTCAGTAAATTCTTTAAAAAGCATACAGGAAGGTCGCCATTGGAATATAAAAAAGATGATTTATATTGATAATCAATCCTTTAATGGGTTGTAATACTTGATTTTGATGTCTTTTTGCTAAATTGTTAATATTTTTTGTTGTAAAAAGTAGAATTATATTCTTTGTGTATTTTACTGAAAGGTATTTAAATGATATTTCTCATGTTTTAAAGAATTAGGAGTCTTTTCGACAAAATAAGGAGTTTTTTGAATATTTCGGTTGAATTTTTTTAGGGCGAATTTTGCCGGGTAAATTTAAAGGAATATTGTTATGCAGAGATTTTTTATTCAAAAATCAACTATACTTTTCCTCGCGCTGATCGTCTTGGCAGGATGCAGGAAAAACAATCAAAATCAGTCTTATCAACAGCAGGCCCCCGAACTTCCGGTAGATAAAGTGAAGCAGGGAGACGCTTCTGTTTCCAGGGAATATGCAGCATCAGTGGAAGGAATCTCCAATGTAGAAATAAGACCGCAGGTTACGGGATATTTAAGTAAGATCTTTGTAGATGAAGGAGATTATGTAAGAGCAGGTCAACCGCTTTTCAAAATAGAAGACCAGATCTTCCGTGAGCAGATGAAAAGCGCTCAGGCAGTACTGATCACAGCGCAGGCCAATCTTTCCACTTCGAAAATTGATCTCGACAGGAAAAAGGAATTATTAAGAAATAAAATGGTTTCTGATATTCAGGTAAAAGAAGCGGAAGCAGCTTACAATGCAGCCAGAGGAGCCGTAAGTCAGTCTGTATCTGCCATTGAATCAGCAAAGATCAATCTTAATTTTTCTACCATTAAAGCTCCGGTAAGCGGATTTATCGGGAGATTCAATTACCGTCTGGGAAGTTTGATGACGCCCTCCAATCAGGAACCGATCACACTTTTATCTGATATTCACGAGGTTTATACCTATTTCAGCATGAGTGAAAATGATTTTAACAGCTTCCAGAAACAGCAGGCAGGAAGTAATATCAACGAGATCATCAAAAATACGCCGGCTGTTTCCCTATTGCTTTCCGGAGGCGAGAAATATGCACAGACCGGAAAAATAGATGCTGTAGAAGGGCAGTTCAACAAAACTACAGGTTCCATCACGTTAAGAGCAAAATTTACCAATCCGGACAATCTTTTGAGAAGCGGGAATACCGGAAAAATTGTAATGAATCAGTTTTACAGTCGTGTGGTTTTGCTTCCCATAGCTTCTACGAGAACCATTCAGGATAAAATCTTTGTGTTCTCTATCAAAGACGGAAAAGCGGTAATGCTTCCGGTGGAAGTAACCGGAAAAGCAGGTGATAATTTCATCGTTTCAAAAGGACTGAAAGCCGGTGACGAGTATATTGTAGCCGGTTTCGACAGGTTGCAGCCGGGAACGCCGGTAGTTGCTCAGAAGAAGAATGCCCAACCGAAAAAATCGTAAGAAAAAATCATGTTAAAGACAATTATAAAAAGACCCGTACTGGCAACGGTAATCTCCGTGTTGCTTGTTATTCTGGGTATCGTCGGTATGGTCAGCCTTCCGATCACCAAATTTCCTGATATCGCTCCGCCTACCGTAATGGTAACTGCAGCGTATCCCGGAGCCAATGCAGAAACGATTGCCAGATCCGTGGCCCCACCCTTGGAAAATGCGATCAACGGGGTGGAAAACATGGATTATATTACGTCCACAGCGAGTAATGACGGTACTTTAAGTATTACCGTAATCTTTAAACTGGGTACGGATCCGGACCAGGCTGCGATTAACGTTCAGAATAGAGTGGCGCAGGTAACCAATCAGCTTCCGGCAGAAGTTATTCAGGCCGGAATCACAACGGTGAAAAGACAGAACAGTATGATCGCCATGGTTTCACTTACCAGTAAAGATGGTACAATGGATGATCTTTTCCTTGAGAACTATGCTAAAATCAATATCGTTCCCGAACTGAAAAGAGTAAAAGGAGTAGGGGATGCCATGGTATATGGAAACAAAGATTACTCCATGAGAGTATGGCTTGATCCCAATAAACTGACTTCCTACAACCTTACGCCTTCAGATGTTTCACGGGCGATCCAGGCGCAGAACCTTGAGGCGGCTCCGGGAAGATTCGGGGAAAGAAGTAAAGAAGCGATGGAATATGTCCTTCGTTACAAAGGAAAATTCACTGAGCCAGAACAGTATGAGAATATTACAATTAAAGCATTGAACGATGGTTCTGTTTTGAAGCTAAAAGATGTTGCCAAAGTAGAATTTGGGGCATATAGTTATACCGTTTCTTCTAATTTCAACAAAAAACCGTCGGTAACGATGGCGATTTTCCAGATGGCCGGATCTAATGCCAATGAGGTACAGATCGCCCTTCAGGAAAGAATGAAGGAACTTGAAAAATCGTTCCCGGAGGGAATGAACTATGAAATTCCCTATGCTACAAAAGAAGCACTGGACCAGTCTATTGATCAGGTAATCCATACCCTGATTGAGGCATTTATCCTGGTATTCATCGTGGTATACATCTTCCTGCAGGATTTCCGCTCTACGCTGATCCCGGCTATTGCGGTTCCGGTGTCTATTGTGGGAACTTTCTTCTTTATGAATTTGTTTGGTTTTTCTATTAATATCCTGACGTTGTTCGCCCTGGTACTGGCCATTGGTATTGTGGTGGATGACGCCATTGTCGTCGTGGAAGCAGTCCATGCTAAAATGGAACATAAAAAGCTTAACCCAAGGGCTGCGACCATGTCGGCGATGAGTGAGATCACAGGAGCTATTGTCTCCATTACATTAGTGATGTCTGCGGTATTCGTCCCGGTAGCTTTTATGAGTGGTTCTACGGGATTGTTTTATCAGCAGTTTGCCCTGACATTAGCGATTGCCATTGTGATTTCAGCTATTAATGCATTGACGTTGAGCCCTGCTTTGTGTGCTATATTCTTAAAACAGCATCATCCGGGAACCCATGAGAAAATGAATTTTAAAGACCGTTTCTTTGCCGGTTTTAATGCAAGTTTTAATAAACTGACCTTCCGTTACGGAAAAGCAATTCTATTCCTATTAAAAAGAAAATGGGTAGCGGGGATCCTTATTCTTGTATTCGGAGGACTGTTTGTATGGATGTCTATGACAACGCCTAAAGGATTTATTCCTGATGAAGACCAGAGTTTTATCATCGTAACGGCCAATCTTGCTCCGGGAGCATCCAAAGACAGAACGACTAAAGTAGTTTCTGATACCGAAGACCTGTTAATGAAAAATCCGGCAGTGGAAAAAGTAATTTCTGTGGACGGGCTGAACTTATTCAGTGGATCCATGTCATCTTCCGCGGCTTCTATTTTCGTTAAACTGAAAAAAACGGAGGAAAGAGGAAATGTAAGTAATATCAATGACATCATCGGTCAGGTGCAGGGAACACTTTCACAGGATAAAAGAGCAAATTTCCTTGTCATCAATACGCCTACAGTAGACGGTTTCGGAAATACCAGCGGAATGGAGCTTGTGCTTCAGGACCGTACGAACGGAGAACTTCAGAATCTTGGAAATATTTCTTACGGAATGATGGGTGCCTTGATGCAGAGACCGGAAGTGGCGGTTGCGTTTACAACTTTTGATGTAACCTATCCGCAGTTTGAAGTGCTGGTAGATGAGGTGAAAGCAGCGCAGCTTGGCGTGAATGTTTCCGATGTATTGGGTGTAATGCAGGGGTATTACGGAAGTATTCAGTCTTCGGATTTCAACCGGTTCGGGAAATACTACAGAGTATTGGTTCAGTCTACTCCTGAAATGAGAGAAGATAAAGAATCACTGAACGGTATTTTCGTTAAAAATAATTTAGGAGAAATGGTTCCTATCAACACATTGGTTAGCTTAAAACAGGTAACAGGAGCAGAAGTAGTAGACCGTTTCAATCTGTTCAACTCTTCGAATCTAACGGTAATGCCGGCTCCCGGATTCAGTACGGGACAGGCAATGGCAGCTATTGACGAGGTAAGCAAGCAGGTACTTCCTCCGGGATATACTTACGATTATAAAGGGATGAGCCGTGAAGAGGTAAGTGCAGGTTCACAGTCGGTAATGATCTTCGGACTGTGTATCATCTTTGTTTTCTTTCTTCTATCGGCCCAGTATGAAAGTTATGTACTTCCATTGGCAGTACTTATTGCCATTCCTGTAGGTTTATCAGGTGTATTTGTAGGAATCACCATGGCAGACCTGTCCAACAACATTTACGTACAGATCGCTTTGGTAATGCTCATTGGTTTATTAGCGAAAAACGGAATTCTGATTGTGGAATTTGCCATTCAGCGTAGAAGAGCAGGGAAAAGCCTTATCGCTTCTGCGGTAGAAGGAGCCAAAGCCCGTTTGCGTCCGATCCTGATGACCTCTTTGGCATTTATTGCAGGACTTCTTCCCTTACTGTTTGTAATAGGACCTTCAGCTTTAGGAAACCATTCTATTGGATATGCCGCAGTTTCAGGGATGATTTTCGGAACTGTTTTAGGGATATTTGTGGTTCCTGTACTTTTTGTAGTCTTCCAGGCCTTACATGAAAGAATGAGCGGGAAAGTAGTGACAGCAGCAGACTGGGAATATTAATCCAAATGATTATTAAAATGAATTCAATTAAAAACATAGCATATTTCGCATTGATTTCAGGAGTTGCCGTTTCGTGCAAAGTTCAGAAGTATGAACAGCCTGAAATGAAAATACCTGAAGCCTTCAGAAATGACAGCATTGTTGCAGAAACTCAGGAAAACATAGCAAAGACCAGCTACAGAGACTTTTTTAAAGATCCTGTTCTGATCAACCTTATTGAAAAAGCCATCGCACAGAATAATGACTTTCTTGTTGCATTGAAACAGATAGAATATGCCTCCCTTGCTTATAACCAGAGCAAGTGGGGGAATGTTCCCACGATCAGTGCAACTGTTGCGAATGCCAGTATCAGCCGCCCTTCGGACAACAGTATGAATGGAATAATGGCCGGGCAGTTTATGGGGAAAAAATATACGGAAGATTATACAACATCTGTGAACATTTCATGGGAAGCAGACATTTGGGGGAAGATCAGAGGAAGAAAAGAGCAGGCTCTGACAGAATATCTGAAAACCCAGGAAGCAGCCAAGGCGGTTAAAACCCAGCTGGTAGCATCTGTTGTACAGGGATATTATAATTTACTGATGCTGGATACCCAACTTCAGATTACAAAATCAAATCTTGAATATTCTGATACAACGCTGAAGTTTTTAACCAAGCAGCAGGAATTGGGCTTAACGACCGCTTTAGCTGTACAGCAACAGGAAATAGTGAAAGATCAGATTTTAAAAACGGTCCCTGCTATTGAAAGTTCTATTGCGGTGCAGGAAAATGCACTGAGTCTGCTTACAGGCTCCATGCCTGATAAGATTGAAAGAAGCGCAAGCCTCAATAATGTACAGTCGCCGGACAGGATTGCAGCAGGAATCCCGTCAGAATTATTAAGCTACCGGCCTGATATTAAAACTGCTGAACTTGAAGTAAGGAAAAGTGCAGCAGCTATTCATGTCGCAAAAATGAGTATGTACCCTTCCCTGAATATCACAGCTCAGGGCGGGCTGAATGCATTTCAGGCAAGCCACTGGTTCAGTGTTCCCGGTTCCCTTTTCGGAATGGCGGCGGGCATGATTGCACAGCCTATTTTAAACGGGAAACAGCTGAAAACACAGTATGAGCAGTCTAAGGTGCTGGCAGATCAGGCTGAAATTAATTTTAAGCAGTCCGTTTTAAAAGCGGTTGGAGAAGTTTCTGATGCACTGGTCCAGATTCAGAAGCTGGAAGAACAGCAGAAAATTGCAGAAGGGCTGGCCGTGAAATCCGGTGAAGCCGTGAAAAAAGCTGATATTTTATTTAAATACAATTCAGCGACTTATGTGGAGGTGATCATTGCGCAAAGCAATAAGCTTCAGGCAGAACTGGACCTGGCTTCCCTGAAAGCACAACGACTGAATGCCATCACTTCTCTGTACAGAGCGGTTGGTGGTGGCTGGCAGTAAAGTAAAATGAAACCTGCTTCGTCTATCATAATGCAGCAGGTTTTTAAACTAAAATCATTATGAAGAATACAAATATACATGAGGGTATCATTCTTATTCCTGATTTCAGCGGGTTTACTGAATTTGTGTTCAATACCAAACTTTATACAGGAGAATATATTGTAAGACAACTCCTATCTACGCTGATTGATATGAATGATCAGTATTTTGAGATTTCAGAAATCGAGGGCGATGCCATTTTATTTTACAGGTACGACAATCATCCGTCTTATGAGCGTATTTCAAAAATGCTCTGGAACATGCGGAATGCATTTAACCAAAAGATTAAAGAGTTAAGCAAGGAACTCAGTACAGCCATCGACATGTCGCTGAAATTCATTGTCCACTATGGAAAATTTTCACAGTATACGATCGGGAATTTTAAAAAGCTTTATGGCAAAACAATAGTAGAAGCTCATCAGATGTTGAAAAATGAATTTGCCGAGCAGCCGTCTTATGCTCTTTTCAGCAATTCCTTTTTGGAAAACAGTGGTAATGAAGAGTCAGAAATTAATACACAGAAATATCATCTTCCTGAAGGCGGGATGATCCATTATTTTGAGAGTGCCAACTAGCATATCTGTTTTTTGATCCTTGTAAATTTGCGATGTCCGGAGAGATCCGGGCATTTTTTTGTGGATGAAGTGATTAAGGTTCTTGATAGTATCATTTGATACTATCAATCCGGATAAAATTATGACTTTTAATATAGAGTAATTCTGCAAGAGTTTTTAGAGAACAAATTTCATTTTTAGCGGAAAGTTCTAGGTCTTGAATTTTTCGTTCTTTTGTTTGGAATGCAGAATGGTTTTACAGAAAAAACAGATCCCGTGGAACCTGCTTTGATATTAAATATATTAATAATGATTACTTCAGCGTAAACTTCACCTTTGTCTTAATTCCATCTGAAGAATTCCCGATTTGCGCTTCAAAATCTCCAGGTTCAGCTGTCCATTCGTGCTTGTCTGCATCAAAATAGCTTAATGCTGTTTTATCAATTGTGAAAATCACTTCTTTCTGTTCACCAGGATTTAAATAAACCTTTTCAAAACCTTTCAGCTCCTTTGCAGGGCGCGGGACAGAAGCTTTGATATCACTGATATAAAGTTGTGCAACTTCAGCACCTGCTTTCTTTCCTGTATTTTTTACTGTTACAGTGAATGTAATTTTATCGTCCTGAGACATCACTGTTTTATCAGCAGAAGCCTTTCCAAACTCAAATGTGGTATAGCTCAATCCATGCCCGAAACTGAACAAAGGTTTGATCTTTTTTGTGTCGTGCCAGCGGTAACCCACAAAAACACCTTCGTTATAGGTAATATTGATCGGATTTTTCTGGTCTTTTCCTTTTCCTGCAGCCAGTTCATCTTTCTGTCCGGGATATTCTCCCAGTTTATGCGCCGAATTATCTTCCAGCTTCACAGGAAAAGTAAACGGAAGTTTTCCTGACGGATTTGCATCACCAGCCAATACAGAAGCAATAGAATTTCCGGCTTCGGAACCAAGATACCACGACTGTACAACAGAAGGAACTTCTTTAATCCAAGGCATAGCCACTGCATTTCCGGAAACCAGAACCACTGCAAGATTTTTATTTGCTTTCGCTAATGCAGAAATCAAATTGTCCTGATTATAGGGAAGTCCATAACTTTTTCTGTCATTACCTTCACTGTCCTGGAAATCAGATTTATTCAGTCCTCCAACGAAAATCACATAGTCGGATTTCCTGGCCAACTCTACAGCTTCGTTCAGTAATTCAGCTGCAGAACGGTCGTCTTTCAGGTTCTGTCCGGATTTCACCCCGTTATATTCACCCCCGATGTTCCCTACATAACCTCTTGCATACTGCACGTCGGCCTGCTTTCCAAATCTGGACTTGATTCCGTCCAGCGGAAGTGTTTCATATTTTACCTTTAAAGAGGAAGAACCTCCGCCGACGGTCATGATCTTGATGGCATTTTCACCGATCACCGCAATTTTTTTAGCTTTATTAAGATCGATAGGAAGTACATTTCCCTGATTTTTCAGTAATACAATTCCTTCTTCCCCGATCTCTTTGGCTACGGCTTTATGCTCTTCAGAAGCGATATTCCCGAAAGGTTTGTTCCTGTTCATCGTAGTTTTATAGGCTAAACGAAGTAATCTGGTCACTTTATCGTCAAGCTCCTGTGTTCCTACTTTTCCGGCTTTGATAAGATCCAAATAAGGTTTTGCCAAATAATAATTGTCGTAGGCATTTTTTGTCCCTGCAGAAAGTCCGTTCGTCCAGCTTCCGAATTCAAGGTCTAATCCGTTGTGGATTGCCTGTTCTGTATTGTTTACCGCTCCCCAGTCTGATACCACAACGCCTTTGTAGCCCCATTCCTTTTTCAGAATGTCATTTAAAAGATACTGGTTTTGGCTGGCATACTGGTTTTTGTACATATCATAAGCGCCCATGATCGTCCATGAGTCTCCTTCAGTTACCGCCGCTTTAAAAGGGGGAAGGTAGATTTCATATAACGTTCTGTCATCAATATTTACGTTGCTTGTATGGCGGAACATTTCCTGGTTATTTAAAGCAAAATGCTTTACAGAAGTGGCCACACCATTGGATTGTACTCCTTTGATATACGGAACCACCATTTTTGAAGTCAGGTAAGGGTCTTCACCCATATATTCGAAGTTTCTTCCGTTCAAAGGTGTTCTGTAGATATTAACACCAGGTCCCAGAAGAATATCTTTTTTTCTGTATCGGGCTTCTTCCCCTAGGGCTTTCCCGTAATTCCAGGACATTTTCTTATTCCATGTTGCAGAAAGTGCCGTCAGGGCAGGGTAGGCAATGATGGAGTCGTTCGTCCATCCGGCCTGGTCCCATTCATCCCACATCACTTCCGGACGTACTCCGTGAGGACCGTCTGTAGTCCAGAATTCAGGAATTCCCAATCTTGGAACGCCGGGCGAACTGAACTTGGACTGTGCATGCAGCATAGCCACTTTTTCTTCCACGGTCATTCTCGAAAGAGCATCCTGAATACGCTGCTCTACAGGTTTTGATTCATCTAAATAAACGGGTTGGGTATGAGTCTGGGCCATATATGAAGCAGCAATAAAAGTGAATAAACTTACAATGGCGGTTTTCTTGAACATAAAATGCCTTTTTATTGATTAACAACAAAAGTAAGTAAAATTTTTATTATCTCAAATTGAGAAAATAATTTTTAACCAATAAATTTTTTTGATCTCGAGTCTCAAAGTTTGAGAGTATAGGGGTTTGAGAGTTGGAGTGTATAGTTTCGTGTTCCGGGGTTTGAGTTCTCTGTTACGATATACTCTGTACTCTGAAATTCTAAAACTCTCAAACTCTCCGACTCTCAAACCCCTATACTTCAAAAGCATATTACTCATGATTTTCCCATCCCTTCACAGCACCACCTTTGAATATTTCCTCAGCTTTTCTAGCCACTTCATCAGACTGGTAGGCTTTTACAAAGTTTTTGACTTTAGCGGAATTTTTATTGTCATGGGTCGCAACGATTACATTGACGTATGGTGAATCTCTATCCTCACTGAACACCCCCTGTTTAGCAGCATCCAAGCCAGCCTGGGATGCAAAATTGTTATTGATAACAGCAATAACCACTTCTTTATCATCCAGTACTCTCGGAAGCTGTGGCGCTTCAATCTCAAGAATTCTCAGCTGTTTTGGATTTTCAGTAATATCTGTGACTTTGGGAAGAAGTCCGATCCCTTCTTTTAACTTTAAAAGCCCGTTTTTCTGAAGCAAAAGAAGTGAGCGTCCGCCGTTGGTTGGATCATTCGGAATGACGACGGTGCTTCCGTTTTGAAGTTGGCTGATTGTTCGGATTTTCTTAGAATAGGCTACAATAGGATAAACGAAAGTATTTCCTACCACAGCCAGTTTGTAGCCTCTCTGCTTCGACTGTTCGTTCAGGTAAGGAACATGCTGGAAAGCATTGGCTTCAATATCTCCGTTGTTCAAAGCCTCGTTTGGGACTACATAATCATTGAAAGGAATCAGCTCCACATCAAGATTGTATTTTTCCTTGGCTACTTTTTTAGCTGCTTCGGCAATTTCCAGTTCCGGACCGTAGGTAATTCCTACTACAATATGGTTCGGGTCATCTTTCTTTCCGGAACATGCATTGAATAGGAAAATTCCGGCCGTTAAAAGGGCTATTGTTTTTATCTTTTTCATTAGATTATTTATGATTAAAAGGTGGCTGAGACTCTCGAAACCACCTGTCGTTATTTCAATTGAATATTTGCTGGTAAAAGAGAAATTCACCTTAATGCTTTCTCCCTTTTACTTACCTGTGATCAAACTTCTTCGCCAATCTGTCTCCTGCAAACTGTATGATAAATACCAGTGCCACCAACAGTACGAGTACCACATTCATAATCACCGCATCATACCCGATATACCCGTACTGATAACCAATCTGTCCTAATCCGCCGGCTCCCAGTGCTCCACCCATCGCAGAATAACCTACCAGAGTGATCAGGGTAATAGCAGCATTGTTGATCAGGGAAGGAAGTGCTTCCGGAAGCAGTACCTTCTGGATGATCTGTAAAGGGGATGCCCCCAACGCTCTTGCTGTTTCTATCAAGCCATGTGGAACCTCAAGAAGGCTGTTTTCCACCAGTCTGGCAATAAACGGAGCTGCTCCTACACTCAGTGGAACTAAGGCTGCATTCATTCCTATTGAAGTTCCTATGATCACTCTCGTAAAAGGGATCATCCAGACAATTAAAATAATAAAAGGAATAGACCGGAAAATATTAACCAGAATAGAGATGACTCTGTAATACACTGCATTTTCCAACAGCTGCCCTTTCCTTGTTAAAAATAATAGAATCCCGACCGGTAGACCTAAAACAAATCCAAAAAATCCTGAAACAAATGTCATATAAACCGTTTCCCAAAGTCCCTTTCCTAAAAGAGAGATTACCGCATCACTAAGCATATCCTTTTACTGTATTTTGAATTTTATTCTGGTTAAAATAGTAGATTGCTTTCTGGTTTTCCTCGGTTTCTCCCTGCAGTTGAAGCAGAAGTTTTCCGAAGTTTGAATTACCCAGATATTCTACATCAGCTTTCAGAAGCCGGTAAGGTATTTTATATTGGTCATAAAGCGTTGAAAGCAGTTTTTCAACACTGATATTTTCGTTGAGTTCTATTTCAACCAGCGGAAATAAACCGTCTTGTGGCTCTTTCTGCAGTTTTTTATTGAGTTCCTGAGGAATCGTCATGATATCTGAATTTATAAATTGTCGGATCACCGGATTTTCTTTATCCGAAATGATCTCGCTTAATGTTCCTTTGGCTAATAATTTTCCTTTGTCAATAACAGCCACATGATTGCAGACCGCCTTGATAACTTCCATTTCGTGGGTAATCAGCAGAATAGTGATACCGAGCCTTTGGTTAATATCCCTTAAAAGCTGCAGAATAGACTGTGTAGTTGCGGGATCCAGCGCGCTCGTAGCTTCGTCACATAGAAGAAGATAGGGATCATTGGCTAATGCTCTTGCAATGGCTACCCTCTGTTTCTGTCCACCCGAAAGGCTCCTTGGATAATCATTGGCTTTTTCTTCCAGTCCGACGATCTTCAGCAGTTCATTTACTTTTCTGTTGATCTCACTTTTACTGACATGATCCAGTTCTAATGAAAGAGCTACATTGTCAAAAACAGTTCTTGATGAAAGCAGGTTAAAATGCTGGAAGATCATCCCTATTTTTTTCCGCTCACCCGCAAGCTGTTTTGAGCTTAGCTTAGTAAAGTCTCTTCCATTGATGATAATCTGGCCTTCATCAGGTCTTTCCAGAAGATTCACGGTACGGATCAAAGTGCTTTTTCCAGCTCCGGAAAATCCGATGATTCCAACAATATCTCCTTTTTCTATGCTCAGGCTTACCTGATCCAGTGCTTTGAAGGACTGCTTCTTCTGATGAAATGTTTTTGAAATGTTTTTGATTTCTATCATTTTTAATGTATAGTTTTAATTTTAAATTGGCTGATACGGTCGTGCGGTCTTATTGAAAAAACGTTTCAGTCTTCTTATCTTCACTTTTGACCTTTTTGAAAGTCTGAAATACCTGGTGGCGTTGGTAAGAAGAACTCCCAGTAATATAACGGACAATCCGTACAGCTGGCTGCTGTTAATGGTCTGTCCGGCTACAATCCAACCTGCCAATACGGTAACAATAGGATTGATGTAAGTATGTGTACTCACCAAAGCTGCAGGTTTTACAGAAAGCAGCCATATATAAGATAAATAAGCGACAATCGATCCGAAGAATATCAGGAAAAGTACACCTGTCCATGCCGATACCGGAACATTGGAGAATGAAAAGCTGTGCCATTCTTTTCTGAATGCAGCAATAATAAAAGCGGCGAGACCTGCTGTGATTAACTGCTGGGCAATATTCATAAACGTTGAATGGGAGGACGGATTTTTCTTTGAATATAAAGATCCCAGAACCCATGCTACAGAACTTAATGCCAGCACAATGAAAGCGGTGATACGAAGGCGGCTGCCTGTCGCTGCATGGTGTGCACCGGAAACGCTTCCGTTCAGGAATAAGATCAAGCCTGCAAAACCTATGATCAGACCGATCGGGATAAATTTGTCTGAAAAATAATATTTCCAGTTCTTCCTGTCAATAGCAATAAACCAGAATGGCCCTGTAGCAATGGCAATCGCAGCTTCAGAAGCCGATACATATTGCTCACCCCAGGCTACAAGACCTGTTCCACCCGTAAGGATAAGTATTCCTGTGATGGCATTTTTCTTCCAGTTGATCAAAGAATTGGCTTTTTCACCCTTAGCCAGCAGCCAGCCGATCATCAGAAGTCCTGCTGCCAAAAAGCGGAATCCGGAAAGAATAAAAGGAGGAAACCCTTTCAGACCAAATGAAATGGCAAGAAATGTAATTCCCCAAATCACGTAAATATTGATAAATGCTACTGGTACCAGCCAGCTGTTTTTAGAAGTGCTCATCTCTATATTTTGTATAATGTGCATTAAAATAAAAAGGCCCTACAACGTGGTAAGGCCTTTAGAATATGGTAATTTAATTTAAGGTCAGCCACGGGATTTCTGATGCATAGGCATACAGTTGCACATCATCATAGTTTTGATGGTCTGTTTCTTTACTGACTGATGTTTAAATCCTTGTATCATTTTATTTCTTTTCCTGAATACGGTTGCAAATATAGAACATATATTTTTATTAGTCCACTAAAACAATAGACTTTTTAATGTTTTTTATTTTTAAAACTTTTAATTAGTTGTTTTTCAGTGGATTATTTTGTTTTAATTTTTGTTAATATTTCTGTTCAGATTAATTTACGGACCTCTTTGTAACGCATGTGTCTGCAATTTATCAAACACCAACTCCCGAACTAAATTAGCAAAATCCAAAAAAAATTCCGACTTTTGTCCCCCTTCAATAATTCCGAAATTCATGAAACTTTGTATTGCCGAAAAGCCCAGTGTTGCCAGAGATATCGCCAAAGTATTAGGTGCTACAACGCCTAAACAGGGCTATATGGAAGGTAACGGATACTGTGTGACATGGACGTTCGGACATCTTTGTACCCTAAAAGAACCTCATGATTACGGTCCCCAGTATAAATCCTGGAATTTGTTTTTGTTACCCATCATCCCCGCCAGTTTTGGAATCAAATTAATTCCCAATAAAGGTGTTGAAAACCAATTCAAGGTCATCGAAAGATTAGTGGAAGAATGTGATGAGGTCATTAACTGTGGTGATGCCGGGCAGGAGGGTGAACTGATCCAGCGATGGGTTCTGCAGAAAGCAAAATGCAATAAACCCATTCAGCGTTTATGGATCTCGTCCCTTACTGAAGAAGCAATTAAAGAAGGTTTTGAAAATCTGAAACCGGCTGAAGACTATAAAAATCTGTATCTGGCAGGAAATGCAAGAGCGATTGGCGACTGGTTGCTGGGAATAAATGCAACAAGATTATTCACCAAGAAATTTGGCGGTAATAAAGCCGTTCTTTCCATCGGAAGGGTACAGACACCCACATTGGCGATGCTGGTGCAGCGTCAGAAAGAGATTGATGCATTCAATACCGAAGAATATTGGGAACTTAAAACCAAATACCGTGACGTAATTTTCAATGCAGCGATCGACCGTTTAAAAACCTTAGACCGTGCCGAAAAAGGGCTTGAATATCTTAAACTGAATCCTTTTGAGATCGTTTCCTTTGAGATTAAAGAAGGAAAAGAAAAAAATCTGAGGCTTTTTGATTTGACAGGACTTCAGGTGGAAGCCAATAAAAAATATGGCTACTCTGCAGAAAATACCTTAAATTATATCCAAAGCCTGTACGAAAAAAAGCATGTCACTTATCCGCGTGTGGATACCACTTATCTATCCGAAAGTCTGTATCCGAAAATAGAGGGCATTCTTCGGAAAATGCATTTTTATCAGGATCTGATTTCCCCGCTATTAGAAGCACCTATTCCTAAGTCAAAAGCTGTTTTTGATGATACAAAAGTGACTGATCACCATGCGATTATCCCTACGGAGGTTCCGCCTTCCCAAAACCTGAGCAGGGAAGAAAAGCTGGTTTATGACCTGATTGCAAAACGTTTTATTTCTGTTTTTTATCCTGAATGTAAAATTTCCAATACACTGGTGGAAGGAAAAGTGGGAACTATTCCCTTCAAAACAAGCGGAAGACAGGTCCTAGAACCGGGGTGGAGAGCGGTATATGCCAAAGAGCCCAAAGAAGAATCTACAGATAAAGAAAAAGAAAAGGAAGAAGAACAGACTATTCCTGAATTTACCGTTGGAGAAACCGGGCCACACGACCCGATGATCCACCAGGGAAAAACAACACCGCCCAAACCATACACCGAGGCAACTCTGCTGAGAGCGATGGAAACTGCCGGAAAACAAGTGGAGGATGAGGAATTACGTGAACTTCTGAAGAATAACGGAATCGGAAGACCGTCTACCCGTGCCAATATCATTGAGACCCTTTTCAAAAGGAAATATATTGAAAAGAAAAGGAAGAATCTGATCGCTACCCAAACCGGAATTCAGTTAATTGATACCATTGAAGACGAACTGCTGAAAAGCCCCGAGCTAACCGGAGAATGGGAATCAAAACTCCGTAAAATTGAAAAAGGAGAATATGAAGCCAACCAGTTCAAAGAAGAACTGATTCAGATGGTAACGGAACTCACCGAAAAAGTGGTGTATGGAAAAGGAAAAGTAATTACACTGTACGAAGAAAAGGAAGAGGTTACAGAAAAGAAAAAACGCGAGCCTGCTGTAAAAAAAGAGCTTCAGTCCTGGGAAGAAACCCAATGTCCGAAATGTAAAGAACATCACCTGATCAAAGGGAAAGCAGCTGTAGGATGCTCTGATTTCAAGAACTGTGGTTTTAAAATTACTTTTGATATTTTCGGAAAAAAATTATCAGATAAACAGCTTCTAGATCTTGTTTTAAAAGGGAAAACTTCAAAACTGAAAGGATTTACAACACATTCTGAAGCCTTAACAGAAGGCGTTTTAGCACTGGGAGAAGATTTCCAGGTACAACTTTCGTAAATTTAACGGAATAATTTATCGTACCATCCACTGATGTCTTTTTTGATGACCTCATGGTATTTGCATAAGATCTGCGCCAATTCCAGCTCTGATCTTTCGGATTTATAGGTGTTTAAAGTAAGGTAACCGAAAAAATTGCCATCCTGATCAACAATTGCCGGAGGATAAGACGCATAGCTGCTCCACGGAGAATAGGTACTGTATGAGCTTCCGTAGTTTCCATAACCATTCCAAATGGATTTTGAGCTGAGCACATTTCCGTAATCACCGAAAGAATTCCAGACAGAATCTTTATCAAATGTATCACAGTTTAAGCAGCCAAGATATTGATCCTGGTTGGAGCCGCCGTACAGATGCAGGGTCTGAGCCTGAAAAATACAGCAAACCAGCAGGCTTAAAAAGGTGAAGATCTTTGTTGTGATCATATGGATACTGTTTACTGCAAAGCTACTATTTTTTGTAAGTGTTTTTGGAAACCACCCCGTCAAAAATTCTTTGAATTTTCGCCACCCCTCCATAGGATGGGAATAATTGTCCAATAAACAACAGGTGTCGTGAAAATCAAAGATTTTCATAGAAACTTAAGTGTCCTTTTTATACGCAATATATTTAGCTTAAAAATACTTAAGTGTTCAATAAACTTTTGGGACTTTGTAGTTTGAAATTTTTATTCACACCGATCTCCCTGATAACACCGATCAATATTTGAATTTTTAAACCATTAAGATCAGTGAAGATGATAAGAATCGTTAAGGAAAATCAAATGATTTTTTTAAGTGTACTTCTTAAAAGCGAATCTCTACTTAATATTCTTACAAACTTAAAAGACCTTAATGGTTAAAAATTTTCTTTTGCAGATTGAACAGATTGAGCCGAATTGTGATCATGAACAAAAATCAAATATTTTATGTAAAAACGAATAATGTATCTCTTATCCAAACTTATTCCAAATTTTCTGGCATTTCTAAAAACATTTGTGTACTTTGTACTACATTCAGATTAAATTAAATATTCATGACTCCGGAAAAAAAGAAACTCATGACAGACAGCTTCGGCCGTTCAGAAACATTGAAATTTTACAATGCCGAATTGCTGGAAGTAGATACTGATTTTGTCTCGATCAAAATTCCCAAAATGGAAATGATGACCCGTAAAGCCGGAATGTTCAATGGGGCTATGATTGCTTCTCTGGTGGATGTTTCTTCAGGATATGCCTCAGTAAGTCATTACAAAGATGATTGCTATGTAGTGACCGTTGAGCTGAAGGTGAATTATCTTCGTCCTGCATTGGGAGATGCCCTAATATCGAGGTCTTATGTTATAAAAGGTGGTGCAAAAATTATCGTGGTAAGAACTGAAATTTATGTTCTTGATGAAAGTACCGGTTCAGAAAGCCATGTAGCGACTTCATTGGTAACTATGATGAGGATCAAATAAATAGAACCGCAGCCAAAAATATTCGGTAAATACAGGGATTACCGGTTTTTTTTAAGAGTAATTGGAACAGGATTTGCAACGTAAATACCATAACATTAAAAAATAATAATATGAACTTAATTATCAGGCTGTTCATTACAGCGATCATTGCCTATCTTTTGACTAAGGTGCTTCCGGGTGTACATTTCGAAGGATTTTCTTCGGCCATTATTTTTGCCATCGTATTGGGAGTATTAAATATTTTTGTAAAACCTATTTTGGGCCTTTTTGGGCTGCCGCTTACAATTATTACTTTAGGATTGTTTGCATTAGTGATCAACGCGGTGATCATTTTGATTGCAGATTATTTTATAGACAGTATGGTGGTAGACGGCTTCTGGTGGGCATTAATCTTCAGTGTGCTGCTGTCCTTTGTGACTTCACTGGCCAATTCCATGTTTTCAGACGGAGATTAATTGATCCAATATAATACAATCATAGGTCTGCTGTTTCTACGGCAGACTTTTTTATTGCTTTAAACCGGGAAATATCATTTCAGAAATATTTGTACTGAATACAGGATAAATCAAAACTTTAATGTTAATTCTTTCGCTTCTTTTTATTTTAAATATTAACTTTGGCCATCTTTGAATTAATTAAAAGGGATTGATGAAATCAGAACGATTCTATAATTCCGTTAAAAATGTATATCAACATATGAAACTTAAGTACAGTCTGCTGGCTTTGGCAGCTCCGCTCTTAATGAATGCACAACAGTTAATGACGCCTGAAATTCTTTGGACTTTGAAAAAAGTAGGAGTGCAGGCCGTTTCACCGGATCAGTCTTCACTGATCTATAAAGTGGGACAGGTAGATCTGAAAACAGAAAAAACAAAAAATGAGAATTATTTTCTCAATGTTCTCAATAACCAATCTTCCAAAATAGATTTCGGTAAAAAAGCCCTTATTCAGTGGGATAAAAACGGGATTTATGCACAGGAAGGAGATAAGATTTTCCTTTCAAAAGACAACGGAAAATCCTGGACTGAATTTTACACCATCGGGGAAGCAGATAATATTGTGATCTCTCCGGACGGTAAAAAAATTGCATTCAGCAAACAGGTTCTCGTAGAAAAATTAATGGGGAAAGACAAATACAGCGATACTCCTAAAACGACAGCTCAGGTATATACAGACCTGAACCACAGACACTGGGATTATTTCAATGAAGGGAAATATAACCATGTATTTGTAGTGAATACCACGGATAAAGCAGAATCTGCAAAAGATCTATTGGAAGGTAAAACATGGGATTCTCCTCAAAGACCTTTCGGAGGAACAGAAGATTTTATCTGGAGTCCGGATTCTTCACAGCTTTTATATGTTACAAAACCTAAAAGCGGGAAGGAATACTCTACAAGCACCAACACAGATATTTTTGCCTACGATCTGGCTTCAGGGACAACAAAGAATTTAACAGAATCGAATCCAGGATATGATGTTAATCCAAAATTCAGTCCGGACGGGAAATCACTTGTTTGGCAAAGTATGGCCAGAGACGGGTATGAAGCCGACAAAAATGATGTGAAAATCATGGACTGGAAGTCCGGGAAAACAACGAATCTTACTGCTGGTTGGGATGAAAGTGTTTCAGGAGATGTATTCTGGAGCGGAGACTCAAAATCCATCTATTTTACGGCAGCATTCAGAGGAACAAAACAGCTTTTTTCTTTAGATCCTAAGGCTGCAAAAGTACAGCAGATCACAAAAGGTGATTTTGATGTAAATGAGATTTTCACTGACAATAAATCCTCACTTTTAGTAGGAAGAACAGATATAAACCATGCAACGGAATTATTTTCTGTCAACCTGAAAAACGGTGAAATGAAGCAGGTGACCGAAGTCAATAAAGATGCTTACGCCAAGCTGGCTCAGGGGAAATCTGAGCTGAAGATGGTGAAAACATCGGACGGCAAAGAAATGGGGGTATGGTTCCATTATCCACCGAACTTTGATCCAAATAAAAAATATCCTACACTGGTCTATTGCCAGGGAGGCCCACAATCTGCACTTACACAGTATTTCAGCACAAGATGGAATTTCTCTTTAATGGCAGCTAACGGATATATCATCGTTGCTCCCAACAGAAGAGGAATGCCGGGATGGGGAACAAAATGGAACGAAGAAATTTCTAAAGACTGGGGTGGACAGCCGATGAGAGATTATCTGGCAGCAACAGATTTCGCAAAAACTTTACCTTACGTAGACGGTGAAAGAGTAGCCGCAGTAGGAGCAAGTTATGGCGGATACAGTGTATTCATGTTAGCAGGAATCCACGAAAACAGATTCAAAACATTCATTGCACATGATGGCTTGTTCGACATGAAATCATGGTACCTTACTACAGAAGAGCTTTGGTTTGCGAACTGGGACCTTGGTTCTCCATGGGAAAAACCGCTTCCGAAGGCATATACAGAATTCAATCCAAGCAATTTCGTTGAAAAATGGAACAAACCTATCATGATTGTTCAGGGAGGAATCGATTTCCGTGTACCTTACGAGCAGGGACAGGAGGCTTTCCAGGCGGCCAAGTTAAGAGGACTGAAATCTAAATTAGTTTATTTTCCGAACGAAAACCACTGGGTACTTCATCCTCAAAACGGATTGGTATGGCAGAGAGAATTCTTCGACTGGCTAAAGGAAACTTTGTAATTAAAAATGTAAATGAATACACGGAAATATCAATTTCCAAATGTTCAAAATTCAATACGAGCGGGCTTTAGCCCGCTTTTTGTTTTCAGATTTCAAAGGCTTTAGCCAAAATTTTATATATTTGAATATGCAAAACAGAATTTCCTCGTTTCCGCCAATAATCGATGATCAGTCTGAAATTTTAATTTTAGGTTCAATTCCCGGAGTAAAATCTTTGGAAAAACAGCAGTATTATGCACATCCTCAAAATAAATTCTGGACTATTATTTTTGAACTGTTCAATGAGAAATTTACTGAAGATTATGCTGAACGGATAAATATTTTAAAGAAACATCACATAGCTGTCTGGGACGTTATCGATTCCTGCGAAAGAAAAGGAAGCCTGGATTCGGAGATCAGAAATGAAGAAGCCAACCAGATTGATGAGCTTCTAGAGGAGCATCCCAATATCAAAGCTATTTTTTGCAACGGAGGAAAATCATACAAAAACCTGCAGAAAATTTTAGGAAAGAACTTTAGATTACCCATTTTTCAGCTTCCTTCCACAAGCCCTCTTCATACCGTATCTTTTGAAAAGAAACTGGAAGAATGGAAAAAGATTTTGGAGTTCCTGATTTAAATTTTTAACCAGAAAAAAGGCACAGAATATTATGTGTTTCTTAAAAATTTTAGATCAGTTAATTAGATCAGTTAAAAGGTGAAAATTAGAGATTTTCAAAAGCTTAAGTTTCGGCGCGGCGAGCGTAGCTCGCCGCGCCGAAACTTCCCCTGTCATTGCGAGCGAAGCGAAGCAATCTCAGTTTAAAAACAGTTACTATTACAGATAGAGACTATAAAAATTTTCCTATGAGATTGCTTCGCTTCGCTCGCAATAACAGCATTATGTGGCAATTCGTGAGATCAGTGGGGAAGCTAATCAATACGCAGGTATTTTCTCAGACCTTTCAGCAACTCCAGCTGATTTCTTGTCCTGTCCAGATTGTGTTCAGTATATCTTGTTGAATAATACTTATTTCCGGTCAGATAATCAGTGAGAAAACGGATTGCCTGAATATAAATGACAGTCTGCGCTGCATAGTCAAGGTTTTCAAGCTCTTCAAAAGTCAGTTTATCTTTTAAATATAACAGAAATCCATCTTTTACGGTTCTGTAAATATGGGGATTAAAATTATGATCCGCATATCCATTATCCTCATCCAAAGTATTGGTATAAGATCTCGCCATATCACCGAAATCATACAGAATTGTAGATACCGTTACCGTATCCAGGTCAATAACAGCCAGGGGCCTCGAATTCTCATCAAAAAGAATATTTCTTACATTGGGATCCCCATGTATAATTCTTTTGGGCAACAGGCCGTTTTTTTCCATTTCTATCCATTTTTGAGGAAGAAAAAGCAGTCCGTTCATTGTTTCGATTTCCGGTCCGGCATCCTTCAGCAGATCTTCATTCGCATATCGTAAAGATGACTGGTAATCCAGGATCCTTTTTTCAAAATTAATGAAATCAGGAATTGGGGACTGAATGTCCGGAAGATGTTCAGGATTTACCGTATTTAAAAAGCATCCCACAGCCTTTGCTGATTCATAGGCGGTTTTTATATCCGGAATCTTAAAGAAAGTTCTTGTATCTTCAATAAAGCTCAGCATTCTCCACGATTCCCCGTGTTCATCTTTCAGAATATAGTGACCCGATAAAGATTCTTTCGGTTTTACAAGCTGCAGCGGATAGTTTCCGTTTTCCAGCATTCTGTTGATCAGGATATGATTCCGGGTAATGACTTCCGGAAACTGAAAAACCTGGGTGTTGAATTTTTGAAGGATAAATTTTTCCTCAGAATCAGGGGCTTCCACTAAATAGGTCGTATTGATCAGCCCATTAGCGATAGGAGTGACCGTACAGTCTTCAGTTCCGGTAAATCCGGCCACAATTTGTTTTAATTCCATAAATCTTCAGGATATCTGTTTTTTTTGATCTCTGATGCCAGAAAATCTTTAATACTGCTTTTATCATCTGCATAGGTAACACCCATCCATTGCGAAGGAGAAGCTTTTACCAATACTTTTGCCTTTTTCTCATCAATCATTCTCTGTACGGCTGAAGGAATATAAAATTCCTGTGATAATTCCGGATCCGACTTTATAAAATCATTAAAATAAGTTTCAAGAGCATTAAAAATATTCGGATGAAAAATGAAAAAATTCATAGAATATAAGTGCATCGGGATCTATTTCCGTATCCTTTCCTTTTTCAGTATACATAATCAGATTTCCTTCCTTTCGGATAGAAGTCTGTTCTTCTATTTTTACGAGATAATTTTCAGCATCTAAAGTACATATTCCCCGGGCTACATTTCCATTTCCACTCAAAGTAGTGCCCACCGGGTAGGCAGCCATTCCGAACTGCGCTCCTGAAATATGCATATCAATTTCTTCAGCTGCCAGCTGATAGGCTTCTTTTCCATAAAAATCATCGGCATTGATCATAACAAAAGGTTCCTGCACAACATTTTTTGCACAGAGAACAGCATGACCGGTTCCCCATGGTTTCTCCCGCTGTGAGAAATCAAAATCCGGTGGCAGGAAATTTTCTTTTTCCTGATACACCCAGTGAAGCTCAAAATCTGCTTTTCCGGATATGATATTCAATCGGTCAATATAGCTTTGAGGAATTAGCCTGTTCACTACCACCACCATTTTGCTGAAACCTGCTTCCAATGCATCATATAGGGAATATTCCAGGATTGGTGAGCCGTTATCCAATATTCCGTCTATCTGTTTCAGGCCTTTATAACGGCTTCCCAGGCCGCCTGCCAATATGAGTAATGTTTTTTTAGAATTCATCGGTCATTCCAAATACAGGTTTACGGGTTTTCCATTTTCCGTTGGTGAAATCCGGAATATCAACAGCCTGGCCTCCTTTAGCAATAGATTCCTCGCTGAGTGGTGTAATAGAATACCATAAAGCAAGATCATATACATCCATCGGGAATTCTATATTTCGTTTGATACATTCGATGAAGGTATTCATAACGAAGAAATCCATTCCGCCGTGTCCTGCACCAGCAGCCGTACTTTCAAATTTTTTCCACATAGGATGGTCAAATTCTTTCATCCATTTTTCTGTATTCTCCCATCGGTGGCTGTGATTCATTGTTTTTTCAAAATAAATATGCCCCTGGTTGAAATCTCCCCAGCCGAAATCCTGCCACAGACCCTCCGTTCCCTGTACCCTGAACCCAAGATCATAAGGTCTCTGCAAACTTGTATCATGGGTTAAAAGAATGGTCTCACCGTTGGCACAGGCAATCTGTGTGGTGACAATATCCCCCTGATTGAATTTTGCTTTGGCATTCGGATGATTTTCACCGCCCTTAGGATGTTCCACGATATATTTGTGCAGTCCAACAGACTTTGAAGAGAATGATGAAAGCCTCGTCAGGCGGTTCCCACGGTTAATATCCATCATCACTGCCACAGGGCCCAATCCGTGTGTTGGATAAAGCTCTCCATTGCGTTTTACATAATGCTCCGTTCTCCAGTGGGCCTCGCTGAACCCTTTCTCTCCGAATTCAGCACCGGAATTGTAAGGCGTAACTCCGTCATTGAAAAGGACTCCTCTTAAATCATGCTGATAGCCGCCTCTTCCATGAACCAGCTCTCCGAACATTCCCTTACGGACCATATTCAGAACAGCCATGATATCTCTTCGGTAACAAACATTCTCCATCATAAAAATAGGAACCTTCGTTTCTTCATATACCTTAACAAACTCCCAACAATCCTGAAGCTTTATTGCCCCGGAAACCTCCATTCCTACAATCTTTCTGGCTCTCATCGCTTCCGTTCCCTGTGGAAGATGCCATTCCCATGGAGTAGCAATGACAACAGCATCAATGGTTTTTAATTTTAAAAGATTCCGGTAATCATATTCACCGTTTGAAAATTCCTGGGCGGCAGATTTATTATTGTCTTTCAGTATTTTCTGAGAAGCAAGAAGCATTCGCTTATCAGGATCTGCAAAAGCTACAATTTCTACGTCATTACGTTTTGCCAGCAGCTTTACATGCTCTTGTCCGCGGAGACCTACACCGATAAAACCGACACGGATTTTTTTATCTGATTTAAAATCATTGGAATAGGCAAATAAAGAATTAGGTAAAACCAATGCTCCAAAGCTTGCCAGGGCAGCGGTTTTAATAAAATTTCTGCGTGAAGAGGTGGTGTCCATTAAAATTTTTTTTATTAAATATATTAAAAAGTTGCGAGGTGGCGGGCATGGGATTCAGGTTTTTGGGGTTGGAGTAGGAGGGTTTTAGCGTTTGGAGATGTGATTTCTAGGTTCAGTTTTAACGGTAAATAAAAAATGGCTGCCTCCGGGTAGGAAGAGCAGCCGTTTTACAATCATATGTTTCTATATATTATTTTTCTGTGAAATATACTTCTTCGTATGGCTGGATCAGTACCCATCCGTTTCCGGAAAACTTCATCTGGAATTCTTCACCGCTTCCTCTTCCGATAAGGCTTTTAAAAGAAACATTGGTTTTCAGATCAGGGCTTAAATTACCGGACCATGCTACTGTAGCATTAGGATCTGTGAAAACAGGATTGTCCGGGGTTACCATAAGAGTTAACGGTTCACCATGAGTCGTTATGGCAATATGCCCGGTTCCGGAAAGTTTTACCTGGAAAAGGCCACCGGCCATCATTCCGGCAACACTTTTAAGCATCGTGATGTCGCTTTTTACAGTCTGTTCGTGAGCAAGAACATCATTTCCATTCACACATACCGATTCATTATCCAGATAAAGGATACGCACTTTCTTTCCGGCATCTGCCACATACAGTTTGCCGTTTCCTTCGGCTTTCATCAGTTTGGTTCCTTCACCGCTGATCGCTTTCTTTAAAAGATTACCAATACCTCCTGCCAGCATTCCCTGTCTTTCGAAGTTGATGCCTCCTACATAACCTACCATACTTCCTCTTTTGGTCCAAACTGCCTGATTGTTGAGGTTAATTTCCAGCATATGGGGCGTTTCAAGCTCAAAATAATCTCTCTGTTGTGGATTTTCTTTAGTTTCGTTGACGAAAGCTTCCAATGAATATTTGCTCATAGTGTAATTTTTTTTAAATATTTCCAAAAATAATCTTTTTTTCCTTCATAGATCACCGTAAAATCACGGTTTTATATTTGATTTTAAATAATACTTGACAAAGGGGTATTGAATGTCGTATATTTGCACACCGAAAATTACACTTGTAATTTCAATAATTTTTAAACCGTAATTTAAAAAAATGAAAACATCAGATTTTAATTTTGATCTTCCTGCGGAATTATTAGCAGAACACCCATCTGAACACAGAGACGAAGCCAAATTAATGGTTCTTAACAGAAAAACAGAAACCATTGAACATAAGCTGTTTAAAGATGTTGTGGATTATTTCGACGAGAAAGATCTGTTCATTTTCAACAATACTAAGGTTTTTCCTGCACGTCTTTATGGGAATAAAGAAAAAACAGGTGCTAAAATTGAAGTTTTCCTTTTAAGAGAGCTGGATAAAGAAACCAGAGTATGGGACGTTCTTGTAGATCCTGCGAGAAAAATCAGAATCGGTAACAAATTATTCTTTACTGAAGATGAATCTTTGGTAGCTGAAGTAATTGATAACACAACTTCAAGAGGAAGAACATTAAGATTCTTATTCGATGGTTCTTATGACGAATTCAGAACAAAACTGAAGGAATTAGGAGAAACTCCACTTCCGAAATATATCAAAAGAGCAGTAGAGCCGGAAGATGCAGAAAGGTATCAAACAATCTATGCAAAAATAGAAGGAGCCGTAGCTGCACCTACAGCAGGTCTTCACTTCTCCAAGCATCTGATGAAGAAATTGGAGATCAAAGGAATTGATTTCGCTGAAGTAACGCTTCACGTTGGTTTGGGAACTTTCAACCCGATCGAGGTGGAAGATCTTTCCAAGCACAAAATGGAGTCTGAAGAAATTATTATCGACGAGAAAAATGCTGACATTATCAATAAAGCGGTAGAAGCTCACAGAAGAGTCTGTGCGGTAGGTACTACAACGATGAGAGCATTGGAAACTTCTGTTTCTTCAAACAGAAAGATCTCTGCATTCAACGGTTGGACGAATAAATTCATTTATCCGCCTCACGATTTTGGAGTTGCCAACTCAATGATCACCAATTTCCACACGCCGAAATCAACATTATTGATGATGATTGCTGCGTTTGCCGGAAAAGATTTTATCATGCATGCTTATGAAGAAGCCGTAAAAGAAAAGTATAAATTCTATTCTTACGGTGACGCCATGTTAATCCTATAAAAAGATAATAGGAATTAGGATTTAGGGCTTAGTTTGTTCCCTAAATCCTAAACCCTAATACCTACAACCTATAATGAAAGATATCCGAGTTTTATCACTAGATCAGCTTAAAGACTATTTTTTGACTTTAGGGGAAAAACCGTTTCGTGCGAAACAGGTTTATGACTGGTTATGGAGTAAAAATCTCCATTCGATTGATGAAATGACGAATCTTTCGAAATCTCTTCGCGAAAAAATTTCCGAGGAATACACCATTAACCCAGTTTCTGTAGATCAGCTTCAGAGAAGCAAAGACGGAACTATCAAAAACGGTGTGAAGCTTCACGACGGACTGCTGGTGGAATCTGTTCTTATTCCTACAGAAACAAGAACCACAGCCTGCGTTTCTTCACAGGTAGGATGTTCATTAAACTGCGAATTCTGTGCAACGGCAAGGCTCAAAAGAATGAGAAACCTTGAAGTAGCCGAAATCGTAGACCAGGTGGCCCTGATCGACAGCCAAAGCAAAATGTATTTTGACAGACCGCTTTCCAATATCGTTTTTATGGGTATGGGAGAACCGATGATGAATTACAAAAATGTAGTGGAAGCCATCAGAAAAATTACCCAGCCGGAAGGTTTGGGAATGTCGCCAAGAAGAATTACCGTTTCTACATCCGGAATTCCAAAGATGATCAAAATGCTGGCAGACGATGAGCTTCGTGTAAAGCTGGCCCTTTCGCTTCACTCTGCTATTGAGTCTAAACGGAATGAGATTATGCCTTTTTCGGATAAATTTCCATTGACGGATATTATGGAGGCACTTCAGTACTGGTACCAAAAAACAGGCTCTGTCATTACTTTCGAATACTGTGTATGGAAAGGGATCAATGACGGGGATGAAGATATCAAAGCTCTGATCAGATATTGTAAACAGGTTCCTTCCAAAGTAAATCTTATTCAGTATAACCCTATCGGAGACGGAAAATATGATCAGTGCAATAAGCAGGCGGAAGATAATTATGTACGCCAGCTGGAAAATGCCGGGATTACTGTAATGATCAGAAAAAGCCGCGGCGGAGACATTGATGCAGCGTGTGGGCAGTTGGCGAATAAAACCACCGATTAAAATTTCCTTAAAAAATTCAAAATTTTCCCTGATAATTTCCTAAAATCCTACCTTTACGTAAAGTAGAAAGTTTACTATGGACTTCTTTATGAGCGAAGACGGTTTGGAGAACGTTTACGCATGGGCTATTCCGTTTCATGCTGCCGTTATTTTGACTGAAATGATCTACAGTCACGTTTCTGAGGCTAAACTGTACAACGGGAAAGATGTTGCCACAAGTGTTTATCTTGCTTTAATGAATTTCGGGCTGGACCTGATCATGAAGGCTTTTGCCATGGGCGTCATGTTTTTCTTTTATAATCACAGGCTTTTCACATGGGATTTTACGGTCTGGTACTGGCTCATCTGTTTTGTGATTACAGATTTTGCCTATTATGTACTGCATTATGTAGATCATCATTCCAGGGCGTTCTGGGCAGTTCACATTACCCACCACAATTCAGAGTATTTCAATCTTACAACAGGCTTTAGAAGTCCCGTACTGCAACCCCTGTACAGGTATCTTTATTTTTCCCCGCTTGCTTTTTTAGGCTTTAATCCGTGGCATATTATGGTGGTTTATGCCATTGGACAAGTGTACGGGACCTGGGTACATACACAGACTGTAAAGAAACTGGGGATTCTGGAATATATTCTGGTAACTCCTTCACATCATAGAGTACATCATGCCTGCAACATCAAATATCTCGATAGAAATATGGGCATGTGCCTCATCATCTGGGATAAAATATTCGGAACTTTTGAAAAGGAAGATCCGGATGTACCCGTGAAATATGGAATTTATCCAAAAATGCCTGACCATAAGCCTGGCACTGTTCTTCTCTATGAGTGGAGAAAAATCTGGAAAGATATCAGGCAGCCTGGACTGAAGTTTTCCGATAGGATCAATTATATTTTTAATTCTCCCGGGTGGAGACATGACGGTACGGGAAAAACGGTAAGACAATATCAGAAAGATTATGTAAAGAAGCAGGAGCAAAAGCAAAAATAAATCTGACTGATACTCTCGAAAAAGTTCTCCAGTTCTCCTTAAACGCTTATTTTTGTTCTATGAAAAAATTCATTCTTCTCGTTGCTGTTATTATTTTTCAAACTTCATTTTCGCAGCAGACAGAATTTTTAAAAATTAGAAAATACAGAGTCGGTTATCTGGATGATAAAATCCGGGAAACATCAGGACTGAATATTATGAATGGTAAGCTGTATACATTCAATGACAGCGGCAATGCTCCGGAAATTTTTGAACTGGATCAAACTTCCGGCACTCTTAAAAATACATTCACAATCAATGCTAAAAACAAAGACTGGGAGGCTTTGACTAATGACGGAAGGAATTTCTACATTGGAGATATTGGAAATAATGGAGGAATAAGAAGAGATCTGGAAATCTATAAACTGCCTTTTGAAAACGGTGATGTAAAGAATGATTCTATTACTAAAATATCATACTATTATCCGGAGCAGACAGAATTCATCCCCAAATATACTGATAATGATTTTGATGCTGAAGCGATGATTTACCTGAACGGAAAGCTGCATCTGTTTACCAAAGAATGGAAATCAAAATCAACCTCTCATTATATTATTGATCCTAAGATATCTGAAAAGCAGAAAGCAGAGAAAACGGAATCTTACAAAACCAATTTTGTAGTAACGGATGCTGCTTATTTTGACGGAAAGCTTTATCTGGTAGGCTATACCAAGAAAACGGAAGTTTTTCTTAATGTTTTTAAGGAAACAGAACCCGGCATCTTTTTTAAAGAAAAACCGAAACATTATTATCTGGGGAGTGCTTTGGCAATAGGGCAGATTGAAGGCATTGCTGTTAATGAATCAGGAATCTATATTTCAGGGGAAAAATTCAGGTCAGGATTGGGAAGTGCACAGCCGTCACTTTATTTTATTCCAAATGGAGAACTCAAAGATTAATTTTGTCCTGAAATTGCGTGAAAAAAATTATCTTTGTGAGAATTAATAAGTATTTACCTTTCATTCACAGATTTTGGCAAACATCGTAGAAGAAATCAAACGACCGATCAATGAGGAAATGAAACTTTTCGAGCAGAAGTTTTATGAATCGATGCAGAGCAAAGTGCCTTTATTGGATAAAGTAACCCGTTTTATTGTTACTACCAAAGGAAAGCAGATGCGTCCTATGTTCGTATTCCTTTGCGCAAAGCTGATAGGTGATGTTAATGAAAAAACCTACCGCGGAGCTTCCATGATCGAGCTGATCCATACCGCAACTCTTGTGCACGATGATGTGGTAGATGAAAGCTTTAAACGCCGTAATTTCTTTTCAATCAATGCTTTATGGAAGAATAAAATTGCGGTTTTAGTAGGAGATTATCTTTTGTCAAAATCCGTATTGCTTTCCACAGATCATAAAGATTATGACCTTTTGGGAGTGATTTCCAGAACGATCCGTGAAATGTCCGAAGGTGAGCTTTTACAGCTTGAAAAGGCCAGAAAGCTGGATATTACCGAAGATGTTTATTATGAAATTATCCGTCAGAAAACAGCTACTTTAATTGCTGCCTGTTGTGAAATAGGGGTTCTGTCCAATAATGCAGATGAAGCTCTGGCTAAAAAAATGATGAACTTCGGAACCTATACGGGAATGGCTTTCCAGATCAAGGATGATCTTTTCGATTATCTGAGTTCCAATGTCATCGGGAAGCCTGTAGGTATTGATATTAAGGAGCAAAAAATGACCCTTCCTTTAATTCATACTTTAAAAATAGCTGGTGAAAAAGAACGTAAATATTACTTCAATACCATCAAACGTTACAATAATGATCCGAAACGCGTTAAGGAGCTTATAGACTTTGTCAAAAATTCCGGAGGTATGGATTATGCCATAAAAGTGATGAAAGATTTCCAGCAGAAAGCCAAAGATATTCTCAACGAATTTCCTGACTCGGAAGCCAAAAAATCATTGCACAGTATGCTTGATTATGTAATTGAAAGAAAGTTTTAAGAAGTGAAATCATAAATAAAAAAATCGGAATGGGATCAGCATTCCGATTTTTGTTTTTTTATATTTTCTGAACCGTTACATTGGTCACGTTACCGCTTCCGGTACTTCCGGTTTCAGTAGCTAAAACAGTAGCATTTTGATTGGGAGCAGCCGTAAAACGAACCTGATAGCCTGCTGTAGGGATAATCAGTAATGTAGTGTAATTCATTAATTCTCCCACATTTCCTGAATTAGCAGCAGCATTGTAATGGCTCCCTCTTCCCAGATAATCTGCATCCGGAACAGGTCTTATCCCCAGCAGTAACTGGGTTCCTGCTGCCATATTTGTAAAACTGGCCTGTAGAGTTACCAGATAATTCCCCGCCTGATTAAACGTTAAAACACCTGTTGAGGTACTATAACTGTAATAAGGAGAAGTAGCCAGCGGCGCGGAAAATAATAAAGTAGTAATGGTAGAAGTTGACAAACTTTGATTAGCTGTAAGGCGGGCATGAAATAAAGAATAAGAATTGAAATTTATAGTCTTCAAAACACCTGTAGCATCAGCTACTACAACTCTGTCTGTTCCTCCGATCCCAATGTTTGAATTGATGTTCCGGATTCGTGCATTTCCTGAAGCTACATCCAGTTTCTCTGTTGGGCTTGTAGTTCCAATACCTACGTTAGCAGTACTTGTTACAACAAAATCATTAACCTGCTGTGCGGCAGAAGGTGCACCTGACGTTGGATTGTCTTTTGCTGCATCAACATGAAAACTGGCTTGTGGATTGTTTGTGTTTATACCTATTTGTGCATAGATAATACCTGACGTTAAGAAAACGCCAATAAACGAAATAGTTTTTTTTCTCATCGATATAATTTTTTTCTTTTTGTATGTTAGAATTACCAACATTCCAATTCTGCTTATCAATTGTATCCAGAAAGAATGATTGATAATATGGTAGATTTTGATTTTTAAATTTTTTGTATAGTAACATTGGTGACATTTCCACTTCCTGTACTTCCCGTTTCAGTTGCCAGAACGGTGCAGTTTTGATTAGGAGCAGCCGTGAACCGCACTTGATAACCGGCAGTTGGAATGATCAGCAATGTAGTATAGTTCATTAATTCTCCGATGCTGGCTCCTGTAGCTACAGCATTGTAGTGACTTCCTCTGCCTAAATAATTTGCATCCGGAACTGGTCTTATTCCTATTAATAATTGTGTGCCAACCGGAGCACTGGCAAAACTAGCCTGTAGAGTTACCAGATAATTGCCCGCCTGATTAAACGTTAAAACACCTGTTGAGGGACTATAACTGTAATAGGGAGAAGTAGCAAGCGGTGCGGAAAATAGTAACGTTGTAATTGAAATCGAAGCTGTTTGGTTGGCTGCTAACCTTGCATGGAATAATGAATACGAATTAAAATTAATGGTTTTCAAAACACCTGTAGCATCAGCGACTACAACTCTGTCGGTTCCTCCGATTCCAATGTTTGAATTGATGTTCCGGATTCGTGCGTTTCCTGAAGCTACATCCAGTTTCTCTGTTGGGCTTGTAGTTCCAATGCCTACGTTAGCAGTACTTGTTACAACAAAATCATTAACCTGCTGTGTGGCCGAAGGCGCACCTGACAGTGGATTGTCTTTTGCTGCATCAACATGAAAACTGGCCTGTGGATTGTTTGTGTTTATACCTACTTGCGCGTAGATAATGCTTGACGTTAAAAAAACGCCAAGAATCGAAATAATTCTTTTTCTCATCAGTTAAATTTTTTTCTCTTGTATGTTAAAGTTATCTAACATTTCATTTCGGAATCAAATTTTATACCGTTATAGAAAGAATGATTAATATTATGATAAATTTTGGCTTTTTTTAAAACTAAATTTTGTGAAATATATAAAATGTTTTGTATAAATTAAATAATACACAATTTAATACCACTTAATCTATAGCATGAAAAAAGCGATATCCCCGGTTTATATATAGAACAGCCTGAGCGCGGTTAACGTCAGGCTGTTTTTTAAATTAATGAGATTTTATATTTTCTGAACCGTTACGTTAGTTACATTCCCACTTCCGGTAGCTCCTGTTTCTGTTGCTAAAATAGTACAGTTTTGATTAGTTGCGGCGGTGAAACGAATTTGATATCCGGCTGTTGGAATTACCACAAGGGTAGTGTAATTCATCAGCTCACCAATTGTGGCGGAAGTAACAGCTGCATTGTAATGGCTGCCCCTTGCTATATAATTGGCATCGGGAACGGGGCGAATACCTAAAACCAGCTGTGTACCAGCTGTAGCTATACTGGCAAAACTGGCCTGTAAGGTGACAAGATAATTTCCCGGCTGATTAAAAGTTAAAACTCCTGTAGTGTTATTGTAGGCATAATACGGAGACGTTGCAAGAGGTGTGGCAAATAAAAGAGTGGTTATATTACCACTGACATGGCTTTGGTCACTAGCCAAACGTGCATGGAATAAGGAATAATCATTAAAGTTAATGGTTTTTAATACCCCGGTTCCATCAGCTACTACCACTCTGTCGGTTCCGCCGACGCCTATATTGGTATTAATATCACGGATGCGGACATTACCAGAGGCCACGTCCAGCTTTTGACTAGGGGTAATGGTTCCTATCCCTACATTAGCGGCAGAAGTGACAGAAAAGTCATTAACTTGCTGAGTTGCGGTAGGAGCCCCCGTTACCGCGTTATCCTTGGCACCGTCTATGTGCAGAATTGTTTGTGGGTTGCTGGTATTTATCCCTACCTGGGAGTAGATAAGGCAAGTTGTTATTAAAACACCGAAAGCAGAGAATACTTTTTTTTCATTTGTTTATAATTTAAGTTAAAGTTATATAATGTTTTGTTATAATGATCAATTTTATTCCATTATAGAAATAATAATTGATATTATATTAATTATTTATATTTTTATAATGGAATATCATGAAAATGTGTAAAAAATATCTCTTTTATTTGATTTAAATTTATGCAGTCAATCTTGAATTATAAAGACATATTAATTGTTCATCAAGTCAACGAAAAATAAAATTTTGAAAAACGAAATGATTCTGGATTATAGATTTAATCAATTATTTTTACAGTCATAATAATAACTGCTAAAACAATACAAAATAAAGCGATTAAAAATAGATAATCCGCAATGGTCTCATATTTATTTTCCCGCTTTTCGCTTTTGGTACGGATCGCCATAAACGAAAAAAAGCAGCTGCATGAAAATAACAGGCATGCAATACCCGCAAACTCATCCAGATGTGTATTCCCACTGATTTTAGTGATTTTTAGGGAAGTGATGATAATCAGGGAAAAACCTAAAAGATTGCTGGATGCATTCAGGATGTGGGTTGATTTTTTTTCCATCATTTACAATTTTTTACAATATAAAACACAATTCTTTTATTATCAAATTTTTAAAAAAGATTATTGAAAATTAAAATTAATTTAAAAATTGTATATTAGCGCCATACTTGAAGAATAAAAACTTTTATATCTAGCTATGCAGACAACCTATATTGAAACACAGCAAATTTCTTTCCAGGACTTTAAAAACCAGATACTTGAAGATTACAGGTTAGGAAAGATATCGCGTGAGATGTCTTATCTTGGAAGAAGAGAAGTGCTTACAGGAAAAGCTAAATTCGGAATTTTTGGGGATGGTAAGGAACTTCCTCAGCTGGCCATGGCGAAAGTTTTCAGAAATGGTGACTTCCGTTCAGGATATTACAGGGATCAGACTTTTGCATTAGCAGTAGATGCTTTAACGGTTGAAAGCTTTTTCGCACAGCTGTATGCAGATACAAGCGTTGAAAGAGAGCCGGCATCAGCTGGAAGACAGATGAACGGGCACTTTGCCACAAGAAGCTTAAACAAAGACGGAAGCTGGAAAGACCTTACGGCACAGAAAAATATCTCTTCGGATATTTCCCCTACAGCAGGACAGATGCCCAGATTATTAGGACTGGCTCAGGCTTCCAAAGTGTATAAAAGTGTACAATTTGACGGTTCTGAAAAGTTCTCAAAGGGAGGAAATGAAGTGGCTTTCGGAACAATCGGGGATGCCTCTACAGCAGAAGGGCATTTCTGGGAAACCCTGAATGCAGCCTGTGCACTTCAGGTTCCAATGATTGTTTCTATATGGGATGACGGATATGGGATTTCAGTTCCTACCAGAAACCAGAGAGCAAAAGCGGACATTGCTGAAATGTTAAGCGGTTTCCAGAGAAAAGAAGGCGAAAATCAGGGCTGCGAAATTATTCAGGTAAAAGCATGGGATTATCCTTCATTACTGGATGCTTATGCCAGAGCTGAACATTTTGCCAGAACAGAAAGTATTCCGGTTGTGGTACATGTTATTGAAGTGACCCAACCTCAGGGACATTCCACTTCAGGATCTCATGAAAGATATAAAAATGAAGAACGTCTTTCCTGGGAGGCAGATTTTGATGGAATGGTGAAATTTAAAGAATGGATCCTGAATTATTCAATCGAAATCGAAGGAAAAGAAGAAATTATTGCTTCAGCAGAAGAGTTGGATGCAATAGATGAAGAAGCTAAAAAAATAGTAAAAGCAGGCCAGAAAAATGCCTGGGATAATTACCAGAAAACCATTACGGATTTGGTTCAGTCTGTTCTTCCGTTGGTTGAAAATCTTAAAGGTCAGAATGCTGAAATCGAAGGATATATTGCACAGTTCAATAAATTGGTTTCAAAAGCTAAAAAAGATGTTTTCCACCTTACAAGAAAGGCTTTACTGGCAACAAGAGGAACAAATTCTGCAGAAAGAACCCAATTGATGCAGAAGTACAATGAAGTTTTTGAAATAGAAAAAGATAACTATTCTTCTCACTTATATTCACAGTCTCAGTGGAAAGCTGAAAATGTAATGGAGGTGAAGCCTGTTTTCTCGGAAAATTCTGAAGAAGTGGACGGAAGAGTAGTGATAAGAAATAATTTTGATAAGATTTTCGAAAAGTATCCTGAAACTTTAGTATTTGGTGAAGATGCCGGAAATATCGGTGATGTGAACCAAGGACTAGAAGGAATGCAGGAAAAATACGGTGAAGTACGTGTAGCAGATACCGGAATCCGTGAAGCGACCATTCTTGGCCAGGGTATCGGTATGGCGATGAGAGGTTTAAGACCTATTGCTGAGATCCAGTACCTGGATTATATCCTTTACTGTTTACAGGGAATGAGTGATGATCTGGCGACTGTTCAATACAGAACGAAAGGCGGTCAGAAAGCTCCTGTAATCATAAGAACAAGAGGTCACAGACTGGAAGGTGTCTGGCATTCAGGTTCTCCAATGGCGGGAATTCTGAACCTTTCTAAAGGAATTTTGGTATTGGTACCGAGAAACTTAACGAAAGCGGCAGGATTCTATAATACTATGCTTCAAAGTGATGATCCCGCAGTTATCGTTGAATGTCTGAACGGATACAGATTAAAAGAAAAACAGCCTGATAACTTAGGTGAATTCACTGTTCCTGTAGGAAAAATTGAGGTAACCAAAGAAGGAAAAGATGTTACTCTGGTAACTTACGGTTCCACCTGGAGAATTGTAATGGATGCCGCAGAACAATTGGAAAAACTGGGAATCTCTGCAGAAGTGATTGATGTTCAGTCGTTAATTCCTTTCGATTTAACGACTGAAATTGCTGAAAGCGTGAAGAGAACCAACAGATTGGTCGTAATCGATGAAGATGTGGAAGGCGGAACTTCAGCGTTTATTCTTCAGCAGATCCTTGAGAAGCAGAAAGCATTCAGATATCTGGATTCGGATCCGTTGACAATTGCTGCCAACGATCACAGACCTGCGTATGCAAGTGACGGAGATTACTTCAGCAAGCCATCTTCAGATGATATGGTAGAAAGAATCTACGCGATGTTTAATGAAACAAACCCTCAGAAATATCCTGCGATATTTTAATTGGGATTTTTAGATAAAATTAAGCCGCTTTCAGAACTTCTGGAAGCGGTTTTTTGTTAAGAAATATGTTTCAAAAATATAAATATGTACATTTGTGACTGAGTGTGATTTATATAATATGAAGATTACCAAACTAGTCATTCTGTTCAATTATCAAAAAATAGTATTAGGAGCCGTTGTATCATTTCTTCTTTTTCTATTATCATTTTGGTCCAATTCCGACCTGCTTATTTTATTGTTAAGAATTTTAAGCGTTCTGATTGTTTTGAATATATTCGCTTCACTTATGGCTTCTTTTATTCTTTATGATAAGTCAGATTTATATGAGTTAAAAAGCTTAAACGGAATTGTTGACTTTGGAAAAGTAGAAGATGCAATTCTAATTCATGCTAGTTTTGACCCTTTATCAAAAAGATTGGAAAAGAAATATCCAAACTTAAATTTAACAGTTTGTGATATTTACGGAAATAGGCACGAACACGAAAAAGGAATTAAAACCTCAAAAAAAATATTTCCAGCCAATCCTAAAGAAATAAAGATAATTCCCAATAAGTTACCCTTTGAAAACAACTCTCAAGACCTAATTCTTGCTATAACAGCATTGCATGAAATTTTAGATCATGAACAGAGAGTTTTATTCTTTAAAGAAGCAAAAAGGGTTTTGAAAAATAATGGAGTAATAATTGTTTCAGAGCAATTTAGAGATGTAACCAATTTTCTTTTCTTTAATATTGGAGCCTTTCATTTTTTAAGTCAGAAACAATGGAAGAAAGCTATTTCCAGCGCAGATTTACGAATAATTTCTAATCAAAAAATTACCCCTTTTGCAAATATGTTGATACTGAAATAAAGAATACTTAGACTTTGGCTTCCATTCTGTTTTCCTTATCCAATAAACTACAGTTTTTTTCAGAATTAAAATCTTCAGTAGTAAATTTCGCCTCCCATTCTTCCAGCAAATATAAAATCGGCAGCAAGGCCAGTCCCTTTTCTGTCAAAGAATATTCAACCCTCGGAGGCAGCTCTTTAAACTCTTCTCTGATAATTAATCCGTCATTTTGCATTTCTTTTAACTGATCGGTCAGTACTTTTCTGGAGATCACATTAATTCTTACGGCAAGTTCTCCGAAACGTAGCTTACGGTCTTTAATTACCAATACAATGATGGGTTTCCACTTGCTTCCCAGCGCAGACATTGCTTTGCCCAGAGGACAGCTGTATTTCATCAGTTCACTCTTTACCATGCGTTACTTTTATGTTACTAATGTAAGTTACTGCGAAGTTACCACTATTTTTTTGATAAAAGATACAAAAACGAACTATTATTAGTTACTTTGTGTAACAATTATAAAATACCAATTTAAAAATGAGTATAGAATCATTATTTAAACCGTTTGTTTACAAAAATCTGGAACTTAAAAACAGAATCGTAATGGCTCCCATGACCAGAGCACAGTCTGATAATGGAGTTCCTACCCAAAATATAGCAGAGTACTATTCAAGAAGGGCAGCTTCAGAAGTGGGATTGATTCTTTCTGAAGGAACCGTGATCAACAGGCCGTCTTCAAAAAACATGCAGAATATTCCTGATTTTTATGGAAATGAAGCATTGGCAGGCTGGAAAAACGTGATCAGTGCCGTTCATCAGAATGGCGGTAAAATGGGACCGCAGATCTGGCATGTAGGAGACACAAGGATGTCCGAAGATTATCCGCTGGCTCCGATGGAGAAAGCTTCTACCATGACTTTAGAAGATATTCAGGATACCATTGCACAGTTTGCTGCTTCTGCAAAATCTGCAAAAGATTTAGGATTTGATGTGGTTGAGGTTCATGGGGCACATGGCTACCTTATCGATCAGTTCTTTTGGGAAGTAACCAACACAAGAACCGATGAATACGGAGGAAAAACAATCAAAGAAAGAAACCGTTTTGCTGTAGATGTTATTAAAGCCATCAGAGCTGCAGTAGGAGAGGATTTTACTATTATTCTCCGTCTTTCACAATGGAAGCAGCAGGATTACAGCAGCAGACTGACTGCTAATCCAACAGAAATGGAAGAATGGTTATTGCCTTTAAAAGAAGCCGGAGTAGATATTTTCCATTGTTCACAGCGTCGTTTCTGGGAACCGGAATTCGAAGGTTCAGATTTAAATTTTGCCGGTTGGGCAAAGAAAATTACAGGGCAGCCGACGATCACCGTAGGTTCTGTAGGACTGAAAGGAGATTTTATGAGTGCTTTCGCAGGGCAGGGAACTGAAAAAACCGACCTTAGCGAACTGATCAAAAGACTGGACAATGAAGAATTTGATCTTGTTGCAGTAGGACGGGCACTTTTACAGGATCCTCAATGGGTTCAGAAAATAAAAACCGGAAATACAGAAGAGCTTCTTGACTTTTCCGCAGAAAGCATGGCGAAACTGTATTAAGATGGAGAGGTGAATGGTGAATTCGCTTCGCTGGCAATTTTTATTTTTGTTGAAATTAAGTGAATTGTTAATTCTATTCACTTGCGAAGCAAAATTGACCATTCACAATTGACCGTTCATAAATTATATTTTTTCTTTATTTTATATTATAAATTTTCACCTATTTATTTAAAAGAAACCCGCTTTCAGAATTTCTGAAAGCGGGTTTTGATTGTTCCTAATCCGGACATTCCATAGTGTCTGAAATACATTTCCAGCGGGATGGAAAACCGTTTGCCGGCGGAATATAGCATGCCGTTGTTCCTGGCGGACAGTCAGGTGCATTACCACCGTTAATTTTCTTTAAATCGGATTTAGCTAATTTTTTTAAATTTTTCATATGGTAATAATTTGTTGGATAATAAAAGTATACTATTTTCACTAAATGGCGAAGTATAATGTAAATAAATATCAAGACAATAAAAAATAACCGCGCTCCAAAATATTGGAACGCGGTTTAACAGATTTAAATATCTAAAATTACCGTAGTGAACACGGTAACAGTGATTGTTATTATAAACCGATATTTTTTGTAGGCTTCAACTGTTTAAGGATGCCTTTTGGAACAGCATTCTTATGAACCAATATAGCCGTCGATTTGTATTCTACATACGGTCTTGTTACATACAGATAACCCTCAAAATCATTGGTTACACCCCAGGAATTTTTAACCATATAATATTCCTTACCGGTCTGGTCTTTTGCCAATCCTACGATATGCATACCGTGGTCATCCGTTGTAGAAAGGTTGTTCAGGCCTTTTTGACGCATATCTTCCGTAATGGTTTTATCTTTTTTAGGTTCAGTGAACAGAGTCTGCTTGTTGTCTGCAGTAATCTGGTTCAGATCCATATCCGGAACATAAGCCACTCCATTTTTGTAAGAGAAATAAGGCTCGGAAACATCCGTTGCCCATCCCACAGAATATCCTTTGTTCACCGCGTTATCAATAATAGATGTAAGATCTTTCATGGGAACATTCCAGTCAGAATCATGGCTCCAGTTATCAGGAATAGGAACTACAAATTTCTGGTAATACGGATAATCTTTGTAAGAAGAGATTTCGATATAATCTTCAGGATTGATTCCTACAACTTCTTTAGCGAATGTTTTGGGAGTGTAATTTTTTCCTTCATACGTAAAGTTAGCCGGAACTTTTCCAAGATATTCATCCAGAATGGCATCTACGGAATCCATCCAGTTATCAGTAAGCTGTGCTTTTGATCCTGCCTGAACAAGGCTGTCTAAAACAGGTTTTAATTTCCCCTGCATTTCCTTAAAGTTATTAAGGGTCTGTCCGGATTTTAGTCCCGTATAAACATCCTGAGGCACAGCACCGTATTTTTTGTACATGTTGACCACATCGTGCAGTTCGCCGCCGTCTCCCCAGCTGATCGCTCCGTTGTTCAGTACATATAATTTAGCTTTATCGTGGTAAGAATTTCTTGCCGTGAAAATTTCAGCAAGATCTACAGGTTTTTTACCCATTCTCTGCATTTCGGATTCAAGGAAAGAATTCCCCGAATAGCTCCAGCATGTCCCGGATGAACCCTGGTTTTTTACTGAAGTAGCTCCCACGTCTTTTAACGCGGTGAACTGAAAATTAGCATTTTGAGATTGATTGTTTTTTAATTTGTTGATCAAGTCATCTTGGGCAAACATCATACTTCCTGCAGACAAAACAAAAAGTAATGAGGCAATTTTGGTATTTTTCATTACTATAAAAAGATTATTTATATGAATAGTCGTTCATATTAGAGATATGTTACAAAGGGAAAAGTTAAATTTGGAAGTGAAAAAAGTCGAATAAAACTGGAAAAATCTCAAAGGAAATAAACTTTATTTATTACCGGTTTATTAAGTATTTTGCTTTTTATCAAAAAAAGATTTAAATGTTTCCAACCCATCCAAGAGATTATGCATCTATTACAGTATAAAGCCTGACTATGGAAAAAGAATTACTAATAGAATGCCAGCGTAACAGCCGTAGTGCTCAGCGGAAGGTCTACGAGAAAATGGCGGGCCGGCTGTACTCAGTCTGCAGACGCTATCTGAAAAATGACGAAGATATTGAAGAAGTATTGGCCGATACTTTTTACAAAATATTCACCAAGATCACCCAGCTTCAGAATCTGGACACTTTTGAAGGATGGGCTAAAAAAATTGCAGTCAATGAATGTCTGCAGAAACTGAGAGCTGCCAAAGCACAGTTCGTCTCCATGGATGACGGTTTTGCAGAAACATCCGGAACCTTATCAGAAAGTATTTCATTTGAAAAAGATATTCTGAGCCTGCTGAACTTTCTTCCCGAAGGCTGCAGAGCAATTTTCAATCTGTTTGCCATTGAAGGATATCCGCATAAAGAAATTGCATCCATGCTTTCGATAAGCGAAGGGACTTCTAAATCCCAGCTCAATTTCGCAAGAAAAAAACTACAGGAACTTTTAGTCAATCAGAACATTTAAACTTTAGAAAAATGGAAAATAATCACGACATAGATAAAAGATTCAATGATGCTTCTAGGCTTTCAGAAGAACCGGCTGTTTTTCAGGGTTTTGATAAAGTGTGGGCGAAGGTTGAAGAAAAATTAGATCAAAAAGAAGAGAAAAAGAGAATATTGCCGGTTTGGCTTCCTTATGGAGCAGCAGCCAGCCTGATTCTTGGTTTGGGAGCATTTTATTTTATGACTAAAAACGGAACTGTTGAAAATTCAGCCCCTTTAATTGTAGAAAACAGTACTGAAATACATCCTGAAAAAAAGGCCATTTATACAGTAGACAGCACAGTTAAATCGAATATTGAAAAGGAAATTGAAATTTCAAAATCATTACAGAATCCCCTTTCTTTAGCAAAAAATGAAGCTATTAAAGAGCCGGACAACAAGAGTAAAGCTTTAGCCGTTAATAAGAATGACGAGAGGTATGCTTCAGAGAAAAATGCTTACTCAACAGATGAATATAACATCAAAAAGAAGGGAGCTGGTGATGTTCCTGCTGCAAGAGGCGGGAAATGGAAAGATACTTTACAGACGCAGAATATTGAAGAAGTTCTTTTAGCAGGGTTTAAGCCTAAAAAAGCACAGAATTATACCTCCAGCGCCGTTAGCAGCGTGCAGTCTAATTATATTGCTTCAACTACTGTTCCTCAGGCACTTCAGGGAAAAGTAGCGGGTGTTCAGGTTCAGGCTTATGGAACTAGGCGGAGAAAAAATGATAAAATTGCAGATAAAATCAATACAATTAATAATGGCTATTCAGATAATAATCAAATAATGATAAGAGGTGCTGCAAGTCTGAAAAGTACAAACGAACCTTTATTTGTAGTGAATGGTGAAATAGTACAGCGTGATTATTTCAATGCATTAAATCCTAAAAAGATTGAAAGTGTGGAAGTTGTAAAAGGAGCTGGTGCATCAGCATTATTTGGAAGCAGGGGAGCGAACGGAGTTATTGTAGTAAAAACTAAAAGACTTTCCAGGAAAGAGAAAAGAAGGATAGAGGAAATACAGAAAACAATCAGCCAGTACAAACAGAATGTTGTTTCCGATAATGAAGGTTATGATGCATTTGAAGAAAATCCTTTTGAATTGACCAAAAGCCAGCCTTTATCAACATTTTCTATTGACGTAGATAATGCTGCCTATTCCAATATCAGAAGAATGATCAATAATGGACAAACCGTAGATAAAAACGCGGTAAGAATTGAAGAAATGATTAATTATTTTAAATACAGCTATCCTCAGCCGAAAAATAACGATCCGTTTTCTATTAATACCGAATACAGCAGTGCACCCTGGAATCCCGCCCATAAGCTTTTAAAAATAGGTCTCCAGGGAAAAAATATTGCGATGGATAAAGTGCCGGCATCTAACCTTGTATTCCTGATTGATGTTTCAGGATCTATGAATGAACCGAATAAACTTCCCCTTTTGAAGTCTTCTTTCAAAGTGCTATTGGAACAGCTCAGACCTGAAGATAAGGTGGGAATTGTAGTCTATGCGGGAAGTGCGGGCATGGTTCTGCCTCCAACTTCTGCCAAAGAGAAAGAAAAAATAATTCTTGCACTGGATAATCTTCAGGCAGGAGGAAGTACGGCAGGCGGAGCAGGAATTGAGCTGGCCTATAAGCTGGCACAGGAAAATTTTATTAAAAATGGCAACAACCGGGTAATTATAGCTACAGATGGAGATTTTAATGTAGGTGCTTCTTCCACTTCAGACATCAAAACCTTGATTGAAGAGAAAAGAAAATCCGGAGTTTTTCTGACGTGTCTGGGCTTTGGAATGGGTAACTATAAAGATAATACGCTTGAAACACTCGCCGATAAAGGAAACGGGAATTATGCCTACATTGACAATCTTCAGGAAGCTAATAAATTCCTGGGAAAAGAATTTGCAGGAAATATCTACGCGATTGCTAAAGATGTTAAGATCCAGATTGAATTTAACCCTAAATATGTGAGCTCTTACCGCCTCATTGGCTATGAAAACAGAAAACTGAGAAATGAAGATTTTACCAATGATAAGATCGATGCCGGAGAACTGGGAAGCGGACATACGGTAACAGCTTTATATGAAGTGATTCCTGCCGGCATACAGTCTGAATTTCTGCCTGAAGAGAATACACTGAAATACAACAAAACTTCTCCTTCTGAAAATCTTAGCGATGAGTTGGCAACTATTAAATTCCGTTGCAAGAAACCAGACGGGGATACCAGCACAGAAATAGTGCAGCCTGTGAAGAATACTGATCATTCAATACTATCTGCAAGCCCTGATTTTAAATTTGCATCATCGGTTGCATGGTTTGGGTTGGTCCTGAGAGATTCAAAATTAATAAGCAAAAAAGATCTTAACAGTATTGAAACACTTGCAAGAGAAGGTAAAAACAAAGATGAAGAAGGATACAGATCCGAATTTATAAGACTTATTGAGAGTTATAAAGTAATGACAAAATAGTTTTTAAAGATTATGTTGAATACTTTTTGTGGTTATGATAATTTGATTTTAACAAAATTTTAAAGGTATTTAACAGAAATTAAATATATTTTGATAATTTCACAGCTACTAAAAAAATATGATGAAAAAAATTAGTGCTGCAATAGTAATTCTGGTATTAGGAAGCTGTACCACAAATAAAGTATCTACAGCTGAAAATAATTCTAAGCCTTTAAGCATAAGGAAAGATAAAGATCAGGACGGTGTTCCCAATAAATTAGACCAATGTCCTGAAATTGCAGGTCCTGTGGAAAATAATGGCTGCCCGTGGCCCGAAACAGATGGTGACGGAGTCTTAGATAAAGAGGATGCCTGTCCTACCATTGCAGGGCCAGCGGAAAACAATGGCTGTCCCTGGCCGGATACTGATGGTGATGGTATATTGGATAAAGATGATGCCTGCCCCACGGTTCCGGGAATGCCTGAATATAATGGTTGTCCTAAGGCTAAGAGACAAACTGCTGTGGAAGTTTCATCGGAAAGTATTATCATGGAAAGCTCGTACCGAAGGAAATCTTTTGATACGAATGAGAAAGCTTATAATAAAATAAGTTCTGCTGGTAAAAAAGACACGAAAAAGCAAATAGATTATGATGAAGAGTATGCGTCCTTAGTTGAAAACCCTTTTGAATTGACAGGAAGTCAGCCGGTATCCACTTTTTCTATTGATGTTGATAATGCATCATATTCTAATATCAGAAGAATGATTAACAGTGGAGATAATGTAGATAAAAATGCAGTAAGGGTTGAAGAAATGATGAATTATTTCAGATATGATTATCCTCAACCTGAAAGTAAAAGGCCATTTTCGATCAATACAGAATACAGCGATTCACCTTGGAATCCTGATCATAAATTGTTAAAGATAGGTCTTCAGGGAAAAAATATCCCGATGGATAATCTTCCTAATTCCAATCTGGTATTTCTTATTGATGTTTCCGGTTCTATGGATGAAGCCAATAAATTACCATTATTGAAATCTTCTTTAAAAATACTTCTGAATCAATTGAGACCTCAGGATAAAGTGGGAATTGTAGTATATGCTGGAAGTGCAGGAATGGTTTTAGCTCCTACTTCGGCTAAGGAAAAGGATAAAATAGCAGCAGCTTTGGATAATCTTAGTGCCGGAGGAAGCACCGCTGGTGGAGCAGGAATAGAACTTGCTTATCAATTGGCCCAGGAGAATTTTATAAAAGGTGGGAATAACAGAGTTATTTTAGCTACAGATGGTGATTTTAATGTTGGAGTATCTTCTTCCACAGGTCTTGAAACTTTAATTGAAGAAAAAAGAAAGTCAGGGGTCTTTCTTACCTGTTTGGGTTACGGAATGGGAAATTATAAGGATAATAGACTGGAAACTCTTGCGGATAAAGGAAACGGTAATTATGCTTATATTGATAACATGCAGGAAGCTAATAAATTTCTGGGACGGGAATTTGCTGGAAGTATGTACACGATTGCGAAAGATGTTAAAATCCAGATTGAGTTTAATCCTGAATACGTAAAATCTTATAGACTAATTGGCTATGAAAACAGAAAACTGAGAAATGAAGATTTTAAGAACGATAAGATTGATGCCGGGGAATTGGGAAGCGGACATACGGTAACTGCTTTATATGAGATAATTCCTAAAAATGTTACATCAGTATTTGTTCCTAAAGCAAGCAAATTAAAATATACGAAAACCTCAAATTCTCAAAACTTCGGAGATGAATTGGCAACAGTTAAGTTCCGCTATAAAAAGCCGGATGAAGATAAAAGTGTTGAGATCATTCAGGTTGTAAAAAATTCTGGTGAACCTATCACATCTGCAAGCCCTGATTTTAAATTTGCATCATCTGTTGCATGGTTTGGATTAGTGCTGAGAGATTCAAAATTAATAAGCAAAAAAGATCTTAATGCTATTGAAACACTTGCAAGAGAAGGTAAAAACAAAGATGAAGAAGGGTACAGGTCTGAATTTATAAGACTGGTAGAAACCTATAAATCTATCAAAAAATAGCTTTAAAACAGACATTGCTTTAAAATGTCTGTTTTATTTTAAATTTAATTTTCAATAATTATTGAAAATTCAAAAAATATAATTACATTTGTTATAGAAATTGAAAATGGAGAAACAAATGAAACTTTCAGAAGCAAAAGAAAAGTACATTCAGACTTGGGGCACCTTTGCGACAAACTGGGGAATCAACCGTACAATGGCACAGGTTCACGCACTGCTTCTGGCTACTGGAAAACCACTTTCTACCGATGAGGTGATGGAGCAGCTGGAGATTTCAAGAGGGAATGCCAATATGAATCTCCGGGCTTTGATAGACTGGGGAATTGTAAGAAAGGAATTTATAAAAGGGGACCGTAAAGAATATTTCGTAGCAGAAAAAGACATTTGGTACCTGTTCAAACAGATTACAAAAGAAAGAAGAAAAAGGGAAATAGAGCCTGTAATATCCTTCCTTGAAGAGCTGAAAAATATAGAAGACAACGATTCCCAGGAAGCAAAAGAATTTATAAAGCTGATGGATGATTTCAGTTCTGTAACCGGAAAGATCAACAATATTATGGATCTGGCGATAAAAAGTGATGATCACTGGCTGGTAGGAAAAATTACCAACCTGTTAAAATAGAAGAGGATATTATCCTTTTTTATTTGAATTTAATTTTCAAAAATTACTGAAAATATAATATTTATAAAATGTTTAATATAATCTCATATATCATTTTTCTTGCGGTGAGTTTTTACATTACCATAGATGTGGGAAGGAGATGTTTTCAGGCAGGAAAGGCTTATCTGGAATATCTTATTCATGATAGCGAGATGTGCCTTACGATCAACAGGATACTTCTTGGATGCTATTACCTCCTGAATCTCGGATATATTGCTGTCAATCTTGCATTTTGGGACCGGGTCGGTTCTATTGAAGAAGTCATAGCAGTTACTGCCGTCCGTATCGGATATATTGCTCTGATTCTTTGTATCCTTCATTATATGAACATTTTTACACTTTACTTTTTAAGAAACAAACTAACCTAAAATAATACAGCTATGACCACAACAGTTTTAAACGAGACGTACAATTTTTCTGCGTACATGATCTATCTGCCAATTGTGATTACTCTTACCGTACTGGTATCACAGTTTCTGTTTAAAAACTCAAAAACATTCATGATCGATATTTTTCACCAGAAGGAAGACATCGCGATGGCAACAAATTCACTCTTTAAAATAGGATTTTATCTCCTGAACATCGGATTTGCCTTGTGCATCATTGAGTTTTTTCAGATTGAATCTGTAGAAAGACTGGTTGTTGCTTTAAGTAAAAAAATCGGAGGCTTTTCTATCTATCTCGGACTGATGATGCTTCTTAATCTCCTTCTGTTTCTGAAAGGACGTAAACATGCTATTAATAAAGAAAAACTCATCGAAAATGAAAACACTCATCTTTAAAATCTGGATGTATATCACCTTCAGATCCTCCCATAAAAGAACACGCGGAGATTTTCTAACCTTTTAAAATAAATGATCATGAAAACATTTGTATAGTTCATTAGCTTTTTAAAGAATATAGCGGGACAGTGAACATAAAACTGAAATATGTATCCCGAAATATGAGTCTGGAAACTTTTAAAAACAAAATAATGGCTACAATTTATTTAGAAACCCTCATCAAAGCAGATATTCATACAGTTTTTGATTTGGCGAGAGATATTGACCTTCATCAAAAGTCAACACGAAGAACCAATGAAAAAGCAATAGCAGGAAGGATCTCAGGACTCATTGAAGAAGGGGAAACCGTTACCTGGAAAGCAAAACATTTAGGAGTTAATCGAACTTTGACCACAAAAATCATAAGCATGGAAAAACCATCTCAGTTTCCCGATATCATGCTTAAAGGAGCATTCAAAACCATGAAACATCAGCACATATTTAAGAAAAGAAAGGACAACATATTAATGATCGATATCTTTGAATTTGAATCTCCACTTGGATTGGTCGGAAGATTTTTTAATCACATTTTCCTTAAAGATTACATGAAAAACTTCTTATGGGAACGGAATGAATTAATTAAGAAAACTGCAGAAACAGTTAATTAAACTAAATAACCACATCCCAAACCAAACCCAAAATCAACAAAAAATGAACTTTCTAAAAGCAGAATGGCGAAAGCTGGCCATCATCAATTACGAAATAGATCCTGTAATTTTGAAGAAATACCTTCCTGAAGGTACGGAACTCGACTTCTATCAGGGAAAATGTTATGTAAGCTTGGTTGGATTTATGTTTTTAAATACCAGATTACTGGGTCTCTCAATTCCTTTTTACCGGAATTTCGAAGAAGTAAACCTGAGATTTTACGTTAAAAAGAAGGAGAAAAATGCTTGGAAAAGAGGGGTGGTTTTTGTCAAAGAGATTGTTCCCAAATACGCGTTAAGCTTTGTAGCCAATACATTTTATCAGGAGAATTACAAAACAATGCCGATGAAGAATGACATTCAGGTGAATGATGACGAAATGACGGTTGAATACTCCTGGAAAGACAAAAGCTGGCATTCTCTCCGGATCACGGCCGACAGTAAGCCAATGCCAATGGAAAATGATTCAGAATTTGAATTTATTACAGAACATTATTTCGGCTTCACCCAAAGAAAAAATAAAACCTCAGAATATGAAGTCTGCCATCCAAAATGGAATAATTATCAGATTAAAAACTATAAGCTGGAAATAGAGTTCGGTACCCTGTATGGAAAAGAGTTTGAGTTCCTGAACCAGCAGGTGCCTGTTTCGGTAATGCTTGCAGAAGGCTCTGAAATTGAAGTGCATACAAAGAAATATAGTATGTGACTTTTGGACAATGGTGCAAAGTTTAAAGATTGTTTTTTTCCGGTTGCCGCAGAGTCTCACTAGAAAATAATAAAAATTATGGTATGATATATGTAATATTTACTTAAACCTAATGAATTTAATTGATAACTAATCATTTAAAATCATTCTAAAAAGTAAATGTCATGAGAAAATTTTTTATATCAACAGTATTATTACTAGGCTTGTCAATGACTGTTAATGCCCAGAAACGACCTCCGGCTCCTCCGCATCCATCCAAAAGTGAGCTAATCAGCAGTAAATCGCGTGAGCTGGACAAAAAATACAATACAGAAAAGAAACTGATTATGAATCATCCGCTTTCGACAAAAAAGATGAAAAGAGATCAGATGAAAGCTTTAAATGAAAGATACCGGACCGAGAAAAGATTACTTAGAAAAATGTAATATTACCGTTTTACTGGGATCAACCTGAAATATTAAAAAGCCGCTTCACAAACTGTGAAACGGCTTTTTAATTTTATCATTATTCCCGGTCTTTTCCGAGTTTGCCTTAATTTATTTTAGTATAATTTTCTGGCCAGCAGTAAGTTAAGAAGGAAAGTCCCGGTCCAGTTACTATTGTTTGATCCGTTACTTCCTATAAAGTCAATACGGGAAACAGAAACGGTAAGCCTGGTTTTTCCGCTGACATTTGCAAGACTTACAAAAGATGTTGTAAAAATATCCGGAAAGCTGGAATTGTTTCCTGCCGTTAAGATAGGATACATATTGGTCACATTGAAAGGCGTCCCCTGGTATTCATATACAATCATCATTCTGCTTGCATTAGAATAAGTGGATGTATGGGCATAAGTGGTAGACGTTTTACTGATAACCCACCATGCATCTGCGCCTGTACCTGTATCATAGGAAGTTGTTGTATGGTTCGACCAGTCTGCTACAGTACCCGTTCCGTTGCCATGAGGAGGAATAGAAAGCTGTACCCCGTAAATTTCTACATTGCTCGGTTTAGGAAGAACAGTAAAGGACAAATCCCAGGTTCCTCCGGTGGTATTGCTGTTGTTCACAACTTCAGCATAAGCGCCTGTAGGAATCACAAAAGAAGCAACCGGAGTATTGTCGATTCTCAGAGTATTACCGCTGGATGCCTGAAGTGTAATGCCGGATGCAGAGATATTCTTTATTTTATAAATTCTTCCCGTATAACTTGTTGCACCGGTTCCGATGACCGGAAGTGTAAAAGTAGCATTGGCTGCTCCGTTATACGTCAGGTAGTGATCCGTAGCTGTAATAGTATAGGTGGTCGTGGTAATCTGCTTATAGTCGGCTCCCAGAGATCCTGCAACAGCTAAAGTACTGTTAGGCGTGGAGGTCTTAATACCAACCTGTGCGCTAAAGGCCAAACTCCATAAAAGAAAGAACGAAATAATATTCTTTGTTTTCATTATATGTTTATTTTCATGCAAAAGTATAAAAAATATTATAAATTATTAATTTACAGATGATTGTTTTCAATTCTTATACTTAAATCACTTGGTAAAGGTTTAAATTGTACTATCTGAACTTTAAATAATATTAATGATTTGCTTAAAAACGGGATTCAGAAATATCAAATTGAACGGTAACCGGTAAAATGAAGTTAGCTTTCAGTGAAATATGAAATGACAGAACATATAACATCCAATATTTTTCCTTAAATTCGCATAAAAATTTTTAAAATAATGAACTACGATATCATTGTCATCGGAAGCGGTCCTGGCGGTTATGTTACAGCGATCAGAGCAGCACAATTGGGTTTCAAAACTGCAATTATCGAGAAAGAAAACTTAGGAGGTATCTGCCTGAACTGGGGATGTATTCCTACGAAAGCTTTACTGAAGTCTGCTCAGGTTTTTCATTATATCAACCATGCTGAAGACTATGGTCTGAATAAAGTGGAAGCCAGCTTTGAATTTCCAAACGTGATCCAGAGAAGCCGTGGCGTAGCCAGTAAAATGAGCAAAGGAATTGAATTCCTTATGAAGAAGAACAAGATCGACGTGATCCTTGGTACAGCTAAAGTTCAGAAAGGTAAAAAAGTTTCTGTTACAGATAAAGACGGTAAAGTGACTGAATATGCAGCAGAGAACATCATTATCGCAACAGGAGCACGTTCAAGAGAACTTCCGAACCTTCCTCAGGATGGTAAAAAAGTAATCGGATACAGACAGGCATTATCTCTTCCTGAGCAGCCAAAATCTATGATCGTTGTAGGTTCTGGGGCTATTGGGGTTGAATTTGCCGATTTCTATAATACAATGGGTACTAAAGTAACAGTTGTAGAATTTATGCCAAACATCGTTCCTGTAGAAGATGAGGAAATTTCCAAGCACTTGGAAAAATCTCTTAAAAAGACAGGAATCGAGATCATGACCAATGCATCAGTTGAAAGCGTTGACACAAGCGGAGAAGGCGTTAAAGCGACGGTAAAAACAGCTAACGGAAACATTACCCTTGAAGCTGATATCTTACTTTCTGCTGTAGGTATTGCTGCCAATATCGAAAACATCGGATTGGAAGAAGTAGGAATCCAGACTGATAAAGGAAGAGTTTTAGTAAACGAATGGTACGAAACTTCCGTTCCCGGTTACTATGCAATTGGTGATATCATCCCTACACAGGCATTGGCACACGTTGCTTCTGCTGAAGGAATCACTTGTGTCGAGAAAATCAAAGGAATGCATGTTGAAAAAATCGACTATGGCAATATTCCGGGATGTACCTACTGTCACCCTGAAGTAGCATCCGTAGGTCTTACAGAAAAACAGGCTAAAGAAAAAGGATACGAGATCAAAGTAGGTAAATTCCCTCTTTCTGCAAGTGGTAAAGCAACTGCCAACGGAAATACAGACGGTTTCATCAAAGTTATTTTTGATGCCAAATATGGTGAATGGTTAGGATGCCACATGATTGGAGAAGGAGTTACAGATATGGTGGCAGAAGCAGTAGTTGCCAGAAAACTGGAAACAACAGGGCATGAGATCATTAAATCTATCCACCCGCACCCAACGGTTTCTGAAGCAATTATGGAAGCAGCAGCAGCAGCTTACGGTGAAGTAATCCACATCTAAGATCAATTTAACTGATAACTCTATTCAAAGATGTTTAAAAAACTTGCCGCAGAAGCATTAGGCCTTGGCGATATCGGAAAGATCATTCCTTCTCAGGACTATGACAAAGTAGACTCTGATGACTATATTTTGTCCGAAGATAATGAGAAAATTTTCTTCCTGATCAAATCCAAAAGAGATGAATACTGCTTTACCAACAGAGCATTGATTCATATTGACGGGGCGAGTGCTCTGGACAAAAAAAGGATTTTAAGAAGATATGAATATTACCAGTTTCCTTTTTCAAATATTGCACTGCAGACTGCAGGAACAATAGATCTTGACGTGGAAATTTCATTTCATATCGGAAATGTTCCCCTGATGATCAGTGTGAGTAAAGGCCAGATCGATCAGTTAAAAGACCTTTACAAAGCTCTTTTGGCGATCCAGCAGGAAGTGCACCACAACCAGTCACTTTTAGGGTTTTCTGTAGACAGTCTTCAGAAAGCGATTACCACAGTGGCTGCAGGAAAGCAGGAAAATGTATCAAAAAGCCAGGAGCTGCAGAACGTCAATGAATATGTTTTCAACTGGTCAAAAAGCAGTTTTGAAAAATACAACCAGAAAGACTTTTCAGCGATTTTTGAAAAGTATATTAATAACTAAAATATTAATAACTATATTTAAAGCTCAGATTTGTTCTGGGCTTTTTTTATGATAGCTGCAATTATGAAAAATATAAACTTATTACTTTTTTTCCTTTGTTTTAATTTTTTATTTTCTCAGAAAGAAACATATTTTCCTGCAAAGTATGTCCTGAAAAACTCTAAAGATACCGTAAAAACAAAAATTCTGAATATTGGTTTGTATGATAATGATGAGTTTTCTCCGGCAACCTATATCCGGCAGATCACAGTTTTGGATCCTTCAGGTAAAAAGCTGAAGGTGAATGAAAATGATATTAAATACCTGGAAATAAAGGATCTTAAGAATGTTAAAAGAACATTTGTTCATTCAAAATCCGCTCTTTCTAAAGATTCCGGGCTGCTTCAGGTGATGTACAGCGGTAATAAGACGCAATGGTACAGAAAGAGCTTTTATAACGGCCCTATTTACACTTACGAAACAAAGAACACGGATTATCTGATCATGCGGAATAATAAAAATATTAATGAAATATATTTTAGAGCACCGGGGGCAAGGGCACAACTGAAAGAAATTTTCGGAGCGTACCCTGATCTTGCCTTATTAATAGATGCGATGGTTGAGGATAAAGATTTAATAAAGATCCTTGAACGATACGATAAAAAATGATAGAAACTTTTCAAAATAAATGAAACCATAGACAATGTCTGTGGTTTTTTTGTAAATTCAGGCAAAAATTTAGCATGAAAAACAGATATATTATTCTTTCTTTTCTGTTCGCCGGGCTCCTGTCTGCGCAGACGAAAAATGACTTTGTAAGCCCTAATGAGAATCTTATTGCCGAAAATATCCTGCCTATTCCCAAAACCCTGAATCAGGCTCTTAAAAAATATTCCGAAAGCAGAAATGCAGGTATTGCAGACATCCATCCCAATGGAAAAGAGATCATTGCTGTAACCCGTTTTGCATCTACCAACCAGCTTCATAAGATTTCTGTCCCGATGGGAGCGAGAAAACAGATTACTTTCTTTGATGAGCCTGTCGGTACAGCATCTTACGAGCCTGTAAAAGGAGATTATCTTATCTATACGAAAGATACAGGGGGAAATGAATTCGGACAGCTTTTCAGGCTGGATCTGAAAACCCTGGAATCCAAGCTTCTTACAGACGGCGGAAGATCGCAGAATGGCGGAGTAACCTGGAAAAAAGACGGCTCAGGATTTTATTTTTCATCTACCAAAAGAAATGGCGGCGACAGGGATATTTATTATATGAACCCATTAAAACCGGAAGATACACAGCTGGTGCTGGAAGTAAAAGGCGGAGGCTGGGGAATCTCTGATCTTTCAGAAGACGGCAAAAAGCTTCTGATCGCAGAATATGTTTCTGCTAATGATTCTTACCTGTATATGTATGATCTGCAAACCAAAAAACTGGAACCCATTACGGACAGAAAGGAAAAAGGAGTGGTGCAGAGCGGGGCTTCTTTCAGTAAAAATCCTGACGAAATTTTTTATGTCACAGACAGGGATAATGAATTCAGCAGACTGGCTGTTTTAAATTTGAAAACAAAGAAAACCGAATATCTGACCTCTTCCATTCCCTGGAACGTAGAAAATTATGATCTGTCTGATGATCACGCTAAACTTGCCTTTGTAACCAATGAAAGCGGAGTCAATAAGCTGTATATCCTTGATACGGCAACCAAAAAATATGTACCTGTAAATCAGATTCCGGCCGGTTTGATTGGTGGCGTGAAGTTTTCCAACGATGGAAGATCCCTTTATTTTTCGAGATCTGCGGCCAATTCCGGATCGGATGTTTATAAAATGGATTTGGCCACCCAAAACATAGAAAGATGGACAGAAAGTGAGCAGGGCGAAATGCAGCCGGTCGATATGTCTGTTCCCAAGCTCATCGAATGGAAGAGCTTTGACCAAATGAAGATATCAGGATTCTATTATCCTGCAGCGTCTAAATTTACCGGAAAAAGACCGGTGATTATTAATATCCATGGCGGTCCGGAAGGGCAGTCTATGGCTTCCTCTATAGGATCTTCCAACTATTTTACCAATGAAATGGGAGTTGCCATGATTTATCCTAATGTAAGAGGTTCATCCGGATTTGGGAAAACATTTATTGCTGCTGATAACTGGGATTTAAGAATGAATTCTGTAAAAGATATCGGAGCCCTTCTGGATTGGATCGCAAAACAGCCTGAACTGGATAAAGACAGGATTATGATCATGGGAGGAAGTTACGGCGGATTTATGACCTTAGCTACAGCTTATGAGTATGCAGATAAGATCAGATGTTCCGTGGATATTGTGGGCATTTCAGACTTTAATACTTTCCTTAAAAACACGGAAGAATACAGAAGAGATCTGAGAAGGGTAGAGTATGGCGACGAAAGAATTCCCAAAATGGCTGAATTCTTCACGAAAATTGCGCCTCTGAATAATATTGACAAGATCAAAAAGCCAATGTTTATCATTCAGGGTACCAATGATCCCAGAGTTCCTGTCACTGAAGCTGTTCAGATGAGAGATAAGCTGAAAGCCCAGGGGAAAACAGTATGGTATCTGGAAGCTAAGAATGAAGGCCACGGATTCAGAAAGAAAGAAAATGTAGATTTTCAGCGTCTTGCGGTGATCCGTTTTATGCAGGAATATCTGCTTAAATAAGATCCATATTCTGGATGTATCAAAATAAAACCACAAAAGCCGGAAAATTTATATGCTTAAAGTATTTGAAAATTCTGTGACTTTTGTGGTTTAAAATATTCTATAATGACCATAGGAGTGTTGTACAGAGGAAGAAAATGCATTTTATTTCATTTCTTCATTCAGTGTATAGCTGTCTTCTAAAAAATGATATTTGACAATTTTTCCGTTAATAACTTTAAAAATAACAACAAATTCGGTACTGAATACCTTGTCATATTTCAGTATCTTGGATGTTAAATGTCCAGCTACGGCTGCGTTTTCTCCTTCTATAGAAATAAAGTCAATAACAAAGCTTTCTGATTTTATGTGATCATATAATTCATGAAAAAATTGCTCTATTTCCTGTTTAGTCTCTCTTTTTCCTGTCCATGGAAATTTGTCCTTGTTACCAGGTAAATCCCAATCTACAACATCAGCAAAAAGATCCACGATATTTCCTTCTTTTTTTCCGAACTGTAAATCATAGAATTCTTCAACCACATCTTTGGTTTGAGACACTGGATGCTCTTTAACGTATTGGGATTCATTCCTGAAAATAATAAGTCTTTCAGTATCCTCCGATGCAAAATCCGGATCTACATAAATATGTACTCTTTTGATCAGTTCATCATCAAATTCAAAGACATTACAAAATTTGCCAAAAGAGGTAGTATAGTCCGGCCATTCTTTACCAGACCTTGTCATTCCTTTTTCATTACCTTCCACCACTATGACAGAGTCTGAAAAAATATATCTGAAATTGTGCATATCATGAGTGAGCTTCTCCAAATGCTTTCCTATGACCCTTCCAAAATTTTTAATTCCTTGTTTTCCTTTTTCAAACCCGAATTTTGGATAATACATTTCTACATCTTCAGTATAAAGACCAAAGTATTCATCATCAAATATTCCTGAATCTATCTTTTTGAAATAGGTTTCAATTTTGTTTTTTCTGATCTCATTTAAAGTCATTGTTTCCATTTTATTTTGCTTGTTAATATTTTTTATTTTAAACCAATCGTTCCAATATTTGAAAAAAAAATTATTTCCTGATTTGCTCCATTAAAAAATCAACCATTTCCGTTACTTCTTTTTTATTTTGCGTTAAGATATAATGGCTCCAAAAACTACTGAAAGAAGAAAGGATATAGCGGGCAATAACAGACGAAGAACTTTCACTTTTGATATCTCCTTCCGAACGAGCCTGTGATATGGATCGTTCTAAAATAGCCTGCAGCACAGCAGCATTCTTTAAAATGAACTGCTTAACCTCGGGATCTGAAGGAGCCACCTCAAAAATAGTTTTTACAATAAGACAGGCCTTATTATCTGCCAGCGTCTGATTTACAACATCTCGGATGATATATTCTAGAGATTCAATTCCCTTATCTTTTGCCAGTGACGCTTTTACATATTGATTTTCTTTGAAGGTTGCATAATTTGAAAGGCATTTTAAAAATAAATCATGCTTATTGCCGTAGGTATCATAAATACTGCTCCTGTTCAGCTTCATAACAGCAACAATATCATGCATAGATGTGGTATGGTATCCTTTTTCCCAGAAAAGGTTACGTACTACTTCCAATTTGTCTGTATAGTCAAATTCTTTATTTCTTGGCATAAGACAAAGATACAATTTAAACTGATCGTTCCAAATTAAATTTGTTTACTTTCAAAAAAAGACGATCTGGAATAGTTTGCTATGTATTATATTAAAGTAAGGTTTTAATATAATATTAATAAAATTAACTACAATTTCTCGTCCTCTTTTCTTAATTTTATACTATGAATTTTGAGAGAACAGGGTTGGTTTTGTCAGGAGGCGGTACCAAAGGCATCGCCCATGCAGGAGTTTTAAAATTCTTGAATGAAAAAAACATAGACATTGACGTGCTGTCATGCTGCAGCGCAGGGTCTATTGTAGGATGTTTGTATGCCGTAGGAAAAACGCCGGATGAAATCCTGGAATTCTTCAATTCGGTTTATTTCTTCAACTGGAAACATTTCACTTTCAACCAGCCGGGATTGGTGTCTTCCGTGATTTTCAGAAATTATCTTAAGCCTATTTTTCATGATATGAAGTTGGGAGATCTGAAAAAGGAAGTGAAAATTGTAGCTACAGAGCTGGTTTCGGGAACCCAGAAAATCTTTGACAAAAATTTCGAAGTGGTAGATGCCATCATTGCATCATGCTCTATTCCCGGAGTTACAACGCCGTATATCATTGGTGAGGAAATGTACTGCGATGGAGGGGTACTGAACAATTTTCCTGCAGATATCATCAGGGAAGAATGTGATAAACTCATCGGTGTTTTTGTGTCACCGCCGCATGATATTGATATTAAAGATCTGAAATCCATCAAAGCCATCGTTTCCCGTTCCTACGACCTTCTTTCCTATAGAGTTGAAAAAGGAAAATTCGATTACTGTGACTGGTTTATTTCTTCCCAAAAACTTTCCTCCTATGGAGCTTTTGAACGCAAAAAAGACCGTTTGGAAGAAATTTTTAATATAGGATATAAAGCTGCTGAGGAAAGCTATGAAGCAAGCAGTTTCCATACACAGCTGAGACAGTTTGGTTCGTAATAAGCTTATCTGTACAATAAATTGAAATTATAATAAAAATCCCACAGATTACACCAATTCCAAGTTTTACTTTCTGGAAATGACGTAATCTGCAGGTTAGTAATGCTTTTGCTTTGTAGATTGATTAAGTAATACTATTGCTTCACCACAAATCCGTCCTGACGTACAATTTCCTGATCATTATCATCATTCACAGTCAGTGTGTAAGGTGCTTTGGAAGCTGAATCGGTAAGATAATTTCTCCATACCTGATAAGTATGCCCCTTATTGGAAAAATTGAAATAATAATTTCCTCCGGAACCGTCAGGGATCAGTTCACCGTCGCTGATGATCATATTGGGCTTTGAAGTAAGCCTGGCATTGGCAGCCCACGACTGGTAAAGATATTTTCCGTTTGGCTGTTTATCGATCCTGATTTTAAATTTTTTCGTTTTGATGATTACCGTTTTCGGAACTTGCTGGGAAGGAAGTATCTCGCTGGAAACAGGAATACAATGGGATGATGCCGGAGTCTCAATTGCATATGCTAAGGAAAACTGAGTTATACAAAAGGCTCCTAATAAGATTCTTTTAATCATTGTACTATAGGTTATTGGTTAGATTAATAGACCCCATCAAATATGAAGCCATTGGCTGTTTACCGTAAGATAGTTTCTGTGATCCATGCATTCAGCTCCACAGTGTTTTTAAGTGTTGTCAGAAACCATATATTGGTCTTATGTCTTTCAGAATATTGAGGCGAATAGACATTTAAACCCTTTTTAAAACTAAAGAAGCTCAGGTGAATGTTTTCCCTTAAAAAGCCGAGCCGCCTGTCCAGCCACTTTCTATCATCTGTAGAACCGGACTTGTGATGCCGGATCAAAACTTCAATAATAGAGGTATCAATTCTTTCCGATTGTTTCAGCATTTTATCCAGAGCATTGGTCAGTAGTTCATCATTGATAAAATTAATGTTGGGCAGATTTTCTTCATTGTTCTGAAAAAGATGTTCAAACTCAATATCCTGAAGGAGATCGTGTGCTCCATGCATGATCTCTGATGCAGAACTGTAACCGTTATTATCCTTTACAATAAAAACTGCGGGGATATCCATTTTCAGACGGGTATACGCTTCAATTTTATGGTGTCCGTCCAAAACAAAGGCACAGCTCATCATGGGATCCAGATGGTGAAGACTGTAAAACACAATGGGTTTCGGGCAGCCTCCTTTTCTGATAAGATCCATATAATATTCTATCCTTTTGGGATCGATGCTTTTACTTTCCAGCGTATACAGATAATTAAAATCCTGGAAAGGGTAGAACCAGCCGGAAAACCTCTTCCTGTCAGGAACATTTTTATCAGCAGGTAAAGGGCTCGTCATGTAAAAGTTGGAATTGCCGAACGGAATTGTACCCAGATTAACCTGGTAACTGCCACTTTCAAAAAGGTTAAGGAAATCCTCAATCCCAGCCATGATTTCGGCTTCTGTTCCGTCCGTGAGGGAACGGTTAAGGCTGTCAGCCAATGTTATTTTCTCTTTGTCTGAGAGTTCCGATACCGCATAATATTCACCCACACTTCCTCTGGAATCCGGCCAGTTAACGGCCACAGGACGCCTGATGATTAAGCAGCTGGCAAAACCATCGTACAGAACTTTGATAATGTTCTGTCCGTGAGTGATGAGAATTTCCATGAGTAATTAAGAAACAGCTGTATAGCTTGCAAAAGCTTCTTCCAGACTGTCGAATCTGCCTTTAAATTCATCGATAGGACAATCCTGAAGAATGTTTCCTTTATGAATCAGAATGACACGTGAGCACAGCGCTTCCACTTCCTGCATAATATGAGTAGACAGAAGTACTGTTTTCTGCTGTCCGATTTCTTTCACTACATTTCTTATCTCGATGATCTGGTTAGGATCCAGGCCGTTGGTCGGTTCATCCAGGATCAACAGATCCGGCTGATGAATAATGGCCTGCGCAAGACCAACCCTCTGCTTGTACCCTTTAGACAGCTGGCCGATCTTTTTTGACTTTTCCGGAGTGATGCCTACCAGTTCGATCACCTCATCAACTCTGGCTGAAGAAATTTTATGAATATTAGCGACAAACTGAAGGTATTCTCTGACATACATTTCCAGATATAGCGGATTGTTTTCGGGAAGAAACCCTATTTTTTTCTTGCTTTCGATCTCGTTTTCGGAAATATTCATTCCGTTAAAGATAATTTCGCCCTGATCAATTTTCAATGCTCCGACAATAGATTTCATCAGGGTGGATTTTCCCGCTCCGTTAGGACCCAAAAGGCCGATGATCTCATTTTTATCAATAGAAATATTGATGTTGTCTAGTGCAGTCTGTTCCCCAAATTTCTTGGTTAAATTGATTATCTGAAGCGGCATAATAAATAATGTCTTTATACAAAAGTAAAAATAAAAAACTCATCCGGATGAATGAGTTCGGTAATATTGAAAAATAAAATGATTATTTCCTTGATTTCTTGTTTTTACTGCCGCTGTTTGATGCTGGTGCAGCAGTGGATGCCTGATTTGAGGAAGACTTTGTACCATTGATCTGATGCATGGTAGCAGGCTTCTCATACATAGCGGATTTTCCGTTCGTTCTCCCAAATACTTTATCTACCTGCTTTTTTGTTAAAAACTGTGATTTTCCAACATACTTACGGTTTTTATTGATGTATTGGATAAACTGTACGGTAGGCTGGCCATAATTTTTTTCGTAATGAAGTTCAATAATATCATTAGGAAGTTCCAGGATAATGTTTTCGTCCGGGGAAGATATGAAACCATCCATGAGCAGTTTATACAGACCGGATACATCGCTGTTCAGGTTCTGGAAGGAAAAAGATCTTATAGTATTCAGATTACTTGTATTAAGATCCTGGTAGTTGATGGTAAATTTATCCTCTTTTTTATATAAACCTACGGAATTATCTTTGCCAATTTCCACCAAGCTTTCATTTTTCAGCACTTTAATCTGTGAGAAAACTGAAATACCGAACATGCATGTAATGAGTAGAATTATTTTTCTCATGTGGAAGGGATTTTAATGTTTTATAAATTTGTGTCTTAAAATTACTAATAAAATGTTTCTAAACAATTTTTATTATTTCAAGCAAAAGTAAGATTTTTTTTTAATATCCGGGATGGAAGATCTGTTGATATTATGCATACCATTGCATGTGAGAAGGTTTGCAAATCATTTGTTGGGGAACGTTTATAATTTATTTGCATTTAGTGTCCATAGCTGACCACTCTTGAAATTTTCCATCCGTCGGGAGTCTTTTTCCACACGTGAACAAACTTAAATGTACCACAGTTAATCAGGGAGCCGTTTTCAAGGCGGCAGAATTGATGAATTCCGGTTTGTACAGCTCCATAATCCTTAATGGGATATACTTCCACAGACTCCGGAACCAAAACTCTCCGGGTATAGGAGTAATTTTTAGCTACTCTGCTGAAATTGTCAACAGTTTCCTGATAGTCTGCCAGGCCGCCAACGTCATGAAAGAACTCAAGGTCTTCAGTGAAGAAAGTCTTCAGTTTATCAATATTGCCGGAATTGGCAGCAGCAAAGAGAATACTGTCTTTTTTTATGATGGTATCATAGAGTTCTTTTGAAACGGGAATGTAAGCTTTCGATTGGGAAAAAGCAGCTGTAACCATCGAACAGCACAATACAATTGAAAATAATTTTTTTTTCATATTTAAGGTCAATCTGTTAAACAATTTTCAAAGAAGCCTGGTATATTTGTTCTTAAGTTTACTCAAAGATAATCAATCGGCCTCAAAGGTTATTAAAGGGAAGGTTTTATTTTCAAAGACTGCATATCTAGAAACTAAAATATGAGTCTGCAGAAGTACTAAAGGCTGCATTATTACAGCGAAGCATTAATTTGTACCTTTACTTTCTCATTAATTAGAATTTTAATATGCGTATTTTACATCAGGATCAGAACTTTATGATCCGTGAATTTTTACCGGAGGAACGAAACCTGTTTTGTGATCTTTTTGAAGATGAAGACGTTACAGAATACCTTCCATACCGTTCTCCTGAGCAGTATACGGAAATGTTTGAAATAGCTTTGGAATATTATCTTAAAGGTCCGTTCGGCCGTTTTGGAATATTCAATTCTGAAAATAATGATTTTGTCGGCATGTGTCTTGCCAGAAACTTTGCAGATGTCCCCGGTCAGATTGAAATAGGATATACTTTGAGTAAAAAATACTGGGGGAAAGGTATAGCCACGGAAGTGAGCCGTGCTCTCGTAAAATATTGCTTTTTAAACACTGAGGCAAATGAAGTTGTAGCCGTAACCGACCTGAATAATATAGGTTCACAGAAAGTATTGGAGAAGGCCGGTTTTAACCGGATTGATAATCTGAAAAGAACGGACGGTGAATTAGCTTATTATACCGTTAAACGCAGTTAGATCCACGTTAGTTTAAAAGATAAAATCCCGTGAAAAACACAGGATTTTAAAGATATTCTCTGCCTCCAATGACATGAACCCAGAGATGCTATGGAGTGATTGAAAATTTATTTTTAGTAATTGATACACTTGCTGTAAGAGAAGTCCGGATAATCAATATACCCTTTGTTTCCGCCATGATAAAACGTTTCCTCATCCCAATCTGCCAATGGAAGGTCACTTTTTATACGTTCCACAAGGTCAGGATTAGAAATATAAAGCTTGCCGAAAGCAACCAGATCAACAAGACCGGTTTGCAGAATCTCTTCCGCTGTTTTTACTGTAAATCCACCTGCGATCATGATGATGTTTTTAAAACGCTGTCTGGCATTCTGTAGAAAACTTACCGGAATTGAAGGTTTGCCATCATTTATTGCATTAGAAAAGTGAATGTACAGAATATCCAGTTTCTGCAGTTCATCAAGGATATATTCATGGGTTACCATTTCCTCAGGATAAGTTTTCAGATCATAAATTTCGCGGAAAGGAGAAAGTCTTATACCTACTTTATTCTTACCAACTGCTGCAATAACTTCCTCCATAACTTCAAAGAGAAACCTTGTTCTGTTTTCAATACTTCCGCCGTATTCATCCGTTCGGGTATTGCTTAGAGGATTCATGAACTGATCGATAAGAAAGCCGTGGGCCGCATGGATTTCAACCCCGTCGAATCCAGCTTCCATTGCGTTGATGGCTGCGCCTTTAAAAGCTTGTACCCAAACCGGAATCTCATCCGTGTTGATAGCAACAGGTATCGTCATGCTTTGATAGCTGTTATCAGGAATACGGATCGTTTCATTCACGGAGATGGCAGAGGGGGCTACCAATGGCTCATTATTTTGAATGGCAGGATGTCCTACACGGCCTGACTGTACCAGTTGTGCAAATATTTTTCCGCCTTTTGCATGTACTCCCGCCACTACTTTTTTCCAGGCATCTTTTTGTTCTTTATTATATATTCCCGGAGTATTCATATAGGCTCCACCATTCGAAGAAACGGCAATATTATCTGATATTAATAATCCTGCACCGGCTCTTTGCTGGTAATAGATGATCATGGATGGTGTCGGTATGCCTTTAACGGCTCTTCTACGGTTCATAGGAGCCATGACAACTCTGCTGGAAAGAAAAATATTCCCATTGGTGAATGGCGTGGCTAACTTTTTCTGTGACATATTCTTTTTTTGACAAAATTAGCATGAGCCAACAGACGAGAACAGGAATATCAAGCGGTTTTTTTTGTACATTTCGGGTAATGAAAGCTAAACATTTACATAAACCTTTAGACCTGTTTGTATCAGATATGGAGCACTGGAATGAACGGCCGCTGATCTATCAGTTCTTCGAAATTGTACAGATCATAGAAGGTGAAGGCACCAGAATTGTCAATGAAAACAAGTTTTCATACAGTAAAGGGAGTATTTTTTTATTCACCCCATTAGATTGCAGAGGTTTTGAAAGTAAGACCACTACACGCTATTGCTCCATCCGGTTTTCCGAAGTTTTTCTTGAACAGTACAAAACCAAAAATGAAAAAGAAAAAGTCATAAAATGGTTAAAACAATTGGAAGCTATTTTTACGCAGCACAACCGTTTTGAAGAGGTTTTAATTAAAGAGCAGAGAGACTGTGATATGATTACTTCATTAATTCAAAACATGATCATAGAATACAATAACAAGCCTTCCTATTTTGATGAAAACTTACAGCATTTGGTAATTCTTGTTTTAAATATCATTTCCCGTAACGTGAATCCTCAGCAGACCGTATCAGATTCAACCATGGATGAACCATTGATCAATAAAATACTGGTTTACCTGCATCAGCATATACACTGTCCTAAAAATTTAAGAATAAAGCATCTTGCAGAACAGTTTAATCTCTCTGCCAACTATATCGGTGAATATTTTAAAAATCTTACCGGAGATAGTTTACACTGTTATCTCACCCAGTATAAAATGAATATTGTTGAACAGCGGTTGATCTACAGTGAATATTCCATCGGGCAAATTGCAGATGACTTGGGATTCTCCGATGAGAGCCATTTAAGCAGACAGTTTAAGAAGCATAAAGGCATGACAGCTGCTGCCTTCCGGAAGCAGTTTAAAAATTAAATAAAAATCCAGTGCGGACGAATACCGGAATTTATGTAAAACGATACTCAGAAGTATATTATAAAGCGATCTGCTAATTTTTAAGTTATAACTTAGCCAGATTAATCTTGATATTAGCCGTATTGAGTTCTAAATTAAGATGAACAGGAACAACGCTATAAAATTGTTTGTTCAATATCCGTTATTTTCAACAAATAATAGAATTTTTTATGGAAAACAGTCAGTTTAAATCACAGGAAGCACATCAGAAATTTCTTAAATTTTATGATGAAGCTATGAAAAAACTGCCCGTACCGCAGGGTACATTTGATATAAATACTGCTTATGGAAATGTAAGAGTGTATCGGTTTGGAAATCGGGGAGGGATTCCTATTCTGCTTTTCCCCGGGAGGGCAGCTTCAACTCCGATGTGGGAACCTAATCTTACCGGTCTGCTTAAGACTCATGATGTTTATGCTATGGACCTTCTGGGAGAACCTGGCTTAAGTATTCAAACACATCCCATTAAAGATAATAAACAACAGGCAAGTTGGGTAGAAGAGGTAATAATGAAATTGAAGCTAACGAAAGTACACCTGCTGGGTGTCTCTTTCGGAGGATGGTCGGTAGTGAATTATGCTGTCAATTACCCCAAATACATTGCATCAATCATTTTGTTAGACCCAGCTTTGGTTTTTGCTCCGTTTTCTTTAAAAATTATTCTTTTTTCATTGATCACTACTCTTCCCTTTATCCCTGAAAAATGGCGTGAAAAGTCAATGAGCTGGATTTCCGGAGGAGCAGAAATTGATTCACAAAATTCTACTTCCATCCTTATTTCGATTGGATTAAAAGAATTTACAATCAAAACACCACCGCCTAAACAGTTTACCGCTGAAGAATTAAATTCCATTCATCCTCCAGTATTGGTCATTTTTGCGGGGAAGAGCATCGTTCATAATTCTTCTAAGGCCTTAGCCTTCGCAAAAAGTCTTTCAAATCATGTTGAGGCTGAGGTCTGGCCAGCGGCATCACATGCAATAAACGGAGAGTTTCCGGATCAAATAAATGAAAGGATGAGTCAATTCCTTTCAGGCCTGGGCATGTAAAAAAATAGCAGGGTGAATATGCTTAATTGTATCACATTATATTTTTAAAAGGAATTAATTTCACAACTTATACATGAAGATGTGAAAAATATATAATTGGATTAATTTTATAAAAATTTCTTTTCCGTATCACAAAATTTCCTTTTCGTATCATCCGGTGGTAAGCATAATATTACTTTTGAAAGAATAGAATTACCATTACTGTTATGAAAAAATACCTGTTCTTCTTAATATCTTTTCTGATTCCGGGCTTATCATTGGCACAACAATACCGTCCACTCACCCTTCAGGAAGCTGAAAAAAGATTGCTGCCTCAGTTTAGAGCTATGATTAATGCTCCGGTTCAGGATATTACCCTGGAAGAAGTAAAAAAAGACCGCAAAACCCAGTCAGAAATGCCATGGCCAGAACTGAAAAATAAAGACAGCCTTGAAATAATCAACACTAAAATCCCGGGACTGAATGCAAAAGATCCTGAAATTCCGGTCACGGTTTATAAGCCCAAAAATGCGAAAAATCTTCCTCTCTTTCTTTGGTTCCACGGCGGAGGTTTTGTGTATGGAACTCCTAAGTGGGATCATCAGAGGTGTGCAGATTATGCTCTGAAAGGAAAAGCTGTGATTGTTAATATAGATTACCGTTTCGCTCCGGAAAATCCCTTTCCGGCAGCTCTGCACGATGCCTATGCTTCCCTGTTATGGGCCAGTAAAAATGCAAAAAATATCGGTGGGAATCCAGAACTGATCGCAGTGGGAGGCTCCAGTGCAGGAGCCGGGATATCCGGAAGTCTGGCACAATACGCAAGAGATCAGAAAGGTCCGGAAATCCGATTACAGGTTCTGGAAATTCCTCCCGGTGATTTCGGGATGGATTATCCGTCTGTTGTTGAATTTAAAAGAATTCCCGGTCTCAAAAGTGACGATTTTCCGGTTTTAAAAGATTTCTATATAGGAAAAAACGGTCATTCAAAAGAAAAATATGTGTTGCCAGGGAACATAAAAGAGGTTTCCAATCTTCCTCCCGCTGTAATTTTTGTCGCCGGAACAGATCCTTTGCGGGACAGTGGAATTGCTTACGCAGATCGCCTGATAAAAGCAGGTGTTTTCACAGAATTACATGTTTTTGCAGGCTATGCCCACGGAATGGCGCTTCCCGGAAGCATGGAAATCACAGTGAGAATGATGAAACAGTTTCTTAAATAATCAGGATAGAAATAGATAGAATATTTTTACACTGAACAGTCGGAGAAAGAACAATATTCTACAGATTTAAATACAGAAAAAATATTTTCCTTAATATTGATGTAATAACGTAGGATAACAGAAATAAAAGAGGCCTTTTCTTCAGGAAGCCGTCTGACTGTGAATCCCATCTTCTAAAATTAAAATAATGCAGTACTCAAAAAAAATACCTTTAATCCTCGTTTTATTTTCTTCAGCTATATTCTCTCAGGCCTATAAAACTTCTTCAACAGCTTTACCGGGAAAAGAATTTCCTAAAATAGATGCAGCGAAAAAAGCAGAATTTCGTGTTTATTTCCCGGATGCAAAATCTGTAATTTTAGATGGTGGTGACGGAATGAAAAGTGTAAAATCCTCCGCTTCCAAAGAAAAAGATGGCTTTTGGAACATTTCCACAACACCAATGGAAATAGGTTTTCATTACTATTGGTTCAATGTAGATGGCCAGCGCACGAACGATCCCAATACACAGCTGTATTTCGGGTACGGCCAGCCGACCAGCGGAATTGAAGTTTTTTCCGGAGAAGACTTTTTTTTAGAGAAAAATGCAAAACACGGAACAATTGTTAATGACAGTTTACAATCAGAAATAATACAGAGCCAACGGAACTTTAAAGTATATCTTCCACCCGGTTACGGATCTGAAAAATTGCCTGTTTTATATCTGTACCACGGCACAGGAGAGGATATTACAGGTTGGGAGAAACAAGGGTACATCCTTAATATTCTGGATAATCTCTTCGCAGAGAAAAAGGCCCGGAAAATGATAGTGGTGATGGACTATGGAGTAGCACTGAACCCCGAACAAGAAAAAATGGCGGACAACTATCCCCGAACGGTGCTTTCTTCCAAAAATCTTGATAAAATCGTTACCCGGGAGCTGATTCCTTATATTGAGAAAAAGTATAAAACTTCAGGTAAAAAAGCCATCGCAGGACTTTCCCGCGGCAGTTATCAGGCTATGCTTATCGGGGCTTCTCATCCCGAAACATTTTCCGCAATCGGAGCATTTAGTCCTGTAGTTTATGAAGGAACTGAGGCAGAACCTTTTAAAGAACTTCCCATCGGAAACTTACTGATGTCTAAGAAAAAGCCGTACTTCTTCATCGGAATCGGGGAAAAAGAAGATGCAATGTTTTTTAAATTTAATCAATTATTGACGAATTTTTTAAACAAGAATAATTATCCCTATTTCCAATACAAATCTCCTGAAACCCGCCATGAATGGCTTACCTGGAGAAGGTCTCTCTACCAGTTTGCTCAGCAGATCTTTAAATAAAAAACATGATATTTGTCATGTTTTGAAATTTTATTAACTTACACCAATAAATTACCGTTGTATGGAATTACTCCTTCCTTATCTGGAACCGGATGGATTTAAGCAAGGTCTGATGAAGGATTACAGATTTTGTGACAAAGATTTCCTGAACTCTACTGTTCTGGAGATGCCGGAGGATTTAGGAAGCGGGAAGCTGATTCTTTTCAATAAAAGGAATTTTCATTTTTTCCGCGGAACCTGGAATTTTCACGAAGAAACTATTTTCCATTCCCCACATAAAGTAGGCGACAACGGAATGATGGATTTCCGGATCAACAAAGAAGGAAAGATCAGCAGTAATTTTATCAATAATGAAAAAGAATTTGAGCATAATACGACAGATATTGACGGGGTAAGAATTTTTGTTCCGAAAAGTATCTTTCCAAAAGATAACGGACTGCTGAAAGAGAAGCTGGAAAATGCACAGCGCAATTATATGAGTCAGGATAAGCTTAAAACTATTTTTGATACTCCATATGATGATGCCTCCTGCAGTATCATTCTCGAAAGCAGAATTCTCGAATTTTTAAGCTACTGGATTCATTACCTGCTTTCTGATGAAAAAACCTTTGAGCACAAGAAGGCATTTGAAGACAAAATAAAACTGGCTAAAGATTTTGTGGATACCAACACATTCCAGAGCCTGGCGATCAGGGAAATCAGCCGTTATTGCGGACTCAACAGCAGCGACCTCAAAAAAGGATTCAAGGACTATACCCAATTGCCTATCCATCAGTACATCATTAAAGCCAGGATGGAAACAGCCCGGTCCATGCTTCTGGAAACCGAAAAATCAGTGGGAGAGATCAGCGATTTCATCGGCTATAATAACCGGGGACATTTTTCCCAGCTTTATCTCCGCTATTTCGGAAAACTTCCTTCCGAAGAACGTCTGTAAAACTTAAACGATTTTATATAGAATGTCGTAAATGTCTGCTATATCTGACATTTATGTGAGGTTGTATTCTTATACACTTTGAAAAAATTTCTTTTTCGTATCACGGAATTTCCTTTTCGTGTCAGCAGCTGTTCAGCATATCATTAATTTGGAGTTAAGATTAGTTCATATGGAATTTCCTTTAGCCAAGGCATTTTTCATATCAACATTAACTAAATATGAACAAAACTATGCTGAACTTATCAATTTTAGTGGAAGAAAGTGCAAGAAGAGATCCTGAAAAACCAGCTTTAAGCCTTGGAGACACTACGGTCAACTACAGAATTTTCCATAAAAAAGTCTGCCAGGCGGCCAATGCATTGACAAAAAAAGGAATAGGTCACGGAGACAAGGTTGCTTTGCTCTGTCCTAATATTCTTCAATTCCCTGTTATTTTTTTTGCCATATTAAAGACCGGAGCAGCAGTTGTCCCGCTTAGTATTTTTCTTAAACCGGAGGAGATCGCTTACCAGCTTTCCGATTCGGACAGTACCATGTTCCTGTGTTTTGCGGGAACTGAGGAAATGCCTGTTGGAAAGTTCGGGAAAGAAGGCTTTGATAAAAGTGCGTCATGCAAAGATTTTATCAGTATAGGAGCTATAGCAGAAGATATTCAGGATTTTGACGATTTCATTAAAAACGAAGAAACAGATTTTGAATCTTACATCACCTCATCAGAGGATACAGCCGTCATTATTTATACTTCAGGAACTACAGGAAAACCAAAAGGAGCAGAGCTTTCACATATTAATCTTTTCACCAATGCAGAAGCCAGTACCACCATTATTGCATCTGCAGAATTTGAAGCCCAGCTTGTTGTTCTACCACTATTTCACATTTTTGGATTAACGGTGATGATGCTTGCGGGAATCCGGAGATCACTCCATCTGATTTTGCTTCCAAAATTTGATGCAAAAACGGTTTACCTTCTCATTACCCAATTTAATATCAAAATTTTTGCAGGTGTTCCCTCGATGTATTGGGCGCTTTTGAATGAAGAAGATACTGAAGAAAACAGAAGGATCATTAAACAGTTAAGGATCTGCGTTTCCGGTGGGGCTTCCCTTCCTGTAAAGATCATTGATGAATTTGAAAACCGTTTTGGCGTTCCGATTATTGAAGGATATGGAATGTCCGAAGGCTCTCCCGTGGTGACATTCAACCAGCTGGCAATAGGACGTAAACCCGGCTCTATAGGAACTCCGATCTGGGGAGTTGAGGTAAAAATTGTAGATGATCAGTGCAATGAACTCCCGGCTGGTGAAAAAGGAGAGCTCATCTATCGCGGTCCCAATGTAATGAAAGCCTATTACAAAAAGCCTGAAGAAACTGAAGAAGTTCTGAAAAACGGATGGATGTTTTCCGGAGATATTGCTGTAAAGGATAAAGACGGATTCTTCTTTATCGTCGACCGTAAAAAAGAAATGATCATCCGGGGCGGAATGAATGTTTATCCGCGTGAAGTAGAAGAGGTGATGATGAGAAATCCTGATATTTCCATGGTGGCTATTATCGGAATTGATGATGAAAAACTGGGGGAAGAAATTAAAGCATTTGTGGTGAAAAAAAAAGACAGCAACGCTTCAGAAGAAGATATCAGGCTGTGGACAAAAGAAAGAATTGCCAAATATAAATATCCAAGAATCATAGAGTTTATAGACGAAATGCCCTTAAGCGCTACAGGAAAAATACTTAAAAAGAATTTAAAAAAACAACTGAAATGAATTATTTTAAAATCGCAGCCCTGTCCATTACATTACTGGCGGTAAGCTGCTCCACACAAAAAGCGGAAAATGCCAAAACAGCTTATGTAAGCCAGAAAGAAGAAAAGCTTACCGATATACAATACGGTTCACACGAAAGAAACGTAATGGATATCTATCTCCCGGCAAACAGAAGCCCGAAAACTGCCTTTCTTGTTAACATACACGGAGGAGCCTGGACGCAGGGTGACAGAACATATGATGGTAAAATTTCCGAGTATCTTCTTTCACAGGGAATTGCTGTGGCCAATCTCAACTACCGTTATGCCAATCTTACAGATACTCATCTTCCTGAGCTTTTAGAGGATATTGATCACGTTGTAAAATATCTTTCTTCCCATTCCAATGAGTGGAATACCAGAAAAAACGGGTTTTCAATTTCAGGAGGAAGCTCCGGAGCCCATGTTTCACTGATGTATGGCTACACAAAAAATCCTCAGATCAAAACCATTATAGAGATGTGCGGTCCTGTGGATTTTACAGATGTTCAGACCCTGAAGCACGTGAAAGCAGCTAACCTTTTGGAGGTTCTGGATAAAATGTCAGGAAATAAAACAGTCTGGTCTCCCGGTGATGCTATCCCGGAAGCGTATGCTAAAACCAGTCCTGTAAAATTTGTGAATCAGATTCCCACGATGATTATTCATGGTGATAAGGATGAAGTAGTTCCTATCCAGCAGGCTTATATCCTGGAAAAAGCGCTGAAAGCAAAAGGCGTTCAGTACAAATTGGTAGTAGTTCCCGGAGCAGGACATCTCATTACAAAATTACCGGCAGATGAGCAGATGTTATTCAGCAATGTGGCGGAATGGCTTAAAAAGTATGGCACAAATTAATGATAAAAATATGAAGACTACATTTTTAAATACAAAAATCACGGTAGCCATACTTTTCCTGGCAGCCTCTTCCAGTGTAACGGCTCAGAAAAAAGAAGCTGACACTGTGAAAACAAAAGATATTGATGAGGTGATCATGACCGGGGTATTTGATAAAAGGACAAGAATGAATGCGCCCGTTGCGATCTCTGTTCTGAAAAGCGATGTCATTGAAAAGCAGGTTCCCAACAGTGCTGCCGACCTGCTCAAAAATGTTCCCGGAGTCTATGTGAATTCATCTCTGGGAGAGATCAGGAATAATGTAAGCTCAAGAGGGATCAGTGCCGGTTCCTCAGACGGTACTTTTGCTTACGAATATATATCTATGCAGGAAGACGGTTTGCCGGTAACGAACACCACTTATTATAATTACGGTCCTGACTTTTTTCTGAGAGCCGATGCCACCATTTCTCAGATTGATGCGGTGAGAGGAGGTCCTGCTTCTATTACGGCTGCCAATGCACCGGGCGGAATTTTTAATTATATTTCTAAAACAGGCGGCAATACATTCGGTGGTGAAATCCGGGCAAAATATGGTGTTCAGGGAGCAGATAATTCCGGATACCACAGAATTGATGCCAACTTTGGCGGGCCTTTGGGAGACAACTGGTTTTTTAATATCGGAGGATTTTACCGCTACGATTTGGGAGCCAGATATGCCGGATACCCGTTTAATAATGGCGGACAGGTAAAAGCAAACATTGTAAAAAAATACAGTAAAGGAAGTCTGAAAGTATTTCTAAAATATCTTGACGACAAAAATGGCTATGCCCAATTGGTTCCTACAAGAAATTATACAGACCCTGAGCCAGCAGAAGGATTCAGCAGCAGTTCGTCCTTACTGATCCCAAAATTACAGTACAATTCTCCGGATTTTATTCATGGAGGAAATATAGATTATAACTCAGGCCGTCTGGTCAGCAATAAATACCGTTCCGTAGGACTGAATTGGGACCATAACCTTGGGAATGGCTGGAAGCTTTTTCTGGCAAGCAAGTATTCTGATAATGATGTGGTACAGAACAGCGTAGGGAATTCTTTTCTCACATTGCTGGATGATATGACGTCTTATTTTTTGGTCGGCGGACTGGGAGAGGGAACCTATTCCTTTAAAGATGCGCTTACAGGCCAGGAGCTTGCCAGTGTGAATGCTGCCCTAGGAGCAGGAGGCCTGCCTGTTTACCAGATCACCAAGAATCAGCTGCCGGGCCAGTCTATTCAGAATAATTCATTTTTAATGTCAGCTCTTAATTTTTATGAAAATAAAGTGAAGGAATCTATGAACCAGCTGACCATTAATAAAAAATGGAACAATATGAATTTCTCATTTGGCGGTTATTACGGCTATTCCGATGTCTGGAGGTTTTCCGGAATTAATGGGATAGGACTTACCACTTTAGAGAACCGTCCCAGAATGATGACCTTAAGCTTAACAGGGGTTACCACTTTAGATTTTACAAAACCGGGGGTGTATCAGCTGACCAATAATGACGGTTTTGCGCAGGCAGCCGGAAGCACAGGAGATTTACTCGAATTCAAAGCTAAACAGCAGCAGGGAGCCGTTTTTTTCGGGCATACCTGGGATATAACGGATCACCTGACACTGGATTGGGGGATACGGTATGAAAAAGTGTGGATCAAAGGAGATAACACCAGAACTTATCTGTTCTCCGATAAAAACGGAGGTACAGATAACAGCATCTATACCCTTTACAATAACAATGCTTTGACAAAACTTACAAATGTTGTTTATAGCAGACAGCTGGAAAACTTTTCCTATTCAGCTGCAGTGAACTATAAATTCAATAACAACCTTGCCGTCTACGCCAGATATTCCAAAGGCAGCAAATCTCCGGATCTCGATATGTTCTTTGCCGCCAACAGACCGGAAACAATAGGTTTACTCGATCCGCAATCCAGAAAAACGCAGCAGGTGGAAATGGGATTTAAGGCTAAAACAACGTATTTTGATGCTTTTGTAACCCCCTTCTACAGCTTACTGAGCAATGTTCCCTACAGCTTTCTGGCAGACGACGGGAAGGGCGGGTTCTATACAACTCCTTCCTTGTATAATAAAAATGAAACCTATGGAATTGAACTGGAAACCAATATAAGACCGACCGATAATTTCAGCGTCAGGGCTGTGCTTACACTGCAGGACCCGAAAGTGAAGGAAGGCTATTTATGGAACCTGGGAAGTGCTCCCGGCCCTGCGGATGATACCGTATTTTCCTATTCAGGAACTACCATTGCCTATACACCGAAAATTATGGCCAATATCACTCCCAATCTGAAAGTGGGTAAAGCATTCGGATTTGTAACCTGGAATTATATGGGGGAAAGGGAAGGCAGTAATACCAACGTTTACAAATTGCCTGCATTTTCACAGTTTGACCTCGGGCTAGGATACAATCTAAATGAAAATCTAAGCATGCTCATCAATGTGAACAATGTATTTAATAAATACGGAGTGATGAGCTACCAGAGGCCGGGAACCCTTCAGCAGCAGCTTGCCGGCTTCGAAAACTTTACCCAGGCCGAATATGCTTCTGCAGTGGCTAATAATACGCCTTATTTTACCATTGCCATTCCGCCCACTTCCGGATATTTTACGGTAACTTATAAATTTTAATACCATGAAAAAGTTCTTACCTATATCTTTTGCAGTTTTACTCTTCATTATCCTGATATTACTGCTTATTCCCATGATCTCAGTGTATCTGAAAGCACCTATGCTTCTGAGCGGTTACAGCAGTTCGTTTGCCATGCAGTTCAATTCACAGTTTGTTGTTTTAGGGTTGGTTTTAGTATTCATATGTTTTCTTTTCTACCGGTATGGAAAATACTGGAGGAAATTACTGATAGCCAATTTGGTCCTTTCCATTCTGTTTTTTATTGCCCAGATCTACTTCACTGCCGTCATGTTTTCTACGGCAAAGAAATACAATACCCAGGTTTCCTTTTCTCAGGGACTAAAAAGTTCTGGAGAGCCGGTAAAACCTACAGAGACCTATTCTTATCTTACGATTTACAATGAACAGCAGCATATAGATGTTTACCGTCCGGAAAGAAAATCTTCAGTGCCTGCAATTCCCGTTATTCTTGTTCATGGAGGTGCTTTTATCGAGGGAAACAGAACCCAGGTAGGGTATGCTGCCAACTGGTTTAAGGATCATGGGTACACCGTTTTTTCCATCGATTATCCTTTAGGAAAAGAAGACCGGCACAATTGGGAGTCTGCGGTAAATTCAGTGGTGACTTCAATGGGGTTTGTTGTGAAAAACGCAGAAAAATTCAATGTTAACCCGAACAAAATAGTTTTGGTAGGCGGCTCCGCGGGGGCAGCTTTGGTGATGCAGGCCGATTTAGGATTAAGGAAAGGTTTTGCAAAATCTTATGATTCCCCGCAGCCTCCGCTTCCGGCTAGAGTTATTGCTATTTATCCGCCTGTCAGCCTATCAGAGCTTTGGCAGAAAATAGATGAAAAAAAGAATATTGACCTCAAATATGCAGCCAGAAAATATCTCGGAGGTTCGCCCACCGAGTTCCCACAGCGCTATGCACAGCTGAACTTAATAGACCAGCTTTCCGAAGGAATCTCCCCGACGTTCATTATTGCCGGCGAAATAGATCATGTTGTAAACGTAGAAGCTACACGAAAATTTGTAAAAAAGACAGAAGAAATGAAGCTTCCCGTTTCCTATGTCGAAATTCCTTACGGGGAACATGTTTTTGATGCCAATTCCAACTCCATTGCCGGACAGATTGAATGGAATAAAATAGGAGAGTTTTTAAAAAATAATCATCTGGAAAACTGATAGAGCAGAAAGGTACTTTTGTCTGATTAATAAACTGTGATGAATGGTTTTTAGCCGAATAATGGACGTGGAAACATTTAATTTTATCCTTATTCATGTTGATTAAAAAAAATACACTTTGTGATCTAGCTCATAAACTGCAAAAAAATAAGTGAATAAATTTGAATAAGTAATCAAGAATAAATAAAGTAACTTCTTATGTGGAAACCGGTATCTCAGTTGGTGCAATAACGGCTCCGGTACTGGAAACAGAAGAAATGAAAAATAATTCTATAGCTTTTTAAACACTTTTTTTAGACCCCATATATTCTGGCCTTCCTACTCAGGAAGGCTTTCTTTATACCCAATGAATATGTGTTTTTTTTAATATTGATTATTAATATTGCTGTGTTTTGGTTTTTATTTAAATAATGTAGTTGTTAAAATATGTTATTTTATTTAATAATATTTAAAATTCGCGATTATGTTGAGGAATATTTATTTTTATGACGTAAATCATAAAAATACATCATATAGGGTTGTAATTTTGAAATACATACAGCACAAAATTTAATATTATGAAATCTATTACATCACATCAGCATAACGCAGATATTTTTGCCGTCACACGGAAAAAAATATCTCATATTCAGTCCCAGCCGGGTAATGTCCCTATGGAATCCGGGAGACATAAAGTTTTACCGGGGAGCCAGATCCGCGGAACCAATCTATGCCATTGCGGCCGATACTTCATCACCAGGTACCGTGTCTTTGAAATAGCCGGTTAATTTATTGACGGCTATAACAGCTTTTCATGACTGAAGAGTTAATTGGATACTGACACAGCAGTACATTCAAGTATTGCTGATACTGATTTTCAACCTTAATAAATTTTGCTAAGATGATCGTTAAAATTTATTAACAGTAAAAAAAAAAGTATGATTATTGACGAAGAAATTTTAAGCTCGGCAGGTGCCGGGTTAAAACAATACCACCCCGAAGAAACTATTTTTCATGAAGGGAGCATGCCTCTTTACTATTATCAGATCGTAGACGGAGAGGTGAAAGCGAACAATTACAACACAGACGGAAAAGAATTTATTCAGAATATATTTTTTCAGGGCCAGAGTTTCGGCGAATCTTTACTGTTTGGTGACAGGAGATATCCTATGAATGCCGTTGCTGTTTCCCAGTGTACTATTCTAAGGCTGCACAAAGATGATTTTTTGGGACTCCTTGAAAAAGATCCTCAACTGTATTTTGATTTTTGTAAAGGTCTGTCTGACTCTTTATATTACAAATGCATCATGCTTCAGAAAAATTCTTTGGAAAGTCCCGAGGAAAGACTAAGAGGTATTATGGATTACTTCAAGAGCTTTCAGAAAAAACAATGTCTTTTCTCCTTTCAGATACCTTTAACCCGGCAGCAGCTGGCATCTCTTACCGGAATCCGTGTAGAAACGGCGATAAAAACCATCAAGCGGATGGAAAAGGACAATATTCTGAAGATCATCAACAGAAAAATTTTATATTAAATTATTCAATATGATGCGAGTCATAAACAAGAGAATTATTCTGTTGTAAATTTGAAATATCAAACTGATTAAAAATCGGATTCTTCCTTAATGGAAGTTACATATAAGCTGTTCAGCTTAATAAAATTATCATCAATACACCAAAACCATTGCTTTTCTGATACTAGTTAAGAACTGCAATACATCACTTATATATTAATTATTTAAAACATTCAGTTATGAACACTAGAAATTCAAACAATCGTAGTTCAAGAAGTAATTCTTCAAACAGTGAAAGATCTACTTTAGAGGAAGTTTATCAGTTAGGTTATGACCACGGTTATAACGATGCATCCGAAGATGAAGATTATGATGATGATTTCTCTGATTATGAGGATTATTATGATGATTATGAAAACAGCTATGACGATGAGGATTATGATGATGACGACTACGAGGATGATGAAGATTATGACGATGAAGAATATGATGATGACGAAGACGAAGATGATAACAGAGGGCGTGGAAGCTCAGGAGGACGAGGAGGTTCCAGAGTTGGTAATCAGCAGAGAGACAGCCAGGGAAGATTTACTTCCGGCGGTAGAGGAGGCTCTAGATCCGGTTCTGGTTCAAGATCAGGCTCATCAGGAAGAGGAAGATCTTCTTCAGGTTCAGGAAACGGAACTTCAAGAAGAGGTTTTGCATCCATGAGTAAGGCTGAGCGTACCAGAATCGCCCGTATGGGAGGAGAAGCTTCCCACGGTGGCGGCAGATCTTCCAATTCCAATTCAGGAAGATCAGGCTCAGGCGGTAGTTCAAGAGGTTCAGGCTCAAGATCAGGAAACGGCGGTGGATCAGGTCGTGGTTCCGGCTCAGGAAATTCAGGAAACGGAACTTCAAGAAGAGGTTTTGCATCCATGAGTAAGGCCGAGCGTACCAGGATTGCCCGTATGGGAGGACAAGCTTCTCATGGTGGCGGAAGATCCTCCGGTTCAGGAAGATCAGGATTTGGAGGCAGACGTAATAATTCATAATTTTTTTAGATTACCTCTTTACAGCTTTATAAAGAGGTAATCTTTTAATTTAATTTCAACACCACATCATATACATATATCATGGCAACAAAAACAACAGAAAATAGCACAGCCACATCTGCAGGCACTGCAAACACATCTGCTGCAGATAAGAAAATGAAAGTAGATAATGCTTCGGTAGACAAAAACGAAATGAAAAATTCTCCGTTGCACAAATTCTTTGTGACTGCTCTTAAAGACATCTATTTTGCAGAAAATGCCATCATCGATGCCCTGGAAAAAATGCAGGAAGCAGCAACAACCGAAGAACTGAAAGAGGCATTTGAAGACCACCAGCTTCAGACCAAAAAGCATGTAAGCCGTTTGGAAAAAGTCTTTAAGCTGATCGATGAGACTCCAGCAAAAAAAGAATGTGAAGCAATAAAAGGAATCATAAAAGAAGGCGAGGAGGTTATAAAATCTACAGAAGAAGGCTCTATGACCAGAGATGCTGCTCTGATTATTGCTGCGCAGAAAGTAGAGCATTACGAGATTGCAACCTACGGCGGCCTGGCTCAGCTTGCCATTACCATGGGGCACGATAAAGCTGCAGACCTGCTCGAAAAAACACTTCAGGAAGAAGAAGATACAGATTACAATCTTACCGAAATTGCTGAAACCTTCATCAACTTTGATGCAGAACAGGAAGATTAAATCAAAATAATACATCATGCCATATGGATTTCAAAATCTATATGGCATTTTAATCCGGAAACTACCAGATATATATTGTCTGAACACACCCTTCACACCCTAAATATTGACATTATGAAAGCAGCAGTTTTTCACTCACCCGGAATCATCACATGCGATACTGTAGATGATCCTGTAATTGAAGACCCCAACGATATTATTCTCAAAGTAACTTCAACGGCGATCTGTGGCAGTGATCTGCATATGTATTCCGGAGGCATTCCTCAGCTCCGGCCCATGGTTATGGGACACGAATTCATGGGAATCGTTGAGGAAACCGGAAAAAATATCAGCCACCTGAAAGTGGGAGACCGTGTCGTTATCCCGTTTCCTGTTGCCTGTGGCGGATGCTATTTCTGCCAGCATGACCTTCCTACGGCATGTGAGCACAGCAATCCGGAGCATTACGGCCCTGAAGGAGGTATTCTTACTGAAAAAGGAGGAGCATTGTTCGGTTATACTGATCTGTATGGCGGCTATAACGGGGGACAGGCTCAGTACGTAAGGGTTCCCTATGCACATTTCGGACCCCGGAAAGTTCCTGAAGGCCTAAGTGATGAGCAGGTTTTATTTCTGACAGACATTTTTCCCACGGGCTATACAGGAGTGATGTGGGGAGCATTAAAAGGCGGGGAAACTGTAGCTATTTTCGGGGCGGGACCAGTAGGTTCCATGTCTGCAAAAAGTGCCATTCTGCATAATGCAGGAAAAGTGATCGTTATTGATACCCTGCAGTACAGGCTTGACCAGATTAAAAAGCTTACAGGTTGTGAAACAGTGTTATGGGAAGATGCTGAAGATGTTATTCAGCAGATAAGAGAGATGACAGACGGCCGGGGTGCCGATTTATGCATAGATGCCGTAGGATTTGAGCCTGATAGAGACCTGCTGGACAGAGCAAAAGCCGTTTTGAATTTTGAAAAAGGATCCATAAAAGTCCTCGAAGCCTGTATGAGCAGCGTAAGAAGAGGCGGAACTGTTTCAGTTTTAGGGGTTTACCCGGTAAATTATGACAATTTTAAGCTTGGACAGATTTTCGACAAAGGAATCACTATAAAAGCAGGCCAGTGTAATGTACATCCTATTATTGATACACTTATGGATCATGTACAAAGTGGCCGTGTAAAGCTGGATGATATTATTACGCACCGTCTTTCTCTTGAAGATGTTTCTACAGGATACGAAATCTTTGACAAAAAACAGGACGGATGTGTAAAAGTCGTTCTTGACCCCTGGAAACTTTCAGAGTTTTAAATATAAAAAAGAATTGAAGGCCCATTTACTATGCCGATTTATTCAATGAATAAGCTGTTAATTTAAAATCATCAACTATGGAACGTAAATATCAATATGCTTTAATCACCGGAGCAACAAGTGGGATAGGGTATGAGCTTGCCAAACAGTTTGCAAAAAACGGCTATGATCTTGTGATTGTGGCCCGAAATCATGAAGAACTGAAGAACAAAGCTGAAGAGTTCAAAGCTTATGGCGTGAATGTTATTTCCATCTCAAAAAATTTATTCCTGCAGGATGAGGTGTACTCGCTGTATTCGGAACTGCAGCTCAACGGGATCAGTCCTGAAATTCTTGTTAATGATGCCGGACAGGGCGTTTATGGCAAATTTCAGGATACAGATATTCACCGGGAGATCAATATTGTCAATCTGAACATTATCTCGGTTATCCTGTTGACCAAGCTGTTTTTAAAAGACCGTCTGCATAAAGGATCTGGAAAGATCTTAAACCTTGCTTCCATTGCGAGCAAAGCCCCCGGTCCCTGGCATTCCGTTTATCATGGAACAAAAGCTTTCATTTTATCATGGTCTGAGGCGATCCGTGAAGAATTAAAAGACTCGGGAATTACCGTAACGGCTCTTTTGCCGGGCCCTACAGATACAGACTTTTTCAATAAAGCTGATATGAACAGGAGTAAAATCCTGGAGGACAAAGAAAGTCTTGCAAGCCCCGAGGAGGTGGCAATAGACGGCTATAATGCTTTAATGAACGGAGATGATAAAATAATTTCAGGATTCAAAAATAAGCTCACAGTAGCCATGTCCAATCTTGCAGCAGATGATATGGCTGCTTACAGGATGGGAGAAATGCAGAAACCGGTTACTGAAAAATGAAAAATCTTTATTCCAACAATAAAATAATAGAACAAACCTAACAAAAAATTATGAAGACAATCATTTTAATGGCATTTTGCCTTGCGAGTTTAGCCGCCTGCCGTTGTGAAGTAGACGATGATGAAGCACAGAAGCAAAACGATCTGAGAATAAAAAGTGACACTTTAAAAGTTAAATAGTGATGAACAGGGATGGAGCCAGAAAAAGCATATGGCAGGAGGAAATTAAAAAGTTTTCTTTAGATCCAGCCTTGGAAAAACACTATGATGTTGCCATCGTTGGAGCCGGTATTACCGGCATTTCTGCCGCAATAAGACTACAGAAAGAAGGTCAGAAGTGTATTGTTCTGGAAGCTGCCAACATTGGTTTTGGAACCACCGGCGGAACCACGGCCCACTTAAATGACTTCTTTGATACCACCTATGCCCAGGCCATTAAGGATTTTGGTTTAAATAACGCAAAACTCCTGAAATATGTGGGCATTGAAGCCAAAAATATCATCAGGAATAACATCAGGGAATTTAACATCGACTGTGATTTTGAAAGCAAGACAGCCTATCTTTTTGCTTTGGATGAAAAGCAGGAAAAACAGTTGGAAGATATTGTAAAAGGAGCATCACAAGTGGGGCACCAGATGACGTTTACCAATGAAATTCCTTTTCCTTTTTCATTCAAAAAAGCGGCTGTTATTCCCAATCAGGCACAGTTTCATCCCATTAAATATATCAGGAGTCTGGCAGAGGCATTTATCAGCCTGGGCGGGACACTCGTAGAAGACTGTGTTTGCGAAGGGCATGAAGAACAGCAGAATTCAGTAGTTTTGCACACTTCAAAAGGAAATATAAGTGCAAGCCATGTTATTTATGCCACCCATATTCCACCCGGGGTGAGTGTCCTGCATCTGATGAATGCTCCTTACCGAAGCTATGCCATCGCATTCAGCCTGAAAGGGGAGCATTATCCTAAAGATCTCGGATATGACCTTACTGATCCTTATCATTACTACAGAATTCAGGAAATAAACGGTGAAAACCTGCTTATTGCCGGTGGTGAAGACCATAAGACAGGGCATACGGAGGATACCGGAGAATGCTTTTCAAAATTAGAAAACTATGTGAGAGAGCATTTTGAGGTAGATACCGCTGTTTACAGCTGGTCCAGCCAATACTATGAGCCCGCTGACGGACTTCCCTATATAGGACTACTGCCGGGATGCAAAAATATCTATACAGCCACGGGATTCCGGGGAAACGGGATGATCTTTGGAACTATTTCCTCACAAATTCTTGGAGACTTAATCTTAACCGGGACCAGTAAGTATAAAGAACTTTTCGATCCGGGAAGAATAAAGCCGGTTGCCGGCTTTGCCAATTTTGTAAAAGAGCAGGCCAGCGTAGTGTTGGATTTTGTAAAAGATAAGCTGTTTATTGAGAAGATAAATTCACTGACCGAACTTACTGAAGGTGAGGCTAAAGTGGTGAGATATGAAGGCGAATCCTATGCCGTATATAAAGACAGCGGAGGGAAAATACATCTTGTTAAAAGCACCTGTCCACACATGAAATGTGAAGTACGCTGGAACAGTGCAGAGATAAGCTGGGACTGTCCTTGCCATGGCTCCAGGTTCAATGTCAATGGGAAAATGCTTACTGGTCCTACGGTAAAGGATTTGCATAGAATTGAACTTTAGATAAAGCTTTTTACTGTAAAAAGGCTAACTGTGATCGAATAAAAAGCCACCCTGGAGGTGGCTTCAATATTGGTATGTCTTAAATTAAGGCTGTCCGCTTCCTCCCGCAGCACCATAGATCTGTCCGGTTGCAAAGCTGGCATCATTGGCGGCCAGCTGAACAAATATAGATGCCAGTTCAGCAGGCTGGCCGGGTCTGCCCAATGGAGTATCACTACCGAATTTTTCAATTTTTTCCTGAGTTTGTCCGCCACTGATTTCAAGTGCGGTCCAAACCGGGCCGGGCGCGACACCGTTTACCCGTATCCCTTTCGGTCCCAATTGTTTGGCCAGAGACTTTACATAGCTTGTTGTGGCAGCTTTTGTTTGGGCATAATCATACAGGTCAGCCGAAGGATCATAGGCCTGTACGGAAGATAGTCCTATGATGCATGAACCGGGCTTCAGATGGGGCAAGGCTGCTTTGATGATCCAGAATGGGGCATAAATATTGGTTTTCATTGTTCTTTCAAATTCCTCCGTACTGATGTCGAGGATGGATTCATGGGTTTTCTGGTGTCCTGCATTATTAACCAGGATATCCAGTCCGCCCAATTGCTGTACGGCCTGGGCAACCAGCTTATTACAAAACGATTCGTCGCGCAGGTCTCCCGGAATGGCTACTGCTTTTCGTCCTGCTTTTTTAATCAATTCAATAACCTGTACGGCATCCGGCTCCTCTTCCGGAAGGTAATTGATGGCGACATCTGCTCCCTCTCTTGCATAAGCGATAGCTGCGGCGCGTCCGATCCCTGAATCTCCTCCCGTAACCAATGCTTTTCGTCCTGTTAATCTTCCTGAGCCCACATAACTTTCCTCTCCGTGATCCGGAACGGGTGTCATTTTACTGGCTAATCCCGGGAAAGGCTGAAACTGTCTTTTAAACGGAGGTTTGGGATATTTTGTCGTAGGATCGGTAAGGTCCGGTCCTGTGGCATTTCTGGAATCTTTTCGTGACTGGGCAAAAGCACTTGGAGCAACGGCAGCCACAGCAATTGTTGTTGCTATTTTTCCTATAGCATTTCTTCGTGTGATTTCTTTTTCCATGTTATTTAAGATTTGGTGTGTGATTTCTGAACTTAAATTTTCATATCCTTATTCTTTCTTTTTATATTCTTCAATCTTTTTAAACTGCTGATAAGACAGTTTCAGACTGTGTAATTGTTCCGAAACAATTTTTTCACTTTTTTCACACAGATCTCCACTGTCAAGAGCCTTTTGATATGCCTCAATAGCCGCTTTTTCACCAAAGATTACATTTTCTAAGGTAGATTCTTCGAGATTTCCCAGAGTGAATGAATTTTTAATATCTATCCATGTTCTGTGGAGAGCTCCGGCAATAGAAGTAGAATCCTCAGGTTTTCCATTTTTTTCATTGATCAGGTTGATCAGCTCATTTTTCATGATTTTAGACTGTGAGATCATACGGTCATACTCATCTTTTATTCCAGGATACATTTCCCAGATTTTCCCCTCAACTTTTTCAAATCCTTCTATCCTGTCATTGGTAATATGCAGAAGGTCATTGAGGACAGCTACTGTTTCTTCTGTTTTCATACTCTATTTTTTTTGTGATGGTCTTAATGGTTCAAACTTATTTTTATCAGTCAGGCTCATGCATCGACTTTTAAAAAATCTTTTGCTAAAGCATTCAGTTTTTTGGGATTTTTAAGCGAGAAAAGAACGCCGATTATGCCCAGCCCGACAATTCCTGCTGCCGCTATTTTGAATGTTCTTTCTGAAGGAAGGAGCGTTCTTCCGTCAATACCCATATTTCCTGTTGAGGGTTCCAGGACGTTTCCTGACGTATCCTTATCTGTATTTGCTTTTTTCATGACAAGCCTCATAAGTGATGAAGATACATTTCTGATCGTTCCGGGAAAAAAAGTATACAGATTTTTAAATACTACAGAAAACCAGTCAGGATAACTGGAATCAACTGGATTTTTGGCCACCTCAACAATAGTTTTAGCCAGATCCCGGGGATCGAAATACGGCGGCGGCGTACTCAGTTTTATCCCTGAATAATTAGCTGCATGCTCTATTCCTGAAGACTTCTGAAACCCGGGATACAGGGCACAGATATGAATGTCGGGATAGTCGGATACCTCTCCCTGAAGGGTTTCTACCATGCCCCGGATGCCAAATTTTGAAGCGGTGTATGCTGTTCCGTAGGGAGCGGGCATCCATCCGCCGATGGAAATATTGTTAATAAGAACTCCTTTTTTCTGCTTTTTAAAAATCGGCAGTACAGCGTGTGCCGAATGTATATAGCCCAAAAGATTGGTTTTAATCACCTGGTCTACCACCTCAATGGGAGTTTCTTCAAATTTTCCAAATGAAAGGACTCCTGCATTATTGATCCAGTAATCAATCCGGTTATTCAGAATAAATGCTTTTTCTGCCAGGTGGTAAACGTCTTCCGGAACTGAGGTATCGGTAACAAGGGTAAGTACCATGCTGCCGTATTTTCTACAGGCTTCTGCGGTTTCTGTCAGGGCTTTTTCACCCCGTGAAGCAAGAACCAGGTCAGCGCCTTCTCTAGCGAAAGCTTCTGCAGTGGCTTTTCCTACACCGCTGGATGCCCCTGTGATCACCACTGTTTTCCCAAAAAATGGGGATTTCTTTTTATCTTTCATACTCTATTTTTTAGGCAGGTATTATTGTTGTTTGCTTGTATTTCTTTTTGGATAAAGAATTAAACGGATGGATGGGTTATTGGTGATAAACAGCCGGAACCAATCCAGTGCTAACCTGATTTTGCTCCTGAACCCTACCAGCGGAATGATGTGGATAAACAGCCATGTAAGCCAGGCCAGGAAACCTTTGAAAGAAAATTTAGGCAGATCCACCACAGCATTGAATTTTGAAATGATCGCCATACTGCCCTTATCATTATATTTGAAGGGAACAAGTGTTTTTTCTTCTTCGATCCTGATGAAATTTTTAGCCATATTTTTAGCCTGCTGTATGGCCACCTGGGCCAGCTGGGGATGTCCTTTCGGGAATTCTTTATCCGTTAACTGAAGAGCGATATCGCCTGCAGCATAGATATTCTTCATTCCTTCAACCCTGTTGTATTCATCGGTCAGAATTCTTCTTCCTTTTCCGATCTTATCTTCCGGAATTCCGGGAACTTCCCGTCCTATAACTCCTGAGGTCCAGATCAGGGTTTCAGTATCTATCGATGTTCCGTCGGACAGGAGTACCTGATTATTGATATAGTCTTTTACCGAAACATTAAGAAGTATTTTTACACCAAGCTCCTGTAAAGTCTTATAGGAAGTTTCCTGCGCCATTTTACTCATCGGGGAAAGAAGGGTAGGCAATGCATCAATCAGATACAGATTGGAAAGACTGAGCCTGATCTCGGGATATTCTTTTTCAGCAATATATTTTCCCATTTCTGCGATCATTCCTGCCAGTTCCACACCGGTAGGTCCGCCGCCTGCTATAACCACATTCTGTAACTTTTCTGCTGTTTTCGGGTCTTTATTTCTGGCAGCTTCCTCGAGGTTAAGCAGCATATGGTTTCGCAGGTAAAGTGCCTCCTCAATACTTTTCATGGGAAGTGCACATCGCTGTACATTATCCATCCCGAAAAAATTGGATTCAGTGCCCAATGCAATAACCAGATAATCATAGGCCAGATTTCCCGTATCTGTTTCTATGGTATTGTTTTCGGGATTAACTTTAAGGAGGCTTCCCATGTGGAAGTTTACATTTTTATATTTTGAAAATAATCTCCGGAAAGGATAGCTGATATTCGATGCCTGAATAAAAGAAGTAGCCACCTGGTAAATAAGAGGAGGAAAGAAATGATAATTGTTCTTATCAACAAGAGTAATAAGAAACCGATCGTCATTTTTTAAGGATTTAATAAGATTAATTCCTGCAAATCCTCCACCAACAATAATGATGTGCTTTTTCATGTTAATTGATATTTGGAATTGTTTTGATTATCCTCCAATAATGGCACCAAAAACAGATCAGTTATATTACGGTTATTTTAACAGGAGACCGGAAATACATGCTTCAATGCTTTTACAGGCAGTTATTTAAGGGGGCAGATTGATTCCTGCTATTATAAAACCGTGTTGTTTAATGCTTACCATCAGGCATACTAATCTTTCATAAAATTAGTAAACAACCCTTATTTGCATTATTATCTCGATCATAATCCGTTTAATTTTTTTTGTTTAAATTTTTTTTTAACAATAAATGAATATGGCTTGCTTTTTGATATTGGAAAAGCACCAATTCTTACTAAGATGTTCATTACTTAACAATAAAATTTTAAGATATGATAATCAGTGAAGACCTTTTGTTAGCTTATGGAGGTGAATATGAAACTTATTTACCCAATGAAACTATTTTTAGTGAAGGAAGCTTTGCTAAATTTTATTTTCAAATTGTTAATGGTGTTGTAGAGCTCAATAATTACCATGAGGATGGTAAAGAATTCACGCAGAATATTCTTTCTGATGGGCAAAGTATTGGAGAATCATTGCTTTTTAATGATAAGCCTTATCCTATGAGTGCTGTTGCTAAAACACAATGTACCATTCTGAAACTCTCTCAGGTAGATTTCTTTTCGCTCATTCATCAGAATAAGAATGTCATGATGGATATGTTCAGATGCATGGCGGACCGGCTTTATTACAAATATTTAATGCTTTTTAATATTTCATCTACGGATCCACAGTTTAAGATCAAAACGGTTATGGACTATTTAAAGGCAACCCAGTGTAATGACCGTAACCAGACTTTTCAGGTGCCTTATACCAGACAGCAGATTGCCAACCTTACAGGATTACGTGTTGAAACGGTCATAAGAACCGTTAAGAAAATGGAAAGCGAAAATATGGTGAAAATCGAAGGCCGGAAAATACTTTATTAAAATTTTCAAACTCAGTCTTTTATTTTTATCGATTTGATTATGAGATAAATATAACAATAACGCCATATCATTTATATGGCGTTATTTTGTGGACTTCACAGTAAGAAACGTAGTGTAAATCGATTTGTTTTGTCTGCTTCAATGCTGCATTATCATGTAGCATTTCTTTTTTATTGACAGGTATCATTCCCACAAATAGCTGAAAGCAGGGATTTTCTGCAGTGGTGATTTTACAGATCTTTGTTCTGTCATTTCAGGACACAAAAACACAATGATGAAACTTTCCTTTTGTCGGAAAATTTATAATATAAAACGGTGACAGAGCTGTTTTTTATAGCTCTTGCATCTATCTTAATCTTTTAAAAACATGAAAAAAATATTGATGTCAGCGGCTTTCGCCCTGATCATAAACATTCACGCAGGGGCACAGCAGAAAATCTATTTTGATGAAAACTGGGAGAAAACCACTCAGGACAAAATGGAATTTTACCGTGAAACCGAGAACAAAGGAAAACTTACTTTAATCAGAGACTTTTATAAAAACGGAACTCTTCAGATGGAAGGTCTTGTTTCGGATGCTACACCGGGCAGCGAAATCTATGAAGGTAAAATTACCTGGTACAATCCTGAAGGTAAAGTCCTGAGCACAGGAACATACTCTGCAGGTCAGCAAATTGGGCCGGCCAAGACTTTTGATGAGCAGGGAAGACCTCTGGAGGATCTGATTTATAATGCGGACGGTACGTTTACAGGCAAAATATACAGCTATAAAGACCCTGAGGAAATGTCTTATTATAACATTATTACAACCTATGAAACTCCCGATAGTTTCAAAACAATAGTGTATGATGAAGATATTAAAGGAATCCGTTATGAAGTCACTAGTGACGGTAAAGGGTTGCTTGAAACTAAATTTTATGGCGAAAAAGGAAAATATATTGGTTCCAACAGTTCCGCAGATTCCGGAAATAAAGTGACCGTAGAGTATTATCAGAATCCAATGAAGGTCTCTAAAATCGAAAAGCAAACTAAAGACGGAAAGGTAACGGAAAGCATTATCTACTCCCAAAAAGGGGAAATTTTGCAGGAAGAAAAGAAAAATAAAAAAGGCGGCTATCAAAAAACATATGATGAAACGGGTAAGCAGATAGGCAGTCTTACCTACAGCTATGATAAAGAAACTGATTATTACAAACCGCAGGACGGAGAAGAATATGTGTTTAATTATGAGTTTTCCGGATTTACCGCTGTTAATATTTATAAAAACGGGTCTGCAGTTCTGAATACATATTTTGATGAGCATGGGAAATTATCTTCCGAGCAGGTGTTAAAAGATGAGGTAATCCAGGAAATCAGATATTATCATCCGGACGGACAGCTAAAAGGTTCTGTGACGTATAAAGATGATATGCCTTATCATGGAACGCTGTACGAAGAACTTATGGAACAGCATTATAAAGACGGTGTTTTAATGCAATCGAAGACTTTCAGGCTGGAGGGAAATTTAAAAACAGAAACAAAAATCAATGCTGATCAGACGGTGTACAATTCTACCGTTTATGATGAAAATGGAGCTGTTGCCTGTACTTACAGCCATCCGGTTGAGCAGGGTGACGGTTTCACAGCACAGATTGTACAGTATGTCAAAGGAAAACCCGCCAATAAAGCAGTGGTAAAAAACGGTGTCTTTGAGACCGGAAAGCTTAAGTACAAATCTGAATCCGGTTTAAAGGAACTGGAGCGCAGCGGAAAATGGATCATCATAAAAATGTATAATACGGAAGGAAAACTGGTCCATGATTCTAAAGTGCTCGCAGAAATGCCGGAGCCGGATGCTTACAACCCATTAAATACACAGATCACGGAGGCTGATCTCCAGTATGAATCTTTTGAAACTATGTAAACCTGAAGACCAATAATTCAATTCTGCGCTGTCTTTTATCCCTTCTTTTAGGATATTAAATGGGAAATGAAATCTCCAAAGTCTACTGACTTTGGAGATTCTATATTCTGTAAAATAATGCAGTGATTATTTAGGTGCATCAAATGTTGAGTAATACAGATACACAGGATAATATTTAAAAGTTTCTGTTTTACCGATAGTGTATTCATTACTCCCGTATACTTTTGAAAAATCAAAAATGGCAGATTTTTTTTCCGGAGAATTATAGATCATTTTTATTAAGCTGGTAGCCGATGGTTCCGTTTCGTAGGTGAACAAAAGTGTTTTACCGTCTAAGCTATATATTTTACGGTTATCGATTCCTGCCTTTAATTTTGTATCAACACCGGTTTCATCCAGCCTGGCTTTATACATTAATTTTTGTTTACCATTTTCGGTAATATACACCTCTGCATTTTTATGTTTTGCATCAAATTTGAAGGTGACCAGTTTTTCAAGCTCATAAAGGCTGTTTTCAAATTCTTCACCCCCGGGCATTACCTTGATTTCGGTATCTTTAGGCATTTCTAACGGTCCAGGCCTTGACGGAGCTGCCGGTTTCTTTTTTTGTGCAGTTAGGTTCACTGCCGAGAATAGCATTAAAATAGCTGCTAATACTAATTTTGAGTTTTTCATGGTTCTTTTTTGCAATATTAAATAAAATTATGATTGTAAAAAGAATTAGATGAATTTTTTGGAGTATTCTTCTGGTTATTAGAGGTACGGGTGACCCATACGACGGGCTTTGCAGACTGCGAAATAATAACTTCTGATCATTGTTTCTTCTTTAGTGATTAATCAATAGATTTCTAACTGTCAACAATAAGTTAAACGAATAAAACAAGAGCCTTCCAAGTCCAAACAGCTCATTGACTATCTTAAAGAAATTTTTAAAAGTGTATATTCGGCAGTTAAAAGCAAAAAGTTATTTGATAAAATACAGGTTAAAATTTATACAAAATTTGCTAACCATCGTCAAGCTATCATTTTACGCTACCTGTCAAAAAAACATTAAATTAATCAAGAAAGCAATGGATACAAAGGATTTTGAAAATTTCAAACAAGAGGTAAGTTGGTTTGTAGGACAAAATGATAGCGTTGAAATTAATATCATCAGTAAAACTTTTAGTCCGGAATTTATCAATACATTTCCAACTTTATATCAACTATTATTACAATCGACTTCAATTTTGAGTGTTGATATAACAACATCTAAAAACAATAAAGCAAACTATTATCTATATACTTGGACGGATAAGAATGGCTTTAAATGTGGCTGGTTATGCAAGATTGAACAAATTCATACTGAAATTGATGTTTTATCTGAACATCAGTTACTCTTAGATGAAATGGGCGGGATAAAGGAAACTTACCACTGTTTTGATACAGAAACTGAAATGTTGACCGATAACCAGAATTTTATTTTCATCAAATCCGAACTCTCAAAAGGTTTAGGTGACTGGATTGACTTATATGACCAGGTTTGTAAAGATGAAAATGTAAAACAGATTGACACAAAAGATCTGGTTTGTTTCGCCGAAGAAGCGAATGGAAATGAAACCTTTTATGACCCCAATACAAAGCAGGTTTTACTTTTTGCTACTGACCATAGTTTTGAAAATGTTGAAGTTTTAAAAGAGCAATCAGAATATACATTTTACACAATTAATCGTGTAACGACATTTGTTGATTATGTAGAAACCCTTGCTCAGCAATGGTTAGAAAATATTATAACAGACGAGTTGTAAGCTCTGAGTGAATGTTAGCTATCGATTCAAATAATTTTCTGAGAGGAAAAAATTATGGCTTCAGAAAAACGACATTGAATACGGTTGAGCCGTACAACAGGCTTTGTAGACTGCGAATAATAACTTCTGATATTTTCTATAATTACCGAAAAGGTAAAAAAACTAGCGGAGAAGAAGATAGATTCCAACACCAATTGCAGCGTAAGCTGTAACCGTAAGAATATCAGCGATAGGTTGGGAAAAGCGTTTTTCAGCAATTTTCTCGCTATTGATCTGGTTCTTATGGAATTTCAGAATTTTCTTTGGATTATGAACCGGGTGTGCCACCAGACTGTCGCTTTCCCATCTGTCAACGATTACTTTATAACTCCTGCCATCTGCTTCAATTCTAACATTTTTTCCAGCTGCCAGTTTCTCCTGAACATTGATGGGAGCAGGTGCCTGTGGTGCGTTCGGGCTTTGGGTTTCAGCTGTTGGACTTTTCATTTGTGCAGTGGTATTTTGCTTAGTGTCGGCCGCCGGATCCACTGGCTTTTTCACCTGGTACGTGTAGCAACTGCTAAGAGAAAATGATATAATGATGAGATAAAGATACTTTTGCATGAGTTAAATTTAAGAATTAAACGGAATATTCAGGAGTTTCTTTTGAAAGATCCTGTAAAAAAATATCGAAAGACCATTTTTTTATGGACCCGCTGTACAAAGTCTCCTGACTTTGAGCCCGCAAAATAAAAAAAATATTTGAACATATTTCAATATCAGATCGGAGAACAGGGGAGTGGAGATAAAACTCCTTTTTATTTTTTTAGCTTTGATGATCCATAATAAAAATATACTTTTGTAATCAACACATAAAGTTCTGATAGCAGACTGTGTTGCCCTTTAAAAAAACTAAAAACTAACCAGAAAACTAATTACATCATGAAAAATGAACAAAATTACGCTGTACCTATTCTTAGGAATACATCAAAACTCCTTGTTTCCAGCAATTTAAAACAACAGTAAATTTCACAATTTCTTTAGCACCATAGCCCTATAAACCCCATAGGATTTATTTCATGATTTCTGCCAATCGGAGATAAAGAATATCCGGTATGAAAGTATGGCCGATACTTCGCTTTCGATCCGGATGGGCAATGTTTTTATTGAAGTTTGGGACGTTTCATGGGCTATCAGTGATGATGCTGTTTGATCTGCGGACCCTTTCAAAATTAATGTTTATTCATTGATTTAAATCCTTATACCATAATCCTGTGCTCGGCAAAAGGATGGTGGGAAAATGGCAGCTAACGATGATTTAAAAAACCAAACAATAATTTAATATCAAACTCATTAATTTTTACATTATTATGACAAAGAAACTACTAACCATTGCCTTCACAGGCTTATCGTGTACTATGGCTTTTGCAGCGGATCTATATGTTAGAGATGGAGGAGCAGGCGGAGCTTATCCTACTGTAAGTACAGCAATCACAGCAGCTTCAGACGGGGACCGTATCATCATTCAGCCTAAAGCCAATGGAGGGGCTTATGTAGAAAATCTGATTATCAACAAATCGCTGACTTTTGTTTCCGAAACCAATTATGCCAAGTATATCATTCAGGGAAATGTAAGCATCAATCCGGCAACAGGAAGAACGGTGACGATCAGCAATATGAGCTCAGGCTATTACGGCAGTTATAATGTACAGGCAAATTTTCCAATAGGTACAGGAAGAACCTTCGTTAATATTGTGAACTGTGATCTGCATAATGTTTTAACGGATAAAGTGAATTTCACTACCAACATCTCCGGTTGTACGATTAGTGGAATCCTGAAGTTTTCTCACGGAAGATGTACAGCTAATAGAGCAGAAAGTATTGCCGTGGTAGCTACGCAGGATAACAGTCCTGTCGGATCTGATATTGAGGTTTACGGGAATGTATCCAACTCATTTATATCCAATTCACAATCCAATTATAATTTTAAGTTCAGCAATAATTTCTGTACCGGTATTTATATTTATAATATTAAAGCAGGAAGCTCTAACGAAATCATTAACAATACCGTTTATAATCCTATTCCCGCAGATACGGCTCCGCTTTACGTGAATTTAGGGAATAGCACTAACGCGGGGAATATTGCTATTATGAACAATGCCGCTTCTTTTGAAGTAGGAGGGACCAATGCCTGCATTCAAAACAAAAGCAATAGTGTTACGGTAACAGCTAACTATAATGTATTCACCAATGCTTTTGTAACAGAAGGTAGCATGACGCAAAATGACAATTCAGGATCATTGAACCTGAACTTCGACAATGTAGCCTATACGGTAACCGGGATGAATGTAAACGCCGGAAATCCCGGTATAAAATACACAGATTTGGACTTAACAAGAAACGACGCCGGGCATTATGGAGGCTCTAACAGCTGGATGAATTACTGGCCGGCAAATAATGGTAATAAACCTCGGGTAAATTATCTGTCCACCCCAAGATCTGTTACCAGCGGAACATTTAACATCAGTGGGTCTGGTTTTTCTAAATAATTTCTAATGATATAGCAATATGAAAAATTATATCTACAGTATAATTGCTTTGTTAATGGTCATGCTGTGCCCGGCACAGGTACTGATCAGCCAGGCAGAATATTTTTGGGATATCGATCCGGGAACAGGAAATGGGACTCCGGTATGGGCTGCCGACGGGACTTTTGATAACGTTGTTGAAGAGCTTTCCAAAACAGACATTGCCACACCGGGCAGCGGGTTACATAAATTCAGTATCCGTGTCAAAGACAATACGGGAGTTTGGGGACCGGTTTTTACCAACATTATTGATGTTCAACCCAATCAGACCTCTGCCATCATAGCTGTTTCCCAGGCGGAATATTTTTGGGATACTGATCCGGGAGCCGGAAACGGGAATCCCGTATTGGCAGCCGATGGGACTTTTGACAGCGTTATTGAACAACTCAGTACCGCAGGAGTTGCTACACCGGGTAGCGGTTTGCATACATTCAGTGTCCGCATCAGGGACAATATGGGAATTTGGGGACCAGTTTTTACCCATGTCATTAATATTCAGCAAACTTCGGCATCTCCTATAATCGCTGTTTCCCAGGCAGAGTATTTTTGGGATACTGATCCGGGTGTGGGAAATGGAATCGCTTTATTGGCTGCTGATGCCAATTTTAACAGCTCTTTTGAGCAACTGGCTGATGCAGGAATTCCTTTACCCGCTAATGGCCTGCACGTCTTTAATGTCCGTGTGAAAGACAATACGGGTGTTTGGGGCCCTGTTTTCAGAAATGTTATTGATGTACAGGCCACAGCTTTTACGGGCTGCTGGCAAACCCTTGCCACAAGAGGAGACCATTCGGTAGGACTCAAAACAGACGGAACATTGTGGGCATGGGGAGTTAACAGCGATGGACAATTAGGTGACGGAACCATATCTTACAGATCTGTTCCTGTAAAAATAGGAACCGCAAATGACTGGAAAAGCATTTACGTAGGCCATAAGCATACACTAGCCATTAAAACAGATGGAACACTATGGGCCTGGGGAGATAATGCATTTGGGCAATTAGGTGATGGAACCTTAATTGACAGAAAGGTTCCTACTCAGATAGGAACAGCAACGGACTGGCAAAGTCTAGGCGGCGGAATTGAACATTCGGTAGGACTCAAAACCGATGGGACGCTTTGGACCTGGGGGCGTAACGGCTATGGGCAATTGGGAGATGGAACTACCATTTCAAAAAATATCCCAACACAAATCGGAACTGCCACTGATTGGAAAAGTATTCGTGCAGCAAATTATCAGACGTTAGCGATAAAAACCGATGGAACGCTGTGGGGATGGGGAATTAACACCTCCGGGCAGCTTGGAGACGGAACTTCAGTTTCAAAAAATATCCCGACACAAATTGGAACTGCTGCTAATTGGAAAAGTATTGATACGGGAGTTCAACATTCGGTAGGACTCAAAACAGACGGAACGTTATGGGCCTGGGGAAATAACAGTAATGGGCAGCTTGGAGACGGAACTACGGTTTCAAAATATACCCAAATACAAATAGGAACAGCAACCAGCTGGCAAACAGCAGCGGTTGGGAATAATTTTACATTTGCAACAAGGACAGACGGAACAATCTGGGCATGGGGCGGCAATAGCTTTGGACAGTTGGGTAATGGTACAAGTACAGGAAATAGTACAACACCTGCACAGGTAGATTCCTCTTCAGATAACAAGCAGGTTTTTGCCGGAGAGAGTCATATTCTTGTACAAAAATTTGATGGTTTTCTAAAAGCTTGTGGCCGAAATGACAATGGACAGTTAGGTGACGGTACAAAAGTTAACAAAAATACGTTAACTGCTATGGCTTGTCCCGGATACTGTATTCCTCCAACACCATTTTCATCATCCAATATCACCTCTGAAACAGCTAGTCTTAACTGGACGGCAGCAACTGTGGCTCCTGGCCAGGGGTATGTGTATCTTTACAGTACCAGTCCAACACTTGGAGGTATTGAAGGAGGTGTTCCCTCTACTTCTACAACAGCAAATCTGACCAATTTACTACCTGATACCACGTACTATTGGTGGGTGGGATCCAATTGTGGATTCAGTCCGTTTGTCTGGATGCCGGGAGGTTCCTTTACTACACTTCCTACCACCGCAACAGGCTGCTGGCAAAGTGTGAGTGGAGGTATTGATTACTCAATGGGGATCAAAAAAGACGGAACGCTATGGGCCTGGGGAAATAATTATGATGGCGAGCTGGGAGACGGAACTATGATCAATAGAAATACCCCGACACCAATAGGGACCGAAAATAATTGGGCGAAAATACTGGCTGGAGCTTATTTTTCAGTAGGTATGAAGACCAATGGATCAATATGGACCTGGGGTGAGAATAGCAGAGGACAGTTAGGTGATGGAACTACAACCACGAGAAATATTCCAATGCAGGTAGGAACTGCAACAGACTGGATGGATATTGCAACGGGGGTAAAGCAGACATTTGCTATAAAATCAGATGGAACACTTTGGGCCTGGGGTTATAATAACAGGGGACAGTTAGGTGATGGTACAATCATCAACAAAAGCATACCTGTACAAATCGGTACTGCAACAGACTGGCTAAGTATCGCCTCCGGAGAATCTCATACCCTTGCTGTAAAAACAGATGGAACGCTATGGGCCTGGGGGTATAATGACAGAGGACAGTTAGGTGATGGTACCGCCATAGCAGTAAGTTCCCCTACTCAAATCGGAACGGCAACGGATTGGAAAACTGTTACTGCAGGTACCGATCATTCGATAGCACTCAAAACGGATGGAACGCTATGGACCTGGGGGTATAATGACAGAGGACAATTAGGTGATGGTACTACAATTTCAAAGAATATTCCGACACAGGTAGGAACAGAAGCCAACTGGCAAAGTGTGAAGACTGGCACATATGGTTCTACTTTAGCTATAAAAACAGATGGAACATTATGGGCCTGGGGCTATAATGGCTGGGGACAATTAGGAGATGGTACAGAGATACACAGATCCACACCCATGCGTATCGGAACTGCAACTGATTGGCAAAGTATTGCAGCAGGAGCTAATAATACACTTGCTGTAAATAATAAAGGATTTCTGGCAATCAGTGGCTATAACCTCAAGGGACAGTTAGGAGACGGTACTTATATTCAAAAGAAAATTTTTATTCCCGTTGCCTGTGGTACAGGTAGTGTGACTGTTCATAAAGCTTCTACTTTCGCTAAAGCCGGTCTAGCGCTTGATGAAGTTTCAGCAAAGGCAGATCAGCTGAAAGTTTATCCGAATCCTGTACAGGATATTCTGACCATTTCGTTTGATCAGAAGATTCTGTCGGTATCGGTTTACAATGCAGCCGGACAGCAGGTACTTACGAAGGCAATCAATGATACTAAAGGAACTATTGATGTTTCCGGACTTGTATCAGGGGGTTATCTGGTTAAAGTGAACGCTACTAATGACCTGGTAAGAATGGTGAAAGTTATCAAGCGGTAAATAGTAAAACTTTAATACAAAAAAGGTTTCTTTAGACCTTAAACCTTTCAAATAGCGCCACTTATCTTTAAGTGGCGCTGTTTTTTTAAACTAATCGCTATCTTTAATACATCATCAAAACAAAATAATAATCGATTAAAAACTTTAAAATCATGATAAAAAAAGCAGTCTCTGGTTTCCTTCTCTTCAGTTTTTTCCTGGTAAGTGCACAAGCCATCGAGTCGGGAAGCCACAGCACGACAGGCTACATCAAACCGGACGGTACGATTGAAAACAGCAGCCATTCCACCGTAGGGTACATCAGGTCAGACGGGACGATCGAAAATAAAAGCCATTCGACCATCGGGTATATTAAAAGTGACGGCACCATAGAAAACGAAAGTCATTCTACCGTAGGGTATGTTAAAAAAGATGGCACGGTAGAAAACAGCAGTCATTCCACCGTGGGTTACATCAAAGACGATGGAACGGTAGAAAACAGCAGTCACAGTACTATTGGCTATGCCAAAGGCGTTAAAAAAGACTGGGCAGCAGTAGTCTATTTCTTTTTTAAGCTAGATTGATCATCAATACCGCGGAGAACATAAGGAATTTAACCAACAATTTCTGATCATTACATCATCTATTCCTGCACCCTGTTCCATAACCTTCTCAAGGACGTATGATAAGGGGCTGCATCCTTTTGGGTAACAGTATAGAGGCCGTTTGGAAGCCGCTTTACCCTCTTGTATAACCGGTTTTACCCCCTTGGGTAAGGGGGTGTCGCCCGTTCCTCAACGGGGGATAGGCTGTTTGGAAGACCCTACAGGAGGTTGGGGAAGTGCCTGACGGGTCTTTGGAAGGGTCTATAGGCTTTGTGGTGGGGTTTTGTTGATGTTTGGATGTTTTTTGAATGTTTGATGTAATGCTAAAACCGCACGAAAGGATTCGTGCGGTAGCGCGGAGAATGAACGTACGTATATTAGAAAAGCGGCAAAAGCCGCTTTTCTAATATAAATGATATGTTGAATATCTTTTAAATGAGTTTTAGTAACTCTCCTGCCACCTTTTCGGAAGATGCAGGATTTTGTCCGGTAATCAATCTTCCGTCAACAACCGCATAAGGATTCCAGTCCTCGATCTTACTGTATACACCGCCATTCCTTTTGAGCATGTCTTCAACCAGAAAAGGCACTACGTCAGTTAATTGTACGGCGTCTTCTTCAGTATTTGTGAATCCGGTAACATTTTTATCCTTTACCAGATACTCACCATCTATTTTCACATCCTTCAAAACCCCAGGTGCGTGGCATACAAATGCTACAGGTTTTTCATTGGTATAAAAATCAACAATAAGCTGTTGCGAAACCTTATCTTCAGCGAGATCCCACAATGGACCGTGACCACCAGGATAAAATACGGCATCAAAATCTTCACTTTTAACTTCCGATAACTTGTGTGTATTTTTTAATTTATCCTGTAATACCTCATCATTATCCATTCTGCGCGTAGCATCGGTCTGAGATGATGGTTCTTCACTTTTCGGATCAATTGGCGGAAGACCTCCCTTTGGAGACGCCAATGTTATTTCTACTTCTTTATCAGATAATGCATAGTAAGGAGCTGCCAATTCTTCTGTCCAAAATCCGGTCTTTCTACCGGTATCTCCCAATTCGTCGTGACTCGTAAGCACGAATAAAACTTTTTTACTCATTTATATTTATTTAATTAGTACTGTAAAGTTGGCAATATCATTCTTTTAAAAAAAGGATCTAAATCACTATTTATATGTGATCCATATCACACTTTAGAATAGAAAGAGACAGATAGAAATTATTTTATATTGTCATAGATTTCCATTATTCTGAAAGACACTAGACCTTCAGTCTTGTCATTGGTGGTTTTATATACCCCTCGCTACCGCACGAATGCTTTCGTGTGGTTTTTATTCCAGCCACTTTCTCATAAAGTTTTTATCTTTATAAAAACATAATTGATGAGTCGTAATTACAAATTCCACAATCCTGAAGGATTATATTTCATAAGTTTTGCTGTCGTAGGTTGGCTGGATGTTTTTATCAGAAATGAATACAAAGAAATTCTTTTAGAAAGTTTAAGGTTTTGCCAAAAGAGTAAAGGAATGGAAATACATGCATCGTGCATCATGTCAAACCATGTACACTTAGTTTTCAAAAGTATAAATGGGCAGAAACCGGAAACTCTGATTGGAGATTTAAAAAGATTTACAAGCAAAGCCATTGTTACGGCAATCAAGGAAAATCCTGCAGAAAGCAGAAAAGAATTTTTATTAGATTTCTTCCTTAAAGAAGGCTCAAAAACTTCAAATGTAACTCAATATCAGTTTTGGAGACATGATAATAAGCCTATTGAGTTATGGAGTAACAGGGTGATTAGCCAGAAAATTAATTATGTACATCAAAACCCGGTAAAAGCAGGTTTAGTTTTTCGTGCGGAAGATTATAGATACAGCAGTGCAATAGATTATTCTGATGAAAAAGGACTTTTAGATCATATTGTTGTTTTTAGAATGTTTGATTTATAATACTTAACCACACGAAAGGATTCGTGCAGTAGCGGGGCTGGATGCAGCGCATGTTATTCTGGAAAGGAGAGGGGAGAAGTACAACCAGCCAATAGGTTATGCTTTTTAACGCAAAGGTTTCATGTAATCGTGCATAGACTAGAAGGCAAAGAGAGAATCAATCTTTGATTGATTTGATGAAGCGTGCGCTTTATCCGTGCGCTTAATCAGCGTAAAACGGCCATCCTTTGCTTTCCTTAAAATCATAAGGATCTTATAAAGCCTTTGCGTTAAAAATATGATCTGCTCTTATTTTTCAATAATTCCAAAACAGAATAAAAATTTCATTAACGCAAAGGGTTAATGTAATCATGCATAGACTAGAAGGCAAAGAGAGAATCAATCTTTGATTGATTTGATGAAGCGGGCGTTTACCAACTGCTTCATAAGCGGTGAAGCCGCCACCTTTGCTTTCCTTAGAACTATGAGGAATCTTATAAACCTTTGCGTTAAAATATGATCTGCTCTTATTTTTCAAGAATTCCAAAACAGAATAGAAATTTTATTAACGCAAAGGTTTCATGTAATCGTACATAAAGTAGGAAGGCAAAGAGAGAATCAATCTTTGATTGCTTTGATGAAGCGGGCGTTTTATCCGTGCGCTTAATCAGCGTGAAACGGTCATCCTTTGCTTCCATAAAATCATAAAAATCTTATAAAAACCTTTGCGTTAAAAAATATGAACTGCTCTTATTTTTCAATAATTCCAAAACAGAATAGAAATTTCATTAACGCAAAGGTTTAATGTAATCGTGCATAGACTAGAAGGCAAAGAGAGAATCAATCTTTGATTGATTGATGAAGCGGCGTTTTATCCGTGCGCTTAATCAGCGTGAAACGGTCATCCTTTGCTTTCCTTAAAATCATAAGGATCTTATAAAGCCTTTGCGTTAAAAATATGAACTGCTCTTATTTTCAATAATTCCAAAGCAGAATAGAAATTTCATTAACGCAAAGGTTTCATGTAATGATGCATAGACTAGAAGGCAAAGAGAGAATCAATCTTTGATTGCTTTGATGAAGCGTGCGTTTATCCGTGCGCTTAATCAGCGTGAAACGGCCATCCTTTGCTTTCCTTAAAATCATAAGAATCTTATAAAACTTTTGCGTTAAAAAATATGATCTGCTCTTATTTTCAAGAATCCCAGAACAGAATAGAAATTTCATTAACTAAGGTTTCATGTAATCGTGCATAGACTAGGAAGGCAAAGAGGAAATCAATCTTTGATTGCTTTGATGAAGCGTGCGTTTTACCAGCTGCTTCATAAGCGGTGAAGCCGCCACCTTTGCTTTCCTTAGAACTAAAAGCAATCTTATAAACCTTTGCGTTAAAATATGATCTGCTCTTATTTTTCAAGAATCCCAGAACAAAATAGAAATTTCATTAACGCAAAGGTTTCATGTAATTATGCCTAGAGTAGCCGGCCTGCATTAATGAAATTCCTGTTTTTCTAATACGCCTTCTCTGTAGATTTCAGTAGAGATCAGTGGTCCCTTTTTTCTTGTATTGAGTAAGGGTTCTCCGGTTTCTTCATTATATTTTTGCAGTAATTTATAAAATTTCCATGTTCCGGTGGGTAACCCGTTTTTATACTCTGCTTCCAGGTAAGTATAAGGATCCGTAAACTCCGGATATTTTTGTAAATCGATAGATCCTTTTGGTTTGTATTCTGTCCATTTTCCTTCTTTATGGTGATTTTTCACCATGCCCTGTTCTTCATCATCTTTATAAGGACCGTCATGATCGTAGTATCTTGTAAATTTTCCGGAGGGCAGAATCTGGTATTTCTGTAAAGGTTTTAGTTTAAAAGGACTTTCAGTCAGCTCATAGTCCTGCAGAGAAATGATATAATTTTTATCGATATTAAACAGGGTATAGCTGGCAAATCCCATTTCTCCCTGATGATTAAGATAGATTCTCTTCATATCGGTCAGCTTACCGTTCTTCGTTGAAATCAGATACATTTTTTCAATAAAAGGGTCGGCATAGCGAGTGGTATTATAGACCGCCATAAAGTACAGGGAATAGTCTCCGTAACACAGAAAATCTGAGGCTATTTTAATCCGGTCATATTTTTCATTGACATTTTTGCTGAATGGCAGGAAAACATGGTATTCTTCGGGAAGCAGTATAAGATCTTTTTTTATGGGTTTTTCAAATTGTAAGGCATTGATTTCTTTCAATTTATTTTCATCCTGTATGGCAGACAGAATAGAGTCAAGGGTTATCCGTTTTGAAATATCTGAATATCCAAATGGCAGATTGATACAATCAGCTTTATTGGTGTTTAAGAAAACCGATCCTTTATCTGTTGAATGTGCCTCTGTGTTTATGCTATTTTCTGTTTGAGCCTTAGTGGAGCAGGAAAAAAGAAAAAACAGAACAGTAAAACAGGCGATATTAATTTTAGGCATATATATCTAATATTGGGGTGAAACCGTGAACATGCAAATGGTTATTGTGTCTTGGAGTAGCGGTATGCGTGGTATGAGGTAACCGCGTACTGGCATTGTCTGCAGCACTGGCATTTGAGGTATTGGAAAAATTCTCTGACCGGCCTGAGCTGAATCCAAAATCAAAGAGAATATTCCGAAGGATAACCTGGCTGTCATAATCAAAATTCGCTGCCGAAAGCACTGTATTGGCTCCGTTTTGCAGAGTCGTTAATAAATTCAGATCTCCCGCTTCTCCGTTCACATGTTCTGCACTGGGATAGCAGGACGCATCAGAATAAGAAAAGCCTTGAGACACAATATAATGAGTGTGCCCTTCCTGCCTGAATTGTGCCAGTGCCCCTAAGAAACCGGCAAATAAATCCGGCTGAACGCTCCTTCTTCTGGTGTGCTGAAATCCATACCGGATGATGACGCCGTCCCGATTATAATTGAATGCTTCAAAAATCTGTGGTCCTACACCATTATTCGCTAAAATATCCATATCGACCAACTCGACGGTTCCCTGCTGATTGGCGTACCATTTGTCGGTGGCTCCATCACCCAAAGTTCCGTTGGCATATACCAATAGCTGGTGAGCATCTATATTTTCTCCGGCCGCTCTGTTCGCAGTGAAATCTATTGTTTCCGAAAGAACTCCTCTTTGGGCCAGCGGCGGAACTGTATTGACTCTTCTTTTTCTGGTTACCGTTTCTTTAGTTCTGGCACATATCCTGTGTTCATTATCGTTTTGGTCGTAATAAAAAAAGATAACTTCATCAGAATGCCTGTTCAGAACTTTCTGAACCCTTCTTCTTCTGGATGGGTTTATACTAATCTCCTCCAATGTATTGTACGTATTACTGCTATGGTAAATGGTATATATATTTTTATTGACCACTCTGAATCTTCCTCGGTCATCATTTAAGAAAATACCGGCTCCGTTTATTTCTTCCTGACCATCTCCATAGGCACAGGGATTATTGTCTGTTCTTTCTACCGCCACTTCCAAATGAATGCTGTTTTCTGCCAGTCTTCTGGTCCAGTCATCAAAAACAGCCCTTCCGTCAGGTCTTAGTTGCAGCTTAATAATGGCTTTATTGCTATGATCACTTAAGTTGACATAATGGCCATGGCTGCCTTGTCTATTGTTAAGGGCATCAAAATTTCCAACCTGTACCGTAAACAGCCTCTGTGCTTCATATCTGTCAGGAGATACAAAACGCATCAACTGTAATGGATCTGTATTTTCTGTCATGGTACCTGCTGAAGGTCTTATGACCACATCTACACTCAAAGTCTGCATATTGCTGGTCTCTATAACCAGATATACCGTTTTTCCCAGTATGGAATCGTATGGAATATTTTGATTCAGATGATCCTGCTGTACATGAGCAGAATCAATTTTCGTGAAATTTACTCTTGTTCCATTGTCTGTTGTCGTTTTCTTGGCAAAATAAACTTCAGTAACGCGCTGCAATGAGTTATCGGGAGTATCCGGAGCCAATGGACCGTTTAAAGTCTGGGTTTGTCCGGAATCTGTTATTGTAATACGTGTTGCCATTTTAAGATTTTCTTTTTTAATGCAGGGTTTTCAATATTTCCTTAGGAGAATTATCCATGATTTTATCTTCGTTCAATAAGGTAAAGCTCAGACCTCCAAATTTTCATCCAGCTGATCCTTCGGCTCTTCAATCCATCTTATTTTTTATAGTTCTTCATGGCTTATTTCTTTTATATGATAGATGGTTTTCTTTTGGTAGTTCTCTCCCAGGGAAAATTCTACGGTTAGTTTATGCTCCAAGACTTCTTTGGTTTTAAAATCTAATAAAATCTGCCCTTTATATTTGTTCAGTTCTGGAAAATCTATTTTACTGTTATATGCTATTTCTTTTCTTTTCATTTCCCCGTAAAACATTTCCCAATTTTTATCGGAAGGAATATTGCCGGTGTACTGTATCAGTAATAATTCATCATCACAACGCATATCTTCGGGTTGTACATGCTCATCTATATCTATTACGGTATTGGCCATAAAATTACTATAGCGCACGGTATGCTTTACCTGGTCTTCCTTCCCGTACCTGCCATAAAACTTATGGAGGATCATTCCAAAATGAATGTTTTTTAAAAAGTCTTTACCCACCAAATTCTCCTGTTGATAGAATGTTTTTAAAAACTGATAAGAATCTTCTGCCTGTCTGCCAACATAGGAACGGGAGAGCTTTTCTACTGTTTTTTCCACTCTATCCTGAAGAACTGACAATCCCTGGATGTTTTTTAAGTTTCCATATTCGTCTGTTATGAGCACTACATCATCATTGATCTCTGCAATTCTGGCTAAAAAATCTTTTTCGGACAGTGATAGTTCCTTATCGCGATGAACTCTGTCAAAAATTTCGATATGGTATTCAAACCTTTCTTTTTCTAAACGCTTCAGCGTCACATGAAAATTTTTGTTGAGCTCACTTCTATGCGTTTTTCCAGTGATAGTGGTATATTCATTACAGGAATAGCGGTAAAATTTCTTTCCTTCTGAAAGGTTCAATTTAATATCTATGGGAAATACGGGCTCCATAATTTTTCGCTCATTATTTACTCAAAAACTACTTTTCCTGCAGAGGAAACCCACTGACTTTTTTTGTTCCATGACCCATCACAATCCTGTTGCATCTGTTTAATTATTTTTGCTTTTTTTATGTCGATAATAGCACAGGTGTAGTTTTCATGCAGGGTACTGTCTTTATCGCTTTCATGCACATATTCTTTGATGATGCCGTCCACTACCACATACTTTGCATTAGGGGATAATGAAGAATAGAGTTCACTTCCGGTACCTTTAAATTCAGTTCCTTTGCCTACTTTTATCTTCTTCTTGTTATTAATAATATGGAGATTATACCATAGTTTCATAGGACTGTTATAGGAAGCATAATACAATGATAAATTATTATTTAAAGTAATTGTGGTGTCTTTCCTTACTGTTTGATTCTGCGCATAATGATTTCGATGGGAAACCGTGTTTCCACATGTAATAAAAATGACTAAAATCATTAGGATGGATGTCAATTTTTTCATGATAAGTTTGAGTTTTTTTCCATTTTTTCATAACGTTTATCCATATCTGTACCTCTTCTTTTATTACCGTAATCATCAAGAATTTCCTGCTCATATGTGCCGTGTATATCTCCCCATTCGCCAGGATTTCTTGATACTTTTTCTAGTTTTTCACCTTCTTTTCTGGTTTTATTTTCTTTGGCTGTGTTGGCATCTTTTTTTGCAAAAAACCGGTCTAGTGCAGCACCAAAATCATCTTTTACAAATCCTGGTCTGTTAATGTGATGATCCAGTACGGTTGCTTTACCTAATTTTGATTTTAAATAATCCGACAATTTATATGAATAGCCTGTAGGAGTTAAAGGAAGTACCACCTCTTTCAATCTTTTAATAAAATCCAGCACTTGTTTTTCCTGAAATACTTTATCAATAACGGCATTTACAATCGGTTGCAAAGGCTTACATTCCACTGTTTTTCCAAATAAAGACTCTTTACAGTTTTCTCTGATTTTATTTGATAATGTATTTCCCGTAATTTTCTCTGCTTTAGGATCTGATGGATCCTTATAGTATAAAATCCCGGAGTCCACCGTCCAACCACATGATACAAATAGCTCGTCATATTTTTCAGGATGCTGAGCTTTAAATTCTTCAACCTGTGTAGTAAATTCACCTTTTCCGGTATGATCCACTGTTTTCTGCATGGCCCCTGCCGTTAATATCATCTGTTCACCCGAAAGGTCCCAGTCGTAGGATTGAACAGAATCTAACTTGCCTTCATTTTCAGACATTCCCACCAAAATAGCCTTTTCCTCAGCCGTAATTTTCTTTTCTTCAATCAATGTATCCCAATCGGAATAATTTTCAAGTTTTTTCGATCCCCAGTAGGCTGGTCCATATTTTTTACTATATCGGGTACAGGTAATGTCATAATTGTTTCCACAATTACAATATCTGATCTCAAACCTTTCATTGTCTTTATTTAAAAACTCATGCGTGTCATCCGGAAATTTAATCTCATCTTCTGTTCCTGTTACTTCAGCTTTGAAATATAAAAAGGCGTTTACATCCTCTCTTTTAGCAAATTTCTCTATCAGTTTCTTTAGATTTTCATCACTTTTAGGACGCATCGTTATTTCTTTTGCATAAACGAGGGTTCCGTTGATCGTGAATTCTATTTTGCTTTTCTCTTCTTCGCCATCTAAAAACTTTACAGGATTTTCATAAATGTTTTCTGCATTTTTCAATTTATTTTCATGGATCTCCACAGATAGCTTGCCGCTTGCTCCTTCACAATTGGCGACCACCCATACTTTCTTTTTAATGGTGGTGCTGTTTATTCTTTCAAAATCAAAATCCGGGCTGCCATCAGCTTTTTTTGCCTGCACTTCTTCTTCCCAGGTAACTTTTACCGATTCTTTTGCATTTAATTTTACAGAATCTTCTTTATCAGCCTTGAGGTTTCTTCTTCCTTTTTTTTCATACTTCTTTTTTACATCAGATACCAGACCTCCACTTTTAACGGTATAAGTTTCTTCTTTAGTTTCCCAGGTCATTTTAGGAACCTGTTTCGCAAAATATATTTTCACCACATTCACTTCATGATCTACCTGGTGTGGCAGATCATAAACCTTTTGATTGGGATTTACAGAATAGTCGTCTTTTTGTTGTTCGTCACTCATAACACTTTATTTTGAGCTGATTAGTAAAAATCATTTACGCTATTATATTTTGATCACTTTTAAAGATATTCATCTACCAACAAAGTTTATCTGATACTGCATATTCTGTACATTGATCAATGGTTTTCAATTTATCCCCAACAATTTTATTTTTATAAAGTGTTCTTTCTTTGGTATCACTCACTCCTGTTATCAGATATTTTCCTGTTTTGTCCCATCCATAGAAAGGGGCTTTATCGAAAAAATCTGGCATAAATATAAATCTGTTTTCTTTTTCAGACCATTTGTAAAATTGATACATATCATTGTCTCTCATAGAGCTTGCAAGATCGAGGATAAGAAGGTCTTCATATCCATCATTATCAACATCTGTTACTGATATAAAATTGTAGTCTTCATTACGAAAAATCATTTTTTTCTTACTTACAAAATCATTTTCTTTAAAATCTTTATTCTTATAATAATAATAAGTATCATAATATGAACTCTTATTGATCACTTGCCAATGCTGAAGTTCAACTGTTCCTTCTATACATTCGTAGGCAGACCTAGGTAAAAGGCCCTTGGTGTCTTCCTGTATTTCAGGAATGGTATAATTTTTTCGTCCTGCCAAATCTTCAGACTTCGAAAGTCGCAACCGAATGTCCATCTTTTTTTTATTGACTTCCAACGGAATGGTTACCACATATTGCAAAGGAATACTCAATGTATCTACATATTTTTGCATACTTTGCTTCTTGGAAGACGCCGATATTTTACCACCAATTTCCGTAGAATCAATTTTTGCTATATTGATATCCTCTTTGTCTGGGGTTCTTTTAGATTGATTTCTCGCACAGGAAATCACCATTATTGATATAAAACATATTTTCAGCTTATTATTGAAAGTCATTTGCACTATTATATTTTGTTTCCAAATCTTTAATGACTTTTAATTTTAATTTTGTGGGTAAATCTTTTAATGTAATGTTCACATTATCATTGATTTTGCATTTGTCATCCTCTCCACAATAATATTTTATATGATACAGATGTTTTTTATGGTTATAAAATATGATGTATGAGACTTTTGTATCGTTATCCCAATTCAAGGAATCCTGATAATGCCTTTCAAAGTATCACTAACTGCCATTTGTAGTATGCTAATCTTGTATTTCTATTTTTATCTGTTGAATCTTCTACATCCGATAATCCATAAAATTATCTGTGTGTCCTTTATAAGACTTATAGCCTATCCTAATAGTAATTTACAAATCTTTAAAGGATGTTTTTAGTCTGTAATTTATTAATTCATTCAAATAAACTCCTTTAATTGGGATTGCAAAATTGTTTTTGATTTCATAAAATTCTCCTGGATAATATACTTTTCTTACTTCAGGGCTCAAATTGTTTAAATTAAATTTTTCATCTTTGAAATTTGCTTTGAAGCCTTTTATATTCTCTTTCGCATATTTCAAATCTTCTATATCCTTGCTGAATTTGGGATAGCTATAGTAATTGCCATTCTTATCTTTGAACACTTTATCATATTGATATTTTTGATGAAAATAATAATTATCTTTTTTATTTTTTGAGATGTAAAGAATTACTGAATCTTTTTCTGAAAATGAAGGTTTTCCATAATGATCATATGCTAAAAATTCAATTGTATCATTAGATAAATTATTCAAAATATTTTTTACCACTTTATATTTACAACGAAATGCATTATCCGTCACAAAGTGCGTTCTAATAACACTTACTGAATCTCCGGTTTCTTCATCAATTTCTTTTTCTATAACCTTGTTATTTATATTGGGATTAAATTCTTCAACTGAAATTTTCTCTCCTATAAATGCATAAAGGTTAATTGAATCATTTCTATTGCCAACCGAAATATTTTTAGACGCTTTTATAGATGAATTACAACTAATGAAAGTTGACAATAGTGCTAAAATTACAATACGAATAGTTTTCATCTTCCAACTCTTAAATTTAAACATTCTAAGCCGATATTAACTGTTTTCTTGCCATCTCCCTTGCCATGAGTTTTTCCAATGCTGGATTTTTGTTTTCCTGATGGTGTAACTCTGCCAATCGTAACTTCTGCGTTTTTACTTGAAAAATTCCAAGAATCTAATGCATAAATATTAATATCAAGAGACTTGGAGGTATTTTTGTCCTTTTCAGAAGTACCAAAACCATTTACTGTTTTTTCTCCCCCCATAGTAGAACTTGCTGATGTTTTATTGTTATTATTTTCATGCATAAGGTTATGAGTATGTGCCTGTCCCAAAAGGGCTCCTCTTATATCTCCTGAACGAATTATTGGTTTACTATAAATTGCATTTCCACTTCCATCTTTACCTAATATAAGCTCTTCTGAACTTATAGTGGCTTCTCCATCAGTGCCCTGCTCACCTAAAACGGCCTTAATACTTGCAGAATCTCTATCCAAATAGATATAAATCTGTTGTTCAGTTTTATTGGTCAATCTATGAATTTCCTGTAACTTTTCTTGTATCTGAGCATCATCAACTGTAACAACATGGCTGTTCTCAATAAGATATTTATTTTTTTCTCCATCAGGCTCTTCATTTCCAGAATTCCATTCTCCTTTAGTTATCATTCTTATATCTCCATCTTTTTTTCCGAAATTGATAAAAACAGAAGCATCTATTTTATTAATATAAATATCTTTGATCACCTCATCTATAATATTTTCTTTTGCTTTTTCACTTATACTCTCAATCTTCGGAATTGGTTTTGCAACAGCACTATTAAATTCAGGATCACAATTGATAAAAGATTCTTTCACTAAAGCTGTTTGTTCCTGTATAAGAGAGGTTCCCAGATTTTGCCACGGACTTAATTTGATAACGCTCATGCAGGGTGGGGGAGACATGTTTCTTGCAGGCCATTTGGGGTGCCCGCAAGTTCCTTTAAACTGAAGGTTAACCATATTGTTTCCATCGCCATGTGTCGCAAATAGCTTATCCTGAAGGATTATTTCGTTTGAGGTAACTTTCAGTTCTCCGGGCGCCTGAGCATAGGGACACTTCAACTTGGCTCCATGCATTACCATTTCTCTTTTTTCTAAAGGAGAATCTTCGCTGGCTCTTTTTTGTTTTTCTGCTCTTTTTTCAGAAAGCTTACGATCATGCGCTGAAGTATTCTGATTTTCCATGTCTTACTATTTTGGATTGGATTCAATTGCAGAGGGCGGAAGAATATTCGTAGGCAGCCACTGAAATTTACTTTTATCCATCGTTATAAATTTATCCCTTACTTACTTTAACGTCTTTTCCTCCCTGGAATACGGCCAATGATGTTCCTCTCAATTTTAAATCGCCTTTCGAGGTCTGTATATCGGCTTCTCCGGAAGTGCTTTTAAATGTATTACCGGTGCTTTCTGTCTGATCCTGCTTAACGGTAACGCTTTTATTTTCAGAGGTCTGTGTATATTTTTTTGTAATGGATTCGGTATGGTCATTTCCAATATGCATGGTGCTGTCCTTCCCAATCTTGGTGGTCATATTCCTTCCCACAGAAATATGCATATCTTCACCTGCTGTGAAAGTCATATTCTTCGGTGCAGTAACATGAATGTTACCCTGCCCATCCATAAAATAGGTATTTCCGCTTGGATCTTTAATGGTTACACTTTTTTCTGCATCATTCATTAAAACCTGAATACCGCTTCTCGTCTGTATAGACTTCAGATGATTGTTCACACCTCCGCCCAGGCCTACCTGCCCATGAAACATTCCGCCCATGGCAAAAGGAAAATCGGGATTGTGGTATTCAAATCCTACCATGACCTGATCGCCAATCTCAGGAACAGCTACAAAACCCCTGTTTTGTGTTATGGCATCTGTTCCACCCGCATCAGGGCTCATCATTCTGATAAAATGAGTAGTATCATTTACCTGCCAGTCAAAACGGACCTGTATTCTGCCCTGATTCAATGGATCTACATTGGATATAACAGTGGCCACCTGTGGTTCCGCTTTGGGCATTTCAAAATCAGGCTTTGGCATAAAACCCGTGCCCTCAGCGATGGCTTCAAAACTTCCTGTATAGTATCCTCTTGCGTCAACTTCGTGGCTCACCTCTGTAATCATAAGCGTTGTAAAATGTGAGGTTTCATTACTGCCGGTCTTTCTCATAGCTAGATCTGCAACACAGCCAATATAGAGGAACGGGACTGTAGTTTGTCCTGTAACGGTAAAAACCTCTACTGCTTTACTTCCCCTTGCACTCTTTTGGGAATCGTCTACATCACGGAACATATTGGCATTGATAGGGGTAGGGGTCAGTGATCGGGTGGTAAAAATAGTGTCATTCAGTTCATAAGCTTTGGAGGATAATTCTCCCAGATGCTGTATACGATCATCAGCACCTACCATTTTAGTATGACTGCTGCTGTTATAGCCAAAGTATTCCGGTTTGGTGTGAACGGCTTTCAGCTCAACATTCACATCATTTACATTGCTTCCATACACCAGCATGATAGGTTTTTCAGAAGAGGGGAGCTTCCCGAAATGAAGGACTTCACCGTCATAATAGAACTGTTCTCCGTAGGCTTCTGCAATCCTTGTAAGGTAATTGTAATGGGTTTCGTTGTATTGTGAACTGTAATTAATATAACTTTTGTTTTGGGTATCTACCCTGAAATCAAATTTGTTTGAGGCTAGTGTCTCCTTGATAATCCGGTTGGCAATAATATGAGTATTCACCTCCTGATTTCCTCCGAAACTTTGGGTATGCGGAGCAGAGTCCATCAGAATAGTAGGGCTTTTTCCTTTCAAGATAATATTTCCCAGACTCATTTTTTCCTGACTGAATGCTACTTTGGTGATGAGCCCCACAAACGTTCTTTCGGGACTTTCACTTTCAGCATCTTTATATTTAAAAACAACAGTGATTCTTTTTCCTAAAAACTTTTGAGCCTGTTCAAGGTTGTGGTTCTGTGCATCGCCTAAAGAGTCATGAGCCAATACCAGTTCAAAATCATGGTGCCTTCTTGCACTTTGTTGTAGACGGAAGTGCTTGAAGTGATTGACAGCCTTGCCCTCAACCACAATGTCCAGTTTTACCACACGGTTAATCCCTGAAATGTGGTTTTCTGAAACTTTATCAGAATTTGAGGTGTTTTTCATAATATTTTGTGTGGTTTTTTGATATTATGTCACCTAAGTTAGATAAAAATATGTTGCTAAATATAAAATTTCATTAAATCTTCAAAATTGTAGTAAAACTACGATTGACTGAAAATCCCGCTTAGAATAGCTTTAAATTGATGATCTGAAGATAAATCATTATTGATTTGATTAACGTTCTGAATTGGCAGTTTTCAAATTCACCTCCGGTTCTACACCTTTCTTTAAACGCTTCTGAGTACAAATGAAATTCACATCAAATAGAGAAAGGAATAAACGGAATCTCTAATATATCGGAATGTTTTAACAATACAGATGATAAACAAGCAATATTTACACTATATTCGCAGTATCCTGTTGTTTATCAGTTTAATATATCATAGCGGGTGAAATGGAAACAATTAAAAATAAAACGATGTGGCAATATTATATAATCCTTGCATTGGGGCTGTTGTTCCTTATAGCGGCAATAATCAGCTTCCGTCATACAGTGAAATTTTTAAATCATGGAAATAAAGCTACTGCTACAGTAATTGAATTGCGGGCATATGAATCGGATGGTGAAGTGTACGTGCCGGTCTTCAGTTTTCTCACAAACGAAAATCAGCTGGTTACATACGAGTTGCCCGAGGGAAGCGATCCACCGGCGTGGAAAGTAGGAGAGACAGAGACCATAATCTATGATCCTTCCAATCCTTCCAATGCATCTTTGTATAGTTACTTCAGGTTGTTTATATGGACATTGGTGCTTCTATCAATAGCACTTCCCCTCATTGTTGTTGGTGCTGGATATTTTATTGCACAACGTTTTCTCTTATAGTTATTTTAAATTAGAGCAACGTTGTGGCTTAGCATCACTCTGAAAGTCACCGGCAGTACTGGTGAACATTACAAAAGACTTATGCAATAGTGACTATAGCTTTATTCTTAAAACATAATATGGAGGCTGGCTGTCGTCTTTACCGTTGTTCCACCAGGGTTTGTTCTGTAGTTGATTTGAAGTGATATATAAATATCCGTTCGCGCTTAATGCAAGGCCATCTGGCCATGAAAGTAAGGCTCTATCCTGTACTAAAATAGAATATCCTATTGGTGTGGCAATTCCAATAGCATTGTTTTCTACATCGGTTATGAAAACTTCGCCCTTACCATTTATTTTAATACCGTCAGATTTTGGCTTCGCTGCGTAATATTCTATTTTTTGAGATAATTGGCTGTCGGTAAAATTTTCATCTGCTAAATATTGGGTAGGGATTCTGAAAATTGTATGACCGCCTAAGGCCCCGAAGTATATCCATTCCATCGTTGCATCTATCGCGATCGGATTAAGCGGATAGCGTGGATTGATGATTTTTCCGTCTGGGTAGGTATGGCTTAATGGACGTCCATTAATTACCAAATCTTCATTTGAAGACTGAAGGGATACATCATTTTCCAGCACCCTTCGGCTATAGCCTGTCTTTAAATCAATGACTATAAAAGCAGGAACAGCAGGATATATCATTCCGCCCAAACTCATATCTGCAAGGATGGCAGTCTGATGTTTTTCATCGATAACAAAATCCTGCAAGAAAGAAGAAGAATGCAACACAGACTCAGGCAAAGTGAAAATTTTGTAGAGTTTTTTGGTTTCTATATCCCAGCCAATAAGCTTCGGAGGCTGTTTAGGAAAAGTACTATTGTCGCCAATATCCAATACCCATAAAATTTCATCCGAAACCTGTATGCCAATGGTTCTGCTTATCCCTTTTATGGAATTTCCTTGTGGTTTTCCAGTCCAGGATATGTCCGGAAAATCCTCCAATTTCCCATTGGATAAAATTTCTTTTACTACAAATTTTGAAACAGAGGCATCGCTCATAGTAATGAAAACTCTTCCTTTTTTTGATACTGCAATATTTCCGGGTCTTTCCGTTTGAAAAGATGCCACTATTTCTAAACGGTTATCTGATTGTGCACTGGCAGAAATATTGGTCAGGAGCAAAGCAATAGCTGTTAAAAGCAGCTTTGTTATATTCTTATGTATTGTCATCGTTAAACTTTTACCTGTTTTTCAAATGCTGAACCGTTTGCCATGGATACACAAGTAAATAAGGTGAATTATTCTACTCCTGCAGTTGTGGCAAACGGACTTCAGTTATGAATGTTCGTCGAACTGTTTAAATTACAGTACAAAAGTGATGATAAAGGAAAAGCCGGTACAGGAAGTATATCACAAAAAATTTGTGATGTAGATCACGTCAGGAAGAAAGACGGCTTAATGTTTCTCTGGAAACCCCAAGATAAGAGGCTATAAATGTTTTGGGAACCCGCTGAAATAAAACAGGGGAGCTTTTTAACAATTCTTCATAACGTTCTTTCGCATTGCTGTTGAGCAGCGATAATATCCGGCTTTGCAGGGCAATATATCCGAAGTTGGATTTACGGCGAAAGAAATGTTCAATTTTATGCATTTCTGAACACAGCTTCTCCCGGTTGGTAAGTGAAAGACATAATACTTCAACGGCTTCAATACAATCGATATTTAATGTTGCTTCTGTCTGGTTAAAATAAGCCTGAAAATCTGAAACCCACCAGTCTTCCATGGCGAATTGCAGAATATGTTCTTTTCCATCATTATTGGTGAAAGAAGCTTTAAGTAAACCTTTAACAACAAAGTAATCGTTTATTACTCTATCTCCGGCCTGTATTAAGAATTGATGTTTTTTGAGTTTCTTCGGGGTGAAATGAGTGAGGATATAGTCAAATTCCTGATCAGTTAAGGATGTGATTTTCTCAAAATGTTCACGTAATAGTTTGCTCATTATGGTAAGTATGATCTCTCGTAATAAAGTATCTTAGGTCAGGAAAATACGGTCTGTTTCGGAGTAAAATTACAAAAAAATATAAAATAACACTTAACTCACTTCAATAAATGATGCATCATTAAAAGGCGAAACAGAGATTGATGTTAAAGAACTGGGGATTCTGTCGAAAGATATCCAATAGATCATGGTGATCGGTTTTCAGTTAGTATGCATTCTTTTATAATTGAAATTCCAGGGAGTATTTAGATATCTCGTTTATTGTTTACATTTACAGTATCCGCTTCTGAAGTGGGTGTAAAAGGTTCGGAAAGAAAAGGAATATCAAATATCAATTTTATGTGAGATTAAAAATCACTATTAAATACACGTAATATAATGAACAATATACAACCATTCAATGGCTTAAAGACAATAAGCAGCAAAACTGATTTGGGTATCGTTACGACCTTAACAGCGAAAATTGGAATTTCAGAACGCGGAAGTATTGCGTTCGGAGATAAAACACTTTTGGCCAATTATGTATATGATCGTGGTGAAGATTATAAATTAGTTTATACTGTTATTGATGTGGATGGCAATGCGGAAAGCTTTGCAGATGATGAGGGTATTTTGCCTACTTTGTTTCTTAGTCCCGGCGGAGAAAATTATGTTTCAGTTATCCCTTATCATCCTACTAAAGAATTAGAGATAAGCATCCCTGTTTTTAACAGGGGAACTATCGAGTTACCAAAAGCCAATAAGCCTTTCCTGGGTGATTATATAGGAATATCCAATCAATATTCTATTCTTTTCTATGCCGATATATGGTCCGAAAAGCAGCCTGATAAAATGGAAGCCATAGAATTTAAAGATGGTATGATAATTAAGAAGCAGATGGTCAAAATTCCTTTACCACGAAACAATAAGATTTTTATAGCCGACAATGAAATTCATCTCCTGACTACTGTTGAGAATGGTTGGCTGCACCGTCAAATTGATGAATTGGGAAATATAAAGAATGAAAGGCAGATAACCAGCAGTTCTGAGTTTTTCTGGCAGATATTAAGCTTATCTTTTGAGGAAGAATCCTATATTCTTTGTGAAGAAAATGGTAAAATATCGGTTGAAATCATTACCGTAACTGGTGATTGCCGAAATAAAGAATTGATAGACATCGGGGATGAATTTTTCAATACCTGGCCACCGGAAAAAATAGGAGATAACACTTTCGTAACCAGATTTAATGGAGAATTCGGGAACGGTTGGCTGACCACCAAAAATGATGAGCTACTGGAAATTTTCTACAATAAGGATACAAAAGGGTATCGTAATTTGATTACTGACGAAGTTCTGGAATTGCAGAGTGATTTAATTATTTCAGGTCTTAATAAAACGGTTAACAACGCTTATGCTGTCGTTTTTTATCCGATGACAGATGATAGAAAGAAAAAGAAAAATTTGTTTGTCCTCAATAAAGCTATATAATAACGGTGAATGAATAATTTCAAAATTCAGATTATAAAAACCTTTTTCTTGTGCTAATGTACTTGCCGGATGGAAGTGTAATAGCACTTACAAAAAATCCCATCTCAGATCTTCACTGTCCTTGTTATTTTAAATTTATTGTAAGATTGAATTAAAACTGATTACAGAAAATATCTGCAATCAGTTTTTGAAGTATTAAAAAAGAATATTTTCAGCTTCTGAAAGAGTATTTAAAATATGATCAGGCAATGCCAGTTCGAGTTGCGCTCTGGTTTGCGCACCGCTCAGTACGGCAATGGTCATTCCGCATCCTGCATTTTTTCCTTCCTGAATGTCAATACAGGAATCTCCCGCTTTCAAAACTTCTCCGGGATCAGTGATTCCGAATTTTGACATGGCAAGAATAATCATTTCAGGACTTGGTCTGCTTTCAGATACATCGTCGGCAGTAATCAGTGCATCATAATGTTTATCAGCCTTCCAATTTAGTTTTTGGAGCAGCTGCTGTGCAATTTTTTGAGTGTAGCCGGTATTTAAAACGACTTTTTTGCCCTCAGCTTTTACTTTTAATAAAAATTCTTCCACACCAGCGATGGGTTTTACGTTGAGATCATTGTAGGCAAGTGCCAATTCATCGGAGAAATTTTCGAATATGGCTTCAGTGTCTTCTGTATTTCCGCCAATGTTTTCCAGCAGATTTTTAATAGCTTCCGCTTTTTCCATACCGGCGCAGAGTTCAAGCACTTTATCTAAAGTTACCTTGTAGCCATAGTCATTTACCGCCTTTGTAAGTGTTTTATACACTACATTATCTTCGTCTATCGTTGTTCCGGCCATATCCAGAACCAATAATTGTATATTCATTTCTAAGAAAAAATTGTATTGATGTTAAATTTTGCGAAGCCGCCGCTTCCGGTCATTCCTTTTCCGCCGATGCCTGTTACGATATGAATATTGGGCGAAATATGGTGCTCGAAAATATCTTTGGTTTTACATTGGGAATACATTCCAAACCATCTTCTCTGTATTTCGTAAGTAGGAAGGTCGATTATCTTTTTTGCTTCCCCGATCATAAACTCGTCGATATCCATATTTAAGTCATAGCCGAGATCGTCTGCATTTTTTGCGTCAGCGTATTCGTGAGAATCACCGATAATGACGGATCCATCCAAAGCTTGTTTAAACAGAATGTGAATCCCGAATTTCTTTTCAAAAGAGTTTTTATTCTCCTTTTCTTTAATGGTTTTAAATGATGTACATTCGCTGAAAGACTCATATCTTCGGATGGAAAGTCCGGTAAGAATATTGCCGGGAAGAGAGTAAATTCCCTGTGGTTTGGTTTGCAGCATCTGCAGTTTACTGACTTCAAGATCGCTTTCATTAAAAACTTCAGGATACAAAGTTTTAAACTCGTGTCCGCCACAGATAATGATTTTTGAGGCATTCAATTTCTTTCCTTCTGCGGTTACAACGGTACATTGATGATTATTTTCAGTTGTTTCAACGACCGTTGTATTATAGAAAATATCAAGACCCTCCTGGTTTTTCAGGTATTGATGAAGCTTTATAATCATCTCACTTGAATCTACTGAGATTTCCTGCGGAAAGAACAGCCGCCTTTGCAGTAATCAGATCTTAGACCGTCAAACTTCTGAATACATTCACTTTTGGAAAGAATGACTGATTCATAATCGTTATTTTTATTGATCTGGGCAAGCTCTTCGATGAGCCGGAGCTCTTCATCATTGGACGCGATATATACTGAACCATTCTGTCTTACGGTAAGATCGGCTTTAGACTGCAAATCTTTATAAATTTTTAAGCTTTCCTTTCCGAAATTCTGCCATTTGATATCCATTCCGGAGGGAACGACTTGTCCGAAATTTCTTACGGTTGCTCCCTGAAGAACAGAATTTCTTTCCAGAATTGCCACTTTAAGGTTTTTCTGCAATGCATGGTAAGCGTGAAATGTTCCTAAAATTCCGCCCCCTACAACTATTAGATCATATTGAGTATTCATATTCATTATTTTAAATTTTAAAAGCGTCGAAACGAACCGCCTCCGATGTTTTTTCGTTTTCTATATTAGATTTTGACCCTGATTTTTTTTGAAATGCTAAAAAAGCAATGACTGAAAAAATGAAAACAGTAACAGCGATAATGTAATTAAGATGGATGTAAAAATGAAGCCAGGAGCGGTCCTGCGAACCTAGATTTTTCAGAAACAATACCGAAACACTTCCCAAATATCCAAAAGCATCCACGAAGTAGATAAAAAATCCTACATTTCCTTTAATTTTAAATGCGGCAATCATCCGGTCGAAATAAATTCCGTTAAATGGAATATAGCAAAGATACATCCCGAAGCCTGATACCGTCATCCATAAGAATGGAGAAATGATTTTGTTCTGAAATAAAATGGTGGAACACACAACTAAAATAATTCCGCCAAAAAGAATATAATGATAGTAATCAAAGGCTTTTCTGTTGTTTTTTACTTTTACCATAAAACCCAGAATCAGCAGTACCATCACTGAGATCGGAATTTCGGTTAAAGTGAAGACCGAGCTGTCTGCAGCACCGCTCATCTCATCCCAGATTTCACGGCTGAAATTGTCCCGGAAATCCCTTAAAACAGTAAGACAAATGTAAAGTATTGTGATGCTGAACAAAGGAAGAAAAAACTTTTTGACCAAAAACATTCTTTCCTCTTTACTCAATGGTTTTCTTTCTTTTTTCAAAGCGATATCTTCTTCATCCGGAGGAGGGATTTTATTCAAAAAAACGGCAAAAATGATTAATGGGATAATGAAAATTAAGCCGGTAGCAAACGGCATCCAGAATTCTGAAACTCCGAAACTGTCCATTAAAAACTTTCCGGCAGATTTTACCACTCCTGAAGAAACCACAAAACTTGAGCAGAGAAATAAACCGATAATTTCGGTGGTTTTTCTTCCTTCAATATAGGAGAAAACAATCCCCCAAATCATTCCCAAAGGAATTCCGTTGATGAACATCAACAAAATGTTGTATGGCGCCGGAACAATTGCAAAACCTAACAAAGCGATTTCAGCTGCTCCGATAAAAATCAAAAGAAAAAGAATTCTTTTCTGAGGTTTTAATTCTGAAATGAATTTAATTCCGATAAATTTTGAGATAAAATAGCCGACAGCCTGTGCTAGAATAATCAAGATTTTGTAATCGAAACCAAAAAATTCCAGATTACTGAATGAGGCTACTGCAAAAGGTTTCCTGAACGCGTACATGCAGAAGTAGACCCCGAAAGCAGCAATGGCCGCTTTCAGAGTTACATTCCATGTGTTGTTTTTTAATAGAGAAGTAATCATTGCGTTAGAAATTAAGTTTTACCCCAACGTTTCCTCTTACTCCGTAATATTCTACCTGTTCCGGTCTGTCCTGGCTTTCCCCGAAATGATAGATCAGAGGTTTGTTCAGGATATTGTTGACATCCGCAAAAACAGTGAAGTGTTTGTTGATCTGATAAGATGCCCCGAAGTCTAAGTTGCTGTATTTTCCGTAATAAGAATCATAAAGATCTTCTTCTGCATATTCTACCGCAAACTTTCCTTTATGGTTATATGCCAGCCTTGCATTGAATCCGCTTTTCTCAAAGAATAGCTGAATATTGTACAATTCTTTCGCCTGATACGGAAGCTTTACTTTTCTGCCGCTTGGTTTTTCCATTTCTGAAGTCATGAATGTGGCATTCAATTGTGTTCCGAAATATTGAAGAAACCCTGGTAAAAAATCAAATCTTCTGTTGATTCCCAGTTCAATTCCGCCAAGCCATGCTGCTTTTCCGTTGTTTGGAGCACTGAACTGTACACCGGTGATTCCGTTGTAATTTCCTATGAAAGAATCCTGAAAGATAGGATCTGTGATGGATTTATAGAAAATCCCGCCGCTTAGAATCCCGACATTGGAGAAATAATATTCGCCCATGAGATCCAGGTTGATAGAGTAGGTAGGGTTCAGATTCGGGTTTCCGCCTTTAAATTCATTATCTGCTTCAATATAAGTTCCGCCAGGGGTAAGATCTCCGAAATTAGGTCTTGAAAATGTACGGGTTGCCGCAAATCTTAAGTTGGTTTTTTCGTTGATGGTATATTTAAAATGCAGCATTGGTAAAACCGCAAGATAGTTTTTAGTGTTCTCCACCGGTATCAGAACATCGTCAACAATATGGTAACCTTTTACTTTGGTATGGGTATTCGATAATCTCAGACCTCCTAAAATGATTATTTTATCATTGATCTTATAGGTTCCCATTCCGTAAGCGTCTGCATGTTTTTCGAAAACATCAAAATTTCTTCCTAATGCCTTATTATATTCCAGTGCTTCTGAATCGGTTTTGTTGATCGCTAAATTTCCCTGATTCTGGTACCAGAACTGATCCATTCCGCCCGTCGAAAGTACCGGACCGAAAGTGTTTCCAATATTGGCATTCATCTCGCTCAGGTATTTCGCAGCACCGGGCTGGCTTGTGGTATACGGATTGAAATCTGATAATAAGGGAGCTGTTCCGTTCGACCAATTGTAGAAAATATCTGAGAAGCGGGCATTACGTTCTTTGTCCCGGTACTTTAATCCGTATTTTAAAGTTAGTTTTTCTGAAACATTGATTTCGTGGTTGAAACCTGCTACAATTTTATCTCTTTCCTGCACATACACTTTATAGAATTCCAGATCGGTAAATTTCATTTGGCCTGCATCCATTTTGAAGTTCGGGTTACTGTAAAAACCAAATAGTGCATCAGGATCTTTGTAATCTAGTTTTCCGCCGTCAGCTTTCCAGTAGGCTCTCGGGCCCGATCCTTTGTTTGAAATATAATCAGGATTGATGCCTACACCGCTTTGAGTGTATTTTATAACATAGTAAGAATTGTTCTGCTGATCAGGTATGTTTCCGTATTTGAAAAGGTTGTTGTAGTAAGAAAGATCCCAGTCTATTTTACTTTTGTTTAGCTGATGGACTCCGCCTAAAGAAACCGACGTGAGTTCTGTAATCAGCAAATTGTGAATATTCTGAAGCTCAACTCTTGCCGTATTGTTGGCTGCACTGAACTTGTCAAACCGTACCCTGTGCTTATAGTGAGTTTCATCGTCAGAAAGGGTTCCGTACATTCCTTTCAGATACAATGTGCTTTTGGGAGATAACACATATTCTAAAGCTGCATTGGCACCTGTGGTTTTTCTTACCCCGTTGTAATCGCGGAGTTCCATTCTGAAAACCCCTTCATCGCCGCTTCTTCTTGCTTCAAAATTATCTGTTGACCAGTTTCTGATAAAGTGGGAAAAATTAACAAGATATCCGAATTTTTTATTTTTCGTTCTGCCGCCGTAGAGCAAACCAAGATTGTAAACTCCTTTATCTGATTTTGAATTGTAACCTGTTCCTAAAGTTCCTCTGAACTCAGTTTTCATGGGTGGAGTTTTGGTGATGAAATTTACGCCTCCGCCAATTCCGTCTGCTTCCATATCCGGAGTAAAAGATTTGTTGACATGCACATAAGAAATTAATTCAGTCGGAAAAAAGTCGAATGCCGTAGCTCGGGAAGTGGTTTCCTCTTCAGCGGTGGGAAGCCTGTTCCCATTGATGGTTGTAGAAGCCCAAAATGGTGGGAGCCCTCTTAGAGAAACAAACCTTCCTTCCCCCTGGTCACGTTCAATTGAAACACCCTGCACTCTCTGAACAGTCTCTGCTGCATTTCTGTCCGGAAGTTTTCCGATACCGTCTGAAGCAATAACATTGGAAATGTTGATGGCGTTTTTCTGCAGATTTAATGCTCTTGCTTCACTGTTTTTCAAAGATCCGGTTACTACAACTTCATCAATATTCCTCTGTTTCTGAACCATTGAAATGATTCCCAGATCAAGCGACTGATCTGAAATAAGGTCAATATTCAGGTTTTTAGGCTCAAAACCGATATAGCTTATTTTCAGAATATGCTGACCGGTTTTAAGATCATTGATTGTGAATCTTCCTTCCGCATCGGTGATGGTAACCTTTGAAGTTCCCTCAACAGATATCACAGCGCCCGGAAGTGATTGAGTATCATCTGATATAAGCCCGGTCACAATTTGTTTCTGGGCAAAAACTACGATGGTGCAGCATGCAAACAAAGGGGTGAGACTTTTTTTAAGTATGGCATTCATTTTTTTACAAATATTAAAATTGCACTGCAAAAATAGCCTTGATTTTTAATATTTATAAACTTTTTAAATTAATTGTACGTAAACAAATTGGCTCTTAAACCTTACAATGAATGCTGTCAGGTTATACCCTTTGGTTAGTGTGAATGGTTGTAATGATCTGTAAACTAATTAGTTGTTTTAATGTGATGGTACGGGTAGGTTATCGTTATACTGTAAAATAACCATTTTGCTGTTAAGGATACGTTATTTATTTGTTAATTAGAAAAAATAAAAGTTTACAAATAGTAAACTTTTATGATGGTAATACGAAATTTTTTATCAGCCATTATTGGAATAAAGATACAAAACCAGCATAATGCAGGATTCGTCGGAAATGCTTTGTGGCACATGGGGATATCTTCCGTTGAAATAGAGCGCATCGCCTTCTGATAATATAATTTCTTCCTGATCTATTAAATATTTTACAGTTCCTTTTAGGATATATTTAAATTCCCAGGCATCAGTAATTACTTTTTCGCGCTTTGAATTGGGTTCCAGTGTTAGCAAAACGGCTTCAAAGCCTAATGTGTTTAAGCTTTTGCTGAAAATGTGCATATATTTGAAGCCCTGGGCTTCCACTTCCTTTTCAATAATCTGCTGGCTGGCCTTCGGAATGTAGACGAACTTGGCATTACTTCCTCTTTCTACCCCTTCAAAAAAATAGCTTGCATCAATTTCCAGCGACTGAATAAGATCAAGCAAAACAGGAAGGGAGGGTATTGTTCTGCCATTTTCTATTCTCGAAATCAGACCGTTACTTACACTGGCTCGGTTCGCCAGCTCGTTGATGGTGAGATTATTTGCTTTTCTGATGTCTTTTATTCTCTTTCCTATTCCGATGATAAAGTCGCTCATGCCTAATATTCTTGTTGTTAAAAAGTTTACAAATAGTAATTTTTAGCAAATGTACTGATATAGATTTGTTTTGCGAATTAGTAAGATAGTAAATCTGAAATAGTTTATCCTGACAAAGAAACCAATTAAGGTATTATTTATCGGCTGTGACCACAGGTTCTGTAAAAATATCTTTCAGGCGATTACTCCATTTTTCTAAGATTTCTTTCCGTTTTTCATCTTCAACGCGTTCAATAGAACAATGTATTTCTAAAGGCAGTACAGAAAAACCGACAAATTCAAGAATGCCTGTCTGAATTGGATGCAGAACCTGATCGGTGCTTCCATATTTTGCAGTTGTGTAATTCTTTTCCGGACCACCTGTTGTTATTGATAACAGGGCTTTCTTTCCTTTGAGCAGACCGGTATCGTACATCCGGCCGTTATCATAAAATTTTCCCATTGCAAAAACCTTATCGACCCAACCTTTCAATATGGCAGGAACAGAAAACCACCAAAGCGGAAATTGCCAGATCATCAGATCGCACCAAAGTACTTTATCCTGCTCAGCAAGCACATCACTTGCAAAACCATCGTTTTCGTAAGCGAAATGTTCTTCGTTTTGCTGACTGAAATAGGCTGTGTTTTTTACAGTTGTGAAATTATTCCTGTCAGAAACAGGATTGAAATTCATCCGGTATAGGTCCGATGTTTTTACTTCGTGACCTTCTTCTTCCAGTGTTTTTATGGCTTCCTGATACATGGCAGCATTAAAGCTTTTCGGTTCCGGATGTGCGATTACAATTAAAATTTTCATTGTCTTTATTTGTTTTGAATAGGTTTAATGTGAACTATCATAATTATAGTTGCAAAACTAATTTTAGTAATTTATATTTGCAATAACTATCCAAACAGATAGGTCTAAACAGCAGAGGATGAAAACAGAATGTATCGGCGATTACGTGAAACTGAAAGGCAAAGCTTATCCCTGCACGGTAAGCCTTACAATGGATTTAGTGGGTGGAAAATGGAAAGCCGTTATTCTTTACCACTTAAAAGATGAAGCGAAAAGATTTAGTGAACTGCGCAAGGAAATTCCTTCCGTCACGGAAATGACATTAAGCCTGCAGTTAAAACAATTAGAGAAGGACGGGCTGATTTCAAGAAAAGTTTACGGTAAAAAGCCGCCTGTAAAAGTAGTGTACAGCTTAACCGATTTTGGAAAGAGCTTTGTTCCCGTTTTGGAAGCTATTACCGAGTGGGGCAATCAGGTAGTGAACGAAAAAGGTGAGTTTGTGACCAGCGGTACAGGTTAATATTTATTTTGGAAGATGGGCAATTAATTCAATTTCTAATTTTGCTTTAGGCATATACAGTCTTTGTATCTGAATCCAGGTAGCGGCAGGAAAATCATTATTGTAATATTTTTTTCTGACATAATTGAGCTTTTTCATTGCTTCAATATCCGTTGTATACAGATTTTCTTTTACCACATTTTCAAATGTTGCTCCAAAACTGGCTAAAGAAGCATTTAAGTCATCATAAACGGATTTGATTCCTTCGGGAGTAATATCAGTTGTTACAGCACCTGAAATATAAAGAACATTGTCAACTTTTAAAACCTGACAATAACCGGCAACTGTATCTTGTTTGGCTTTACTGTTGTTCCAATGCCACTTTTCTTTTTTGATATGGTTTTCCTGTGAAAAAGCATTGCTGGAGAATAGCAGAAACGAAAGTATGATAATGTATTTCATTGTAATTAAACATAATTATTGTAAAATATTCTAACATACTAAACTAACAAAATTTCTTCAAAGAAATCTTTTTTGAGAGATACAATTAAACAATTATTTAATCGTTTACTGTTTAAAATCTTATTAAGGATATATTCAATAGCTGAAGGCTGCTACAGGAATTTTCTTACCATCATCAAAAATTCTAAATCCGTAAGATTGTTTAAAAAAGTCCAAAATAGGAGAGGGGATAAAATTTATATTCTTTTTAAGCCTTATCAGTTTTTATATTCTAAAGGATAAATATCAGTGACCACACCACTTCCGATTGTACCTGAATTGATAATAAGCTCGAAGTCCATTCCTTTATATATTTTTTCCAGCATTTCTTGAGCTTCCAATAAAATGACATCGGCAATCACCGTATCTCCGGGAAATACCAGTTCTGTCTCTAAAAATGTTTGGCTGGCAATAAACTCTTTTTCATCATAGGGAAATTTGATGATGGCTCTGAAACCTGAAGAAACAGGCGTTACAATACCGCCATCTTTTGTGGCAAGATAGGTCAGTGTAGCTTTAAAATGTGGCCTTTTTTCCATTCTATAATTTTAACTTAAGAATCATCAAACCTTGAACCGTTCTAAGCTGCTGATGATAGAAATTTTATAAAATGATAGTAAAGAAACCGCTAAATTCAAGTATCATCATTATCATCAATAATATCATAAATTTATATCCTGTAAATCGAATAACTAATGAAAAATAAAATTTATCTGATCTTCGCATTATTCCTTCTTATATCCTGCCATTCTCAGGACAATAAAATTGTTGATCTGGCAAAAATATCGAATGATTTTGATGCCTCAGAATTTTATCTGAACAGGATTAAAAAAACCAATGAAGTCATTTCGAAAGATCCTAAGACTATGGACAAGAAAGAAGCTTTACATCTTTTAGATGACGCATTTTTTGTCAAAGATACTTTAGGGTACTATAAAACGGATGGGAGATTCCCGACGGATCTGTCTTTGGAGCCAACCAATGACTGGATGGTAAGAAATAAAAAACCAACCGAAATATTTGGCTATGGCTATAAAACGGTCGCTTATGATCCTGAAAAAGACAAGATCGCTATTTTAAACACAGTAGCATTCCCAAAAATGGATATGGTGGAGGACCGTAAAGGCAACTTAGTGTATCTTGAAGTGGGAAAGACGTCAAAAAGTAACACTGATTTTAATAAGATCAAAGACTACATCAGTAAAAACTGCAAGGAACTTGCTGTTGATGACAACGACCCCAATGCGTCTTATTGGGAAGGTAAAGATTTCTACTATTATCTTGTTAAAGATGATCATAAAGAAGAGGAGATCTCTTTCGATTCACAGGGAAATAAGACATCCGGATCGGTAGAGGTAACAGAAATTAAATTGTCAATGTTTGAAAAATCTTACATTAAAAAAATGGAAGAGCTTGAGATCTATTCGGCAGGATATAGATTCTGGAAAAAATCTCTGTGATGCAAACCCATTCATCCGACGCACATAAGATATTCAGCAGTAACCATAATAAAATTTCTATTTCACTTTTTGAGTCATATTTTTCGTATTTTGACCTGATAATAATGTCTTGAATTGTGCTGTGTTTTCTTTTCTGCTTAAATAAAAGCTTTGAAAAAATCCGGTAACCGTATGATCTGTCATAGATCCTAAATATGTAACAAATGACAAAAAGCAACAAACTATTATTCTTCATATCTCTGTTGGTATTTACTGGTGTTACTGCACAGAAAAGTAAAACGAGTACCCAGAATATATTGCCTGATTGGAGAAAGGATACTTTTAATTATGCAAAGCAGATTGTGCCTTCAAAAATAAAAAATGATAATACCGGAGAGCTGATTCCTGTCACACTTAAAAAAGATTACATCACAAAGGCAGACAATGATCCGGTTGTATTGGCAATCTGCACAGTAGAGAATGGTCATAAAGAGACCTCCTCATTAACCTACTTTTTTATCAATCCGAAAACCAACCAGATAATTTCAAAGTTTAAGTCTGTTTTGACGGTCAAAGGCTGTGATCTGACTATTCCTGCGTTCGTTATTAAGGACATTGATGGAGATAAAAAGGACGATTTTATATTTTTAGAATTATATAATGATCGATGCAAAGGTGATTATCGGATCAGCTCAAATTTTCATCAGATCAAGCCTGAAACGACAAAAAACGAATTGGATTATTATCTGAAACTTAGAAATGATATAAGAATCAACCGAAAAGTAACAACGGCTGAAACAGGTCAGTTACAGAAAAAATTGGAGGAAGTCGTTGCTGAATTGTTTAATCATTAATTAGTCAGAGAAATTACTCGAATGATGAACAACGTTTATGTGTATTTTGTATTCATTTTAAGATCAATTTCGCAGCCTTAGGAATTATTACATCTAAAAACAATAAAACATAATTTTTGATATTTAATCGTATTTTTGTTCGCCGAAAATACTCGTTTTCATTACTTGCAAACGTCTATAAGCAAGAGAACTTAATCCTATTTTTAATCAATCAAAAATTATGACCAGAAAACTATCCTTATTACCATTTTTTATTTTTATTTGTAGCTCTACTTTTTCACAGGAAAAATATGAGGACAGTATTAAAAACATTATTAAAAAGGACTTTGTAAACATTAAGGCAACAGACTTTAAAAATTTAGTTCCTTATGAAACTGAAAAAGGAATGGGGTATTTAAACGCAAAAAACAATAAAACAGTTGTTTTACCTAACTATTACCAATTAGATTTTGCCAAACCAAACTTAAGAGGGAATTATAATAATACTGCCTATTTTGAAATAAACAATAGCACGAAAGAAATAGAAGTGTCTTTGCAAAATTGGCAGATTTTTGATGTTTCACCTCAGGAAGGTCCTATAAAAAAAGGATATTCAAAAGGATTTTATGTTGTTAATAATTCAATTTTTTCTTATTCAGACAATTATACTTACTGTCCGCAATTATTCAAATATAAGAATGAGGATTTTGCTGTTGCTGTTAAAGAAAACAGATATGCCGTTATAAAACCAGGTGGTGAAACTTTAAAAAACCTGGATTTTGATTATTCACATTTAGACCTTGTCTATAAAGAAAATGATAACATTTGGTTCAAGTACAAAACAATAGAAGGAGAGCAGGGTTTCATAAATATGGATGGTGAAAAAAAACTCATTAATGATATAATCAGTAATAGTAGAAGTCAGACAGAGGGCTATTTCTCTTTTATTGATTCTGAGCATTCTATAAAAAGGAAATATTATGGTTATTCCATCGAATCAAATAAAGAATTGTATGGTGTGTTCGATTTTTTAACAATGACTTGGTTAATCAGACCACAAAAAATATTTAAAATTGAGGAAATTAACTACAGTACGGATAAGGATTTAGTCGCAGGATATAATTTAGAAGATAGAAAAAATCTGAAATTTTATTTCTTGGTTCGCGAAGGGGAAAACGAAACAGCATATTACATTGACGATACATTGAAAAAGTATAAGCCTAGAAAATAAACTATATTAACTGAATTAGTCAATACTAATCTGACCGTTACAAACAAATTTGAATAACTTTAAAGACAGATTAGTATTGATTAAATTCAGATGATGACCTTGTGTTTACTATTTAATAATTCGTGATTCTTCTTCCCAAGGATAACCTTGCCGATATATATTTTTCCGGATTTTAGTAATGGTTTTATCCTTTACTTTGAGGAGACCTAATGTTGATGAATGTGCGCCTTTTCTTCGTTTTCGCCTTTTTTTCCTTCGGATACATCAACGGTAAAATCTGCTGTATGCACCTTTCCATCTATTTTAAACTGTGCCCACATTCTGTAAACTCCCGCATTTTCGATATGTGTCTGCGCAAAAATTGGGAAACGGCTGTCTGATACCGGATGAATATGCAGAAATTCTTTGTTTACCTTTCCAATCATTACGATATGGGCAGATGCGCCTAAATATTGTTGCAAATCCTTTTCGGTTAACTTCTTTCCATCTTTTTCGATGGAGATTTCCAGGTGTTGTGTTTTGTTGGTTTTAAAATCACTTCCATTGATAAGCGTGACTGTATATCCATCAACTTTTGAGATATACTTGGTTGAAATATCATTATTAACCGGACTGCTTTTTCCCTGCACTTCAATTTCCTGTTTGTTCAAGGTCTGTTCGCCACCGCTTGGTTTAAAATCAGAAAACAGAAGATACTTTCCACCAGTTGGGAATGTTTCCGTAATCGCATACGCACCGTCAGTCTGCTCTTCCGGATGGATGTGGCGGAACCAGCTTAAATCTTCACTAACTACCATTAAATGTAATTTCATCTCGTGTGAAATATCCAAGGCTACATTTTTTTCGTTTTGCTTTACAGCAAGTGTCAATTGAGTTGGTTTTCCTGCTTCCACATTTGTTGGCGAAGTAGTTAATTGCACCTCATACGCAACTGCATTTTCAGGATTAACTGCTTTCAAATCCATGCCACATTTAGGGCATTTATCCCCGTGTTTTCCGGTTACTTCCGGGTGCATAGGGCAAGCGTAAACGCTTTCTTTGTCTGTGTGCTCGTGGGTTGCCATATCTTTATTTTTTTTATTTTCTACATTGTTACAGGCCGATAAAGTGACTAAGCAAACCGTTACGCCCAACAATGTATTGATGACCTTTTTCATCTTAATTATTTTATAGTTTCAATTTTGAAACCTGCCTTTTGAACTGCTTCTATCACTTTTTGCTCAGTAATTCCTTCAGATTTTAGGGTTAGGATCTTCTCTCTGTTGGCAGTGTCCACTTCCCATTGCCCGATACCTTCGGCATCATTTAGAAAAGGGGTTACTTTTGCTACGCAGCTGCTGCAATTGATATTTGTCTTGAACTGAAAATTCGTATTTTCCATTTTTAATTTATTTTAAATTATTTATTGATACAAAGTTGAGCCAAATAACACGATTTCTATTGCGGTTTTTGGGTTTTGATTTGTAAGATTTACTGATTGCAGATTTTGTACTGCTAACGATATTGAAGGTCTGGTTTCAGATTACAGGTAATGGATGTACCCAATTTTAGCCAGGTAAATACAGTTGTCGCAGTTATCATATTCAATAATAGACTGAGCAGGCTGTTCGAAATTAGCTTTTAAAAAGGCTTCGGAGAACAAAGCATACGGTGGAAACTTTGCCATGTGGTTTTTGAGCATTTGATGAGCTTCTACAACGGTAGCCCCGTAAAGTTTTTTGAACTTGCCAATTGTATATTGGGTAAAAGAGCCATAGTGCACAATAATTTTCAATGATAAAGAAATTTCCATAGTAAGCTCCAATGATAACCTGCCTAGCTCTTTTTTGAAATTCTTGTACATTACCACAATCTGAGCTAGCGTATCGTCAAACGAGGGTATTTTGCGGTATTTATAAAACAATACCGCATCTCCCTCGATCTCAGAAACTTTAAATGAAAGATTATTGCTGTCAATTATTGATTTCAGAAGATTTTCAGTTATATATTTTCCTATAAACATATTGGTATTTATAACAAAATCTGTAAAACCGGATATATCCGGAATCATTATCATTCCTGTTTCATTTGGGGAAATAAGTTCTTCCATATCTAAACCGCTCCATGCAGCTGGTTAATTTTTAAGTGTTTTTACAGAAAAGAAAGCAATAATTGCAGCAATTACACATATAACGGCTGCCGAGAAAAATGCTGTTTGAAAACCTGCATTCAGTGCTGCCATATCAGTAGCTCCTGCTGTTTTAACTGCATTGGTTTTTGCAGCAGAAATAGCAACAATAATCGCCAGACCCAAAGCCGAACCTACCTGATAACTCGTATTGACCAATCCTGAAGCCAGTCCTGTTTCTTCGGGTTTGGCACCCGACATCGAAGCAATCGTACCAGGAATATAAGCTAACGACATACCCAGCGCTCCCAGCAAAGATGCAGGCAACACATTCACCAGGAACGTTCCATCAGCCGGAATGGTGCTAAACAGGAAAAGTGAAGCGGCAAGTGCAATTAGCCCGGCTATAAGATTTGTTTTGAAACCAAATTTGGCTACCAGTTTACCCGTAACCCCTACCATCAGAAACATGATAGCAATCGTCATAGGCAGCAATGCCAATCCACTATTGAAAGCTGAATAATTCAGCGTTTGCTGCAGGTACAGGTTGAGGAAGAACCACAAAGGTATCCAGGCTGCGGCCAACAAAGCCATGACCAGATTACCTGATGAAAGATTGGGAACTTTGAAAATGGTTAGCGGAACCAAGGGCTCCTTTTTCTGCTTTTGGAGGACAAAGAATATAATGAACAATACTAAAGACAGGGCTAACAATCCGATGGTCTGAAGCGATTTCCATCCTGCACCTTCAGCTGATACAATACCATATACGGCTAACACCAATGCGGCTGTTGCCAGAATTGCGCCTGCTACATCCACTTTCCCTTTTTGAGTACTGCCTTTAAACAACAGTCTTCGGCTATAAAACAGCACAGCAAGTCCTATAGGAATATTAATGAGGAATACCCAATGCCAGGAAAGCCATTCGGTAATAGCGCCGCCAAGGAAAACTCCTGCAGAACCGCCTGCCGCTGCAGAAGCGCCCCAAAAACCTAATGCTTTATTGAGTTCTTTCGGGTCGGTAAATTTGGACAGTACTAAGGTAAGCGCTGCCGGGGCAATCAACGCAGAACCCAAGCCCTGCAAAGCCCTTCCGGCATTAAGTGCTGCTTCTGACCAAGCGACACCTGCCAAAAGTGATGCAGCAGAAAGGATGACAAACCCCCACATAAAAACCTTACGGGCACCAAACAAGTCCGACAGGCGGCCACCGAGCAGTAAAAAGCCGCCAAATGCGATAACATAGGCATTAAAAATCCATTGTAAGCCGCTTTGTGAATACCCGAGATCTGCTTTTATTGCCGGCAAAGCTACCCCGATAATAGAAGTGTCCATAATTACTATAAACTGCGCAGTACAAAGTAAGAAAAGTGCCGACCAGCGTTTGCTGTATGTGGCAGGTTGGTCTATTGGTTGTTTCATGTTTTTTATTTTTTTTAATTATTGATGAGTAATTACAGGCTTAGCAGCCCAAGCGCATTTTGCAGCTCTACGTGGAGCATTCGCAGGTTATATACAGCATTCAGATAGTTGATCTTGGCTTGGGTTAATGCCAATTCGGCATCCGTCAATTCAAGCCTTGAACCTAAACCGTTTTTGAAACGGTCTTCCATCATATGATGGTTCAGTTCTGCCGATTGCACGGTGGTTTCCTGAATGTCCATTTGGGTATTGGCTTCTTTCCATTTGCTTATAATGGTGGCCAGTTCTGTTTTAACCTTATCTTTTAAATCGTTTAACCGTATATCTTCTTGCGCTGCTTTAATTTTTGCCTGGCTGATTTGAGATTGGATACGGTAGCCGTTAAAAATAGGTACAGTCAATTGTAAGCCCAGAAAAGAAGTTCTTGGTAAAGAGTATTCCCCAAACTTCATATCATCTGCCTGTGCCTGTATCTGATATTGCCCAATCAGAGAAAGCTGCGGCAACAATAAGGCTTGCGTAGCTTTTAATTTTTTTTGCTGAAAGTCAATCGCTAATTTTTGAATATTCAAGTCTTTTCTATTGGTTTCTGCAATTTTGAATGCCTCATCAACTTGGAGAAATTCGCTTTTGTTGGCTTCAAGACCCAGCTCAAGGTCATCGGTCAGTTCTAATTCAGATCCATCATCCAGTCCAATCAATCTTTTTAATTCAATACCCGAAACCTCAACATTATTTTTTAAATATGAAATAGAAGATTTTAAATTTTCTACTGCGATAAAACTCCTTAACGTATCAGCTTTTAAGCCTTTTCCCTGAGCCAATAATGCCCGCGAATCCTGCAGTGCCTTGATATTGCGTTGCAGGCTTTGGTCCAGTAAACCCAACTGGCTGTTCCTCATCAATATATCCAGATAGCGGGTTGAAACCTGAAGGGCAACCTGACTTTTCAGGTCGGCGGTCTTTTCATACTCTATTTTTTCATTGATCTTTGAAGCCTTTGTTAGCTGACTTGCGGCCGGTGAAAAAATAGGTTGATGGAGCGATACAAACCCGTTATAGATATTTTTTCCTCCAACGGCGATGTCCTGCACCGGCTTATTGGTGCCTGCAAACGAACCGGGCATAAATATAACCTGCCTGTCGAAGTAATAGGAATAGCCAAGGTTTGCTGAAATAGTAGGCAGTAAGGCAGCTTTGGTTTCAAGGGTTTTTTCTTTGGCATTAATTTCTTCCAAAACCTGCACCTGTAATGTTTTGTTTCCCTGCTCTGCCATTTCCAAAGCATCGGTAAGAGACAGCGTTTTTTTCTGTGCGTACACTATATTTACGCTACTTATCAAGAGCAGCATCGTAACTATATATGAGATATTCTTTTTCATTTTTTCTTTTTTGAGATTTAAAATCATACTACTTCGGCCGGTCTGTTTTCTTCCTCTGTATCTTCTTCTACAATTATTTTCTCCGCTTTCTTGCTTGATAAATAGGAATAAACTGCCGGGATGATGAACAAGGTTAATATTCCGGAGAAGGCTAATCCGCCTACAATCACAATCCCTAACGACTGACGGCTGTTAACCGTCAATGCAATGGGCAAGGCTCCGAATATCATTGCCAAAGAGGTCATTAAAATAGGACGGAAACGTTGCTCGGCTGCCTGTATAGCTGCCTCCCGTTTTGAAAGTCCGGTGTTTTTAAGGTGGTTGGCAAATTCAACAATCAATATTCCGTTTTTAGTAATTAATCCTATCAGGGTAATTATTCCAATCTGGCTGAACACATTTAAACTCTGACCGAACCACGAGAGGCTGAGAATAGCTCCGGTTATAGCCATCGGTACGGTAAGCATAATGGTCAATGGGTCACGTAAGTTCCCGAACTGTGCGGCCAAGATCATATAAATAAGTACCAATGCCAGAATAAGAGTAAAGGTGATATTGCCCTGGCTTTCGGTATAATCTCTTGACTGACCGGCTAAGGATGCTTTGAACGTTTCACCCAAAACTTCTTTCTTTATTTTTTCGATTTCCTGTATTCCTTCGGCAAGGCTCACTCCCGGTGCCATTGCTGCCGATACGGTCGCAGAAGTATATTGGTCGTACCGGTAAATAGCGGCAGGACTTACAGCTTCTTCTGTGGTGATCAGATTGCTCAAGGGTATCATTTCACCTGCTGTTGAACGGACGTAGATTGCACTCAGATCACTTTTGTCATTTCTATACGTTTTATCCAATTGTCCAATGATTTCATATTGACGGTCGTTTCTTAAGAAATATCCGTAACGCTGCCCGGAAAAGGAGAGTTGCAAAGTATGCGCTACTTCTTCCATAGACACCCCCATCAAGGCAGCTTTCTGACGATCGATATTTATTTTTACTTCCGGTTTATTAATCTTTAAATCGGCATCTATAAACATCAGTTTTTTACTTTGGCGTGCCGCTGCCAGGAATTTTGGAAGTGCTGCCGTCAGACTGTCAAGGTTTTGCGACTGTAATACAAACTGTATCGGCATACCTCCACCATATCGGCTCCCGATAGTTGGCGGCAGATAAGGAAACAGAAGAAATCCTCTGAACTGTCCTGATGCAGCGCCATATTGATTGTACAAGTCCTGAACACTGTGCTTTCTTTCTTTAGGATCTTTGAGATAGATACTTTGCACCGCTACATTCACGGGTGCCGGAGCAGGAATAAAGGAAATAGCGACCATCGAATAGGTTTGATATAAGCCATCGGTAGAGTCGTTGACGTATTTCCCAACTTCGGTCATATGCTTTTTCATATAATCGAAAGAAACACCTTCCGGGGCAACAGCGATGAGGTTCATGTTTGAACGGTCTTCAATGGGTGCCAATTCGGAAGGAAGTTCTTTGCCCACGAAATAAATGAGTGCAGTAGTACCCACTAAGAATACCCAGGCTAGCCATCTGGCTTTCATAAATGTGGTAAGCAAACGGGCATATCCATTATTTAAGCGCACGAAAAACGGCTCAGTAACCCGGTAAAACCAACTCGGTCTTACTTTTTTCTTTAAAAAATAAGCACTCAACATTGGCGTCAATGTCAAAGCTACCAAAGCCGATACCAGCACCGAACCCGATACTACGATTGCGAATTCCTTGAAAAGCTGTCCGCTAATTCCACCCATGAAAACAATGGGAAGGAAAACGGCTGCTAACGTAATGGTAGTGGAAATAACCGCAAAATAAATTTCTTTGGAACCTTTAAATGCAGCCTGTATGGGCGTCATGCCCTCTTCTATCTTTTTATAAATATTTTCCAGTACAACGATGGCATCATCTACCACCAGACCTATGGCAAGCACTAATCCCAAAAGGGTTAATATATTGATGGAGAAACCTGCCACATACATAATAAAAAATGCGGAAATGATGGATACCGGAATCGCCAATACCGGAATGATGGTTGACCGCCAATCCCTCAGAAACAGAAAAATAATCAATACCACCAGTCCGAAGGCGATGAACAGGGTTTCTTCTACCTCTTTGATAGATTCCCGTACAGAACTGGTATAGTCGAAACCAACAATCAAACGGTATTCAGATGGAACTTCTTTTCGCAGCTGTTCTAACCGTTTATAAAATTCATCTACCACTTCAATGGCGTTCGCACCCCTTTGAATTTGAATGGCAACACCAATTCCGATACGGTTTAACCCACCAGTTTCATTAATAATTGCGGTGCGTTCGTTTTCTTCGCCCAATTCGGCGGAGCCAATGTCTTTGAGGCGAATTACCGTACTGCCCACTTGCTTGATGAGCATTTCTTCAAAATCATTTACCGAAGTAAGGCGGCCCATCGTACGGATACTCAGCTCGCTGTTGTTTCCTTCTATCCGGCCCGCAGGCAAATCAATATTTTCCCTTGCCAAAGCTTTGCGAATGTCTGCAGGTGTCAATTGATAAGCGGCAAGTTTTGCGGGATCAAAGCGAAGGCGCATGGCGTATTTGTGTTCGCCAACAATCGCTACATTGCTAATTCCCGGGATAGACTGCATTTTGTCTTTGATAACGGTAGAGGCGAGGTGACTGACTTCTTTGATGTCTTTGGTGTCACTTTCTACCTCGAGGAATGCCACCAGATTGTCTGGAGAAGATGCTTTTTGTACAATGGGCGGATCTACATCGGTAGGGAGTTGTTTACGGGATTTGGCCACTTTGTCCCTTACATCATTCAGTGCATCTTCCAGATCCACTTCACGGTTAAATTCTACCGAAATGATACTTACCTGTTCCCTGGATTCAGAAGAAATAGTACGTATTCCGTTGGCTTCGGCAATAGATTCTTCCATCGGCCGGGTAAGTTTAGATGCAATCACATCCGGACTGGCACCGGGATAGAAGGTAATAACGGAAATAACGGGCGGTTCTGTTAACGGAAATTCGCGAACACCTAGCTGTTTCCATCCTACTATACCCAAAATAATAAGCAGAAGTGAAAATACTCCGGCTAAAACCGGTTTTTTTATACTTAAAGATGATATACTCATAATGCTAAGATTTGAAATGAATTATTTGGACACGACAGCTTTTACAGGCATTCCATCTCCTAAGCGCAGCATATTTGAAACAATGATACTATCACCGGCTGTAATGCCGGACGTAATGACTGCATCTGTTTCTGTCCTTTTACTAATGGTTACTTCGGCAGGTTTTGCCACCCCATTCTTAATGATGAAAACAGTGTAACCTTTTTCGCCTGGAGCCAGTGCTTCGGTTGGTACCAATATTCCTTTTGCACCCTTATCGGTAGCACTGAAATAGACTTTTGCAGAAAGTCCTGCTCTAAATTGGCCACCGGTATTATTAGCTAATGCCTGCACCTGCAAACTCCTGCCTTGAGCGTCAAGTCCCGGTTCGGTAGCTTTAATGGTTGCTGCATACTCCTGGCCGGATAACTCAGCAGTAAACCGTACCTTATCTCCCATCTGTATTAAAGGCAGGTATTTTTCCGGAACAGAGAAACTGATTTTGATGCTGCTTTGGTCTTGCAGCAGCACCAGCTCAGCACCCGGAGTAACATAGGCACCAAGATGTACTTTTGAAATTCCTATTTTCCCTGAAAATGGAGCTCTGATTACCGTTTTGGCGAGTTCGACACGCAGCAAATCCTGTTGTGCAGCTAAGGAGCGGAAACGGGTAAATGCTTCATCGTATTCCTGCTGTCTTACGGTTTCGGTTTTCAAGAGATTACTCATCCGCTCTTTGTTGAGTTTTGCCAATTCCAGTTCAGCACCGACCTGTTTTAAACGGGATTTGATATCGGCATCATTCAGTGTGTACAGTACAGCGCCTTGGGTAACGTAACCGCCGTCTTTAAAGGCTACTTTAGTTATTTTTTGGGGAATTTCACTAACGATAGAAACCTCCCTGTAAGGCATCATCGTACCTACCAGAGCTTCTTCATGATTGAGCAACTTTTCCTGAGCAATGATAATGTCTACCGGCAATTTGCTGGCATCTGCGCTAGTTGTTGCCTTTTCTGTCGAAACCTTTTCTGACTTGTTTTCACAGGCAATCAATAAGATGCCCACTAACGGAATTAAAATCCCTGCCTTTTGTATTTTAGATTTATATAACATGGTCCTGTGTTTTAATGATGTAACAAACAATTAAAATTTAAGAGCAAAGGTACAGGCCGTGGCTGCCGCAGTTTTCAGACTATTACAGGTAAGAGTTGTAAAATTTACGCTTTGCTATTTTCCGCTTTAAGTGGTTTAGGGTTCAGGAATGATAAAACAGCACCCTACATTTGTGCCTGGCAATTATCATGTTTTGGATTATGTCATTAAAAACAGAAAACCCTGCTCGTATAACGAACGGGTTTGCAAGATGATTTTATTTAAATAGCTTTATAAAATTTGTCTAATGAAAATGAATAAAGGTATTATGAATGATTAATGATGTTGGTCATCTTCTCATGTCTTATTTTTTTATAATGGCTGGAAGTAAAGCCTGTGTATTTTTTTAACTGATTGGACAGGTAGGCCGGACTGCCGTAGCCTAAAGCGTAAGCAATATCTGACAGCGATTGATCTGTATAAACTAAAAGCTCTTTTACTTTTTCTATCTTCTTTGAAATGATAAATTTTTCGAGTGTATACCCTTCCAAAGACGAAAATAAGGCACTCAGTGAATCATACTCTTTATGCAATTCGTTACTGATAAATGCCGAAAATTTAACAGCAGCACCGGTGTCCAGCTGTTTCTGTATGCCATTTTCAACGGCAGTTTTAATCAACTCGATCATCTTTTGATCTTTACTGTATAACAGATCAAATCCGTTATTTTGGAGCATAGCTCTGATAACTTCTTCTTCCATGGTAATTTCATCCGTTTCTTTTAGAATTACCTCACCTAACCGAATGTCGGAAATTTCCAAACCAAGCTTAGGGAATTCTTCAGACAGAAAATAGATGCACCTGTCGCATACCATTCCTTTAATTAATAGTTTCATAGATTAAAAAAGATTTTTACTGTACGCTTTATTTCCGACCAGCCAGTTCCTGATTTTATTGTATCACAGCTTTTATTATAAAGTTCGAGATTAAATTCTTGAGCAATATCAGTCTGTATTTAAACTTCAGGAATGCAGCGTATTGCTGATACGGCATCCCTGAAATCAAACTAACTTTTAGTTGGTGCAGCATCCGCCTGTAGTCATTGAATCTTTTTCGTTATCATCGCCGTCTACTTTGTAACCGGCTTTTTCAATGGTTTCTACCAGCTCTTTTCTTAGTTCGTCACTTTCAACAGCAACAGATAATTTTCCAGCTTCTACCTTTTCGACTTTTACACCTTCAAGAGCTGCGATTGCGCCATTTACTCTTGCCTGGCAATGTGTACTTTGCATATCCGGTATGCTCAATTCTATATTTTTCATTTTAAATAAATTTTTGTATTACAAATTTCTGTATTGTTCTGCGCTTATTTTTTACGCTATTCCCTGTTTGATTTGTGATATTTACTGGTTTATTTCTTCCATTTCAATCTTAAACTATTAGTCACTACACTTACGCTGCTCAAGGCCATTGCCGCTCCGGCTATCATTGGGTTTAACAAGAAACCGTTGATTGGATATAATATTCCGGCAGCTAGTGGAATGCCTATCAGATTGTAAATAAATGCCCAAAAGAGATTTTGCTTAATGGTGGCCACGGTTTGTTTAGATAAACGTATTGCCTGTGGTATCTTGGTAAGGTCTGATGAGATAATGGTCATTTTGGCTACATCCATGGCAATATCACTTCCTTTACCCATGGCAATACTTACATCGGCTGTTGCCAGGGCAGTACTGTCATTAATGCCGTCACCTACCATGGCTACTACTTTGCCTTGCTGCTGCAGTTCTTTTACAAAATCTGCTTTATGCTGTGGCAGTACTTCAGCTTTGTAATGCAGGATACCTGTTTGCCCGGCAATCGCTTTAGCTGTAGCTTCATTGTCGCCTGTAAGCATATATAATTCGATACCCATTTCCTGCATTTCTTTAATTGCCTGAACCGATGTTTCTTTGATTTTATCGGATATAGCGATAACAGATAGTGCCTCTTTGCTGTTGGCGAACCAAATGACCGTTTTGGACTGTTTGCCCCATTCATCGGATTTGTTTTGTAACTGTTCTGCAATCGCAATGTTGTTTTCTGTCAGGAGTTTTTTGTTTCCTACAAAATAGGTTTCGTTATTGTGCTCCGCCTTAGCACCTTTACCTGTAATACTGTCGAAGTTGGATAAAGCAATGGCAGCAACTTCTCCCAAATGTTTCACTACAGCTTCTGCCAATGGATGCTCTGATTGTTTTTCAATGCTCAGTAAAATAGCCCTGGTTGCATCATCATTGTTCAGCCATTGGATACTTGTTACTTCAGGTCTTCCTTGTGTTATGGTTCCGGTTTTATCCAAAACAATTGCATTTACTTTCTTAGCCAATTCAAGGCTTTCGGCATCCTTAATTAAAATACCATTTTCGGCACCTTTGCCGACACCCACCATAATGGCAGTTGGTGTAGCCAGTCCCAATGCACAAGGGCAAGCAATAACCAATACCGTAACGGCTGCCAACAATCCCTGTACTACACCATTATCACCACCCAAAATAAGCCACAAAACAAATGTGAAGAGAGCAATGCTGATCACCACCGGAACGAAAATACCTGCAATTTTATCTACTAATTTTTGAACGGGAGCTTTACTGCCTTGTGCATCCTGCACCATTTTAATAATTTGGGCAAGCATGGTTTCTTTACCCACTTTCACAGCTTTAAATTGGAAACTTCCTTTTTGGTTAATGGTTCCTGCAAAAACTTTTCCATTTTCTTGTTTTAATACCGGAACAGGTTCGCCACTCAGCATACTTTCATCTACATACGAATTACCGGAAGTAACCATTCCGTCGACCGCAATTTTTTCGCCAGGCTTTACCAGGATGATATCATCAACATTTACCTCTTCAATAGCAGTTTGTTTTTCGGTTCCATCCGGTGCTATTACCATAACTGTTTTAGGTTGCAGGCCCATGAGTTTTTTAATGGCAGTAGAGGTGTTTCCTTTGGCTTTTTCTTCCAATAATTTACCCAAAAGAATAAATGCGATGACCACTGCCGCAGCTTCAAAATAGACGTGTGCGTGCAGCCCTCTCTGGTGCCAGAAATCCATAAAAAGCATATTAAATACGCTGAATATGTATGCAATACCTGTACTCAGTGCAACCAGGGTGTCCATATTGGCAGAACGGTGTTTGGCCTGTTTCCATGCATTGATAAAAAAGTCTTTACCGAGCCAAAGTACCACAGGAGTGGAAAAGAACCACATGATTTCGTTACCGTAAGGCATATCCATAAAAAACATACCGATGGTTACAACGGGCAATGATAATATAACCGCCCAAATAGTTTTGTTTTTTAACTTTTTGAATTTCTCTGCATGGATGGTCTCCAGGGATTCCTGTTGCTTTGTTTCTTCAACAATAAGCAAATCATAACCAACATCCTGAACCGCTTTTTGCAGTTGGGTGGCGTCCGTCATATTGGGAAGGTACTCAACGGTTAGATTTCCTGTTGCATAATTGACAGAAGCTTCAATTACACCGGGCTCATACTTTATGGTACTTTCCGCACTGCCCGCACAGGATGCACAAGTCATACCCAAAACAGGGAAGGAACTTTTAACGGTTGGAACACCGTAACCCAAGTCTTTAATAGCCGCAATGGCTTTGCCAACTGTTTCAGTTTCTTTAACGGTAATGGCTGCTCTGTGGTTGTTGATTTCTACTTTTTGAGATTCAACACCATCCACCTTTGCCAATCCTTTTTCAACGATTAATGCACAATGTTCGCTTTCTACATCTTCTAAGGGAATGTAAACTGTTTCTCTATTGTTATTTGTAGCCATAATTTCGATTGCTTTATTTGCAATACAAAATTGGCTACAATATTGAGAATCGTTATTGTGGAATTATGGAATTGATTTGTAAGATTTACTAAACCTTATCCAAAGGTTTTCTTTTTTCTTCTTTGATTTGTTTGAAGTGACTTGGTGTCAATCCGGTAGTTTTTTTGAATTGATTGCTGAGGTAGGCAACACTGGAATAATTGAGCTGAAGAGCAATTTCACTCAATGACAATTCATCATAAACCAATAACTCCTTTACTTTCTCAATTTTCTGGGCGATAAAATATTTTTCAATCGTTGTGCCTTCTACTTCTGAAAAAAGGTTGGATAAATAATTGTAGTCATTGTGAAGTGCAGTACTCAAAATATCCGATAGGTTGGTTTTAGCTTCATTATCCTGATGATGCACCAACTCAATAATGGTGTTTTTTATCTTTTCGATAATCCTGCTTTTCTTATCGTCTATTACTTGAAATCCCAATGCTGATAAAGCTTCCTCTAATTTTTTCTTTTCCCCGGTAGTTGGTTCTTTTTCAAAAACTATTTCACCAAGTTTTATACTTATTGTAGACAGATCAAGCTTATCCAATTCATTCTGAACCATCATAATGCAGCGGTTGCAAACCATATTTTTTATAAAAAGTGTCGTCATATTTCTTTGGATAATAGATTGGTAAAAATACAATTATTAAGTTTATCAGGACTGAGCCTATGAAATATCAAATGAATTTTCTGATTTTCTCACAATAGAGTCTTAAATTCATTATCATAGTTTCAGATAAACTATCAAAATTCGGAATTTAATCATCTTATTAATTTCTGATTATCAATACTATACGTGAAATCACTGCTCCTTTGTCATATTTTGTGAAAGATAAAAAATACCTTTGCTGTTTAAATATTATAACAATTTTAAAAACCCAAATGATGAAAAAACAATTAGTAATACCCTGTCTTCTTTTTTCAAGGTAAGGTAGGGATTGCATCGGCTTTTTTAAATCAAGGCGACAAGGTATGGGCTGATTACGGGTTTAATTATCCTAGTCATATCACTCTTACCTTAAACAAATGTTAAAATCAATCACAAACAGCCTGTAGACTTTCCATCATTTCGAATAATCGATAAGCAGACATTTCTTTTAATATATTCTTTAAGCGAAGTGGTATTGCCTCTCCATACCTGGAAATGTTATACCAGTTTTATAAAAAGGCAAGAGGCAGTTCAGGATCACGTAAGACAAATTAGAATTAAATAACACAAATTATAAATACAATGCTGCAATAGTCAAGTCTATTGTGGCATTAAAAAGAAGCAATGAATTTCAAGGAAATACATATAGGAACGCTCATCAATCAGCGTATAAAAGAATGTAAGATAGAAATGTCTCGTATCTGTAATTTTTTTAAATGTACTGAAGCTGATATAGAAGAAATGTTAGTACAGGATAACCTTTCAACAGGTTTACTTTTAAAATGGTGCAAATTATTAGAATATGATTTCTTTAGAATCTACTCCCATCATTTAATTTTATACTCTCCGCAGTCCTCAACAATGAAATATAGTGATAATCCCAGTAAAGAGAATTCAGAACTGCCTAGATTTCAGAAAAACATTTACACTAAAGAAATTATTGACTTCATTCTGGAACTCATTACAACCGGGAAAAAAAGTAAAACTCAAATAGTAAATGAGTACAGAATTCCTAAAACAACATTATATAAATGGATAAAAAAGCACGGGAAAGAATAGAACCGGATTATAAGAGAATATACTCAGATATTATAGAATTAAAGCACCCTGAAAAGAGGGAAAAATGTAAAGCAATATTATCTAAAGAACAGTTATCCAGTATTGACATTATTAAAATTAATGTTATTATTTTCGGAAATATTATGGAAAATATTTCCTTCAACCAAAGGCATCGTTCATATGATAAGGAAACCATTCGACAGATTCTTGATTATCAAAAAAACAACAATTTAAGTAACAGTCAGTTAGCTGACCATTTTGTACTCAGCAGAAATACTGTTGCTAAGTGGAAAAAACTAAAGAAGGGTATTATATGATTTAAATTTTATACAGCTTATTATTCCATTGCTATTAATTTATAAACTCTTAATTGTTCTATTGATATTAGATTTCATGGTATTATATTATTTTCATTAAATTTGGCGATTCCGATAGTTTTAACTGATTTTTTAGTCAACTTTGACGGAAAAAGGCTAATAAAATACTGACCAGAATCTAATGAAACTAAAAACTACTTTTCTCTATTTATTGCTCATATTCTTCTTAGATTTCTTTTCCAGTTGCAGCAATAATAAAAATCCTGAAAAAATGAGAATCGGTTTTTCTCAGGGATTGGGCAACCATCCCTGGAGGGATGCGATGAATCATGCAATGCAAATACAGGCTTCTTTACATAATGACGTTGATCTTACCGTTATGAAGGCAGATAAGTCGGTAAAGAAGCAGATTTCTGATATCCAGACGATGATTGATCAAAAAAAGGACATCATTATGATCTCCCCAATTGATTCCCAATCACTTGTTCCGATTATAGAAAAAGCTTTTGCCAAAGGGATTCCTGTTATTTTACTGGATAGAAAAATAGCCTCCGAAAAATATACGACTTATATTGGTGGGGATAATATTGAAATTGGGAGGTCAGCAGCGAAGTTTATCATTTCTGATTCCAAGGCAAACACAGAAATTCTGGAAATCCAGGGTGATGATAATTCTTCTCCCTCTGTGGAAAGGAGCAAAGGGTTTCATGAGGTCATAAAAAAGCATTCTAGTGCCCATCTTCTGGAGAGCTATAAAGGATTTCCTGCCGAAAAATTTAAGAATACATTACAGTCCCTGGGTCAAAAAAAACTATATGTTTTTGCTTTTAATGACGAACTGGCTTTGCAGGCGTGGTCAGTAGCCCGTAATATGGGTTTGGAAAACAATATAAAGTTCATTGGTGTAGACGGTTTAAATACCAAAGATGGAGGAATACAAATGGTTATGGATGGAAAGCTAAGTGCTACACTGCTATACCCGACAGGTGGCGCTGAAGCAATAGAAACAGCCATTAAAATACATCAAGGAACTGCGGTTCCTAAGAGAATAACACTTGGAACAACGGTTATTGATCAGTTCAATGCCGAAATTATGAAGAACCAGCTCGACCGAATTCTGGCACAGCAAGGCACTATTGAGCATCAGGTGCAGGCTATAGAAAAGACAACAACGCTGTATTCATCCCAAAACATACTGTTGCAATGGTCTATTGTTTTGCTAACGACACTGCTGTGCTCTGTAGCATATTGTATTTATCTCATTTATGCAGTGAAATATAAAAATAAACAACTTACACTGACGAATGAGAAAATTACCATTCAGAGGAATCAGATAGAGCATATTGCCGATGAGCTGAAGGAGAGTAATGACGCACGGGTTAATTTTTTCACAGGTATTTCTCATGAATTTAAAACACCAATTACGTTAATTCTGAGTTCTTTAGAGTCTCTTAAAGAAAATGATAAAGCACAGGTCAAAAAATCATCGTATGAACTGGAAATGATTCATAAAAATTCAAATCGGCTTCTAAGGTTGATTGATAATCTTTTGGATTTTAGAAAAGTGGAAAGCAAAACATTTAATCTCCGCGTTTCGCAGACCAATATTTATGATTTTTCATATTCCATATTTAGGGATTTTGAAAATGAGGCTAAAAAGAGAAATATCAAATTTGATATTACATCCAACAACAAAGATCAGGATGTTTTTATTGACAGAAATCTGATGGACAAAGTCTATTTCAATCTGCTTTCCAATGCATTTAAATTTACGCCTGATAATGGTAAAATTGCAATCAGTATTTTTGAAAAAGGCAACCAGGTTTCGATTCACTTCAAAGATAATGGTATAGGCATCCCAAAAGATGAATTACAGAATGTTTTCCAACCTTATTTTAAGGGTTCCAACAACCGTAAGAACAGCTCTGGTATTGGGCTGCATCTTTCAAAAGAATTGGTAGGGCTGCATTTAGGGAAAATTGAAGTTACTTCCTTACAAGGTACCGAATTTATTGTTACCTTATTTAAGGGCAATAAGCATTTTAACGAGGATCAGCTTATCCGCGAACCGGACATAATAGATACATCGTTGCTGGCACAGGAACCAGAATATGTTTCTTTTGAACCTGAGCTTATTGAAAATAAAAATCCCGACGAACCACGTTTCACACTTTTATTAATTGAAGATAATAAAGACCTGTCACTTTTTCTGAAAAGTAGATTCCAAAATGAGTTTGATGTTTTATTATCAGACGGAACAGACGCGATTGAAAGTGCATTGACCTCTATTCCTGATATTATCATCTGTGATGTAAACCTTCCCGATAAAAATGGCTTTGAAATCTGCGAAATTCTTAAAAAAGATCTTAGAACTTCACACATTCCTACGATCATCCTTACCGCAATGGATAACAAGGAGTCTTACCTGCAAGGATTAAAGTCTGGCGTTGATTTGTATCTGACAAAGCCATTCAACTATCCGATCCTCATGCAGTCCATAAAATCTTTATTGTTCAATAGGGAAAAGCTTAGGTATTACTACACCAATAATATCAGCCGGGTATCCAGCGGAGCAAAACCTTTTGGCGATCTCGAACAGCAATTTGTGAGTAATCTCAACAGATATATTCACGAAAATCTAGACAATGCCGATTTTTCAGTTGAAAATCTTGCTGAATCTATGCATGTTTCCAGAGTGCAGCTATACCGTAAAGTCAAGGCAATATTTAACGAAAGTGTAAGTGATTACATCAATAATTTCCGTTTGGAGCAATCCAAGACCATGCTGCTGGGCACTCAATTAACGATATCAGAGGTCGCCTATAAAAGCGGATTCTCTTCTCCCAATTATTTTTCTACAGCATTCAAAAATAAATATGGGACTTCCCCTAATGTTTTTAGGAAATCATCTACAGATCATTAATAGGGCAAAGTATTAAGCAAGTGAATATCTATGTAACATTTTTGAAAAAGGATGTTACATTTTTATAATTATGATCATCATTAAAATATTATTCATGTTTATAAGTTGTTGATTATTTGTATGTTAATATATACTTAATATTTGGTTAACATTTTTAAAGTAGTTTGAATCAATACTAAATCATCAGACCGCATTCTCAAAATATTTTAGGGCAAAACAAATATTGTCTTAAAATGAATAAAATTACAATTTGGTCTATTACGGCAGCTTTAGCTGGATTTCTTTTTGGATTTGATGTCGTCGTTATTTCCGGAGCAGATAAAAAGCTTCAGCTATTATGGCAGAGCTCGGACGCTTTCCATGGAGCGGTAGTCATGGGAATGGCCCTGTGGGGTACGGTAGTTGGAGCTATTTTCGGAGGAATTCCTACGAATAAATTCGGAAGAAAAAATACCCTTTTTGTCATTGGAATTCTTTACGCAATTTCAGCTCTTGGCACTGCGTTATCAAATGACCCCTATACTTTTGCATTTTTCAGGTTCATAGGAGGTTTGGGAGTTGGAGCTTCTACTGTTGCAGCACCTACCTATATTTCAGAAATAGCCCCTGCAAAAGACCGTGGAAGATTAGTTTCTTTATATCAGTTCAATATTGTACTCGGAATCTTAGTCGCATTCTTGTCAAATTACCTGATCAGTGGAATTGGTGATAATGACTGGAGATGGATGCTGGGTGTACAGACCATACCGGCTATTATATATACACTTTTTGTCTTAACCATACCCAGAAGCCCAAGATGGCTTATTTCAAAATTCAGAATTGATGAAGCCAAAAGTGTACTGAAGACAATCAGTCCTGACGAAGACCCGGAAATTCTTATATCTCAGATCCAAAACAACAATGCAGAGACTCCGAAGGAAAATATTTTCATGAAAAAATACCGTTTCCCTCTTATTCTGGCCTTTCTGGTTGCCTTCTTCAATCAGATGTCCGGTATTAACGCATTTTTATACTATGCACCTCGAATTTTCGGTGAGGCGGGTCTGGGTGAAAAAACAGCATTATTGAGCAGTATAGGGATAGGAATAACAAATATGATCTTCACGCTTTTAGGAGTTTCATTAATTGATAAGGTCGGCCGCCGTACATTAATGTACATAGGTTCGATAGGGTATATCATCTCCTTAGGATTGGTCACACTGGCGTTTTATCTGCATTGGTCAGGGATCAGTATTCCTATATTTCTGTTTCTTTTCATTGCTGCCCATGCCATTGGACAGGGAACTGTAATATGGGTTTTTATTTCAGAAGTATTCCCCAATCATCTCCGGGCATCAGGGCAGGCGTTTGGAAGCTCTACACACTGGGTTCTTGCTGCTATTATCCCTTCCCTTATTCCAATGCTGTTTTCCACAATCGGAGCAGGCAGTGTATTCCTGATCTTTACCATATCGATGGTTTTCCAACTCCTGTTCGTCATCTTCATGATGCCGGAGACTAAAGGGATTTCTCTGGAAAAATTAAGTCAAAAATTAACAAAATAAATATATGAGAAACATAATAAGCTACGCTGTTTTATCACTATCAGCATGCCTGTATACCTGTAAAGCACAAGTATTGCCAACCGTTTCGAAGGAAGAGCAGCTTTACAGGCCCAACTATCATTTCACTCCTCAAAAGGGCTGGATGAACGATCCTAACGGAATGTTCTATCTTGATGGGACCTATCATTTATTTTTCCAGTATACGCCGTTTCAGAGTGTTCCGGATTTTTCTAAGATGCATTGGGGGCACGCCATCAGTAAAGATCTTATCAAATGGGAAGAACTGGCTCCTGCAATTGCTTACGATGAAAAAGGTGCCATATTCTCAGGAAGTGCAGTTGTGGATAAGGACAATACATCTGGTTTTGGCGATGGCAAAAATATGCCGGTAGTAGCCATTTTTACATACCACGATATGAAAAAAGAAAGGGCCGGAGAAATCGACGCACAGTCTCAGGCAATCGCTTATTCATTGGACAATGGAAAAACCTGGACCAAATACAGTAATAATCCGGTATTGAAAAATCCAGGAATAAAAGATTTTCGGGATCCGAAAGTTTTCTGGGATGCCAAAAGAAAACAGTGGGTAATGGGAGTGGCGGCCCAGGACCGGCAGCATTTTTATGGCTCAAAAAACCTGAAAGACTGGACCTTCCTCTCAGAATTTGGTAAAGATTTCGGCGGACACGGCGGCGTTTGGGAATGTCCGGATCTTTTTCCGATAAAGGTAGAAGGAACCAACGAAGAAAAATGGGTGCTTATCGTTAACATCAATCCGGGGGGGCCGAACGGGGGTTCTGCGGCCCAGTATTTTGTAGGCGATTTTGACGGAAAAACCTTCAGAATGGATGATGTTTTTACAAAGCAGCTCGAAAAAGAAAAAGTGGCCTGGCTGGACTGGGGGCGTGATAATTATGCGAGTGTTTCTTTTGATAATGTTCCGGATAACAAAAGAGTGATTATCGGATGGATGTCAAACTGGGACTATTCACCGGATGTGCCTACGGAAAAATGGAGAGGAAGTTCTACTATTCCTCGTGAAGTGACTTTGAAAAGGTCAAAAGATGGTTACATTTTGAAAAATACTCCTGTTTCCCAGCTCAAAAATTACGAAGGAAAGACAGTCACAAAAGAAATTAACCTTGGTTCTGATAAAAAGCTTATCGGCAAAGGAGAAATAGATCTTTCCAAAGCAGTTATCGATGTTGATTTCAAGAAAATGACGAAAGGCGTTTACACTTTTGCTTTGAAAAATTCATTGGGAGAACAGCTAATTTTCGGAATTGATAATAACAAGCGTGAACTTTTTGTTGACCGTACAAAATCCGGGAAAATCGATTTTAAGAACAGTTTTGCAGACAGGATTTCAAAAGCACCATTAGCAAAAAGCTATCAAAACGCAAAGTTCAAAATTGTATTGGATAAAACTTCCATTGAAATTTTCTTCAATAACGGCGAAAAGGTAATGACCGAGATCTTCTTTCCAAATGAAGGCTTTTCGGAATTAAGCTTATCTACCGATACCAAAGGAAGCATACTGAACATCAATGCTCATCAGCTTAATATCAAGTAAAAAACTATAGTATGAAAAAATACAAAATAGCCATCGCCTTTTGTCTTCTTCCTTTTTCGTATGTATTTGCGCAGGAAGTAATAAAAGGAAAGGTGGTTTCCTCAAACCAGAAACCGTTGAGCGGGGTTATCGTGACCGTTTCGGAAACAGGAGTCAATACCACAACAGACAGTAGCGGTGCATTTCAGATCAATGACCTGCAAAAAGGAAACACTTTAATTTTCACTTATCCGGATTATTCTACTCGGGAAGTGGTAGTGGATGAAAAAACGGTACTCAACATCGTTTTAGCTGCAGAGAAAATAAAAAGCATAGATGAGGTTATCGTAACGGGGTATACCAAGCAGAAAAAAGCTGATATCACAGGCGCTGTTTCCGTAGTTGATATGAAAGACCTGAACAAACAGACTGAACCTAATCCCATCAAATCCATGCAGGGAAGAATTGCTGGGGTTAATATTACTTCGGACGGTTCACCTTCCGGAGGAAATACCAAAGTATTAATTCGTGGGGTAGGGACCCTCAACAATACGGATCCACTGTATGTGATCGACGGAGTTCCTACAAAAGCAGGAATGCAGGAACTGAACCCTAATGATATTGAGTCCATGCAGGTCCTTAAGGATGCCTCATCTGCTAGTATTTATGGCTCACGTTCTGCAAACGGTGTGATTATCATAACTACAAAAAAAGGTAAAAAAGGTAAAATGAGGATTGACTTAAATTACTATACTGCCTTTTCACAATATGCAAAGAAAACAGAAGTACTTGATGCCAAGCAGTTCGGCCAGGTACTCTGGCAGGCTAATATAAATGATGGAATTGATCCTAACTCCAATAACCTAAGCTATAACTTTGATTGGCAAATGCAGAATGGATCTGCGGTCTTAAATCAGATCAATATTCCTGAGTATCTGGATGCTGCAATTACAATCAAATCCGCCAATACGAATTGGTACGATGAAATTTCCAGAACAGGGCAGGCCACTTCTTTGGATCTGGCAGTATCCAGCAGTTCTGATAAGGGGTCCTATTTCTTTTCCATGGCATATTATAACAATGACGGAATTGTAAAGCTGACAGATTTTAAAAGAATATCCGCCCGTATCAACACTTCTTACAACTTCTTTGATGGAAAGTTAAAGATCGGTGAAAACTTTACAATCAATAAAACGAACGAAACAATTGATCCGGGAGTGTTGGATCCTGCACTGCGGGCATTACCTATAATTCCAGTGCATACGGTTGATGGAATCGGGTGGGGCGGACCCGTCGGCGGAATGAATGATCGTCAAAATCCGGTGAGATTGCTGGAATATAATAAAGACAATGGCTATAAAAACCTGCGTCTTTTTGGAAATATCTATGCAGAACTTCAGCCCATTAAAAATCTCAGTCTTAAATCCAGTTTTGGAATAGATTATTCGGACTATTATAAACGTAATTTACAGCGCAGTTATGTTTCGGGATATCTCCAGAATGACAAAAATGCGGTAAATATTGATCAGTCTACGAATGAAAAATGGACTTGGTCCAATACTGCACAATATATAGCGAAGGCAGGTAATCATAGCTTCGATGTTCTGGCTGGCACGGAAATGTATCAGGAAACCTATGACAATACATGGCTGAGAAAAGAAGGGTTTCTTATTGAAGATCCGGATTATATGTATCCTGGCGCAGGAACAGGACAGGCCTATAATGGCGGAACCTCTACACGGTATAGCCTGCTTTCCTATTTTGGTAAATTTACTTATGATTATGATCAGAAATATTTATTTTCTGCAACAATAAGATACGACGGGTCTTCCAGATTTGGTAAAAATAATCGTTTCGGAACCTTTCCTGCATTTTCAGCAGGATGGAAAATCAGTAAAGAAGAATTCTTTAAAAACACTTTACCTTTTTTCTCTGATTTAAAGTTTAGAGCTGGCTGGGGACAAACGGGTAACCAGGAGATCAGTAATGAAGCTATCTATGCTTTATACCTCGCAAGCTATGCGGGAGATAGTCCTACCTGGAATACTTCTTTTGGAACAGCCTATGATATTTCCGGCGCCGGAAGTGGTCTGCTCAATTCAGGCTTTATTGCCATTCAAAGCAAAAATGATGATTTGAAATGGGAAACCACGACACAAACCAATTTAGGCGTAGACTTTGGCTTTTTCGGGCAAAAACTTACCGGAAGTGTCGATATTTATAAAAAAGTTACGGATGATATTTTGGTATTACCTCCCTATCTGGCCATTATTGGTGAAGGAGGAAATCGCTGGGTTAATGGGGCCTCAATGGAAAATAAGGGGATCGAATTTTCTTTAGCCTATCAAAATTCCACAGATTTTGGCCTGAAGTATGAAGTTTCGGGAAATATTTCGATGAACAGGAATAAGATTACGCAGCTTCCTGATGAAGTTAAAAATAATTATGGTGGAAATGGAACTACAGATAACATTTTAGGGAGACCGATCAATTCAATGTATGGTTATGTTGCGGATGGACTTTTCCGCGAACAGAGCGAACTGGATAACTCAGCAGAACAGCCAGGAAAAGGATTAGGTAGAATACGCTACGCCGATCTTAACGGTGACGGTATCATTAACGACCAGGACCGCACATGGATAGGCAACCCAAACCCAGGATTTACTTATGGCTTAAACATTAATGTAAGCTTCAAAAATTTTGATGTTTCAACATTTTGGCAGGGGGTTGGAGATGTAGATGTAATCAATACGAAAAAATACCAGACCGACTTTTGGAGTGTAGATGATGTGGGATCCAATAAAGGAACAAGATTACTCAATGCCTGGTCTCCTCAAAATCCTGATTCAACCATTCCTGCATTAACGACAGTAGACAAAAATGCAGAATCGAGATTTTCAAGCTATTATGTGGAGAATGGAAGTTACCTGAAGCTTAGAGTGCTGCAGATAGGATATTCATTACCTAAATCTATAACGGATAGCTACAATATTACCAATTTCAGGCTGTATGCAAGTGTACAGAACCTCTGGACCATAAAATCCAAAAGTTTTACCGGAGTGGATCCCGAAACACCGGCTTTCGGATACCCGCTTCCCATCACCTTTAATTTTGGTGTAAACATCTCATTATAACCTTTAACATCATTCAAATGAAAAATAATATAATTGTAATCATCTCCTGTGCGCTGTTACTTGGATCAACATTTTCCTGTAATGATTTTTTGGACTATGAACCCAGGGGCGTCTTATCAGAATCTGATGTGGTCACACCAAAAAATGTAGATGGCTTTGTGAATGCAGCCTATGCTTCTTTGGGCAATGATCATTATGATACCCCGTTTAGTTTATGGCCCTATGGGAATGTGCGTTCGGACGATGCCTATAAGGGAGGAAGCGGAACCAATGATCTTCAGACATTCCATTTTTTTGAGATATCAAATAATATCCGTTCAGATTTTGGGGAATTAGATAAACTGTGGTATCTCAACTACGTAGGAATTTCAAGAGCCAATAAAGCAATTGTAGCTCTCAATAAATTATCCGACGCCGAATATCCCAACAAGCAGAAAAGGATTGCAGAAATGAAATTTATAAAAGGACATTTTTACTTCATGCTTAAAATTCTATACAAATATGTTCCGTATGTAGATGAAACCACACCCATAGAAGAATATAAGAACGTCTCAAACAGAGCAATGACGGATCAGGAGCTTTGGAATGCTGTCGCCTCTAATTTTGAGTATGCTGCCCAGTATCTGCCTGCTGCACAACAAGAGGTGGGGAGACCAAAGAAAAGTGCAGCGTATGCTTATCTCGCAAAAGTCAGATTATATCAGGCATATGAACAGGATGATAATTATGGGATCACTACGATCAACAAAGCTACCCTTCAAAAGGCAGTTGATGCAGCAAATCAGGTTATCGGAAATTATTCGCTGGAATCAGATTTTGGAAATAATTTTATGCCTGGTGGTTATGAGAATGGACCTGAATCCGTTTTCTCCATCCAATATTCTGACGACGACGGAACACTTTTCGGAAGATTAAACTACGGTGATGTTCTTTCACTGCCTCAAGGACTGGGATGCTGTGACTTCCACAAGCCAAGTCAGAATCTTGTCAATGCGTTTAAGACCAATGCACAAGGTTTACCCATGTTTGATAACTACAATGAAACGGATGTTGATTATCATCATTTGGAGAATTTCACAGTCGATCCAAGACTCTACCATACCGTGGCAATGCCCGGTCTTCCATGGAAATATGACCAAAACAAGATCTATCAGGAAAGCTGGGTCAGAAGCCCGGGTACATATGGATATTATGCTTCCTTAAAGGAAAATGTCCCACCAGGCTGCAGCTGTTCAGTCAATATAGATCCATTCTATGGAAACTCAAAAAACAGGATTATCATCCGGTATTCTGACGTATTGCTCATCAAAGCAGAGGCATTAATAGAAATGGGGCAGCATCAGGCAGCATTACCGCTGATTAATCAGGTAAGGAAAAGAGCTGCTGCAAGTAATCATTTTACAGGCGGTTATACTGACAATAACCTGATCCATGAATATGAGCCCGGCGTAAACTGTGTATGGAGTCTGGATTTTGCAAGAAAAGCTTTACGTTGGGAAAGGAGAATGGAATTTGCGATGGAAGGAAGCCGTTTCTTTGATCTCGTAAGATGGGGTATTGCAACAGAAACAATGAATAGTTATTTTGCAGTAGAAAAAACCAAAAGAAGCTATTACAGTGAAGCAGCTTTTGACCACGGAAAGGAAGAGTACTGTCCAATTCCTTTAGCACAGGTTAATTTCAGTCAGGGCCTGTATAAACAAAATAATGGGTATTAAAAGACAAATAACTGCCTGTATTAAATTGAATATTTTAAATTTAAAAAATAAAAACCTTAAAAATGTTTAAGAAAACAAATCTGAAAATAGTAAGCTTCGGAGAAATACTGTATGATGTTTTTGGAGAAGAAAAGAAAGTAGGTGGAGCTCCTCTTAATTTAGCATTAAGAACCCGCTCTTTTGGATTTACCACAACGATTATCAGTGCCGTTGGTGACGATAAAAATGGACAGGATCTTAAGAAATATATCGAAGATAACGGTGTAGAGATTAATAATGTAATGACTGATCCGGAGCATGAGACTGGATTGGTACAGGTTTATCTTAATGAACGCGGTTCTGCCACTTATGATATCAAATTTCCAAGTGCATGGGATTTTATAAAAGGCAATGAAAGTATCAGAAGTTCTGTTTTAGAAACGGATATCTTTTTTTTCGGAAGTTTGGTATGCAGGAATGAAGTTTCTAAGAATACGCTTTTGGAGCTTCTCCATAGTAACCCGGGAATGTATAAAATTTTTGATGTTAACCTCAGACCTCCATACTATTCGATTGAATTATTGAAAGAACTCATGGATGAAGCAGATTTTATAAAATTCAATGATGATGAAATTCTGGAAATTGCTTCTGGTTTAGGGTTTCAGTCCGATACTTTAGAAGATAACATTCAGTTTATTGCCAAAACAACCAATTCAAAAGGCATCTGTGTGACCAGAGGTAAACATGGCTCTATTTTACTATGGGAGAATTCTTTCCATTATCATAATGGCTTTACTGTTAAAGTTGTTGACACGGTAGGGGCAGGAGATTCTTATTTGGCAGCCCTGATTACCAAACTGATAAGTGATGGTGATCCGCAGAAAGCTTTAGATTTTGCAAGCGCAGTGGGTGCGATTGTTGCCTGTCATCCCGGGGCTAATCCTCAGATAGAAAATTCTGCAATCGAAGATTTTCTAAAGAGAGATGCTTTACAGCACTGAAATTTATAATTGTTAAGAGAAGACTGCCTTGGGTGGTCTTCTTATTTTTTCATAACAAAGATCTATTATCTTTACATCCTGGTTGTCTTTTATCTTCACATAAAGATTTACGAAGAATATAATAGAATGTTTGGAATTACTAAGTGCTTTTTCTTTTGAGGTTGAAAGAAAGATGATTTACTTATATTTGCCCTGCAAAGTAAAATTAAATGTTCAAAAAAGTAAGCACTGTATTTATTCTTGGCTTTTATACGGTTTTTTGTTCGGCCCAGCAGGTTCGGCCCTCAAAATCATCTGAAATTTACCGCGAACTCAAAACCCTTAAACACCTCCCTAAAGTTTTATACCTTGCGGCTCATCCCGATGATGAAAATACAGGATTGCTCTCCTGGTTAATCAATGACCAAAATGTTGAAACGGGCTATTTGTCTTTAACCAGAGGTGATGGCGGTCAGAATTTATTAGGCACAGAGCAGGGGGCTGCATTGGGTTTAATCAGAACACATGAGCTTTTAGAGGCAAGAAAGTTAGACGGCGCCCAACAGTTTTTTACCCGGGCGATTGATTTCGGGTTCTCCAAAAATACAACCGATACCTTTAAACAATGGGATGCAGACAGCATTACAGCTGATGTGGTTTGGGTAATCCGTAAATTCCGTCCGGATGTTATCATTTGTCGTTTTCCTCCTACTGCTGCGGCAGGCCACGGACAACATGCGGCTTCGGCCGTGGTTGCGGAAAAAGCTTTTAAGCTGGCAGGAGATAAAACAGCTTTCCCGGAACAGCTAAAATATGTTAATGCATGGCAACCAAAACGTGTATTGTGGAATACTTTCCGATTTGGCGGGGTCAATACGACAGCTGAAAATCAACTGAAAGTTACCGTTGGGCAATATGATGCGCAACTGGGAATGGGCTATGGTGAACTGGCAGGATTAAGCAGAAGTTTACATAAAAGCCAGGGTGCGGGAACACAGTCTGTAGCAGGGATCAGAACAGAATATTTTGCCCACGTTATTGGCGAGCCTGCCAAAGCAACACTTTTTGATGGAGTCGTTAAAAGCTGGACTACAAATGGCAACGCTGATATTGACCAATCATTAGATAAAATTATTTCCGCTTTCAATTTTAATAAACCAGACCTTAGCTTGCCTGCTTTGCTTGCTTTGCGAAAAAAGGTCATTGCGCTGCAAGATTCAGACCTGAAAAGGGATAAAATTAAATCTCTTGACAATATCATTTTAAGCTGTGCCGGATTTATGGGCGAGGTCGTGACCAATCAGGCTGAAGCTGTTGCCGGGGATCATTACAATTTCAGGTTAAATTTGATTTCAAGAGCTGTAAATCCTGTCGTTTTAGACAATGTAAAATGGTTAAGTCAGTCAGAAAGCTTCAACAGAAAATTATCAAAAGATTCTTTAATTACCATTCAGCATGACATTCAGATTCCTGCTGATGCAGCACTCACAGAACCTTACTGGTTGTCAAACCCAGCCACGAACGCGGCAACTTTCTCTGTCCCAAATGATACTTTAATCGGTTTGCCTGAGGCTGAATCACCACTGAATGTTTTGCTTCATTTAAAAATCGGCTCGGAAAAGTTTCAGGTTAAACTTCCTTTATCTTTCAAGAAATTAGACCCGGTACGGGGTGATGTGGTCGAAGCCTTGCGCATTGTTCCTGCATTGGAACTGAAATTTACACAACCGCTTTATTGGGCCAAAGAAAATGAAGATTTACATTTAAGTTTGAATGTTAAGGTTAATTCTAACAGACAATACAATAATAAAGGTACTCTAAACCTGATGTATAACGGAGAACGATTAGGCGGCGCTGATTTAAATTCGATTAGTGGGAAAGATTTTACTATCAATTACGTTATTCCAAAAGCTAAGCTTGCCTCAATACATTCGTCTCGTTTGCAATTGGATGCAAATTATATTGCAGATGGAGTAGCGTATAATAAAAAACAAGTATTAATTCAGTACCCGCATTTACCCTCCTTACAATATTTTGCGCCTGCAACGGTAACCGTAATGAAAGGCGATATTCAGACGAAGGTTAAAAAAGTGGGTTACATAGAAGGTGCGGGCGATTTCATTCCTGAGTTCCTGCGCATTGCAGGTATTCAGGTAGAGGTCTTGAAAGACGAGGATTTTTATGGCAGCTTAGATGAATCCGGCGGAAACGGAAGTCAAAACAAGCTGTCGCAGTATGATGCAATCGTGCTTGGTGTCCGTGCCAATAACACAGAGAAAAAACTGGGCCGCTGGATGCCCTTTTTATGGTCATATGTAAAAGCCGGAGGTAATCTGGTGATGCAGTATAACACCAACCAGGATACAACAGTGGATCAATTGGGGATGTACAATTTCAGTATTGCCAATAAGCGGGTTACGGAAGAAAATGCTGCGGTTATGTTTTTAAAACCCAGTCATAAATTACTGAACTTTCCGAACAAAATTACTGCTGATGATTTTAAAGGCTGGGTACAGGAGCGTGGCGCCTATTTCCCTGAACAATGGGATGCGGCGTATGAACCGCTTTTTGAAATGCATGATACCGATGAAAAGCCTCTGCAGGGATCAACTTTATATACCCAATACGGGAAGGGTAATTTTATTTATACACCGTTGGCATTTTTCAGACAGCTGCCTGCGGGAAATGTTGGGGCGGCACGTTTATTTTTAAACTTTTTATCTGCACAGAAAAACTGATGAACAAACAACTTAAAAACTGGAATACCTGGTACATACTATTAGCTGTTGCATTAGTATTACAGATCGCATTTTATTATTGGTTTACTAAATCCTGGGCATGAGTACTATAGATTGGACCGTTCTTATTTTTACATTGGTTGCAGTGGTGGTTTACGGCGTATTCATCGGTCGTGGCCAAAAAAGCAACGAATCCTACCTGAAAGCAGATAATAAAATGCCCTGGTACATTGTGCTTATAGGGATTATGGCTACGCAGGCCAGTGCCATTACTTTTCTTTCAGCACCGGGCCAGGCTTATACAGACGGTATGCGTTTCGTTCAGTATTACTTTGGTTTGCCCTTAGCTATGATTGTGATCTGTATCACTTTCATCCCGATTTTTCAGCGCTTAAATGTGTACACAGCCTATGAATATTTGGAAAACCGTTTTGATAAAAAAACAAGGGTACTTACTTCACTGCTTTTTCTTTTTTCCAGAGGCTTATCAACAGGAATCAGCATTTATGCTCCGAGTATCATCTTATCAAGTGTTTTAAACTGGAATATTTATTTAACCAATGTTTTAACAGGTGGCATTCTGTTGATTTATACCTATGTTGGCGGTGCAAAAGCAATTGCTCATACCCAAAAATTACAGTTTCTCATTATTCTGGGAACCATGGCTTTTGCAGGTTATCTGCTTATTCAAAATATGCCGAATGGAATTGGTTTTAAGGATGCGCTTTATCTGGCGGGGAAATCCGGAAAGCTCAATGTAATCACTACGGAATTCGACTGGAAGGATAAATACAATATCTGGAGCGGATTAATTGGCGGTTTTTTCCTGGCACTTTCTTACTTCGGTACGGACCAGAGTCAGGTCGGAAGGTATATTACTGCGAAAGACAATACCAATGCAAAAATGGGCCTGCTATTGAACGGATTGGTTAAAATCCCGATGCAGTTTTCTATTCTCCTGATCGGTGCCTTGCTTTTCGCATTCTTTTCTCTAAAACCGGCCCCGATTTATTTTAACGAACGCTCTTATCAGCATTTAAAGGAAACAAAACCTGAACAGGCTGCGGTATTTGAAAAAGAGCATCAGAATTTGCAAATAAAATTTAATGCAGAATCGAAAGAAATTCTACAGTTGAAAGAGACTCATTCTCCCCAACTTACAAAAACAATTCAGGATTTTAAAAACACACAAACCCAGGTGAAAGCGCTTCACGGCAGGGTAGAAGAGGCTATCAATAACTCCAATTACAATGCGGAGAAAACGGATACCAATTATATTTTCCTGTATTTCGTAAAAAATACCTTGCCTGTAGGAATGATCGGTTTACTGTTTGCCGTCATTTTTCTGGCCAGCTGGGGTTCAATTTCCGCAGCGCTGAATTCCCTTGCCGCCTGCTCCTTAAAAGATGTTCACCTGATATTTAAAAAAGAAATTCCTGATGATGCAACCGAGCTGAAGTACAGCCGCCTGCACACTTTAGCCTGGGGGATATTCTCAATCGGCGTAGCCATGTTTGCCACTCAGATGGGTTCCCTTATTGAAGCGGTTAATGTATTGGGTTCTCTTTTCTACGGTCCGATATTGGGGATTTTCCTTGTCGCCTTTTACTATAAAAAAATCAACGGGTCGAATGTATTCATTTCTGCAATTTTATCAGAAATTACGGTTATTGCCGTTTATCAATTCGATATCGTTTCTTTCCTTTGGCTCAATGTCATTGGGGCAGGAGCAGTCATTATATTTTCTGCAATCGGGTTACTGTTTTATAAGCCGAAAGCAGTAAATTAGTAAATAAATAACAACAAACAAAAATAGTATGAAAACAATGATTAAATCTGTTACCGTAGTTTTTGCTGCAATGACGCTTTCAGTAAATGCCTTTGCACAGGAGGCTAAAAAACCTGCCAGTCCTCCGGCTACTGCTACGGGAAAAATTAAAGATGCAACTATTACCATAGCCTATAACAGTCCTTCGGTTAAGGAACGTACAATCTGGGGAGATTTGGTAGCTTATAATAAAGTTTGGCGTGCGGGTGCCAATGAAGCAACTACTTTCGAAATCGATAAGGACATTACCGTTCAGGGTAAAAAACTGCCTGCAGGTAAATACAGCTTTTTCTTAATGCCTAAAGAATCCGGAACCTGGACTGCGATTTTTAACAAAGAGCCAAAACAATGGGGTGCTTATAAATACGAAGAAGCAAAAGATGCTTTACGTGTTGATGTAAAAACAAAAGCTTTACAGACAAAACAGGAAACTTTAGTGTATAAAGTAAACGGTAATGGATTCACAATGGACTGGGATAAAATCTCAGTTCCTGTAGAGATAAAATAAATGTAAATAGAGAAATTAAAGTCCCGTTAATTCGGGATTTTTTTTGTTTAAAATTTTTGATTGTATCAAAGATTATATTGTATTTTAAAGAGATTTTAGACTGGTAAGGATAGTAGATTGTAAGCCTATTGAGACACTTTCAGGCTGTTGATTTCAACAGATTATGCATTTACGCTTAAAATATCGAAGACTAAATGTCAGATTATAAAAATTTTGATAAAGAGATTTTTATGAGCATAAAAGAGAGACAAGACGGGCTTATCTTCGAGCCAATTTCTTGCCGATATTTGATGAATTTTAAATGTATTTAATAGATAATTTTGGAGAGCAAAAAATCAATAGTACTTGTATGGATGGACAGAATGGAATATATTTTTTATACGTAAAAAGCTCACCTTTTTTGTTATCACCTCTCTTCCTGAAAACAGATATTGAGCAAACCACCACAACAGGAATACTAATGCCCAATGGCTGGAATGCCTGCCCACAAACGAATATGTGCAAATTTCCCTAAATTTGCACATATTTTATATATGTTAAATATTATACAGCAACTTTCAACTGTTCCACAAAATAAGAAGGGGTAAAACCTGTTTGCTGTTTAAAAGCATTGACAAAAACCTTTGGGGTAACATACCCGCACTCCTCTGCCAGATAGGTTATTTTATATTCCCTGTAGATGGGGGTTTCATAAAGCTTCTTAATGATATAATTGATTCGAAGCTCATTAATGTAACTTGTAAAGTTATGGTTCTTATAGGTTTTTATGACTTCTGAAAGATATTTTGGATTGGTAGCAAGGTTATTGGCCATCCAGGTAAGACTCAAATCCTTCCGAAGATACTTCTTTGAAGACTCAAACTTTTCAAGCTTAAGAAGTAATGCCTTTATCGTTTCATCTGTAATTGTGACCGAGGATTTTATTCCATTGCTTTTGCTATTCTTTTCCGAGTTTGGTTCTATTGTATTAGCCTCGTTTTCATGGTGTATTTTAGCAATCAGATCTTCATATTTTTTATGAATGATCTTATGGCTTCTTCTTCGGTAAATCAACATTCCTCCGGTAATAAGGATAAGAATAATAAAAGAAATAACCGCAATTCTCTGTATCTTTTTCTCGCCATTGATTTTAGTTTCTGAAATCATCTTTTTGACGGGAGCTTCCACGGCTTGCTTTTCCATGGAATTAATACTGTCATTTAATTTTGAAAAAAGATCAAGATATTTTTGAGAGGTTGAATGATCACCAATTCCCAGATAAGATTTCGCCAATACCATATAGCCTACTCTCCGGTTATAAGGCATACTGTTGGATTTCTCCAAAACCAGCATATTCTCTCCATATTCTATTGCTTTCCTGTAATCTTTCTTCATCTGATACAACTCCTGAAGTGACTGATATAAATCTATTTTTGTATTCGGATCTACTTTTTCTTTAATTAGATCAAGCTGTTTTAAGGCTTCCATAAAATAGAATTCAGATAGCTTGACATTTCTTCCTTTATTTTTGGAATCCCTGAAATGAATTCCCAGATTCATATTTACTGATACCAACATATCAATCTTTTTATCTAAAGGAATGTCTTTACTATGATCACTTACTTTCAAGACTTCTTCTTTGCTCTTTTCCAGATAATACAAAACCTTTTTATCTGACCGTCCCTGATAATACGGAGCCATGTTATAATAAACCAAAGAAGTCTGGTAATACCTCTGATCTGTTCCAGCAATCAGTTTTGCGTATTTCAGAGCTGCTTCATATTCCTTTAGGCTCTCATCATATAGACCCAGGTTTTCATATAATATTGCTCTTTTATTGCATAAAGTAGATAATATTTTATAATCTTTCTGACTAACTGCCAGATCTCTTGCTCTGTTTGATATTTCCAAAGCCTTTTTATAGTCATATGCTTCAGAATAAATCAACATTATATTTTTTGTTGCACTCAATTCTCCTTTTTCACAACCAATAGCTTTGGAGAGATCATTAGCTTTTTGAAACAATCTGAGAGCTTCTTTACTTTTTTTGCTGTTGTTAAGAGAAGTTGCCTGATTTATTAATTGATCTATATTCTTATTTTCAGGACATAAAATTGTTTCCGCATTTGCCATGGAGAAAGAAAGAAAAAGCAACAAAGAGATAAAAGTAGTATACAATCTTTGAAAAAGCAGATTGTTTTCTCCCCAAACAAACAAAGATGATTTTTTAATCATTAGATTATATTTTTAAAATGAGTTAGTATTTTTCATGGTTCTAACCGTCAAAGACATAACAGCATTGCAATAGAATTCCTTCTTCAATCTTTATCTCCAATGTGGTTCTTCATTTAGACAACAGTATCTTCCGGTGTTTTAAATCTATGGATTCTCTTTGATGTATTTTAGTTTCTCAATAATCGTATCTCATGGATTCAGAATCTATCTGTTTACATTTTGTGCAATGCTATGTAAAAAGATAAAAAATAAACAGATTTTCTTCATTAATCCTCATGAGATTAATTATTTTATGTTATTCATGATTATCATAGCATAAATTTAATGAAATATATATCCAAAAGACACAAATACCTATTTGGGAATTTTTTTAAATCCTAAACAAATACCTTAATAAAACTTAACTACATGATTTTCAGTGTATAAAATTTGTAAAATAGATTAAACAGCAGATGAAACTTTCCGAATTATTCCCGTATTAAGTTTGTACAGGCATTGTGGTAGTCATAATATTGCACCAAAATGATAACCGATTCTGAAAATAACATGATGAACAAACTCTTCTCTCTGCATTCAATTGGAGAGGGAAGATTTTTATTGTTGATATTACTGTTAGCCAACTTTCAGATAATGCAGTCTGTTTGCAGGCATGATGCTCTTTCACCAGATATAGCTACTCCATCAGCTGTCCTGTTCATATCAGAGGGCACCGTGATTTCGGGAGTGGAAAAAATATATGTTACGCCTCCGGCAAAAGAGAAAGTACAGAAGAAGTTCAAAAGAAAAAATTCAGTCATACCCGCCAAAAGAAAACAGAAGACAGAAGAAAACCTTTCTCAACCTGTTAAAAGCAACCATAAAACCGTATTGATTTTCAGTATAAATAATCAAAATCAATCCGGAAAATCCTTGTTGGCTGTTTCCAACAGTGAAAAGCAAATTGTCATACCTAATCAACATACGATAAAGTTTCTTCTGCTTGAGGGTGGAAAGAAAATACCTATACCAAGCTATCTATTGAATATTTTTCTAAAAAAAGTATATAAAAACCATGAGCTTTCAAGTTTAAGGTTCTTTAAAAACTTTAATCGCCCTCCGCCATCTCTATGTATGACTATCACTTAATTACAATCATCAGATAGCTTTTATTCAACGAAAATTTCTGCATGATTTATTCTATTTGCCCGGCTCATCCGACGCGAACAGGTACGATCATTTCCTGACTCAAATAAATACATCCAATCGTGATGAAGATGACGGAGCAATATCCTAATCTAAGCCTTAAACAAAATCCTTGATAAAAACACATCAGCTTTATCCTGTTATACAGCTTAAAACCTCTCTAAAATGACAAAAAATACAATTTTATTATCAATGTCCCTTATTAGTGTGAATGCTTTTGAGCAGGTTGGTATCAATACAGTCAGCCCGTATACCAGTACTTCTTTGGAACTGGCTTCTGCCAACAAGGCACTCTACCTGAACAGAGTAGCCAGCACGGCAACAATAAACGGTCCACAATTCTGATAAGTCTTGAACAATCCAATGAAAGAAAACATTCCATTTATACAAACCTATTAAAAATTATGAAAAAACAACTTCTGCCCATAGCAATTTTACTTGCTGTAACAGGTACTGTAAAGTCTCAGATTGCCATAGGAAAACCGACAGTAACCAATGCTTCGGTATCCCTGGAATTTGCAGATACAGAAAATAGGGGATTTGTACTTCCCTATGTAGAAACGAAAACAGGCATTACAGACAACGGTACCATCATTTATGATACTACCGACTACAAAGTAAAATACCTGAAGGATTCCGGTACGTGGACTGATTTAAGCGTCGACGACACCGGAACAGCCAATATTTTGATCCAGACTAACAAAATTGAATCCACCACCGCAAAATCAGTGATCGGATCAGCGGCTGCCACAGACAGCACGCCGGGGATATTAATTTTATCGGATACCGACAAGGCGATGATATTACCCAAAGTGGCCAGTCCACACCTCAACATCATCGATCCCGCCCCTGGATTGATGGCTTATGACACCGTTAAACGACAACTTGCTGTGTACAATGGCACAGTCTGGACCTTCTGGAAACCTTAAATAAATAAAATATGAAAAAAATACACTTTTATTAATCCCGGTTTTTATAAACATGGCTGCTTGTAAGCAAGTAATATTAATAGCAAGTCTTCAAAGGCTGTATTGGGAACCGGCAATTCTTATCGGTTTCCTGTAATGCTTCAGTCGCAAAAGCCATAGCCATATTTATAAAATATCACATTACAAAACACACTTGTCGGAAATCCGGCTAAAAACTCTTAAATCATGAAAAAACAAATCGTCTTTTTCTTCATATTCCTCATTATGAGCAATATGATGATTTTGGCACAAAACTGCAATATCAATGCAGGAGCCAACACCGTCATTTGTGGCACATCTGCCAATCTATCGGGAAGTCCCGGGGGAAACACACTTGGAAATCCATTGTGGACCCTTGTATCCAAGCCTGCCGGTGCACCAGACCCAACTATCGTAACCCCTTCAGGTTACAATACCAATGTCACAGGAATGACCTATCCTGGGAATTATGTATTCCAGATTTCACAGAACTGTACTACAGGAACGGCAACCTCACAGGTAACGATTACGGCACCGGGAGCTGTGTCTACCTTCACTGCAGGACCGGATATTACCAATGTAAATGCTACGACAGGTACGGTAACTCTTAATGGCGTTGTTCCTAACGGATATACGGCATCATGGAGTGCTTACAATATCTACAGATGGGAACGTAGCAGTCTAAAAACCAACCAAAACTCACAGTTTAGCTCTACAACATCAGCAACAACAACGTTCAGTCTTATCAATAAGGCAAATCATGATATTGATCCGGCCTATGTAGTAACCTTAAGAATTACTTCTATCAACAATCCGAATTGTTGGTATGAGGATACTGCCATTGTCCGTTTTGTTCCTAATCCACAAATCACTCCTGCGCTATCGACAGCTACTTGCGTTAGCAGTACAGGAAGTCATTCTATTCCTCTTGGCTCTCCGCTTTTCTCCCAGGGATATCTCAGTACTCCGGGAGCATCAGGGAATTTTGGTACAGCGGTTGCTCTTAATGTTGTCAGCCAACCTGCGGGAGGAAATATAGCATATAACAATATTCATGATTCCAGTGTATACTTAACCGGTATAAATGCTACAGGTGTTTATAAATTCACTCTTACCGTTAGCAATAGCTCAGGCAATTACACCACTCCGGAAATAACTTATGCTTTCACAGGCACACAGCCTAATTCGGTAAACTTTCTGACATCTTCCAGACCCGAGCAAATGATGATTTATGATGGTGGCAGTTCAGGAGGTGAAGTTCATTGCGGTTTGGCAGGACAACTCACTCCTATTACATTTTACTATACGATCAATCCTGCAGATAATCCTGCAACAGTAACAACAAGTGTATCTACATCCGGCACCTTGCCACCTGGAGGAGCTGCTTCCATAATAAACGGAGGTGCAGGAACTGCTACCCGAAGTGCAGCCATAACGCCGCCTTCCGGAGGATGGAGGGTAGGAACATACAAGTTCACCGTAATCAGAAGTAATGGGGGTTGCTCGGCTGCACAGTCTTATTATATCCATATTTCGGATGGCAACCGCCCTAACGTGACAGTGCCAAATACTACCGTATGTTACCCTGGATCAGGTGTCGTTACAGCTACCATTCCGCTTCCTGACGTGTACAAAGGTATTGTGAACAGCAGCTATTTTCAGGATTTTGATGGTCGCTACAGAATAACATTGGTTTCAAGTCCCTCAGGAGCTGCTACTCCTGTATTTGAGCCTTTTAGCAATACATTATTTACCAATGCAACAACAACAATTTCCAACCTTAATACGCAGGGTGAGTATGTATTTAAAATACAATCAGTTGCATATAGCACAAGTGTAGGAGCCTTCTTAAACAAAGAATATGCCTGCTCAGGCGCTTCTTTGGAAAGTACATTCTCGGTATTCGTATCCGCACAGGTGGGTGCCAATGCAGGATCTGCTCAGACTTTGATAGGAGCAACGCAAACCTCTTTTAATGCAAATAATCCGGGAGCTGCTGCTACAGGTGCGTGGACGCTGTTAACAAAACCTGTTGGGGCAACTGATCCGGTGATTGTAACACCATCGGCCTACAACACCAATGTTACAGGATTTAATTCTCAGGGTACCTATACTTTCAGATGGACAGTGACTACGGGTACTTGTACCAGCACGAGCGACTTAACGGTAAATGTTATAAATGCAACTGCCGGAGGAGTTTCCGGAGCAGATTTCTGGGTTAAATCGGATGATGCGGGGACTATTGCCACAGCATGGAAAGACCAGTCTGCCAATGCAGACAATATCCCCAATATAGGAGGAATAACGCTGTCTCCAGCAGACAGGGCACACAACTTCCATCCTTATACGACGGGCTATTCTGCCTCAAAATTCTTTTATAATACAAATAGTGAACTCAATACGACTAATAATTATTTGGACCCATCCATGAGAAGTTCGGTATCTGTTTTCTCGGCAGTAAGACCAACATCTACAAATGGAACAGGTCGTATTACAGGTATTGACGACGATACGAACGGATCTGAACCGGGTATTTCTATTAATTCAGGAATGCCTCATATATACAAATATTTTGGAAATGGAGGAGCGCAGGCAAACAGTAACACGATGAGTGCTGCTAATGCGTTTACGACAAATAAAAGTTCAGTATTTTCTGCAATTCAGGATCAGGCACTGAATTCGGGAAGAGGAGAAAGAAGACTTGGGTTAGACGGAATCTACGAAGCCTTTAATTTGGATAGTACAACAAATACCTTTAATGTTCTTGGAAAACACTTAAGAATTGGTCACGCCGGCTGGGAGTCTTCAGGTGCTTTTCCTGGTGATATTATGGAAATCGTGTGGTACAAAAGGGCACTTACCCCTAACGAGCAATCGAGAGTTAATTCCTACCTTGCTGTAAAGAATGGTACGACATTAAATGAAAATTATCTTTCTACAACCAACACTGTAGTTTGGGACAGAATTAATAATACCGGTTATAATAATAACATCTTCGGTATTGCGAGAGATAATATTACAGCGTTGCACCAGAAACAGTCTGGAAGTACAAATATCGGACAGAAACTTGTAATTTCCACCACAGGATTTGCAGACAGCAACAGTGCAAACACGACAGGTTTAGCCAGCGATTTACAATTCCTGATGACAGGAGATAATGGTTTAGAACAAAGCCTTACAACGCCATTGAGTTATACTGCTGGTTCTAACGGAGCAGCTAACTACCGTTTTGAATCGATCTGGAAAGTACAGAATACAAACACTGTAAGCACGGTAACGGTTGCCTGGCCAAAAGGCGTGAAAAACCTGTACTTGGTACAGTCACCGGATGCAGCTTTCGATGGTACAGATACCTTTACCCCGATGGCTACAGAAGTGACTGTAAATGGCCTGGTGTACAACACAGCAAATGTATCATTAACAAACGGACAATTCTTCACATTTGCAGGTTTTGCACAGGCTCCGGGAGGAGTTCTGGGTCCTGATTTCTGGGTGAAATCGGATGATGCGGGAACTATTGCCACAGCATGGAAAGACCAGTCTGCCAATGCAGACAATATTCCCAATGTAGGAGGAATAACGCTGTCTCCTGCAGACAGGGCACACAGCTTCCATCCTTATACAACGGGATATTCTGCTTCAAAATTCTTTTATAACACAAATAGTGAACTTAATACGACTAATAATTATTTGGACCCATCCATGAGAAGTTCGGTATCTGTTTTCTCGGCAGTAAGACCAACATCTGCGAATGGAACAGGCCGTATTACAGGAATTGATGACGATACGAATGGATCTGAACCGGGTATTTCTATTAATGCAGGAATGCCTCATATATACAAATATTTTGGAAATGGAGGAGCGCAGGCAAACAGTAACACGATGAGTGCTGCTAATGCGTTTACAACAAATAAAAGTTCAGTATTTTCTGCAATTCAGGATCAGGCACTTAACTCGGGAAGAGGAGAAAGAAGACTTGGGTTAGACGGAATCTACGAAGCCTTTAATTTGGGTAGTGCAACAAATACCTTTAATGTTCTTGGAAAACACTTAAGAATTGGTCATGCCGGCTGGGAGTCTTCAGGTGCTTTTCCTGGTGACATCATGGAAATCGTGTGGTACAAAAGAGCACTTACCCCTGACGAGCAATCGAGAGTTAATTCCTACCTTGCTGTAAAGAACGGTACGACATTAAATGAAAATTACCTTTCTACAACCAACACTGTAGTTTGGGACAGAACCAATAATGCAGGTTATAATAATAATATTTTCGGTATTGCAAAAGACGAGTTTACCGCATTGAACCAAAAGCAGACAGGAAGTGTAAATGATCTGCAAAAGCTTGTGATTTCCACCACAGGATTTGCTGATAGTAATGCAGCCAACAACACAGGCTTAACTACTGACCTGCAATACCTGATGACAGGAGATAACGGCCTGGAGCAAAAGCTTACAACACCATTGGTTTACACAGCAGGTTCAAATGGCGAGGTGAACCACCGTTTTGAATCGATCTGGAAAGTACAGAATACAAACACTGTAGGAACTGTAACGGTTGCCTGGCCAAAAGGAATAAAGAACCTGTATCTGGTACAGTCACCGGATGCTGCTTTTGACGGAACCGATACCTTTACCCCAATGGCTACAGAAGTAACTGTAAATGGAATAGTTTATAACACAGCAAACGTTACATTCGGGAATGGGCAGTATTTTACCTTCGCAGGACTTTTAGCCAATTATTGCTTTACCGGCGACTGTAACCCAAATACTTTTTTAAACACCTCAGACCCCAACACCATAGAGTATGACAATATGGTAAGCACCTTCCACAGTACCATGATGCGCGACGCATCTACCGGAGCACTGATGGTATGGGGTGAAAGAATGGCAAATAACGGTTCAGCTAGCCTATTGACTCCTACTGAGGTCAACAGCACCAATTATCCGGCACTTATCGGAGATATCCTCAAGTTTACCAGCGGAACCAATAGTCAAGCTACAGCTCAAAGTGTCGTTTTAACCACAGACGGTCTGTTCGCTTGGGGGCTAGAAGGAACTTTGATTTCGTCAGGTCTTACAAGCAGTGCCATCTTTCAAAAGATAGGTATAGGAACTTACGGAGTAAATGGCGGTGCACCAAAGGTGGACGGTTTACCTGACGGGGTGGCTCCTGCAGATGTGAAAATGTTATTTGGTACTTACAAAGCATTGGCACTGACCACCTGTTCCGGTGAAGCCTGGGTATTGGCTCAAAGTGCAAATCTATACGCTGATGGTGCACCGGGCTCTACTGCAAACCAACAGCTATGGCATCGGGTACATATTGACGCAACGACTACACTCGACAATGTAGTAACTATACGGGGAGCTGGTTCTCAGACGTTAATGGCATTAACTGCCACTGGCGAGGTATATACCTGGGGAAACATCACATGGTTGGGGAATGGCAGTGCACAAGCAGCTAGAACATTCGCAACACCAATGACTTTACCAACGAGCGTGGCCCCAAAAATGATAGGAGCAACCGGTAGCACTAATACTACCTATTATATATTGGGTACCAATGGCATTGTCTATAGTACCGGTGCAAACAACAGTAGACAACTCGGTAATTTCAGTACGGCCAACAGCAACGTCTGGGTACAGGCACAGCAATCGGCATCGGCCGGAGATTACCTGACCAATGTGGTCTGGATAAGTCCAAATGAGCACGACTATTATGGTTTTGGTTCCATCAATGTACTGACAGCAAACGGCAGGCTATGGGCTTGGGGGACCAATGACTCTTCTACGCTTGGAGGAACGGTTAATCCTATGAATCCAACCGAAATGCCGGGCAGTATTCCTGCCACTGATCCGTACAACATCGGAAAACTTAACTGGACAGACAAAGTGACTGCTGTAGAAACCGGCGGGCATACCACTATGATCGTTAAGGACAACAGCAATAAATATGGCTATGCCGGCCATAGGATTAACGGAAGTATGGGCGATGGTACAAGCACAAATACTATCGAGAATGAATATAATTTTGCTGATACCCCAGAGATAGACCTTTGTGGAGCACCGGTACTACCGGGATATTGTTACAAACCGGGTATTACAGCGGGAACAGCATTAGATACCAAAGTGGGAATTACTTCTCTTGGAAGAGCCGGAGCTGAAAACACAGACAACTGGCCAATGGTAAGAAAAGGTGGCTGGCTGGCTCTGGAAGCAAAAACAAAAGGTTTTGTTCCGAACAGGGTTAAGTTCAATGCATCCAATCAACCTGTTGCTGCTGATGGGGTAACTCCTGTCATTACAGTTCCGGTAGAAGGTATGATGGTGTACGACATCACCAATAAATGCATGAAGATTTATACTCTTAAGGAAGGTGATACATCCATGGCTTGGCACTGTATCTCTACACAGACTTGCCCTGACTAACAAGAAGTAAGTTTGATAATTGATAGCTCCTTAGCTCCGGGAAGTAGTACGGAACAGAGCTAAGGCTATCAATTTTAAATTCAATTGATTACAAAATTCAATGGGAGAATGATAACATGATAAACAATATTTTAATTGTAAGGCATTTATGAAAGCTGTCATTCCTGCTATTGATTTATAACACTACAATATCCTTCTCTCCTTTTAAAAGAAATACTGCTTATGAATTCAAATTTTAAAAATATTCATATTGGAAAATTCATACACCTACGGGTTAAGGAAAACAACATTGACTTACCTCGGATCTGCAACTTTATGAAATGTACAGAAATGGAAATCAACGAAATGTACATGCAGGAAGATCTATCCACTAATATTTTATTGAGATGGAGCAAACTGCTTGAATATGATTTCTTCAGACTATATTCCCAACATCTGATCCTCTATGCCCCGCCTTCTGCTTCAATACGGGAATCCGATGTTTCAAAACTCCCCCGTTTCAGGAAAAACATCTATACCCGGGAAATGATAGACTTTATTTTGGAAATCCTGGAGAAAGAAGAAAAGACCAAGCGTCAAATTACGGATGAATACGGGATTCCCTATACTACTTTGTGCAAATGGGTAGCAAAACATAATAAATAACAACATCAAAACAGAAATCAGAAATGAAAAAACAGAATCAGCCTAATTATAAACGAATCTATTCAGACATCATTGAACAAAAATTTCCTCATAAGAAGGCAGAATGCGAAAAATTATTAGAAAAAAAAATGCTTTCCGCCTTAGATATCCTGGAACTGAATAAAAGAATATTTGGCACTAAAGACCAGGATCTAAAAAAAATGAATCAAAAGCTTCGTTCCTACAATGAATCAGATATTCTGCGTATCCTTGATTACCAAAAAAATAATAGAATAAATAATCTTCAGGTAGCCAAACACTTTGGATTGAGCAGAAATACTATGACCAAATGGCGAAGGATTTATCAATAAACCGGCATCATCATTTATCTATTCTAAGGATCCGGGATCAATCTGCTTACATTGCTTTGGCTTTCTCCAGAAAACAAAATTGGAATAAAGGACTGTACCCGCTAAAATGATTAGAGCAGTCACATTGATGGTTTTAGATAGTATATCTGTCTTTGGCCACAAAAACACAAAATTAAAAGAGTGCTTATATATATCACCAGCATTGACTCAAAGTCTTGATACTTAGGTATATGACTTTTTTTTGGTAAATCATATTCAGCGTTTAATTCTGCTATTCTGTTCTTATCCAATAAAGTAAAGTTAAACCTGCAAATATCATTAAACTTGTAATGATCCAGGTACCTTGAAAATACAGAGAAATTGTAATTATCCAGATATTAGTTGTAATTGCTAAAAAGAAAAAAGTTCCGATTAAGGCAAAACGCTTTGTATCCCAATTCTATCAATTTGGGTACCTGAAGAAGTATTTTATCTCCGTTGATTTTAGACTAATACTGAAAAAGAAGCTGACGAGGATTTCTCAGGTCAGCTTCTTTTAACTTGACCTTTGTTAAACATTCACAATTTGTCCACTACAAGTTTTTATGAAATAAGATTAATAGAATATTTTGGACATGGGCATTATCAGGCTGATCAAATGCAATAAAGAGGAAGAGAAATCCTGTTATTTTTTATTTAGGGATACAAGCCTAAGAAACTCCTTTAATTCATGTTTTTTAGTCTCGTCCAAATGGTGCCACCTGATATTCTGTACAGCACCTTCCAATGCCATCAGTTCATTAATGCAGGCACCGGGATCAATTTCCCGGAGAGCTAAAAATGCATTTTCACTACCAGCTTTTCTTAAATCTGCGGCCGTTTTAATTCCTATTTCAATCAGCCTGTCCTTTAATACTTCTCCAATATTTGGAAGGAGGCTCAGATCATCGTTATTCATTGTCATAGATTTCCAGAGCTTGTGCTAAACATGTATTTATGCCTTTTAGACCACATACTGTTAAAGTGAGTAATATTGTTTCTTTTATCTCTTCTCTGGAGGCGCCAAGCTTTTTTGCCATCGGGACATGGAACATTATGGCTGTTTGGTCACCTTGAGCAGCCTTCATACCTAGGTAAATTAATTGTTTGGTTTTCGGATCAAGAGCTGTTGTGTGCATCAGCGATTCCACAAGGCCATTGAAGCCGTTAAATACTTCAGGAGATTCTCTTTGAAATATTTCAAAAGGATTTTGTTCTTTCATGATTATAATATGCTTTTAAATGTGACAAAAATGTCAGGGATAATAGGTTTATATTCGTAATATAGGAATTTTTCATTGGTTTTCATCATTCCAAATTATGTCCTGGCTTTGATGTGAAAGTAACAGTAATCCAAATTAAGCAAGAATTGCAAAACTCATTTATATGCGTAATTTGTCACAATAAAATAGGATTGTAATGGCTGTAGAAATTTAAATACATATACAAGAACGTTTTTTTTACTTAAAAAAATGATCCGTAAGAAAGATTTTCTTAAAATCTTAAAATGTTATCAATTAGTGCTTTATGTGGTATTTGCTTGTCTATACGGTAGTTTATTCGGAAATCATCACAACTAATTGTTGTGTAATTACTGCTTTGTTTATAAAATTGCAACGATTGTACAGTTCAACGGCCATTAAGAGATGACATACTCCAAACATTTGATGAAGAGTGCAATAGTAATTTTGAGCACCTGCTGAAATTTCTATTAAGATTGAATTCAATACTTTTTAATAAACCTTACAAGAGTGATGAAGTAGAACCGAGCTATTAAAATTCTTATTTTTTGTGCGGGGTCTCTTAACTTAGAATCAAAAATATTAAACTAATTAAAAATACTATGAAAAAAAAACTATTGTGTTTATCACTAAGCATCTTGCCGTTTTCACTTCAGTATGCTCAAGACTCTCTAAAGGTTCAGACAGTTTCACCAGCTTTTGAACAACAAAATTCGCAAACGGATAAACCTTTTTTTCAAAGAGAATGGGTTAAAATGTCTACTGCACCAGCATTATTTTTCACGGCTTCAGCGGCAACTTGGGGAGAGAGAAAAAATATACGTGAGATCAGGAACAGATACATTCCCACGTTTAAGGTAGGATATGACAATTATCTCCAGTACGCTCCGGCCGCAACGGTTTACGGACTTAAGTTAGCTGGAGTAAAAGGACGAAATAATATTGGAAGAGCTACCTTATCCTATGCCGCAAGTATCGGGATCATGGCTATTATTGTTAATTCCTTAAAATATACTGCAAAAGTAGAGCGTCCGGACGGTTCGAGTAAAAACTCTTTTCCTTCCGGACATACTTCGATGGCATTTACCAATGCCAGTTTTCTGCACAAAGAATATGGAGTTGTTAATCCTGGGTATAGCATTGGGGGATATGGGGCAGCCGCCATTACCGGTTTAGGACGCAATCTGAACAACAGACACTGGATCTCTGATGTATTGGCAGGGGCTGGAATAGGGATACTCTCAACAGAGCTAGGATACTTTTTTATTGATAAGATTTATAAGAATAAAGGGGATAATTTAGGAATGCTAGCGGATATTGAAGGAAATGAAAATCCATCCTTTGTTTCTCTGAAAGTAGGGTCAGCTCTGTCTACAACAAACTTTTTAAAAGAATCTGAACTTACTGACAAGAAGGAAGTCGGTTTTGAAGCGGGTATTGAAGGAGCGTATTTTTTTTCTAAGAAATGGGGAGTTGGAGGAGATTTCAGTTTCAGTAGTTTCCCGGTTAATCCTACAAAATTTCCATTAGATGATGACATTGGAAGCTTTGATATCACAACACAGTCTCTTGGGTTCCTGAACTTTGGCGTAGGTCCTTATTTTTCCCATGAAATTTCTGACAATCTTAATCTAGTACTAAAAGCTACAGCTGGCTATTCTTCAGGAGCAAGCGGAAAGATTTTTGTGAAAAGTGAAATCTTTGATCTGCCAACCGATGAATTTCAGGTCGCAGAATATAAGCCTTCTAGTAATTTTAAATGGAATACTGGTGCAGCACTAACTTATAAGTTTAATCCAGAATTGGGTGTGACCTTATATGGAGACTATAGCCAGTCCCAGTCCCGTATCAGCTACTCTTTTAATGACATTATCCAAAACGACCAGGATATGGAAAATAATCTAAATAATGACTCTAGTCATGAGAAAATAAAATACATCAGTGTAGGTCTTAAACTAACCGCTTATTTTTAAAAACATCTTGCAATGCTTTGCATTAAGCTTATTTGATTTTTAGTGATACATAATCAATTAACTAACTTAATACTTTTAACATAAGCTATTACGTATATATGGGACAAATCAATGTGAAGAATAAAATAATAGGATGGGAAGCATTTATATAAGAATTATATTCGTTTTTTTCATTGTAACAGTGCTGCTGATCGCGTCTTTAAGACTTAAGACTGTAAAATTTTATATTCCCCTGGGAATTTATTTCATGATACTGTTTCTATATGGTCTTAAAATAACTGCAGACATCAGAAATTATCAATCCTATCATCAGCAGGATTTTTCGGATGTTACCGGAATCTCAATAAATAATGTAATGGTAGATAAAAATCAATACAAAATGCTTTTTGAAGATTTAAAGTATGATGAATTTAGCTGGGTTAACCATCCCATTAAAAGAAAAGAGTATTTTATAAATATTTTCACCCGTAAAAAAGTATATAAATTTAAAGTTTGGGATACTTATAATCAGGGAGTTCTGATATCCAGGATTAACGATGACGGAAAGGAATTCGTGACTAATAAGAATGATCGTATTCTACAGTATTTACAATAAAAAGTAAGGCTATCTCAATTGAGATAGCCTTACTTTTTATATGTTTTCCATCGATAGCCGTTCGGACATATTTAATTAAATCGGCCACTTTAATGTCTTACCAACCCTAATAATTCTGGTATATTCAAGTATGTTATTTTCCTTAAAAAAGCAATGGAATTCGGAATTTCTAACAACATCCGAAAAGTTCACCCTGTATATATGATTTTCATTGTTGATTTTTGTATGATACTATTTAAATAAGTAAACAATGTCAACACATAATGGAAAAGTAGTTTTAATTGCCGGAGGTAAAACTTAGGTGGATTACTAAGCAAAGACTTTGCAGCAAAAGGAGCAAAATTAGCAATACATTATAAGAGCGAAAGTTCCAAAGCTGAAAGTGAAAATTGCTAACGGGTATACAACCAGCTAATCAATTGATAGCCAGCTGACATTTATCTAACAGCTAATTTTAAATTTTTAATATATAATCTTCTTACAATGAACGAACAAAATAATGTAATCCGAAAACAACCGAAACATACCTTTCCCAAGAAAAAAGTATTATGTTTGGTTTCCAATGTGGCACAGCTTCACGGAATGGAAGTTGGATTTTTTGCCGAGGAAATGACAAGACCATTCTTTGATTTCATCAATGCAGGGTACGATGTAGATGTTGCGTCTCCGAGAGGGGGAAAAGTAGTTTTTGATGGACATAGCAACCCGGAAAACCCAAAAGGAGCTTACCCGAACGATTTGATAAGTATAGGTTTTGTGCATCACGCAACATTTGGAAAATGGATGGAAAACACGCTGCCTATTTCCAATATCAACGTTGCCGGTTATGATGCGGTTTGTGTATCTGGTGGCGGCGCTCCATTAATTAATTTTAAAGATGATTTAGAACTGCATAAACTGATCGCAGATTTCTATGAAGCAGGGAAAATCACTTGCTTAATCTGCCATGGAACATCGTTGTTATTATGGACGAAATTAAGCGACGGAACTCTTTTAGCAGATGGGAAAACCTGGACCGGATTTGCTGACAGCGAGGAAAATATGATTAATGAAATGTTTGGAATGACAGTGAACGATTACACCATCGAAACAGAGGCCCGCAAAAATCCAAACACCAATTTTGAAGTAGCTGGTCCGCTGGAACCATTCGCCATCAGAGATGGAAGATTGATTACCGCACAACAACAGCACAGTAGTTTTTTGGCCTCTCAATTAGTTATTGAAGCTTTATCAGAGTAATTTTTTTTATTAAGAGAAACGAAAAGTAGAACATCCTGTTTTTCGTTTTCTTTTCGTTCTGTTTTTATTTGAAAAATACAAATGAAAATTTACACACAACTGCGTTATGTTGTGCGACGATATCCGGTTAATTTTTTAAAGCTTAAGGAATTATTTATTGAGCTGGGTTATTCAAAAATAATTAAATTAGATGAATGGCACTCGATATTTGGACAAGGCAATTTGTATTCTGCAGCCATCAGTTTGAACGACTAAAAAAAACAATATGATACTAAAAATTATTAATTCCGCATTAATCCTTGTGGCTGTTTTTATGGGCTTAAAACAAGGGTATGCAATGTTTTCAGGAAAACCCGAAATGTTGGAAATGTTTGGTAAATGGAACATTAATAAAACAGGATTAATGGCGATCG